>WBZO01000019.1_pt1 | contig 427352 bp, 375 predicted proteins | sample 5204261 | NCBI WGS metagenome assembly WBZO01 (sample SAMN12412400, study PRJNA552823) | activated sludge metagenome | isolation source: activated sludge from anammox sidestream of wastewater treatment plant... | place: USA: North Carolina | collected 2017-09 | reverse complement strand
GATTGATGTAATCCGAACGAACGCTCGGCACAAGGATCGATATGAGTAAGAACTCCCGGCTCAAGACCGTGACCCAAGGCACGCAGACCGTGACCTTGACCTATGACGATGCGGGACGCCGAACCGGCCTGACCTATCCCAATGGGGTGGTGACTACATATGGTTACGACAACGCCAATCGACTGCTCAGCATTAACCACATCAAAACGCCGACCACCATTGAAGCCTTGACCTATCAAAACGATGCCGCCGGGAACCGAATCAAGCTCACTCGCGCGAATGCGGCAGCGTCACTCATCCCCCAAGCAGTGACGAATACCGCCTTCGATGCGGCCAACGAACAGACCCGCTTTAACAGCGCCTCGACGAACCTTGTCTATGACAACAACGGGAACCTCACCTCCTTCACGGATGCCTCCGGCACGACGACCTACACCTGGAATGCGCGGAACCAGCTCACCGCGATCAGCGGGCCCAGTCTCTCCGCCAGCTTCGTGTATGACGGATTGGGACGCAGAACCAGCAAGACAATCAATAGTGCGACGACTGGATTCTGGTACGACGGAGCCGACGTGTTAGCAGAGCTCGCTGGTACCACGCCATCCGCCACTTACATCAGAAGCTTGAGCATCGATGAGCCGTTTATCCGGAAGCAATCTGGTGGCGATGAATTCTATCAGGTGGACGCACTAGGAACGACGTTAGCGTTGACGGATGGCGCAGGGTCGTCAAACACGACATATACACAAGAACCGTTCGGTAAGACGACCAAGACAGGTTCGTCTTCCAATGTGTTCCAATTCACGGGCCGAGAAGAGGATGGTGCAGGCGTCATGTACTATCGAGCGCGGTCTTACCATCCGAAATTACAGCGGTTTCTCCAGGAAGATCTCCTGGGCCTTGCAGCTGGTGATCCTAATTTATATGCCTATGTGTTCAACAGCCCTCTACTCTTAAGAGATCCCTCTGGATTACTTGGATTGGAGGATGCATCTGACTTTGCGGCTGGTTTCGGAGACTCCTTGACCTTTGGCCTAACTAGCCACATTCGCGATCTAACAGGCGCTAACGGTGTAGTTGATAAATGTGGCTTCGCATACTCAACTGGTGAATGGACTGAGGTAGGTACGGAAGTAAGTTTAATGGGTCTATCCTTCGGACTAAAAGCAGCAGCAACCCATATGGACCGAGAGTTTGTGTATGCAGCAGCAGCCCCCTTAAAAGCAGCGTACAAGAAAGCGATGGGTGCTACGAAGAGTACTGTCGCGCACCACATTCAGCCATTATTTGGTCATCCTGGTGGAAGGGGAACTTTGTTCCCAACTGGCGGACTACCGCCATGGATACATAGTGCGCCATGGAACCTACAAGTTCTGTCGCACGCAGAGCATGTTCAAGCGCATCGATATCTCAGGCAACTGGAAACACTTGCCGTTGCCGTCGTAAACCCTTTTACAACCTCAGTGCGGGCGCTTCTTGATTATTCTCAGGGGCGAGGATGCAAATAAGCAATTGTGGTTGCTGTTCCCAGTGTAAGTGGCAGGTAAAGTTATGAAAGCGACTCGGTGGTCTCAAGTTCCGTTCGGGCTCGTGCTTGCTTTATGTGCTCACTTCATTGCGATCCTTTTGGTCGGGGGAGTGAGCGTAGAGTACCTAGTGGTCTTCGGGGTGGCCTTTGTTCTAGTGGGGCTGATATTCGACCTTGCGATAAAAGTGGTTGTGAGGAGCACGGAACGTTCGTTGGCTCCATTCAAACAGCGCTACGATTCTGTCAAAGCTAGAATCAGTGCGCTTTCTCTTTCCGAGGCAAAGCGTCGTGCTCTAACACTGCTTGAAGACGGTTCAAAATTTGTATGCATTAGAAGGGCAACCACAGAGGACCCCCACCTTGAAGGTCTGCCTCAAGGGCTCAAAGACTTCTTTGGTCAATTTGAGAGTGTGGAAGCAGTGGAAGGGGAACTTCAATTGCGGCGCGCAGATATCTGCAACTCTAAGTTCAATCCGGAATTTATCAGGGTAGGTGCGGAATCTGATTTCAGAGAGATTGTAGTCCGGCCCAATGAAGAAAGCATTTTTGTGATTGATGGGTCAGAGAGTGACTTGTATGACTGGCCAAGGTACGCTCACAGAAGCATATTTCATTTCTTATTACTACAGGGTGAGTTGCTCGACATAAAAACTAAGGAATGATGTGGGACATTTGCTTGAGGAATTCTTGTGAAAAGAAATAATGTGATTCCAAATGCTTTCCGCCTCTTTATCGCTTGTTTCATGCTTTGGGTTGCCACGGCCAACATGGCGGTTGCCAGCGAAGCCCAATCCGCCTACGACGACCTCGGCAGGCTCACCACTGTCGTCGACGAAGCGGGCAACACTGCCATCTACAACTATGACGCCGTCGGCAACCTGCTCGGCAGCGATCGCTTTACGCCGGGTGCAAGTGGAATCGGCATCTATACCTTGCTGCCAGGGAAAGGCGCGGTCGGTGCGCAAGTCAAGATTCAGGGCTATGGCTTTGATCCGACGCCGAGCAACAACATGGTGATCTTCAACGGCACGAACGCGACGGTCGTATCCTCGACGGCCTACGCCATTATCGTGACCGTGCCGGCCAGTGCCACAACGGGGACCGTCAGCGTCACGAATACGAACGGGAGCGCGAATAGTCCGCAGGCGTTCACGGTCCTTGGGGCGCCCACCATCACGAGTGTCACGCCGAGCAGCGTCGCGCAAGGGACCCAACGCACCATCACGATCGTCGGGACGCAGCTCGCGACCGCGACGGCGGTCAGTTTTACGCAAGCGGGCCTCTCGGCCACGATTCTCACGGGGGTCACGGCCACGTCGTTGCCGGTGAAGTTGGTGGTGGCGGCCACCGTGCCGCCAGGGACCTACGCCTTTACGGTCACCACGCCGCAGGGCACCGCCAACAGCGGCTCCGTGACGATCAGCATCGCGGCGCCGGCACCATCCTTCGCCCTCACCCGGAGCCATGTGAGCGTGGCGATGCCGTTTCCCTCGGTGTCGGCGACCGCCGCGCCCTCCGGGCGCGCGATGACGGTCGCGCCACCGACCAGTGAATGGATGGCCTATCCCGATGTGCCGGGTACCAGTGCGCCCACCGGGCGGAGTATGACGGTCGCCCCGCCCGTCAGTGCAGCGATGCCCTAACGATGTGAACACAGAGGAGTTGTCTATGAGCTGGTCCTGTCTTCGTAAGGTCATCCCGGTTCTTCTCGCGATCCTGACCGTGGGTCCGATGGATCCGGCGCCGGCGGCGCAGTTTAGCAGTGGCAGTACCGGCAGCCTCGGGGCCTTGGCCCCGGCCTCGAATACCACCGTGGTGCTCCCGGCCGACGGGATCTTGCACTACACGACGGTGACGATTCCGGCCGGCGTCACCGTCACGTTTCAACGCAATGCCGCCAACACGCCGGTCACGTTGTTGGCGCAAGGCGATATCAGTATTGCCGGCACGATCAGCGTCAAAGGCGACGACGCGGTGCCCTACTCCGGCGACAATCCCAGCCCGCCCTCGCTCGGCGGACCAGGCGGCTTTGCCGGTGGGCAGGGCGGGACTAAGTCCACCTCGAACAATAATGGGGCGGCGGGGCAGGGGCTGGGGGGTGGCGCTCCAGGCATCTTTAATCCATGGTACACAACGACGACGGATGCGACCTATGGGGCCCCGGCCGATTTCGTGAGTCTGCTGCCGCTCTTTGGTGGATCCGGTGGGGGTGGCGGCGGGCGCACTGCCAGCTATCCCTCGACCGCGGCGGGCGCCGGAGGCGGGGGCGCCATCGTGATCGCCTCCACCAGCAAGATCACGGTGCAATCGACGGGCGTGATCAACGCCAACGGCGGGGCGGGCTATCGCGTCTCGTGCGACTGGCGTGCGGGGGGCGCGGGGAGTGGCGGGGCGATCCGCCTGGTCGCGCCCTTGGTCACTAACCTCGGGACAATCCAAGCCCTGGGCGGCACCCCCGGTTGTCCGACGGGCGGCGGCCCGGGCCGGGTGCGCATTGAAGCCTTCACCTTAGGCGCCATCTATGCGACGAATCCCGCGGCCTCGATCGCCGCGACGCCGGGGCCGGTGACGGCCTCGAGCGTGCCGGCGCTCACCAGTTTGCCGACCTTGCGCATCAGCACCATCGGTGGGGTCAGCACCCCCTCTGTGCCCGGAGGGACCTATACGACGGCCGATGTGACGATGCCGCCGGGCACCACCAATCCCGTGACGGTGACGATTGAGGCGACCAACACGCCGGTCCCCAGCACGTTCACGTTCGTGGTGCTGGCCCCGTTCACGACGGCCACGTCGGTCACGGCCAATTCTACGGGCACCTTTGCGAGCTCCACCGCCTCGGCCTCGCTCACGCTCCCCGCCGGCCAGACGAGTGTCCTGAATGTCTACAGTCATTTTGTGATGCCGTGATGGCACAGGATGACTTGATCAGGGAGGATTCACGGAAGAGGGGAGGGGTGACGATGGGGCTGAACTGGCGACACGGGGTTGGACTCCTGTTGACGATTTTCTGGACGGTCCCGGCTCTCGGCCAGACCTTCAGCAGTGGCAGTACCGGGGCGCTTGGCGCGTTCAACCCCGCGTCCAATACCACCGTGGTGCTCCCGGCGGACGGCATCTTGAACTATACGACGGTGAATATTCCCGCAGGGGTTACCGTCACCTTTCAGCCCAACAGCGCCAATACGCCGGTCACCCTGCTGGCGCAGGGGGATGTCACCATTGCGGGCACGATCAACGTGAGCGGCACGAATGCCGCGCCGGCCACCGGCAGCGGCTCGACACCGATCGCCGGCAGCCCCGGGGGACCGGGCGGGTTCGCGGGTGGCCAGGGGGGCGTGCGCGGCGTGGGACCCCGGGACGGGACCGCGGGGCGGGGGCCGGGCGGCGGGAACGGCGGCCAATGGTGGAGCGTGACCACCGGCGATGGGTTCTACGGCGCGGCCGCGACGTTTGTGAGCCTCATCCCGTTATTCGGCGGATCGGGCGGGGGTGGCGGGGCGGGCGATACCACGATCTGGGGCGCGGGCGGGGCCGGCGGCGGGGGCGCGATTGTCATCGCCTCGACCACTCAAATTACGATTTCCCCTGGGGGGATGATCCGGGCCAACGGCGGGGCGGGCAATTACAGCTACAGTGGCAGTTGTGATCGGTACACGGGCGGCGCGGGGAGTGGCGGGGCCATCCGATTGGTGGCACCGCAGCTCACGCACCAAGGGCTGGTGGAAGCCCTCGGGGGCACTGCGAGCTGTACGCCGTATCACGTCGGGATTCCGGGAAGGATCCGCGTGGAATGTACGACCTGCAGTACCCCGGGCACCATCAATCCCGCCGCGTCCGTCACGAATACACTGGGTCCTGTCTCCGCCGCCGGCACCCCGGCCCTTACCACCCTCCCCACGCTGACTATTAACACAGTCGGCGGCCTGACGGCGCCGGCAAGCCCGACCGGCGCCTATGCGACGGCCGATCTCACGCTCCCCGCTGCGACCATGAATCCGGTGACGGTCACGCTCACCGCGACCAACATTCCGGTCGGCACGATCTTTACCATCCGGGTGCTGCCCGAAGGCGAGCCGATGGTCCCCTTCTTGAGTACGCCGAGCACCGGCACCTTTGCGAGTTCCACCGCCATGGCCAGTGTCAATTTGAAGCCTGGCAAGACCAATGTGCTCACTGCGTGTGTCGGCTATACTCAGGTCGCGGCCCTGCTGCCGTTCATTGATGGGGAACCAGTCGAGCAGCTCGTTGTCGCCGCCGGCATGGGGGAACCCTCGTCGCTCTCGGTCATCACCACATCAGGCAAAGAAGTCACCGTGGCGCAGTTGCCTCAGGAGACCCAGGTTCAGATTGCCATGGCCTTCGAGCGGCTGCGCGAGAGGCAGAGCGAGCTAAAACCCTCAGAGGTGATCTCGCTTGCTGACTGAGGCGATAGGCCGTTCCCGATCCGAGATTCGGTCCTGGCAATCTAACCGTTGCTCGAACGACGTTCCCAGGAACGGCTTCAGCGATCATCCGTTATTGGAGGCGTCTACTCAGGTTTCTCGCCGCACATCTCGGTCCTCCCGGGCGCCTTCCATTTGCACCAGCCGCGCCAGGTAACCTTCCGGCTCATCAAATTCGCCTGTCACGTCCCTTGCTCCTGGTCGGCTCCCTTCCGGGCCGCACCTCCTCCTTTGCCGTTGTGGATTGGCTCTCCAGGCTCAGTGAGAGAGCCAACCACAACTCACTACGAAGGAGGAAGTAAACATGGCGAACTCGAAACGACAGAAATCTTCACGGCCAAAACCATCCCAGACATTCCGTTCCGGCTCCGTCCGAGCGGCCGTCTGGCAGAACCTTGGGGAGAACGGGCCGTTTTACTCAGCCTTGCTGACCCGGTCCTTTCGCGACGCGGCCGGCAACTGGCGCACGTCCACCACCTTCGGCGAGCGCCAGCTCGAGGATTTGCTGATCGTGGCCGGGCAGGCACGGCAATGGATGGTAGACCATCCATTGCTGCAACCCAACTGAAACCCTCGACCCGGCGGCTCCGGCTCATCCGGAGCCGCCTGAATAATGCCTTGGATGTGCAGGATGAAACCAGCGATTGACGACGTGGCGATGAATTCCTGTGTCCCTGCTTGCCTTCCGGAGACTCATACGAGACCAGCTCGGTTTACGCGCAAGAGCCACGCCATCCAGTTGGAAGCATAACCCGGAGACCAACGACGGGCGTAACGGCTGCACGCAGCAACCGCGAGAGTGACCAACATTCACCGATGAAAGCAAGATCAGGACGCCTTGTTGGGATGACGGGCTCGACGCGATCATCGCCGACTACTTCGCTATGCTTGCAGAGGACCTCGCCACACCCCTGTGCTATTACTGTGCTACAAGCCATCCAAAAAGGTCGGAAACAGTCGAAATCATCACACACCCCAGAATCGTCCTAAGTGATCAAATTGCCGTATAAAGCGGTCGACCAGACGCAAGATCAGGGAGTTACAAATTACTACTTAATCAGCCTTCGAACCCGCAGGTCGCAGGTTCAATTCCTGCCGGGCGCACCATACCAAGCTACGCTTGAGCCGCGGGCTCTTCAGGCGTAGCCTTCTTCATTGACGCTCGCGGAGAAACACCTCAAGAGTTCTTCATCCCTTCCCTCTTCGGTTGAACCGGCGGCTCATCGGGCGAAGCCCCTCTTCATTGACGACGCCGGAGAGACACCACCAGTGATTTTTCTCTCCCATATCGAATCGCGCTTGGCGTGTGCCGCGGGCTCTTGAGACGTAGCCTTCTTCATTGACGCCCGCGGAGAAATCCCTTCAGTGATTGGCATCGGCTGAATTCATCCAAGCCGCGCCCGTAAAATGCAGGCCTTCCCGTATGCGACCCTTTCGACATGCGGGGCCTCCGAGCCATGGAGGCCGCCGCATCTTGAAACAATTCCGCTGATGCAATGATCTCGGGCTGGTCTGAGATGTATGGCGATGCATTCACCCCCCAAAGAGGTATATGGAGGGTCCTTCGGGCTAGCTACACTTCGCTCGCGCTAACTCCAGTCTATTCCGGCAGGAGGTCCCCGCCTGTCAACGAGTGGCTACCCACAGAACATCGTAGGTTCTCGCACCGAGGGAGAATGTTTATGACTGCGCTCCTTAAGAGTGCCACAATTGTTGCATTGCTGTCCGCAGGCTTCAGCCTCATTCAATGCTCCGGTGGAGATTCGAGTAGCGGCAACCCAGGAAGTAGTGGGACCGGCGTTGCTACGATTACGGTGCTGACTCCGTCGCAAGATGCCAGCCTGCCGTCGGGACCGGTCACAGTGTCGTTTGCTGTCTTGAACCACACAATCGGACTGCGGCAGCAACCTCATATGGTGTTCTTCGTGGATAACGATCCTGTTCCCCATGAGTTTTTTAATGGCCCTGGCATTACCGACCAAGACGGGGTGCTCTATCGAGGGGCTCATACCCATTCAGTTCATTGGCAAAGTCAGTCATCGTTTCAAATGTTCGGACTTCGGGCAGGGGTTCACCAGGTCAAATTGGTTCTCGTCGATGCCGCCGGCATAGCTCTCCAGAATCCTGAAGCTACACAGACAGTTTCGTTCACCATAGTGGCATCAGCAGACCGAGAATTTCGGTTGGAACCGATGCTGACCGGTCTCAATCTTCCCCTGGCCATGGCGACGGCACCGGACGGCCGTGTCTTCTATACGGAACTCATGACCGGGAATATTCGGGTTATCGACACGGTGGGTGGGACATGGCAACTGCGGCCGACCCCCTTCTATCACCTAGACGTCTATTCTGCGACTGATCAAGGCCTTCTCGGGATTGTGCTTGATCCGGCATTTTCGAGTAACGGATACGTATACGTCTATCATACAGTCAGCGATGCCTCTCGTAACCGAGTCGTCCGACTGAAGGATAATAATGGACAGGGTACGGAGGAAACCGTCATTCTCGACAATATCCCGGTTGGCCTGATTTTCCACAACGGCGGCATTATGCGTTTCGGTCCGGATGGGAAACTCTATATCACGACCGGAGATGCCCGCCAGTCTGACCTCGCGCAAGATTTGAGTTCGTTGGCTGGCAAAGTTCTCAGAATCAATCCGGACGGGACCGTTCCGAACGATAACCCGTTTCCCGGTTCGCCGGTTTATCTCCTCGGCTTGCGGCATAGCTTCGGCCTGACCTTTCACCCGCATACCGGGACGCTCTGGCTTACTGACAATGGAGAAGATGACAACGACGAAGTGAATCGCGGGATTAGCGGAGGCAATTACGGGTGGCCGATCGTCAGGGGAATCGCCAACGATCCTCGGTTTGTCGATCCTCTGGCGGCATTCACGCCCTCCCTCGGGATAACCGGGATCGTGGCGGTCGGCACAAACTCACCGTATCCGGCGGAGTATCACAATAATCTCTTCTTCACCGATGCCAACACCGGTCAAATCCAGCGGATCGTGCTTCAAGGAGCAGACCTCACTGAACGTGGAGAGCTAAGCATTGCCTTCGGTGGGGGAGTGGGTACGCTCATTGATCTCGTCGAAGGACCGGGTGGCTTCCTCTATGCGACGAGCCTGGAGGGCATTTATCAAGTGGTGCGAAATTAAGCCTAAGCTTTGGGCTGGACGTGCTGACGCCGACTGTTCGCATGGACAGGTGCCGGCCGGTCCGAGCGCCCCGCAGTCACGCATCTGATGAGAACGACGGACTCGCCCCTGTGAAGAGGAGAAGTAAAAGATGGGGAGGAAAGGGTGCGAGTAGTTGCGCTGGACATTACATAGACGCCGCCGCTTCCGAAGCCTCATCCCCATAGCGCAGATCACGATTGCTGGCGAGCAATACATAGGCCTCTCCCCACTGATGTCGGCTGGCGAGATCCCAGGGTTCATCACGGTCGATCGGTTTGAACCGTAGGCCATAGCGCCCTCCGTAGACGACGTAGGCCAGCCCCGATCCCGAATCTTCCACCACTTGGGCGTAGGCGGGACAAACCGGCGCCGCACTGTCGTCGCTCCAACCCACCACCCAGTACCACGCCCCGGCCGAATCGCGATCATAGAGCCGAACCTGAAGCACCGGTCGCGCTGGGCTCACTTCCTTGAATCGCACGAACAGCTCGGTCTCGCAGTTGTCGTTGGCCACGACTTCAATGATCATGGGCGCATCCCTATGCCCAACGCGGCGGGACTAGATTGTACCCCGGAGAGGCTCGCGGAAGTATGAGGGCTCGGGCCACCGGCGGAGGGGGCTTGACAACGCCGCCACTGAACTGATATTGAGAACTGAAATCAACATATGATGCGCGGGTGCGTGTTCGGCGAACGGCCGAATGCGGACGCCGCAGAAAGCAGGGTGCCGGATAGAGCCAGGTTCCATCGTCCGCCCAGACAGCAGGATTCACTAAGAGGCCAGAGGTCACGAGCGCCAGACCGGAGCCCAAGGCATCTCGCGATGTCCTTGGGCTTTTTTGTGCTCGAACGGCCTTTGGTACCCATGAGAAGGAGGGCGTCAATGAGAGACTCCGTTCATCAGCAAGGCAGAACATCACTCGCGGTCTGTGATTGCGGCAAGCTGCATTTTCGGTACGGCATGTTCACGATCCATTTTGCCCCGGACGAGTTCGCGGCCTTTGCTCGCGACGTCTGTGGCTTGGCGGCCGTGTTCAGCCGGCACCTCAACCGAAACGGGGTCAGCCGGGTCGTCGATCACGACCAGACCACCTGCCATTAGGAACATCGGCAGATCGGCGGCCCGACATCCATGAGCATCCAACCGGTCGAGCGACTGGGGAGTGCAACCACAGAGAGGACACCATGATGAAGATTCGCTCGTGCCCCTCCTGTCATCAACACAGTCTGGTATTCACCGGCGCCTTTTGGTCCTGCGCCGTCTGTAGGCTGGCCGTGACGGACCAGGCCTTGGCGTTCGATCTGGCCGGAAGGCAACGGACCCGTGAGAAGGCGGCCGGCCCTTCCTGTCCGTAAGACGATGCGCAGGAACGAAGCACAGACCTTTGAGATTGGCCGGGTGGTCCCGGTCTCCTCGACCAAGAGTTGGTCGAGCGCCGGGACCTGGCGGCGTTCGCGCGTGAGCCCGTCCACATGGAACGAGCGGGCGGCGCAGTCCTATGGCTCGTACGTGCAAGGCTGGGGTCTGTCCATCGTCCTGCATGTCGTGATCGGCGTGCCGTGTGTGGGCGCCATCGTCCTGTTGTCGCCGAATCCTCCCGAACCTCTGGTTATGCCCTTCCGATGGGAGGTGTCGATCGTCTCGACCACCCCACCTTCCATCGTCACCGCCGCCTTGCCAAGTCTGGTCGCTCCCGCTCCTCCGGCGGCGTCCGGCGACCCACCGCCGGCAGAAACTCGCTCGCAGCCTTCGGATCCGGGGCCGACGCAGGCGTTCCCCTTAAGGGAGCGCTCCGTCACACCTCCGCCAGACCAGGGGGCGGGTGGCGAGGGGACAAACCAACCGCACCGTGGGCGACATGAGCCCCACATGACTGAGACCATCCGGGCCTCCGTTCCCTTTGCGGACCACCGAGCGCCGGAACCGCCTCCTCCAGACGTGCCGCCACGGATGGAGCGCAGCCTGAGTGTGCAGGCGATGATGGCCAAGCCGACTGTGAAGCACCGGCCGCAGCCGGTCGAACGTCCCCTGCTGACACGATCCGTCTTGCCGGCTACGGCTGGTTGTCGGAGGCGCTCCGGGACAAGATTGAGCGGGCCAAACGGTATCCTGCGGTGGCCAGGGCGAATCGATGGCAAGGCCAAGTGCTGGTGCAATTCAGTGTGGGACGGGATGGGCGCTTGGACGATCTGCGGGTGGCGGAAAGCTCGGGCTATGCCGTGCTCGATCACGCCGCCCTCGAGACGGTGCGAGCGGCCTCGCCTGTCACTCTTCGACATGGGCTGGAGCAGCCGAGGGTTGCCGTCTCCCTTCCGCTGACCTATCAACTCGAATGAGCCGCCTGTCCGATCACCGTGCGGCCGGCGGCCTGTGGGCCTTTGGGCAGTATTACGACGAGCTCTTGGGGTTTCTCACGGCCAGACTCGGATGCCGGGAGCAGGCCGCCGATGTCGTGCAGGAGACCTACATGCGCGTCCTGAGTATGGAGAATCGCGAGACCGTCGTGCAGCCGAGAGCCTTTCTCTATAAGACGGCGTTGAACCTCACGGTGGATCTCTTCAGGAAGCAACGGCTCCGGGCCGAGCATACCGTCGATCTCGAATATGCCCGGGACGTGCCGTCCGGCGCACCAGATCAAGAGACAATCCTTGAGGGCAAGCGGCGGCTTCAACTGCTGAGGCACGCCATTGCGGAGTTACCGCCCAAGTGCCGGCATGTCTTTCTCCTGCACAAGTTTATGCACGTCCCGCAGCACGAACTGGCTGAGCGACTGGGGATTTCGAAGAACATGGTGGAGCGGCACGTGATGAAGGCACTGTCCCATTGCCGTGATCGGCTTCGGGAAGAGGGCCTCCAGATGGGGCCCGCCCTTCCGGCTGTCTCGGCATGGACGGCGACAGATCAGAGGACGAAGAATCCGTCGTCAGGTACCAGGGGGCCCATTCGTCATAATGATCAGGCGGATGACAAGGCGGTCCTGACAAGCTGGGATTCCGGCGACGGGTGTCCATCATGATCGTAAGACCGGAAGATTCAGGCCGGGCGAACCTGGAAGCGCTGCACCGATTTGTCCGAGGCCGTTCCGGCGATCCTTCCCGGGCAGACAGAGGGGAACTTTCTGAATGGCTGGCCGCCGCGCCGGCGAACCGGGTGGAGTATGAAGAGCTCCATCGGATCTGGAATGACCTCGATCACCTGGCAAAGGAACCGTTCCCGGAGTTGGACGAAGCCCGCGCCTGGTGGAGAAGGGAGTCGTTCGGATCAGCGGGGGACCTTCCCGCGAGGCGGTGGCGCGTGATATTCCCGGCGTTCGCCGGAATTGTCGCCACCCTTCTCGTCCTGGTTGTGGGGGTCTATTGGTGGTCGATGCTGCGGGTGGAGGCGGCGGATTATCGGACCGGCAAGGGAGAGCAACGGACGGTTGTCCTGGCGGACGGATCAACCGTCATGCTGGGTGCGGACACGGTCGTTTCAGCAGAGGTATCCGGCCGTCGTCGCACGGTTGTCCTGCACCGGGGAGAAGCCCTGTTCTCCGTGAAGCATGAGCCCGGCCGGCCCTTTTCCGTCCTGGCGGCCAACGGCACGGTCCGTGACATCGGAACGGTGTTTGCCGTGCACAGTTCGTCGGATCGGGTGCAGGTATCGGTGCTCGAAGGTCTCGTGGAAGTCCGGGCGCATGCGCCCGGACAACTTGACCTGACCCAAGAGACCGGCAGGGGTGATGGAGACCTCCAATCAGATGAACGAGCCATCCTGGCCGAAGGCGATCGTCTCTGGTACGGCCGAGACGGACAACTGTCCGCCGTTCACAAGGTCGATCGGGACCTGATGGCGGCGGGCTTTCATGGAAAGCTCGTCTTCGATGCTCTGCCGCTCGGACAGGTGATCGAGGAGGTCTCGCGTTACCGGGACGGCGAAATCCGGATTTTGGACCCGTCCCTCTCTTCCCTTCCGGTCAGCGGAGTCTTTCATCAGGACCATCTCGGCGGACTGTTCAAGGCGCTGGAACTCGCGTTGCCGGTGACGGTGACCGCCGTGAACCAGCGCCTCATGATGGTGGAGCGGCGGCACGATCGGCGGCCGCTCACGGCCAAGTAGGAGACGGTCCCCGACGCGGCGGAAAAAATTCTCATCCAGCGAGTGGGGTTTTCGTGATCTCCCTCGTCTTATATAGAAAGAAGCGAGCGGGTATCTGTGTGCTGGGCGATCAACCCCAGGGGTCTTGGTGTGTCCGTTACCGGTCATGGGGGTGGCGCCACCCTGGCTCTGCCGCTGGGCACGCTCTTCGAGGCGCCCACTGGTGCAGCCAGCCGGATCACATGGGTGGAGAGGGCCGTCGAGGTCGCCAAGGAAGGTCGAGCCATGAAATCAGGCCTGGTCAATCAAGTTGCGGGGCGTTCGTGACGGCGGCCGAATGGGATCGAGCGGGGAGCGGCAGGCGATCGCACCAGGCAGGTGGGTGGATCCTGTCGATCTGTGTGCACGCGCTGGCAGTCGGCTGCGCGTTCAAGGGTCTGGTGGAGATCCCGATCCCTGCGGCGTCGGAACCCTTTCGCTGGGAAGTGGCGATGGTGCAGCCGCAGATCTCTCCGCCGGTCGAGGAGCCTCCTCCGGTTCAACCGCCGGAGCCTCCAAAGGCATCGCCCTCGGTCCCCCCCACTCCTCAGCCTCGGCAGCAGGCGGTTGAGACCCCGAGACAAACGGTCCAGCTTCAGCAACACCGGCCGCTTGTGACGTCGTCCGTGCAAGAAACCCGCGAGCGGGTCGAGCGGACGGTTCAGACCGACCAGGCAAGGGAGATCACGCCGATCTCCACGGAGCGGGAGGTGAGTCAACGAACCGCAGTGGTAGAACAGGAGGCTGCAACGTCGGTTTCTGAAACCCTCGTGGCGCAGGTGGAGCCGGTTCCCCGGTCGTCGGTGGAGGCTCAGCCGAAAGCCGTTTCGGCGCCAGTGCCACAGATGGTGGAAGCCGAAGCAGTGGCAGAGCTTCAGGATGCGCCGGCCCCGGTGAGCCGGACCGCGATGGAGCAGTCGGAGTCCGTCGCAGAAGCGCGCCTGGTCCAGCACCAGCGCCCGCAGCACCGCCAGCCTGTCGTGCAGCAGGTTGCCGTCAAGGACGAAGTTCCCGCGGCGATCGAGCAGCGCATCGTGCAGGAACGGCCCCTTCGGGCGTTTCCCAAAACGCAGGCGGATTACGGCTGGCTGTCGGACACGCTCTGGAAGCGCATCGAGCAACTCAAGCGCTATCCGGCCCTGGCCCGGAGCAATCATTGGGAGGGCAAGGTGATCGTCGAAGCCGTCATTCAGGACGACGGGGCGATCATCGACACTCAGATTGCCGAAAGCTCCGGCCATGCCGTCCTGGATCAGCAAGCGCTGACCGTCTTAAAGCAGGCCTCTCCGCTGACGTTGAAACATCCGCTGGGACAGCGGCGGGTCACCATTTTGGTGCCGATCAGCTATCGGTTGGATGGGTAGGAGTGAAACGGCGGTGGATCCGGCGGGACCGCACCGCACGCCACATGTGCAACCACAAGGAGTGTCGTCATGAAGAAGGTTGTCAGCATGCACGGGGTTTGTGCGGGACGCGTCGTCGTCGCCGCGATTGCCATCATGGCATTGTCCGCCACGACCGGATGGGCCCAGGGCAAGGCGGAGAAGTCGTTCCAAGCCCTCGCGACCGATGCCAAGGGAGTCGAAACGGAAATCAAGAACGTCATCTTCTACTGGGAGGAGAAGGTCAGCGAAACCGCCTTCGTCCCGCATGAGCTGCGTGAAGTGCCCGTCAAGCGGGGCACGGCGACGGTGAAGATCAAGTTCGACCATATCAAGCGGGTGGACATCAAGCCCTCCGGCAATGGAGGGTTGCCCACCGTGGCCATCACCCTGGCTGACGGCAAGAGCGGGGAATTCGGCCTCGCGATCGCCGGAAGCTTTAAGGGCCAGTCTGATTTCGGAGAGGTCGAATTGCCCGCGGCCGAGATCAAACAGATCGTCTTCAAATAGCGGTGAAGCGTCTATCCCGCGGACGGTGTCGTCATTCCTCGTCCTCCATGGACACAGGTCCGCAGGCGGGATCTGGCAGGGGGAGCGACCGGCATATTCATCTAATCGACCATGGCTGTCCGCCACCAAGCCTCCCATTCTTCCGGATGCGATCTCCGCTGCGGGTGTGGCAAATTGCTGGCTCGATGGGAGGAGGACAGTCTTGTCATCAAGTGCATTCGCTGCAAACAACTGGTGAGACTATCACTTTCCGACATTCGAGGGATGCCGCCGGTGAGACCCACGACCGGCCCTCGGTGAGTCCGATCTAACCAGGCGCCTCAGTCCAGCCCTCTCCCTACATCCATTGAGTTGAATCCAACGCCCCCGGCTGCGAGAGCAGCCGGGGGCGTTGCTGTCTAAGCGAGTGCCGATCCTCGATTTGTGCGAGGCAGTCGAAGAGAACAGATCAGGTTGCCCCAGCTCCATCCGTCTCATCCCGTGAACAGCCACGTGCGGCCATAGCCGCATTGTTTGGAGGCGCGCCGCCTGCCTCGGGACCAGGAAAGGATTGACATCATGACATGGAAGGAACTGGGTATCGGTCTGCTGATCTTTACCATCTTGACCATCGCGGCGTTCGGGCTAGCCAGCGCGGTCTGGGCGCAAACGGAGAGCGTCACCGTGGCGATTCCGCCGCAAGACCTCTCGACGGCGCTGAACACCTTCGCGGAACAAACCGGCCTCCAGATCCTCTACGCTTCGGAGCTGACCGAAGGAAAGGTGACCAAGGGCCTGTCCGGAACGATGACGGCGGATGAGGCCATCCGCGCCCTTCTGGACAATACAGACCTGTCTTACGTCTTTACAGACGGGAAGACGATTGCCATACGCCAGTCCGCAGGTCCGTCGAAGCCAATGGCCCCCCCTGCCTCGTCGGTATCAGGGCCGCCGGATACGACCCTGAAGCTTCCGGAGGTCACAGTCACGGCGACACGCTCCGAGCGTCCGCTTGCGGCAATTCCAGAAGCTGTCACGGTCATTACCCATGAGGAGATCGAGAAGCAAACGACCCTCAGCAGGAGCCTGGTGGATGTTCTGGGGAAATTGGTCCCGGGGTTTGCGCCGGGGACGCAATCCCTGAGCAATTTTGGGCAGACGTTGCGAGGCCGTAATGCGCTGATCATGATCGATGGCGTGCCCCAATCCACGCTTCGCAATGCGGGCCGGGATCTGAACACGATCGATCCCTCGGCGATTGAGCGGATTGAGATCGTGCGCGGCGCCACGGCCATCTATGGGGACGGCGCAACCGGCGGCATTGTCCATATCATCACGAAGCGGCCGGGCACCGGCAAGCCGGTATTATCGACGGAAGTGCTGGCCAGCACGGCTCCCACCAACCCGACGGCGGGGCTCGGGGGACGCGTCGTCCAGTCGGTGGCCGCGAAAAAGGGGCCCGTGGATTTCTCGCTGAGCGGCTCGTACGAGCGGGTCGGCGGCCTCTTTGACGCTCGTGGCGACCGGATCCCTCCCGATCTGCAAAGCAGTCAAGGCGGTTTGTCGGATCTCAACATGTACAACCTGTTCGGCAAGGTCGGCGCCGACTTGGGAGCGCAGCGATTGGAATTGACGGTGAACCGGTTTGTGGCCGAGCAGGACAGCGACTATGTAACCGACTTTGCCAATTCCAGCCAAGCCGGCAAGGCAGTTGCGCGAAAGGGATTGGCGCTCGACGACCAATCAGGAACGAAGAATACGGTCGTGAACCTGGATTACATCCGCAAAAATCTCTTGGGCAGCCATGTCCGCGCGCAAGCGTACTACCGGGACTACTTGACCCGCTTTTTCCCTTTTGACGGACAGAGCTTCGCGACGCTCGGCAATAACATCATCCAATCCCGGGTTCTCTCGGAAAAGTTCGGCGGGCGCCTCACGGTCGAAACGCCCATTCCCATCGCGCAGGCGCTCAAACCGGTGTTGCTCTGGGGGGCGGACGCATCCCGCGAGCAGACCTCTCAGCGGGTGGCGATCATGGATCCCGCCCTCTTTGCGAACAGCGGCGGCCTGGCGTTTCAACCCATTGACGATCGGGTCTGGGTGCCTCCGATGACCCAGCGTTCGCTGGCGTTCTTCGGTCAACTTGAGCTCAAACTCCATGAGCGCTGGCTGGTGCGAGGCGGCGTCCGGCATGAACGAATCGGATTGGAGACGGCCGCCTTCACGACCCTCGGTGGGGAGCCGATCGCCGCCGGGTCCCGCGATTTTGACGCGACCGTCTTCAACGCGGGCACGGTGGTCTATCTCACGGACGAGGTCAATCTATTCGCCAATTATTCGCAAGGCTTTTCCATTCCGGATGTCGGGTTGATCATTCGGAGCGCACCCGCGGGCTTTTCCTTCAGCGATTCTCAACTCTCGCCGATTCGGGTCAATCACTATGAAGTGGGGCTCCGGGGCGACTGGAGCCGCTTCCAAGCGTCCGTCGTCGGATATTACAACGAATCCCTGCTCGGCGTGACGTCCGCCGGCTTCTTTGCCAACGTTGTCAGGGCTCCCGAACGCGTCTATGGTGTGGAAGGGACGTTCGATGTGCAACTTGCGCGCTGGTCACTCGGCGGAACGGCCACTTACGTTGAAGGCGAGAACGACATCAATCGAACAGGCGACTACAAGTATCTCAACGGATTTCGAATTCCTCCACTGAAGCTGACCGCTTATGTGGAACACCTCACGGTGCCGACATGGAGTTGGCGGAACCGGCTTCAGGTGTTGTATTCCGGCACCAGGGACCCTGGACTGGGACCGGCTGTGTTCGGCGGCCGGCCGGTGCACAGTTTCACGGTGCTGGATTTTATCAGCACGGTCAAAGCAGGTCCCGGCCGGATCCAATTCGGCATTGAAAACCTTCTGAACAGCCAGTATTACCTCCCCATCTCGCAGCTCCAACGTGTCGGCATCGCCAGCCTGACCGCCGCTCGCGGGATGGTCGTCAGCCTCGGGTACAGCGTGACCTGGTGAACCGAAGCCGGCGGTCTGGACTTTCCGCCGCCGGCGCACGTATACTGATGAGACTATTTCTCATTATCATAGATAGACCGTTCGCAGAGGCGACCGGCACCCAGATTGGAACTCGGGATGCGTTCGTCGGCACGGATGGACTTAGGTGGATAACCAGATTGCGGCGGAACGATTTTCTCTGTTTCGGGAGTACTATGACGAACTCGTCGGCTTTCTGACGCTGAAGTTGAGATCGCGCGATCAGGCGATGGATGTCGCGCAAGAAACCTTCCTGCGCGTCCTCACGCAGGACTCGACGGTTCCCGTAGTCCAGCCCAGAGCCTTTCTCTACAAAACCGCGCTCAATCTCACCGTCGATCTGTTCCGCAAACGGCAGCGGCGGGCCGAGGACTCCTTGGATGCGGAGGGCATGCGGGAGAGCCTGATTGCGTCGCCCGAGCAGGAGGCCATCGTCGAGGCCAGGGAGCAGATTCGCCTGTTGTATGAGGCCATTATGGAATTGCCTCCCCGCTGTCGCCAGGTGTTCCTCCTGCATAAATTCAAAGATCGTTCCCACGCGGAGATCGCGGCGCACTTCGGCATTTCCATCAGCATGGTGGAAAAACACATCAGCAAGGCGACGGCGCACTGCCGAGCCCGTTTCCAAGACATCTCGTAGCTTCTCACTTGCCGAGTTCCGCATTCCTCGCGCCTTGCCGTTGCCCGCACCCCAATAAAATCAGAGTCAGGGACAGACAGACCTGAGGGGCGCGGCCGTCTTGTTCGTCCCATCATTGCGGAGCTATCATCGCCGCCGGAAGCCGCGGCGCCCGCTTATTCCTCGACCGTCCGACCGTCTCGACCATGGCCGAACGCACACCCTCTTCTCATACGGGATCACTGCGGGAGCAAGCCGTCCGATGGATCGTCCGGCTCAACTCCGGCACGGCCACCCCAGGCGATCGCCGGGAGTTTGAAGCCTGGCTGGCGGCCGGACCGGAACACCGGCACGAATTCGAGCAATTGTCGAGGATGTGGGCGGCTCTGGACGGGACTCAGTCATTGCTGACAACGGAGATCGACAAGGCGGAACAACTTTGGGAGCGCTATACGGCGAACCGGCAGGCGGCAGGTCGATGGTCTTGGCGGTCGGTGGCCTGGCCGGCCGCCGGAGCGGCTGCGCTGGTCCTCATGCTCGTCACCGCCTGGTGGTGGATGCGGCTGCCCGAGGTGTGGATGTATGAGACGGCCAAAGGCGCGCAACGACAGGTGACCCTGGCGGATGGGTCGATGGTGATGCTGAATACGGATACGAGGCTGACCGTGCAGTTTTCTTCAAGGACGCGGCTGATCCGGTTGGATCAGGGCGAAGCCTGGTTTACGGTCCGGCACGACGAACGCCGCCCGTTCACCGTCCAGGTCGCCAACGGCACGATTCGCGACATCGGCACGCAGTTCATGGTGAACAAGGCGCCTCAGGCCGTGCGCGTCAACGTCTGGGAAGGAGTGGTGGAAGTCGGGGTCCGCGCGCCGGATGAGTCCGGGGCGGCTGCTCATCCGGCGATTCTTCGCGAGGGGCAGCAGGTTTCGTATGACGAAGAAGGCCGGATGTCAGACATCCGCTCCTTCGACCGGGAGATGGTCGGGAGTTGGAAGGACGGCAAATTGATCTTCCGGTCACAACCGCTCAAGCAGGTCTTGACGGAAGTCGCGCGCTACCGGCCTGAAGAAATTCGGCTGCTCGACCCGAGCTTGGAAGAATTTCCGGTGAGCGGCGTCTTTCACATTCACGATCTCGAGCACGTCATCCCAATCTTGGAGGACGCCTTGCCCATTCGCGCGCACCGGGTCGGTACCAACCTGATCGTTGTCGAACGCCCGCCGGCCTCCTCAACTGGTCGCTAGCCCCTCTTCCCACCCCCACGCACCGACCGCTTGTCAAAAAAAATTCCGTTCCGACATGAGGGCTCCCGCCGCAGTCGTCGTCCTACTCGTCGTGTGCCGCTGAACGCCTTGCCGTCATCCGCCTCCACCGGAAGAGGCAAGGTCGAGGATGGAGGGAACAGCAGGAGCACGCGGACACCATCAATCTACGACGAGGAGGCGCCATCAATGGCTCGTACATTGCGCAGGCACAACAGCATGAAACCCGGGAGGCGAGCGGCCGCGGCTCGCCTGGGCGCAGCTCTCGCCACGGCGACCGTGGAGGGCGTCGGTCCTGCGCGGCACCGGTTCTTGTGGGGATTGCTCGCGAGCCTCTCGGCCGTGGCGCTGAGCGCCTATCACCCGGCCATTCCGCAGGATGCGCGGGCGGAGCATTGGAAACCGACGCCTCGCGAGCCGGAACGGAGCCCCGACCCACGGGACCCGCTCGGGGCGAGAAAGCGAGGCCTGCCGTGGCGGCCGGGCGGGAAGGGCGAGTTGTCCCACAGCGCCCCTCCGGCGGTCCGTCTGGCATCCAACGAGGGGTCGCAGGACGGACCGGCGCAGCCATTCGATCTTCCTCCAGGAGACTTGGAGACGGCGCTCATCGGGTTTTCCCGGCAATCCGGCCTTCAATTGCTGTACTCCTCGGAACTGGTCGCCGGACAACGGACCGCAGGGCTACAGGGCGACTACACCCCGGAAGAGGCGCTTCGTCTGTTGCTCGATCACACCGGGCTCCAGTATCGGTTTGCCGGTCCCGGGGCCGTCACCTTACAACCGGCCGGTACAGTCGGGACCGGGGCTGCTGCCGCGGCTGGAGCAGCCAGAACGCCGGCGGACTCCGGCAAGCCGGTCAAACTCCCGGAAGTCGTCGTCAAGGAGACGAGAGAACTGCCGCAGCCGTCTCAAGACCCCCCGGCAGGCTACAAAGCCGACTATTCGTCGACCGTCACGCGCAGCACGATGTCGATCGACGAGACCCCGACCTCGATCGGCGTCGTCACGCGCGACGTCATCCGCGATACCTTCTCTCGGACCCAGAATGACGCATTCGAAAGCGTGAGCGGTCTGTCCCGGAGCAATACCAGATTGGGACGGGGTGAAGGGATCAATATCCGAGGATTCGAAGCATGTACCTTCACCGGCGCCTTTAACGGCATGAAGGTCAATGGGTTGCCGACGGATTGCGTCTTCGCGCCGGATTGGGCCATCGTCGAACGATATGAGATCGTGAAAGGGCCGGCCTCGATCGTCGGCGGCGCCGCCACCCCGGGCGGCATCGTCAACCGTATCACCAAGACCCCGCAACGCTCGAATTTCACGACCGTGGAAGCCAACATCGGCTCCTATGATTTTTACAGAGGGATGATCGACGCCAACGGCGTGATGCCGAATCACGAGAACATCCGGGGCCGCTTGGTGTTTGCTGTCGAAGAGGGGGGCAACTTCATCGACTTCACGCCGGTCCGGCAATATACCGTCGCCCCATCCGTCGAGTTCGACCTGTTCAAGGGCGCCGGCAAGTTGCTCATCATCGGCACCTATCAAAAATTCGACGGCGCCAGCTATCCCGGTTGGCCGCTCACGAGCGATGGGAACATGCTCAACGTGCCGCGCACGAGCAACTTCGGCGGCGGCGCCGACGTGGGCGCCCATACCAACTTTACCGGCTACAACGGCGAGGTCCATTACAATCATCAGTTCATCCACGACATCAAACTCTCAGCCAAGGGCAAGTACTCGAAGTCGGACCTCACCGATAATGTCGTGTACAGCTATACCATCGGCGGGATTCCTCCGAGCGGGGACTCCTATCTCAACAATGGCTTGCGCCGCAACCGTTTCGATACCTATGCGGGCGAGTTGTTCCTCAGTAAGGAGTTTGATCTCTTGGGGCAAAAGAACGAAATCTTGGCCGGCGCCGATTATCGCGACATGACGCAGAATTTCCTTCTCGGCTATACCTATTTGCCCGTAGGCGGACCGTTTGTGATCGATAACGTGTTCAACCCGAGGAACGGGATACCAGTGGCGTCCGATTCGTTCCTGACTAGCGTAGCGGGTGCAGACCGCCGATCCACCTTGAAACAGACCGGCGTATTCGCACAGACCGTCATCCGTCCCTTCGAACGGTTGACGCTCGTGCTGGCGGGACGGCACGACAACGCGGACTCGACCAACCGCGAAACATCAACGAGTGCACAAAGCGCACGGACGGACTCCCGATTGACCGGCCGAGCCGGCGCGACCATGAAAGTGACCGAATGGATGAACGTCTATGGCGGTGTCCAACAGTCCTTCGCTCCGCAACCGCTCTTTATCACTCGAAATAATGAAATGCTGAACGCGGAGACCGGCATCAATTATGAAGTCGGCGCCAAGTTCAACCTGCTCAACGAGCGCCTCCGTATCACCACCGCACTGTTTCGCACCTATCGCCGCAATGTCGCGACGCCCGATCCGACCGACTTTCGATTTTCCATCGCTGTCGGGGAGCAGCGCCATCAGGGGGCGGAACTGGACGTGAACGGGCAGCCGATTCCCGGCCTGAACCTGAATGCAGCCTTCACGTACCTGGATGCCGTGATTACAGAAGACAACAACCCGGCATTGGTCGGCAGCTATCCGACTCGGGTGCCGCGCAACTATGTGGGGCGCGTCTTCGCGACCTATCAACTCCAGTCCGGGCCTCTGCAAGGCTTCGGATTCGGGGGCGGAGTCTATTTCCAAGGCGGGTATGAATTATCGTTCCCAAACGGGATCAAGACAGACCCCTATCAGCGGGTGGACGCGCTGCTCTTTTACCGGGGAAACAAACGATACGATCTGAGCGTCAACATCCGCAATCTGCTCAACCAAAAATACATCGAGAGTCCCGGCAACTTAAACTCCTATAACGGCTTCGGCGCGCCAATCATCGCCATCGCGTCGCTCCGGGTGTTTTTCTGAGGTCGGGAGTGGGCAGGGCTGCTGTACCAGATGCCGAGTGCCGGGGCTCAGCGCTTCTCCATGCGGTGCAACTGGCCCTGAATGACAATCACCCTCGGGTGGCCAAGCGCATCTGCGAGGATCATCTCCGTGCCGCTCCGGACGATCCCGATGCGCACCGGTACTTAGCCCAAGTGTTGATGGTCTTGGGCGAGCACGAACAGGCGCGTACCATTGCGATCCGCGCCACCGAATTTGCCCCGGATGATCCTCGCGCCTGGTCTGATCTGGGACGAGTGCATGTCTTGTCGAGAAATCTTCGCGACGCGATCGTCTGCTTCGAGAAAGCCGTCGAAGTCGATCCACACTATGCCGACGGCTGGCATAACTTGGGCCTGGCGCTCCGGCAGACGGGCCAAACAGAGCGGGCCTTCGACGCCCTGAAGCAGGCGTTGATCATCGATCCGACGCGAGCCGAATCCTATCTCAGCCTTGGGAACCTCCTGGTGGATGCGGAACAGTTGGAGGAGGCCATCGGCTGTTTCGAACGGGCCGTGCGGCATGATCCCGCTCTGGCCAAGGCCCATACGCGGCTCGCGCAGGAACTGTCCCAACGCGGCGAGGTCGACCGGGCCGAATCGCTGTTTCTACGCGCCCTCTCGCTCGATGCCGGCCATGTCGAGAGCTGGTTCGGGCTGGGCCGCACCCTCGAAGACCTCGGCCTGGCAGAGGCGGCGCTGAGCTGCTATCGGACCCTCCTGCAGCGGCAACCGGGCCATGCCCTGGCGCTGGGACATTATCTGGCGCTGGCGAAAGGGGAGGAAGGCCACGAGTGGCTCGCCCAACTGGAACCGGCGCTCGATCGCACGGAGGGGTCGGCTGAGGCCAAAGCCCTCATGGGCTATGGCCTCACGAAATGGTATGACCGCCGCAGCCGGTTCCGCGACGCCGCCTCGGCCGGCACTAAGGCCAATGCGGCAAGGAGGCAAGCGACAGGACCGTTCAACCGCGCCGGCATGACCGGCCGGATCGATGCCATTCTGGCGGCATACACCGTGGAGTTCTTCGCCGAACGCCGGCATCTCGGAATCGGGACCGACCAGCCGGTGTTCATCGTGGGCTTGCCGCGCTCCGGCACGACCTTGACCGAACAAATTCTCTCGGCCCATCCGCTCCTGCATGGCGCGGGAGAACTGCCCGATCTGGCCCGCTTGGCGAAGCAGTCGCTGGAAGGAGAGGATGTAGCGCCCTGGGAAGCGGCCCAGTACCTCGACGAGGAGATGACCAGTCGCCGGCTCGCCCATGAGTATTTGAGCGCAATGCGGCGCAGCGCCCCGCCGGACTGCCGGCGCATCAGTGATAAGCAGCCGCTGAACTTCTTTCATCTCGCCTTTGCCGCGCTCCTCTTTCCCAATGCCCGCGTGATTCACTGCCGCCGCGATGCGCGCGACAATGCGCTCTCGATCTGGATGGAGAATTTCAACCCCGATCAGACGTATGCCACGGACTTCGGCGACCTGGCGCATTTCACGGCCGAATATCGCCGATTGATGGCGCATTGGCGCGCTGTGCTGCCGCTTCAGATCCTGGAGGTCCAGTACGAAGACACGGTCGCGGACCTGGAGGGCCAGGCTCGCCGGCTCATCGACTTTCTCGGCGCGCCCTGGGACGAGCGGTGCCTCAACTTTCACCAACAGGATCGCGCGGTGCAGACGCCCAGCCGCTGGCAGGTTCGCCAGCCGATCTACTCGAAGTCCGTCGGCCGATGGCGGCGGTATCGAGAGTTCCTGCCGGAGCTGGAGTCGGCGTTTGCAGCCATGGAGGACGACTGATGGACGGCCCGCTGACGTTGGGAGAAGTGACTGTCTTTGGGGATACGTCGCTTCAAGAGGTGGATCAAGTCCCCGCTGACCCGGGCTTCACGATCTGGCTCACGGGCCTGCCTGGCTCCGGAAAGACCACGCTCGCCCACTTGCTCGAGGCCGATCTGATAAGGCTCGGCCTACCGGTGGTGGTGCTCGACGGCGATGAGGTCCGCCGAAAGCTGGCAAAGGACCTCGGATTCTCTCGGGAGGATCGCAACGAGAACGTGCGCCGCATCGCATTCGTGGCCGGCTGCGTGACCCGTGCGGGGGGCGTCGCGATCGTGGCCGCCATCTCCCCCTATGCCGGGGCGCGCGCCGAGGCCCGAAAGGAGATCGGCCGGTTCGTGGAGGTCTATGTCCGCTGCCCCCTCGCCGTCTGCATGCAGCGCGATCCGAAAGGCCTCTATGCCAGAGCCCGGCGCGGGGAAGTGGCCCATGTCACCGGCCTGTCCGATCCCTATGAAGAGCCGACAGACTCGGAAGTGATTGTCTCCACCGATCGGGAAGCGCCTCGCAACAGCCTCAAGGCAATCCTACGATACCTGGCCGACAGACAGCTCGTTCGGCTATTCGTCCCGACCCCTGATTAGCAGGTTTCTCCTCGCTCGATGCGCGGTGAATCCTCACCCAACCCGGATGACCATCACGACGATGGCCGGCGGCGGCCGGCCGGACCGTTCCGACTCGGACGGCAGAGGCCGGAAGAAATCAACTGGACATTCGATCGTTGGCGCGTGTAAATTTACATTTTGAGACAAGTTCTCAATATCATCAGGTAGCCAATTCCTGAGGCCAGAGCCCATCAGGGCGGAGCCCGCCGCATCTCACGATGCGCGCGGGCTTTTTTATGGGGCCGGGTCGCCGCGCATGAACCTGACGTACCGCGACATCGAGCAACTGTTCTGCCGGCATCGGCGCGAGCTGGCTCGCAGTCTCTACAAGATCGTGCGGTGCGAGGAAACGGCGGCGGATCTTTGCCAAGAGACGTACCTGCGGCTGATCAATTTGGCGAAACACACCGCCGTGGCCTATCCGCGCGCGCTCTTGCATCGGACCGCCAGGAATCTGGCGATCGACCATTTGCGCAAGCGGCAACTGCATGCCTCTTACGAAGCGGTGGACGCGGTCACGGACGAAGTTCCCAGTCCGATGCCCTCGGCGGATGATGCGATCGATGCCCGCCAGCGATATCTGCTGCTGCGCCGGGCCGTCGCCACCCTGGCGCCCAAGTGCCGGACCGTGTTCTTGCTCCACAAGGCCGAGCACCTCTCGTATGCGCAGATCGCCGCCCGTTTGAACATCTCCACCAGCGCCGTCGAAAAACATATGAGCAAAGCGCTGGCGCTATGCCGTGATGCCCTGGAACGAGAAGGGCGATGAGCCGGTCCAGGCTGTGGTAACCCTGGATTCGTTCGTCACACAGGGTAGGCGGAGCGATGAGCCCGGGAACGCCATGAGTCCTGACGAGCGCAGACTGTCCGATGAGGCTGTCCGTTGGCGGGTGCGCCTGCAAGCCGAAGATCTCACCGACGAAGAACGGCGGTCATTCGAAGAGTGGACGCGCCGCAGCGACCGCCACCGCGCCGCCTACGCGCGAATCGATTCGCTCTGGCGCGATCTGGATGCGCCCAGCCGCCACGTGTGGGAGGAGGTTCGGCGGGGAGTCGAACCGGCCGATGCGGCTGTCCCACCTGTCTCTTTGAGATGGAAACGGCCCGCGCTCATCGCCGCGTCGGTCCTGCTGGCGGTGCTCGCCGGGCTGTGGGTCATGGATTTTGGAGAGCCGTGGACGCCGGGCCTCGTCAGGACCGCTCGGGGAGAATATGCCAGCCGTATCTTGCCGGACGGTTCGACGGTCCATCTCAACACCGACAGCGTTGTCTCGGTCGAGTTCACCGATCAGAAGCGGCGTCTGGTACTCAAACGGGGTGAAGCGTGGTTTTCCGTCGCGTCGGAGCCGGCCAGGCCCTTCGCTGTTGAAGCCGGCGGAGGCACGGTGCGCGCAATCGGGACCGAGTTCAATGTCCGCCAGGATCACGACGGCACCACCGTGACCGTCATCGAGGGGACGGTCGAGGTGTCGCCATCGGCGCCGCCGGCTTCGTCGCCTCCCTCCGTTCGAGCATCGGTGGGGGCCGGTGAACAGGTCCGATACAGCCGGTCCGGAGGGATGGACAAGGTGGTGCCCGCCGATCTGGTGCAGGTCACCGGGTGGCGCCGCGGGCAATTGGTGTTCGATCTCAAGCCGCTGGGCGACGTTGTCGAGGAGGTCGATCGATACTGGCCGGGGCGCATCCTCGTGCTGAGTCCAGACCTTCGGCGCCATCGTGTCAGCGGGGTCTTCAAGACCGGCGATCCCGACGCGGTCGTGCACGCGCTGGAGACGACGTTTCAGATGAAATCGCTGAAGGTTGCCGGGCTCCTCATCATCCTCTATCAGTAGCCCTCCTCGAACCATCATCCCGTCATCCGAAAATAAATTCATCACGGCTTGGGGTGGGCGCGGCCTGATCCGTCTTACGGGCAGGACCAGGCTCACTTCACGAGGGATGTATGAAGACGTTGTTGCTGGCTGTCAGCGGTGTGATGGTGTGTGTGCTGTCCGGGGTCGTGTTCCCACTGCTGGTTGCCGCCGAACCGGTGGATTTCGAGATCCCCGAACAATCATTGGCCTCCGCCCTGGCCGAGTTTGCGGCCAAGACCGATCTGCAGGTGTTGTACAGCGGGGAGCTGACGCGGGGACAGCGCACGCGGGGAATCAGCGGCCGCTATGAACCGGAAGAGGCCCTCGGGCACCTGCTCAAGGAGAGCGGGCTCGAGTACCGGTTCACCGATCACCACACGATTACGTTGGAACGTGCGCCGGTTGTTCCCCTTCCTCCCGGGGCGCCCGCACCACAGAGTCAGGAGGTTCCGGCCCATCCGGCACCGGCCACATCGCCGAACAGCGGAAAACCGCTCAAGTTGCCGGAGATCCTGGTGAAGGACGTGAAAGAGCGCGGCTATACGGCCGACGATTCTTCCACGGCGATGCGCCTGTCGATCCCCATCCAGGAGACTCCTCGTTCTATCGAAGTGGTCACCAGGCAGGTGCTCGACGACCAGAAAGTGCTCCGGGTGCAGGACGCCTTGCGCAACGTCAGCGGCGCCTCGATGCCGAGTTCCCAGGGAGGCCGGGCCGGCGATTTCATGATTCGGGGATTCCGGTCCGATCAGAGTGTGTTCAAGAACGGCTTCCGGGAAGACAGCACCTTCGGCGCGCGCGCCTCGCGGGACACGGCCAATCTCGAGTCCATCGAGGTGATCAAGGGACCGCCCTCCTATCTCTACGGACGCGCCGATCCCGGCGGAGTCATCAATCAGATCACCAAGAGCCCGTTGCGGGAACGGTACTCGGCCGTGGACCTGACCGTGGGCAGCTATAATCTCTATCGTCCCTCCGTCGATCTTGGCGGTCCGCTGAACGACAGCAAAACCCTCACCTACCGATTCAACGGGGTCTATGAATCCTCGCAGAGTTTTCGGGAAGGGGTAAGGATCGATCGGATCTTCCTGGCCCCGACCATCGGCTGGGAACTGGGGCCTCGCACGACCCTGCGCTTCGAAGCGGAGTATCTGCACGATCGCTCTCCGATCGATCGCGGGATCGTGGCGGTCGGGAGCGGGCCGGCCGATATTCCGATCGGCCGCTTTCTCGGCGATCCCACTAGGCGGGGTGAGATCAACCAGGGGAAAGCGACGTTGATTTTCCGCCATCAGTTCAACGAGGCCTGGGCTTGGCGGACCGGCTTTCGCTCGGCGGTCGCATCGGAAAAGTACGACAGTCTCGAATCGTGGTTTCTGCTGGCGGACAATCGCACGCTGGAGCTGGCCGCTTTCCGTATTCCGCAAACCGTCCAGAGCCATTACCTGCAAAACGAACTGCACGGCCATTTCTCCACCGGTCCGATCGGGCACCGCCTGTTGTTGGGGGTGGAGCTGGGCCGGGAGGTTCAGAAATCGACGGTCCTCACGGACAGCAGTTGCGCCTTTCTCGGAACCTGCGCCGCATTGAACACAATCGATATTCTGAACCCGACCTATTCGTTCTTTAATAATCCGCTGAGCACGATCAACGACAGCAGCCAGACCAACGGCATCATCGGCCTCTACGCGGGGGACCAGATCGATCTCTTGGACAATCTCCACCTGAATTTCGGGGGCCGCTTCGATATCTTCAAACAGCATCTGACCAACCGGCCTGATGCATTCGATCCCACCGATCGGGAGGTGGAAGAGACCCACCGGGCGTTCAGTCCGTCGGTCGGGTTGACCTATGAGCCGCTCAAGACCGTTGCGCTCTTCGCCAACTACACACGCTCGTTCATGCCGCAATCACCCGGCGCCCGTAGTTCGCAAGGGACCCTGTTCGATCCGACCAGAGGGCGTCAGTACGAAGGCGGCATCAAGTTCCAAGCCTCCGACGGCAGGCTCCGGTCCACCATCGCCCTGTTCGATATCGTCAAGACCAATGTCCTGACGAGCGAGATCGGTGCCGGCGGAGCCTTCACCGGCTTTTCGATTGCCACCGGCGAGCAGCGGAGCCGAGGCGTGGAGTTCGACGTGGCCGGCCGGATCCTGCCCGGATGGGACGTGATCGCCAACTATGCCTACATCGACGCCCGCATTACCAAGGACAACACCTTCGTCGAAAACAGCCGGCTCGATAACGTGCCCTATCACCAGGGCAGCATCTGGACCCAGTATTTTCTCCAAGAAGGCCGATTGAAGGGACTCGGGGCCGGCATCGGCATGTACGCGCAAGGCCAACGGAACGGGATCAAACTCGTGCAACCTACCGCGTTCGGGCAGGAGCCGTTCAACTTGGCGGGGTTCGTGCGGATGGATGCGGCGGTGTACTACCGGAAGCAGAACATCTTCAATCGCACGAACCTGCTGGCGTCGGTGAATATCTACAATCTCCTCGACCAACGCTACTTCGCCGGCGCCCAGGATTTCCGGGAGATCGTCTACCCGGGCATGCCGCTCACCGTGATCGGATCGCTGAAGTTCGAGTTCTATTGAGGGGGGCAGCCGAGACCAGGGATGGCGGTCGCGCGGTCCGTCGGGGCCGCCTTCCGGGACCGCTTGTTTGATAGTTGATATTACTTCTCAAAATCACTATACTGTCGGAGCCCGTGATGCTGCATGATGGGTCTGCTCACGCGATAGAGATTCCGAAAGCGCCATGGCTCACGCAGATCTTCCACAGATCTTTGACCGGCTCGCGCCGGACCTGCAACGATTCCTCGCGAGCCGGGTCACCTGCGAGGCCACGGCTGCGGATCTCACGCAAGAGACCTTTTTGCGTCTCGCGCAGGTGCCCAACCTGGAGGCGATCGACAATCTTCGCACCTACCTGTTCAAGATCGCGAACAATCTGGCCATCGATCACCATCGGGCCCGCGCGCGGACGAGGTGCTCCTCTCCGGAGGATGAGAGCGCGCTGATCGAATATCCGGATGGGGCCGCGACACCGGAAGCGGCGACCCTCGCCAAAGAGGAACTGGCCGTCGCCTTTCAGGCCCTGGAGGAACTGTCGCCCCTGTGCCGCCGGATCTTCGTCCTCAATCGCTTCGAAGGCTTGCCCCACCGCGAGATCGCGGATCGGCTCGGGATTCACCTCAGCACCGTGGAGAAGAACATCGCCCGCGCCCTGAATCACTGCCGCCGGCGTCTGAACGAGTCCGCCGGGTGAAGAATTCGCTCCCGTTCCGTCCGGCTTTGGACGCGCCCATCGTCTTATCCATAGGCCCCTCTTGATTCGCGACGGTTCTTTGCCCTATCTCAAGGGCCGGATCGCCTGGAGATGGCGCAGCATGTCGGCAGCGGAGCCCTTCGAACAGGAACGGGAACAGCTTGAAGAAGAGGCCGTGGCGTGGATCGTGCGCCTCACGTCAGGCGGCGCGACCGACGCCGATCGGGACGCGCTGGCGGTCTGGCGCCGCCGGAGTCCCGAACACGATCAGGCGTTTCGAAAGGTGGAGCGTCTCTGGGCGGGCATTCAGCCCTTGAAAGCACGCCTCTCTGCTGCGGAGGCTGCGAGCGAGCGAACGGGTGCACCGGTCGCCGCCACCGCGACGGCCGGTACACGCAGGATCAAGCAGCCTGTATGGATTCGATGGGGCGCCATCGCCGCGTCTCTGGCGGCCCTTGCGGTGACGCTGGCCCTGGCGAGCGGAACCTTTCCGCTGCTGTGGGCGGATGCCCGCACAGGGGTCGGCGAGCAGCGAACGCTCCCCTTAGATGACGGCAGCGAGATCCTCCTCAATACGCAGGCCGCGGTCTCCATCCACTACTCCGAGCAGGCGCGTCTGGTGGACCTGTTGGCCGGGGAAGCGGCATTTCGCGTGGAAAAGGATGCCGGGCGTCCGTTCCTCGTGCAGACGAACGAGGGACAGGTCCGTGCCGTCGGCACGGAGTTCATCGTCCATAAGACCGCGGAAGCCGTACTTGTCACCGTCACGGAAGGCGTCGTGGAGGTCAGTGTCAAGGGCGGCCTTGCGGCATCTCCGACTCTGGTCCAGGCCGGCCAACGGATACGGTACGATCCTGCCGGCGTGGGACCGGTCGAGCCGGTCGATCTCCGCGTGGCCACGGCCTGGCAGCGGGGCAAGCTGATCTTCGAAGCGACGCCGCTGACCCTCGTGGTCGACGAGATGAACCGGTATCGCCGCGGCCACATCATGGTGCTCAATCCGAAACTTGCCGAGCACCGAGTCAGCGGCGTCTTCGATCTCCAACGATTGGACGCCGCCGTCAGCACCATTGAACGGACCCTGCCGATCACCGCCACCCACTTCACCGACCGCCTGATCTTCTTCCGCTAAACGTCGCAGCCTCCGCCGAGACTCCCCACGCATTTTTTCTAAGCCTAGCCGTCCGGGTTTCTTCCCCGAGAGCGTCTATTCTCTGTCATCGGTTCTGAGATCGATGGGAACGGAAGGAACAATGTCGAGGTTGGGCGACTCGGCGGTTCGCCCATTTCCGGGAGTGTGTGCGCGAAGCGCGTGGTGGAGGACGAATGGATAGCAGGTTGGGAAGGGACAGACAACGGGTCAGACGGATAGCGGGAGCGCTGCTGTGGACGTTCGCATTGGCTTGGCCACTTGCGCCGGCCTATGCGGAAACGGCCGATCGTCAAGACGAGGGGGCGCGCCTCGCGGAGGCGGAGCGGATCAATTTCGACATCCCGCCGCAACCCTTGCGGAGCGCGCTCACGACGTTCGCGGAGCAGAGCGGCTGGCAGCTCTTCTATAGCGCGGAGGTGGCGGAAGGCATCCAGAGCCCCGGCCTGTCCGGCATCTATGCGCCGGACCGCGCGCTGAAAGAACTGCTGGCCGGAACCGGACTTGCGTTTCGCATGACCGATCCAAGAACCGTCACGATCGAATCGGCCTCATCGGCCGCGGCCCCGCCTCCAATCCCTCCGACGACGAGCGAAACGGCGCCGGTGGACTCGGCGAACGGCATGAACGGCGCACCCAAAAAGAAACCCGTGAAGCTGCCCGAAGTCTTGGTCAAGGACGTGCGCCAGCGCGCCGACGACACGAAATCGTATGTAGCCGAAGAGGCGAATACGGCGACGAGAACCGATACGCCGATCCGGGACGTGCCGCAGTCGATCCAAGTGACCACTCGGAAGGTGATCGAAGAGCAGCGCACGTTTCGTCTGCAGGACGCCTTGCAGAATATCTCCGGCATCAACGCGACGGAGTCCGCGGCGTCGCTGTATGAATCGATCATCATTCGAGGGTTCGACGCGACGACCCGGACCTATTTCCGAAACGGCTTGTTCGATCCATTCGCGCAATTTACGGCGTCGGACACCTACAACATTCGAAGGATCGAAGTGCTGAAAGGGCCGGCGGCGGTCCTGTACGGGCAGGGAGACCCCGGCGGCATCATCAATATCGTCACGAACCGAGCCCTACCGGATGCCGCCTATGCCGCGAACGTCACTTTGGGGAATTTCCGCTTCTATCGGTCCGAGCTTGACGCCACAGGCCCGCTCAACGCGAACAAGACGGTGCTCTATCGATTGAATGTGGCGGGGCAAAAGGCGGACAGCTTCATCGACTATGCCAATCGCGATCTGGTGGCCTTTGCGCCGACCATCACCTGGCTCATCGGCCCGCGCACCACCTTGACCGTGGAGGCCGATTACCTGCGCCGCTGGAGCAACGATCCCTACGGTCTTCCGGCTCAGGGGACGCTTTTCCCGAACATCAACGGCCCGCTCCCGAGGAACCGCACCGTGACCCTGGGCGATTTCAGCTCGTTCAACCGCACGTCCTACCGGGTCGGCTATGACCTCACCCATCAGTTCAGCAACAACTGGTCCTTTCGCAATGCCTATCGGCATACGATTGCGGAGGACGACAAGAACAACCTGTACGCCTTCCCCGATTCGCTGGACCCAGACCAACGGACGCTCCAGCGGTTGCAGGTGCTGCAGCCGGCGATTGCCCGCAGGCATGCGCATTCGATGATCACGAACGTGGTCGGGCATTTCCGGTTTTTCGACATGGACCATACCCTGTTGACCGGTGTCGAATTGCGGCAGGAGAAGACCGACCGGTCCGTCTATACCTTCGCCGCGGCGCCGCCGCTGGACCTGTTTGCTCCGGACTATTCACTGAGCCCGCTGGCCTTTACCGGCGACCTCGTGAACTTCAACAACGACACCAAGAGCGCCGGCCTCTTTGTGCAGGATCAGGTGACCATTCTGCCCAACCTGAAATTCCTCGGCGGCTTGCGCTTCGACTACATTCACCAATTCGCCCACTCTCTGGGCGAGCCGGAACAGACGTCGGACAACCATGCGGTCAGCCCTCGACTGGGCCTCGTCTATCAGCCGGTCGAACCGGTGTCCCTCTATACGTCCTGGACCAAGGGATTTCAGCCGAGTTCGCCCTTTGGGTTCAATCCGGACGGCCAGCTCTTCAAGCCGGAACGATCCACCCAATATGAAGTGGGAACGAAGATCTTCATGTTCGAGAACCGCCTGTCGGCCACCCTCGCCTGGTTTCACCTGACGCGGGAGAATCTGGTCACGCCCAATCCGGACCCCGCGCTGGCCTTCGCGGGATTTTCGGTGCAAACGGGCGAACAACGGAGTCAGGGCGTGGAATTGGACGTGACGGCGCAACTGACGCCTGGATGGAACGTGATCGCGAGCTATGCCTATACCGATGCCGAGGTGACGAAGGACAACGATCCGGCGTTGCTCAACAAGCGTCTGGCCAACGTGCCCTACAACAAGGCCACCCTCTGGTCGACCTATCATTTTCAGGAAGGGCCGCTCAAAGGATTCGGTCTTGGCGGCGGGATCTTTGCCTACAGCGACCGGAACGCCTCCCTGTTCGGAGACCAAATCTCAATGCCCGGCTATATCAGAGCCGATGCGGCCGTGTACTACAACCGCGCCTTGGAGCCGGGAAATTGGCTGAGGGCCAAGGCCTTGAATGTCGCGCTGAATATTCGGAATCTTCTGGACAAGCGCTACATCGCCACCTCGCACAACGGTTCCCAGTTTTTCTTCTTCGGCGAGCCCTTCACCGTGCTGGGCACCGTGGGGATACGGTTCTGAAAGGAGGCGGCTCGTGACGAACAGGGGAGGACGTACCGCCGCCGGCCTCGTTTGGTTGTTGACGCTGGCCGGGTGCAGCGAAGGGCGCTGGGCGCATCCGACGAACACGGAAGAGCAGGCCGCGCAGGATTGGGAAGTCTGCAAGGCCGAGGTGCTTTCGGGCGTCGAGCATCAAAAGGAGACGCTCGCCGGCGGGGTGAACCTCAGCGGGTGCATGAAGTCCAAAGGATATACCTACGTCGAAGGCGAAGCACCACGCGATCCCGGCGCCAAGGTTACGGAGCCCCGCTGATCGTCCTCGCTCGACCACGTTGGCATGTCTGCCTGACTCGCGCATTGCCCTTCCCGCGGCCGTCATCGGGCGTGATCTGGCACGGCCAAGCCTGCGAAACAGGTCATCCGGCTGACACGCGGCCCACACGCGCTGTCCCTCACAGTACCGGCGAATGAACATTCTCCTGCCCTGCTCCTCGTGATAGCGTGGCGCCGTTTGCGCGGCGGTTCCGGACCGGAATGGTCGAGGATTCCATGCGCGGTCGATCTCACGCGCGCTGAATAGCGGCCGATCCATCAGCCTCATGACCTCCCACGATGTCGAACAGCTTTTTCTCTCCGCCGGCGACGATCTCAGGCGGTTTCTCTCGCGGCGGATCGCCTGCCCGCACACGGTATCCGATCTGATGCAGGAAGCCTTTCTCAAACTGATGGGGAGGCAACCGGCCGCGGAGATCAGGGACCCGCGCGGGTACCTGTTTCGTATTGCCTCCAACCTGGCCATCAACCATGGAACCAGACGGCGCGATCTCGATGCCCTCTCCTCCGAGCCGGACTCCGGGCCGGCCGCCGACCGATCGCTCCGCGATGACCGGACGCCGGAGCGGGTGGTGGCCGGCGCCGACCGGCTGCGCCGGGTGATGGAGGCGATCGAATCGCTTCCGTCACGCTGCAAGGAGGTCTTCATCCTGTACCGGTTTCATCACATGAACCAAACGGAGATCGCCGCGCAACTCGGCATCTCGCTCAGCATGGTCGAGAAGCACGTCATTCGAGCCATGCGTGCTTGCCGCGAGGCGCGGGATGGGGCACAGTGAGGGAAATGCGGTGAATCGTGTCGAAGGAATAGACGGACTAGACAGGCGCCTCATGAACGGAACCACCAACCAGCCCGCCGATGGGCCGGACCCGGCCAAGGCCTACGATGAGGCCGTGCGCTGGCTGATGGCGTTGCGACAGGCCGGTCCTGTGCCCCTGAATCGGAACCGGCGCGCCTTCGAGCAATGGCTTGCGGCGAGCCCCGAACATGCCAGGGCCTTCGAGGAATGCCGGGCCGACTGGGATGAACTGGAGCCGCTGGCCTCGGTGTATGGTCCGAGCGCCGGACCAACCGCGAAAGCCAGGGCTTCCGGGCTCAAGCGGGCGCGCAATTGGATGTGGATCGCTGGCATGGCCGCGATGTTGGCCGCCGTGGCCACGATCGGATTCTTCGCCGCCGCCCGTCTCTGGCCGACCTATGAGGTCGCGGCCTCCACGCAGATCGCGGAGCGCAGGACGTTGGAGTTGATCGACGGGTCGCGCATTGAGTTGAACGGCCGCTCCAGGGTGCGGGTCGAATATTTCCGCGGTCGCCGCATCAGTCATTTGGACGAAGGCGAGGCGCTGTTCGATGTCGCCGGCGATCCCGACCGGCCGTTTGTGGTGGAGGCCGGTCTCGGCACGGTCCGTGTGGTCGGGACCTCGTTTCAGGTGACTCGCGAGGCGGATCGGGTCGCCATAAAGGTCGTGAGGGGTCAGGTACGGGTGGAACGGCCTCTCCCACCTGTGATGACCGTCGTGCTCTCGGCCGGTCAAGGTGTCAACGTCACGGCAACCGGCATCGAGCCGGTTGCCGACGTCGCTGTGGAAACGATCGGAACCTGGAGACGTCACGTGTTGGTGTTCGACCGGGCTCCGCTCCGGGAGGTCGTGCCCGCGTTGCAGCGCCAGTATCAAGGGATCATCCGGCTCGACCCCGCTGCCTCGGACATTCGGCTGACCGCGGTCGTGCAGTTCACCGATATCGAGGCCACGCTCGCCGCTCTGCCGGCCAGCCTGCCGGTCCGCGTCGATCATCCTGCTCCGGCCGACTGGCATATCCGAGCCGGACTTCCCTAATGGCTCCTACTCCGTCGACGGCGATCTGATTCCGGCTTCCGAGTCGGCCCTGTGTTGTTCTTTTCCATCCCCGTGAGGGTTTTCTCTCCTCCTGTGTCGTAGCAGATAGCGGCGACAGGAGAAACCGAGCACGGAGGGTGGTCATGCGGGAGGTTCCGTGGAGACGATTCACGATCGAGGCCATGTCTGCGGCGCGGCGGGCCGCCGGTATCCTGGCGGCCGTGTTGTTGTTTTCCGGCCCGGTCCGGGCGCAAGAGCGTACATTCGACATTGCCGCGCAACCCTTGAACAGAGCCCTGATCGAATTTGCCACCCAGGCCGGCGTATCGGTGAACGCCGACCCCGAGTTGCTGGCCGGCCGGCAGAGCATGGGAGTTACCGGGCCTTACACGAACGAGGCGGCGCTCGCGCAATTGCTGAAGGGAACCGGACTCCAACTCCAACCGGCCGGGGCGAACACCTTCACGATCCAGCCGGAACCCACGCCGCCGCCACCGGTCGGCATGCCCCGCAGCAGCGGAGAGAAACCGGTCAAACTCCCGGAAGTGCTGGTCAAGGACGTGCATCAGCGGGATGACGGCAAGGACTACGTGGCCGAGGAGGCGAACACCGCCACGCGGACCGACACCCCGCTGATCCAGGTGCCGCAGTCGGTGGAAGTCGTGACGCAGAAAGTTATCCAGGACCAACGGGGCATTCGCGTCGAGCAGGCGCTGCGCAACGTCAGCGGCGTGGCGCTCGGCGATGTCGGGCAAACCGGCCTCGCCGCCGACGTGGCCTTTTGCCGAGGATTCCGATGCGGCTATTTCAAGAACTATCTCCGGAACGAAGACGCCAACCAGGCGCTCGCCTATCGGGACATCGCCAACATGCAACGGATCGAGGTGCTCAAAGGGCCGGCCTCGGTCCTCTACGGCCGGAGCGAACCGGGCGGCATCATCAACATCCTGACGAAGCAGCCACAGGCGGAACGCTATGCCTCCATCGATCAGATCATGGGCAGCTACAACTACTATCGGACGATGATCGACGCCACCGGCCCGATGAATGAAAGCAAAACGCTGCGCTTTCGCATCACCGGCGCCTATGAAAACACGGAAAGTTTCCGGGATATCGTCCGAGGCCAGCGGTATTTCGTCTCGCCCGTGTTGACCTGGATCGCCGGCAACCATACGACGATCACGATCGAAGGCGAATATATCCGCGATCGCCGGACGCCAGACCCGGGGATTCCGGCGATCGGGCGCGGGCTCGCGCCGGTGCCCGACAGCCGGTTTCTCGGCGAGCGGTTCGATACGCTGGCCTTCGAAGAAGGACGAGCCAGCCTCACCGTGGAGCACCGCTTCAATCCAGACTGGCGTATCGAGAGTCGCTTCAGGGCCGACCGGGGCACCGCCACGGCCTATCGCACCGTCCCCCTCGCCGTGTTGCCGGGCGATCAAGCCGTCGCGCGATTCTTTTTCGACCAACTGGCGCCGGTCTCCAGCTACTACTGGCGGAACGATGTCATCGGGAAGTTCGCCACCGGCTCGATCGCCCATCGTCTCCTGACCGGGGTGGAGGTGGGCCGGCAATACGCTTCGTACGAGCAGGCCGCAGTGCCCTTCGACACGTTCAACTTCTTCAATCCGGTCTACGGGCAGACGCCGGGACCGATCCTGCCGCGAACGCCCTTCAGCCACAGCTTCGCCAATGCGCTGGGCGGCTATGTGCAGGACCAACTGTCTTTGCTCGACAACCTCCATGTCCTGATCGGCGCCCGGGGCGATTATTTTTACCAGCACAGCCACGTTGTGGGAACGGACACGAAGGCGGAAAATTTTGCGTTCAGCCCCCGCATCGGCCTGACCTATCAGCCGCTCGCGCCGATCGCGATCTACGCCAACGTCACTCGGTCGTTCGTGCCGAACTTCGGCCCCTTCACCGCGGCGAGCAATCAATTCAAGCCGACGACGGCGACGCAATACGAAGCCGGGATTAAAGCCGAAATCGTGCCCGGGCGCTTGACCTCGACCTTGGCCTTTTATCGGATTCTGAAAAAGGACGTCCTGGCGGCCGACCCGACCAACCCGCTCTTTTTCGTGCAGACCGGCGCGCAACGCAGTCACGGCGTCGAGTTCGACCTGACGGCGAACCTGACGCCGGAATGGAATGTCATCGTGACCTATGCCTACACGGACGCGCGCATCGCGGCGGACACGACCGTTCCGGTCGGCAATCGGCTGCCCTTGATCGCGAGACATACCGGGAGTTTCTGGACCACCTACGACCTTCAAGACGGTCCGTTGAAAGGATTCGGGGCCGGTATCGGTCTCTTTGCGGTGGGGGAACGGGCCGGAGATCTGGGGAATACCTTCGAGCTTCCCGGCTATGTGCGGACGGACGCCGCCCTCTACTACCGCAAGCCCGAGATCTTTCCCCGAACCAATCTGGTCGCCCAGTTGAACGTGCTGAACCTGCTCAACCAGGAGTATTTCTACAGCGGAGGACAAAGCCGGGCCGCCGCCGCGTTTCCGGGGGCGCCGCTCACCTTTCTCGGTTCCATTAAGTTGGAGTTCTATTGATCTCCAAGGTCTGGCATGACGGTTAAGGCCTTCAAGACTTGGCACCTCGTCCACAAGTGGACGAGCCTGATCTGCACCGCCTTTCTGGTCCTGCTCTGTCTCACCGGGCTGCCGCTGGTCTTTCGAGACGAGCTGGCCGTCTGGCTGGGCGACGCCGTCGAGCCGCCCGAACAGGTTACGGCCACGGCGCCCGTCGTCCTCGATGGCTTGATTCAGGACGCCCGGGCCAGACGGCCGCAGGAGCATATAAAATTGCTGATACGGGACGACGAAGATCCCGCGTGGTTCGTCTCCTTGGGCGAGACGCCCGAGGCGCAGGACAACAGCGCGCTCTTCATGTACGACGCCCGCACGGGGGCGTTTCTGCACGCACTCCCGGTCAACGAGGGCCTGCTCAATCTGCTCTTCAAGCTCCACGTCGAACTGCTGGCCGGCCTGCCGGGAACCTTGTTCCTGGGAGCCATGGGCCTCTTGTTCGTTGCCTCCGTCGTGTCCGGCGTCGTGGTATATGGGCCGTTCATGCGCAAGCTGCCGTTTGGGACGGTGCGGCGGGAGAGAAGCCCCAGGCTCTGGTGGCTGGACATCCACAACCTGCTCGGAATCGTGACCGTGGTCTGGGCGTTCGTCGTCGGTTTCACGGGCGTGGTGAATACCTTGGACCGCCCGCTCTTGGCCTATTGGCAGATGACGGACATCGCCGGGATGGTCGCGCCCTGGGAAGACCGGCCACCTCCGGCGGTGATGAGGCCGGTGGATGAGATCGTCCGGACGGCGGAGGCAGCGGCTCCGGAGATGATCGTCCGCTTCATCGCCTTTCCCGGCACCCCGTTCGGAGGTCCGCACCATTATATGGCGTTCATGCGTGGGCAGACGCCCTTGACCTCGCGGTTGCTGACGCCGCTCTTGATCGACGCTGAAACGGCGCAGGTGAGCGATAGCAGGCATCTGCCCTGGTATCTGACAGCCTTGCTGCTGTCGCAGCCGCTCCATTTCGGCGACTACGGCGGCCTGCCCCTCAAGATCCTGTGGGCGCTGCTGGACGTCATCACGATCGTCGTGCTGCTCAGCGGGCTCTATCTGTGGTGGCGGAAGCGGCGGATGTCGGTGGAGCAACTCCTGGCTGAAACCGATCCCAACGGTGCCGTAATGATGGGGGCGTCGCCAGGCCAGGTGATCCGATGAGTCGGCCTCTTCCAGCCGGTCAAGTCTGGGGCATGCCGGTCGCTCTGGCCGCGGTGAGCGCGGTCGGGCTGATTTCCGCGTTGTTGGGAGACGGGGTCTGGGATGCGTTGTCTTGGCTCGCGCTTGGCACGCCGATCGCCGTCAGCCTGTGGTTCGGTCTGTCATGCCTATGCCGGACGAGCCGGAGTTTCCACTGAAGCCCGATCGCGTTCTCCGCTTGATGAGGCGGCCGACCTGATAGCAGGCGGTCGAGCGGCTACCGGCCCTGGACGCCGCTCACGTTGCGGAGCGCATCGCCGACGGTCAAGGCCCGTTGATCCTCGATGAGCTGGCGGTTGATGACCTGGGACGATCCCGGAATATCGCGGACCGGGGTATTTGGATCGCGCGAGTTGACCGACACACAGGGTTCGACATAGCCCCTGTCCCGACTGGCCGCCTGACAACGCTGGTCGGGAAAAGCGGCCGGCTGCCGCTCCTCAGCAGCCAAGGTCTGCTGAGGGGGTCGCTCATTCGTGGCCGTGCAGCCGGCTAGGCCCAGCGACAGGATCACGACAGATGACGTGAGTGACAGAGCGAGTGGCAGAGATGGATGTGGCATGGTCCCTCCTCGAAAAAGCCAGGGGGATGATGAATACAGGTATCCTGGCAGACGCTCCGACGGTGAGTCAATCATGCTCGGAAGCCTTACGGCGCGCCGATCTCGACCCTTCCTCAGACATTGAGGATCCGCGGTCGCGACCGGTCGCCTCGCTTGTTGTGCCTCTATTGGTCTCGTAGCTCCTTGATTCGGCCCCACCGAGCAAAAATATTGCCCACCACAGGTTGGGTTTTTCCCGTTCCATACGTCTTCCAACCGAACAGGGGGGAGTTTCAGGGTCAGGTCTTGCGTCGCGATATGCCAGGGCTCTACCGGCGCCCCGTTCACTCTCCTCGGCTCGCTTGAGCAGGAGCTGTATTAATCGGTGGAGCCGGGCTCAGCCCTGTGCAGCGCTGTCAACGCAACGGATCATGCAAACGGGTCGCGCGTCTCAAGAAACGGAAACTTCTTGAAATCGGCATCCATGGTGTAGAGCCGTCGCACATCGTGCTGCCGTAGGAGGGTCGCCACGTGCGCGTCCGGAACGAGATTGCCTCGCGCCTTCAGGTGTCCGGTCGCTTCCCGATACACCTGGAGAAAACCATCCTCTTCTGCCAGGACGCGCACATGCGGGTACGCCAAAAGGGCTTCGATGTTGCCCAATGCCTCATCGGGCGACAACGGGTTACGGAAGATACGCGGGTGGGTTGCGATTCGAAGGTACGCCATCAGCACGGGCCAGGTGAGACAGAATGGTTCAGGGTCCGCAGTTCGACGCGTCAGAAATTCACGCGCCGCCTCGTGATGCGGACTGGTTTGATCGGAGGCGTACAGCAGAATGTTGACGTCGATCGAGTCGCTCACGGCCTCTCGTCATCAAGGATTGCGTACAGATGGTCCTTGTCATCGAGATCGAGCTGCGCTCGCATTGGCTTGGCCGTCCATTTCAGCTCCCTCTTCCCGTGCTTGCGTGTTCGGCGGGCCAACGCCTCCGCAAGCAGATGGGAGACGACTTGTCCCAAGGAACGCTTCTCGCTTTTTTGAAGCGCCTTGAGCTCCTTGAGAATGGGGGTGTCAATGTCGAGCGTCGTTCGCGCCATGATGCGTTGATGCTATCTCCTCACGCATCACATGTCAAATACTGGAACCGTGACCTCCGACTTTTGACAAGAGACCACGTCCGAGACTGAGTCCCAGAGCCGACTGGGAGCGCTGCACGGCCGAGGTGCTGGCCGGCGTGGAACACCAGAACGACACGATGGCGGGCGGCATCAACCTCTCCGGCTGCATGCAGTCGAAGGGCTACCGCTGAATCGAGGGTCCTCCACCGCCCTCTCCGGCCCTCCAATGTGGAGAGACCGGTCCCTGGCCGATGTTTTCTATTCCGGCGGATGAACATTCCCGCTCCCCCTGTCCTGTGATACGGTCTGCGGCCATGAGTACGGAGGAATCGACCGCCTGGCCGGAATCGCCACAACGTTCTCTGCTGGAGACCTTCCGGCTGTGCGGCGGCGAGTTGCAGCGATTTCTCGCTCGCCGCCTGGGATGTCCCGATACCGCCGCTGATCTGGTCCAGGAAACCTTTGTGCGGCTCGCACAACTGCCGCCGGCGCAGCAGCCCGATAATCCTCGCGCGTTTCTGTTCCGGGTCGCCGCCAATCTCGCCGTGGATCACCAGCGCCGGTTGCGCTATGCCGCCCGCTACGAGGTATGGGACGAGGCGGGCATCGAGACGGCCGATGAGCGTCCCTCGGCCGAAGCCGAAGTCTTGAGCAAAGAGCAGGTCGGGCGGCTGCACCGGGCCATCGCCGAGCTGCCGCCCAAGTGCCGCGACGTGTTCATCCTTCACAAGTTCCACCATCTGAGCTATGCGGACGTGGCGAAGCGGCTCGGCATCACCAAGAGCACCGTGGTCAAACATATGATCAAAGCGCTGGACTATTGCCGGCGGCGCGTTGAGGAGGAGCCGCTGTGAGGAGGCCGGCGTCCTGGATGCGAAAGCCGCCCGGTTCGTCGTTCATAATAGCAGGTGACAGGACGGCGGCCGGATCATTACCATGACCCTCGCCATGACCGACAGGTCTCGGGAGACGCCCGCGGAGGCGGCGACACGGTGGCTCGTGTTGTTGCAAGCCGACGACGCCAGAGCCGAACACCGGCGGGAATTCGCCGAATGGCTCGCCGCCGATCCGGCTCACCGGCTGGCGTATCGGGAGGCCGAGCGGTTCTGGGACCAGCTCGACGTCCTCCCCGAGCCGGACATTCAGGCGATGGGCGCGCTGCTGTCGCCTCGTGCCTCGGGCCCCGACAGGGCGGGCGCCGCAGCCCCACGGCGCGTCGGCTGGGTTGGCGCGTGGCGGCGGGCTGCCCTGCTCAGCGCTGCCGCCGCCTTGGCGGCCCTGTGTCTGGTGAGCCTGATCCAAACCTGGCATCTCGGAGCGGACTACCGCACGGCCACCGGCGAACAGCGGTCCGTCACGCTGAACGACGGATCGACGGTCCATCTCAATACCGCCACGGCCCTGTCGGTGGAGATTACCCCGGCCGCCCGCCGGTTGGTCCTGCACGAAGGCGAAGCCTTCTTTTCCGTTGCGCCGGATACCCGGCGTCCCTTCGAGGTCGTGGCGGGGGGCGGCACGATTCGCGCCCTGGGGACGGCGTTCAATGTGCGAGCCGATGGAGGGCAGGTCGTCGTGACGGTCACCGAGCATGCCGTCCGCGTTATCGGCCATCGCGCAGCGGTTGACGTGCCGGAAGGCCGGCGTCTCTCGTACGGGTCGGCCGGCTCGTTCAGCCTTGTCGAGACGGCGGATCTCGACCGAGCGCTCGCCTGGCGGCGCCATCGCCTTGTCTTCGAGCATCAGCCGCTGGCCGAGGTCATTGCGGAGGTAAACCGATACCGCCGCGGGTGGATCGTGCTGCGTGACCCATCCCTGCAACGGCTTCCCGTGACGGCCGTCTTCGATATCCGCAGGACCCAACAGGCGCTCCAGACCATCGAAGAAACCCTTCCGATCCGAACGGTGGCCGTCACCGACCGGCTGGTGCTGCTGTCGCGTAAGACCGGGCCGTCTTCCCCCTGAGCCCGGGCGTGGGGCCGCTTTCGCATCACGCCTCAGCCCTCCGCGGCCCTTCACAATCTTTCACACAAATCTTTTCACGCGACTAGACCTCACGGCGGCGCAGTTCGTCGTATCAGGAGAGACGGCGAGCTGTGTTTCACATACCGGAGGGTCTGTCGCATGGCGCATCGGAGCCGTTTGGTCTTCATCAGTTTCCTGCTGGGCCTCGTCGTTCATGCCGGGTTCGCTTTGGAGACATCCGCTCAGCAACGTATACCCTTCAACATTCCGCCGCAGTCCTTGTCCTCGGCGCTGCTTCAGTTCTCGGAAACTGCGAATGTGGAATTGCTGGTAGACGCCTCGCTCACCAGCGCGCGCGAAAGTCCGGGGGTGACGGGAACGTATACGGCGGAAGAGGCGCTGAGCGCCCTCCTGGCAGGCACGGGTCTCACCCATCGATTCACAAGCGGCGGAGCCGTAACCCTCGTGGAAGCGCCGGCCATGCCGGTGGCCCCGTCCGCTGCGCCGCCTGAAGGTCCGTCCGGCCTGTCGCCTCGCGCGGACGGGACGACGGGAAAACCGGTCAAGCTACCGGAAGTGCTGGTCAAAGACGTCCGTGAACGAGAGGATGCCGCCTCCTATGTGGCGGAGGAGACGAGCACTTCGACCAAGAGCGACACGCCGCTCATCGAGACCCCGCAGTCCATCACCGTGATCACGCGCGAACGGATGAACGCCCAGGAAGTCAATACCATCGCGGAAGCCTTGCGCTACACGGCCGGCGTCCAGGGCGAGCCGTTCGGATTCGAGCCGCGGTTCACCTTCCTGCGGTTCCGCGGATTCGACGCGACGCAGAACGGATTGTTCAAGGACGGGCTCCAGCTCCGCAATCCGGGCTTCGCGGTCAGTTACAACCTCGAGCCCTACGGCGCCGAGCGGATCGACGTGCTCCGCGGGCCGGCCTCCTTCCTCTACGGACAGGGCAGCCCCGGCGGTTTGTTGAACTACATCACGAAGCGGCCGACGGGACAGACGTTCCATGAACTGCAATTCCTGACCGGCAGTTTCAGCCGGTACGAAGGCCGGCTCGATCTCGGCGGCCGGGTCAACGACAGCGACGCGCTCGCGTTCAGATTGACCGGCCTCTTCCGCGAAAGCGGCACGCAGATCGATCAGGTGCCGAACGATCGGATCTACATCGCGCCCGCGCTGACGTGGCGGGCGGCCCCCGGCACCAAGATCACGTTCTTTGCGCACTTTCAGAAAGATCAGCTCGGTTCCTCCCAGGCCTTGCCGGCCGAGGGCACGTTGCGGGTCAATCCCAACGGGAGCATTCCGGCCGCCCGGTTCACGGGCTTCCCCGATATTGAAAAGCAAAACAGAACGGAATCATCGGTCGGGTATGAATTGCAGCATCGTCTGGCCACGGACTGGGATTTCGTCCAGAAGCTCCGCTACAGCATGACCGAACTCGACCTCATGAACATCTTCAGCAGCAGCTTCGGAGCGGACCGCCGCACTGTCGGGAGAGGCGCCTTCGGATCGCTCGGCACATTGAACGCGCTGGCCATTGACAACCAAGTGCACGGCCGATTCTCGACCGGGCCGTTCCAGCACCTGGTGCTGGGCGGCTTGGACTTCCAGCGGATCACGGTGAAGTTGCGGCAAACGTTCGGCGCCGCCTCCGACATCGATATTTTCAACCGGTTCGATTACGGCGCGCCCTTTCCGTTGCCCTCCCTGTTCCTGGACCAACACGTCACCCAATGGCAGACGGGTCTCTATCTGCAGGATCAGATCAAGTTCTACGACAAGTGGCTGCTGACCGTGGGCGGACGTCATGACTGGGCGAACAACGACACGCAGGACAACCTTACGCCGTCGGCCAGCCAGAGCCAGGACGACCGCAAAGCCACCGGCCGGGCGGCCTTGACGTACCTCTTCGATTTCGGGCTGGCGCCATACGTCAGCTATTCCACGTTCTTCCTGCCGTCGATCGGTCTGAACCAATCGGGGCAGCCCTTTTCGCCGGAGACCGGCCGGCAATATGAAGTCGGCATCAAGTACCAGCCCCCGGGGTCACGCAGCTTCTTCACCGCGGCGTTGTTCGACCTCACGAGAGAAAATTACGTGCAGACCGATCCGGGGACGTTTCTCCCGGTGCAACGGGGCAAGGCGCGCTCGCGCGGGCTTGAACTGGAAGGACTGGCGAGCTTCGACTCGGGCATCGACCTGATCGCCAGCTATACGCTGCTCGACAATGAAGTGATGGAGAGCGCCGATCCGACCGAGAAGGGCAAGCGGCTGACCCAAACTCCCGCGCAGTTCGGCTCGCTCTGGGTCAAGTACACGGTTCCGGACGGAACCTGGAAGGGGTTCGGGATCGGCGGCGGCGCGCGGTACACGGGGTATACCTATTCGGACGTCGCGAACCAGTTCAGAGTCCCGAGCTTCGTGGTCGGGGACGCGGTCATCGACTACACCTGGCGCCGCTATCGGTTCGCGCTGAATATCAGCAACATCTTCAATCATGACGCGTTTTCCTGCTTCGATCGCGGAGGGACCAATTTCTGCGTCTTCGGCGAACGCCGCACCGTGGTCGGGACAGTCGCCTACCGGTGGTGAGACCGTCAGCGCGGGGGTGAAGGGTTGCCTCGTCCCTCCTGCGTGTCAAGGCTCGGCGCGCATCGCGCCGAGCAGCCTTCGTCAGCTCTACGGCCCGAGACCTCGCGTCCAGAGCCCGGCATCGGCCTGCTGATGCCCGCCTGTTGCGGGCACCACAACTTGGAGTGAGGGACCTATGGACACCATTCGCAAGATCCCTGCATCGATGTTGGCCGGCATGACAGCGACCACGCCGTCCGACGACCCGTTGTCGAGGGGGCGCCGCTGCCTCCTGGCCGGTTCGCGCGGAGGGCTCGCCCGGCTTCCGGCGGTGCTCGCAGGAGCCATCGAGCGGGCGCTCGAATGCCAGCGCGATGACCGGCCGTTCCCTGCCGGTACGGCCGGGGAGGTGCTGAGCGCCGCTGAGGACCTGCTCGGGCCGGTCGAAGTGCCCACCGAGGGGATCGGCACGGACGCGGCGTTGGAACGACTGGCCAGAGTGCTGGCGGAATACGGACTCGACCTGTCCCATCCGCGGGCGGCGGCGCACCTGCAGCCGCCGCCGCTCTTGGTGGCAGTTGCCGCCGATGCGCTGGCCAGCATCAGCAATGCGTCGTTGGATACCTATGATTCCGGTCCGTCTGCGATTGCCGTGGAACGCTGGTTGATCGGGGCGCTCGCCCGGATGGCCAAGCTGGGGCCGAAGGCGGACGGCGTCCTCACACCGGGCGGCTCGATCTCGAATCTCATGGGCCTGCTGCTGGCGCGCGACCGGGCCGCCCGGCGACGCGGAGTGGACATTCGCCGCGATGGGGTCGGGGCGCTGCCCGGTCCTCTGGTGCTCTGCTCGGAATGTGCGCATTTCTCGGTCCAGCGGGCCTGCGCCGCCTTGGGATTGGGGGAAGGCGCCGTCCGCACCGTCCCGACGGACGGAGGCCGGCGGATGTGTGCTCGGGCGTTGGGGGGCCTCCTGCGCGACCTGGCTCCACGCCACACGCTTGTGGCGGTCGTTGCCACCGCGGGCACGACGGACTTCGGGACGATGGACCCAATTCCGGAGATCGCGCCACTCGCCGCGGAGTATGGCGTCTGGCTGCACATCGATGCCGCGTACGGCTTCGGCGCCTTGTTCTCCGAGCGCCTGGCGGATCGGCTGGCGGGTCTGGAGCGAGCCGACTCGATCACCGTAGACCTGCACAAGCTCGGCTGGCAGCCGGCGGCGGCGAGTATCTTGCTCGTGTCTGACCACGCCGCGTTCGCCCCGTTGGACCGCGAAGTCGCCTATCTGAACCCGACCGATGATCAGGCGGCGGGCTACGACGGCCTGCTCGGCCGTAGCCTGCAGACGACGCGCCGGCCGGATGCGGTGAAGGTCGTCGCCACGTTGCTGGCCTACGGCCGCCGGGGATTGGGGGATATGGTCGATGCCTGCCACGGCTTGGCCTGCCGCGCGCAGGAGCGGATCGAAGCCGAACCCAACCTGGAACTGGTGTCGCCGGCCGAGCTCACGACCGTCGTGTTCCGGTACCGGTGCACACATCGGCACCGGGGGGATCTGGCCCAGATCGAGGACGACATCAACGGCGAATTGCGGCGGCGCCTGCTGGAGCGCGGGATGGCGCTGATCGGCCGCACCGCGGTGCGCGGGCAAGGGCCCGATTCACCCGAGCGCGTCTGCCTGAAGCTGACCCTGCTCAATCCCACCGCCTCCCCGCACGAGATCGACCACCTCCTCGACGCGGCGCTGGAGGCGGGCCGGGAGTGTGAAGAGGAGCGGCGGCTGTCAGCGATGGATCGGGTCATCACGGAGGACCCGGCCGGGGATCGGCGCGAGCATGATGTCATCGCGATCGGCTGCGGGCCGTTCAACCTGGGGTTGGCCGCGCTCGCGTCGACCATCACCGGGTTGGATCTTGTCGTCCTCGAGGCGCGCCCCGAGCTGCGGTGGCATCCCGGGTTGATGTTCGACGATGCCCGGCTCCAGCTCAGCTTCCTCGCCGACCTGGTGACGCTGGTCGATCCGACGCACCCACTGTCGTTCTTGGCCTACCTCCGGGACGTCGATCGCATGTACCCGTTCTACATCCGCGAGCAGTTTCATCCGACCCGCGTCGAATACGAGGACTACCTCCGGTGGGCGGCCTCCCGATTGCCGGCCGTGCGGTTCTCGCACCGGGTCGAAGCGGTTCACTGGGACGAAGCCCGGGAGCGGTTTGTCGTTGAAACGACGCGTGGCGACGGCGCGCGGCTCGCCCTGGCGGCCAAACATTTGGTGATCGGCATCGGCACCGAATCGTACGTGCCCGAGGCGTTGGCCGGACTGCCGGCGGACAGGCTGGTGCGCGCCGGAGACTATCTGGACCGCCGGAGCGAGGTGGAACGCGCATCGCATGTGACGGTGGTCGGCGCCGGGCAATCCGGCGCCGAGATCATGGTCGATCTGCTGACGCAGAATCTGGCCGGCGGGCCCGCCGTGAGCTGGCTGACCCGGACGCGGTCGTTCGCGCCCCTCGACTACACGAAGCTCGTCCTGGAGATGACGACGCCGGCCTACGTCCGGTACTTCCATCGGTTGCCCCAGCCGGTGAAAGACCGGCTGGTCGCCGAACAGTGGCAGCACTACAAGGGGATCTCGACCGAAACCCTGGAGCAGATCCACGACCTGCTGTACCGGCGGCGGCTCAAGCTCGAATCGTCCCCGGTCGACCTCCGGTGCGGTGTCACGATCGAGTCGGCCCGGCAGGACGGGTCCGGCCGGCCGGTCCTGCACTGTCGCCATCGCGACACCGGGGCGGTCTTCCCGCACAGCACGGATCTCGTGATCGCGGCGACCGGGTACCGGCACCGCCGGGCGTCCTTTCTCGGCCCGATCGAGGGGAGGCTGCGCCGAGACGAGCAGGGGCGCTACAAAGTCCGACTCGATCATTCCCTGGAGCTGGCCGACTCGATCAGCGGGCGCATCTTCGTCGCCCACGCGGACCTGCACAGTCATGGCGCGGCCGCGCCGGATCTCGGCATCGCGCCGTACCGCAATGCCGTCATTCTCAATGCCATCGTGGGGCGAGAAGTCTACCGGCTCCCGATATCAACGGCGTTCAGCACCTTCGACGCCCCGGGGTCCGACACAGGAGCGTTCGTTTCGGCGCATCCAGGAGAAAGTGCGGTGCTTGCGCCGGCTTGCGACTCCGCACCTAGGCACGCCCTGCGCAGGACAGCCGGCGATCCCACACGTTCGGGCGCGTGTCGAGCATGACCCTCAAGCTCCTGCTGGTGCTGGTGACCGTCATCGCGGTGGTCGGCGACAGCTTGCTGGCTCCGTTTTATCCGCACTACTTTGCGGACGTGTTCGGCCTGCGCGATCCGGAGCACGTGGGCTTCTACATCGGAGCCTCTTGCTTCACCGTGATGGCGGCCTTTCCGTTCTGGGCCTGGGTCGCCAGGTATCTGCCCGCGCTGCGCCTGCTGGTCTACACCCAGCTCGCCGCCGGACTTCTGTGCCTGCTGTCGTATGGCGCCGGGTCGCTCCCGATCTTTTGGCTGATGTCGCTCGGGATGTTTACCTTCAAGGCCAGCTACCTGCTCATCTATCCCTACCTGCTGAGCGAGGAGGCCAAGGACCGCCATGTCGGCACGATCGGGTTGCTCTCCGTCATCGTGCACCTTGGAGGCATCCTCGGAGCGTTGCTCTCCGGCCTGGTCCTCCAAGTATTGGAGCCGCGCCATCTGTTCCTGGTCATGGCGGCCTGTGACCTGACGCAGGCGCTCATCTGCCTGCCGTTGGCAAGAGACCAGCAGCGCGGCGCGACCGGTCGGGCAACCGAGTCGCTCCGAGCGCCAAGCCGGGAGCCGAGAAGCCGGGCGACCGTCCTCGTCTACCGTCTCGGTGCGGTCATGCTGCTCTTCTATTTCAGCGCGTTTCTGACCCGGCCGTTCTTTACCCTGTACTGGGAGTCGATGTCCGGGCTGGACAATCGCCTGGTCGCCGGCCTGGTCTACGCGATTCCGGGAATCGTGGCCCTGGCGGCGCTGTGGCTCGGGGCGCGACGGGGCGCGGGTGACGAGGGCCGCCACAGGGTCGTCACGGCCCTTCTCGCGGGGCTGCTCGGGAGTCTGCTCCAAGCCTCTCCCCAGGAGCTGCTCGTGCTGATCGGGCGCGGCATCTTCGGCTGGGCGCTGTTCCAGGGGGCCGTTCGTCTCGACCTGCTGTTGTTTCAGCGGAGCGATCCCGAGCGCTACGCGACCGACTTCAGCAAGATCCACGTGTTTCAACAGCTCGGCGTCCTCTGCTCGTCATTCGCGGCCGGGTCGCTCGTGACAACCCATGGCCTTCGGGCGCCGTTTGTGGTCGCGTCGGTCGGATTTGTCGCGACCATCTTGTTGTATCGGTGGCTCTTACACCCTGGTGCGCAGCCGGCGGTCAGCAGGGTGACGGCCGCGTTATGAGCCACATGTTGCAGGAGGAAGTTCACGAACCGGAGGAACCTATGCGAAGACAGGACCCATGTTTTGAGAAGGATGTTCCGGCTGTTGGTCGGTTCACGCTCCGGATGCTGGATGTGCCGGATGACATTCCGCTGGTGCACCGCTGGGTCACGCATGAGCGCGCCAAGTACTGGGGCATGCAACAGCAGTCCGTCGATGACGTCGAGTCGGCCTATAGGGAGATTCTGAGGCAGCCGGGTTCATCCGTGTTCCTCGGGTTTCACGACGACGAGCCGGCGTTTCTTGTCGAGCGCTATCACCCGATGGAGGACGTGGTGGGTCGCTATTACGACGCCCGCCCGGGCGACCGGGGCATGCATATCCTGGTGGCGCCGACAGACCGGCCGATCGCCCAGTTCACCTGGCATGTCTTCACCGTCGTCATGGATTTTCTCTTCAGCGAGGACTCGGTGGAGCGTATCGTGGTCGAGCCGGACGTCAGGAACGAGAAGATTCACCGGCTGAACAGGCGTGCCGGCTTCGAATACCAGGACATCATCCAGTTGCCGAAGAAGACCGCCTACCTGGCATTCTGTACGAGAGCCCGGTACCAGACTGCCCTCAAGCGGAACGGCGGCGAACGAGGCTGGGCCCCCATGTCCGGCGCGGACACCGGCGTTTCGCATCTGACTCCGGGCCTGTGGTCGACGGTCAATGTTCTTCTGGTCCGAAAGATCATTCGCGAGTTCGCTCACGAGCTGCTGCTGGAACCGCGGCGCACCGGCTCGGAAGGCGGCTGGGAACACTATGTTCTGGGCACCGACAGCCCGGACATCGAATATCGGTTTCGCGCGAAGGTGTTGCATCTGGAGCACTGGCACATCGACGCGGCCTCCATCGAAAAATACGCCCGCGGCAAAAGGGCCCGCCTCGATGCCCTGAGCTTCATCCTGGAAATCCGCCGGCTCATCGGCATCGACCCCGCCATGCTGCCGACCTATATGGAAGAGATCACGAGCACGTTGTATGGCGGCGCCTACAAGCATGCCAACCAGGAGCTTGGCGCGGTGGAACTCGCCCATGCCGGGTTCCAGGATATCGAACGAGGCATGGCGGAGGGGCATCCTGTATTCGTCGCGAACAACGGCCGCATCGGCTTCGACGTGCGGGATTATCGGACCTACGCGCCGGAGGTCGGAGCGGACGTTCGGCTCGTCTGGCTGGCCGCGCACAAGAGCCGTGCGACGTTCGCCTCCGCCAGCGACCTGAGCTATGGGGATCTGATGCAAAAGACGCTCGGCGCGCCAACCGTGCAGGCCTTCACCGAGATCCTGCGGCGGGAAGGGTTGAATCCGGACTCGTACCTCTTTTTCCCGGTTCACCCGTGGCAATGGGAGAACAAGCTCGCCTGTCTGTTCGCCCCCGACCTGGCCTCTCGGAAGTTGCTGTATCTCGGAATCGGCGAAGAGGTCTATCGCGCGCAGCAGAGCATCCGCACGTTCTTCAACTTTACGCGTCCGGAGAAACACTACATCAAAACCGCGCTGTCCATCTTGAACATGGGGTTCATGCGCGGGCTCTCCTCCTCTTACATGGAGACGACGCCCGCCATCAACGAATGGATCCATGCCCTGATCGAGGGGGACTCGTACTTGCGGGACAGCGGGTTCGGGATTCTGCGCGAGGTCGCGTCCGTCGGCTATCGGCACCCGCATTATGAAGCGGCGGTCACCGGGGACAGCCCCTATAAGAAAATGCTGGCTGCGCTCTGGCGCGAAAGCCCGGTGCCGCGCTTGGCGGCGGGAGAACGGCTCATGACGATGGCGGCGCTGTTGCATCGGGACCGTGACGGCGTCGCGCTCCTCCCGGAGCTCATCCGGGCGTCCGGCGTGGGCGCGGAGCAATGGGTGCGGCGATATCTCCGCTGTTATCTGGCTCCGCTCCTGCACTGCTTCTACGCGCACGATCTGGTGTTCATGCCGCACGGGGAGAACATCATCCTCGTGTTGCGGGACCATGTGCCGGTCCGCGTGGTTCTCAAGGACATTGCGGAGGAATCGGCGGTCCTCGACGCCCGGGTGCTGCCCGAGAAGGTCCGCCGCCTGTCGGTTTCGGTTCCGGAAGAGATGAAGGTGCTGTCGCTCTTCGTCGACGTGTTCGACTGTTTCTTCCGCTACCTGGCCGAGCTGTTGTGGGAGGAGCGCCTGTGTTCCGAGACGGGCTTCTGGCGGCTGGTGGCGGAATGCGTGCTGGAGTATCAATGGAAACATCCGGAACTGTCGGAGAAGTTCCGGCGCCACGATCTGTTCGCTGCAGAATTTCGGCGCTCCTGCCTCAACCGGTTGCAGATCGCCAACAATCGCCAGATGATCGATCTGGCGGATCCGGCGAAGAACCTGCAGTTTGCAGGGACGCTGGCCAATCCGATCGCGCCGTTTCGCTCGACCGGGCGAGAGGACGGCCACATCCGGGAGTTCATTGATGAGCCGACAAGCGTAGTGTGATCTGACGGAGCGAGACGGGGTGCAATCCGCGACGCTGCGCCGAGTTTCGCCGAGGTCCCGGTTCGCTCGATATTGAAAACCGCTCTCAAAGTGGGCTAGGATCGCCCTATCCCAATTCGTGAAGCGGCCGGAGGGTCTCGAATCCCGGAGCCCATTTTCCAGAATGGAGGGGAACGAGACCATGGCCGGATCGCCCGTCGCCGTTCAAGAGCCTGTCGCTGCCTCGGCGGAGGTCGGCGCCGCCCCGCCGCCCGCCTCCACTGTGCTCCGGCATCCGCTTCGCCGACTGTGGTTGCAAACCCACCTCTACCTCGGCCTGGTCGTCGGCGGCCTCTTCGTGCTCGTCAGCCTCACCGGCAGCCTGCTCGTGTTTTATAAGGCCATCGACGGATGGCTCAATCCGGATCTGCTCCGCAGCCGGTCTGCGGGCGAATCCCGCCCGCTCAATGACATTGTCGCAGCGGCGCGGGCCGCAAGACCGAATGGAGGCGGCTTGGAGCACATCCGGCTTCCTGACCATCCGGACGATACGGTCCTGGTCTGGTACACGATTCCGACCCATGACCCGGAAGAACCCCGCTGGATCGAAGTTCGGATCGACCCGGCGACGGCCGAGGTGTTGAGCCCCGGCCGCGAGTGGGGCGGCACGCTGGTGTCGTTCATCTACGAACTGCACGAATCGTTGCTGATCGACAAACCAGGCCAAACCATCGTGGGCTTCCTCGGCCTGTTCCTGCTCGTCTCAGTCGGCACCGGCCTCTATCTCTGGTGGCCGAGCCTCGGCCGGCTGCGACAGGCGTTTTCATGCAAACCCGGTCGGAGCGTCATTCGGTGGCATTACGATCTCCACAAGCTCAGCGGTTTCTACAGCGCGATCATCCTGGCCGTGCTCGCGTTCACCGGCGTCTATCTGGAGTTCTCCGAGTATGTCGTTCCGCTGGTCAGAATCTTCTCGCCGGTGCAGGAATTTCCCAAGAAGGGCGACCTGCGCTCCAGTCCTCCCGCACCCGGCGCGCCGGCGCTGTCCGCCGAGCAGGCGGTGGCCCGCGCGCGGGAAATTGTTCCGGAAGGGGAACTCAAGTTTCTTTCGGTCCCGGACCATCCGGAGGGCGTCTTTCGAATCGGGCTGCGCCAGCCCGGCGAGGTGCGGGAATCAGGCGGGCAGAGCCAGGTGTGGCTCGATCAATACAGCGGCGCGGTCTTGAAGGTCCGCGACTGGCGGAACTTCACCGCCGGTGATACATTCCTGGCCTGGCTGTTCCCCCTGCACAACGGCGAGGCCTTCGGATTGGCGGGACGATGGATCGTGTTTGCGAGCGGCGTGATCCCATTGGTCCTCTACGTCACGGGACTTCGCATGTGGTGGCTGAAGCGGCGGGCCCATCAACGGCAGCGGGCAGGAACAGTCGCCTCGGTCGCGCAGGAGCGCTTCGCACATGATTGACCTGATCGGGTTGGGCCTCGTGGCCGGCGTCATCCCGGTCTATCTCGGCATCGGCGTCGCCCTGGCGCTCGGCAAGATCCTGCCGCGATCCTGGGAGGGCGCCTTGATCGGCGTGGCGACGGGCGTGTTGGCCTACCTCTTTTTCGACCTCATGCACGAAGCCGTGGAGCTGACCGGCGCGCGGGATGGAGTCTCGTGGGGCGTGTTTCTGGGTAGTCTCGGCATCAGCTTGATCGGCCTCGTCGCGTTGGAATCCAGCCAGATCCTTGGGACCGGATCAACCGGCCGCCTGCTCTCGCTTCCGTACATGATCGCCGTCGGCATGGGGTTGCACAATCTGGGGGAAGGCTTGGCGATCGGCGCCAGCTATGCCGCCGGGGAGTGGGTCCTCAGCGCGCTGCTCGTAACCGGGTTTGCGCTCCACAACGGAACCGAAGGGTTCGGGATCGTTGGGGCTGCCGGAAAGGCTCCGTTGCCATGGCTCGATGTGTGGTGGCTTGGCCTGTTGGCCGGCGGTCCCACCTGCGTCGGCACCCTGTTGAGCGGGCAGGGCCTGTCTCCGTATTTCTCGATTGCCTTCTATACGCTCGCCGCCGGCTCGCTGCTCTATGTGATTCTGTCGCTCACCGCGATGTCCTACACGGCGTCGCGTCGTCTCCAAGTCGCCTCCGGCGTCTTTGCCGGCATCAGCCTCATGTATGTCACGGCCATGGTGCTGACCCTCGTGTCGGGCATCCGCAGCTAATTCGTATCGAAGCCCAAAAAAAGGTCTGTACTTTTCCGACGGGAATCCCTATACTCTTTAGTTGAGACGAGTTCTCAATATCAAAACTAGATGTGCCGCGCCGTTTCGACGCGCGCGGCGGAGAGGCCGGAGTCATCGATGACCGGAGCCCGAGCGTACCAGGTACGCCCGGGCTTTTTTGTTGGAGCAGCGGTGACAAGACAAAGCCCGGAGGAAAGGAGTTGGACGATATGATTGCCACGACACATTGTTTCCGATGCGGAGGTCTCTTGGTTCCGGACTATAGCGGCGAAGGGTATGCCCGTCTCACGATCCTGAAATGCGTCAATTGCGGGCGAACGCCGCCGGGCGGCGCGAGCGAACCCTCAAAGGCGGCTGTTTCCCGATGGGCCAATTCAAGGCAGGCGAGGCAGATTCCACGGCATCAGTCGCGGATCGGCCGCCCCGCCCCGCCGTTTCGGCTTATGGCGGTGATGAACGGGGAGCCGATGTACCTGCACTCGACTCGGTATCGCCGGCGATGGGTGGTCCTGTGCTTTCCCGGACGGCTGGGCCTGATGGAGCGGATGGTGCTCGACCGCCAGGAACATCTGTTCGCGCGGGCCGACACGGCGTTGCTCGTGGTCGCGCCCGACGATCTGGTTGCCGACGACCCCTGGGCAAGGACCTCCGGGCCGCTTTCGGTCCCGTTGTTGATCGATCCGATGAAGCGATTGGCCCGCCTGTACGGCGTCAAGCACGATGTGGTGGCAGGCCGATGCCACACCTTCGCCATCGATCCCGACAACCACGTCAGGTTCCACCATGCGCATCCCCTGACGGTCAGGAGCATGGAGGCGCTGCGACGGCGCCTCAGCCCGCGGGACGTGGGAACGGCCCGCCGTATCGTGATGAGCCGGTGAGTGACAGGAAGGTCTGGTGATCATCCGACGAGAGCGGCCGATCAAGGGATGAGCGAGCGTTCATGAGCCTGACGTCCCAGGACATCGAGCGGCTGTTTCACGAGTGCCGGCAACAGTTGATCCGGTCGCTCTATCGCATCGTCCGCTGCGAAGATGCGGCCGCGGACCTGGCGCAGGAGACCTATTTGCGCCTGGTCAGCCTGGCCCCGACCACCTCCGTGGCCTATCCGCGCGCCCTGCTGTTTCGGACCGCCGCCAATTTGGCGATCGATTACCTGCGCCAAGGCCAGGCCAGGCGGCGGACGGGCGAGGCGCTCGAAGCGGCGGCGGACGTCCCCTCGGCGGCGCCCCCCGCCGATCGCGCTCTGTTCGACAAGCAGCGGCTCAGAATCTTCCTGGATGCCATCGACAGCCTGCCGCCTCGCAGCCGGGAAGCTTTTCTTTTGCATCGGGTCCACGACTGTTCCTACCGGGCCATCGCCGCCAAACTGGGCGTGTCCGAAAGCGCCGTGGAGAAATTGATCATGCGGGCGCTGCTCCATTGCCGGCGGGCGTTGCAACAACGCCAGGCGGAGTGACATGAGGGACTGGCACCCTCATCCGTCAGAGCCTATACTCGCCCCATCCCGGAATCTGTCCGGCAGTCCCAGTGGGTGCCCCGCGATCATGCCGACCTCCGACGAACGGCCGCCATTCGATCCGCCGCTCGGCGAGGAGCCGACCCCATCCGATGAGGCGCTCGCTTGGTTCACACGCCTGAGGTCCGGCCGCCTCTCGCCGGAGGAGCGGCGAGAATTCGACCGGTGGCGGCAGAACAGTCCGGGCCATGCGCGGGCCTTCGACGAGGTCTGCGAGCTGTGGGACGATCCGGCGCTCAAGGCCGCGGCCTTGGTGGCGGACGAGCGCTCGCCTTTCCTTGGTTCAACGGCCCCACCGCGACGACGCCGGCTCACGCGGATGCTGCAAGCGGCCGCGGTGGCCGCGCTTGTGATTGGCCTCGGCCTGCAACTGGACCTTCCGACTCGCCTGACCGCCGACCAGCAGACCGCCGCCGGCGAGCGGCGCACGATTCAACTCCCCGACCGCTCCACGGTGACGCTGAACACCGACAGCGCCTTGGCCGTGCAATTCAACGCGGCCACCCGGCGCGTGCGCCTGTTGAAGGGCGAAGCGTGGTTTCAGGTGCAACCGGAGGAAGGGCGGGCGTTCATCGTGGAAAGCGGGCGGCTCCTGACCCGCGCCGTGGGAACCGAATTTCTTGTTCGGGAAGAACGGCAAGGGGTCCGGGTCACCGTCGTCGAGGGTATGGTGGAGTTGGCGCCGAACGGACCGGCTTGGGCGCCGCTTCGCGTGGAGGCAGGCCGGCAGGTCTCCGTCGATGCGGGCGGTCCCGGGCCAGTGCGCGAGGCGGATCTCTCGACTGCCACGGCCTGGCTCAAGGGCCGCCTCGTGGTCGATAACGTCCGTCTGGGGGATCTGGTCGGGGAACTGCGCCGGTACCATGCGGGCGCCATTCTCGTCGTGAATCCTTCCATCGCCGACATCAAAGTCAGCGGCAGTTACACGCTCGCCGATCCCGCCGGCGTGCTCACGACGTTGACGCAGACGCTGCCGGTTCGAATGGCCCGCCTCACGAATCGCCTCGTCATCCTCTTCTAACCCTGGATTCAGAAATTTTTTCATCCGCACGTGAGGGACGGTTGTTTCCTTCCGTCAAGGAGGAGTCGCGGCGATGGGTCGTCGCGCTGCAACCGGAAGGGAGAAGCCATGTCGAGACGGGGATGGAGCTGCAGGTCGGGGTACGGGTGGTGGCCATGGACGGCGCCGGCGGCCATGGCGCTGGCGCTGACGATCGGTCAATCGGCGGCTGCGGCGCAGCCTGCCGCCTCCGGCCAGGGCGAGCGGGCGCCGGTTACCTTCGACATCGCTGCCCAACCGCTTACGTCCGCCTTGCATGCCTTTGCGGAGACGACCGGGCTCCAGGTCAGCTATCCGGCGGAGCTGGCGGCCGGCGTCAGCTCACCGGGCGTCGCCGGCCGCTATGAGCCGGAGGCGGCGTTACGAGCGCTCCTGGCTGGCACGGGATTGACCTATCGGTTTACCGATGCCCACACGGTCACGCTCGTGGAGGGCCAATCCGGGTCGATGATGACCCCGGCGCCGGCGACTCCGCGGGAAGGGTTGGCGGTACCCGAACCCCCGCGTGGCGGGGCCGGTTCGCCCAGGTTCAAGGCGATCAAGGTGCCGGAAATCGTCGTCCGCGAGAGCAAGGAAGTCGGCTACAAGACGGATGAGGAAGTCTCCTCGCCGACGAGACTCCCGGGGCCGGTCCGCGATCTGCCCCAGTCTGTCGAAGTGATCACGCGCAAGCTCATGGACGATCAGAAGGCGGTTCGCATCCAGGACGTCATCCGCAACGTCAGCGGCACCTTCATCAGCTCGACCGGAGGAGGGCGGCAGGAGTTCATCAATATCCGGGGGATCACGAGTTTCGCGGATCTGAACATCTTCAAGAACGGATTTCGGGATGACAGCGGGTTTGCGAACCGGGTGTTCAGAGAAACCGCCAATCTTCAGCGGATTGAGGTCTTGAAAGGACCGGCTTCCTTTCTCTATGGCCGGGCCGCGCCAGGCGGGATCATGAACCTGATCACCAAGAAGCCGCTAGAGGAGCCGTACTATTCGGCGGACCTCATTTTCGGCAGCTACAATCTCTATCGCCCTTCGATCGATGTCTCCGGTCCGCTCAACGCCAGCAAGTCGTTGCTGTATCGATTCAACGGTCTGTACGAGAGCGGCGGCAGCTTCCGCGACGGAGTAAAACACGACCGCGTCTTTGCCGCGCCGAGTTTCAGTTGGACCCTGGGATCGCGGACTCGCCTCCTGTTCGACATGGAATATCTCTACGACGATCGCGTGATCGATCGCGGTCTTCCGGCCATCGGCCGTGGGGTTGCCCCGGTGCCGATCTCGACCTTTCTCGGCGATCCCAACCGCCGGACCGAGTTTCACCAGGGGAAAGCCTTTCTGGTCCTGCTCCATGAACTCTCGAACAACTGGACCTGGCGGACGGGCTTTCGCACCGCGATCGCCAGCGAAGCATATGATTCGATCGAGCAGACCGGAAACGCGACGGCGACCGGCAACATCGGATTAGTGCGGTTCGAGCAACCGACGACGGCGCAGAGTCATTACTTGCAAAACGAAGTCGTCGGGGTCTTCTCGACCGGGTGGTTGGGCCATCGCCTGCTGGCGGGTGTCGAAATCGGACGCGAGCGCCTGGATCAGACCATCGTTCGAACCGGCTTCGGCACCACCAACGTGTTCAACCCGACCCGGGTCTTTACGCCGACGACGGCGGCCGCCAACATCTTCGATGGGTACGGCGTGGCGAATTTCATCGCCCCATACCTCGTGGATCAAGTCGCGCTGCTCGACAATCTAAAGCTCTTTCTGGGAGGCCGGTTCGACATCTTCAAGCAGGAGGACGTTCAAGGAGGGGTCTCGACCGCGAGCGTCTCGGAGAACTTTTTCAGTCCGATGCTGGGAGTCAACTATCAACCGGTGAAACCCGTGTCGCTCTACGCGAACTTCAGCCGCTCGTTCGCGCCGCAGTTGGGCGCCATTACGCAAGACAATCAGGTCATCCGTCCGGCGACAGGGACGCAATATGAAGCCGGAGTGAAAACCGAGCTGTTTGACGGTCGTCTGTTCACCAATCTGGCGGTCTTTCAGATCACGCAGCGCAATCTGGCGACGTTCGATCCGACCGATCCAACCTTTCGGTTCTCGCTGCCGACCGGCGAACGCCGCAGCCAGGGTGTTGAGTTGGACGTGGCCGGCCGGGTGATGCCGGGCTTGGACGTGATCGCCACCTATGCCTACATTGATGCAGAGAATAGGTCCGACGATTCGGTTCTGGGCATCGCATCAGGGAATACGTTGGCCAATGCGCCGCTTCACAGCGGGAGCCTCTGGGGCACCTATACGATTCAAAGCGGTCCCCTCCGCAACTTCGGCGCCGGCGTCGGCTTCTATGCCGCCGCCAAGCGCCTGGGAGACTTACAAAACACGTATGAGATGCCGGGTTACGTTCGCTTGGATGCGGCGCTGTACTACCGGAAACTCGAGGTGTTCAAACGCACGAACCTCACCGCCGCCCTCAATTTCCGGAATCTGTTGGATCACGAGTATTTCGAAGGAAGCCGCGAGAACCGCCGCGAAGTGTATCCGGGTGTGCCCTTCACCGTGCTCGGGTCGATCAGGCTGGAGTTTTATTAGAAGCGGTCGACGGCTAAGCGGTCACCCGCCAGCTTGGGAAGGAATGGGGGGCGTCCTTACAACGCGGCAAGAGAACTGAAGAGGCTATTGAGACCGCACTCAAGCTCTTGGAAACCCTCCCGGAACCGATGCAAGCACATCTGGCTAGTTTCTGGGAGGGTCTTCAGTTGTGCTTCGCAATCGCTTGCCCATTTTAGGAGAGTAGTGCTACGTTACGACTCAAATTGGGCTCTCTATAAGGAGACGGGATGAGCTTGAAAGAAACGATCAAGCCGATCAGTTACGTTAAAACCCACACTGCGGAATTGGTCCACCAGATCAATCACACCCGTCAGGCCGCCATTGTGACACAGAACGGGGAGCCACGAGCTGTTGTGCAAGACATCGAGACCTTTGAGCAGACACGACGGGCACTGTTGCTCTTGAAATTAGCCGCTCAAGGAGAGGCCGAAATTCGCGGCGGGCGCGCGGTGGATCAGGCGAGCGCCCTCGCCACAATCGAGGCGCGCCTCCGACGTGCCTAACCCGCATTATTCACGAAGGCTTCTACTGCAATCGCGGATACGCTGCTGCGACGGGTGTGCTCGCCACTCAGTCGGTCAACATACTGTTGCAAGTATGCCTCCCTCTTTCGCGGCTGCGCTTGCCCGTCTCACGACGCGTCTGCGCGGTTTCGTCACGAAGCATCGTGAATAATGCGGGCTAAGCGATACCGCGTTCGATGGTCACCGGTGGCCATCGAAGATGCCGTCGCCATTCTAGAGTATCTCCCACAACAGACCCCTGACACTGCTGACCGACTCTTTCAGAAACTACAACGTCGCGCCTAAAGCCTGGAGCGTTTTCCCGAGCGCGGAAGAATCGTTCCTGAATTGCACCAGATCGGCATAGACTTTCTCCGCGAACTGGTCATCTCACCTTATCGTCTTCTTTATCGCATCGATCACCGGGCCGTTCACGTATTGGCAGTCTTTGACGGACGCCGTAACTTGGAAGATCTCGTTCTCGAACGCGCTCTTCGTGCTCTCTAACCGACTCACTGACTGGGCGCCCCGCTGACGTTCCTCGGCTCGATCAGGCTGGGTTCGAGTAACCGAAGCAAGGGGTACGCCGCGAAGTTCCATGACGCCGCCGAGCTGCGATTCCGACCTCGGGGAATCCGTGCATGTCAGCGTGGGATGCCTACCGCAGGCGGCCCAGTTCAGTATCCGGCGATCATTTCCGTGTCTTCGCCGCGCCGAAGTGCTGCGGAGGTCTTGACAAGGGCTGGTCATAAATGATAACGAGAATACATATCAACTACAGGCAACGAAGGGGCAGGCAATGAACGCGAGCCGCTTTTAAGCATCGTCTCTCCGTATCGAGGCCAGCGATCATGAAGGTCGGAGCCCAGGGCGTAAGACGCGCCGTGGGCTTTTTTGTTTGCGTGCCGCAGGGACAACGTGATCGATCTGTGAGGCAAGAGGCGCTCGCCCGCCCTTGTTCCTGGAGGACAAGAGCCATGCTTCTCATTCGCATCTCCCTCCATGTTTGCGCGATCCTTGCCTGCGGAGCCTCCTGGGTGTCCGCTGAGACGAGCGACGTCGGCTTTTTAGTGGTTGCGCCGGATCGTGGCTATCTCGGGAACCAAGAGATCCAAACGGTGTTTGAGCAATTCAAGGAGCGGTATGCCCCGGCCTCCCTGGCTTTGGTTGGACGGGACTACAACGGAGTCGGCAGCGAATATTCCTCTTATCTGAGCCGCGCGGTCCAAGAATTGGCACGAGATGGGGCGGCCCGTATCGTCGCCATCCCGCTCTTCCTTTCGGAGGCGGATCCCGTGCTGCGAAAGGTGATCGCCCATCTGCCGGCCTATACCGCTGCCCGCGCCGTTCGCTGGGCTCCGGCCATGGCGCAGAGCTACCTCACCGGACAAATCATGCTGGATCGGGTGGAAGCCACGAGCCAGGATCCACAGCAGGAGCGCCTGTTCATGATCGGCGTCGGGGCGCCGGACGAGGCGGGGGAACAGGCCCTGAAAGCCGACCTGGGAAAACTGGCCGCCTATGTCTCCCTGCGGAAGGCGTTCAAAGAGGTCCAGGCGGTCGTGTATTACGATCGAGATGCCGCCGGAGCCGAAGACAAGAACAAGGCGGTGGACGCGCTCCTCATGCAAGCCGCGGCTAAGAAGGGACGGACGATCGCCGTTCCTGCCACACTGGGCCCCAAGTTCGACCACAGCATGGCGCTGACCAACTGGCTTGGCGACAAGTTCCGAGAAATGGATGTGGCGTACGTGAAAGACGAACTGCTGCCGCATCCGAATGTGCTGCTATGGCTCAAGAAGACCGCCAACCGGTACCTGCCGGCCTCCGCCGGTGAAATCGGCGTCATCGTCATGCCGCATGGAGCCACGCAGCCTTGGAACGATGCGGTCGAACACATCATCAACCCTCTCAAAACGCGCTACCCCCTGGAGATCGCCTTCGGGATGGGCGATGCGGAAATCATCCAGCAGGCGGTGACTCGGTTGGAGGATCAGGGCATCCGGCGCATCGTGTTCGGGCGGATGTATGCCCTGTCCCATCATATGGAAGAACGGATCGAGTATATTCTCGGGCTCGCGCCCGCGCCGGCGTCCCATGACCACGATCATCCGCTTCCGGCTCAGGTGCGGAGCGCGGCGCTCTTCGCCGGCTTCGGCGGCTATGAAGAATATCCCGGTGTCGCGGAGATCCTGCACCAACGCATCATGGAAGTCAGTCAAGAGCCTTCGACGGAAACGGTCCTCCTGCTCGCGCACGGCGACCGGTCGGAGGAAGGGAATGCCAAGTGGATGCACGTGATGCAATCGCATATCGAGCGGCTCAGGCAGGACCCTCACTGCGCCCGGCTCAGGGCGCTGCGCGCGGCCACGGCGCGAGAAGACTGGCCGGAGCTCCGGGACCCCGCGATGGCGGAAATCAAGGCCTCGATCAGGGAAGACGCCAAGCAGGGTCGGGTGCTCGTCATCGCGAATCGTTTGTACGGCTCCGGTCCCTACAAAAAACTGCTGGCTGATGTGGAGTACGTGCTGAATGAAAAGGGGCTGGCACACCCGTTACTCACCCGGTGGTTGGAGGAGGAGGTTGACAAAGCCGCCGCGGCCCTGGCTGCTCCCCTGGACGACGCCCCTCCCATCGCCGGACGGTAGATGCCGAGCCCCGTTCGTCGGATGGGACGGGGGCTCCACGGCTCCTCGCGGGGCCGTCATGCTGAACGCGCCCTCGCATGATGTCCGGGATCTGTCACCGGGCCGGCGGCACCGTCGCCTATCGAGTCGCTCGCAGTTTCCTGACTTCCTCCTCGCCGAAGGTGTGTTGGACGGTCGTCGCGGTTGTGTCGCCGAAATGCCGGAACGCTCCCTCGATCAGGAGCGGCGCCAGAGCCTGCAGATCCTTGCTCGGGCCGGTCGTCTGCGCATTACCACGCCAGAGCTCGACCACTGAACCGGTCGCGCGTGACTGGGTCAAGTCCGCGGCGATAAGGACCACTTGGGCGACATAGCGGGAAAATCCCGCGGACGCCGACGGCGAGACGGCCGTTCCATACCCGACGCCGCCTCCCGTCCCGGCAGGACTTCCCAGGGGCGGTCCGCCGGCTGATGAGGGCGCCGTGGCCGCCTGTTCGGTGACTCCGTAGGCGAGATAGACACCGAGCTTGGCTACCTTGGCGTCGGTTTCGCGATAGTCCCGCTCCGCCAGCTTGCGGGCCACGAGGCGCGCGTAGGTGGGAAAGGCCGGATCATGCTCCACCTCTCCCGTCGGGATCACCGCGAAGGTGATGTGGGGTGGAATCGGTTGCGTGCCGCGCCCATGGACATCCACGGTGACGCCCCCGGCGCAGCCCAGGCTCACCAACATCAACCCCGCCACCAGCGTTCGACACCCACGCCTCGTCATCGCGTCACCTCATAATAATAGAGAATGGTGGAACCACGTCGTATTTGGCCCACCATACGCCCCTGCGCAGGAAAAAGACATGCTTGGCAGTCGGACCGGACAGGTTGCGTCTTGGGACCCGGTGGCCTTTGTCGGGCGCACCAGACCGGCGTGAAGGGACATAGCCCTGTCGAAGATTAACCGTCATCCTCTCGTGCCCGTTCCCTTTTTTGCTTCGGTCATTGCTTAGCCCGATTCTTAGAGTGACGTGACCGGCCCGAGTGTGGTTTCTGTCTTCTGAAACGTCATATAGTGTAGCCTGCGGAAAGGAAGGGGCCTGGGTGTGCCCGGCGGCGTCCGCCTGCCGTCGGGAAACCGCAGCCCGTTTATGCCGATGTCTGAACGCCAGTTGAAACGCCGGGGGCTGACCTGGGCCATGGTGCTTGGCGCCGGCCTCGTGCTTACCTTCTTGATGATCGCCAAGCTCGGCACCAAGGCCGATGGCCGGTCCGGCGAGCTGGATGGAGCCAGGTCTGCGGTTCTCCTGGTGGAAGTGGCGCCTGTGACGGTCGAGCCGGTTGCGGAATCACTCAGCGCCGTCGGCACGCTTCAGGCCGTGGCCTCGGTCATGATCCGCCCTGAACTGGCGGGGTTGGTGCGGCGCATCGCGTTTGTCGATGGGCAGCGGGTCTCGGCGCAGGACCTGTTGTTTGAGCTCGATCAAGAGGAGCTTCGGGCGGAGGTAGGCCAGGCCGAGGCGCAGGAGAAGATCGCCCGGCTCACCTACGAGCGGCTGAAGCGTCTCTCCGGTCAACAAACGACGATCATTTCTCCCCAGCAGCTTGATGAGGCACGAAGCGCCTGGCAGGCGGCCGAGGCCAACAGCGTCCTGTACCGGACGCGGCTCAAGAAGACGATCATCCGCGCGCCGTTTGCCGGCACGGTGGGCCTTCGTCGTGTGTCTGCCGGAGACTATGTCGCGCCGGGGCAGGATCTCGTCAATCTCGAAGATCTGCGGACACTCCACGTGGACTTCAAGGTGCCGGAAGGGTGGCTGTCCAAGGTCGCCGTGGGGCAGCGGGTGGGGTTGCTGACGGAGGCCTACCCGGACAGGGTGTTTCAGGGCGAAGTCTCGGCGGTTGATCCGCGACTGGATGCGGTGAATCGGACGGTCCCCCTGCGCGCGGTGGTCCCCAATCCGGAGGGGGCGCTTCGTCCCGGCCTGTTCGTCACCGTCCGCCTGATGGTCCGGGAGGAGCAGGAGGCGCTGATGATTCCCGAAGAGGCGGTCCTGTTGAAACAGGGCCGGCCGTATGCCTTTCGCTACGACGGATCAGCCGCGCGTCTGACGGAGGTGATCCTGGGGGTGCGGCAACGAGGATTGGTCCAGGTCCTCTCCGGCCTGTCGGCGGGCGACCAGGTCGTTCGCACCGGCACCCACAAGCTCAGCGACGGGATGGCGGTCACGACCCAGGCGCCGGCGGAGTCCTAATGCGCCGCCTCTCTGCGTTTCATCCGAACCTTTCTATAGTCATGCCTACGGTCATGACCGTCCGGTCCATCGCGCGATGATCCTTTCCGATCTCTCGGTCCGCCGTCCCGTCTTGGCGACGGTCATGTCGCTGCTGCTGGTGCTGTTCGGGCTCCTGAGCTTCACCCGCCTGACCTTGCGGGAATATCCGGATATCGCCTACCCGATCGTCTCGGTGAGGACTGTCTATCCCGGCGCCAGCCCGGCGCTGGTGGAGACCGACGTGACCACGGTCCTCGAAGGGGCCATCAGCGGCATCGAAGGCCTCCGCACGATCACCTCCGCCAGCCGGGCCGAGACCTCCCAGATCGTGCTCGAATTCGGACGGACGCGCAGTTTGGATGCGGCGACGAACGACGTGCGGGACGCCATCAGTCGAGTGCGGCGCCAACTCCCGCTCGCCGTCCAGGATCCGCTCGTCGCGAAGGAAACCGGCGACGGCAATGAAATCATGTGGCTCTCGCTGGCCAGCGATCGCCATTCCGAGTTGGAGATGACGGATGTCGCGGAGCGATTCATCAAGAACCGGTTGGCGATGTTGCCCGGCGTCTCGACCATTCCGTTGGACGGGGAGCGCCGCTATGCGATGCGGATCTGGCTTGACCCTGAACGGTTGGCCGCTCGCCGGCTTGCCGCGCAGGACGTCGAAGAGGCCCTCCGGACGCAAAACCTCACCCTTCCCTCCGGCCGGATCGAGAGCGATCGCACGGAGTTCGACGTCTCGATCCGTGGCTCGCTGGAGACCCCACAACAATTTCTGCACCTGATCGTCGCCTATCGAGACGGATACCCGGTCAGGATTCAGGACATCGGCCGCGTGGAACTCGGCTCGGAAGACGACCGGAAACTGGTCCGCGTGAACGGCAAGCCGGCGATCGGGATCGGCGTCGCCAAGCAATCGAAGGCCAACACGTTGGAGGTGGCGCAGGCCGTCAAGCAGGCCTGGCCAGACCTGGTCGCCTCCTTGCCCGAGGGGATGACCTTGCAGGTGGCGTGGGACGGGTCGCTCGCGATCGAGCAATCCATTCGGGAGGTCTACCGGGCCTTGGGACTGGCCCTCATCCTGGTCGTGTTGGTGATTTACCTCTTTCTCGGCAGCGTCCGCGCGACCTTCATCCCGGCGGTCGCGATTCCGGCCTCGATCATCGGCGCCGTGACCATCCTCTGGGCCACCGGCTGTTCGCTCAATGTGTTGACGCTGCTCGGGTTTGTGCTCGCCGTCGGCCTGGTGGTGGACGATGCGATCATCGTGCTTGAGAACATCCATCGCCGGATCGAATCCGGGGTGCCGCCCATCCAGGCCGCCATGGCGGGAAGCAGGGAAATCGGATTCGCCGTGCTGGCCACGACCCTGTCGCTGGTGGTGGTGTTCATTCCGATCGCGTTTCTGACCGGCGTAGTCGGCCGGCTCTTCGCGGAATTGGCGATTGCGGTGGCGGCCGCGGTGTTGCTGTCGGGATTCGTGGCGCTGACGCTGACGCCGATGTTATGCGCCACGCTGTTGAAGACCGGACGGCGCCAGACCCGGTTGTCCAAGGTTGCCGAGGAGGCCTTTGCCGGCCTGGTGAGCCGGTATCGGCGCGCGGTCGAGCGTCTGGTGGAGGCGAGGGGGCCGGTGCTCGGCGTCGCGTTGGGGGCGATCGTCGCCAGCGTCCTCCTGTTTCTCCGCTTGCCCATGGAATTGGCTCCGCTGGAAGACGTCGGCTGGTTCGCCGGCCACCTGACGGCGCCGGAAGGCGCTACGATCCGCTACACCGATGCCTATGCCAGGCAAGTGGAGGGCATCGTGGAGACAGTTCCGGAAGTGACGTTCAACTATATGGTGGTCGCCCGCGGGTATCGCCCCACGATTGTGAACCGCGCATCGAGTTGGGTGACTTTGGCCGAGTGGGAGAAGAGGGACCGGACGCAACAGGACATTGTGGCGGAACTGAATGCCCGGCTTGGACGGTTGACCGGAGTCAAAGTCTCGGTCCTCAACCCGCCGCCGATGGAGCAGTCGCCCGAGAAGACGCCGGTTCAGTTCGTGCTGGTCGGATCGACCTACGAGGAGCTGCGGGTTCAGGCCGAACGGCTCATGCGCAAGGCGGCGGCCCATCCGGGGTTCCTCAACCCGGATATGGATTTGTCGATGAACATGCCCCATGTGACGGTGGAGGCGCATCGGTCCAAATCCGCCGATGTGGGCGTCTCCATGGCTGCCATCGGCCGGACGCTCGAAACGTTTTTGAGCGGAAGGCCTGTCACGACCTTCTCGCGCGACGGACGGGTGTACAACGTCATCGTCAAGGTGGATGAGCCGTACCGGAACAGCCCGTCGGATATTATGACCCTTCCGGTGCGCGGCGAGCAGGGGCAGTTGATGCCGCTCGGCAACGTCGTGTCCGTGCGGGAAGACGCGACGCCCGAAGCGCTCCACCATTACGATCGGATGCGCGCCGTCACGATCAGCGCCGGACTCGCCGAGGGATTTTCGCTGGGGGAGGCGCTGGACTATCTGAACCGGACGGCGAAGGAGAGTCTCCCGAGGATGATGCGGTTCGCCTATGCGGGAGAATCGAAGGAATTTCTTGAAAGCCGAGCCAGCCTGCACGTGACGTTCGGGTTGGCGATTCTCGTCGTCTATCTGGTGCTCTCGGCGCAGTTCGAAAGTTTTCTCTCTCCGCTGGTGATTTTGCTGACGGTCCCGCCGGCGGTGATGGGCGGCCTGCTGGCGCTGGCGTTCACCGGAGGGACCTTGAACATCTACAGCCAGATCGGGCTTATCATCCTGATCGGGCTCGTCACCAAGAACGCGATCCTGATCGTGGAGTTCGCCAACCAGTTGCGCGGTCGAGGCATGGCCGCGCGGGAGGCGATCGTCGAAGCCGCCACCCTCCGTTTCCGGCCGATCATCATGACCACGGCCGCGACGATTCTCGGCGCCCTGCCGTTGGCCCTGGCGACCGGAGCCGGCGCTGCAGGCAGGCGGCATATCGGACTGGTCCTGGTCGGCGGGTTGGCGCTCTCCACCCTGTTGTCGTTGTTCCTGGTCCCCACCGTGTACCGGCTGCTCGCGCGCGGTCCCGTCAAGCCGGATAAGCTCGCGGTCGCGCGGTTGCCCTATGCCACGGTCGCGGATCAATCGCATGCCTCGTCCGCCTCATCCCACATTATTCATGGCGGTTCGTGACGAAACCGCCAAGACGCCACGCGTTGGACCCATTGCATGCTCGACCCGTTGTCTGAAGCAGAGTGCAATGGGTGCCCCGGCAATGGGTACCCCACGCGGAACCGCGAGGGAGAAAGGCATACTTGAAAGCAGTATGTCGACCGACCGAGTGGCGAGCCTGCCCGCTTGGCTGCGAGAACCTGGCAGTCAAGCTTGTTGCAGCGGCGTATCGGCGGGTGCAGTAGAAGCCGTCGTGAATAATGTGGGTTAGTTGCCAGACGGTCGGATTCCGACTGATCCACTCCCCTCGCGGCTCTGGAGTTTGCTCCCACCGGTTGCTTAGAATAGCCCTCATTTTGAGTCCCAAGGTCATGAGTCATACCATTCGCGGGCGGATTGTCGTCGCGATCGTGCTGGTGGGCTGCGTGCCCCTGCTGATCGGACTGGTGCTGGCCTACATGTCCGGCATGCAGTCCCTGCGCGACGTCATCGGCGGCAACCTCCAGGCCGTGGCCGCCCAGGTCGCAGATCGCGTCACGTTGTTGGTGCAGGGCGAGATTCAAGGCGTCCGGCTGCTCGCCTCGGCTCCGTTGCGGGTCCGCCAGCCAGTCGAGACCGCGAACCGGGCCTATCCTGTCGAGCGCTCAGCCATCGATCAAATCATTCGCGAGCGGATGCAGATGTGGGAGCAGGGGAAGGATGCCTCCGCGCGCCTGCTGGATTCCGCGCTGTCCCGCTTTCTGCGTGAAACCAAAGTCCGTGACGGGGATAAGGTCGTCGGTCTCTTGATCACGGATCAATATGGGGCCCTGGTGGCGGCGAGCTCGGAGCCGGACCATTATGTGTTTAACCAGGAAGCCTGGTGGAGGGCGGTCCAGAGCGGCGACCCGGAGCCGGTCTTCATCAGCGGCGTGATCCCGGCCCGCGAGGGCTCGTTTCGCACGCCGGAGGAAACCATCGATATCGCCGTGCCCATCCTGGACGACCGCCAACATGCGGTGATCGGGGCCATCAAGGCCTCCTATCGGTTCGACAGCCTGTTTGCGATCATCAAACAGATTCGGGTGGGACAAACGGGCCACGCCATGCTGTTCAACGCGGCGGGCCAGCCGCTGATCTGTCCGATCCTGCCGCGGCAAGCGCATCGAATCCCCAGCCAGCTCATGGCCATGATCGTGTCGCCGGACCCGGGCTGGGCCGTGGCGGAGGACGACGGGCATGGCGCCCAGGATACGGTGATCGGCTTTGCGCCGGTCGGCGGGTTGAAGCTGCCAGATAACACCTGGCATGTGTTGGTCCGGCAACAGCCGAGCGAGAGCTACGCGCCGATCCGCGATCAGGTCAGAAACCTGGCCGCGATCGGGCTGGTGATGGTGGGACTGCTCTGGCTGATGGGCCGCTATGTGGCCGCCCGGATCGCCAGACCCATCCAGACGTTGCAGGCCGGCGTGGAGGCGATCAGCCAGGGCACCTACGACCGTCCCCTCGATATCGCGACCGGCGATGAGTTTCAGGATTTGGCTGCGGCCGTGCACCGGATGGCCGATCGCCTCAAGACCTCCCGGGCTGAGCTGGAAGCCTTGAATGCAGACCTGGCCCGTCGCGTGGAAGAGAAAACCGCCGAGGTGACTGGCCACCTGAAGAAACTCCAGTTCGCCGAACGGTTGGCGACGCTGGGCCAGGTGGCGAGCGGGATTGCCCATGAAATCAACAATCCGCTCGGGATCATCCTGAACCGGATCGAATGCATGGAGGCGGAAGCGGCGCATCTGCCGGAGGACGTGTGGAACGATCTGCGGGCGATCCGGTCGCAGGCCGACCGTATTTCCCGCGTCACGCGGAGCGTCCTCGCCATGTCGCGCGGGGCGGCGACCACCCTGAAGCCGATCGACATGAATTGCGTGCTGCGCGCCTGTGTGGAGGTCGCCAGGGATCGGGCGGCGGCCCATGATGTCCATCTTGAGACGGACCTGGCCGGCGACGTGCCTCCCGTCATGGGGGATCGGGACCGGCTGGAGACGGTCATCCTGAATCTGCTCAACAATGCCATCGATGCGGTCCGGGACAGCGATCAGCCCCGGCAGGTGACCATCCGGTCCGAGTCCGTGCAGGCTGACGAGGGTGACTTCGTCGTGACGACGGTGCGGGATACGGGACCAGGCATCCCTGAAGAAATACTCGGACGCATCTTCGATCCGTTCTTCACGACGAAGAAGACGGGACAGGGCACAGGGTTGGGATTGTTCCTGAGTTATGGGATCGTCGCGGATCACCGCGGACGGCTGGAGGTCAAGAACGACGAGCGTGGCGCCGTGGCGTCCGTGGCGCTGCCCGCTCTGGCATCATGTGTCGATGTTCATCAGGAGGCCGGATGGAGAACACAGGCAAGATATTGATCGTCGATGACGAAGCGGATGCGCTGGACAACTGCCGTCGCATCCTGAGCCGCTTAGGGCATGACTGTCTGACGGAGCAGGATCCGGTTCGCGCCGTACAGAGGATTCAAATCGAGCGACCGGAACTGGTCCTGACCGACCTGTGCATGCCGGGGTTGGACGGTCTCGGGGTGCTCAGCGAGGCCAAGCGGGTCGACCCCACGATCAAGGTGGTGTTGCTGACGGCCTATGCGACCGTCCAGACTGCGGTGGCCTCCATGCGGCATGGGGCGCTCGATTACATTCTGAAACCCTATTCCAGCAAAGATCTCGAGGAGGTGGCGAAACGGGCTTTCGGAGGAACTGAACCCAATGGGGGCGGCGTCCTGGCGCAGGTCGGCGGCGGTCGATTGCAACGGACCAGGTCGGGAGAGACGCCCGCGCTTGCACAGATCCTTGGACGGAGCAAAGCGATCCTGACACTGTTGGAGCTGATCCGGAAAGTGGCCGATACGGAAGCCAGCCTGCTGATCTACGGCGAGAGCGGGACCGGCAAGGAGTTGGTCGCGCGTGCGATTCATGCGCACAGCCGCCGGGCGGCCCATTCGTTCGTGCCGGTGGATTGCGCCGCTCTGCCCGACACCCTCCTGGAATCGGAGTTGTTCGGACATGAAAAGGGGGCCTTTACGGGGGCCCATGCGGCCAAGCCGGGACTGTTTGAAGTGGCGAACGGCGGGACGGTCTTTCTGGATGAAGTCAGCGGGATGAGCCAGACCCTCCAGGCTCGGCTCCTCCGCGTGTTGCAGGAGCGGCATGTACGCCGTGTCGGCGGGACACGCTATAGCGATATCGACGTCCGGGTGATTGCGGCCTCGAACAGGAATCTTGAGGACGCGTGCCGAAACGGCACCTTTCGTGAAGACCTGTATTACCGATTGAACGTCATTCCGATCGTGCTGCCGCCGTTGCGGGAACGGGAGGGTGATGTGGAGTTCCTGGCGCGGGCCTTCTTGCGACGCTTCATGGACAAGAAAGCGAACAGCTTTGGAGATACGGCAACCTTCGATCCGATGGCTCTTTCTTCCTTAAACGCCTACACCTGGCCCGGCAATGTACGGGAGCTTCAGAACGTGATCGAGCGGGCGGCGGCGCTGGCGGATGGCCCCGTGATCCGCCTGGAGCATCTGCCGGAACGCGCCCGGCTGATCGGCTTGAAAGAGCTGCCCGATCACGAGGTCCCTCGATACAAAGAGGCCAAACAGGAGGTGGTGCGCTCATTCGAGCGGACGTACCTGCTCGATCTCCTCAAGCGCCACGACTGGCATATGGGGCACGCGGCCCAAGAGGCGGGGGTGGATCGGAAGACCATCGAGCGCATGGTCAAGCGCCACGGTCTCACGGAATCGTGATAGGTCGGGGGCCTGAGCGGTTCACGCCAGGCATGACCGAGCAGCGGTCCCGCCGAGCCAGTTGCCGGGGGCGCCTGGCTGTCTCAACGTCTGGAGCCTGCTTATCGTGTCAGTTTCGGCCGCATGCGAGACAGCGGCGCATAGAGATTCGTGAGACATGAGAAGTGAGGCGAACGAGGCCTTTCGCATCCTGCCTTGCAAATCTCCCGCTTGTACTTGGCGGTCATTCTGAACCGCTTGTGTCACAGAGCTCGTCAGCGAACTCGTCCGGTTTGGGCAGGAGCGGGCTAACGGTATTCTGATTTCTTCTCACCTTAATAGGATTCCAACAGCCACGTGATCGGCATCAGGTCGGTTGTCCGGCAGCTTACCCCGTACCTCGCGGCCTTTATTGTGTCTATTACGCCCCAGTGAAAAGATATGAAATTCACGCACGGGGTGGTGGCGCTCGTCTTCATAGGTGAGGGTCAGGCGCTGTGCGGGGGCTGACCTGAATCTTTTTCTTGCCGTAAAGCTCCATGATGATGCAGCGGCGCGGCGGTGAATTCCTCGAGCGTCGACCGTCCTGACTGGTCCCCCATCAGACACATTCGTGCAGATTCGTGAATCCCGATAAGAAGGCTCTACTCCGCTGGCGGGTCGAGCGTGATGCCGACGCCTACCTTGGCGGATCTTGTCGGGCTATGATCACGCTCCTCGGAGCAGGATCGAAGACTTGCCAGCATGGGTGGGCTCCTTCGGCCCGTCCTGATTCAGACTGTTCCTACCCCTCGTGCCCCCCGCCTAGAACATGGGGCGTCGGCGTCCCATTGTTCACCTGGAGCAAGGGCGAAGAAAGTCGGCAGGCAATCAAGCGGTTCGGAGAGACTCCTGGTGCGAATGGGACGCCGATGCCCCATTGGATTCGCCCGTGCAACCTAGACACGATCCGATTTCGCGGGAAATCGTGAAGTAGCCGGGATGATCGTGAGCGGAACAGGAGTTGCGTAGGGATGCCCATGGCTTGGTGCGTTGCTGTCGAATATGACGAGGTCTGGTGAAGGAGCGGGAAGAAAAGGACCGGCCTCCTGATTTTCCCCGCGCGCGAGCCCCCTTCACCGGGCCACCAAATATGAAGGCCGCTGATGGAGAGAGCGGGGATCACGGTTCACTGGTTTCCATTGAGGATCTGAAGGCGGGGATTTGGACAGGATGAAAGGACAGGGAGAAGACATCATGATCTGGAGCTTGATCCGACATCATCAGGTACTTGCCACGATCCTGTGCGGCGCGGTCCTCGCCTGGGTCGGGGACGAGGCGGCCGCCCAGCATGCGGCGCATCAAGGGGCCACGGAGCCTTCATCAGGGGCGGCCTGGGCCGAGCGCCTCAAGGGGCAAACCATCGTTGAGGATGCGATGGAGGGTCGTCCGGAGCGCACGGCGATGGTGGAACGCCAGCATCAGCGCATCATGCAGCAAATGGAGCAGGATGCCGAGGCCCAACGCACCGGCGGCTTCTACCACAACGTGAACATGATGCACCAATACGGGGCCGGCAATCAGGATGTGCTGCTGATGTCGAATCCCGGCGTGGAGCCGGTCTCCACCCAGGGTGGACGCTGCCCGGCGGCGGCTCCGGTCCGGCAGTACGACATTTCGGCCATCAACGTTGAAATCACGCTCAACATGTGGCTCGACTTTTATCCCGGCTACATGTACGTGCTGACCGAGGACATCGACAAGGTGCGGGAAGAGGAAAGGAGGAATCGGGAAGCCCGTGAGAAGGACGGGCATGATCCCGGCGCCGTGAGGAACGGCTTGCAGAGCCAATGGATCCAGCCCCTGGTCATCCGCGGCAATCAGGGTGATTGCGTGAAGATCACGCTGCGCAATCAACTGGAGGGGAATGAGGAGGTCAGTCTCAACGTTCACGGTTCCAGCATGGTCGTGGCGTCGACGGGTCAGCCCGCAACCACGACGAATCCGGATAGCATCGCGGCCCCGGGCAAGGCCGTGGAGCTGGAGTGGTACATCCCGCCGACTCAGCAAGAGGGCGGACGGCAATTCCACTCCTACAGCAACGATCGGGAATTGACGGTCATGGGCCTGTTCGGCTCGTTCGTGATTGAGCCGAAGGGGTCCGAATACCTTGATCCGCTGGGAACCGGCGAGCCCGAGCCGATGAGAAGCGGGTGGCAGGCGATCATCAAGAACGGGGCGGGGCCGGATTTTCGAGAGTTCGTGCTGATCTATCACGAAGTCGGGGATGAAGCGTTCAGGCCCCTGAACAAGAAGGGCGATTTCCTCCCGCAGCGCGATCCCTTGACCGACGTCTATCGGCCGGTCGCCCGTGCGCTGAACTACCGGAGCGAACCCTTCGGCCTCGATAACATGCAGGCGCAGCACGAATACTTCGGCTTTGAAGACGAGTCGATGGCTTACAGCGCCTATACCTTCGGAGACCCCGCCACCACGATTCCGCGGAGCTACTTAGGCGATCCGGCCAAATTCCGCCTGGTGCACGGCGGATCCGAGGTCTTTCATTCCCACCATCCTCACGGCGGCTCCATCCGCTGGCCGCGAAGCCCCCGCGCGATCGATGAAATGCCGCTCTGGCATGCGGCCAAGAACGGACCGGTCAAATATCCCGTGATCCGGACCAAGTCCGATCGCGTGGACGTCGAGGTCATCGGACCGTCCGAGACCATGGATCTGGAAACCGAATGCGGCTCCGGCCTCTGCCAGCAGTTGGCCGGCGATTTTTTGTTTCATTGCCATGTCGCGCATCACTATATCGCGGGCATGTGGGGATACTGGCGCGTGTACAACACGCTCCAGCAAGGCGCACACCACAACGACACCATGCCCGCGCTCCGCGAGTTGCCCGATCGTGCCGGCCGCCTGAAGCCCGGCGTGACCTCGGACGAGCTGATAGGCAAGACGGTCGATTGGTTCGGCAAGCAGTTCCGGATCATTGAGAAGGGCAAGACCGATTGGAACGCGGACCCGGCCCTGGTCACGATCAAAGATTGGGTGGAAATGCAGTTGCCCCCACAGGGCAAGCCGGGTCATAAAGACGATGAACTTGGGCAAACCCTCTCGTACGACGCGACGGTCTTGGATTGGGTCTGGCAGGGCCGTCGCGCCATGACGGAACGGGAAAACACCGTCCCGAATCCCCGCTACCAATCGGCGCATCCGGGCGAGCGGCTGCCGATCCTGTTTGAGACGGCCACGGGGAAGATCGCATGGCCTCATCTGAAACCTCATTTTGGGAGACGGGTGCCGTTTTCCCAGAACCATAACCCGTCCCCGTGGCTGGACATGATCCATCTCGATGACGATGGGCTGCCCAGTTCCTACCCTGCGAAACCCGGCGAGAACGGCCGCTGGAGCATGTGTCCGGACAACGCCGGATCGAAGAAGTACAACGTGCACTTCATCCAGACGCCGATGACGCTGGCGGATAAACAAGGCGACACACCGGCCATCGTGGATAAGGACGGGCTGATCTACGTGCTGCACGAGGAGGAAGCCCAGGTCCGCAAGAGCGACATCAAATATCCGCTGGTCGTGCGCGCCAATATCTACGATTGCATCGACTGGATGCTCACCAGCGAATGGGAAGACGACGATCACATCAACTTCCATGCGTCCAAGATCAATACGCACTGGCATTTCTTGCAGTTCGACAATCAATCCTCCGACGGCGTCATTACCGGCTTCTCCTACGAGCAATCCGTGCGCCCCTTCACGATGCTCGAGAAGAAGGTCAACAAGGGCCTGCCGTTGCCGATGAACACGGTCTTTACCAAGCCGGCCAAGAAAGGCGACCGGGTCCTGACGGTCAAAAATGCCGCGCAATACCATCCCAACGTGGAGATTCTGATCGGGGCAGACAACGTCGACGGCAACGAGGTCGGCCGCATCAAATCCATCAAAGGGAATCAGATCACGCTCTACCGGCCGCTCAAGCACGCGCACCCGGCCAACGATATCGTGACCGTGGAATTCGTCCGGCAACGGTTTTGGGTAGATTCGGACGTGGGGACGGTGTTCTGGCACGACCATGCCTTGGGGCGGGTCACCTGGCCGCATGGCGGCTTCGGCACCATCATCATTGAGCCGGTCGGCTCAACCTACCATGATCCCAAGACCGGCAAACCCATCCGCAGCGGACCGCTCGCCGACATCCGGACGGCCGAGCCGGTCGGCTATGGAGTCAATGGAAGCTTCCGGGAGCTGATGGTGCAGTTGAACGACACCGTCCCCCATACGGTGAACATCGTCACCGAAGGCAACCCGCCGGGACAGCCCATCGAGGTGGCGTTAGAAGCCGGCAAGACCGTGTCTTTTGTCATGCCGGAAACCATTCCCATGTCGCCGATGGCGTTTCTCAACGGTGGCACCCATACGACGGGCGGCGGCCTGAACTTCAAGGCGGAACCGATCGCGAGCCGCTTGGCGGCGAATCCTGATCCGTCGAAGCTCTTCAGCAGCGCGGTCCATGGGGACCCCTATACGCCGATGGTGCGCGCCTACCTGGGAGACACGGTGGTGTTCCGGCTGCTCCAGACCATGGCGAATGAGACGATGGTCTGGACCCTCTCCGGCCATACCTATCTCACCGAGCGGTACGCGGGAGATGCCAACCGGAAAAATTCCATCCATATCGGCATCGCCGAACGGTACGACCTGGTCGTGCCGCAAGCCGGCGGCCCGCGGCTCCAGCCGGGCGACTACATCCACTTCAACGGCCGCGCGTCCAAGTTTTCCGAGGGCGCCTGGGGCATCATGCGGGTCCTGGACAAAGAGATTCCGGACCTGCAAAAGCTGCCTGCGGGCTATAGCCGGCGCAACGACATTCCGAAGCCGCTGGCCGTCTGTCCGGCAGAGGCGCCGGTGAAGAGTTTCAACGTCGTGGCGATGGACTACCCCTCGCTGAAGTTGAATCCCAAAGCGCCGGATGCCATCGAGGTCGATTTTGAACGGACGATCCACATGGTCAACCCGAACGCGAAGATTTATGCGCTCGAGGACGAGGTCTCGACGGTCGCGGCGGGCCTCCAGCCGATGCCGCTGACCTTGCGGGCCAATGTGGGGGATTGTCTCAAGGTGAAGCTGACGAACCGGATGAAGGAGGGGCGGGCCTCCTTCTCGGCGATCGGCTTGGCGTTCGATCCCAAGGATTCGCTTGGGGCGAACGTCGGCGGGAACCCCGGCGAGCAGACGGTTGCGCCGGGAGAGAGCCGGATCTATACCTATTATGCGGATCCCTTCCTCGGCGAGACCGCCTCATTGGTCTGGGACTGGGGCAACGTGATGACCCATCCCCGAAATGGGCTGTACGGGGCCGTCATTATAGGGCCAAAGGGCGCGGCCTATCGGGATCCCAAGACCGGCGCGGACCTTTCCGGCAAGAACAGTTGGGTAGCGGACGTGATTGTGGATCGCACGATCCCGGGCCACGAACACCGCGTGAACTATCGTGACGTGGCCTTGTTCTTCCAGGATGAAGACAACATCATCGGGACGAGCTTCATGCCCTATGTGCAGAACACCGCCGGTCTTACGGCGGTGAACTACCGGGCGGAACCCTACAAGTTCCGGGAGGAAACCGGGTGCACGCTCGGCAAGGTCTTCCAACCCTGTGTCGTCGAGAAGCCGGAAGATCCGGCGACCCCGATCATCGAAGCGCATGCCGGAGATCCTGTGCGCATCCATGTGTTCGGAGCCAGCAACGAGCAGAACGGCATGTTCGGCGTTGAACGGCATGAATGGCCGATCGAGCCGTTCATGCGCGGGGCCGATATGATCAGCGTGGTGGAATTCTCGGGGTCCGAGGCGCTGGATGCCTTTATTCCGAGCGCCGGCGGACCGTTCCGCATGCCGGGCGACTACGTCTGGAGCAACCAGCGCCTGCCCTATTCCCAGTCCGGGCAATGGGGATACCTGCGGGTGCTGTCTCCCGGCGATCAGCGACTCCTGCCGCTCTCGGACGGGCGCCCCACGATCAAACAAGCCGCGACCGAGCCCTCGATCCAGACGACGGCTGTGTCAGGCTCCCGCAACTGACCGTCGTTCTGGTTCGAGTCGCAAGACGGGGAACACCGCTCAGTCAGGGTGTTCCCCGTCTTGTTTTTGAGCGCCTACGCTCACCCCCGCACTATTCCACGCGCCCGATCAAGAGTGCCTCAAGCAGATCATCCGGTTTTTGGCCTTCACCGGTGACCATGACCGATCGCGATAGATCGTAAACATCACCGCATAGCCTTCAGCGGCACACACGTCCGCCTGTTTCAAGGGAGAACCCAGCCGGTCGATAGGCGCCGGCCTGGCATCGAAGAGAGGGCTGCCGGAGAACCGGACCCTGGTCGAACGATCAACGGACCAGCGCGGAGCGTTTCTGGAGTGAGGGGGACGGCCCGGGACGTGGATGGTGAAGGTCGGCATAGAAGGATGCCATCTCATCCAAGCGCCGGCCTTCTTCCCTCGCCTGTTCAGGGTCGAACTGGGAGAGGAGTGCCAGCAGCTTCTTACGCGGGCTCAGATTGCCGGCATTGATCTCCAGCGACCGTCGGTAGGCAGCCATGGCCTCTTGGGGCTGCTGGGTGAGCGCAAACAGGTCGCCCAGCACTTCATATTTCGCCGCCGCGCCGAAGGAGGAGTCGGGGATCTTGTCGAGATAGAGCCGTGCCGAGTCCGCATCCTGTTGCTGCAAGGCCATGCGGGCGAGCGAGAGGTTCGCATAGACGGAATAGGCGCCGTTCAGACCGGAAGAAAACCGCCAGATGGCCGCCGCATCCTCCAGTTTGCCCTGCTGCATGAGCATCCAGGCCTGGATATTGTAGTGGCCGGACCGGTCCTGGCTCCCTTCGATCGGGATCGAAACCAGACCGAGGCAAAGCAGGGTCGTGACTCCCGGCCCTACGACGGACGGCCAGGACCAATCCTGCCAGGCATCGTACAGCTTTGCCAGCGTGAACGAAGCAAAGATGATCAGGATGACGAGCAGCGGCAACCGATAGCGGCCGATCATGGGAAACCAGAGCAGGGTCGAGGCATACAGGCCGCCAAGGAGCATCAAGCTCCACCGGCCCATGTCGCGGTCGGCATGCCACACCATCTCCGCGAGCCCAAGTGGCGCCAAGAGGAAAAAGCCGAGGAACGGGATCTGAAAGAACAGCGCGGATTCCCCAAGCACCGTCCAATCGTAGTGATCGCCTGCCTCAAACCGATTGAACAGGGCAAGCGCCCGTTGCCCGATCTTGGCCAGAAAGTCCGACGGATGCTCCCGGGCGTAGGCGACGACGGTTCCGATCCAAAATCGCTCGGCTTCCTGATAGGACAGCATCCGCCCCGTTCGCCGGCTGGCCTCGATGCGATAGTGCGTCTCCGCTTCCGACGGCAACGCCGAGGCGAAGGGGGCCGGTTGGAAGTAGGGAGTCGGATTGGCCGGGTTGTTGCCGATGTACAGGTTGAATCCTGCCTGATGGGTCGTCAAGGCCAGCTCGCCCGCCACCAGATAATTTCGAAGGGCGAAGGGAGCGAGGACGAGGAGGTATCCGGCCAACAGCGAGGCGGCGATGCGAACTGGCTGCCGCATGCTTCCACCCACTCGCCATGAGGCATAGAGCGTGAGGCCCAGCATCAAAGGCAGCAGCGCGAGCGTATTCTCGCGGGTGGCGGCCAGGAGCCCGGCGGCCAATCCGGTGAGGAGGGCGGAGCGGCCCGATGAAGTCTTAAGCAATCGGACAACACAAAGGAGCGTCAGGGAGAACAGAAAGACGGCCAGCGCCGATTTCAACGGCACGACACTATAGAGGATGAACGGTTCGCAAAAGGCCGCCAGGAACCCCGCGATCAGGCCGATCCGCCGATCGCCCAAGTGGAATCCCACCCGGTAGATCACGAAGCAGGTGGCGACCCCGAGGAGAACATTCAAGAGGCGGATATAGACCGGGTCCGGCCCGAAGAGTTTGTAGAGGATCGCGATGACATAGGCGGGGAGCGGCGAGAAACCATAAACCGAGGTGGATTGGACCGTGCCGGCGGCGAGGTCACTCGCCCACTGATGGTAGACCAATTCGTCCGTCACCAGCACCCCGGCATAGCCGGTTCCCAGCAGCGAGACCAGCGCCAATAGACGGACAACCAAGGCGGTCAGCAACAGTGCCACGATCGGCAGGGTCGAGGAATGGTCCTGTGCAGATGCGTTGGCTTCGGCGGCCGACAGGAGCGGAAGGTCTTTCTTGATCACCATCGTGTCCATCGTACGAGCGGCCGGAACGAACATCGACCGGTTCTCGCACGACACCGATGATAGCGGAAGAAATCTGGGAGGCAAGCAGACCGGCGTTTCCGAACGGCCTTTCTTGCGCGCCCCGGTCCAGCTTGACCGAGGTGTTTGAGGGCGCTAGAGTGACCTCGATGGTACGGCTGGTCTGGATTGCCTTGCTTCTGTCCACTGTCACAGCTCCCGCCTGGGCGGAGGATGGGGCTCGCCTTCAGGATTCCCGGCGGACAGCTGAAATCACTCGACAGCTCGACCTCGAATCCGGAATAGCAGCGCTCAATCGTCTGTTCTCGGCGGCAGATCGCTATCTACAGGAGCACTTCGAGATCGATGGAGAGTACCGCGCCGATTCATTGAGCGAAGGCGGGGCCGGCCGATTCCATTTCAAGTGGTATCCGGATGGCAAGAGCCGTTCCTCCGAAGGGTTTGAGACCGATGCCAGGTTCGAAGCCTTGCCGCATCAGTTCTCGTTTCGCTTCCGGTTCTCCGAGCCGCGCCCCCAGGACGAATCCTCCGGAGGCGACATCTTGTAGCCGCACGTTCATCTGCCCTTCGAGCCCGCTTTGCTCTTTGCGATGCCGGGTTTCGTCCATGCCACCCGATCCCGAGGTCAAATTTCACCATTTGGTCCTCACGTCCCCGACCCGATGCTATGATCCTTCCGAGGCGCGCCGTCGAGCTATGTTCATCGCGCGCGGCGGCATGATGATCTGAGACTCGGTAGAGGATGATCCGGCGATTGTCCGCCAAGAAGCTGATGCCCTGGGCCAATTGGCCGGAACAGAAGCTTTTGGATCTGCGGCTGTGCGACCTGGGCTTGACGATCGACGGGGAATTGCTGAACAGGCAGATCCAGCGTCTGTACGACGAACTCGAGGCCAAACAGATCCGGTTCCGCCCTCATTTCTGGCTCTCCGACGAATGGTTCTGTCCCGACGGGGTGCCGGGCATCGCGATCCCCTTCTATCTCGCCCATCCCAGGCTGGCGCGGCTTGAACGGACCTACATGTTGGAAGTGGAAGGAGGCACGCCTGAGTGGTGCATGCGACTCCTTCGCCACGAGACCGGCCATGCGATCGAGAATGCCTATCTCTTGAGACGCCGCAGCCGGCGCCAGGAACTGTTCGGCAAATCTTCCGAACCCTATCCGGATCACTATACGCCGAACCCCTACAGCCGCAGCTTCGTCCAGTATCTGGAGGTCTGGTACGCGCAGAGCCATCCGGACGAGGATTTCGCCGAGACCTTCGCGGTTTGGCTGGACCCCTCGTCGCTCTGGCGCCGGCGTTATGCGGGCTGGCCGGCAATGAAGAAGCTCCAGTACATCGAGGAAGTGATGAAGGAATTGGCGGCAATGCCGCCGAACGTCACGTCGCGACGCCGCATCGATCCGCTCGAACGGCTGAACAAGACCCTGCGCGAGCACTATCTCCAAAAACGGGCCCATTATGACGTGGACCATGCCAAGGCCTATGACATGTGGCTGCTGCGGCTGTTCTCCGCAAAGCCCCGCCGTCCCGGCGGCATGGGCGCGGCCGAGTTCCTGGCCAGCATCAGGGGCGAGGTGCGCCGGACCGTCGCCTTGTGGACGGGCCAATATCAATACACGATCGACCAGGTCATCGAGGACATGATCGAACGGTGCCGGACGCTCAATCTCCGGGTGGCGACGCCGCTGGATCAGGCCAAGCTGGGGTTCACGGTCCTGTTGACCAGGCAGTCGATGAATTACCTGCACAGTGGCCGGCATCGGGTGGCGGTATGAAGAAGCTCCGTGTGCTGGTGCTCATGCACGAAGACCTGGTTCCCCCCGACGAGCTGAACGGGCAGGATCCGGCCGCGGCCGAGTGGAAAACCGAATACGACGTCGTCTCGACTCTGCGCAAGCTGGGCCATGAGGTCCGCCCGCTTGGAGTGAAGAGCGACCTCGGCGTCATTCGAGCGGCCGTGGAGGAGTGGCATCCGCACATCGCGTTCAATCTGCTCGAGGAATTTGACGGCGTGGCCGTCTACGACCAGAACGTCGTCTCCTATCTCGAATTGCTGCGCGTGCCCTATACGGGCTGCAACCCGCGCGGCCTGATGCTGGCGCGGGACAAGAGCCTGTCCAAGAAGCTGCTGTCGTTCCATCGCATTCCCTTTCCGGACTTCGCCGTCTTTCCAATGGGCCGGTCGGTCAAGCGCCCCGCCTATCTGGGCTTTCCGCTGATCGTCAAGTCGGTCACCGAAGAAGCGTCGCTGGGAATCTCCCAGGCCTCCATCGTGAACGACGAGGAAAAGCTGTGCGAGCGCGTGGCCTTCATTCACGAGAGCGTCGGCACGGGCGCGTTGGTGGAACAGTACATCGAAGGGCGCGAGCTGTACGTCGGGGTCATGGGCAACGGCCATCTGCGCGTGCTGCCCGTGTGGGAGCTGGTCATGGACCGGATGCCGGAGGAGGCCTGGCGGATCGCGACCGAGCGGGTGAAGTGGAGCCGGACGTATCAGAACAAGTACGGCATCCGGTCCGGCGAGGCCCGGAATCTTCCCGACGGGATGGAAGAGAAGATTCAGCACCTGGCGCGCCGCGTGTACCGGGCCTTGGGGCTCAGCGGCTACGCCCGGATCGACTTGAGGATGGATCAATCGGGACGGGTGTACGTGCTCGAAGCCAATCCCAACCCACAGATCTCGCGCGATGAGGATTTTGCCGAATCCGCCCTGAAGGCCGACTGGACCTACGGGGACTTGCTGCAAGAGCTGTTGAATCTCGGCCTGCGCTGGTGTCCCGCCAAGGCCGCGTGACCACGAACCTTGTCAGACGTGAGGCGATAAACGGACTGTACAGTTTCGGTCCGGTCGACGTGTTCACGCTCACCGAGGTTCGCAATGGGGGAACCGCAAGATCATTTCCCGAGCCGCATGACAGAGGTCGCGATTGCCGTGATGGAGTCGGGTGTGGATCAGACTCGTTGCAACGCGACGAACCATCACGAAGAGTGTGAGCCGGAGGCCAACCGCTCGGTCCCATCCCAGTCTCGTAGCGATTCGAACCTAGACGATCCTCGGGTCACTGCACAAGGATTCCTCGTACGGCGGCCGACACGGCCGCTATCAGAGGGTCTTGCGCACGCCGGCATAGGTAGGCGAAGAGCAATCGCACCTCTTGCTGCACACCGCTGAGCAACTCCACCTCGCCTTTCGCCTCCGCCTCCCGGGCCGTCTCGGCGTGCAACAGTCCGACGCCGACTCCGCCGGCAATCAGCGTTCGCGTCACACTCTCCTGGTCGACGCTGACGAGCTTCTCCGGGCGGAATCCGTTCCGCTCGAACACACTTTCCGCCGCACGTCCGCAGCACGTATTCGACGCCGCGCAGATCCATGGCATGCGCGCCAGTTTCTGCCAGTCGGGGCGCCCTGGATTGTCGATCCATCCACGCGGGGCGGCCAGGAAGATGCCGAACCGCTCCACCGCTATGGTCTCCAGTTCCGCATCGGCCTTGCCGTCATCGGTATAGAAGCCCGCATCCAGCGTGCCACTGCGGATGGCACGCTGGATCTCAGCAGAGCTGCCGTATTCCAGCGCCATCTCAACCTCCGGACATGTTTCGGAAAGCCTGGTCAACAACTTTCCCATCACCTGCGCACTGGCACTGCGGTTCGACCCAAGACGGAGTTTTCCGCTCACTTGGCTCTTGATCCGCCGTGCTTCGTCGAGGAGGTCCCGGTGCATGGCGAGCATCTGCTCCGCCTTGGCCAATAACTTCGTTCCGTTGTCGGTCAGGCTCATGCCACGGGGCGTACGCTCGAACAATACCAGCCCGAGTTCATCTTCCATGGCCTTGATATGCGCGCTCACAGCCGGCTGGCTGAGAAACAGGAGTTCCGAGGCACGCGTGATGCTACCCTCTCGGGCGACAGTTGCGAACGTTTTCAACTGATAGATCTCCATCGTTCTTGCCTCAAGAAGGTGTCTGTTGCTGGTGACGGCTACGCATAGGCGTGCATCAAGTAACGCCACAGAATCGCAGAGAGGTAGAGCCCGACACCAAACGCTGTATGGGTCATCAAGCTTTTCATTCTGGCTTGGGTTGGATGCGGCGTCTTGCCTGAAGCTACTCCAAGCCCCAAGGCCGGCTGCACAATGAAATACGGGATGACCACGGTCCCGACACCGACCAGCAAGGCCGGGAAGAGAGACGGCTGTTCCAGCCAACCGCCCGACGTTGGAATGACCAGTACCAGAGCAAAGGCCACGCCGATAAGAAAGTGTGCGGTCCAACCGATCACACATTCCGCCGGTCGCTTCGGGGCGGCTGCAATCCGAGCGTGCGTGAAGGTGCCGAGAAGCATATGGCTCAGCCAACGCCCGACGAAACAATAGTCCAGCGAGGCGATGTTAAAGGCACGTTTCAAGAAGAGGTTCCAGAGATCCATGATCAAAGCGGCACCCATTCCCACAAACACTGCACCACCAATGTAACTCTGTTCTATACTCATCACAATGCCTCCATATCTGTCCTCCACGTGCGGCATGGAGCGGGGTGGGTCACAACGGCCGGGCCGCACCGAGCGGCGGCGATCGGCCCGTTGCGTGTCCGTCAGTCCCTATCTTCGACGACCAGGGACACGAGCGTACGAACCAGGGGCGTGATCACGGTCAGTGTAGGGAAGGCGACGGCAAACGCCAGCGCCCAGGCTTTGAGCCAGATGACGATGATGCCGTTGATCAAACCCACGTTAACAACGGAAATGATGGACGACATGATGCTCGACATGAGCAGGGCCATAAAGAATGAAAAGACATAGCCAGTGTGCTTCTTCGGAATCATGGCAAATCCTCCTTTCTGATAACCGGTTGAGTGGCTATCGAATGGCCCGGGGAATTCCCGAGAGGCTCATCGGATAGTGTCCCGCGGCAGGGCGGGATCATCGCGTTGGTATATAGGACTATTCCTGCCACCCGTCCAATTGAATGTTCGGAGGGCCACCTCAGCATTGCTGAGGGTCGGCGTCGCCTTCCCGCGCATTCCAGCTCTGATTCAGGGCTCTCGAGCCGCCTACCGCCCTGTGATGGTCGATGAACGGCCTTGTCATGCAGGTTGGTAATCGCTACGGTGAACGGTTGGCTGGTTACGGGAATGACGTGATGGATCTCAATGTCGATCAGGGAGAGGATGGAGTCGTCGGGAGTTTTTCGTCAAATGGGGCGCCGGTATTGGCAGGTTCCGCGAAACGAATCCGTCCGTCCAGCGAAGCTTTCAGAGGTCGCTCCTTGAGGGCTTGCAACAACAGGTCGCGTAGGGGAACCTGCCGCTCGATCCGATCCTGAGCCTGTTGCAACATCGTATAGCCGTCCCCGCCGTCAGCGATGAATGAATCGGTCGTGACCCTGTATCGGCGGAATTCGTCCAACGGTTTGTCCCCCACCATCACAACCTTCACCCGCGATCCGATCGGCGCCTGCGGATCATAGGTCACGGTCAGGCCGGAGACTTGAAGAAACCGGCCGTTGGTGGCGGGCAGCCGGCTGGCGCTGTTCTCCAGCGCCGCCCGCAGTTCCTGTCCCGAGATCGAGAGCGTCACCAGCGTGGAGCTGAAGGGCAAGACCCGCAGCACTCGCGTCAAATCGACCGGACCGGCCGGGATACTGTCCCGAATCTGTCCGCCGTTCACCAAGGCCAGGTCGGTTCCAAACTCCGCTCTCGCCAGATCGGCCAGCAGGTTTCCCAAATTACTCTCTCTGGTCCGCACCGTCGCGGTCTCGCCGTCCAAATTCACCAACGCTCGTCCGACCATCATCGCGCCGAGTGCATCCATCCTGCGCACATAGTCCTGGATCAGCTCGTTCACGGACTGGTCCGGCTGGATGTCCTCGCCGATGGACAGGTTCTTGGCCCGGGCCTTCACTACCGTGACCTTTGTCGGATCACCGGGCATTCGATCGAGCGTCAGATCGAGCCGCCCGATCGTCCGGCCCTGGCGATGGGTCTTGACGAAGACGGGACCGGGGATGGTCGCTTCGGCAACCGGTTCAGCCGATCTTGCCGTGCGGAGTCCATCGAAGCCCGGCGTATGGCCGCCGATCACGGCGTCGATCTCCGGGGCTTTCGACAGCAGGGCCAGATCCTCCTCGTCCTCTTGATGGGTGACGGCTAGAACCAGATGGGCCCCTTCTTGCTTGAGGGTCCGGGCGGAATCGCGGGCGGTTTCGATCGGATCGCGGAGGTTCAGCAACCGGACGACTTCACGGTTGAAGGTGTCGGGAAAGTTTCTCCGTCCGAGCAGGCCGATCAATCCGATCGAAAGGTCTCCGACAGAAACGACGGCGGAGGTCCGGCAGGGCAACTCGACCCCCTTGCCGGTCAGATTGCTGCACAGGAGGGGAAAACGCGCGAGGGCCTGCAACGCGCGAAGGTGGTCCAGGCCGAAATCGAATTCGTGGTTCCCGGCCGCCATCGCCTGATACCCCATCAGGTTCATGGCCTTGATGTCCGGCTCGCCCCGAAACACCGACGACATCGGCGTGCCGATCAGCAGGTCGCCCGAATCCACCAACAGGAGGGCTGAGGCGGCTGTTCTGATCTCAGCGATCACGCTGGCGCGGGAGGCCATGCCGCCCTCCCGCTTCTGCCCCATCCGTTCGATCGGCAGCACCTGTCCGTGGTGCTCGCTGGTATGGAGGATCGTCAGGGTCTGTTCGGCTCCTTCGCCAGGGGCAGGCCATAGGAAACAGACCGTCAGCAGGAGAGCCAGCCCAATCAAGCGCCTGTCACAATTCATGCCCGGTTTGCGCCTCGATTGTGGCGGTTCGTCAGTCCGGTTCGACAGCTCGCCCGCTCACTGTGCCAAACTCCGGATGTAGGCCAAGACTCGCCGGCGATCCTCGTTCGAGAGGCGATCCTTCCAGGCCGGCATCCCCTGTTGGCCCTCGTGGATCGACTCCAGCAGGTCCTCATCCGATTTCTCCTGTGTCTGCCGCGAGGTCAGATTGGCGGGGTCGGCGCCGAGCAATCGGTAGCCCTCGCCGGTGCCTTCGCGGCCGTGGCAGCCGGCGCAGTATCGTTGAAAGATCCGTTTGCCCTGTTCCTCCTGGGTTGTATGAGACTGCTCGGCCGCCGCCGCCGTCCAGACGCCGGCTGCGATCACCAAGCTCAGGTGCCACCAGCGGCCGAATCGCCGTCGTGCGGGAGGGATCATCATCGGCATGTGCTCCTCTCGTTGCTCACTCCTGCGGGCGGTCTGTCTTGTCGCTACGGGAATCATCTCGCTCCGGCCCGACGGACTCCTGTGACGAAGTGGCATCGGCAGCAGCCGAAGCCGGGAGGCTCGCCAGGATACGATCGAGTTCGGCACGCAGTTCTCCCAAGAGTCGCAACAAAGCTCCCTGTTGAGAGCCGGTGTCGTCGGCAGGGCTATCGAGCCCGGGCGAGTCCGGTTTCTGTTGTTCTTCAGCCATGCTCCAGGTCCTAGCAATGTGATCGACTAGGGAATCGCCGGAGCCCGAAACCGTCGGCGGCGTCCTCTACTCTCTGACGGATATGGATGGGCTTGTCAATCACGAATCGCGCCGTCACATACCTCATACATACCATACATACCGCCACTCACCCCTTTGATGATCCAATCATCCTGAGGCCAAAAGGATACAGCGCTGTATCTTTCTCGATACGTTTTCGATCTTGCGTCATGCTAAAGCGTTGCGGAATGTGCCGGATCCTGCACGTGGTTCGCCATTTGCACTGTAAAAGACAGGATGGTGCTAGGGGAGCTCCCAGTACAGGAGAGAAGCAAGAGGCCTATACTGGCAGAGGGTTGTTGAAACTTTCCTTAGATGCGCGCGTCTTGGACGAGTTGTGAATGTGAATGAGGGTGATGATGAACGGGTCCTCCAGCCAGGTCGTCCAACGTCATGAAGGAGATGACCCCTCGGTCGGGACGGTTTTCGCTGGCAGGCCTCCGCTTTGTCCAAGCCGCGCCTGCCTGCGTTCCATGCGACCGGATCCGGATGCTCACAGCGATGAAGCCCCGCTCCAGCCGGTCGTATGTCTCCATTGCGGACAGCGAGGGATTGTCGCGACGAACGGCGTGCTTGTATTGTTCGGCTTCCGCCATGAATTTCTGATCGGTTATGGGGCGTCCCTCTCCACGATGAGGGTCAAGCTTTCCGAATCGGCCGTGACCCTGTTCGGCCAACATGGCCTGACTCCGAATCAACTCGCGGCCTATGCGGCGGAGTGGGCGTTGCTCTCCGGCTCCACCCAGGGCATTCTGCGACTCTCCCCCGATCAGCCGGCCCTCATGGATTGCTATGAGCATTTTCGGCGATCCGTCTTGGAAGCAGGGTTGAGGACCGGCTCCGTCCAAGCGGCCTGATCTTCATCCGGCTGTCGCGTCAACGATCAAGTGGCGATCGTCATTCGATCAGGAGGACCGCGACTGACGGTCCGTTGGCCTCAACGAGTGATGGTTGACGATTGACGGGTTCCCTGGGTTTGCGTGGAAGAGGCGGAGAGCAGCTCGTTGACCTTTTCCGTCAGGGCGGAGGGGAGAAACGGCTTCTGGAGAAAGGCGGCTTGGTCATCGACCCCGTTGGCCGACAGGGTTTCGCCGGCGTAACCCGAGATGTAGAGGACTTTGATGGCAGGGACCATGGCGCGGACTCCCTGGACCAGCACGGCGCCCTTCATGCGGGGCATCACGACATCGGCGATGAGCAGATCGCAATGGCCCCGGCGGAGCTGGAGCATCTTGAGCGCCTCGTTGCCGTCCCCCGCTTCAAGCACCTCAAACCCCTCATCGCGCAGGACCGCTCCCATGAGGTGGCGGATGCCTTCATCATCTTCCACGATCAGGATCGTCCCACGGTAGATCGGCTTCGCGGCGTCGTCCGTCGGCTGGTCGGGTTCCGCGTCCTCCTTGACGATGCGCGGGAGCAGCACGGTGAAACGGGAACCTCGGCCAGGCTGGCTGGCCACGTCGATGTAGCCGCCGCTCTGTTTCACGATGCCGTAGACCGTCGCCAACCCCAGCCCGGTGCCCTTGCCGAATTCCTTGGTGCTGAAAAATGGTTCGAAGATATGGGCGAGGGTGTCCGCGTCGATCCCGCAACCCGTGTCCTCGACCACGAACTTGATATGCGGTCCGACCTTTGATCCGGGATGGCGGCGGACGAACTCCTCGTCCACGTCCATGTTGCCGGTCTCGATCGTCAGAATACCCCCGTCCGGCATTGCATCGCGCGCGTTCAACGCCAGATTGAGCATCACCTGCTCCACCTGGACCGGATCGCCGAGGAAGTGTCCCGCCTTGGGGTCCAGCACGATCACGATCTGAATCTGCTCGCCGATCAGGCGGCGGAGAATGTCTTCCATCTCGCGAAGCAGGCTGTTGGGGTGGAGTTCGCGCTGTTCGAGGACCTGATGGCGGCTGAACGTCAAGAGCTTCTTCGTCAGCGCCGCGGCGCGCGTCCCCGCCTGGCTGATGAATTCCAGCTCGTGACGGCTGGGATGCGAGGCGAGCTGCTGGATCAGCCGCTGCGCATGGCCGATCACGACCATCAGCAGGTTGTTGAAGTCATGCGCGATCCCTCCCGCCAGCCGTCCGATCGCCTCCATTTTTTGGGCCTGGCGCAGGCTGTGTTCGATCCGTTTGTGCTCGGAGACATCGGCAATGGTCTCGATGACGTGAACCCGCCCATCGGCCGTCCGGGCCTGGGACCAGTGGATGAGGAGGTATTGATTGTTGGGGAGCGCCACTTCGCTCGAAACGATGCCGCCGGTGGCCAGGGCCTCGGGCATGCGGCAAAAGGCGCAAGGCGAGGCGTTGCCTGCGATCTTCTCGTAACAGGGGTGGCAGGCGATGTCTCCGAACTTCCTGAGCCCCGTCTCGTTCTGAAACTGCACGCGATGCGTTTCCGGATCGATGACCGAGACGATGACCGGCTGCGAATTGAGCAAGGTCTGCGGGTCGTACTGGGGAAGATTCGGCGGAGAGGACGAAGCGGCCATAGTGGACCCCTTGCCGGCGAAGCGGCTCCTCTGGACTGCTCTTTTCCTTCTACACCATCGCGAAAGAGAGTCAAGCAGATGCGGCTTTGCGAGGCGGAGTCGGAGAGGCGGACGACGGATGACGACTAACTCAGCCCGTGCTGCGCTCGCCCGATGCGGCCGTCATAGCGAGTGGTGGACTTGAACAGCTCATACTGGCCGTCCTCGGCGTAGGCCGCCGTGCGAGCGCGGAGGGCCTGCATCTCGGCGGTTGTCATCGGCGTGAATCGCCGGACAATCTCGAGGTTCTGTTTCAGCACCGCGGCCGAATCGATCCCGCTCACCAATGAAGCGATCGGCAGGCTCAACACGTAGCGGAGCGCCTCTTCCACCGTGACGATGCCCTCGGTGATTGGAGCCGCATTGCCGCTCAGGCTCTTCATGCCGAGCGGCGCGATGCCGCGTTGGTTGAGCACCGGCAAGACCTCGCGCTCGAAGCTTCGATAGGTGCCGTCGAACACGTTCAGCGGCATCTGACAGGCGTCGAAGGGGAAGTCGTATTGCAACATTTTCAGGTGGATCTTGGGATCCTTGTGGCCGGTGAAGCCGATGAACCGGACCTTGCCCTGGCGTTTGGCCTCCAGCAACGCCTCGACCGCCCCGTTGGGCGCGAAATGGCGCTCCGGATCGTCCGGATAGACGACTTCATGGATCTGCCACAGGTCGAGATAATCCGTCCGCAAGCGGCGCAATGAATCCTCCAATTGCTGGAGGGCCACCTTCTTGTCTCGTCCGTGCGAACAGACCTTGGTCATCAGGAACGCCTGTGGCCTACGCCCCATCAACGCGCGACCCATCAATTCCTCTGACCGGCCGCCGTTGTATTCCCAAGCATTGTCAAGAAACGTCACGCCCGCGTCGATGGCTTCGTGCAAGAGCTGAATCGCCTCGGCCTCGTCCTTGATTCGGCCCCAGTGAGCCCCGCCGAAACAGAGCGCCGAAACCTCCACGCCGGTCTTGCCCAATGCGCGTCTCGGGACTTCTCCGGTTGAGGGCGGCACGGAGGCGACGGAGGTATCGGCCTCGGCAGCAACTCCCGCCTGTTCCTGCGCCAGGGCCCGCGCCCATTGGCTGGGACCGGTCAGGGCCAGGATCGATCCGGCCATGCCGATGGTTTTGAGCAGCTCCCGGCGGTCAAGACGACGGTTCCAGATCTGTTTCTGGGCATCGGGATGCATGGGGGGCCTCTTCTTGTTCCGGCTCATCGCGGTTCCCTCATCGGCCTGTTGCATCGAGTCAACGGCATGTTGAGCATCAATCAACCTTAGGCCGCCCGCCGGGCCGAGTCAACCGGGCCTGACGGCCTTTCAAGAGGGTGAGGGAGAGGGGCCGTTCCCTCGACCTGTCGCCCCCTTGCGCACCTCCTCGTACCTGTCCATACTACTGTCGCGATTCGGTCCGTTCACCGGCATCGTGCCTATGTCCAGTCCCGCCACAAATACTCCGCTCCACGGGTTGGAACCTGACTCGGCCTTGCGGGCGATTCTTGAAGGCACCGCCACCGAAACCGGCGAGCGGTTTTTCCAGTCGCTGGTCCAGAATCTGGCCCGCGCGCTGAACACCCACGGTGCCTGGGTGACGGAATACTTTGCAGATACGCGCCGCCTGCGCGCCCTGGCCTTCTGGATGGACGGGCGATGGGTGCAGAATTATGAAGTGGACATCGCGGGGTCGCCCTGCGAGCGCGTGATCGACACCAAGCGATTGGTGCATTTCCCCGATCGGCTGCTGGAGCTCTATCCCAACGAGCCGGACGTGCTTGCCATCGGCGCGGTGAGCTACATGGGAGTGCCGTTGGAGGACACGGACGGGACGATCCTCGGGCATCTGGCGGTCATCGATCGGCGTCCGCTTCCGGAAGAGCCGCGCATCCATGCCATTTTCCAGATCTTCGCGGCGCGCGCCGCGGCGGAACTCCGGCGGCTCCGTTCGGAGGCTCAGGTCCGGGAACGCGAGGAGAAATTGTCCGGTCTGGTGAGGAGCGCGCTTGATGCCATCATCGAATTGGACGACGCCCTGACGGTGACGCGGTTGAACCCGGCGGCCGAGGACATCTTTTCGAATAGGGGACCGGATCTCATCGGCCGGCACGTGTCCGCCTTACTGACGGTCGAGAGTTCGAAGACCCTCACCAAGCTCATCGACGAGCTGCGCACCATGCCGGAAGGCCGACGCTCGCTCTGGATCGCTGGCGGATTGACCGCCCGGCGCGGCGCCGGCGCGGAGTTTCCCGCCGAAGCGACCCTGTCGCAGTTCGAATTGCGGCGCCGGACCTTTTACACGCTGATCCTGCGCGATGTGAACGAGCGCCTCGAAGCCGAGCGGAAGATCCGATCGCTCACGGCCGAAACCGAGCTGTTGCGCCAGGAATTGCAGGCGCTGCAGCAGTACGACGCGATCATCGGGGAGAGCGCGCCGCTTCGGCATGTGCTCCGGGATGTCGCGCAGGTGGCCGAAACGGATGCGACCGTGCTGATCATGGGCGAGACGGGGACCGGGAAGGAACTGATCGCCCGCGCGATCCACGGCGCCAGCCGGCGCCGCGAGCGGCCCTTGGTCACGGTGAACTGCGCGGCGATCCCCTCGTCGCTGATCGAGAGCGAATTCTTCGGGCATGAGCCGGGCGCGTTCACCGGCGCGACCAAGCGGCGGGAGGGGCGGTTCGCCCTGGCGGACAAGGGAACGATCTTCCTCGACGAGATCGGCGAATTGCCGTTGGATCTCCAGGGGAAGCTGCTGCGTGTCCTGCAGGAAGGGGAGTTCGAGCCGGTCGGCAGTTCGTACACCAAAAAGATCGATGTGCGGGTGCTGGCCGCGACGAACCGAGACCTGGCGAAGGCTGTACGCGAGGGCAAGTTTCGGGAGGACCTGTTTTACCGCTTGAACGTGTTCCCGATCCCACTGCCGCCGCTCCGCGAACGTGGCGACGATGTGATCAGAATCGCCCAGGCCTTCGCGCAGCGTTTTGCCCAACGGATGGGAAAGACGATCGCGCCGCTGACCCCCGAGTGCATCCGCCGGTTGAAGGCTTACAGTTGGCCCGGCAACGTGCGCGAACTCCAAAACGTGATAGAGAGGGCCGTGATCACGGCCCGGGACGGGCGGCTGAACTTGGACCGGGCGTTGCCGGAAGTCGCGCCCTCCCCTGTTGACGAACCGATATCCTGCAGGGATGGAAGCAGGCCTCCCATACGGACCATGAAAGAGCTGGAGGCGATGGAGCGGGAGAATATTCTCCGCGCGCTCGAGACCGCCGATTGGAAGGTCTCGGGCGACAAGGGGGCTGCCAGGCTCCTCGGGATGAATCCATCGACCTTGGCTTCCCGCATGAAAGCGTTGGGTATCTCCCGCCGTTCCCGTTCATAAAGATCGGCCGCAGACTTTTCCCTCCTATCATGATGTGCCCCGCCTTGTCGAACGGTTCACGACTCGGACGATTTCGAGTCGGCGACGTCCTGCGTCGATTCGTGTGGACTGACCCCGGCTGCATCCTGCGGATCCTTGGGGCGAGTCCTCGCGCGATCCCGGTTTTGGTCGGAAGCTGGGAACCCTCGTAGAAGCTGCTCCAGTTCTTTCCGCAATTCCTGCAACAATCGGAGCAGTTCGTCCGGCTGACGAGGCATCCCCTTCGGCTCCGACATCTTCTCTTCCTTTCGTCAAGTCGTCGGTTGTCCTACAAGAGATTCTACGAGACCACGACATCCCCTCCCACTCGGAAGATCCCTGGTGCGACCTTCCGGGGGATGCCCCTTTGATCAGCCAGCCGAACCCCTTTGTCACCGGCTCATGAAGATTCACTCACGAATCTTCGCGAAGTACCTCGCGAGATCTCAGGAATTGCGAAATCTCACGTGCCAGATGGTCCTGGTGTCAAATTCATAACTTATTGATTCAGAATAAAAAATGTCCAGAACGCTCACTGGCATCGTTCATGCTCAAGTCCGAGCCGTCGATAGGGTCTGGCAGAGAGATCAGGAGGAATCCATGAAGAAGGTTCACGACCTTGGATGGCGGTACTGGCTGGCGACGGTTTTTCTGCTAGCCGGTTGGTTGTCGGGCTGGACCCCTGGCATTTGGCTGGCCATTGCCCTCTGCATCGTCCAGATCGCTCACTTCGCGAAGCGCACCGGCAGCCTCACGAGCTTCTTGGTACAGGTGCGAATGGCGTATCTCGTCCTGTTGATCGCCGGGCTCTGGCCGCCGCTCATCTGGATTCATGTCCTCCAGTTGGTCGGCACCACGGCCCGAGTGGTCTTCAATTACTGCCTCTTGGCCAGGACCCTGTCCCTGGCTCCGTGGAACCGCTTCGAACCCTGGTCACTGGACCTGTTGCGCCGAACCTATTTCTCGTTTCCCGCCGGAGTCTCGCCCTGCGCCGGGGCAGGAGATCCGGCGTTGAGGAGTTGGCTCGCATGAACTGGGAAGCCCTCTGTCGATCGGCGGACCAATGGTTGTTTCGCCGGATGATGATCAACCAACAGACGCACAAAGGAGAATCCATCATGTCACAAAGCATCGTCAGTCAAACGGTGAACGGAGTGGATGTGGCCCGGCTGGGCCAGACGGTCGAGGCGGTGCGGCAACAGCCGAGTCTGGCCACCTTTCAATTCCGCGCGGCTAACCGATGGATCGAGGGCGGCCACAATCGCTCGACGATTCAAGGTTTCTATGGGGCAGGTGAGGAGGACAGGACGCGTGCCACGGCGTTTGTTCTCGATGCGGACGAACCCCCGGTGTTGCTCGGGAAGGATCAAGGGGCGAATCCCGTGGAGTTCGTCCTGCATGCCCTGGCCGCCTGTTTGACCACCTCGATGGTCTATCACGCGGCGGCCCGCGGCATCAGGATCGATTCGGTGGAGTCGCGCCTGGAGGGCGACCTTGACCTGAGAGGATTTCTGGGGACCTCCGACAAGGTTCGGCCAGGCTATAAAAACATTCGGGTGCACTTTCAGGTTGCATCCGATGCACCGGCCGAGGAGTTGCAGCAGTTGACGACCTATTCGCCGGTCTTTGACATCGTGTCGAATCCCGTTCCCGTGTCGGTCTCAATTGAGGTGCAGCGGTCCAAGGCCGGATGAACCACGGATTCCGACAACATTCACACACATGCAACCAAACGGAAAGGAGGCCTTGTCATGAACCGGATACTCGCCTTCAGCTATGGAACCCTGTGCTACGTCATTTTCTTGGCCACGTTTCTCTATGCGATCGCCTTCATCGGCAACATCGGGGTGGCACAAACGATCGACGGGGAGCCTCAACGGCCGCTCGGCCAAGCGCTTGCCATCAATCTGTTGTTGCTGGGCCTGTTTGCGGTACAGCACAGCGTCATGGCCAGACCGGCCTTCAAACGCTGGTGGACGAGATTCATACCGAAGCCGGTCGAGCGGAGCACCTATGTGTTGTTCTCAAGCGCGGCGCTGCTCCTGTTGTTTCATGCCTGGCAGCCGATGGGCGTGGTGCTGTGGGATGTGCAGCATCCGATCGGCCGTGGAGTCCTGCACGGCCTCTTCGCCGGGGGCTGGCTCCTGGTCTTAATCGCGACGTTCCTGATCAACCACTTCGACCTGTTCGGGCTGCGGCAGGTGTGGCTGTATCTCCGGGGCCGGGACTATGTGCCGCTGGCGTTCAAGACTCCCGGACTCTACAGGCATGTCCGGCATCCGCTCTATGTCGGGTGGTTGTTCACGTTCTGGGCCACGCCGACCATGACGATCGCTCACCTGGTCTTTGCGCTGGCGACCACGGCCTATATTTTGATTGCGATTCGGTTTGAGGAGCAAGACCTGGTGACCATGCACGGCCGAGCCTATGCCGACTATCGTCAACAGGTGCCGATGTTGGTGCCGAGCTTCGGCCGTTCGGCGACAGCGGAGATGCGGACCCGGACGGCGTCGGCTGCCTAATGGAACGGGGAGGGGCACGACTGGCCGTGCCCCCTTGCCCCATAACAATGGAGACACGACCATGCGGAACTCCCTGAGCCTCAATCACGCACACACAGGACAAGGGAGCCATTGGATGAAACGTGCCGGCTACGCGGGATTTGGTTTCTTCCTCGTGAAGGGGCTGCTTTGGCTCCTCGCGCCGGCGCTGCTCTATTGGATTCGACCATAGAACGAAGCGAAGACCGCCATATTCGGTTGGAGAGTATGGACCAAAGGAGGGATCACAGATGACCGATTTGGACGTTCGAACAAAGGAACATGATGAAGGTGGAAAAAAGCTGAGAGAAGGCCAGCCCCGCTCCGTTTCGCGGCGCGAGTTCCTTGTCCAGGGCAGTTCGACGTTGGCGCTCCTGGCTGTGATGAACTCGCCGCTGTTGGCCCGGTTCGCCCAGGCTGAGGAAGGGACGCAGCTCATCCCGTTTCTTGACCGGCCGCCCGCCCCGCCGGAACAGGCCATCAAGGCCTATGGCGAACTGAACAAACATGACTGGCAACGGTCGACTTCCTGGATCACCCCTGCCAAGGATTTCTTTACGGTGTCGCACTATAACCGGCCTCAGATTCGGGAAGAAGACTGGCGGCTGACGATCGGTGGCCTGGTGGAGCGACCCGTGACCTTCTCGCTGGATCAATTGAGGGCGTTGCCGAGGCAGGAGGTTGTCTTCACCCTCGAATGCGCCGGCAACCACGGGTTCGATTGGTTCACCGGCGGCATCGGGACCGCAAAATGGACGGGCACCCCGTTGGCTCCAATCTTGAAACAGGCAGGGATCAAGCACCGTGCGGTGGACGTGGTCTTCTTTGGAGCCGACGAGGGAGAGGAGGAGGTCCGCGAGATCAAGATGAGGCAGTGCTTCAGCCGCAGCCTCTCCGTGCCGGAAGCGCTGGACCCCTCCGTGCTCCTCTGTTACGAGATGAATGGAGAGCCGTTGCCTCATCTGAACGGGTACCCGGCGAGATTGATCGTCCCCGGCTGGTACGGAGTGGCCAACGTAAAATGGCTGACTCGCATCGAGGTTATCGACCGGCGATGGGCCGGGCGGTTCATGAGTAAGGACTATGTCACGATTCGCGAGGAGAAGGGCTCGAACGGCGAGACGGTCTGGACTCAAAAGACCGTTGGGCGGTCCCTGATCAAGTCGGCGCCGGCCCGGGTGATCGTGCGCAACGGCAAATACCGGATCGAGGGTGTTGCCTGGGGGGCGCCGGTTCAACGGGTGGAGGTCCAGATCGACGACGGGCCTTGGCTGCCGGCCACGATCGATCGGGGACAGGATCACGACTACGCCTGGAAGTTCTGGCATCTGGATTGGGAGGCGAGATCCGGAGAACATCGGGTCACGTCCCGCGCCGTCGATCGAGAAGGAAACGTTCAGCCCGCGTTGACCGATCCCGTGATCGCGAACAAGCGAACCTACTGGGAGAGCAACGGCCAGATCACGAGAAGGGTGCGCATCGCGTGAGGCGCGATGTCGCTCAGGCAGGTCCGTGGGGTGACCGGTGACAGAGAGGATGGCGACGATGATGCAGGATAGTCGATCGCGGCATCACATCCGGCCCCGTATGGCGGAGCGGGTTGAGGTACAGGTGTTGGTCGATAACGTCACCGACCAACTGTCAACCAACCCGCAGCAGGTCCATTCTGAGCTGAGTTGCCTGTTGCACGCCGGGATGGTCGAGTGGTCCGGCGAAGCCATTTGCTGCGCCCACTTCGGACTTTCCCTGGTGGTGACGGCCTACGCAGAAGGCCGAGCTTACCGAGTTCTGTTCGACGCTGGGCCGGAAGGGTATGCAGTGGAACGGAACGGCCGGCGGCTCGGCATCCAGTTCGGTTCTATTGGGGCCGCGGTCTTGTCCCATGGGCATTGGGATCACGGGGGAGGATTGCCTCGAGCGGCGGAACTCATTCGGGAATCCGGAGGGCGGCGGGTTCCGTTGTACCTGCATCCTGGGGTGTTCCGCCGCCGTGCTCTGCGGCTGCCGAATGGGGGAATCGTTCCATTCAAACCCATCCCGTCCTGCGACGAACTCAGTGCAAGGGGGACAGACGTACAATATTCTTCCGAGCCTCGCCTGTTGCCGGATGGGCTGTTTTGCCTGAGTGGAGAGATCCCGAGGGTCACGGCATATGAGCGGGGATTTCCCAGCCATCTTCGACAGCGGGAAGACGGGGCGGGGTGGGATCCCGATCCGCTCATCCTGGATGAACAGTTCCTCGCGGTCTGCGTCGAGGGCAAGGGGGTGGTGGTCTTCACCGCCTGCTCCCATGCCGGGGTGGTCAACGTGCTCACCCGGGCGCACACCCTGTTCCCCGATATGCCCCTATATGCGGTGATGGGCGGGCTGCATCTGTCCGGTCCTGGTCCGGAGCAGATCATTCCAGAGACGGTGCGCGACCTGAGCCGGTTCGGGCTCACCATGATCATTCCGGCCCACTGCACCGGGTGGCGGGCGGTCGCGGCCCTCGTCAACGCATTCGGTGAAGGGGTGGTGGTGCCGTCTGCGGTCGGGAAGCGCTATCACTTTTCACGATCCGACCGATGCTGACGGAGCACTTGGCGACGGTCCGGTCATCCCCTTCGTCTGACCTCGCCGCGCTCGGCGTCGAGGTCCAGGCGGTCTCCCGTTTGGATGATCTGCAAGGCGTTGCACACGTTGGCAACGGTGGGAAGGCCGTACTCGCGGGCGATGATCGCCCCGTGAGAGAGGGTCCCGCCCATTTCGGCGATCAGGCCGCCGGCCAGGGCAAACAGCGGGGCGAGTCCCGGATCGATGACCGGCACGATCAGGATGTCGCCTCGTTCCACTGCCTGCAGATCCTCGGGCGATCGAATGAGCCGCGCTGGGCCCCGTATCCGACCGGTGGAAATGGGAATGCCTCGCAGGATCGCCGGTGAGAGGCCGGTCGGCTCTCCCTCTGTCTGCTCCTTGCTGTGCGGTTCGACCAGGTCCGGGACTGAGGCGCGCAGGTGAGTCTCTCGCTCCTCCCGGCGCAATTTCACCAGCGGCCGCCAATCCCGCAGAGGGTCTGTCCCTAACTGGCGGATCTCGCGGGCTGTGAGAAAAAACACCTCCTCCCGTCGCTCAAGCTTCTCCATCGCCACAAGCCGGTCGCCGAGAGCCAGCACCAGGTCCCGGACCATCACAGAAAAGTACATGACGAAATGCCGGTTGGCTTCCCTGAGCGAGAGGCAGTGGGTGAGGCGCCGGTATGCCCAGGTAGCAAGGAGCCGGTGAGCCCATCTCCACCCAAGGCGCCGGCGGATTTCCAGCAGCGCTTCGCTGCGCGCCTGCTCCTGGCGAGCCATGAGGTCCGGTGGCTCCTGATCGACCGAGCCGTGGAGGTGGTTCCGGATAACGGTCAAGAGATAGTCCGGGCGATCCGCATGTCGCGGAGTCGAAAAGTCGCTTTCGCCGATCCCACGATGGCCGTACTCCTGAAGAAAGGCTTCGAATTCGCGTAGGAAGGTTGTGCCGGCCAGCCTGGTCCGGAAGTCGCTCCAGTCGGTCCGTTCGGGGTGAAAGTACAAGCGGGCCGAGGGTTCGCGCGCCGCGATCAAGGCCAGACGTTTCACCTCCGCGATTTGCCTCGCGCTGATGATCGTACCCTGTCCCTGTAAGGCGCGGTTCAGCAGCGAGCGCCAGTCGTGACCGATCGCGCCGGGCAGCAACGTGCCCAAGATTCGAAGGCCCTGCCCCACGCCGGCGACGATGGCGAAGGTCAGATCGCGGTTCTTCAAGATGTCGCCGAGCGACTGCAATCGCTGCAACAGGGCTTCTGTCGGAAACATGGAATAGTCTCGGGCCTCCCGCGCCCTTGTGGCCGCGAGCTGCCTAATTTCAGCAAACCAGGTAGGGGCCGTGCGGATGGTCCGGCGGATCGCAGTTTCGACCATGAAGCCGGCCCGGATCACTTTCCAGAGCGGGAGGCGGGGAGGCAGCTGTTCCGATACAGCCCCTTGCCCTCCCATTTGTTCGGTGACGTCTCGCGGATCTCCTCCCAATTGCGCCATCAAGGATTGAAAGAGGGTGACGTTGATGAACGGTCGGCCTTGGATGACGCGCACCGGTGTCAGCTCGGGCGGGATGACGCATCCCAGGGCCCTGTAGTGCGTCAGGATGTTGTCCTCCATGTATTCTTCCAGAAACGACGCGCTCAGGAGGCTCGGAACCTCCGGCAGTGTTTCCTTAAAGTTCGCACGCGACCACACGCTCGTCAGATTGTTCAACACAGGCTGGGTAGGCTTGCTGGAACCTTCCGTTTGCTTCTCTACCGGAGCAGGATCGCTTCCCATTGCGGTGATCGGCCTGGCCTGGAGCAACCAGAGGCCCTGACTGTCGAAGGTCCATTCGAGATCGACCGGATAGCCCATCGCGCGTTCAACCGATCTCCCGGTTGCGGCCAATTCGAGCAATTCCTGCTCGGTAAGGGTCGAGGTGGTGGCCGCGCTGTTCTCGATCGACTCCTCGATCACGCCCTGTTCTCCCAGCCGCAACGCCCGGGTCTTGGCTTGGATCCGGTGCTCCGCAACCGACCACTGTCCGCCCTGCTCGGCAACGAGGTACTCATCCGGTGCGATCGTCCCCGCCACCAGCGGAGCGCCGAGTCCGGGGACGGCGTTGATCAGCACGAGGTTGTTTCGTGGATCGACCGGGGACCGTGAAAAGAGGACGCCCGCCGCCCTTGCCGCGATCATCGGTTGGAGGAGCACCGCCATCTTGGGGACTTGGCTCATACGCCCTGACCGGATGAGATAGTCAACCGCCCGTTCGCTCCACAGCCCGGCCCATTGCTGGAGGATCGCCTCACGCAGGTTTGCGGATGAAAAACCGAGCGCCGTCTCGTACAACCCCGCCATGCTGCGCCGCGCGCGATCTTCCGCGGTGCCGGACGAGCGGACCGCCCACCAATTTATCCGCCCCCAGGGTACACGCTGCAATTCTTCGTTGAGCAGGGAAGCCACGAGGTCTGGGAGATCATTGCGTAGGATGATCCTGCGGCATTCGGCCAGGAGGCTCGATCGTTCATGGCCCTTCGCGCGGGAAGCTCCCTGCCAACTCGCTTCAGCGTCGAGTCCGGCCTCACGGCAATGTTCGTCGTACGCGGCGGTCGTGAGACAAATGCCGGGCGGCACCGGGAAGCCGTGCCGGATCAACTGCCCGAGGCCGACCGCTTTGCCTCCGACCAGCGGAAAGTCCAGCGAGGCAGCAAGCGGGAGCACGAAGGGACGATCGCCCATGGGATTAGAGTACGAGCAGCAGGTAGAGGTCGTTGACGTTGGTTCCGGTTGGACCCGTGATGATGAGCTGCTTCAAGGATTTCAGGAGGGGATAGGCATTGTTACCCGATAGCGCCCGGGAGACGTTGAGCCCGCGTTTCGAGGCCCGCGTGACCGTCTCCCCGTCGACGACGGCGCCGGCCGCATCGGTCGGGCCGTCGGTGCCGTCTGTGCCGAACCCGACCACATAGACGTTCGGGAGTCCCCGGATCTCTTTCGCCGCCGCTAAGGCAAATTCCTGGGCGCGGCCGCCCGTTCCTTTTCCCCGGACCGTGACCGTCAACTCGCCGCCCGCGATCAGGCAGCAGGGCCGCTTCGCCGGCCGTCCCCGCAAGACCACCTGCCTGGCCAGCGATCCGAACCAGCGGGCCGCTGTGCTGGCCTCGCCGACCAGTTCCGTTGTCAGCACGAGCGGTGTGACACCTTCGGCCGAGCAGACTTTGGCGGCGGTGTCGACGGCCGCGCGATTGTTGCCGATGAGATGGTGCGTGACGCGGCGGAAGATTGCCGAACCAGGCTTGGGAGTTTCCTTTACGGAACCTCGGCGACCTTTCAACAGGTGGCGGCGCACCGAGGCCGGGACCTTGTTCCACACGCCATAGGCCTGAAGAATCCGGATGGCGTCTCGATAGGTGGCGGCGTCCGGCGCGGTGGGGCCGGACCCGATCGTACCCAGGTCGTCTCCTATCACGTCGGACAGAATGAGGCTGACCACACGAGCCTTGGTCGAGGCCGCAAGCTGGCCGCCCTTGAGTCTGGACAGATGCTTCCGGACCGTGTTCATTTCATGAATCGTCGCGCCGCTTCGCAGTAGAAGACTGGTCGTCTTCTGCTTGTCCTTAAGGCTGAGGCCTACCGCGGGGGCCGGGAGCAGCGCCGACGCCCCTCCGGAGAGGAGGACCAGGAGCAGATCGTCGCTGGTGAGGCTCTGGACCAGGTGAAGGAGCCTGTTCGCCCCTTCCTCTCCCGTCTGATCCGGCACCGGGTGTCCCGCCTCCATGACCCGTGTCTTGCGGGTGGGGCCACCGTGCCCGTACTTCGTGATGATTAAGCCTGTCTCGAGGTATCGGCCGAGAATATCCTCCATTGCCCGAGCCATCGGTAGGGCGGCCTTGCCGGCTCCGATGACGATGACGCGCCGATAGCGGCGGAGATCCAATCGATCTGAGCCGATGGAAAGGATGGAGCCGCGCCGTTGCGCGTGACGCTCGATTGCCTCGCGCGGATCAACCGCCTGGAGGACGGAAGTGAACAGGCGGGTCAAGAGACGGCGAGCGCGAGTCTGCCTGACTCCGACCTGCATCAACGCACGGGAGCAGCCGTCTCTTGCTTGAAGCAACGCTGCGGGCAGGTTTGGCGCGGAACCTTGACGGTGTAGACGCCCCGGGGCAGGTATTCCTTTTTGAACTCCGGATTGAGCATCTTCAGTTCAAGGTAATAGGTGCCGTACTCCTCGGCAATCGAGACCAGCGAGCGCTGAGCCTCCTTGATCGTCACGGTCACCGATTCGGTCTCCAACGGAGCGTAGAGATCTTTCTTCGACAGGCCGAGGTACCGTTCCGGCTGGGAGTAGATTTCCTTTGCCGCGATGATCCGGGGCACATAGCGCATGGTTTCACGCGGGCCGTGCAATTTCCAGTAATCGGCGACCTTCTGCTCCTTCATCAGCTTTCTGATACGGTCCTCGCCGGCGTTGTACGAGGCCATGGCGAGAAACCAATCCCCCTGTTGGAAGTCCCGCAGGTGCCGCAAGTACTTCACCGCGGCGTCGGTGGACATTTCCAGATTCCGCCGCTCGTCCAGCACGCGGTCGTTATGCAACTTGTAGCGCCGGCCGGTCGAGTTGATGAACTGCCAGGGGCCCGAGGCCTTGGCTTTCGAGTAGGCGGCGGCGATGCATTTGCTTTCGACCAGAAGCATGTACTTGAGATCGTCCGGCAGTCCCGCGTCGGTCAGTTGCTTCTCGACGGGAGGGAAGCAACGGCCGGTCCGCTTGGCCATGATGATGCTTTCGCCTTGATCCTCCAGAAACGTGTAGAACTCATACTCGATCCGTTCCCGGACTTGCCAATTATCGAGCGGGACCGGCTGCCCGGCAAAGGTGAGCTTGTCCGGGAGCTTAAAGCTGCTGAGGTAGAACCGTTCCCCTTCACGCTTGATCTCCGGAAGCACAACCAACCGATCCTCGACCTCGGTGTTCGCTTCTTCGATTTCCGAAGCTGTGGGGTCTCCGGTTCCGTTGGGGGGCTGGGGCGATTCCAAGGACTTGTCCGGGACCACGGCCGGTTTGGGGTGGGGCGGGAGTTGCGCCGGTTGCGCCCGGAGGTCGACCCAAGGGACAAGGAAAAACCAGGTGAATCCGATCAGAACTGCGGCGGCAAACCCTCGCATCATGCGTCAACCCCTTCCATCATTGGCGGCTCATGTCGGGATGTCAGGCCCGATGCTAGCAGCAAGTCAGGAGCGCAGCAAGCGGGATTGCGGTTTGGGTTCGTGGTAGACTGCGCCCCATGCGGGCCTTGGCCATTCTGAACCGGGAAATCGTGGCCTGCACGAGCTGCCCCCGGCTTGTGGACTATCGGACCCGCGTGGCGGCGGACAAGCGCCGACAGTACCGCGAATGGACTTATTGGGGGAAACCGGTGCCCGGTTTTGGAGATCCCGCGGCCCGCCTGTACGTGCTGGGCCTCGCGCCGGCTGCCCACGGAGGGAACCGGACCGGACGGGTGTTCACCGGAGATCGGAGCGGCGACTGGCTGTACGAAGCCCTGCATCGATTCGGGTTTGCCAACCAGGCCGCGTCCCTGCATCGGGACGATGGGCTCAAGCTCTCGGACTGCTATATCGGGGCGACTGTCCGCTGCGCGCCGCCCGGCAACAAGCCGAAGCCGAACGAGTTCTTAGCCTGCCGGCGGTTTCTGCTCCAGGAGATTCAATCGCTCAGGAGGGTCTGCGTGGTGGTGACGTTGGGCAAAATTGCGTTCGACCACTACCTGAAAGCGAGGACGGAACTCGGATGGGAGGTTCCGAAACCGGTTCCTCGCTTTGCGCATAAGACGGTCTGCCGGCTACCGGCCGGCGTAACGCTCATCGGCTCCTATCACCCCAGCCAGCAGAACACCTTCACCGGCAAGCTCACGAGACCGATGTTCCACTCGGTGTTTGAAGAGGCGCGGCGGATTCTCTCTTAATCGAAAGAAGGGCCCCGGGCTATTTCTGCCCGCGGGATTCCCAGTCGGCCAAAAATTTCTTGAGGCCGACGTCGGTGAGCGGATGCTTGACCAATTGCTGGAATACCGCATACGGCATCGTGCAGATATGGCCGCCGGCCAGCGCCGCCTCGACGACATGCTGGGGATGCCGCACACTGGCCACGAGCACGTAAGTGGCGTAGGAATAATTCTTGTAGATGGCGATGATCTGGCGGATCAACGCCATGCCGTCCGAGCTGACGTCATCCAGCCGCCCGATAAAAGGGGAGACGCACCAGGCGCCCGCCTTGGCGGCCAGCAGCGCCTGGGTCGGCGAGAAGCACAATGTGACGTTGACTTTGATGCCTTCGCTAGACAGCCGTTTCGTGGCTTTGAGGCCTTCCGGAATCAAAGGCACCTTGACGACGATGTTCTTGTGGATTTTGGCGAGGTCGCGCCCCTCTTTCACCATCGCGTCGGCTTCAACGGCCACGACTTCCGCGCTGACCGGACCATCGACGATGCGGCAAATTTCCTCGAGCACGTCACGGAAGCTGCGCCCTTCCTTGGCCACCAGCGACGGATTCGTCGTCACGCCGTCGAGAAGACCCAAGCTGGCGGCCTCCTGAATTTCCTTTACATTGGCTGTGTCGAGAAAGAGTTTCATGGCATGATCCTTTCGTCGAATGGACTGATCGTCGGCGTCACTCAGCCATTCTAAAAAGAACCGAATCTGAATGCAAACGGTGCAGAAAACCGATGCGTCGTTTGCAGAATGTTCACGCGGCCGGTACAATTTTTTCATTGGCCGCGCGTTCGTCCGCAGCGTTGTTGGCTACGAATGCGCTGAGAGTCATGACACGGGAGGACTCAGGCATGAGAGGAAGAAGCTGGCTGCTCGCTCTGGTGTTGCTCGTCGGCTGCAGCAGCAACCCCTATCTGGAGCAGTCGCTCAAACCGGCCGAACTGGAAGGAAAGGACAAGGCCTGGTTCGAGCAAAACTGGGGAACGCCCAATGCCAAGGCGCCACGATTTTTTGGGGGAGAGACCTGGACCTATTACCGGATCGCTGGAGGGAGAACGAGCCTGCCGTTGTTCAACTTCAAACCCAATGAGTGCGCCATCACGTTGAAGTTCGACAAGGAAGACAAGCTGACCGATTACAGCTACTCCGGCTGCTAGCCGGAAAGCTGTCGCTCAAACTTCGTCGCGCAATCGGAGCTGCAGAAATAATAGGTTTGGCCTCCGATTCGAGCCGGGACGGCCGTTCCTCTCGGGATGAAGACGCGGCACATGGGGTCCTGGACCATTTGTCTGGGGTCGGATAATTCACCTGGCGGCCGTCCCCACTGGCGGATCGCCGACCGTACCAGCAGGTACATGACGATCAGTAACCCCGCGACAATAAAGAGTCTCAACATCCTGCCCCCATCCTGAAGTCATCCTATGAAGGTCTTCCACCACTGTCAAGGTCGTGCGTGCCGCCCGCAGCATATGGGGATGGCCTAGCCATTACCGGCCGAAGGACCCAGAGATGTCGCAGAAGAAAAGGGTCCTTTGCCCGCGTGTGACCAGTACTTCAGATGGATGGTTCGCGATGGCAGCCGATGTTACTGTGAGGCCATGCAAACCTGTGACAAATGCCGCGGTACCATGATTCCGGAGCGAGCGGTCGACCTGGATGCAGGTCTCGCCATCAACGTCTACGCCTGTCTGAACTGCGGGAGACGGAAAATGGTGGATCCTGAACCACGTCCCTTAACCTCACGGCATTGATGACCGGACAAACCACAAGACCTCTGACCAACGACGAACGGAAAGCCGCCGAAGCTGCGTTCCGTGGCGAGCCCTTCAATCCCGAGTGGTCTCACTCTGCGCGGGAGATGTACGACGGGATCGCCGCCGTCCTCGCCCTCCGCACCTCTGCTGAAAAGCCGTCCTCGTCAGAACAATCCGAAGAGTTTCCGCTCGAACCGGCCCATACGCGCTAGTCGTCGGATCTTCCACATGGAAGCCTCTGCGGGAGTTTCCTCCCTGATGTTCCATCGTCTGATGGTCTCGGCGCAGGCTTCAGGCAGGTCTTGAACACGATCGGGCGGCTCAGGCCCGCTATCGGAGCCTCAGCACATCCAGCATGTCGTACAGACCCGGAGGCTGGGTGACGACCCACTCGGCGGCTCGGAGCGCCCCGCGGGCGAAGGCATCGCGGCTGTGCGCGCGGTGGGTGACTTCGATGCGTTCGCCCATGCCGCCGAAGAGGACCGTATGGTCCCCGACGATGTCGCCGGCGCGGATGGTCTGGACGCCGATCTCCTGACGCGTCCGTTCCCCGATCATGCCATGGCGTTCATAGACGCCGACCTGACCGAGATCCCGATTCATGGCACGGGCCAAGACCTCGGCGATCTTCATCGCCGTCCCGCTCGGCGCGTCTTTCTTCAACCGGTGATGGGCCTCGATCACTTCAATATCGTACTCCTCGCCCAAGGTCTTGGCGATCTCCGCCAAGACCTTGAAGAGCACGTTCACGCCGACGCTCATGTTGGGTGAGAAGACGCAGGGCACCTGCCGCGCCAGGCGCTTCAATTCGTCTGTTTCCTGTGGAGTGAAGCCGGTGGTGCCGATCACCATGGCCCGCTTTCGTGTCGCGACCTCTCCAAGGTTCGCGAGGCTTGAAGCGGGAGATGAAAAGTCGATCACCACCTCGCCTCGCTCCAACAGCGAGGGGAGATGATCCGTAATGGCGACGCCGAGGCGACCGCATCCAGCCTGCTCGCCGGCATCCGCTCCAAGGGCGCGATGCCCTTCGGTTTCAACAGCACCGCTCAGCGTGAGCGATGTGGAGTCCTTGATCAAGGAGATCAAGCGGCCTCCCATGCGACCGGCTGCTCCGACCACAATGGTGTTAATCATGGATAACCGGGCTGGAGCATGGTGCTGCTTGCGCACGCGATGGTGGGGAACGGGGTCTGGTTGAGGACCATGACGGGCTGGCTCGATCAGATGAGGCCGTACTCCTTGAGCACCCGCGTCAGACGATCCCGGTTGTCGGACACGAGCGGACAGAGGGGCAGCCGCAATTCCGGATCAATCTTCCCCATGAGGCCAAGCGCTTCCTTGACCGGGATCGGGTTGGTTTCCAAGAAGAGCGCCGCAAAGAGCGGGGAGAGTTTGTAGTGCAGCCGCCGAGCCTCATCCCAGCGGTTCGACAAGGCCGCGGCGACCATCGCCGACATGTCCTTGGGAAGAAGGTTGGCGGTGACGGTAATGACTCCCTTGCCGCCCAGAGCCATGATCGGCAAGGTCAAGGGGTCGTCCCCCGATAAGACCGTGATGCGTTCCCCGCACATCTGCACGATATCGGACGTCTGCTGGACCGACCCGCTGCCTTCCTTGATCCCGACGATATTGGAACAAGCAGCCAGGCGCGCGACCGTGGCCGGCAACAAGTTAACCCCCGTCCGGCCTGGGATGTTGTAGAGCACCAGGGGAAGATCGACGGCCTCCGCCACGGCCTTATAGTGGCGGAACAGCCCTTCCTGCGAGGGCTTGTTGTAATAGGGGGTGATCAACAGTGCCCCGTCCGCTCCTGCCTGCTTGGCGTGTTTGGTCAGGGCAATGGCCTCATCCGTGCTGTTCGAGCCGGTTCCCGCAATGACCGGCACCCGTCGCTTCACCACCTCCACGGTCAATGCCACGACGCGATCATGTTCCTCGTGCGAGAGCGTGGCGGACTCGCCGGTTGTCCCGCAGGGCACGATGCCGGCCGTGCCGTTGGCGATCTGAAATTCGATCAAGTCGCCAAGCGCACGCTCGTCAACCTTGCCGTTCCGAAACGGCGTCACAATCGCGACGATGGATCCGGTAAACATAACGCTGCCTCCGTCTTCGGCGTCAATTCAAGAACGCCGGTATGGCTTCTCCCTTGATCAAGTCCTCATAGGACTCACGCGCGCGGATCAGATGGGCCTCGCCGCCCCGCACCAACACTTCCGGCGCACGAGGCCGAGAATTGTAGTTCGACGACATCACGAACCCGTAGGCGCCCGCGCTCATCACGGCCAGGAATTCGCCGGGCGGCACCTCGGGCAGGACACGATCCTTGGCGAGAAAATCGCCGGATTCGCAGACCGGTCCGACCACATCGACCATGTGGGTGGCGGCCTGGACAAACCGTTGCTGCAGGGGCCTGATCTCATGGTAGGCCCCGTACAGGCTGGGGCGGATCAGGTCGTTCATTGCGGCGTCCACGATCAGGAAACGCTTGGCTTCTCCCTGCTTGGTATAGAGGATGCGGGTGATGAGCGAGCCGGCATTGCCGACGATGTTCCGTCCCGGTTCCATAATCAGCGTGCAGTTCAAGTGTTGCACGAGTGGCGCGATCGCGGCGGCGAGATCCTGCGGCTTTGGCGGCTTCTCGTCGGAATAGGTGATCCCGAGCCCGCCGCCGATATTGATATAACGGATATCGGTGCCGTGAGCCTTCACCTGCTGAACCAAACCCAGAATCTTTTTCAGCGCCTCCACGAAGGGCGTCACCTCGGTCAGTTGCGAGCCGATATGTTTGTGGACTCCCACGACTTCGATATGCTTGAGTGAAGTGGCGAGCTTAAACTCCTCCAGCGCGCGGTCCGCCGCGATCCCGAATTTGCTCTTCTTGAGGCCGGTCGAGATGTAGGGATGGGTCTTGGGGTCGATGTCCGGGTTGATCCGCAGCGCAACGCGGGCGCGCGTTCCCATCGAGGCCGCCACGTCATTGATGGCGTGCAGTTCGGCCGAGGACTCGACGTTGAACATCAGGATATCCGTCTTGAGCGCGTCGCGGATTTCGTCCGGATTCTTCCCGACGCCGGCAAAGACGATCTTCTGGGGCGGGACGCCGGACCGTAGGGCACGGAACAGCTCGCCGCCCGAGACGATATCCACGCCGCTGCCTTCCTTGGCCATCAGCCTGAGAACGGCCAGGTTGGAATTGGCCTTCATCGCGAAGGCGATGATGTGGGGAATGCCGGAGAAGGCGCTGTCGTAGGCCCGGTACTGCCGTAACAGCGAGGCGTGACTATAAATGTAGCAGGGCGTTCCGTATTCCTTGATGATCCGGCTGACCGGAACATCCTCGCAATACAGTTCCCCGTCGCGGTATTGGAAATCTTCCATGGCGCGTATCCTTCGTATCGACCTATCCCTGTCGGTGCGTCTCGGGTGGATCCTGGCGTTATCGTGTCCCAATCGGCCGGAGGGACGGGAGTTCCGCTTCATCTGGCACCACGGCCGGCTGCTGCCGGGACTCTTCTGCGGAGAAGGTCCTCTCCTGGGCCTGCTGTTCCTTGGCCTTGGCCGCCTGCTGTTCCCGTTGCAGGCGCGGACCGACTCCTACATCCTCCGGCGCCATCGGGGAGCCGATGGTGCCACATCCTACTCCGGCAAGCAGCCAGAGGGCCAGAGGGATCGCGGCCCACCGATGCGTCCCTGTTCGGTTCATGCCAGGCGCTTCTCCCATTCCGCCAACCGTGCCGTGACGGCCTGCCGGGCCGTGCCGCCGATCTGGATTTTCCGGTCGATCGCGCTCAGAACAGTCAGCCGCTCCATGACGTCGGCTTCGAATTGCTTCGCGAACCGCTTGAGTTCGCCGAGCGAGAGATCGGCCAACTCGCGGCATTTCTCGATGCAGTACCGGACGATCTGTCCGACGATCGCATGGGTCTCTCGAAAGGGGACCCCCTTGAGCACCAGATAATCCGCCAGCTCCGTGGCCAACATGCCCCCGACCTCCGCCGCCTGCTCGACGACGGGACGGTTCACGCGGAGCCCCTTGACCAACTCGGCGAGCACCTCCACCGACGCTTGAGCCGTGTCCAGCGCGTCAAACAAGGCCTCCTTATCTTCCTGCATATCGCGGTTGTAACTCAACGGCAGGCCCTTGAGGGTCGTCAGCACTCCCATCAGATGGCCGTACACCCGGCCGGTTTTCCCCCGCACCAGCTCCGGAACATCGGGGTTCTTTTTCTGCGGCATCATGCTGCTGCCGGTGCAAAACCGATCCGGAAGATCCACAAAGCGGAACTCCTGCGAGGCCCAGAGGATCAGTTCTTCGCTGAGCCGGGACAGATGCATCATCAGCACCGCCAAGGCCGCCAAGACCTCGACGACGAAGTCCCGGTCCGAGACGGCATCCAGGCTGTTTTGCGACAGGGCCGGGAACGAAAGGAGTTGCGCCGTATACTGCCGGTCGATCGGATAGTTCGTGCCGGCCAGGGCTCCGGAGCCGAGCGGCATCACATTCAGACGAGCGAGGGCGTCGGCCAACCGTCCCTTGTCCCGCTCCAACATTTCGACATAGGCCAGCCAGTGGTGCGACACGAGCACCGGTTGGGCCCGCTGCAAGTGCGTATAGCCCGGCATGACGACGCCGAGATTGGTCCGAGCCTGTGAGACAAATGCGCGTTGCAGGGCTTCCAGCCGGCTGCGAAGGGCTGCGAGCATATCGCGCAGATAGAGACGCAGGTCCGTGGCCACCTGATCGTTGCGGCTTCGGCCCGTATGGAGCTTGCCACCGACGAGACCGACCAGTTCGGTCAGCCGGCGCTCGATGGCCATGTGGATGTCCTCGTCGCCGGAATGAAACCGGAAGCGCTTCCGGTCCAGTTCGGCTTTCACCTGTTCGAGTCCCCGGATCAGGGTCCTGGCCTCAGTGGCCGTGAGGATGCCGGCGCGCTGGAGCGTCCGGCAATGGGCCAGGCTGCCTTGAATGTCCCAGGGGTAGAGCCGTTGGTCGAACTGCACGGAAGCGGTAAAGGCTTCCACGAGGCGATTCGTCTCTTCACCGAACCGCCCGGCCCAGGCCTTCCGGCCGGCAGTGCTGGCTCTGGCTTTGGGTTTGGTCGATCCCCTCCGGCGGGCGGATTTCACCGGCGAGTCCTCGCGGTGCGACGTTGCGCGCGAATCGCCAAACGCAGCGCGTTCAACCGGATGAAGCCCTCCGCGTCCCGTTGCCGATAGACTTCGTCTTCCTCGAACGTGGCCATGTCCAACCGGTAGAGCGAGCGGTCGGAACGCCGCCCGACGACCGTGCAGGAACCCTTGTACAGCTTGACGCGCACCGTGCCCCAGACATCCTGTTGCGCCTCATCGATCGCCTTCTGGATCATGTCCCGTTCGGGGGCGTACCAATAGCCGTAGTAGATCAGCTCCGCGTACCGGGGGATCAAACTGTCGCGCAGATGGAGCACCTCCCGGTCGAGCGTCAGGGATTCCAGCGCCCGATGGGCGACATGCAGGATGGTCCCGCCCGGGGTTTCGTATACGCCGCGCGACTTCATGCCGACATAGCGATTTTCGACCAGATCGACCCGGCCGATCCCATGCTCGCCGCCCAGTCGATTCAATTGCGCAAGCAGCTTGGCCGGCGACAGACGTTTGCCGTCAACGGCGACCGGATTGCCCTGCTCATACTCGATCTCCACGATGCGCGGCTTGTCCGGCGCTCGCTCCGGCGAGACCGTGAGCTGAAACATCTCCTCCGGCGGCGCCTCCCAGGGATCTTCCAGAATGCCCCCTTCGTAGCTGATATGAAAGAGGTTCATGTCCATGCTGTAGGGTTTCGCCTTGGTGGCGGTCACCGGGATCCCGTGCTTCTCCGCGTACTCGATCAGTTCGCGCCTGGATTTGAACGACCATTCGCGCCAGGGAGCGATGATCTTCACCGAAGGCGCGATGGCCAGGTAGGTCAGCTCGAAACGGACCTGATCATTGCCCTTGCCGGTCGCCCCGTGCGAGACCGCCTCCGCCCCTTCCTTGACCGCGATCTCCACCTGGCGCCTGGCGATCAATGGACGGGCGATCGAGGTCCCCAGCAGGTAGCTGCCTTCATAGACCGCGTTGCCCCGCAACATGGGGAAGATGTGGTCCTTGACGAAGACCTCGCGCAGGTCCTCGACATAGACTTTGCGGACGCCCAGAGCCTGGGCCTTGGCCTGGATGGCCTTGAGATCCTCGCCCTGCCCGAGGTCGGCACAAAAGGCGATGACTTCGCAGCCATAAGTCTCCTGCAGCCACTTCAGGATCACGGAGGTGTCCAGCCCGCCGGAATAGGCGAGCACCACTTTCTTCATCGATGTCGGTTTCATCCTTGGTTTCTCTCTCACGTCTGTGGGCGGCCCTGGGGTCGCACGAGTTCCACCAGAATCGCCTTCTGCATGTGCAGGCGATTCTCGGCCTGGTCCAGCACGACGGATTGCGGTCCGTCCAGCACCTTGGCGCTGATTTCCTCGCCGCGATGCGCCGGAAGGCAGTGCATGACGATCGCGTCCGTCCGTGCCCGTTTCATCAGCCGTTCGTTCACTTGATAGTCGCTGAAGGCCTTGAGCCGGCGCGCCTGCTCCCGCTCCTGACCCATGCTGATCCACACGTCGGTGTAGACAACGTCCGCGTCCTTCACGGCAACTTCCGGATCGTCGGAGAGTTCAATCGTCGATCCGGTCTTGGCCGCCTCCTGGCGAGCCTGCTCGACCACCGCTGAGTCCGGTTGATAGCCCTTGGGACAGCCGCAACTCACGGACATGCCTACTTTGACGGCCGCCTCGATCAGTGAGTTGGTCATGTTGTTCCCATCCCCGACATAGGCGAGGCGCAGGCCCTTGAGGCGCCCCTTTTTTTCCTGAATCGTCAACAGATCGGACAGGGCCTGACAGGGATGGTGCAGATCGGTCAGGCCGTTGATGACCGGCACGGTCGCTTCACGCGCCCATTCTTCGACGATGGCCTGATCGTACGTGCGGATCACCAGCCCGTCCAGGTAGCGGGACAGCACCCGGGCCGTATCGGCGATACTCTCGCCGCGGGACAGTTGAATGTCTCCGATCGGCAGGAACAGGGCCTGGCCGCCCAATTGATTCATGCCGACTTCGAACGACACCCTCGTGCGGGTCGAGGCCTTCTGAAACAGCAGGCCGATCGTGCGGCCGGCCAGCCAGGCGTGGGGCTTGCCGCGCCGCTGCATGTCCTTGAGCTGGGCCGCCAGCGAAAGGAGCGCCTGCACAGATTCGCGTGGAACCGACGCGAGCGACAGCAGGTCTTTCTGAATCGTCCGAAGGGGAGAAGTCCGACCTGCTGTGCGAGCCGAGCGAGCCATGGAGACCGTCGTCCGGTATCGGGTTGATTAGTGGTGACCGGTCTGTGTCGCGGCCGGAATGAGATGGGGCAGGACATCGAGCAGGCGATCGATCTCGGCCTGCGTGATCACCAGCGGCGGAACGAACCGGAGCACCCGATCCATCGTACAATTGAGGAGCAACCCTCTCGACTGGGCCTTTTCCACCACCGCCTTTCCATCCACGGCCAGCTCCATCCCTTGGAGGAGTCCCAGGCCTCGCACTTCCTTCACGCTCGGCTGGCGGTCCTTGCAGTCCTGCAGGCCCTTGGCCAGATAGTCCCCCATGCGCTTGGCATGGTCAAGGACCCGGCCCTCCAAGAGGACCTGCATGACCGTCAGTCCCGCCGTGCAGGCCAAGGGGTTCCCGCCGAAGGTCGAGGCGTGGGAGCCGGGCGTGAAGGCTTTGGCTACCGCATTGGTCGCCAGGCAGGCGCCGATAGGAACGCCGCCCCCCAACCCTTTAGCCAGGGTCATGATATCCGGCTGAACCCCCAACTGTTCGTAGGCGAAGAGGGTGCCGGTCCGGCCCATGCCGGTCTGTACTTCATCGAAGATCAACAGGATGTCCCGCTCCCGGCAGAGTTCGCGGACGCGGGCGAGATAGGCCTGATGGACAACGTGGACGCCGCCTTCTGCCTGTACCGGTTCCAGCATGATCGCCGCCGTCTGATCGGAGAGCGCCTGCTCTAGCGCCTCCAAATTGTTGAAGGGCACGTAAGTGAAGCCCGGCATCAACGGCTCGAAGCCCTTCTGGACCTTCTCTTGGCCGGTCGCCGTCAGGGTCGCGAGCGTCCGTCCGTGAAAGGAGTTCTTCATCGTGATGATCTGGAAGCGGCCCGAACCGTGCTTGTCGTGGGCGTACCGGCGGGCCAGCTTGATCGCCGCTTCGTTCGCTTCGGCGCCGCTGTTACAGAAAAAGACCTTGTCGGCAAAGGAGTGCTCGACGAGGGCCTTGGCCAGCTTCACCTGTGGCTCGGTGTAATAGAGGTTGGAGGCATGGATCAAATGGACCACCTGCTTTTGAATGGCCAGCACAAGGTCAGGATGGCCGTGCCCGAGCAGATTGACGGCGATGCCCCCCACAAAATCGATATACTCGCGCCCTTCCAGGTCGTAGACTCTGGCGCCGCGACCCCGCGCAATCGAGAGCGGCAGCCGCGCGTAGGTGTTCATCAGATACTGATCGGCTTCCCGCCGAACTTCTTCCGTCAACATGGTGTGGTGATCCCTCTTCGTGAAGCGGTGCCGTGGCTCGGCTGTTTTCACAGCAGACCGAGCAGCCCATGGGAAGAGCGGAACGGTAGCATAGGAATCCGGTGAAAGCAATAAAGCGACTGCGTCGAACAGAAGCCGGCAACGGCAGGGTCCGCCCGCTGAGCGGCGCGCCCGTTTCTTGTGAGCCTACTAGCGCTGTGTTATAAGCTGACGCGATGGGCCTCTGTCCTCAATGCGGCAACAGCAACGCCGACGACGCGAAGTTTTGCAGCCAATGCGGCGTGGGACTCGGCGGTCCGGCGCCGGCTGCTCCAACCGCCACGGTAAGCGATCCGGCCCTGGCGGAACAGGAACAGGCCTGGCGGCAGTTCATCGGTCCTAAAGCCGACCACTATCTCAAAAAATTCACCAAGTTCACCTCACCCTCCGGCCCGAAATTTGCGCTGACCTGGAACTGGCCGGCCTTTGTGTTCGAGCCCTTTCTCTGGTTCCTCTACAGAAAAATGTATCTCTACGCCCTGGTCTACGCGATCGGCCCGGTGCTGGCGTTTTACTTCACGCAGGATTGGTCTGCCGACATGGTGTGGCGGATCATGGCGGGCGCGAGCGCGAACTATCTCTACTTCTGGCACATCAAGGAACAGTTGGCCGACATCCGGCGACAGGCGGGGTTCGACAATACCTTGCGGGATCGGTTGATTCGCGATGCCGGCGGCGTGCAGGCCTATGTGGTCTGGGTGGGCGTCGGCCTACTGGTATTGAAGTTCGCCCTGGTCCTGTTCATGTTGCAGCAGGGGCGGGCCGGCGACGGCAGTTTCCCGATTCCGAAACCGTCCGGCGCGCCCGCCCGGTCCGTGTCCCTCTCTCCGGCCTCCATCGTTCAGGACTCCGATCAGGCGCGGCGTCCAGGGGCCAGCGGATAGCGCGCTCGCTGCCAGGCGATCCAGGCCTGAAACCAAGTATAGTCGTGCTGATAGGCGGCCCCGGTCAGGTCGCCCGTCGCCTGGCCCTGCTCCAGTTGGGTGTAGGTCCGCGGCCAGTTCTTTTGCCACCAGGACTTGAGGTCGTCGGCGCTGTAGGGTTGGCCCGAGGGCTGCACGATCGCGGCCGACGCGCAGACCTCTGCCACGACCGGCCAATAGCGGTCCTTGCCGAGTCCCAGCGCGCGCAGGTGCTCGCGCAGCAAAAACACCACCCACAGTTCCGCGCTGTGCTTCTTGTTGTGCTTGAAGGGCTGGCTTTGGCGAAGCGGAACCGGGTCGAATTGCTTGATGACGGAGGTGTAGTCCGGACCGCCGTAGCTCCCGGCCGCTTCGGCGATGCCCTCCAACATGCGCGCCAGGTCCACCTCGACGGCCGGTTGTCTCGATTCGGTCCCTTCCGCGGGCGGCGCGCCGAGCGGATTCTGCGCCGTCAGCAACTCGATCAAGGGCTTCAACTCGCGCAATCGCGCGACGGCCGCCTTGAGGATCTGCTCCGACTCCAGCCAATAGTCGAGATCACCCTTCGAGAGCCGTTCCCGTCCGGAAGGAGGCAGCACCACCGGCAGCCAGTAGCGCACGAGCACGAACAGGAGGTAATCGACCTGTCCGCCGAGTTGCTCCACCCGGTTCAGGCTGTTCAGTGCAATCGCCTGTTGGAAGAACGAGTCGCACCGTTCGCCGACGCCCAACCGTTCGGCCAGGCTGATCCACCAGGAGGCGAGCAGCGGGGAATGAGTCGCCCACCGGAATGGGGACTCATTGGGCAAGCCTGACACGGGCTGCTCCTGTTTCATGGCGAGGGCATGGAGCTGATCGAGGTGCGGCGCCCGGCGACAGCTCTCACGAAGAGCCCGCCGCCCGACGGAACGATCGCATCGTACTGGCCGAAAGGGGGGATTGCAAGGTATGCTCGGCTCGGGCACGATGCCTCGCGCTTACATCTGACGAGAGGCAACCTGACACATCTACCCGCAGCGGAGGCAAGCGATCATGGGCATGGCGGTATTGATCCGGCACGGCGAGTCTCAGTGGAATCTGGAGAACCGGTTTACCGGATGGGTCGATGTGCCCTTGTCTCCACGCGGCGAGGAAGAGGCGAAGAAGGCCGGGGCGAAGCTCAAGGGCTATCGCTTCGACGTCGCCTTCGTTTCGGCGCTCAAGCGGGCGCAGGATACGCTCGCGATCGTGTTGCGCGAGCTGAATCAGACCGATATTCCGACCTACCAGGACCAGGCCTTGAACGAGCGGCATTACGGCGACCTGCAGGGGCTCAACAAGGCGGAGACGGCGCAGAAGTTCGGCGAGCAGCAGGTGAAGATCTGGCGCCGGAGCTTCGATATCAAACCGCCGGGCGGGGAAAGTCTGAAAGATACGGCCGAGCGGGTGCTGCCCTACTATGAGGCGAACATCAAGCCGCACATCGTCGCGGGACGATCCGTCATCATTGCCGCCCACGGCAACAGCCTGCGCGCCCTGGTCATGCACCTTGACCGGCTCACGCCGGAGCAGGTGCTGGAACTGAACATCCCCACCGGCGCCCCGCTGCTCTATGAGTTTGATTCCGCGGGCGTCCCGTTAGCTCACCGCTATCTCTAATAGGTTGCGGACCCCTGCGCCTCGGGCGGCGGGACCAGTTCCAGCGCCTCGACGAACTTGCCGATCGCTTCCATCGGAACCAGATCCACGATCAGGGAGAGGAGCGCGGCTTTCTGTTCGGGCCGGATGGTCCAGTCCGACTCCATCCGCGCGACGGCCCGGTTGCCAATGTCGATCTGGCCGCCGCCTTGCTCCGCCACCTCAAGATAGTCCCGCCGGCGCGCCTCCGCCTCCGGGAGAAACGTCCGCCACCCGGCCGCCGGCATGCGAAACACCGTCGTCCATCGCTCGCGGAGCAGCCGGTGCAGCTCCGGCGTCACGAGCACGTCCCCGATGTCTTTATAATGGGCGGTGAGCGCCGCCTGGATCCAGTACAGGCTCAAGGACAGCAGTTCCCTGGAAACCTGCTGCGCCTGCTCCGTGGTGAGTGAGAGCCCGTATTGATCTAATGTCTTTGGCGTGAGGCTCTTCGGCAGGAGCGCGAAGAGCGCCTCCGCCGCATGAAGCGGCGTGAGCGGTTGTTTCGGCTGGCTCCCCCCCTGTTGAAACATGGGCGGCAGAATAGCGCAACTGATCGACCGGCGACAATGCCCGCGGTCGCTTTGCCGGTGAATTGGCTCCTGTGCTAGATTCGCCGTTCAACCCAACCCTGGAGTCATTCATGTACGAGGCCGGAAGAGGCAGCGGGACCGACGGCGAATGGGATCTCGCATGATGACGGCATTGCGAGGACTTGCCCTCTGGCTCACTCTCTGGGCGCTGTTGTCGGGGGTTGCTTCCGCTCAGGCTCAGGAGTCACGGTTCGGGTTTACGACCGATCTGGGCCTGCTCAGCGGTTCGCCGGACGGCACCATGTTCGCGGTAAGCTTTGGACTGGACTATTACGTCGATCCGTCGTTCTCATTCGGCCTCCTGACGCTCTTTACCCCGGCCAGCGATCTCAATACCTACGGTTTTGCCGGTGTCGCGAAATATCACATTCGACTGGATCGAGTGACCCTGGTCCCGTTCGCCGGATTGGGTTTCATGCACATGAGCCTGGATGCCGGCGGGCCTCCCCGGGTCGATGCCAGCGACACGAGCCACTGGATTCCGCTCGGGATCAGCGCCGAATATCCGGTCACGTCCGGTATTGCGCTCTCCACGACCGTGATGGTGAACCTCCACGCCGTCCGCCTCTCGCCCCTTGAACGAGACGATACCAGCATCGCAGCCCTCTTCGGCGTGCACTTCGGTCCGTGAGACCGTCCGCGTAAGCTGAACGCAGGGACGGGCGCCGGTTGCCGGCGTCGTACCGTTGGCTCTTTGTGTCGGTCACTGCTGCAGCTCGGCCTCACGCCATTGGATCGCACCGCCAATCCAGGTTCCTTCCAACTCCACGATCAGGCCCGGGGCGAGGGAATTGAAGAACGCGATCCGTCCAATCGGTGAGTCGCTCGCGTCTCTGAATCCGGAGTCCGGTATGGCGGAAGTATCGATTGCGCTGTTGAGAATCATCAATAGGGGATTGGCGGCCGAATCCAGCGGCCCTTGAAAGACAACCGAGGCGGAGGCGAGCAGGACCGTGATCTCCGTGGCCAGCGCCCCTCCGTTGAGCGGTTCTCCTCGAACCGTGATGTGAGCGCCGACCTGTAGATCCCCCAATCGGGCGGGCGCGCCTTGGCCCTTGAACCGGGTTTGGCTGTTGACGCGGATGATCGTGTCGGGGAAGCCGGCCAACGTCACCGTTCCGCTGGCGCCGTCCTGGCTGTTGATGGTCGCGACGTCGGACTCCAGCTTGATCCGATCATTGAACTCGACCCGGGCGGCGGTGAGGATGTTGTTGCTCAGGAGTCCGTCGACTTCCAATCGCACGCCGGGCCCGATGTCGCTCGGCGTGCCGCCCTCGAATTGGGTGTCGGCATTAATGCGAACCCGGGTGTGGCCGACGAAAAACTCGCTCGGGCTGAGAACCTGGGTCACAAAACCTTCAATTTCGGCCAGCCTGGTGTCCTGATTGCCGATCGTTTCGGGAGCGATCCTGGTCGCCGTTAGGACCCCGTCGGGTTGCCCAGGTTGCGGTAGGCTGAACGCGCGTCCGAGCGCGTCGATCGGGAGCCCGTTCCAGGCATTGCCGTTGGGGCTCGGCATGAGGCTGATGTCCGCTCCGCCATAGTGAACCGTGAGCGCTCCGATCTGGAACAGGGCGCGGTCGGCATCGTGGTTCTTGACGAACCCCTTGATCTCGTAATCGGGCGAGCCGGCCTTTCGCTCGATCAGCGTCGCCACGATCACTCCGTCGCCGAGCACGAACCCGCTGATCTCGAGCAGGTCCACCTCGGGCGTCAAGCTGGTGACATCCTGGCCCGGTACGCTGCCGTCGATGATGGTCGTTCCGGTCACGAGCACGGTCTGTCCGAGCGCCACCAGGCTGTGGCCGTCCGGGGCGACGGCCTGAACCGGCCCCTCCACCGTGTCCGTATAGACGATCCGATTCGCCGTCCGCTGGAGAATTTTTTTGCTGGCATCGTCTTGCAGCACGCTGGCCTCGACGACCACGACCATCCCCTTCTTGAGCTGATTCTGGTCGGCCCCTGCCTGCCGATCGACCTGGAACAACGTGTTGGTGGTGTCGTATTCATCCCCCGAAACAAAGACGCTCCCGAATCCGGTGACGGGTCCGGTAGACACGCTGGCGATGCCGCCGGTCCCGCCGATGCCCCCGCCTTGCTGCGCGCCGGGGCCGCAGGCGGTCAGCGCGACGGCGATGAATAAGAGCAAAGAGCGGGGGCGCAGCCGGGACTGTGTCATGACGGCTTTCGTTTCGTCTCGGGATCGAGGGACTCTTCAAAATGGTAGATGCCGATTCCAAGACGAACTCGGCCGGTCCCCTTGACGGCTGGGTTCACGTCACGGTCTCGATGCGCCAACCAGCGGTCCAAGGCTTCCAACAACTCCTGTCCGCGGGCGGCGGCGATGGCGTGGAACTCCTTCGCCGTGTCGGCCGGCACGTTGTCGTACATCACCTTGCGCTGGAAGCGGGGCTTCTGGGGGTTGACGTACAGGTTATGTTCGATCGTGGCGATCAAATCGGCGGTATCGGCGCCGAGGATATTGAGCTTCTGCGCGATGCCCCTTTCAGGCACGTACGCCCGCTCAACCAGACAGACGCGGCCATCCTTGATCCGCTTGACGGCTCCCACCCGGAGCAATTCGTCCAGCATGGCGCGCGGCGGCATGTCCCCGCTGTACCGTCTGACCAACTCCGAGAACGCACGGCGCTCGCCTTCGACCGGAAGGGGGGCCGGATGCCCCTTGTGGTCGCTGAAATCCTCGTCCTTTAACCAGCCCGCGATCACGCGGGCGGCCCGATTGTACTGTTCCGACATCGCCGCCTCGTCCCGGTGAGGAGCGGCCAACAGCCGCTGGACATCCTTGCGGGTGAGTCCGGTCAGGATGGCGATGCGCGAGGTCGTGGCCGCCTTCCCCCCGATGCCGAATTCCGTTTTCGCCACCTCGACATACACCTGTTTCGCCAGGTCGAAGAAGGCCTTCGCGGGCAGGCCATGCCGCAGGAATATGCGGATGAGGGGGCGGAGCAACACCCGCGTGGCGACGCACAGGGCCTCAGTTTGCGATGAAGGCATTGACGTGGGATTTTTTTCCCATGTATAGTGAATGGGAATTTGTTCCCATATACCAGGAACGGCGATCGGCGGCAACTGCGGCTGGGGGGAGGCGACGTCAGCCTTATGCGCATCGGTTTTCGCTCCAACAGCCATCCGGGAACAGTCGCGTTCAAGAAGTGCGTGCTCGTTTGCCTGGCCGTCATCCTCATCGCGCCGGCTGCGTACGGGGTCTACCGCTGGGAGCAGGGGAATTTCGCCGTCGTGTCAGCCGAGGCCGTCTACCGCTCCCGGCAATTGGACGCGCATGAATTGGCGGACATCATTCGGCATTACCGCATCCGCAGTATCCTGAATCTCCGCGGAAAGAATCATGGCGCCGACTGGTACCGCGAGGAGGTATGGGCCGCGGGCATCTTGAACGTGCACCTGTACGACTACGGCATCTCCGCGAATCGCGATTTGGATGAGGCCGAGATTGCGGACCTCATCGCGATCCTGCATGACGCGCCCAAGCCCCTCTTGATTCATTGCAAATCCGGAGCGGATCGAACCTCGCTGGTCGCCGCCCTCTATTTGTACGAAGTCGAAGGGATCAGTTCCTCGACGGCGTCGAACCAACTCTCCCTCCTCTACGGCCATCTCCCCGCCCTCCTCGGCAGCTCCACCCAAGCCATGGACCGAACCTTCTGGCGGCATGTGGGCGGGTATAGGCTGCTGCGGTAACCGGCTCGCGATTCCCTGTTCCGGCTCGCCCCGTTTTGTGCGACCGAGCCGACAACGAATCTCTGGCAACAGGGTCCGCCGAATGCGCCCCTTGCAAGGACCTCCCCCCATCGCTATACAAATGAAGGAAATGATAAGTACGAGGCAGGATCGAAGGACGGCGTTCTCGTGGACGAGGGATGGACGGGACTGTGGTTGTGAAGGTGGAGAGGCGAGGATCACCGGTTGGATGGAACGGCGCCGTGCGCCTTGGACTATGGTTGTGCCTGTTCATCCTGCTGGGAAGACCGGCCGTGAGTCCGGCGGAAACGCCCGCGCCCAGCGTGCATTGGGGCGCGCTCGCCTATCCGGATCAACAGCGCACGCTCTCGACGGGCTTCACGATGAACCGATTCACCCAGTTCAATGTGAAGGGGGAAGCCTACCCTTCCACGATCGATGAGACGATCGGGTTGAACTTCGCGACCCTGTCGTGGACGGAGCGCATCGGGAAGTGGGGCACGAATCTGACCGTTGGAGCCGGACCGACCTCGGATCAGCCGAGCCGGTTTCTCCAAAACGATTTTGCCCATCGCAAAATTCTGCATCAGGAGCCAATTCCGGTGGGCCAAACGCGAGAAACCACCGATGCCATGGTCGGGGGGTCCGTGACCTATTGGGGAGAATGGCTCAACGTTCCGGACGTCGGCTTCGTCGGCCTTGGGATCGACTCCGGAACGCTGTACCACGAAGCCTATGCCCGGATCGGTCTGCGGCGCGCGCCGGTGCCCTTCGTTCCCTTCATGAGGGTTTCGGCCATGGGACGCTACGGGCAGCTCGCCCCTGGCTCAGGATTTCAACAGGTGGCGGGGCAATCCTATCTGGGGCAGGTCTCGTTGAGCATCGGCGATTACCGCTCCGGCTCGCCTCCGAGATGGGAACTGGAAGTGGGCGCGTCGATCGATTCAGGCCTCTTTGTTGATCGGCGAGGTAACTCCATTGAACAGACGTACGGCACTATCGCGCTGCGCGGCCCGGGTATCCATATTGAATTATGGGATGACGTCATCGCGGACAAGGATCAGGGACCGACCTTCGGCACCACGATTCTCATCGACCTGTTTCACGTGATCGAGCTGTTTCGTTAAGGATTGCGCCCCGCTTCTCGTCCAACTCGGCCCAGCGCGCATAGAGCCGTTCGACCGTCACTTGGGCCGACTCCAGCGCGACGCATCGCTCCTGGAGCGCCGCCGCATCCGAGGCCACGTCGGGGTCCTGGAGCGCCGCCTGACAGTCGGCGAGACGCCGCTCCGCTTCGAGGATGTGGTCTTCCATGGCCTCCCATTCCCGTTGCTCCCGGTACGACAGGCCTTTGCGTTTTGGGGCGGGCGGCGCTGTCGGCAACGCCGCCCCTGTGACAGGGGAATCGTCGGCCGCGGTCTCAGGCCGGCCGGCTGGTTCCGCTCGGTGGCGTTGCGCCCCTTCCCACTGATCGTAATCCGCATACAGATCCGCACGGCCGTGTCCGTCCAGCGCCAGCAAGGACGTGGAGACCCGGTCCAACAACCAGCGGTCATGCGTGACCAGCACCAGCGCGCCGGGAAACTCCATCAGGCTTTCCTCCAGCACGTCGAGGGTGGGGATATCGAGGTCGTTGGTCGGCTCGTCCAGAATCAGCAGGTCGGCCGGTTGCAGCATCAGCCGGGCGATCAGCAACCGGGCCTGCTCACCGCCGGACAGGCGAGAGACCGGCAGATCCAGTTGCTCAGGACGAAAGAGAAAGCGCTTGGCCCAGGAGATCGGATGGATCGCCCGGTCCCGATAGATGACCGCATCGCCGGCCGGCGCAAGGGATCGACGGAGTGTCGCCGATGGATCCAGCGAGTCGCGGTGCTGCTCAAACGTCACGACCCTCAGGCCCTCCGCATGGACGACGCGTCCTGCGTCCGGCTCCAGCCTGCCGGCCAGGAGTTTGAGAAGCGTGGTCTTGCCGCTGCCGTTGGGCCCGAGGAGCCCAAGCCGATGGCCTGGGCCAAGGTGCAGGTCCAGGCCGCTCACGATCGGGCGGCCGCCGAGCGATTTGCCGAGCCCGTTCACGACGACCAATTGCTTGGACTTGCGTCCGGATCCGACAAAGTCGATGTCGGCGGCGCTCTGTGTCGCCCGCTCCTCGATCGCAGACAATTCGTCGATCATCCCCCGGGCGGCGTCCACGCGGGCCTTGGCCTTGGTCGTGCGGGCTTTCGGTCCGCGCCGCAGCCAGTCAATCTCGCGCCGGACGCGATTCGCCAGCGACGCCTGGTAGTCGGCCTGCGCTTGCAGGGCGGCGTCGCGCTGTTCCAGGAAGTCGCTGTAGCGGCCCTTGGCGGTGAAGACCCCGGCGGGATAGCACCGATTCAACTCGATCATCCGGGTGGCGACCGATTCCAGAAACCGGCGGTCGTGGCTGATGGCGAGAAAGGCCCGCGGCTCCTCCTTGAGGAGCGATTCCAGCCACAGGATCCCCTCCAGGTCCAAATGATTGGTGGGTTCATCCAGCAAGAGGACGTCCGGTTCCAACATGAGCGCGCGGGCGATAGCCAGGCGCTTGCGCCATCCGCCGGAGAGCGTGCAGACGGCCTGCTCTCCGTTGCGAAACTCCCCGATGCCGAGTGCCTGTGCAAGACGGCCCGCCTGTTCAAGCGGGTCCAGGCCCGCCGCCTTCACGGCCTGGACAAGCACCTCCTCCACCGTAAGGTCCGGGTCGAAGGTCGGCTCTTGGGCGACGTGTCCGATACGAAGGTGGCGGCGGACGGATCTCGTCCCGCTGTCCGGCTGCTCGATGCCGGCCAGAATCTTCAGCAGGGTGGATTTCCCTGACCCGTTCGGACCGACAAGGCCGACATGGTCGCCATCGAACAGGGCCAGGGAGAGGTCCTGGAATAGAGGAGTCACCCCGTAGCGCTTGCCGATGGATTCACAACTCAGCAGGATGGTCGGAGGCATGCGGATTTCATGCAGCGGACGAAAAGGTTCCGGTTGAGCGGTCGATCAGCGTCGTCATGAACGACAGAAGTCACGACGGGCTCAGTATACGAGGTTCGGGCGCATGAGAGCCACGAGGATTTTCGTGTGCTTCGATGGCAAGCCGAGGGCGCGGAGGATGGCGATCGTCTGGATGTGGCGCGCTCAGAACAGAATGCTGAGAAGCGTGAGATTGCGGGACCAGAACCAATAGCTGAGGAGGGCGACGGCGGTCCACACCGGCGCCGTCAGAAGGAGTATCAGCCCGAGATCAGCCAAGCTAAGCGAGGGAGCTTCCAGCGGGCAGACCCCGGCCTCGCCGCGCTTGACCCTGCGCACCAACAAGGCCGCATTCTTGGCGTTGCTCTTATAGGTGAATGAAAACAGGTCCCCGAACAGCGGCACGCTCCCGAGGAGCCCGTTCACCGATTGGTAATAGGCCATGCGCAAGAGCAGACCCGTGGGGACGCCCAGTTGCCGGGCCGCCACGAGCACGAAGGACCCGGCGATCGTTGCGGCGACATCTCCCACGATCGGCACCAATCCGATGATCGGGTCCAGACCGAACCGGATCCTGGTGTGGGGCAGATGCACCGCGTCATCCAGGAGATGAGCGATCCACTCGGCCTGCTCTTCCTTGGCTCGGACAGACGCCATGCGGGCATTTTATCATTCATTCAGACCCTGCCGAGGCGGTCAACGATTGACTCCCATCATCGTAATCGGTAGCCTCCGTGCGCCTGTATCGGCGAGGCGCCGACGGGTGGATGGGTGGACGGAAGCGGAAAGGATCGGAGGTCAAGGCGGGGCAGGCCGTGATCACCTCTCGTGGAGAGTGGATTCGATACAGCACGCCGGGCCCGGAGGGAGCGGCATACCTGGCCATCTGTCTGCCGGCCTTTTCGCCGGAAGCCGTGCATCGGGATTGGACTGAATGATCGGTTGGGTCGTGCGGCCTGTGCGGCGGGCGGCCAGGGGCGCAGGCACCCGATCGAGGAGCGCCATGAATCGCATTCCGTTCCTCGAGATTCTGCTGCTCGCCTGGCTCAGCGTCCCCGGCGCGACCGGCTGCGCGACGGTCGAGGTGGTCCCGGCCGAGCAGTTGCGCGGACAGCAATTGGCCGCCGCATCGACGCCGGTTGCCCATATCTATGCCGACAACTGGGGGATCTATCTGTTCAAGTACATTCCGCTCGTGACGGGGAACTTGAACAGGTCGGGCGGGCTGAGGCCACCCAACCTGTTCACCAATACCGTCCGCGTGGATCAGTTGGTGGAATGCGTGGCGGAGGAAGCCCGGCGGCAGGGGGGCACCTTGCTCACCGACCTGCGCGTGCGGGACCGCTCCTATTGGCTGCCCTGGACGCTCTTCTTCTGGCTCAACGAGTTCGAAGTCTCCGCCAACAGTTCGATCCCGGAGGAGCCAAGGGGATCTCCCGGCCCGCACCTGCCCAAGTAGAGTGCCATTGGCCGGAGTCAGATCAAGCGGCCGGCACCGGTTTCCTACTCCGATTGAGGCCGGACCTGTTCCGGCTCCTGCCGTGATTCCGTGCCGGCCGGCGAGGACGGCGCCTGCGGCTGTTCCTCCTCCGCCTGTCCCGAGAATCGACCGCTCGCGCTCGCCGTTCCTTCGAACAACACGTTGGCGACGAGCGCTTGCGGGGTGGAAAAGGCGCTGGCGGACCGTTGGCGCGCCAACGCCATGTTGAGCGCGAGATCGCCGAGCTGATGGCGGCCGCTCAGGGAGGATTTCATCTTGCTCACCTGCTGGCTCATGTCCGTCTTAAGGGCGTTTTGGATCCGGTCCTTCAGCTTGTCGTCCACGCTGTGCCAATAGCCGATCTTGATGCCGTCCAATGCTTTCTTGGATTCGTTGGCCATCTGAAGGTCCGGAACCGTCACCATCGTGCCATCATCGCCCAGATGAGGCGTGCCCCAGTAGTACAGGGTGCCGTTGACGTCGCCGCTGGTCTCCACCGTAAGGAGCATGCGTCCGTTGGCGTCCGATGCGAACGCTCGCTCGATCATCAGGGAGTCGCCGCCGGCCGTGACGATCTGCTGATGGAAGAGCTTGCTTTGCAGGTCATGGTTGATGGTTTCGTAGGGAACGGTCATGGACCCGAGAATTCTGAACGGCTTGTCCTCGGCCACCGTGGCGCCGTTCTTCACCTGGAGCGGGGTGGCCGGAACCGGATGGGCACAGTCCGGTTCGTAGGCCGCCATGGGTTTCCCCCTTACGGCCCCCTTGATCGTGCTCTCTTCCACGGTCCCACTCACGCCGCCGATCTGGATCTCCAGGGGGGTGCCGTAGAGGCACAGGGCGCTGGCCGGAGATCCGGCCGGCAGATTGATCGGGCCTTGAAGTGCCTGCCATACCTGCGCGATGGGGATACGGAACGTGCCAGGCGTAATGGCCTGGGCAATCTGCCGTTCCAATCCATCCCGGTCCAGCAGATCATTCAGTTGATCCTTGACCGGCAGCGCAAACAGGTTGCACTTGGCCTCGCTCTCCGGCTTGAGCACGGTGGTCAGATGCGGTTGGTCCATGGCAAAGACGAGAAAGGAGCCGTCTTGGCGGACCTGGAGCGGCCCGCCGCCTTCGAAGACCGGATAGAGCGGACCGAGACGGCAGGATTGCGCCAGCTCCCGCGCCTCGATGTCGCCCCGATACGTCGCCCGAATGGTCACGAGCCCGTCCTGAATGGTTACCTCCGGCAGGCCGTCACGCACGAAGGTCCAACGATAATCGCGCCCCAGGGGATGGGTGGCATCGGTGAAACGTTCCGGCAAGGAAGCCTGGATGGCCCGTTGGATCGGACGCAGATCTGCCTTGACGGCGAGGGGCCACTGAGCTTCCGGCGGCTGAGCGACCGGTTGACCCGTGGCGGTGAACGACGGCGGGGCGCTGGTGATGGGAGGGGGAGCGGGCTTGGGGGTGGCGGCGGGGATCGTGTGGCTGCATCCGAGGGCCGATGCGAGCAAGGTCCAGGCTGCGGCGGCCGCGATCATCCGTGTGGTCGTAGACATGGGGTCCTCGCTTCCAGGCCGGCGGCGCCTGGGCCGCCTGCCTGGGTCAACAGGTCATGAAGGTGTTATCGACTGGACGCTGAACTCGCCTGCCCGGCGGAGCCGGGTGAAGACAACCCCGTTCGCAGGAGCGCGATGGATTCGCGGGCGCCTCGCGCCTCTTCCGGGAAGAGGCTGTCGTACCGGCTCTGCCAGTAAGCCGGCATCGCAGCCTGGTCCTGGGGCGGCACATCGAGCAGCACCCCAAGGGAGGTGACGTACTCGCCTTGTCCGCGCGCGATGTCCTGTTGGATGCTTTCCCAGGCGACCGCGGTATAGAGGTTCATTTGCTGATCCTTCGCCACCAGCCCATCCTGCGTGAACAGCGACTGCGGGGAGGTGCTGGAGGAAAAATTGACCGTCGTGTCGATGGTGGCCTTGGTCGTATTGCACGCGGCCATCAACCCTGAGACCGCCAGGAGGGCGATCGCCCATACCCACGACGTCGTTCCCTGCTGGTTTCCTTGACTCATGCCGACGTTGCCGATCGGATGCTTCATGATGTGCTTCCTCCCTCTCTACGATAATGAAGTGGGCTCGACCGAGCCGGTGGTCCCTACTCGATTTCTTTTCGATTCCTTCGGATCTCGATGTCGATCATCCAGCCAGTCGCATCAACAGGTCTGGCCGGCAGAATCAGGCTGATGCAGGGAGCGAGCGTCAGGCTCCTTCTCGACCCACTCGCTCGGGCACTCGGCCTCTGCCGTATCCTGTTCGACACTTATCGCGGAGGCATGAGCCCCTGCACTGGGCGATTCCCTAGCCTTAGGAGGGAATGTCCCCAATCGGTGAGCGCAGGCCGGCGCCGGCGCACGCATAGTAGTAAGTGGGCATCGAACCCCCCTTCATACAGCCGTTCCTGTCTGACCCCCACTCTTGTCATGGAGGTGGAGCCCTTGCTATAGCGATGCCCATTCTGCCTGCCGCCATGAAGGGTGATGGCCGGAGGGAACGGCGCGGGGAAAGAAGGAGACGGGCGACCATGCCGAATCGGCCGGTTCACATAGACCCAGCTCGACCGGAAGATGCGCGGGCGCTTGCGCGGATGGTCGGCGAGCTGCTGGGCGAAATCATGGCGGCCGTCGGCGCCCGAGTGTTCGAGTATCACGAACAGGAAACCGTCGCTCGTGCGCAGACCTGGCTGGCTGAGCGGACCTATACGGTCTTTCTGGCTCGTGATCAGGCGGATGGCTCGATCTGCGGATTCCTTGCGCTTGGCGAGAGCCGTGCCCTCTACGCAGGGGGCGTCTTCGGCACGATCCCGGAACTGTTCGTCCGTCCCGCCTATCGCTGCTTCGGGGTCGGAGGACAATTGATCGCGCGTGCAAGGCAATGGGGCCGGTCACGCGGATGGACCAGGCTCGAAGTCACGACGCCCCCGTTGCCTCAGTTCGATCGCACCCTGCGTTTCTATGAACGGCAGGGGTTCAACCTGTCCGGCGGGCGCAAATTGAAGCTCGATCTGTGATCGGCCGCATGGTCCCGACGCCGGGCTTCTCGCCGCACAATTCCGGTTCCGCCCTTGCGCGGTTGACTCACGATGCGAAGCGGAGTAAACAGGAGTCATGGCCGACGGATGGTCCAAGATCAAGACCCATCCGGGTTCCTGCCCCATTCCCTTCGATCCGTATCGTCACGGATATGATCCTCCTGCGCATCAGGCGTTCGAGAGCGTGTAAACGATTGTCGAGACATCGGTCGGATGCTGTCGTCTGACCGCTTGCGCTGAACAGGTGCTGCGACTCATGGCCTCCGGCCACGGATCGCGTGTTTGTCGCGTCCGCCTCCGTGACAGGACCACAGCGCCAGCGGCAAAGGATGACGTGGATGTGAAGGAGAGGGTCCCATGAATCGACATATCATGGCCAATCGAGAACCGGTCAAACGGTTGCAGTTGATGCCGCAAGGCGTCGTGGCCAAGTATCCCTGTGCCTCCCGTTCGTCCCGAACAGGGTTGAGATGGCGGCAGATCGGGACCGCGCTCCTTTCGGTGGGCTGCGCCTTGGCTGCCGGCGCGACGAGGATGGCGCGAGCCACCGGCAGGCTGATCGTGGCGACGTTCCAGCGCCTTTCGTTGGGAACTAACCTGCTTCGGTTTGGGAGGGCAGCGGGGTCAGGGTTTTCCTGGACGGTGTGCGCGGCCGGTCGCGGAGCGGCGGCGACAGGCCGATGGCTTGGCCGAACCTCCCGGGCGGGGATGAGGCAGGGTCTGGCCCGTCTGCACGGCTGGTTGTCCACACGCGCGCATCAAGCCGAAGTGCCAGCGGCGCCGTCGTCCATCCCGTGGAACGGGTTGACGGACAACTTCTACGATTCCACCTACTGGCAGGAGCGGTCCCTGGTCCGGAACCAGGCGCTGCGGCATGAGATCGGCGTGGTCCGCGCGCATTTGGCGGCTCAGGAAAAGGAGCTGGCGCGTGCGGCGGCGCATATCGCGCGGCTGCGCGGGCTGGTCCGGAGCCAGCAATTGGCGTTGGAAGACGCGGCCAAGGAACTCCAAGATCGAGACGAAGGAGCCGAGGTGAGGGACGATCTCCTGATCGCCGTGACGGAGGAGTCGGCGGAACAACAGTTCGGCCGAGGCCGGTTGTTCTGACTGCCGGCTGCCGCCTCTCGTGGGACGGACGGACATCCGTCATTCGCCACTTCGTCAAACGTAGAGGAGCGGCGAGTTTTTTACCTGTCCCCTTCATTGCCTTGCGATTGACGACCACGCATGACGCTTGACGCATGTCCATTGACGAAGGCGGCATCCCGATGATAGATGCGAACGGCCCTGACCATTAGAGGACAGGAGCACTGTCTTGACCTGCCGGAGCGTTTTCCGTAAGCTCGCCAACATTCCTCGACGCATTCCTGCCCTGTTGTCGCAGCGCATCACCGTGAGGGACCGCTCGAAATGACCGACATCACCGCGTTGACGGTGGGGGCCGGTGTTGGAATCCTGGCAGGGGCGCTGATCGCGGGCTGGTGGGTCGCGGCGCACCTGCGCCGGCGTTTCCACGATCAGGTGATGGAGGCGGCGGAGCGCGCCCAAAAGGCGGAAACCGTTGTAGCCGAGCTGAGGCGACGCGCCGAACTGGAGCAGGCGGAGATCGTCCGGTTGCGGGCCTCGCTCAGTGAATCCCAACAGGCCTTCGTGGCGGCGGAGACGAGGCGCGAAGAAGCGTTGAAGCGGGTGGAGGAACAGCAGGCCATCCTGGCTCAGGCCCGGCTTGAATTAGCGGAAACCTTTCAGGCCCTCTCGGGGACGGCCTTGCAGCGGAACAACGAGGCCTTTCTCAATCTCGCCAAAACGACCTTTCAAGCCATACAGGCCGAGGCCAAGGGCGAATGGTCTCGACGGCATCAGGCGATCGACGACCTGGTGAAACCGCTCCACGATCAGCTCGGCCGGTATGCCGACCAGTTGCAGCAACTGGAACAGTCTCGACAGGCCGCCTATGGGGGGCTCGACCAACATCTGCGGCTGCTGGCCGAGTCGCAGCAGCGGTTGCAGCAGGAAACCGGGCAGCTCGTCAACGCCTTGCGGACGCCGGCCGTCCGGGGGCGCTGGGGAGAGATGACGCTCAGACGGGTGGCGGAGCTGGCCGGCATGGTGCCGCATTGCGACTTCTTCGAGCAGGAGAGCGTGGTCTCGGAGGAGGGCCGCGCGCGGCCGGACATGCTGGTGCGGTTGCCGGGCGGCCGGCAGATCGTCATCGACGCGAAGGCCGTCTTGAGCGCTTATCTCGAAGCCCATGACGCGCCGAATGACGACCAGCGGGCGGAGCGGCTGAAGCGACACGCCGCGCAGATCCGCGCCCGAATGGAGGAGCTGAGCCTCAAGGCCTACTGGACCCAGTTCAATCTGGCGCCGGAGTTCGTGGTGTTGTTCCTGCCAGGCGAGCAATTTCTGGGCGCGGCCCTCGAACAGGACCCGACCCTGATCGAGGACGGGTTTTCCCGGGGCGTGGTGGTGGCCACGCCGACGACGCTCATGGCGCTCCTGCGGGCGGTGGCCTACGGCTGGCGGCAGGAACAGTTGACCGCGCATGCGCAGGAGGCCGGTCGCTTGGGAAAGGACCTCTACGAGCGGATGGCCCTGCTCGCGCAGTATCTCAACGAGATCGGCGCGGCGCTGGGAAAAAGCGTCGCGGCCTACAATCGCGCGGTCGGGTCGCTGGAAAGCCGGGTCTGGCCGGCTGCGCGCAAATTCAAGGACCTGGGTATTGCCACGGAAAAAGAGGTGCCGCTGATCGAGCCGGTGGAGGTTTTCCCGCGACAATCTTCACAGATCGAAGCGGAGAAGATCATTTAGACGGTAACAGCAGCAGGAATTTCTTGCGCGACGTTCATCTTTGAACAGGTCGCGGAGAAACTTTACATTCAGTATCTGACTAGTCTACATTCCGACCGATCAACGGCGGAGACGCTATTCACGGGTTGTGCTGCGAAGGACTTGATAGTGTCGACGACCAATGAAATTCTTCCTCGTACATTCCTTCACGCGCCTCGGGTAGGACAGAAAACCGAGAAAGCGCTCTGGGAGAGCGGTATCACTTCCTGGGGCAAGTTTCTCAATTCTTCTTCAACCCTGCTTAAGCCACTGCGTTCACAACCCCAAGTTTTCCGGATCATCGAGCAGTCGGCGGAAGCCCTCGAGAAGAAGAACGTCACATTTTTTTCTCGGGCTCTAGCTCCCGAGGCGTGGTGGCGCCTCTATCCAAGCTTTGAATCAAGGACTGTTTTTTTGGACATTGAGACGACGGGTCTCTCTCACTACTACGATGAAATCACGCTCGTGGGGCTCTATGACGGCAATCGGGTGCGGACCTTGCTGTCGGGTCATAACCTGAAGCAGTTGCCGGAACTCCTCGCCCAGTACGACATCGTCGTCACCTTTAACGGGACATTGTTTGACCTCCCATTCCTGAGGGCGAAACTGCCATCTCTTCGTCTGCCATCGGTGCATCTCGACCTGCGTTATCTCCTCAAGCGACTAGGCTATTCGGGTGGGCTTAAAGACATTGAGCAAAGACTGGGTATTCGGCGGGGTCCTGAGGCACGGGCCGTGAATGGCTATCTGGCCACCGTATTGTGGGCGCGCTACAAACGAGGCGACATGTCGGCCTTGGAACAGCTCGTCAAATACAATATCGCGGATGTGATGAGCCTTCGCCCTCTCATGCGGTTTGCCTGCCGCGAGCTGACGGCGGGCCTGTTGTTCAGAGAGAAGCAGCGGATACCGACGATCACATCAAAACCTCTCAAAGCCGTCCCAGTCCATGTCTCCAAGGTCAATGGCAACGGGGTTACCCTGATTGTTGGTGGTGCCGCGGTCTTGCTTCGTAAACGCCCGCTCGAACGGTCGCCTATCAGGCTGAGCAATCTATTAGAGAACATTCAGTGCTCAGGAGGGGCTCCCAGGGTTGTTGGAATCGATCTACGCGGAAGTGAGGTGAGACCGACGGGATGGGCCTTGCTTGAAGGTGAGCAAGCCTACACCAGATTGGTGAAATCGGATGCCGAAATCGTGCAGGAAACAATCCGCCACCGTCCGGACCTTATCTCAATCGATTCTCCATTAGGCATTCCATACGGACGCTGCTGCACTCAGGATTCATGTCGATGTCGAAGCAAAGGAATCTTGAGGGAGTGCGAACGAGTGCTGTGGAGACGAGGTGTCAAGGTGTTTCCCTGCCTGCTCCCGAGTATGCAGAAGCTGACCGAGCGCGGCATCCGTCTCGCCAAAGAGTTCCGCGAACGGGGCTTCCGCGTCATCGAAAGTTACCCTGGGGCGGCCCAAGACATCATGCGTATTCCGAGAAAGAGATCGAGTGTGCATGAACTGGCTCAGGGGTTAGCCGCCTTCGGCATCAAGGGGCCGTTTACATCTGTCCCCTGCAGCCATGATGAGTTGGACGCCATCACGTCCGCTGTCGTCGGCGACTTCTACCTTGCCGGGATGTATGAACCACTCGGTGATCAGCGCGAGGAGTGCTTGATCGTCCCAAAACTGGATAAGCTCATGTCTCACAACCCCGACAGCTAAAGAACAATGCCTCTCACGGTGGTGGTCGGTGGACAGTTTGGATCGGAAGGGAAGGGCAAGGTAACTTCTTACCTTGCCCTGCGGGACCGCGTTGACATCGTGGTGCGCTGCGGGGGACCGAATTCGGGCCACACGGTGGATGTGGACGGCCAGCGTTACGAGCTACGCCTGCTCCCATGTGGGTTCCTTAATCCTAACACCCGCCTCCTGCTCGCCGCTGGTTCGTTGATCGCTCCGGACATCCTGTTAGCGGAGATTAAGGCGGCTGGGATCGATGCCAGCCGAGTGGGGGTAGACCGTAATGCAGGCATCATCTCAGGCGATTACGCTGAAGAGGAGAAGAAGCTGCTCTTAAGAGATCGTCTCGGGTCAACCTTATCTGGGACAGGGATCGCGGTGGCCTATCGCGTCTTACGGAAACCCGATTTCAAGCTTGCCAAGGATATCCCAGAACTGAAGCCATTTCTCACGGATGTGTCTGCAGAGGTCAATGGGGTGCTGGATAAAGGCGGGAAGGTCATCATTGAAGGGACGCAAGGATTCGGCCTCTCCGTCTACCATTCGCCACACTATCCCTATGCCACGAGCCGGGATACGACAGCGAGTGGGTTTCTGAGCGAAGTCGGGGTGAGCCCGCGGTTAGTGACCGACATCGTGATGGCGGTCCGTACCTATCCCATTCGAGTCGCTGGTAGTTCCGGGCCGCTGCTGAATGAGGTTACGTGGGAGGAAGTCCGCCGGAGAAGTGGATATCCAACTGATATTCGCGAATTCACAACGACGACCAAGAAACTTAGAAGGGTAGGCCTATTCGATCTTGAGTTGGTACGGCGGGCTGTAATGGTGAACAGGCCAACTCAAATTGCTCTCCACGGAGCAGATTATCTTTCGTACTTGAACAAGTCTGTGAGGACACATGAGGAGCTAGATCATCTTACGCGCTCCTTTATCACAGACCTGGAGAATGCAACCGGCGTTCCTGTGTCAATAACAGGAACGGGGCCAGCGAACGAAGAATTGATAGATAGAGGCAATCACTTTCATGGAGCTTCCTGAGTCCTACAAGCAACCGAAGCCAGAAGTGAAAGAAGAAGATTTCTGGCTGGATCCTGACAAGGATTCTCCTGCTGGTCTCCTACTTTCTGACCGCATTAAGTTCTACAGGGAAAAAGTAAATCTAATCTATCCATTCGATGAGAAGTTTCTAGAGCCTGCCTCTTATACGCTTCATGCAGGTGGTGAGTATCTAATTCATGACGAGAGTGGCAAGAGAATCTCAGGAGTTTTGGGGGCAGCCGGCAAAGTCATAATTCCCCCGAATGGCCTCATCTATATAAGATTTCTTGAGGAAGTTAATATTCCCCACTACATGATTGCTAGGTTCAATCTCCGAGTAAAACAAGTTTATCGTGGATTGCTTCTGGGAACCGGACCTCAGGTAGACCCGGGCTTCAGGGGGCACCTCGGCTGTCCATTACATAACTTCACAAATGAAGAAAAAGCGATCGAGTTTTTTGAAAAGTTAGTAACCATAGATTTTGAAAAAACTACTCCGCTGGGCCAGAAGTATTTTGCGGACAAAAATCCTGAGAAATTGGGTGCTCAAGACTTCGGTCAGATGCGACACGGGTTAATTACGGTGACCGGACTTAGCAATTACCCGTGCAAGATATACAACAAAGAACAAGATCGCCCACTAAGAGATTATTTGCCGCAGGGTGAAAGTGTCCAAAGCTCAGTGTTCGAACTTCAGACTGAAGTGAAGCATCTGCGAGACGAGGTGAAGGAATTTGGAAGTACCATCCAGAGATACAGAAATATCGGTATTTGGTCCCTAATTGGAACAGCTCTTACGCTTGTAGGTGGTTTGGTGACGCTCGACTTGTATCTGCACCAGAGCTTGGAAAGCAAATACTTGAACTTGGAAACCAACTTTTTTAGCGGCTACATGAATCTGAAAGACAATTACCAGAATATTAAAGATAGCATTTCTGAAATTAACAAGACGTTGGGTCACCTTGAGGCTGTAAAGGATATCAGCATAACAGCACGAGGCGAATCAGCGACAAGCTCAATGGCCAAAGAGTCCCCAAAGTTAAAGGAGCAGAGCACTAAAGCTAATAGCGGCAAGAAGCAGGCAGGGAGAGATTAGTTATGGGGCAGTTGGTTCTTGTGTGTGAAACTTCGCTCATCAGAAAGTTCGGTGGATTCCAGGGTTATTCTCTTGACCTTGCAGTTGGGCTAGTAACGGTCCTTAACCCTATGAATAATTTCTTCGTCGAACGAGATCGTGCTGAGAAAGATCCTGCATACAAACAACTCATACCTTATGTTGTCCTGAGATGTGGAGACTACGTCTTTAGCTATGTTCGAGGCAGGAACTCCAGTGAGTCTCGCCTTGTAGCAATGAGATCTATTGGCGTTGGTGGGCATATCGAGCCGGCCGATCAAAGCCTGTTCTCGTCAGATCGTGAGATGTACTTGGATGCTGCACGGCGCGAAGTACGTGAGGAAGTGAAAATCGACACACCCTACGTTGAGTACGTTGTGGCGCTCATCAACGATGATTCAACCGACGTGGGAAAAGTTCATCTCGGTATCATGCATATCTGGGATTTGGCTGAGCCCAAGGTGACGAAGCGTGAAGGTCTTATCACCCAAGCGGGATTTGTTCCCATTGCGAGACTGAAGAACGCTCGCGAGGAATTGGAAACGTGGTCCCAGATTGCCCTGGATGTTCTTGAGGATCCGCGAGTCCCTGGTTGGAGTGAGCCCAATATGATGCAGAAAGGTGTTGCATCCTCGAAGGCGGTTGAGAAATGAGACCTGGTCTTGTGGTGTTCTGCTTTCGGCTACCAAGTGGGCAAAACGGTTTCTTGCGGTTAGGTCGATGAAAGAGCCCCATTGCCCCGAGTGTGGAACCACATTTGTGCGAGTCATTCACCAGGCGACGATGGCCGACTCGCTCCTGCAACTGCTTCGGGTCTATTCGTTCCGGTGTCAGCTCTGCACGGCGCAGTTTCGGGCCTTCCGCCCGGCGGCGCGCGACCTGACGCAGGCCTTTGACCGCCGGCAATACAAGCGACTCCCCACCTCCTGCATGGCGACGCTCGTCACCGACCTGCTCAGTCCGCGGGAAATGGTCACGGACATCTCGATGGGCGGGTGCAGCGTGCGGATGGAAAGCCCGCTCCCGCTGGGGACGTTTCTGGGGTTGCAGTTCCAGACCGCCGAACGGGGAGCCGGCATCACCGTCTCGACCGCGATGGTCCGTTCGGTGCGTGAGCGCTCGGTCGGCATTCAATTTCTGGAGATCGAGCGCGATCAAAAAACCAAGCTGAGCCAGTACGTCCATGGCCTGCTGCTGAGCCAGGGACTGGCGGCGGAGGCATCCCCTTCCTGAACGGTGAGAGCGCTCACGCTCCGCTACGTCCCGCTCGGCGAGTCACCAGCAGATTATCGATCAATCGGACCGTCCGGACCGTCCGCTCCGTTTTCTTCGGAGTTTCCGCGCCGATCCTGACCGCTCCCAACAGCAGCGCGTTCCGAGTGATCCGATGCAGCGGCTCCAGCGTGTCCGGATCGCACACGGCCAGATAGTCGATCGCGATCAACGGCTCTTTTCGGATCACTCGGACCATCCCCTGACGCACGAGCGCGCCTGAGGAGACGCCTCGCTTGACGGTTGCCGCGCCGGTCTGCAAGGCCCGGTACAACAGCGGAGCCAGACGGCGTTGCCGCTCGGTGAGGTAGGCATTCCGAGAGCTGAGGGCGAGGCCGTCCGGCTCGCGCACCGTCGGGTGGACTACAATGGAGGTGCCGAGGTTCAGGTCGGCGACCAGCCGCCGGATCACGCAAACCTGTTGATAATCCTTCTGTCCGAAAATCGACTGATCCGGACGAACGATGCCGAACAGTTTGGTGACGACCGTGGCAACGCCCGAGAAATGCTGCGGCCTCTGTTCTCCCTCCCACCGTTTCGAAATCTCCGGAACCACCACGACCGTCTGAAAACCGGCCGGATACATGGCGGAGGCGCTCGGGGCAAAGAGGACGTCGATGCCCTCTTCCCGGCACAGGCGGGCATCCCGTCGGAACGGGCGGGGGTAGCGGGCATAGTCTTCGCGCGGACCGAATTGCGCTGGATTCACGAAGATGCTGACGACCACGGCGTCGCAGGTCAATCTAGCGCGGCGGATCAGCGCCCGATGTCCTTCGTGCAAGGCGCCCATCGTCGGCACGAAGCCGATGGTGCCTCCCTCGCGTTGAACCGAACGGCTCCATGCGGTCATGGCCGCCGGGGATCGCAGGATCAGCATCAGTGACGGCCGGATGGAGATGAAGCGCAGGAAGGGCGCATCCTATTGAGGATGGACGGCTGTGGGTCGAGCTTGCGGACCTGCGCCGGATCCTCGAGCGCTTGCAGCAACTCGGTGACCGATCGCCCGAGCACCGGATGGACCCAGGCTGGCTCGACCTCGGCGAGCGGGACCAGCACGAATCGGCGGCGATGGAGCCGGGGATGGGGGATCACGAGCCCCCCGTCGTCGATGGTCCTGGTCCCATAGGACAGAATATCCAGGTCTATCGTGCGCGGACCCTTGCGATTCTCCTGGTCGCGCCCGAGCGCTGATTCGATCTCGCGGCAGACATTCAACAGGCTCCGCGGCGTGATGTCCGTGTCGAGCCGCACGACGCCGTTGAGGACCCAGGTCGATCCCGGATCGCCGCCGTCGGGAATCGGTTCCGTCTCGTACAACGACGAGAGACCGGTCAATTCTGAATGGGGCAACAGGCTCAACAATGTCACCGCGCGGGAACAGTAGTCCACCCGGTCGCCGACATTGGACCCGAATCCGATGAAGACTGTTTCGCGTGACATAGGTCAATCGTCAACCACATAAACGTCAAACGTCAGCTGTCAAGCGTCAACCGGCAAATGCCGAGCGCCATCGAGCAGAAGGCTCTGTTTTTCTGTCGCTTGACGAATGACTCATGACGAATGACGTCTCTATCAGAACCCCGTCTTGCGCATCCGCTCCAGCGCTTCCGCCAGACGCTCCTTGCTCGTGGTGAGCGTCATGCGGATATAGCCCTCGCCCGGCTCGCCGAACCCATTCCCCGGCGTGCTGACGATGCCGGTCTTCTCCAGCAGGTGGGCGGTGAAGGAGGCGGAGGTATAGCCGTTCGGCACGCCGATCCAGACGTAGAAGGCCGCGGGCGGCAATTCCACGTCGAGCCCGAGCTGGCGCAGGCCAGGGACGAACACGTCCCGCCGTTCCTGATAAATCTTGCGCAGGCCGTCCACGAGGTAGTCGCCGGATTCGAGCGCCGTGATCCCGGCCTCCTGCACCGCCTGGAACACGCCGGAGTCGAGGTTGCTCTTGACCTTGCCCAGGCCGGCCAAGACCTGCTTGTTCCCGACCGCGAACCCGATGCGCCATCCGGTCATGTTGAAGGTCTTCGACAGCGAGTGAAACTCGACGCCTACTTCTTTGGCCCCCTCGACTTCGAGGAAGCTCGCGGGAGGCTGGCCGTCGTAATAGATTTCCGAATAGGCCGCGTCGTGACAGACGATGATCTGATGTTCCTGCGCGAAGGCCACGACCTTCTTGAAATAGTCCTTGTCGGCCACCACGGAGGTGGGGTTGTTCGGGGAGTTGAGGAACAGCAGCTTGGCCTGCTTGGCGATGTCCTTCGGGATCGCCGCCAAATTGGGCAGGAAGCGGTGCTCCTTCTTCAGCGGCATGATGTAGGAGGTGCCGCCGGCAAAGCCGGTCGCGACCGGGTAGACGGGATAGCCAGGGCTCGGCACGAGCACCACGTCGCCCGGATCGATGAAGGCCAACGGCACGTGCCCGATGCCCTCCTTGGAGCCAATTAAGGTCAGCACTTCCGTCGCCGGATCGAGCGTGACGCCGAAGCGCCGTTTGTACCAGCCGGCGACGGCCTGGCGAAAGCTCAACAGGCCTTCATAGGAGGGATATTGATGGTTGCGTGCTTCGGCCGCCGCGAGCTTCATCCGCTCGATGATCGGCGCGGGGGTCGGCAGATCGGGGTCGCCGACGCCCAGATTGATGATGTCCACCCCGCGCGCGATCGCCTCCTGTTTCATCTTGTCGATCGCCGCAAAGAGATAGGGGGGTAAGGTCTTGATACGTGTGGCAAATTCAATGGGAAACCCAGCCATGCGTTGTTCCTTTCCTGTCCTTGAATCAACTGAGAGGTTCGATTTGGAAAATGTGCGTCAGTAGAGTACAGCAGGAGAAGCGCGGCAATCAACGTGACTAGCGGCTCAGGACGAGCGGATCAGCGGATCAGATGGGCGATAAGCCGATCGGCCCATTGGTGGAGCTGCGGAAGGGCCGGGACCGCGCGGTGTCTGAGTTCATCGATCGTCTGCCTGGCGCGGGCCACGTCGCCGGCGCATTCGCGGCAGAGGGCCTCCATGCCAGGCTGGTCCATTTCCAGATGAAAGAGCAATCCGTAGGCCCGGTCGCCGTAACGGAAGGCCTGCACCGGGAACAGATCCGAAGCGGCGAGCGTCACGGAGCCGGGCGGGCAGCCGTACCCCTCGCCGTGCCATTGAAAGACTTCTAACGAGGTCGGGAGCGTTCCGAACACCGGGTCCTTTCGGCCCTCATCGGTCACGTGAATAGCCGTCATGCCGATTTCGACCCCGCGGCCAGGCTGCACCGTCGCGCCGAGGGCTTTGGCCATGAACTGGCTGCCGAGGCAGACGCCGAGCGTCGGGACTCCGGCCTGCATCGCGCGTTGAATGAAGGCCGTCTCTTCCGCAATCCAGGGATCGGGGTCGTTCACCGACATGGGCCCGCCCATCACGATCAGCAGATCGCCGGGCTCGTCCGGAAGGCCTTCGCGCGGGACGAGGACTTGCCTGAGTTCAACGTCGTGGCGCTTCAATGAGGCAGCAAAAGCGCCCGGTCCTTCGAAGGGCACATGTTGAAGACAAACGGCGCGCATAAGATAGGTCGGATCTTAAGGTTGACAGAAGGTAGCTATACGTTTAGCCTTCCCGCCCAAATTGATAGTCGGACAAACCTCTATACACGAACGATGTATATCTCAGGTAATTAGTATGTTAACTGAGCCGCCGATGCAAGAAGTTGGAAAACAAACACAGGCTCAAGTGTCTTATGGTTACCGTGGATCATACCGTGTCTCGAAGGTAAGTCCATGCACAATAACTATTGAAGATTTATGTAAGTTATACTCGCGCTTAAGTGGCAAAACATCGGAAGCGCTAGAAATGTATCTCGGGTCAATTGTTCCTCAGCCCGGGCAAGATGCGGCACAATTTGAAAAAATCAAAAATGAGGCTCGAAGGATGGGTCATCTGGCAGTGATCATCATCGGCGCGAATGGTGAACAAATTGTAGACTCACGTGTGGAGGCATTGGCGCAGAACGATCTCCCAGACAAGATTGTTTCCATAACTTTTGACAGCGCTTCCGCTCTAAAGGGGTTCAACATCATATTGCCTAACAGTTTCCGCTTAAACCTGGACTTCACAGAACCGCCCGGGTTCCATGCATACAATCCGTGGGATCAACCAACACCTAACAACAGTGTCCTGGAGGTTGCTGGTTCAAATGTCACTGCTCGTGTTCAGAGGCATAATGGCCGGTTTCCGTTGGACTTTCCCAGTGGTTGAATTGCAAGGTGCAAGAAGCAAAAAAGTCCGCACAGCTCTAGTCACAGTTCTAAGTAGCCTGCTGTTGGCATTGCTTTACGATATATTAAAAGCTCTCCTTAAATCAGAAGGTATCTACAGCTCTTTCTCGTCGTGCAGTTCGCACTCACCTTTCATGGTCAGGTCTTGCAATCGCACTTACGGTTGCGATGGGTGAACCGATCAGGTCATTTGGGTTTGCCTGATGGAAGATTCCACCGAGATTAACCATGTCCCGCTTGACGAGTGAGTTGCGGTGAAGTGGTTGCAAGGCTGCACAGCAGCCGTGCTTGTATGTCTGGTTGCGCTCGGAACGATCGCCGGGGCTTCCGAGCTGAGCGAGCAGCAGAAGATCGAGGCGCTCCTCGATTCTCTAAAGGAGATCCCCGGCGCCGTCTTTGTCCGCAACGGCACGGACTATACCGCCGATCAAGCGGTGGACCATCTGAGACGTAAGCTCACGGCGGCCGGTGGGCGCGTGAAAACCGCGGAAGATTTCATTGCCTGTTGCGCGTCCGGCTCCTCAATCAGCGGCGAGCCCTATCGCATCAAATTCCCCGACGGTCGCATGGTGAACAGCGCGGACTATTTCCGCGCGAAATTGAACGACCTGAACTATCTGAGCGAACCGCGCCGGTAACCCGCTCCGACGCTCGCTCATCGTCACGCGCGGTCGCCCGACCGTCCATTGCTATTTCTCTCCCGCAGTAGTCTTTCCCTCTCCACCGCGTTACAATTTGCGCATGGCGCATCGTATCCAGACGATCGAGGACGTGGCCTGGCTCCTCCGGCACACCCGCGGGTTTCGCGGCGGGCAGGTAACGGACGTGCACGTCGCGCGGCGACACCTATTCGACGAGAACGATTGCTGCGAAGTGCTCGCCGAGACCACCGTGACGGTCGTGATCCGCTACTTCATCGACGTCAACGCCGAGGGCCACCCCCAGCGCCTGCTGCGTCTTGCGCGGTTTCGGATGATGGGCGTGACGGACTTTTCGATCTTCGAGCAGGAGGGGACCAACAGTGCCGCGATCGACGCGCTTCAGGCGGAAATTCAGGAGGGGCGCCTGCGGTTCTGGTTCGATCAATACGGCGAAATCTATGTGATCTGCGAGTGGGCCGAGTTGGAAGAGGTCGCCTATCCCGATGCGTTGCCGGAGAGGCAGGGGGCCACCCAGTGGCTGTTTCAGGCCAGGGACGCCGACGCCCCCAGCGTCGCCTGGCTGTTGGAGCAGCTCGATCGAGCCGGCGTGCCCTGCGTGTGGAAACACCGGTCGCGCACCAATGCGACCAATGCGAATGGAACGGGGAAGGGGAAGGAGTCTCATCTGCTCTGGGCCGGTGAACTCCAGGTCAGCCCGTCACGGGCCTTCCTGTCCGGCGACTGTCTGGAGGTGCAGGCCTATGGTCCGCTCGATGGCCGATCCTTTGGCGTGATGTTGCGCGCTCAGGAATCCGAGCGGGATACAGGAGGGCGACTGCTTTCGGCCGTGGCCGAGATCCTGACGAGCCATTTTGCCGGCGAAAGCATCGCCGGCCGGGCGCTCCTTCCCGAGGAGCCCCCGTTCCCTCGCGTGACCGGAAGAGGGAAGCGGAATGGACAGGCCAACAGTTAGAATAAGATCGAAAACGGAAACGGGGAGGTGAGTGATCCGTTTACACGGAGGCGACCGAGGCGGAGACAGCCAGTTTGTGTCGGCCGTTTCCGTTGAGGGACCCGTTGAGGTGGTGCCCGTGGCTGCCGTTGACGGCGGTGGGCTTGGCGTTGACGCACTCGACGAGGTGCCAGAGACGGAGCGGATTAACGGCCTGCTTGCGGGAAACCTGGAGGGTCGTGCCTTCGAGCACCGTGTGGAGGGAGAGATCGGTCCGCCAGCCGAGATGCTTCGTCAAGGGTGAGATGACTTTCTCCATGGCGGCGATGATCTTGTTCCCGTTGCGGAAGTGGTTGAGCATGATGATGCGCCCGCCTGGCCGGCAGACGCGGATCATTTCGTTCACGACGCTGCGGTAATCCGGCACCGCCGTGACGACATAGGCCGCGACCACGGTATCGAAGGTATTGTCCGAAAACTCCATCGCGCCGGCATCCATCCGGTGCAGCTCGACATGATCCATCCCGTAGATCTGGGCCCGTTCGCGGGCCTTGGCAAGCATCCCCTCCGAGAGGTCGATGCCCACGATTCGGCAATGCCGCGGATACATCGGTAACGCCAGCCCGGTGCCGACCCCGACTTCCAGGACCAGCTCGTTTTCCCGCAAGGCCAGGTTTCTGATGGCCGATTCGCGGCCTTCATGGAACACTTTGCCAAAGACCCGGTCGTAAACCCCGGCGTAGCTGGTGTAGACGCGCTCAACTTTCTTCAGATCCATTCACACCCTCCCTGGCTCACAGGAGCGCCCCCGGCGCACGCCGAGCAGGAACCCTCTCACCGCGCGTTGAAACTTGGAAATCAGGGGACAACTGACGGCGGGAACCCACTGGAGCTGGTTGTTGAAGCACGCCCGCCAAACCAAGCGGAGCTACTGTAGCCAACTCTCCTACGTGAGTCAACTCCTGGCCTCACTTTTCATGCGGTTGCGTCTCGTGAATCGCGGTCCGTTCGTGGGAAGAATGCTCGGTCGCCCCATTTTCCGGATGCGCGCGGCTATGCTATCGTGCTCGGCATGATCGCGGCGGGCCTGTTCATGTTCGTGCTGGTGCTGGGGTTCATCGTACTCGACTGGTGGTATTTTGCGCAGGGCCGGAGCGACGCCACCCGCTATGGATGCCGTGTCGCCGCGGTGGCGCAGCCAGTGGCCGTCCCGTCGGCGAGCGAGTTGGCGGCCCGCTTCCATCCATCCGGCATCCTTCCGTTGCCGCACGGCGCCGCGCGGCTGTTTCCCAACGAGCGCCGGATGGTGCTGCAGCCGGACTGCCGGCGCTTTGCTTCGCGATTTCGAACCGCCTGGCCGATGAAGGGCTCGATCGACATTGCGTCCGGGGAAGGCGGCGTCGAGCTTGTCTGCACCAAACGGATTCCCTGGTCTTCTGCCATCGTCACCCTGCTCTGGTTCGCGCTGGTCGGATTGGGCACGGCCGGGTTTCTCATCTCGTATCTGCTTCAGGGCGGATTCACGTCGTTGTCCGGGATCCTCATGGGAGTCGGCGTGGCGGGGCTTGGCACGCTGGTCTTCGCGTTTGGATTGGTGACGGTGTCGCTGGCCTATCGGTTGGAAAATACGAGATTGATGCAGGTGTGGGAGGAGCTGCGCCAGGCGTTGCGGGGAGCGGATGCGGACGACAGGACGAGCGTGTCGAGCGGCGACGTGAGGCAATCGGAACCGTCGCGGGCGTGATCACGGTCGTCGTCAATTGTCATTCGTCAATGGTCATGCGTGAAGGATCGCCCGGCCTTCGCGCCTTGATCCGGCGTGACTCTTGGTACGGTGAACGATTGACGGTTGACGTTTGACGGGGCGGCTACGTCAGGAACGTGTCCAGCAGGCAATGATACTCCGCCGGAAGATCCAGGGTCTCGCGGCGGCGGGCCAGACCGGCCAGAATCCCGCGATGTTTCATGTTCAGCCCCGATGCGACGAAGGCCTCACGGAAACAGGTCCACTGAGCGGCGGGATCGTTCGCGATCCGCTGCCGTTCCTCGACCGGCAAGGCGTTGAGGATTCTGGTCAGGTGGAGAATCCCCTGCTCGACGCTATGGTAAGGTGGGGCCAGCTTGAGCGTGGCGTAGAACGTGTCCAAGTGGCGGCGGAACGTCTCGCGAAGCTGCCGGACGGGATCGGGCGCGGCCGGCTGATCGGCTGGTGGAGAGGCCATGGCACGATGTTTCAACCCCGGTTCATCATCGGAACCATTCATGGTGCGAAGAAGGACATAACAAACTCAGGAGGGATGCTGCAATGACGAAGTCTGCGCGGATGATGCTGGCAGGGCTGATGGCGGTCGGGACGGCGACGGGAACCGCGGCCTGCGGATCGCACCACGGACGCCCGCCCCACGCTGGGATGCCGTACGGAGCGAGCGCCATGGGACCGGCCGGCCACACGTCGTTGGAGAAGGGCAAGCAGGAAGTCGGAGCCCTGATCGACAAGACGATCCAGGACCCGGCCAAGGCCAAGCACGTGAAGGACCTCGCGCAGGAGATCATGAGCGAAGTGACCGCCTCCACCGAACAGAGCCGCGCCGGCCATCAACAGCTCTATACCCTGAACGCGCGCTACGATGCGACGCCGGAAGAGTTCACCAAGATTCTGGACGACATCAATAATCACCGGATGCAGCACGCCGCCCGGATCTTGAAGCTCCGGTTTGAGATGAAGGACACGCTCACGGAGCAGGAATGGAAGGCCCTCACCGACGCGTTGAACGGCTATCGCGGCCAGTATCACCACGGCAAGGGCGCCGCTCAGGGGGCGGGCTCCGGGTCCAGTTCCGGCTACTGACCGGAGATCGGCGCAGCAAACAAGCGGGCGGACGTCCGTCAAACGTCATTCGTCAACCGTAGAAGTGCGGCACATCTTCGTATCTTGTCCTCTTGATCGTTGGTCGATTGACGACTGACGGTTGACGCATGACGGCGGTTCGGGGTGCCGCAATCGCCTGTCTGGCGGGCTGGTTCACCATCCGGCTACAGCAAATCGCCTGGGGTCGGACGGTAGTTCACGCAGGAAACGACCCAGGTCCCTTCTGAGAGGTGCAGAACCGTCAGCGAGGCATGGTCGAACCGGAGACGACGCGTCGGTTCAAGCCCGGCGCCAAGATAGTGGGCGAGAATGGCCCGCAGCACGTCGCCATGGGACACGAGGGCGATGGCGCCGCCCGGATGACGGTCGAGGGCCTCGGCCACGGCGGGCAGCGCCCGGGCCTGCACGTCGCCCAAGGATTCGCCGTTCGGAAACCGCGCCTCGTGCGGACGGCTGTACCAGTGCAGGCGAACCGGCTCCTGATCCAGGTCCCGCCAGTACCGTCCTTCCCAGTCCCCCACGCCGATTTCCCTGAGCCGCTCCTCCACCGTGATCGGGAGGGAGCAGGACGAAGCCAGGACCTCCGCCGTCTGGACCGTGCGCCGAAGCGGGCTGGTATAGAGCGCCGACAGCGGCTGTATCTTGTGACGCTCGGCGAGGACGGCCGCCAATTCGGCCGCCTGCCGCCGGCCCTTGGCGTTCAGCGGAACCGGCTGCGTTCCCATGATGCGGCCGCTCCGGTTCCAATCGGTCTCGCCATGCCGGATCAGATAGAGTCTGGTCATGGGTGCCTCGCGGCTCATCCTTGGACCGCCTGCGAGCCCGGCTCGGCCGCCGCGGGCACCAACGGAATCGCCGTCCAACTGTCACCCCCGTCGGTCGAGCGATACAATCCGCTCCCGTTGGTGCCGGCGTAAAGCGTGCGCGCATCGTGCGGGCTGATCAGCAGGCAACGCACGTTCAACGTGGCGAGGCCCTGATTCACCGCCTTCCACGTGGCGCCCCCGTCGGTGCTCTTGTGCACCCCTTCCCGGCCTGCGACATAGACCGTCTGCGGCGAATGGGGATCGACCATGACCCAACTCATGAACTGATCGGGCAGCGACTCCCCGATGCGCCTCCAGGACTGCGCCCCGTTCGTGGTCTTGAACAGGCCCTTGGTCGTGGCGGCATAGACCGTGTCGGGCGACTCGGGATCGACGGCCAGGAGGTTGATGCCCAATGACAGCGACGCTTCGAGGATGCGTTCGGGGATCAAGCCGTTGTTGACCTTTTTCCAGGTGGCGGCTCCGTCGATGCTCTTGTAGACCCCGCCGGTCGTGCCGGCGTAGAGGATCTGCGTGTTCCGGGGATTGATCGCGAGGGTAACGACGATGTGGACCTCGGTCATGCCCGCCATCTGCTCCATCCAACTGCGGCCTCCGTCCCGCGTGACGAAGGCCCCCACCGTGGTGGCCGCAAAGATCGTCTGGCTGTCCTGGGGATGGAAGACGAACTGATTGACGTAGGACACATGCTCCTTCAGGCCCACGTTGTGCGGCAGCCACCGTTGTCCGCCGTCGGGGCTCTTGTACACCGCGTCCCCCATCGTGCCGGCATAGATGGTGGCGGGAAACTTCGGATCGATGGCGACGGTGGTCACGCGCCGGGCGCTGAAGTTGGGCATTCTGGACCAGGTGGCTCCGTTGTCGCGGCTCTTGAACACGGCGTCATTGGTGGCGACGTAGAGGATCGAGGGTTTGGTTGGGTGGACGGCGATGGACACGACGGATTCGCTCGGCCGATCGCAGCCGAGCGCCGGCAGCAGGGCAGACAAAAACAGGCAGATCTGAATCGAGCGGATCAGCATGGCGATTGGAGCACGAGACGGGGCGACGAACGGCACCCTAACGGGGCTCTCCGATCTGAGTCAAGGCGAGAAGAGGGATCGGCTCATGGCGTCGCGGCCGGTTTGTACCGTTCGGCGTAGCCGGTGAGCTCCACATAGCCCTGTCCGGCGACCGGCTTGCCGCGCAGGGTTCCGGTGAGACGCGCCGCGCCTTCCCAATAGGTCACGCGGGTGCTGCGCCAGGTGATCAACTCCTGATCGTTCAAGAGCGGGTCGATGTCCAGGACGAGGTCCAAGGTCTTGCTGGACAGGCGCCAGCGGCTCGGATAGCGGGCGCCGCTGTGCGGGCTGGTCCACCGCTCCAGCTCGTCCAGCCGGATGGACTCCGTCGTGAGCGGTCTCGTCTGCCCGTCGGCGCCGACCCAGGTGCCGCTGGAGGCGGGATCGGCTTGGCCGTCTGTCCGCCGGAGCCGGTACCACATGAGTTCGTCGCCCGTATTGAGTTGGAGACTGAACCAATCCCATCCCACGAGTTCGGCGCTCAACTCGCCGGAGCCGAATTCGTGATCCATCCAGCTCTGTCCCGTCACCGGAATGCGCTCGCCCTTCACCGTGAGGGTGCCTCTGGTGGACAACCTGGTCAGCGAATAGTAATGAGAGGCCTCCTCCGGCTTGGCCCCTTTCCGGCTGATTCCCTGCGATCCGTGAATGACGGGTGGTTTGGTCGGAGAGAGGATCAACTCGATGCCATAGTCCTCCGTGGCCGCCGTCAGGTGATGGACCTTGTCCAATCCGTCCGTCCCCTCGGGGCTCACCGCGCTCCACCGGTCGATCCAGACCCGTAACCGGTCCTGATCGGCTCCGGCCTTCCCGAGACCCTCCCGGCTGATTTTTTCCGCATAGTGAAACTGTTCCTGCGCCAGGTCGGTCAGCGCGAAGTGCGCCAAGTAGAGATCATGGATGCGCCAGCGGGATCGTTCCTGCGGTGGGGCGGACCCGTCGCGCGCCTTCTCGGTCCTGGTCACGCCTCGGCGGAAGAACGTCAACTCGTACCCGAACGTCCGTCCGTCCGCTGCCTTGAGGTGTCCGGTGTAGTACCACCATTCGGTTTGAAAGGCCGGATGAGAACCGTGGTCTCGTGGAAAGAGGTACCGGTAGCCCGGCAGCGCCTGTTGAAACGAATGGACCGCGGTTGTGGCGCGCTCCGGCGCCCGCCGGTGCTCGCTGTTTGAGGAAGAGGAGAACGCCCCGGCTGGGAAGACAATGGTTGCCGCAAGCCATATCGGAAACGACCTGGACAGCAAGCCGCACCACACCGAGGAACCGGTGATCCTGCTTCTCTCGATGCAATCGCACATGACGGCTATATACCATCTCTAGCCATGGGGAAATAGACGTATTGGTTGCGAAATTGTCCCGCTGTTTCACCGCGACAGGGCAGGGCTCCAGCGTTGACATCATAGACCCCATCGGCTATCGTGGGCCATGCTGAAGGAGTCTGGCCATAATGCACCGCAGCCCGCTCGGGACGCCTCCGAGGAGGGCCTGCAAGTTCCTGACATCATTCCGATTTTTGCCCTCCCCACCGTCGTCTTTTTCCCCCGGACCTACCTGCCGTTGCATGTGTTCGAACCCCGGTACCGTGAGATGGTTCAGGATGCGGCCCGCGAGGGCCGCTGTATCGGGATGGCGCTGCTGAAAGACGGCTGGGAATCGAACTACTACGGAAACCCTCCGGTCTTTTCGATGGGCTGCGTCGGCCGATTGATGACCGTGCAGCCGTTGCCGGACGGCCGGTCGAACATTCTGCTCCAAGGCGTGGAACGGTACGAGATCCAGGAAGAGTTCTATGACCGGCGCTACCGGCGGGCCAGGATCGTCCTGCGTCCCCAGTCCGAGGATCGTTCCATCGAGCCGGCGCTTCGGACGAAGCTGGAGCAGGACTTGGAACGCTATATCGGGGAGCGCGAGAACAGCCACGTGTGGAAAGAATTTCTTCGCCAGGGGGTAAGCGACGACAGCTTGGTTCAGCGGGTGTCCGCCTATCTGGATTGCACCCCGCTGGAAAAGCAGTTGCTGCTTGAATCGGAGAGCCTGCGCCAGCAGACCCTTCGATTGCGGGATCTCATCCACTTCAAACTGCATGAGCAACATGGCGTGAAAGGTTGGGGATGAGCATGAGCGAACGGACCGTGGCGATCGACGTCGCCCACCTCGGCAAAACCTACGACCAGTTTCAGGCGGTTCACGACCTCTCCTTTCAGGTCTACGAAGGGGAGATCTTCGGATTGCTGGGGCCCAACGGGGCCGGGAAGAGCACGACCCTGCGCGTGATGATCACGCTCCTCCAACCGACGACCGGAGGCGTGTCGATCCTGGGCCATGACGTCGTGCGGGAGGCGGACCGCGTCCGACGGATCATCGGCTACGTGCCGCAAGAGCGCGCGATCGACCGGTTTCTGACCGGCCGTGAACATCTCGAACTGCTCGCCTCGCTCTATCATCTGCCGAAGGACGAGGCCCGGCGGCGCATTGCCGAACTGCTGAAGCTCGTCGATCTGGAAGGCCATGCGGACCGGCCCGCCAAGACCTATTCGGGCGGCATGAAGCGGAAGCTGGATATCGCCTGCGGCCTGTTGCCGAACCCGAAGATTCTGTTCCTCGACGAGCCGACTTTGGGGCTGGACGTGCCGAGTCGGCTGCGGATTTGGGACTATGTGAGGATGTTGCGGCAACGGGGCCTGACCGTGGTCATGACGACGAATTATTTGGATGAAGCCGATCAATTGTGCGACCGGCTGGCCATCATCGACCGGGGAACGATCAAGGCGTTGGGGGCCCCCACCGAATTGAAGTTGGGGCTTGGCGGCGATCTGGTCTCCCTCACCATCAAGAACGGCGAGGCGCTTGACGCCCTGGCCGCGGCCGTACGCGGGCTCCCCTCCGTTCGCGCGGTCACCATGAAGCCGCTGGGCTTGGATATCCGGGTGGACTCGCCCGAAAAGGCCCTTCCGGCCATTTTGGATGCAGCCAATCGGACTTATTGCCAATTGGAATTAATCGATTATCATAGGCCCCGGCTGGACGACGTGTTCATCGCCCACACGGGGCGCGCGATTCGGGAAGAGATCCCGGCGGAGAATCATGAGGAATGAGGAATGTGGAATTTCCAACTTGCCGGATCATGGGAATGTGAGCATGATCCATCACCATTCCTCATGTCGAATTTCGCATTTCTCATTGGCGGAGCCGAACGATGCGTGAATATTGGCAGGAAGTCAGCGCCCTTACGCTGAGGTGGGTCAGGCGGCTCAGCCGAGAAAAATTCAGCATGCTGTTCACGTTGGTCCAGCCCATGCTGTTCTGGCTCATCTTCTTCGGGAACCTCTTCCAGCGCGCGGCCGATACGCAGGTCGTTCAGGCGCCCAACTACATCAGTTTTCTGGCCGCGGGCGTCGTCGTGATGACCGTGTTGAACAACGGCTTGGCCGGCGGCGTGGACCTGTTGTTCGACAAGGAAAATGGCTTCCTGGAGCGGCTGATGTCCACCCCGATCCATCGGACCTCGGTCATCGTCAGCCGGTTCCTGTTCGTCATGGGGATCACGTCGATGCAGGTGCTGGTGATTTTGGGCGTCGCCTGGCTCTTCGGCGTCCGCCCGGCGACGGGGCTGGCCGGCGTGGCCATGATTCTCCTGATCGGCATGGCGTTCGGCGTAGGCCTGACCGCCATTTCGATGGCGATGGCCTTTTCCGTCAAGAGCCACGGCGATTTCTTTTCCGTGCTGGGCTTCCTGTCCTTGCCGATGATCTTTTTGAGTTCGGCGCTGGTGCCGCTGGCGGCGATGCCGTCCTGGATGGGGTTTCTGGCGCAGTTTAATCCGATGACCTGGGCGATCGATGCGGTGCGTCCATTGATCCTGTCGGGATGGAGCGAGGCCCTGCCGAAAATCGGCGTGGTGGCCGCGGGGATGGCGGTATTTGACGCCCTCTGCCTCTATGGCGGCGCCAAAGCCTTTCGGCGGGCGATGGGATGATGGAGCGCGTCGGTTCGGCGGGATCCGGGAGAGTAGGGACGATGCCGACGAGTGAAAGTCAAATCAGGGCCATGATCCGCCTCTTGAGCGACGAGGACGAGCGGATCGTCCGAACGATCACCGGAAAACTCGTGGACATGGGGACCAGCGCCGTGCCGCTGCTCCAGGAAGCGGAGCGGGAAGAACCGGAGATGGTCCAGCGGATCGCGGTGATCCTGGAAGAGATTCGCGGCGGGAAGTTGGAACAGGAACTGCAGGATCTGGCGATGGCGCCCGATCACCGGATGGATCTGGAAGCGGGGGTGTTTCTGATCGCGCGCTATGCGTACCCCAATCTGGATGTCGCCTACTTCACCCGGCAACTGGACCACATGGCGGCCGAGGTCCGGGGATATATCGGCCCCCGATCCAGCGGGGAGGAAACCGTCAAGGCGCTCGGGCGATACCTGTTCGCCGAGTTGGGCTATTGCGGCAATACCAAGAATTACTATGAAGCCGACAACAGTTATATCAACAAGGTGCTCGACCGGCGCACCGGCATTCCGATCAGCCTCTCGACCATCTATCTCTTGATCGGCAGGCGGCTGGGCTTGCCCGTGTGCGGCATCGGCATGCCGGGACACTTCCTCGTCAAATTCGACTCGGAGCGGTACAAGATTTTTATCGACTGTTTCAACTCCGGCGCCCTGTTGACGGAAAAAAACTGCATCCGGTTTCTGACCGAAGCGGGATACGGCTTCGACGACCGCTACCTCCAGCCGAGTTCCATCCGCGCGATCCTCATCCGGACGATCAAGAATCTGGTGGCGATCTACAGCAAGATGGAAGAGCCGCTCAAGAAGGCTCGGCTCACGCGCTTCATGAACATTCTCGAAGCGGACGCCAAGACTGCGGACTAACGTCACCAGGCGATCTGCAACAGATCGCGCGCCTTCGTAATCCTCCCCCGGTAGTGTTTGCCCGCCTGCGCCTTGACGTCGTACCGCTCCGCCACTTGATAAAAGTGGGACAGCAGCAGCCGCGCCGCGCCCGACTCCTGCGCCACGCGGCCGCAGTCGCCGGCATGCATATGCGCGGGGCCCGGGCGGTTGGCCGGGTAGGAACAGTCCAGGACCGCCAGGTCGCTGCCCTCGCAAAGGGAGACGAGGGCGGGGCAGTATTGGGAGTCGCCCGAGTAGGCCCACGAGCGGCCCTTGTGCTCCAGCCGATAGCCGAGGCAATGCAGGCGCGGCGTGTGGCGCACGGTCCTCGCCGTGATGCTGGTCTGCCCGACGGTGAAGGTCTCGTCCGCGACCTCCTGAATGCGCACGCGAAAGGGCGCGTCGTTGAACGAGGGAAAGGTCCGGATGATCGTCTGGAAGAGTCTGCGGCTGCCGCGCGGACCGATCAACGTCAGATCGGGACGCGGGCGCACGAGCTTCGCATGGATCACGGCATCGAAATAGAACGTGATGAAGTCCGAAAAGTGATCCGCGTGGAAGTGCGAAAACAGCAGGTGGGTGAGCCGGTGTCTATCCAGTCCCGTCTTGAGCAGATTCGATAGGGTGCGCGGGCCGAAATCGATGACGAAGGGCTGATCGGTCTCAACGAGGTAGCCGGCGGCGGCCCGCCGAGGATGCACGTTGGTGCCGGACCCAAGGACCGTGAGTCGCATCGTCAACGGGGCTGGGTGAAACTGTCTCGAATGCGAACCAGCAACTCGGCCGCCTGGCCGGCCTGGTGCTTGTTGAGCGCCCGCTCGAAAAACGGGCGCAGGTACATGATGTGCGCCCCGTAGGTCTTCCGGAACAAGGCGTCGCCCTTGTCCGTGAGCCTGATGCGCACCGCGCGGCGGTCCTGCGGGTCCGGGTCCCGCCGGATCAACCCCTTCGCCGCCAGGCGATCCAAGACGCCGGTCAGGGTGCCCTTGGTCACGAGCGTGGCCTGCGACAGCTCCGAACAGGTCAGGCCGTCCGTGTCGCCCAATGTCGCGATCACGTCGAATTGCGCGGGCGTGAGTTTCATCGCGCGGATGTGCCGGTTGTCGGCGCGCGAGAAAGCCAGATAGGCCTCCACGAGCGGGCGGATCACTTTCAGGTGCGGATCATCTTTCAGATCGGGCAACTTCGGCGACGACATGGCGATCGGCGCCGGATCGTAGAAGGACCGTGATGGAGAGTCAAGCCCGCCGTGGGGATTGACGCGCGCGGTCTGTGCCGATCCGGCTGTTGACGGGTCGAAGACACGCTTTTTATAGTGCCGCATGCTCGCGCGCAACGAACGGGGACAGGTCCGGCTGACGCTGGTGCTCCTGCTGATCGGGCTGGTGGTGACGGCGGTGTGGATCTGGAAACGGACCCCGCCGGATGTCCAGGATTACGTCGTGGAGCAGGTCGTGCCGGCTACGGCCCTGGCTTGCGTGGTCGCGGCCGGCGGATGGCTGTTGGTCCGGCCCTTTCGCAAGCGGCGCGCGCAACGAGCGCGACGGGCCCGCTTGCTCGCATCCTTCAAGAAGGCCCGCACGTGGGAGGCGCGCCGCGACCTGGCCTTCCAACTCGTCGAGATCAATGAATATCAACGGCACGGTCTTGAAGAGGTGGCCGGAGAGCTAAAGGACATTTTTATGGCCACGCTCAAACAGGCGGTGGGGGACAAGCAACATCGCCTCCGCGGCATGGCGGCCAGCCACCTGGGGGTGCTGCAAGACCCGTCCACCGTGCCGGCCTTGATGGCGGCCCTGGACGACGACCATGCCTATGTCCGCGGCTGCGCGGCACTGGGATTGGGACGAATGAGGGCGATCCAGGCGAAGGAGAAGCTGGCCGTGATGATGAAGGAGGATTGGGACCAGACGGTTCGCAGCCGCGCGCGGGAAGCCTGGGAGCGGATAGGTTAAACGGGACGGCCTACAAAATCGTCAGTCGTCAATGGTCAACCGTCAACTGCGGGAGCCGATTCCCCGATTGACGGATGACGATTGACCAGTGACGCGCTCTTTCCATTCGATCAACAGGACCTCCGGCGGGCAATTCCACCGGAGGGGCAAGGCCGACCAGCCGAGCCCGCGATTCACATACAGCCGGTGCCGGCCCACTTCATACAGCCCGCCCACCTTGCCCGCGCAGCCAGGCGGCAGCCAAAAGGGACGCAGGTAGGGAGGCCGCCACTGGCCGCCGTGGCTATGGCCGGTGAGGATCAAATCGAGATGGTGCCCGTCGTGGAGGATCTGCAGGATGTTCGGGGCATGGGCCAGGAGCAAGGTGAACCGGTCCGGATGAGGGGACGGCACCTGGTCCAGGCGGGCGCGATGGAGCGAGGGGTCATCGACGCCGATAATGGCCAGCTCGCCGCCATTGACCTGCAAGGTCGTGGTTTGGTTGACCAGCAACGTGATCTTGTGCCGGTCGGCCAGCGAGGCAAATTCGTCCACCGGGACCCCGCTATAATGGTCGTGGTTCCCGAGGGTCATGTAGAGGGGCGCGATCCAGCGGAGACCGGCCAAAAAGCGGAAGAGGGACGGGAGTCCGCTGCGGACATTCAACAGGTCTCCGGTGATGAAGATCCAGTCCGGCTTGAGATCCGCCACGATCCGGATGGTCTTGTCATGCCGGATCTGGTACCGGTCGAGATGCAGATCGGTGAGGTGGACGGCCCGGCGGCCGGCCAGACGCGCATGGGTGCAATGCAGCCTGGTCAGTTGCGGACGAGCCAGCCCATATTCCCAATGCGGCAACCGATTGAACAGGTGATGCAGCGGAGCGGTCAGGACGTGGCCGGTAAACATGCGGGAAAGGTCTTGCCATTCCTGCCACCTAGCCCTCATCTCGTGACCTGATCGAGCACGTTGCGGTCCGAGAGGGTCAGGCGATAGCCGGAGTCATACAGGTGTCCCATGCCCGTGACGACGAGGTCGAGCGAGCGGTTCTTATAGATCCGATCGAACTTGGTCGTGAGGGCCTGGCCGCGAGCAGCCTCGGAACCGGCGGCGTCGGAGCCATGGGATTCGTTGGCCGGTTCCTGTAGGTCTAGAGCGCGGAGGAAATCTTGGATCTCCGGCTGGCTGTAGTGCCAGTCGTCGTCCCGGTCAGCAACGAGCGCGAACTCATAGAACGTCAGACTGATCGAGAGCGCCGTCTGGGTGAAGCCGAACGATTCCCGTGCCTGCTCCAACCCCTTTGGATAGAGGGTGGCGCAATCGGGAGCGCCTGGTCCGCCCCCGGCCATCGGTCGGCTGAGGAGAGGCTGCTCATTGGTCGGCCGCCAGGCGATCGGCTCCACGCTCGGTCGAGGGGCGGATTTTTGAGGGCGCAGTTGTTGATAAAACCACTGGGTGCAGACATCGGCGATCGCGAACTGCCGCTTATCCTGCGCGACTTGACGGCGGACGTGCTCGGTGATCTGGACAAACGGATCGATCGGCGTTGCCTCGGCGGTCGGATCAGGAATGGTCCCGGCGAACGCGAGCAGGGCGAGACACAGAGCAACCCGCCACGGAATCGGCGGCGCAGGCCAGCGAAGCGGCCTGTTCCGAACGGAGCGGCTCATGCAGCGCCATATGGATAGGCAAAATGGGGTCACCGGTGGGTTCAGTATAACATGGCCTGGAAGCGGAGCGAGGAAAATGACTCATTTCCTGATGCAGGACCACGGCTCGCCAGGGATGGCCGATGGAATCAGCCGGGGTCTGTCGTGACGATACCGTTGCCCTACCTGACCGCCTCCGTTCCCGGCATCGGCGGGACGATCCGATCAACCCCCGATGACTTCCAAGTAAAAGAGCGACCCCTTTATCTCCCCTGCGGAGAGGGAGAGCATCTGTATCTCCAGATCACGAAGCGCGGACTCGGGACGCCCCAGTTGGTCCTGCATCTGAGTTCGGTTCTGGGGATCAAGGCCCGGGCCATCGGCGTGGCCGGGTTGAAAGATTCCAACGCCGTGACGACCCAGATGCTGTCGCTCCAGGGGGTGAAGCCGGAGACGCTGGCTCGCCTTCGCACGGATGACCGGATTCTGGCCGTCGAGGTGCTGGGGCGCCACCGCAACCGTCTGCGGACCGGCCACCACGCCGGCAACGAGTTTCGCCTTGTGATCCGACAGGTGTCGCCGGATGCCGGCGAGCGGGTTTCGGTCGTGCTCGATGAACTGGTCCGTCGCGGGGTACCGCATTATTTCGGCCCGCAGCGGCAGGGGCGCAAAGGGGAAAATTATCTCCTCGGCGCAGCGTTGCTGGTCGATGGGGCCCGGCGCAACAAACTGTCCAGGAGCAAGCGGCTCTGGTACCTGCATGCCTACCAAGCGCACCTGTTCAATCGGATCGTGGCCGCGCGCATTGACCGGATCGACCGGCTGCTCTCGGGCGACTGGGCAATGAAGGTGGCGAACGGCGCCTGCTTTCCCGTGGAGGACCCGGTCCAGGAGCAGCCTCGCGCCGATGCCTTTGAGATCAGTCCGACCGGCCCCCTCTTCGGGTCGCGCGCCTCCTGGGCGACGGGCGAGGCCGGAGCCATCGAGCAGGAGGCAGTGGCTGAGCTGGGCACGACCAGGGAGGCCTTGACCGCTGCCGCCAAGGCCTGCGGATTTCGCGGCGAACGGCGGGCGCTGCGGGTTCCGTTGGCGGGGTTGGACTGGTCGCTTCAGGATCGAACCCTCACCCTGTCGTTTGCGCTCCCTCCCGGCGGCTACGCGACCAATGTGCTGCGGGAGCTGATGAAAAACGAGCAGAACCTTCCCGGATAGCCTCAATCCAACGGCGAGTAACGGCCCGAGACGAAAGCCTCCGCGTCCTTCCGATCCCAGGCCTCCCGCATGGTATCATGGGGACAGGCCTTTCGTCTGGTGTCCCATGTCCCAGCCTCAATACAGCGAACTGGTTTCCCTCCACGGGCACATCATCGATTCTCTGATCCTGGCCAAGGTTCTGGATACCATCCTCATGATGGGCGGGAGCTTCGATCTGCAGGAGGTGCGGATCGGGGTGACGCGGGAGCAACCCTCCAGAGCCCGTATTCTCGTCCAGGCTCCTTCGGAAGAACTACTGGCGGAGATTCTGACTGCCATCCAGCCGCATGGCGCCGCCCCCGAAGTCGATCGGGATTGTGAAGTCGAGCCGGCTCCGGTCGACGGAGTCCTCCCGGACCGGTTCTATGCCACCAGCCACCTCCCGACCCAGGTGCGGCTGGGCGGCCATTGGGTGCCGGTTGAACCGATTGAAATGGACACGGCGATTCGAGTCGATCCGGTCAAGCGCTGCGCCGGCATCGTCCCGATGGCGGAAGTCAGGAAAGGCGACCTCGTTGTCGTGGGCCGGTCGGGCGTGCGCGTGCAGCCGCTCAGCCGGCCGGCCCGCCGGGACGTGTTCGGCTTCATGGAGGCGCAGGTGTCCTCCGAGCGTCCGCACGCGCCGTTGATTGCGGATATCGCCAAGCGGATGCAGGCCCTGCGGACATCGTTCCGGCAAGGCCATCCGGCCAGCAAGATTCTGCTGGCCGGCGGGCCGGCCATTGTCCATGCGGGCGGCCGGGATGCCTTGACCTGGCTCGTTGAATCGGGATTCGTCCAGGTGCTGTTCTGCGGCAACGCCCTCGCCGCCCATGACATGGAAGCGACCCTGTTCGGCACCTCGCTCGGCTATGGGCTCGCGGCGGGACGGACCATGCCGCACGGACATGAACATCACCTGCGCACGATCAACCGCATCCGCGGCATCGGCAGCATCGAGGAAGCGGTGCGGCAGGGCGTGATCACAACCGGCATCATGGCGGCTTGCGTCAAGCAAGGGGTGCAGATCGTCATGGCCGGAACGATCAGGGACGACGGGCCGCTGCCGGGGGTGATTACGGATTCGATGCAGGCGCAGGCGGCCATGCGGGCCGCGCTTCCCGATGTCGGCCTGGCTCTGTTGGTCGCTTCGACCTTACACGCGGTGGCGACCGGAAATCTGTTGCCGGCGACGGTGCCGACCGTCTGCGTAGACGTCAATCCGTCCGTGCCGACCAAGTTGGCGGATCGCGGCAGTTTTCAGGCCGTCGGCCTGGTCATGGACGCCGCCTCATTTTTGAAAGAGCTGGCGCGCGAATTGGGGTGGAAGCCGTGAGCCGGTTCCTGGTCTGCGCCCCGGATTACTTCTCAATCGATTACGAGATCAATCCCTGGATGCGCCGCAAGAACGAGGTCCATTCGGACCGCGCGCGGGACCAGTGGGAGGGGTTGGTCCGGGTGCTGGAACAGGAGGCTGGCGCCATCCTGGAACGGCTCGATCCGGTGCCGGGGCTGCCCGATCTGGTATTCACGGCCAACGCCGGCGTCGTACAGGGACGGCGCGCGGTCGTCAGTCGATTCCGCCATCCCGAGCGGCAACGGGAGGAGATCCATTTCGAGAACTGGTTCCGCGCGCAGGGTTATGAGGTGGGGCTGCTTGAGAAGGGGTTGTTCTTCGAGGGGGCCGGCGACCTCCTGGGATTTCCCGATACCTGGTTTGGAGGCTATCGGCAACGGTCGGACATCAGGGCCTATCCGGTGCTTAGCGAGATCTTTCAGCGGGAGATCATTCCAGTGGAACTCGTCGATAGCCGCTTTTACCATTTGGATACCTGCTTCTGCCCGCTCAGCGGAGGGGAGCTGTTGTACTACCCTCCGGCGTTCGATCCCTACGCGCAGGCCGCGATCGCGGAACGGGTTCCTGCCGTGAGGCAAGTGGTCGTGCCGGAATCCGACGCGCTCAAGTTCGCCTGCAATGCGGTCTGCGTCGGCAAGCACGTGGTTCTGCCGACCGGGTGCGAGACGACCGAACGGCTACTTCACGAGCGGGGGTACCTCACCCATCCCACCCCGCTGGATGAGTTTCTGAAATCGGGCGGCTCGGCCAAGTGTCTGACGCTGGCCCTGGATTAGCCCACGGCGTCAATCGTCAAGCGTCATTCGGAAGGAGAAGCAGGAAGCGAAAGCGGCACCTTCTTTCGTCCTTCCGACGCGATTGACGGTTGACGAATGACGATTAACGTCTCCTGCGAAAAAGCCACGAAGCGTAGATCCCGCCGATCGCAATCGTGCTGGTCTCGATGATGAGCAGCATGTGGCTGACGACTCCCTCGGGCGGTCGTGACCAAAGCGGGTAGAAGCCCAGAAATTCAGGAGACCGATCGGGAGGAGACTCCCATGGCGGGAACAGCACGGCGAGGATCAAGATCCCGACCATCGCATAGAGGATCGTCATGTTCATCTCTTCTTTGATCGCGGGAGTCTGTGCTTTCCGCCCCTCAGAGGCCCGTGAAGGTTGCGGGTGCCCGCATTGCGGGCAGAATCGGGCCTCCAATTCGAGAACAGCTCCGCATTTGACGCAGGTGCTGAGCATGGCCAGGCCGAAGTATGGCCGGCGGGGTCCGAACCGTCAATATGACGGCAGTTTGGCGTGCCGCACGATGTGCCTGCAGGCGCGGAAGTCGCGGAAGTGGTGAAGGTTAAAAATGGTAGCCGAGGCCGAGCACAAAGTGGTGCATATTGTAGGTGCCGTTGAAGCCGAAATAATCGGGCTTCTCGTCGAAGCGGAAACGGGCATGGTTGAACTTCCATTCGCCGAAGAGCGCGAAGTGCCTGGTGACGAAGTAGCGGATTCCGACCTGAGTATTCAATCCGAGCCTGGTGTCAGATTGGGAGTCGGAGGAATTGGGGTCCTTGATGCGCGCGAAGAACAGCCCGGGACCGATGGCGACGTAGGGCTGTAACCGTTTCCCGGGGTAGCGAAAGACGAGATTCACCGGCGCCCAGGTCACGACGCGGAAGTAGGCGCCCGGCAACTCGGCGGTGGCTGAGACGGGAGGAACGGTCAAGGTCAGCGGCTGCTGCTTGATGTGGGGGTTCGTCATGAACGCTTCCGTCTCGAGGCCGAACCAGGGGGCGCGGTTGAAGAAATGACCGAACTTGGCGCCGAACAGCAGCGAGGACTTCAACGCATTGTCCGAAAAGGTCGAGCCCTCGGGGAAGGATCCGGTCAGATCGACATTGGTCAGCCCTCCGCTCATCGAAGGGACCGTGAGACCAAATTGTCCAGCCACGTAGGATTCCGCCTGCGCCGTCCCTTGTGCCGCGGCCATGAGAGAGCCGGCGAGCAGGCAAACCCTGGCCGTTATCCGAAGCATGGAAAAAGATTGATCAATGGCCATCTTGAATATTCCTCCTGCGTTGCTTGTGTCCGGGGAGAGGGTGTTGGTCATGGAAAACTCCCACTAGGGAAACGCAAAGGGCATGCCGAGACATGGGCCGATCTGCGGTCTCCTATGCTCTTACAGCGGACTTCCTCCGAAGTCTAATAGAAACGCCAAGTCCGACGGGGTCGCTTCTGCCGACATGTGGACTTGGTAATTCTTCGTGACGAGACGGCGACGAGCCGGACATGATCTTGCCTGGAGATGTCGGATCGCGTCCGACTTCCTTCCGATGAAGCCGTCTTCATTGACAGCGGAGAAACGCGGTTTCTATAATCCGCATCTCTCCGCCCGACGATCAGAACGCGACCGATCGCCATCCATGCATGACTGACTCCACTCGAACATTCCATCGCATCGCCGTCGTCGGAGCCGGCGCCTGGGGAACGGCCCTTGCGGCCCATCTCGCCAGGAAGTCGCTTTCCGTCGCCTTGTGGGCCTATGAGCCGGAGGTGGTGGAGACGATCCGCAGAGAGCGCGAGAACCGAATGTTTCTCCCTGGCATTGCCCTTCCTCCCTCCTTGGGCGCGACCCACTCGCTCGCGGAGGCGCTAAAGGGAGCAGAGGTCCTCTTGTTTGCGGTGCCCTCTCATGCGGCCCGGTCGGTCCTGACGCGCATCCACGAGACCGGTCATCCGGCCGGTCCCGTGATCAGCGCGACGAAGGGCATCGAAGAAGGCTCGTTTGAGCTGATGTCTGAAGTCGTGATCCACACGTGGCTGCGTGGCAACGCGGACCTGTTGGCCGTGCTGTCCGGTCCCAGCTTTGCCGGCGAAGTGGCCAGAGAGTTGCCGACCGCCGTCACCTTGGCCGGGTCGGACCGCGAATTGGTGCGCGATCTCCAAGCGCTGCTCATGACGCCACGATTCCGGGTCTACGGCAGCAGCGATGTCGTGGGGGTGCAGCTCGGCGGCGCGCTCAAGAACGTGATCGCGCTCGCCGCCGGCGTGGTGGATGGGTTGGGCCTTGGGCACAACACGCGCGCGGCGCTGATCACGCGGGGGCTGGCAGAGATCATTCGCCTCGGGCAGGCGATGGGCGCCGACCCGCGCACCTTCTACGGCCTGTCCGGCGTGGGAGATCTCGTGCTGACGTCGACGGGACCGGCCAGCCGCAACCATCAGGTGGGGCTGCGACTCGGGCAAGGAGAGCGGCTGACCGACATCTTGAACAGCATGCAGGCCGTAGCGGAGGGGGTGCGCACCGCCCGGGCGGCGCTGGGCCTGGCCCGGCGCCACCGGGTCGATATGCCGATCGTCCAAGAAGTCTGCGCGGTGCTCTTCGAAGGGAAGGCTTGCGACCGTGCCGTGAGGGATCTGATGGAGCGGGGCGCGAAGGAAGAGGTGGTCTGTTGAAGGGGAAACGGTCCGCGCCATGACACGCGAGCAGGTCACGCGGCTGTTGGCGCAATTTCGACGGGGCCGGCTCGATGAGTCGGCGGTCGTCGATCGGCTGCGGTCTCTTCCGGCCGAGCACCTGGGTTTCGCGACGGTCGATCATCACCGGTCCCTCCGGCAGGGGTTTCCCGAGGTTATTTTTTGCGAGGGCAAGACCACGGCGCAGGTGACGGCGATCGCCGCGCGGCTCCTCAAGCGGCACCGGTTGCTGTTGGCGACCCGCGTCTCGCCCGAAACGGCGCGAGCCTTGATGAAGCTGGACCGTTTGGCCCGGCACCATCCGGAGGCGCGCATCGTCACCGTGCAACCGGGGCGGCGTGAACAGAAGGGCCATGTGCTTGTGCTCACGGCTGGGACCGCGGACGTTCCCGTGGCCGAAGAGGCCCGTATCACCGCGGAGGTGATGGGCAGCCGTGTGGAGACCCTCTATGACGTCGGAGTCGCCGGCATCCATCGCGTGCTCAGTCAGCACAAGCGTCTGCAACAGGCCCGGGTCCTGGTGGTTGTGGCGGGGATGGACGGGGTGCTCCCCAGCGTGGTCGGCGGGCTGGTGGACCGGCCGGTAATCGCGGTACCCACGAGCACGGGCTACGGAGCGAGCCTCGGCGGCTTCGCGGCGCTCCTGACCATGCTGAATGCCTGCGCGGCGGGGGTCGGGGTCATGAACATCGACAATGGGTTCGGCGCGGGCTGCCTCGCGCACCGGATCAATATGCTGGGGGAGGAACGTCGGTTGTCAATCGTCAAACGCCTCCCTCACCGCCTCCTCTCCCCCAGGGGGAGAGGGGGACGCAACAGTCGGCTACGAGATTGACGGATGACCAGTGACGAATGACCGTTTCTATTTCACTTCCATCGTCCCGCGCTTGGGCCAGGAGACGGTGAGGGTGCGGGGGGTACTGTCTCCGTCCCCGATGATCTTGGCGCGGAGTTCGTAGCGGTACTGGCCGGCCTGAGCCTCCTGCCTGGTGTGGTCTTTCCCGTCCCAATTCAACGTGACGGTGACCCTGGGAGAGGGGCCTCGATTGGGATGGTCTCCTGCGGGAGAGGGACGGGGAGCCTGGTAGCCGATAGCGTCTAACATGGGAGCGACCGGTTGGCGGTAAGTCAGAAAGCGGAGACTGGTCTTGGATGGCGAGCTCAGCAGACAGGTGACTTCGAGCAGGCTCGCGCGTTCGACATCCGAGGGAAGGTCGATCGCCAGCGTGAATTGCAACTCGCCGCGCGACGGCACATAGGGCACCGGCTTGATTCGGACATCGACGATGCGAAGGTCCGGTTCCTTCTTGGGGGCGGCTTTCGATTTGCGCGCGGCCTGGGCGGCGTCCGGGCCCAGCAGACAGACTACCGCCACGCAGAGGACGCCGATGGCCGTCTTCCAGGTCGTCAGATCGGTCATGGCGTCGGCATGCTGGCCATCGTGATCCTGTCCAGTCCGCTGAGCGAGGAGAGTTGCGAGTGCGGCGTGGGATGACACCGGATAACATAGGCCCTGATCTCTGTCAATCGGACAACGGATTCCGCCGGACGAATCGATTGTCCCGATCGCCGCATTCCCGATTCGAAGAGACATTTGCTAAGATGCGCGCAGGTCGCGCGGCGCCGCACGCCGATCTCGGCCGATGAGTCGGTGGTCGATGCAACTGAACGAGAGCCACGAAGACGATGACCATGCATCTCCATTTTGATTGTTTCTCCGGGATCAGCGGCGACATGATGCTGGGGGCCCTGGTCGATGGGGGTTTGCCAGTCAAAGATCTCCGCCGCGGGCTCGCGTCGCTCGGCATCACGGGCTATGAGATCCGGGCCAAAAAAGTCATGCGCAACGTCATCCAGGCCACCAAGGTCGATGTGGTGATCCATCGATCGATGAAACACCCCTTGACCTTTCGCCAGATCCTGCGGCTGATCGAGGGGAGCCGATTGCCGGCGCGGGTCAAAGAGTTGGGACGAGAAGTCTTCACGCACATTGCGGAAGCCGAGAGCGTTGTGCATGGCGTGCCGGTGGAACAGGTGCATTTTCACGAGGTCGGGGTGGTCGACTCGCTCGTCGATGTGATGGGCACGTTGCTGGGCTGCCAATTGTTGGGCGTGTCGCGCGTCACGGCCTCTCCGGTCAATGTCGGGACCGGCTTCGAGCAGTCGGCCCATGGGACCCTGCCGGTTCCCGGTCCTGCGGTCGCGCGCCTGGCGCAGGGTGTGCCGATCTACAGCGAAGGCCCGAGACGGGAATTCACGACCCCGACCGGCATCGCGGTGCTTCGCACGCTCGTGGAGGAGTTCCGCGCCCTCCCGCCGATGTCGCCCACGGCCGTCGGGTACGGAGCCGGAGAGGCCGATCCTTACGGATGGCCGAATGTGCTGCGGCTGTTTCTCGGGGAAGTCCGGGACGGCGCCGGCGCCGACACGGAGTCGGTCTTTGAGATCGAGACGAACCTCGACGACCTGAATCCCCAGGTCTACGAAACCGTCATGGAACGGCTCTTTGCGGCCGGCGCATTGGACGTGACCTTGGCGCCGGTCGTGATGAAACGGGGGCGGCCCGGCACGGTGCTGACGGCGCTTGCCAACAAGGATCGAACCCGCCAAGTGGCGGACGTGATGCTGCGGGAGACCACCGCTTTGGGCGTTCGCTATCGGGAAGTGGCCCGCGAGGTGCTGCCGCGCACGTTTCAGCGCGTGTCGACGAAGTACGGGCCGGTCCGGATGAAGGTGGCGTCGCGCAACGGCGTGCCGATCAGGGCGGTGCCGGAATATGCGGATTGCCGGGCGCTGGCCGAGCGGTCAGGCAAGCCCGTGCGGGAGATCATGGAAGAGGCGATCGTGACCTATCATCGCAAGCCCGCGCGCTCGCCCTCCGGGAAACGGTCGCAGAGGAAACGAGCGTGATGATCGGTGAAGGGTCCTCGTGACGATTGTCCTCTACACGCTCCTGTTCCTCGCGTCGATTGTCGTCACGCTCGCCGGCTGCCACCTCTTCACCAACGGGATCGAGTGGGTCGGCAAGCGGCTGAATGTCTCCGAAGGCGCCGTCGGCAGCATCTTTGCGGCGATCGGCACGACCTTGCCGGAAACCTCCATTCCGATCATCGCCATTTTCTTTGGAACCGGACCGGAACAGACCGCGGTCGGACTCGGGGCGATCCTGGGCGCGCCCTTCATGCTCAGCACGCTGGTCTTGCCGATCCTGGCGGGCTTGCTGCTGCTCTACGCCAGGCTGGGCAAGAGGACGGCCAAGTTTCATTTGAACTATCGGGAGGTCCGGCTGGATCTGCAATTCTTTCTGCTGGGCTACGGCGCCGCGCTGCTCTGCGCGCTGACGCCCAACAAGGCGCTTCATTATGCCGCCGCGACGCTGTTGATCGCCGCCTATCTCTATTATATGAAGATGAAGCTCTCGGCGCCGGGAGAGGAAGGAGAAGGGTCGGCGGTGGAACCATTGCTCTTTGCGAAGCAATCGGCCAAGCCTTCCTTCGGCATGATCGGCCTTCAGGCGGCGGTCGGCATGGCCGGGCTCGTCGGAGGGGCCCACATGTTCGTGACGGCGGCCCATTCGCTGGCCGAATCGCTCCATGTCGCGCCCCTCATCCTGGCCCTGCTGATTGCGCCGCTCGCGACCGAGCTTCCGGAGATGTCGAACAGCTTTCTCTGGCTCTACCGGAAGAAGGACCAACTCGCGGTGGGTAATGTGACCGGCGCAATGGTCTTCCAGGGAACCTTTCCCGTGTCCCTTGGCCTGATCGGAACCGAATGGGCGCTGGGTCCGTCGGCGCTCCTCACGATGGTCTTGGCCGTATTTGCCGGCGGGGTCACCTTGCTGCAATTGCTGGGAGGCGGACACTGGCGCCCCTGGCTGTTGACCGGCGGCGCGATCCTGTATATTGGCTACACCCTCTATCTCTATGGCTCGTGACAGAGACAGAATCGCGGGCGATCGGCCGCCCCTGCTGGGTATCACGATGGGGGACCCGGCCGGGATCGGTCCGGAAGTCGTGGCAAAGGCGCTGGCCAAGGCCTCGGTCCGCCGTGGATGCCGGCTCCTCGTCATCGGGTCTTTTCCCGTGATGGAGCGGGCGCTCAAGCTGCTGCGCTCGCCCTTGAAGGCGGTGAAGGTCACCGATGTCGGGCTGGTCTCGGCCGGACCGAAGCAGGTGCCGGTTTGGGATCCCCTGCCCCAGCCATTGGATTCTTTCGAGATCGGCAAGGCGGCGCCGGAAACAGGCGCCGCCTCCGTTTCCTTCATCACCGAGGCGGTCCGTCTGGCCGAAGCGGGCCTCATCGACGCGATGGTCACCGCGCCGATCAACAAGGAAGCGATGCACATGGGCGGGTACCGCTACCCGGGCCACACGGAGTTGCTGGCCGACCTGACCAAAAGCACCGAGGTCGGCATGATGATCTTGGGCGGGCCGCTGAAGATCATGTTCACGACCACGCACGTTGCGCTCCGGGAGTTGCCCGAGAAATTGACCGTGACGGCGATCGTCAAGGCGATCCGGTTGGCCGACCTCGCGCTGCGGGAGTCGTTCTGCATTCGAAAGCCACGGATCGGGGTAGCGGCGCTCAACCCCCACGCCGGCGAACACGGCTTGTTTGGCGACGAAGAACAGACCACGATCCAACCGGCGGTGGCTCAAGCCCGGCTGGCCGGCATCGATGCGAGCGATCCGCTGCCGGCCGATACGTTATTCGGCAAGGCGGCCAGAGGCGCCTATGACGGAGTGGTGGCCCTCTATCACGACCAAGGGCTCATTCCGTTGAAGCTCGTTGCGTTCGGGACCTGCGTCAACATGACGGTCGGGCTCCCGATCATCCGCACCTCGGTCGATCATGGGACCGCCTACGACATCGCCGGCCGAGGGGTGGCGGAACCGGGCAGTTTGCTTGAGGCGATCAAACTGGCCGCACAGTTGGTCCGTATCCGCCGGCAGGCCGCTCGCACCGGTTCACGCCGGACTTCACGATGACTTCAACAATGGGTAGACCATGAGCACTTCGCAAACGGCACAGCAGATCATCGACGGCCAGTTACGCGAACTCGACGGGATTGTGAAGCGGCTCCTGCAGGATCTGAATATCGCCGCCGGAGCCGAACGGGTGGCCAAGTGGCAGGCGGCAACGGCGGCCCTCCTTAAGCCCCATGTGGGCGAAGCGGAAGCGGCAAAGTTCGCCCGGATGAAACCGGGGCCCTCCTTCACGAATGATCTGGTGGAAGAGTTCACGGACCAGGCCGAAGAATATCGAACCGCGCTGAAAGCGCTCGCGAAGAAGGTTCACCCGCAGACCCCGCCCGGCGGTTGACGGCACTCCTCCAGGATGCTCCCCCGCCCGCTCAAGCAACTCGGCCAGCACTTTTTGATCGATACGAACATCGTGCGAAAGATCGTCGCCCTGGCCGATCTTTCCGGACAGGAGACAGTGTTCGAGATCGGGCCGGGACGGGGGATTCTGACCCGCGCCCTCTGCGGCGTCGCCTCCCGCGTCATTGCCGTCGAGATCGACCGGCAACTGTACGAACACCTCCGGGACCACACGAGGGATTGCGCCAACCTGGAGCTTCATCACGGAGACGCGCTGAACTTTCCCTTGAGCAGTCTGCCGGAGGAGGCCGTCGTGGTCGCCAACCTGCCCTATTATCTTTCCACGGCCCTGCTGTTTCGCCTGCTGGACCATCGGGATCGCTGCTCGCGCTTGGTGTTGATGCTGCAAACAGAAGTGGCGCGCCGCCTCATTGCGGGGCCGGGGAGCAAGGACTATGGCGTGCTCTCCGTGCTTACGCAGGTTGCGGCCGAGGTGGAGTTGGCCTTTCATGTGTCCGCCCAGTGTTTTCGGCCCAGGCCGGAGGTCGGCTCGTCGGTGGTGAAACTGCGCATCACACGGCCCGGGCTCGTCCCGCCGGCGCAGGAGAAAGTGTTTCGGCTTGTCGTGCGGGCCTCGTTCGCGCACCGGCGCAAACGGCTGCTCAACTCGCTGCGCGACGAGGGGTTTGCGCCGGCTGCGGTGCAGGCGGCCTTGGCGCGGCTCCGCCGCTCGTCCGATTGCCGGGCGGAGGAATTGTCGCTCGAGGAGTTTGTGCAACTTGCCGAGGCGTTGGGGCAACCGATGGAGTCCGATGCCGTTCACGGCGACTCGGGACCGAGTGTATAAGCATCGGCAACGCCGCTCAGGACCGTGCGTGGCGCGCCGCGGTTTGTTTGAAATGGCGATACCCCTATGCTACGATCCGCGCGTATGGGTGCATCCACCACGGCGAGACGCGGTGACGCCCGCAGAGTTGGAACTCCTCCTTCACATATCCGGCGCGAGATCGTTGCCGTTGTTCTGATCACGCTCGGTCTGCTGCTGCTCCTCAGTCTCCTGTCGTATATCCCAGGTGACAGACCGCCGAACAATGGCACCTCCGCGGGTCCCTCTGCGGCGTCTCCCAGCAAGAATTTGATCGGCACGGTCGGCGCGGCGACGGCCTCGGCCCTGTTTTGGCTGATCGGGGCGGGCGCCTACGTGCTGCCCCTGTTCCTGATCCATGTCGGCATCCGTTGTTTCATGCAGGATAACGTGACCGTGCCGCTGAAGACCGCGCTCTATTCCACCGTGGCGCTGGTCTCCCTCAGCGGCTTTCTGCATTTGGAGCTGCCCGGCATTCCGACGCTGGTCGGCGGCGTCGTCCAGCGGGGGCTCAGCGGCGGGGTCATCGGCCAGGGGCTTGCCTCGTTCCTCACGGCCTATTTTGCCAGCACGGGCGCCCACATCATCCTGTTTTCCATCCTGTTAGTGACGCTGCTGCTCTCCACCTCCACCTCGCTCGCCCATATGATGGACCGATTGTCCGGTTGGATGGAGCTGGGGCAGGAGGTCCAGTCGGCCCTCCGCGACTGGTTGGAAGAGCGCCTTGAGCAGCGGAACAAGCGAAACCGGCGGGCCAGAACGAAGCCGCCCAAGATCAATCGCTCGACGGCCGACAGCTCTGCTCCAACCGAAGAGGAGTTTGATCAGGAAGAGGACGAAGAGGCATTCGACCCGTCACTGCAGGCGCCGGTGGTCAGAACCGTCCAGCCCGCTCCGATCGAGGAACCTATCGAGCCGCCGCAACCGGCGCCGAGCGCCGTGCGGTCGGATTATCGTCTTCCCGATCCTCGTGAGTTGCTCGACGATCCGCCGCAGCAAACAGCTCGGATGACGGATCAGGAACTCAAGGCCCAGTCGGAGGTCTTGGCCAAGGCACTCCTGAGCTTCGGGATCGAGGGCAAAGTGACGGAAGTCCACCCCGGTCCGGTCGTGACGATGTATGAGTACGAACCGGCGCCGGGCGTGAAAGTCTCACGGATCGTGAATCTGGCCGATGACTTGGCCTTGGCCATGAAGGCGATGAGCCTCCGGATCGTGGCGCCCCTGCCGGGCAAATCGGTGGTCGGCATCGAGGTGCCCAACCGCCAGCGCGAAACCGTGTCGTTCAAGGAAGTGATCATGAGCGAGGCGGTCACCCGCTCCCGCTCCAAGCTGACGATGGCGCTGGGGAAGGATATCTTCGGCACGCCGGTGGCGGCGGACCTGCGGACCATGCCCCACGTGCTGGTGGCGGGCGCGACCGGCGCGGGCAAGAGCGTCAGCTTGAATACGATGCTGCTCAGCATCCTGTTCAACGCCCGGCCGGATGAGGTCAAGCTGCTGTTGATCGATCCGAAGATGTTGGAGTTGCAGACCTACGACGGGATTCCCCATCTGCTGCGGCCCGTCATTACCGATCCCAAGTCGGCGGCTCGAGGACTGGGCTGGGTCGTCCAGGAAATGGAACGCCGTTATAAGCTGCTGGCGGAAGCGGGGGTGCGCAACATCGAAGGGTACAATCGTTGGGTCCACAAGGAGCAGGGGGGAACCGCGGGCGAACCGGACAAGGGCGCTCCCGAGCAGCCGGAATTGCCGATCTTCTTGTCGGAAGAGGAGCGGCTTTCCGCTGGAGAGAGCGACCAGCCTCCCCTGCCGACCGGAGAGCTCGGTCCTCAACCCAAGACGCCGCCCGCTCCCTTGCCCTACATCGTCGTGATGATCGATGAGTTGGCCGACCTGATGATGGTGGCCCCGAAGGACGTGGAGGAGAAGATCGCCCGCCTGGCGCAAATGGCCCGCGCCGCCGGGATTCATTTGGTGCTGGCCACGCAACGTCCCTCGGTGGATGTGCTGACCGGGTTGATCAAGGCCAACTTCCCCGCCCGCATCGCCTTTCAGGTCGCCTCCAAGACCGATTCGCGGACCATCCTGGATGCCAACGGAGCCGAAGCCCTGCTCGGCCGGGGAGACATGTTATATATGGCCTCGGGGACCGGACGGTTGATGCGCATCCATGGGTCGTTCGTGGCGGACGAAGACGTGCGGCGCGTTGTGGCCGTGGTCAAGAAACAGGCAGCCCCGAGTTACACGAGCTCGGAGCAATTCCAGCGCCAGGAGGAAGCGGCGGAAGAGGAAGCCAAGGACGAAGTGTATGAACAGGCCAAGGAACTGGTCCTCTCGACAGGCCAGGCTTCGGCCTCGCTCATTCAACGGCGTTTGCGGGTCGGCTATCCGCGGGCGGCGCGCATGGTCGAGCAGATGGAGGCGGAGGGGATTGTCGGGGCGGCGGGCCGCGACGGCCGCCGGGAAGTGTTGGGCCGGCGCGGCCCGGTCGGGCAGGCACATGGAGAATAGGCTGCACGGAGAGTCATGATGGCGTCGGGGTCGAATCGAACGAAGGAGCAGAGGCGACAGGATCGCAGCCGGCGGATGGTCATCGTTCTATGCACGTTGTCACTCGTCCTGCTTGGCCAAGGCCTGCTAAGCGGCCCGAGCCCGGCTCAAGAGGACAAGGCGGTTCAGGAGATCAAAGCCGTCGTCAAGAAAATACAGGCCCGTTACGAGCAGACCAAGGACTTGCAGGCGGACTTCGCGCAGAAGACCAGGGTCGAGGGGTTTGCGACACCCATCACGTCATCCGGCCGCTTGTTTTTGAAGCGTCCCGGCCGGTTGCGGTGGGACTACGTCGAGCCGAACCGCGAGGAGATTTACGTCAACCAGGACGACGTCAAGATGTACGTGCCGGAGCACAGCCAGGTGCTGATCGGCAAGCTGACGCAGATGGCCGCCTCGCAGGCGCCGCTCCAGTTGCTCCAAGGAATCGGCAAGATCGACGAGGAGTTCAACGTGGCGCCCGCGCCGAATCATGCGCGCGGCGCCGGCGGGCTTCCGCTGGTGGTGCTGACTCCCAAGACGAAGGACCAGCAGGCGGCGCGACCCTTCCAGCAGATCGTGCTGGAGGCGGACCCCAAGACCCACTATATCAAGAGCCTGACCCTGCACGAATTGAGCGGCAATGTGGCGACCTTTGAGTTTTCCTCCGTGAAGCCGAACACGGGATTGCAGGATGGGCTTTTCGACTTCACGGCGCCGGCCGGCACCGAGGTGGTGCGGGCGCCGAGTTTTCGCGCTCCGTGAACGGCGCCCTCAACCATCAGCGAGCCAATATGAAATTAGCTGACACCCTGAAAGCGGATCTCGGAGCCGAGATCGAACAGGCCATTCGTTCACTGGATTTTGACGAACTGCGGCAGACCTACTGGCGGCAGGGCGAGTTCCTCTTCATCAAGGAATTTCTGCCGCGTGAAATCGTGGAGCAGTATCTGGTGCCGCAGGCGCAGACGGTCAAGCCCTTGGTCAACCGCAACTATGTTCCGGGGCATAAGAAGGGCGGCAGCGTCAGCTATTTTCAGGTCATCGACCGGGCCCCGCGCTTCCTCGAACTCTATCGATCGCCAGCCTTCCTCGAATTCCTGAACCGTCTGGTCGGGGCAAAGCTGATGTTGTGTCCGGACAGCGATCCTCATTCCTGCGCCCTCTACTATTACACGGAAGCGGGGGATCACATCGGGTACCACTACGACACGTCCTACTACAAGGGCGCGCGCTATACCATTTTGATGGGGCTCGTCGACCGGTCGGAACATTGCCGGCTGGTCTGCCAACTCCACAAGAAGGACCCGGCAAAAACCAGCGACGAAATGCGACTCGCGACCGGCCCCGGCGATCTGGTCATCTTCAACGGCGACCGGCTCTGGCACGCCGTCACGCCGTTGGCCGAGGGGGAAGAACGGATCGTCCTTACCATGGAATATGTCACGAACCCCGACATGAATCCGGTCAAGCGGCTCTACTCCAACCTCAAGGACGCCGTGGCCTATTTCGGCTTGAAGGCGTTTCTACCCCGACGCCCCGCCTCCTCCTGACAGGCTTATATCGACTCTCAGACGGATCTCAACGCCGCTGATGGAGGATGAAACCATGCGCATGAAGAACCCCCCGCATCCTGGCCGCATCATCCGGCAGGAGTGCATCGAGCCTCTGAACCTGACCGTGACCGCCGCCGCGAAGCACTTGCGCGTCACGCGGCAGGCCCTTAACAATCTTGTCAACGAGCGGGCCGGGGTTTCGCCGGAAATGGCCATCCGCCTTTCCAAAGCGTTCGGCGCCAGTCCCGAAGTCTGGCTTGGCCTTCAGCTCGACTACGATCTGGCCCATGCCGCCAAGCGCGCGGCCGGCTTGAACATTCCTCGTATCGAGCCGCGGGAAACTACGCCGGCGGCCTAGCTAGCCCACATTATTCATGACGGTTCGTGACGAAACCGCCAAGATGCCAGGCGAGACGGGCACGCGGAGCCGCGAGGGAGGAAGGCATACTTGAAACAGTATGTCGACCGACCGAGCGACGAGCCTGCCCGCTTGGCTGCAGGAACCTGGCAGGCAAGCTTGTCGCAGCGGCGTATCGGCGGTTGCAGTAGAAGCGGTCATGAATAATGTGGGCTAGGGCGGCATCCCCCTCACCCTCTCCTCTCCCGGTGGGAGAGGAGAGGGCGCTGGTCGATCCCGTCTCGTCGTCACTCGTCATCCGTCAATCGCAGCGGAACAGAGTTCAAGCCGGTCTCCTCCCTTGAATGACCAGTGACGGCTGCCTATTGACCAATGACCATTGACGAATGACGTTTGACGCTTGCCGCGTCGCTGCTACGCCGTTCCGCCGGGCCGCGGCTGATCCGGCTGATTGATCGGCAACGTCACGAAGAAGGTCGTGCCCTCCCCGACGCGACTTTCGACCGAGACGCGCCCCCGGTGCAACTCGACCAGGGATTTGACGATCGACAACCCCAAGCCGGCTCCGCGCGCCTCCGGCGGGACGGCTCCTCCTCGGAAAAACCGCTCGAACACCTTCGGCAGCTCGTCCGGCGGGATGCCGCAGCCGGTGTCGGTGACGGAGATCTGCACCTGCTCCGGTTCCACCAAAGAGGTCTCGACCGTAATCCGACCTCCGCGCGGCGTGAACTTGGAGGCGTTGCCGACCAGGTTCGTCAGGATCTGTCCCAACTTGTCGCGATCGGCCCTGACGACGAGCGTCGATCCGACCGAGCGGGTTTCGATCGCGATGCCCTTCTCCGAAGCCGGGCGGCGGAGATCGTCCACGACCTCCTCGACCAGTTCGGTCAGGTTGACGGAACTCCAATGCACTTCGACGCGGCCCGCCTCGATTCGGGAGAGGTCAAGCAGCTCCGCGATCATATGGGTGAGCCGATCGGCGTTGAACTTCACCCGGTTGAGGTAATGGCTCTGCTTGTCGGTCAGGGGGCCGGTCAACCCGTCGAGCATGTTGTCGACGTAGCCGCGGATCGCCGTCATGGGGGTGCGCAGTTCGTGGGAGACGATCGACACGAACGCGGATCGAAGCTTGTCCAGTTCCCTCAACCGTTCATTGGCGGCGAGCAGCTCTTGCGTCCGTTCACGAACGCGGTGCTCCAAACTCTCGGTCAAGTTTTCCAACTGATGATAGGTCCTGGCGTTGTCGATGGCGACGGCCACATGGCTCGCGACCGTGGTCAACAGGTCGAGATCCTCCTGGGTGCAGCGGGAGTCGCCCCGGTCGCCGGCCAGGTACCCGAGAATGCGCTGTTGCGTCCGAAGCGGCGCCATGACGAACGACCGGACCTGGATCCGCCTCATGATGTCGAGCGCAGGCGGATACACGCGCTCAGACACAGCTTCGAGATCCTGGACCAGTAGCGGTTTGCCTCGGATCAAGGTCTCTGCGCCCAGGGTATCCTGGTCCCGGACCGGAATGTCGATCTGACCCCAAAGCCGAACAATATCCTCCGGGATACCGGAGACCCGGACCAGCCGCGCGTGGCCGCTTTCTTGGTCGTAGAAAAAGAGCGCCATGCGGGCGAAGCCCAGATTGTCCGTCAGCAACTGGAGCACCGTGCTCAGCAGCCGGTCCAGTTCCAGCGTCGAGGTGATGACGGCGCCGGCCTGGTTCAACGTCGTCAATTGCCGGACCTGCCGGGAGATCGTTTCCAGGTTTCTGGAGATGGCTTGATCGCGGTCCTTCAGCGACTGGGTCATGCTGTTGAACGTCGTGGTGAGTTCGCCGACTTCATCGTCCGTGGTGGGCTGGACGGTGGCCGACAGATCCCCGCCGCTGATCCGCCGAGCGATGACGGCCAGCGACCGCAGCGGGGTGATGATCCGATTCGTCAGCAGGATGGTGCCGGCGATGCCGCCGAGAATGATGAGCATCGTGAGCAAGGCGGAGGTGCGGACGGCCTCCATCAGGGCCTGGCTCAGGCGCGATTCCGACAGCCCGACTTGGATGAGCCCATAGATCCTCGGCGAGGTCTCGGCGCCCTTCCGGGGCGGCGCCAGGGTCTCCTGGCTTTCGAGCGACGGCCCCTCGAGCAAGAGGTCGCGATCGGCCGGCTTGGTCACCGGGAGCGCCAAGTCATAGACGCCTTCGCCGCCGACGGCCGAGGGCCACAGCGGATTGCCCCGTTCCGCCACGCGAACCTGCGGGTCGCTCCCTTCCCGAGCGGCCATATAGGAAAGGATCGGCTCCGTGGTGGAGGTTTGAAGCAGACGGGGCGCCAGCGTGGGATCGGGATAGAGCGGCGTCTTGGGCGATCGGACCCGATGCGTGCCGTCGGTGAACGCGCCTTTGGTCTTGGCGACGAGCGGTTTGCCCTCCGAATCGGAAATCACGACGTAGACGACGTCTTCCACGGCGAGCGCGACGTCCGCGAATTCGGTCAGCGTCAGCAGGTCCTCGGTGGCGATGGCGAAGCGCACCCGGGGATTGAAGGTCAGGTTCTTGACGAGAATCCTCCCGATGTTGGTCAGTTGCTGCGTCATCGTGGCCTGTTTGTTGTAGAGAAAATACCAGCTCAACCCCGAGCAGGTGACAATGATGATCAAGCTGAAAAAGACCACGAACCGCGTCCTCAGGCTGAGGAAGCGTCCGGGGAGGCCGGGGCCTGCAGCAGGGATCTGTGATCGGGGCGACGTCATGGCATCCTCTAATAGCGCTCGTCCGCGCGTCGCTCGATCTCGGGAGGAATGTCGAGGCCGAGGAAGCGAGCGGTCTTGAGGTTGAGGGCCAGATTAAAGTGATCGGGGACCGTTTTGACGGGCGGCACGACCTGCCGGTCCAGAATGCGCTTGGACAGCCGCGCCGCTTGTTTGCCGATGTCGCGGTAGTTCACGGACAGGCCAAGGAGCGCGCCCCGCTTCACGAACTCCGACGAAAAGCCGAAGACCGACCGGTTGGCGTCCAAACTCTCCTGGAGGATGAACGGCAGGGACTCCTCGCTCAGCACGGTCGTATCAGGGACCAGCCAGAGGGCATCGACCAGCGGAAGCAGGGTGCGCAGCATCGGAGGAATCTCGCGCTCGGAGGAAATCGGCTGGGCCAGCAGCTCGATTCCCTGCTGTTTCGCGACAGCGGTCGCCTCCTGCAGCAGCCGAGCGGTCTTGCCGGGGTCGTACAGAACGCCCACCCGTTTGAGCTTCGGCAGGATCGTTTTCATCGTGGCGAATTGCTGGGCCGGCGGGACTTCGAGCGAGATGCCGGAGAGGTTCGGCGCGGAGAGGTCGTATTTGTCGGGGTCGAGCACCAGACAATAGACGACCGGGACATCGAGGACTTCGAGCTTGGCAGCGAGCGCGGCCTTCACGCCCACGGCCAGCACGAGCGAGGCGTCGGAGGCGCGGATGCGGCGCGCCAGCTTGCGCCCCCGTTCCAGGTCTCCTTCCAGATCGTATTCGCGGAGAGTGAGGTTGTCGTTCGTGGCGGTGGAGCGGAAGCCTTCGACGGCCTGATTATAGGCCGACAGGTCGGAGGATTTGAGGATGGCGATCTCAGTGGCCTCGCTCTCGCCCACGGAATGGAGAGACACCAGCCAGGCGAAGGAGAGCGCCAGGACCAGCGGCCATGGGGCGGGACGCCATCGGTTCACGGCAGGGCCGGCCTTTCCGGAGCAGCGGGACGGACCCACGCGGGTAGAGATTCCCGCAGTGGGTCACGGCAACAGGCCTGCCCTTGTGAATCGAGGCTCCTCATTCGCGGGTCCGTTCGGTGATGTCTTCGGCCAATCCCGCCACCCGATAGACGCGACCGTCGCGATTGAGAATGGGAAAGGCCCGGTCTCGGATCACCCGGATCGATCCGTCCGGACGGATGATGCGATAGGTCTCGTCATAGCGCCCGGGGACCTGCTTCGTCAGCGCCGCTTCCCGCACGCGGGACTGATCGTCCGGATGAATCGAATCCATCCAAGAGCCGGGGTAGGCGTAGAGGCTGCCGCAGGACCGACCCCAAATCGTTTCATAGGCCGGGCTGACGTAGAGGATGCGCGTCTTCTCGGGGTCCGACAGCCAAAAGACCTCGCGGATGTGTTCCGCCAATTGGCGAAACATTTCCTCGCTTTCGCGCAAGGCCTCCTCGGCCCGCTTGCGGTCGTTCACGCACTGCAACGTTCCGGCCATCCGCACGAACCGCCCCTGGCTGTCCCAGATGGCCTGGCCCCGCGATCGAAACCAGCGGTATTCGCCTCGCTTCGTGCGCAGCCGGTATTCCACGTCATAGGGGCGCCCGCCGTTGATGTGGGCGGAGAGGGCTTCGAACACCATCTCCTTATCATCCGGATGGAGCCGCGACGTCCAGCTTTCCAGCACGTCCGGAAATTCCTGCTCTCCATAGCCGAGCAGGGCTTTCAGGCGCGGCGACCACCAGACCGGCGTGTCGGGCGACGACCAAGGTTGCCCCGGGCGGGGATGGCCGTCCCAGAGGCCGAGGTTCGATCCGTTGATGGCCAGCTCCAGCCGCTCTTCGCTGATGCGCAGGGCCTCTTCGGCCCGTTTGCGTTCCGTGATGTCGCGGATGATCCCGCTGAAGAACCGGCCGCCGGCGCTGGTCCAGGTCGCCAACGAGAGCTCAAGGGGAAACTCGGCGCCGTCGCGCTTCAGGCCATGGAGCTCGATGGGTCTGCCGATCAAACGGCTCTGGCCGGTCTGTTGCAGCCGCAACAGGCCGGCGGCGTGGGCGTCACGGTAGCGGGCCGGCATGAGCACCGTCAATGGCCGACCCGCGAGGTCTGCCTCCCCGTAGCCGAACAGCTCGGCGGCCGACTTGTTGCAGGAGACGATCATCCCCTCCTGATCGGCGACCACGATCGCGTCCGACGCCGACTGGACGATCGCGCGGAACCGCTCCTCGCTTTCGTTGAGCGCATGCTCGACCTGCCGCGCCTTGACCGCCAGCGCCTGGACGCCCACAGCCCGGCGCAATGTCGCGCGCAGCTCATCCCGGTTATAGGGTTTGGTCAAGTAGGCGAAGGCCCCCTGCATCAGGGATCCGATCGTCCGCTCGGAATTGGTGAAGGCGGTGAGGATGATCACCGGCAGCGTCGGGTCCATCCGTTGAAGCGACTCCAGCACGGAGAGGCCGTCCAGATCGGGCAGGCCGAGGTCGAGAATGACCGCGTTATAGTGGCGATCCTGCGTCTGAGACAGGGCTTCGGTGCCGGTGCCGACGAACTCGACCTTGTACCCGTCGTGTTCCAGCAGCTCCTGCAATGTGAAGCCGATGTCGGGATCGTCGTCGACGATCAGAATGGAGCAATCGGACGTGGATGTAATCATGGCTTCCCTCCATACCAAGCTTGCTAGACCCGGCGGCTCATCGGGCGAAGCCCCTCTTCATTGACGCCGCCGGAGAAATACCTCTCGTGATCCTTCTCGCGCTGTTCTTCATACCAAGCTTGCTAGACCCGGCGGCTCATCGGGCGAAGCCCCTCTTCATTGACGCCGCCGGAGAAATACCTCTCGTGATCCTTCTCGCGCTGTTCTTCATACCAAGCTTGCTAGACCCGGCGGCTCATCGGGCGAAGCCCCTCTTCATTGACGCCGCCGGAGAAATACCTCTCGTGATCCTTCTCGCGCTGTTCTCCATACCAAGCTTGCTAGACCCGGCGGCTCATCGGGCGAAGCCCCTCTATACCAAGCTTCGCTTGAACCGCGGGCCTCTTTATCGTCGTATCGTAATTGCGGCCAGCGGAGAAAAACCTCCAGCGATTCGTACCTTCTGATCCAAGCTTCGCTTGAACCGCCGGCCATACCAACCTTTGGTTGAACGGCGGGCTCTTCATCGATTTATCGAAACGACGCCCGCCGAGACGCGCCGCCAGTGATGTCTATCGCCTTTCTCCGAACCCTTCTTCGTTTGAACCGCCGCCGGCGAAACGCCTCATGGAATGCTCCTCTACTTCAAAAGCTCGCATGCAGCCCGATGAAGATGCGCCGTCCCGGCTCGGGGAAGCCGGGATTCCGCGCATAGTCGGAATCCAACAGGTTTTCGAATGCAAGATAGGGCTTGAGGCCTTTTCGGACCTCGTACATGAGCTTCCCGTTCAGCAGGAAAAAGTTGGTGTAGGTCGGCAAGCGGCCCGGCGAAAAATCCGCATTGGTGAACGGCGAGCCGTCGATATAGGACAGTTGCAGAAAGCCGCTGAGGCCGAACGGAGCCTGATAGATCAGCCGGGAGTTGACCTGATGGTAATAGGTGGTGCCCGGCGCCTGGCCGCGGCTCTCGAAATCAATGTTCGTGTAGGTGTAGTCCGCCGACATCGACAGGCCCTTGACCAGCCTGGCCGTCACTCCGGTCTCGATACCCTGGCTGAGCAGGGACGTGAGGTTCTGGTCTTGGGTCACGTTGCCGGGCAGCCGGACGAAGCCGATGACATCGCGAAGGTCGTTGCGGAACCACGTGACGCTGACCTGCACCCGGTCGCCCCAGAAATACTGGTCCGCTCCCGCCTCGACGGCAAAGTTCCGTTCCGGTTTCAGTTCCGGGTTGCCGATCCCGCTGAAGACGTTCAGGAGCCGGGGCAGGCGGCTCTTGTCGCCGATGGCGGCATGGAGTCTTGTGCTGGTGAACGGCTGGTAGACGACGGACCCCCGCGGGTTGACCGAATCGATCGTGCGCCGCTGGACGTACAGCATGTCGTAGTTGAGGCCGGCGGTGAACAGCAGGTTCGAGACTGGGGCATATTCCGCCTCGGCGAAGAAGTCCGTCGTGAATGACTCCTGATCTTCCGTAAACGCGGGATTCACCCCTTCCCGTTGATGGCGGTCCTGCTTCAGGAACGTGCCGGCCTTGAACCGGACCTGCTTGGTCAGGTCATAGGCCGCTTGAAGATTGGTGCCGTAGACGTCGTTCCGGTCTCGGCTGATGTCGGTGTATTGGGAGAACAACTGGTTCGGATAGAAGACCAGGTCGTTGCTGAAACGGTCGTAATAGACGTTGCCCCGCAATTCCAGCCGGTCGAACAGCCGGGTCGTTCCATAAAGATCCAGATATTGCCGTTTCCAGGTCGGGAAATTGGTGAAGTTCAACCCCCCGCCCAATCGCCCGCCGCTTTGCAGGTTGATGTTCACCGGGTTTTCGAGGTCCGCACTGTAATAGCCGGCTTGGAAGGCAATCCGGCTGGTCTTGGAGAAATCGTATCCGAGGTTCAGGGAAATGTTCCCCTTTTCATAGGCTGAGTTTTCCCGAAAGTCATTCGGCTGCACGGGCGTCGGTTGAAAATCCGAGGACAGGGGAAAGCCGTTGCTCCGGCGATAGCTCCCGGCGAGAAAGTAATTGAAGCCGCCCTTCCTGCCCCCATGTTGCAGCCAATAGTCCTGAGTGTTGTGGCTTTCATAGGAGGCCGTGAGCCTGGTCGTCGGCACGGCGGTGCCGCGCTTGGTGACGATGTTGATGACGCTGCCGATGGCGTTGGGACCGTAGGCGGCGTCCACCGGGCCCTTCACGACCTTGATCTTGTCGACGTTGTCGATCGGCAAATTGTTCAAATCGACGTCCCCGAAGAACGGATCGTAGACCGGGCGTCCGTCGATGAACACGATGGTCTGCCGCACGGTCAGGCCGCGGATGACGGCTGAGGAGGGATTTTTGCCGCCTCCGACCGACAGGAACAGCCCGGGCACGAATCGCAAGGCGTCGGCCACGCTCCGGGCGTTCTGGTCGAGAATATCCTGGGCCGTCACCTCAAAGACCTGCGAGGTCGGCCCCAACGTCTGCTCGGTTGAGGGCACCAATTCGCCCATCTGAAACAATTCCGGGTTCTGCTCTTCGCCCATGAACGCAAACAGGTCCTTGGTCTCTTGAGACTCGGCTGCGCCGGCCGGTGAATCCATCACGAGAATCCCGATGAGACACATGATCAGCAACCAGGTTACGAACATACGACCTTCTATGGCGTGAGGCGCCACGCCTGCTCCCCTGATCCGGTCCGCCACCCGTCGCCCAGGCGGTTGAACAAGTCGGCCAACCTGCCGCCGTGGCTCTTGGGATGCGACGGGTGATCACCTCATGGTCTCGTCGTCTGCGTCAAACGTCAGTCGTCAATCGTGGAATGATGCAGGGGAGGGGGTGCGAAGACTTGCCAGTCCTCTCCGCCTGACGAATGACGACTGACGGATGTCCGCTCGCCCGCGACGGCTTCCTTGCCGATCTCTTCGATCTCATGTCGATTCCAACCGCCCTTCGCGCGTCTGGTCGGGCGCCGGCTTGCGCTGATAGGGCGTCCGTTCGATCGCGATCCCGATCGTGCCGATGATCTGCCCGGCGTCGTTCCGGAGGGGCTCCACATGCGTGTGGAACGTGAGGCCCATCCAGTCCTGCTCGTAGGTGATGGATTCGCCGGCAATGGCGCGCCGGTGCGCGGCGATCGCCGGGAAGCTGTCGTCCCGGCTGTCGAAGTAGTCGTACAGGGTCGTCCCCACCACCTCGTTGGGCCGATGGCGGAGCAACGTCAGGCCGGTGCCCAGCGAGGAGGTGAAGCGCAGGTCCCGGTCGGTGGTCCAGAGGATGCCAGGCACCTTGTCGAGCAACAGGTGCAGGCCCTGTTCGCGATGGTGCAGCGCATCCTGGGCCTGTTTGCGCTCGCTGATGTCTTCGCAGACGATCATGATGAGCGGCCGGTCCGCATGGTCCCGGACGACGCGCGCGCGTTCCTTCACCCATATGACGGTGCCGTCCTTCCGGACCTTGCGGAATTCCCAGGTCAGCACGTGTCCGTCCAGGGCCAGGCAGGAGGCGAGATGACGCCGGATCGAGGCGCGGTCCTCTTCATGCACGACCGTGAAGACCGGCTGGCCGATCAGCTCGGAGACCGCATACCCGAGTTGGTCCGCGCCGAACCGGTTGACGGATTGCACCAGGCCTTCGGGATCGACCGTGAAGTACATCGAGGGGTTGTCGTCATACAGGACCCGGTATCGTTCTTCGCTGAGTTGGAGCGCCTCTTCGGCCCGTTTCCGCAAGGTGATGTCCCGGATGATCCCGCAGAAGAACGTGCCCTGTTGGCTGGTCCAGGTGGTGAGCGTGAGCTCGATCGGAAATTCGCTCTCGTCTTGCCTGAGCGCGTGCATTTCCACCGTCTTGCCGAGGATGCGGGATTCCCCGCTGGCGGCGAACCGATCCAGGCCCCGTTGATGGGCCTCCCGATAGCGGGCCGGCATCAGCATCGTGAGGGGCTGTCCCGTCATTTGCGGTTCCGTCCGGCCGAACAGCCGTTGGGCGGCCGGATTGCACGACAGGATGATGCCCCGCGCGTTGGCCAGGATGATCGCGTCGGTGGCCTGTTGCACGACCGATCGGAATCGTTCTTCTTCGGCGGTCCTGGCCTGATCCTGGGTTCTCCCGCGAAGCGGCGGAGTCCGGCCCCCGACGGCCCGGCGCAGCACCGACCGCAGCTCCTCGCGATTGTAGGGTTTGGCCAGGAACGCGAAGGCCCCCTGCCCCAGGCTGGCCACCGACCGTTCAAGGGTCGAATAGGCGGTCAGCACGATGACCGGCAGGGTCGGCACCATCGACAGGATCGCGGTCAGCACTTCAGACCCGTCGCAATCGGGCAGGCCGAGATCCAGCAACACCGCCGCGAACGACCGCTCGGAGACGCGCGCGATGGCCTCGCGCCCTGTCTGGACCGACTGAACCTCGTAGCCGTCGTGTTCCAGCAGGTCGATCAGGCCTGCGGCAATATCCGGGTCGTCGTCCACGATGAGCACGGCCGGATGGGGCAGGAGCGGATCATCGACAATCATGAGCAACCTCCGCGGGTCTTCGAATGTGAAATGGGGAATGTGGAATGCGAAATGGGAGACGAGGAATGCTCAACGGACGATTCAGAATGAGAAATGTGAAATGAGGAATTCTTAGCATTGGGAGAAGAAGCGCGCTTGTGTGAACCGAGGTTGTGGCGCGTCGTCAACGTGATACGGCTGAGGAGTGCGACCAGTTCTTGGCACGCCGGGGGCAGCCGGTCGATGTCCGGTTCATCCATCGCGTTGGATTCCTGGATAAGCCGCAACCAATAATGGGTCTCGCGCGCTTCTTTCAAGGCGATGGACATTTTCGCGAGACAATCCTTCTTGCCTTCTCCCTCACTCCTCATTCCCCATCCCTCATTTCCCATTCCTCACTCAGCACTCGTCTTCGATTCTCCCCTCATCCCGCCTTCTCCCCTCGGGGGAGAAGGGAAGGTTGAAGGGGGCATTCTCCAAGCGCTTGACCGCTGTCCGACAACTTCTGTACTCTGTCCGACAGGAGGTTTCACGATGGCTCTTGTTCAAGTGTCTGCTCGGCTGAATCCGTCCCAGTTGAAGCGAGCCAAGAAGGCCCTCGGCACCAAGACGACGAGCGAAACCCTTCAAAAAGCCTTGGACCTGGTCACCGAAAAGGCGGCGCACGATTGGGTGATCCAACGGTACAGCGGCGTCGGGAAACCGGATGCCTTCAAGCACGCCTAAGTTCGCCATTCTCGACACCTCCGTTTACATTGAGAACTTCCGAACCGGCCGTTTCGCATTTCGGATTCTTCAGTCTCCATTCGTGGTCCGATGCTCGGCGGTCGTGCTGCATGAACTCCTTCGCGGAGCGCAATCGAAGCTTGAGCGTCGGTTCGTGATGGACTTGATGAATCGATGCCAGATCATCACCCCCGCCGAAGGTCATTGGTTTCAGGCCGCTGAGACTCTGAGTGTGATGAGGAAGCGCGAGCACGACGACCGCTCCAAGGTGCGCGACTTGGCCATGGATGTATTGATCGCGCTGTCCGCTCGCAGCATCGGAGCGGCCGTGATCACCTGTAACAAGGCCGATTTTCAAGCTATCCACCGCCATCTGTCTTTCCATCTGGTCTACTGGGACTAACCTGGCTCCTCTCTCATTCATCACTTCTCATTCTCCATTCCACACTCAGCATTCCCATGGTCTCTCCACAAATGCCCATGTTTCTGCTATGGTGATCGTCCGGCTCGCGGGGCCTTGCTTCAACGTGGAGGTGTGGTCTATGAGAACGTTTGCCGCGTATTTGGAATGGGATCCGGACACACAAATGTATGTGGGGTTTGTGCCGGGCATTTCGGGAGCACATACCCAGGGCAAAACACTGGATGAACTCCACAAGAATCTGAAAGAGGTTCTGGAGTTATGTCTTGAGGAATATCGGGCAAGCGGAGAGGAACTCCCCCGGTTTGTTGGTTTGCAGCAGATCGAGGTCGCTGGATGACGAGACTGTCCATCGTAGACTGCAAGACCATGGAAAAGATCCTTCTGCGATTGGGATTTGCAAGCGTCAGACAGAAAGGCAGTCATGTGTTCTACCGTCATCCGGATGGCAGGACGACGACCGTGCCGCATCACCCAAGCCAGGATTTGGCCCGTCCTCTGGTGCGTGAGATTCTCCGAGAGATCGATCTCACGCCGGAACAGTTTCGCCGCGAGTTGGACAATCTTTAAGGCATCGGCGCTGCCGAAATAACGACGCGCATGATCGCGCTCCTCGCAGCGGCGAGGCATGGAGAGTGGCTCTCCTAACTTAGTCTTTATCATTTCTCATTCCCCATTCCTCATTTCACATTCCTCATTCATAACTTCCTTTTCAGAATCTCACCGTCAGCCACCCCATCACGCGGCTGCCGATCGTATCGCCGAGCGGATGTTCCTTGTGCTTGTCGTTCAAGGCGTTAAAGACCGACACCGCCGCCTCGGCCTCCCGCCGATAGCCCGCCGCCGCCCGTTGTTGCCAGAACCGGTAGGCGCCGCGCAGGTTCAGCAGGTCGTATGAGCCGACCCTGGAATCCACGACCGGCCCGCCGAACGGCACCAACAGCGGAAAGGTGGACCCGATTGGATAGGTGGCAGCCCCCACGTGGTGCCAGGCGACTTCGCCGTTCCAGCCGTTCTCCCAATCGCCCCGCATCCCGGCATTGAACTTGAGACGAGGAGCGCCGCGTTGAAAGGCCGGACTGTTCGTCTGGCCGATCTCCTGATAGGTGACATTGGCGAAGGCGCTCAGCCAACTCGCGGCGAGTATCTCAAAACCCGCTTCCGCGCCGTAGATGTCCGCCTCTCCCCCGTTGGCATTCTGTTGCAAGGTGGGGGAGAGCGGCGTCGTGTTGATAAGGTCGCTGATGTGGTTGAAGAACAGGCTGCTCTGCAGGGTGACTCGGCGCCAGCGGCCCTGGTAGCCAACTTCATAGGACACGATCTGTTCCGGGTTCAGTCCGCGGTTGCCCGTCAGGGTCACGGTGGGCAGACCGGTCGAGCCGGCAAAGATGCGCCGGAGGTCCTCCTGCGTCTCGAACAGCGTGGGGGGGCGATAGGCGACCGAGACGTTCGCGCGCAGGGTCTGGCCGGGCGCGAGCGTATAGATCAGCGCCAACCGGGGGCTCACGGTGTGATGAATCTCGGTGTGCAGGTCGTACCGCAGGCCGCCGACCGCGACCAGCGCCGGCGCGATGCGCCATTCGTCTTGCACGAACAGCCCGAGCCGGTCCTCCCGCCCGAAGGCCGCCGTGCAACTGCACGAGAGGGAGTTGTGCCGGTAGTTGATGCCGTAGGTCACCTCATGGGCATCCCAGAGGCTGATGGAATGTTGGGCTTCGATGTTGTAGGTATTGCCGGTGAAGGCCAGCAACGTGGACCCGTCGCGGGTCAGGACCTGCGTCAATCCGTCGAGAGATGGATGAGACAGGGCATGGCTGTCGGTGTAGAAGCCGCTCCAGAAGGCGCGGATCGTGAAGTTGCCCTGTTCGTAAGCGACCTGCGAGTAGGGGAGCGAGACGCCGGTTTGGAGGATGTTGGCGCCCTGGCCGGCAAGCGGGCCGTCGAATCGGTTCGAGTCGGCCAACCCGCCCGAGACGAGGAGGCGCGCGGAGGAGGAGAGATCGTAGGCCGTGTGCAGGTTAAACCGATAGGTGCGCGCAGCCAGCCCGTCCCGATTGCGCCATTGCTGGTTTTGATCTTCTCCGACGGAGAGGCGATAGCCGAACTTGCCCTGCGTGCCCGCATGCACGGCGGCACTGGTCACGGTGCCCAGCTCGCCCGCGCCGACCTGTACCGTGGTGCCCCGCATCTCCTCCGGCGATTTCGTGATGATGTGGATGACGCCGTCGAACGCGTTGAATCCGTAGAGGGCTTCGATCGGCCCCTTGACCACTTCGATGCGCTTGATCTCGGGCAAGGTGATCGGAAAGGATTTCCAAAACATCGTGCCCTGCACGTCCACATAGACCGATCGCCCGTCGATCAACACGAGCAGCTTGTTCGCCAACACTTGATTGTCGCCCCGCACGCTCACGTTGAAATCGGCGCCGGTGGTCTGCATGACGTCGAGGCCCGGGATGCGGCGCAACAGCGTGGGGATGTCGGTCGCGCCGGAATGGCGGATGTCTTCGTCGGTCAGCACGTACACGTTGGAGGGCGAGTCGGCGATCGAGGCAATGCGCCGCAAGGGCGTGACGACGCGATCGTCTTTGAGGAGCGCCATCTCCTCGCTGACGAGCGCCAGGTCGTCTCCTGCGAGAGCCGAAGCGGCAGTGCCCATCGAGACTACTCCTGCGATCACGGCGGACGCCCACCTCAGAGAGGCTGTCTCCTTGCGCCCGCCGGCCTGTCGATTCCCGTTCCGAGCCATCATCAAGCGGAGGTGGTACAGGATGCGTCCGCCCTACATCAGTGGCCCGGAATCTCTCGGATCTCAGAGGCCAGAGCAGTCCAATCCTGCTATCGCGTGCGCGCTTTCCTAGGGCAAGAGTCGTGCTACGAATCGAGAAGGGGCAGGTAGAGAGGTCATTCTAGAGAGTGTCATAATAACAACGGGTTAGAAGTAATGGCCGGACCTCTTTCGGGTGGGGAAATCAGAACACGCATCAAGTCGTTTATCCATCTGGATACGGTTGCCGGATACGCCCTCTCACATTTGGATAAGGTGGGAACCGGTCAGCCTGTGAACGCTCAGGCCGGCGCGGGGAAAAACACCCCGCGCCGGTTCATGCAGAGGGTCTCGACCAAGGAAGGATCGGAGCCATTCGCCCCAAATCAGGCTGGCTGATCGAGGCTCAGGTCAAGGTCGAGGTCAAGGTCCAACCTGCTCCCACTGCGCCTCGCGAACGGGAAAGGTCGAGAGGGGGCGGGAGCCGCCTTTCATCTTCCGAGGTCTGCCGCACTTGAGTTCCCCCAGGCGCGGCGGATAGGGCCGTCCATGCCGTTGCTCCATCCGAGCGAGGGATTCGCAGAGCGCGGTCTTGATCAATCCCGTCAAGGTCACGCCGGGCGTCCAATAGACGGTATTTCTCAACTGATCCAACAGGTCAACCGGCAGGTTCAGCGTCACGCGCCGGTAATGCCGTGGTTCGGCCGGCGAGGCCGCATCGCTTGAATCCGCTCCGGTCGATCCGGAAGCCATGAACTGGTCAGCCCTGGCCTGCATGAGCGTGTTTTCCATCGATCGATCCCTCCAAAGAAGCCCTCATGATGGTTGTGGATCATGTCGATCGGGCGGCGTCGAAGCCCGTCCGATCTATGGAAGACCCACCGGGGTCTTGGTTCGTTCCTTTCGAGGTCGCCCCTCCCACAACGAGAGCATCAGGACCCAGACCAACCCGACAACTCCAGCCAATAGACCGAGAAACACCAATTCGGAATCCATAAGCCTTCCCCTGTTCTCTCCCACCGTTCGGTGTGACGGAATGAATGCCCTTCCGCCGGGAGTCGACAGATGGTGGATTCTTTGTCCGGGTGGTGTCGCAACACCTGTGCCAATGGGGAAACCGGTTCCCTGTCGAATCCCGTCCAGTGGAATTTGAGGAATCCTGCGCGGTTTGAGGGGATTGCCCCCTCTCTTGGTCAGGGACGAAGATCCCGACGGATGGGCGAACCGCCGACTGTATCCAAACCGATCCACGACTGTATCCATTCGGATAACATCGATCGGCTGTCTGTGCCGTGAAACGAAGACAGGAGCGGCCTTGCGCCTGCCGGTGGATCCCTTGTCGAGCAGCAGGGCCGTCAGTTCGGGGAAGCTGTCGGGCAGGGAGAAGGGGTGAAATAGAGCAGGTAGGTGGCCATGCCGTACCGCTCCTGGCTATCGTGAAGAGGCCGATGGTACACCATGGTCAGGCGGTAGCGGTCGCGCCGGTTGATCGGGAACCCAGTGATGTCGGAAAAGACCTGTTCCGCCGAAAACCCGAGCAGCTTCCCCGCCTCATCCAGATCCGGGGCCGTCCGCAAGAGCGTCGTCCGTGAGGAGAGGTTGTCGAGGAACATGAGGGCGAGGTAGTCGTGGGCATGGGCATAGGCGAATTTCACGCAGCCGTCGAAGGGAAACGAGACCTCGGTCGAGCGGGTCGTCACGCCATGCGGGAGCCGCAACCCTTCATCGGTCTCCTCCGTTCCCGCCTCGGCAAAACGAAGGTAGCAGTCAGACGTGACGCTGATGTGGTGCGTCTCCATCGGGATCACCGGAGCGCCGGCCGGAGCCAAGTGCAGCGTGAGACGGATCACGACGCCCCGTCTCGGCTCGACATGGTCGTAGAAGGACGCGACCGCGAGCAGTTTGGCGCCCTTCGCCACCGCGACGCCGTGGCCGGGAGGAAAACGAACTTCCGTCATTTCCACGCCCGATCCCCCGAGCAAATAGGGCGCGCCCCTGCAGAAGGTGCTGGGCCTCGTGGTATCCAGCACCGACACGTGGTGGAGATAGTGTTTGGGCAACGGCAGGCCGTCCGATGTGCCGACCGAGGCCTGGTAGCCGACGATCACGAGGTCGGTCGGCACGGAGAAGACATGGGCGGGGACCGGGACATGCCCTTGCGCGTGCGCTCCGATATCGAGCGGGCCGAACGTCACGGTGACCTGGCTGTCCTGCCAGGCGACGGAACTTGGGACCTGGGCCGACAGTTGCGGCAGGTCAGGGGTCGCGTGATCGTCGGCTGCGCTTGGGTTGGTCCCAAAGGCGGCCGGCGCCATGAGAACTGCAAGGCCAAAGCTCAGGGCGAGAGAGCCGTGCGGGCGCGATTTGCCGACGGGCAGGCAGCTCATGGATCTGTGTGCCTCGAAGGAGTGTGAGTGGGCGCGGCCGTGCGATTGGCTTGATCCGGTTCTGGTTCGGCGCAGGGACCGGCTGTCAGGTACAGAATGTAGTTGGCCATGCCGTAGCGCGGGATCCGGTCATGAAGCGGACGGTGAGAGATCATCGTCATCTCATAGGCCTCGTCCTTGGAGACGGAAAATCCTCGTGCGCTGCTGTAGACCTGGCTTGGCGGAAAGCCGATCAAGGTGCCGTCCTTCGTGGTATGGGGGGCGGTTCTGAGCAGCGTCCGGCCGGAAGTCCGGTTCTCCAGCGTGAACAGCACCAGATGGTCGTGCCCGTGGGGGTAGGCGTATTTGACGCAGCCGTCCATCCTGAAGGTTACCGGGGCCGTGACGACCGACAGCCCCTGCGGGAGCGGCAACCCTTCGTCGGTTTCTCCCGGCGCGCGCCGATCGAGTTGGCGATAGCAGCCCACGTTGATGCCCATGTGGTAGACCTGGAGCGGCGTCAGGCCGGCGCCGGCCGAGGCCAGGTACAGCGTGAAGCGCGCCACGACCCCCGTCGTGGCCGGTGCCCCGTGATAAAAGGCCACGACGGCCATCAACCGATCGGCGGCCTTGATCTCGACGCCGTAGCCCTCGGGGAACCGGGCGTCCGACATCTCCAGGCCCGCGCCGGCGAGAAAATACACTTCGCCGGGACAGGCGGGGCTTTCCTTGTTGGGATCGATCAGCAGCAGATGGTGCAGGTAGTGCCGCGGCAGCGGGGTGCCGTCCGTCTTGGACAAGGAGGCGTGGAACCCGGTCAGGAACGTATCGCGCGGCACTTGGAAGACATGCGGCGGCAGGGAAGCGGCCAATTCGCCGTCATGGCCGGTCGGCAGATCAAGCGGGCCGAAGGTGATGGTGATGCGATCCGGCTCGATTTCGACCGAGACCGGTGCCGCCGGCGAGAGAGCGGGGACGACATGGTCGTGCGGCGCGCCGGTCGCCCAGGAAGCCGGTGCGCCGGCGATCGCAGTAAGAAACAGCAGGCCCGTCGCTGCGAAACCTGTCAGGTTGGAAGCGCGCCGCCTCATCGTCTCTCTGATATGGCGTCCTCTCACCGCCTCCTCTCCCCACGGAGGCGAGGGATTAAGTACGGCTCTCCAAACTCAGCACTCAGCACTTAGAGTCTGAGTGTCAGCCAGCCCATGACGCGGCTCCCAATCGTCTCCCCAAGCGGATGTTCCTGATGCCGATCGTTCAGGGCGTTGAACGCGGAGACCGCCGCCTCTGCCCTGTCCTTCCAGAATCGATAGCCGACGCGTATATTGAGCAGGCTGTAGCTGCCCACCATCGGATTCAAGAGGGGCACATTCAGCGGGGGGCCGGAGAGGTCGCTGAAGGCGGTGGAAATCGGGTAGGTCGCAGACCCGTAATAGTGATAGACCACTTCCCCGTTGATCCCGTTCTCCCAATCCCCCTGCAGGCCGGCGTTGAACTTGAAGCGGGGCGCGGCGCGGCGAATCTCGGTGTTGATTGACTGGCCGATCTCCTGGATCGAGTAGTTGGCGAATCCCGACAGCCAGGAGGTGGCCCGGAACTCAAGGCCGAGTTCGCCGCCATAGATATCGGCGGCGCCCTGATTGTTGACGAAGACAACGGTGTTCCCTCTGGTCTCCGGCTCGATCAAATCCGAAATGTGGTTGAAGAAGACATCCGCGCGAGCGCGCAACCGGTGTCGCAGGAACCAGCCCTGGTAGCCCAGCTCATAGGAAATGATTTGCTCGGGGCTGAGGTTCGACGACCCCTTGATCGGCAGCGGGCAGGGCGGCGGCACGGCGAAGGGAAGGCATGGCACGCCGAACAGGGTCGTGGTCTGGAGGATGTCGTTGTGCGTTTCCGTCAAGGTCGGCTGCCGGTAGGCCAGCGAGATGGCCGCGCGGAACGTGTGGTTTTCGGCCGGCCGATAGATGAGCGCCGCGCGGGGGCTGATCGTGCCGGGAATCTCCGTGTGGAGATCATAGCGAAGCCCGGTCACCAGGGTGACCTGGTTGGTGGGCATCCATTCGTTCTGGACATAGAGGCCCAGCCGGTCTTCCCGGCTGAATTGGTCGATCCAATTATCGGACAGCATATTGTGGCGGTAATTGACCCCGTAGGTCAGCCGATCGACGGAACCGAACTCCAGCGCGTGCTGCGCTTCGATATCGACCGTATCCGCCTTGGTCGACCGGATCGGATTGCCGTCGCGGCTCGTCACGCGGAGGTTGCTGGTGCCGCCTGGGCCAAAGGCGGCCAGGGTGGGAAAGGTCAACACGTTGCTGTCGCTCGTGAACTTGCGATAGAAGGCCCGCACGAAGAAGTTCTTTCGTTCGTAGCCGACCCGGCCGAAGCCGTCGACCGCCGGCGTCAACGGGGTGACCGTATTGGTGAAGGGGCCTTCATTGCGGTTGGCATCGACCAGGCCCCCTTCGAGGAACACGCGGGACTCGGGCGAGAGCCGGTACTCCGTCAGCGCATTGAACCGGTCTGAGCGAAAGGAGAGGGCGTCGCGATTGCGCCATTGGTTGGTCTGATCGTGCCCCACCGACAGGCGGTAGCCGAACTTATCGACCGAGCCGGCCTGCGTGGCGGAGGCGGTGATGGTGCCGTATTCGCCTCCGCCGAATTGCAGGGTCGTGCCCTTCATCTCCTGGGGCGTCTTGGTGATGATGTTGATGACGCCGTCGAACGCGTTGAACCCGTAGAGGGCTGAGGCCGGGCCCTTGAGCACCTCGATCCGTTTGATCTCCGGCAGGGTGATGGGAATCACCTTCCAAAACAGGGCGCCCTGGATGTCCAAGTAGATCGAGCGCCCGTCGATCAAGACCAGCATCTTGTTCGCGACCGTCTGGTTGTTGCCCCGCGCGCTCACGTTGAATTCCGAGGCCGACATCTGCATCACTTCGAGGCCGGGCACGCGCCGAAGCACGGTCGGCAGGTCGATCGCGCCCGACATCCGAATGTCGTCGTCGGTAATGACATAGACGTTCGAGGGAGCCTCGGAGATCCGCTGGGCGTGCCGGCTCGCCGTGACGACCGTCTCTTCCTCCTTGGCGATGCCCAGCGTATCTTCTTCCGCGCGCAGATCGTGCCGGCTGGAACCGGACGGCGTGTCCGATTGGGCTGACGCGCGGAGCGGCGAAGCGAACCCGAAGAGGACAAGGAGGGCGAGCAAGGCCAAGTGAAGGATCACGCTTGGTCCTGGGCGAGATAGTCGGTATGGAGTCACAATCTTCGGCGCGTAGTATACCTAATTACGTAACAGAAGGCACGCTCTATCCCGAAAGCAGGGTTTCGCGGCCTTTCCATCCACGGGGTGATGGCGTTCGCCGAACGCAAGGCACAGATTGCGGAACAATTGGAACATCAAGAGGGAGGGAACATGCCAAGGAGCGATTCTTCGGCAAACGCATGCAATGATCGGTTAACGGTAAGGTGAAGGTCTCCCTTGGCGCCCCGCTGACTGAGACAGTTTCTTGAGAAAGCTGATGCTAGGCGCAAAGAAATATTCTCCTCCCAGCAAGTGCACATAACCCATGAAGTTGAAGGGCGTGGTCGTCGGTTCACCCCATCCTTTCGGCCATAACTGAGATTGACCGTTCCCACCTTGCCCGATAAGAGGATCAACTCCGGTCTTAGCGACGGGAAACTGTTCATCATTGGCGCAACGTGCTTGGAGAAACTCGTATTGCTCCTGGATATCGCTTTGGAAACACATGAAGAGCAGCCCCACTCCATTGGTCGGCAACTCTTCCAAGCGGGGCTTATCCTTCGGTTCGATTTCCCGCCTTCCGTAAGGAATGCCGCGTCTGACAATTCTATGGCGTCGCTCGGCCTCCAGTTCGCGAAGAGGACCATATCTTCGCCTCGCAGGCGAAATCGAATCCCCTCTGGGATTGACCTTCCGTATGTGCGCATGGAAAGGACATTTCGTCCCATCATCTCGAGCATAGTTAAAATCGTTGAAGAGGTAGTCATTCGGAGATACTTCGTTATCCACAGGCTGCTCCTTGGTGGTTGTGATCGGGTGCCCATCGGGGAACCGACCGATCACCAAGGCCCCGGCATGATCGCTCTCCCGTTCCGTCATGCCGATCGCACGAGCTAACTGTCTGGTTGCCAGTTCAAAGCCCCTAACGTCTTGCTCCAGCTTGCGAAACACCAGATAGCTCCCATAGCTGTCGCGGGTCTCCCCATTCGGATCTTGCACGAGGACTAGACTCAATGGACCGTATGGATTCCATTCTTGCGGTGAGCTTGCACTTACCGTTGCGCTGTCCGACTTCGTCTTGAAGAACAGAGGCTGGCTGATGCTGTCAACGTAGCCAAAGTGTTCGATGGGATAGCCATTCTTGTTGCGCAGCACCCTGCCAAATTCGACGCCCAATACCGTTCCTGCACGATTATGTTCGATCTCATGCCTCAATCGTCTCGTCTCCCGAAGAATGAGAGCTTCAATATCATCGGCCAGCAGGATCATGGCGTGGATGTCATCCCGATAGCATTCTTCCCACAGTTTGGGATCAGGGTCATGGAGGGCCCGTCCAGAAGCCTTCATGCCGGCCCTGAACTTTGGATCATTGGGAAGCGAGCGCAGGCCAAGCGCTTGATAGCCTCTGGCCGTTAAATACAGGTTTCCGAATAAAGTACCCGCAATGTCCGCCTCCCGGTATAACAAGCTTTCTTCATGCTGGCGTTTTGCCGATGTGATATGCGTTTCTGCGAAGTGTCCGATCCACGATGCTGCGGCGGCAACATCCGGCCCGAAACGAATGAATACATGGGCGGTATGGTCTCGACCGTGAGCCTTGAGAATATTGCCCTGTAGGTCGCTCATCAAGGAAGCATACTCAGCCGCTGTCGGATCAATGGGTTCGACATTGTCGAGATTGATAGCCATGCGTCACCATTTCTTGTCCGATCGAGGGTTAGATGTCCGGGGTGAGCCGACCGCAACGAGGTAGAGCGTCGATTGATTCAATCCATCTAGACCGAGAAGCGAATCCACCTCCCTGTCGAAAAACCCTCCGATATTGAGACAGCCTAATCCGAGCGCGCCAGCCACCAGATTCAGATTCTGCGCAACGTGACCGGTCTCAAGAAGCGCGAAGCGATACCCCCGGTTCCCGTACTTGAACACGGTCCGTTCGAAGACGCTGGTAATGAAAAACAGAATCGAAGAGCAGTGGATAATATCTGGCTGTACGAGGGCTCGTGACAATCTTGGCGAATGGTCGCCCGATAATACTCTTCGCACGTGGGCCTGGTCGGGGTTGTAATGGTAACACCCTGCTTCAAGCCCTTCTACACGGCTGCTGTAGAAGAACAGCTCCAGCGGGTACAGGGCTCCACCAGACGGAACCGCCCGAAACGATCGAGGAATGGACGAGGTTGAGTTCTTCCTCATCGGGCCATAGGCGTAGTGAAGGAAAGTCGATGTGTCCTCCAAACTCAGAGTGGCCGGAAACATCTCCCTGTGCGAAGCACGGGCCGTGAGGACGCTGTCGAGCGGAATGGACAAAGGCGATGCCGAAGGCAAATGAATAACCGGATAGCCCTCATAGGGTAAGGACTCATAGAATTGGGCCATTCGTTTCCTAACTTCCTCAGCGGGGGCAGCGAAACTATGGCGTCCAATTTTGGAGTTTTCGTGGAAGAGTTCCCAAGTCTTTTCGTCATCACCAGGCGGCACGAGAATATCTTGCCAATGTGAGGGTTTCATGAATGCGACCCTAGGGATAAGGATGAGGAGCGGGATTGTCGCCAGTTGCGCAAGTGATGCCGCCGTAGCCCAGCCGTTGGGGGATTGTCCATAGGCGTTCCCCGCCTAAAGCACGCAACCGATGTCCTATGAAGAGCGGATGAAAGCCGGGGATTATCGCTCTGACGACTCGAAGCCCGAGGTTGCGGACATCGTCCGTGGTGAGATCGGCCAGCAGGATCCGTGCTCCAAGGGAGGCGATACGACTCTTCAACACTTCAAGATCGCTTCGGGCATCGCCGGTCGAGAGATCGGAGAGGGCATCAAAGGGAACGGGATCGCCACGCGAGACGATGAAATTTGCCAAGTGCGCGTTTTCATGTGCACAGAAGAAATGCACATGATCGTCCTGGCTTGTGATCCCGCCGCAGCCTGGGCCCGATACGAGCGGCGGCGATCCTTTCAAATGATAGGCGAGCCTCCACGTATGAGCTATTTCCTCCATGCTTTTTCTTGCCGCAATCACGGGATTCAGACTCGAGGCCGCAGCGAATATCAACGCCGGGCCATCAGGCTCCGTGTTGCTTGCGATCGAGAGCACGGTCGGTACGCCGTGATCCATTTCGAGAAACAGAAGTGTCAGCTTGGTTCCAGTCGCTTCGATCCGATCGGCCAGATCGGCAAGAGGAGCAGGAAGACTCTTTCTGAGAATGATGGGCCGGGCAAGACGCGCTTGCCAGGTGATGGTAAACGCATCCCGTTCGATGACCTCGCAGATTCCCCCCACGGCAGCCTCTTCAAACGAGCAATGACAGGCAAGCCCAGTGGAAATGCGTTGGCAAAACGGCGGCTCTCCTGCGGCGGTATCAAAATGATACGGCATGAACACCATGGCCGCCGGGACGTGAACAGGGGCGCCTGTCGCAAGATCGACGGATGGGGTCCAGTGGATCGGAGTGGATTCCGTGAAGGGCACATAGGGAAATTCAGGGTCTTGATATTGCGTCTGCTCATACAGAGCGAACGACTCCGGTGGGATGCAATCAAAAGAGGCACTGGCGTAAGGCGAAAAGGGCAATTCGTCGAGGCGATAAAAGGCGGAGCAATACCGTTCGATTGCCTCCCCGACGGCCTTTCCCAGCGCGGAGGTTCGTTCACTGGCTGCTCCCCCGCCGGAGGCATAGTTCTGATACCCTCCCAGTGGCCGAGCATCGCAGGCTTGAGCCAAGTAGTGAAAGAAAGCCGGCGCGCCCGGCTCCCGCCTGATCTCTTCCACATGACGGATTATCCCTACCCGGTCATCGAGCAGGTCTTCGAGAACATCCAAGAGTCGTCTCACGGGGACCTGTATTTGCCTAGAGAGCCCGTTCATCTGCCAGCGCCTTCGTAATGGAGATGGGGGGGTGTGCGACTACAGGACCGCAAACGGGACATCGGGGCACCTTCAACGCTCTCCGCCTCGACATCTGGCCGGCGAGAACGTTGATTTCGATAAATGTTCCGGGCTTGCGCTTGGGGAGCACGTCGCTAAAAACACCGATCAACTCGAAGCAGGCGACCTCGGCCGACACGGTGGCCATCACGGGATGGAAGCCCGTCACCCCTTGACCCTCAAATGCCATACGGTCGAAGATCGATGCCGTGTGGGCGTCCTCTCGATTCGAGTGTTCCCTCAAAGTAAAACATTCGTAGCAAGGGGTTTCGCCAGGGATCATCAAAGGGCCGACGGTGCCCACCATATTGTGTAGCATGACCGGCATCATGGGCAGTGCTTGTTTTATGCAGAGAGCGTTTATCTGTCGAAAACAGTCTGCAGCCGCAAAATCGCAGGCTGCGACCAAGCAGTCGAGCGGATAGCGAGCCGGATGTCTATCCCACTCGACAAAGGAGAGAAAGTCGTCTCCTTCGCCCTGCCCAAGGTTCGGCGTCGAGTCCGGAACGTCGAACATCCTGAGATTGCGGAGGATGGGAAGATCGATAATTGTAAGATGCTCAAATCCCGAGTCTCTAAGTTCGGCGATGAGGCGCCGGCTGATAAAGTTGACGCCCAGAATTCCCAGGTGCTTCGCCGCCAGTCTGTTTCGAACCTCCTGCAAGGAGGACTCGAAATGCCAATAGAAGACATCTTCTCCTTCTTCCAGCTCGTCGCTGCGTAAGTGTGATCGGTTCGTGGGTAACAATAAACGGCGTTGGATGAGCTGGTTGATGAGCTGTCGCACGACAGGTCGGTCAGGTTCCGCAAATTGTTCACAGATTTCTTCACCGGCCTTCTCTTCAAAGGCCGCAGCGAGTAAGACATCCCGCACGATGGCTGCGGCGCGGTCTCCATTGATTTTGACTTCGGTGCAACCGCGTTTGAGCAAGACGCCGCCGGCGATCGGAATGATTTGCGTGGGCATTGAGCGCAGCGGAGGTTCCATGTTGCTACTCCCCGAAGGTGTACCCGCCTCCGTCGAAGACTATACGCAGGTACAACAGAAGTAAGCAGAGGTGCCGTACGACATGTTGTTGTGCTTTTGGAGAACCAGCGCAAGGGTCTGGAAATCGTTCACGCTCAGGGTCTTAAGCTGGCCGCTCAGGGTCGGACGTGGGTCTCCTGGTGACGTGAAAGGGCCACCGTCATAATTGACTGGCAAGTCTGCCGGCGACCAACCGGCGAGCCGCATCAGGTCGCCCCTGGTCAGTTTGCCGAACTTGGTTTGCCAGACAATTTGCCGTGCTGGGTCGTCTTTTTTTTCGTCCTCAAACAGAATGTCGTCCAACGTGTCCATCGGATTGGGTGCATTTGGATCGCGCGCCATAGGGCCCTCCCTGTGTGCTGAATAGTGTAATAGTCACGAGATCGTTGCCGACTTGTGCGGCCACGCTGTACGTTCAAGTGCAGGTGCAGCAGAAATACACCCCCGCGTATTTCATGCCATTGAAATGGCCGAGCATTTCCGTAAGCGCCTGCATATCTTGTACGTCAAGCGCTTTAAGGGGGTCGGAAAGAGTCGGATTCTCATTGCCGCGACCGTCTAGGGGCATCCAGCCGACTAGGCGCATGAGATCCCCGCGGGTGACGACATTGTATTTATCCTTCCAGACATAGTTGCGAGGAGGATTGGTTCCTGGGATTCGACCGCCGTTTTGGTATGGATCGAACGGCAAAATATCCTTTAGCTTGTCCCCTGCTGCTGGTGGCTTCTGTCCCATCGTCTTCCCTCCTTTTGATGTGTAGCTGAACGACCAGAGTATCGCAGACCTGTGCAAGTAACCCGCTGTCTATCGATCGTCAATATTTCACTGTGAGCCACCCCATGACCCGGCTGCCGATGGTTTCGCCGAGCGGATGCTCCTTATGTTTATCGTTCAGCGCGTTGAACGCGGTCACGGCCACTTCCGCTTCTCGTCCCGTTTGCCGCTCCCGCCAGAATTTGTAGGCGCCGCGCAGATTCAACAGGACATAGCTGCCGACAGTGGCGCTCGGTGGCAGTGGCGCGCCAAAGAACGTAAATCCGACGAAGCCCGGGTCCAGGGGATACGTCGCCGAGCTGACATAGTGGACGAGCGCCTCCCCGTTCACCCCATTGTCAAAGTCTGCCCGCACGCCCGCATTGACCTTGTGCTGGGGAGCCCCTCTTGCCACCCGGTTTGCCTGAGCAGTATTACCGGTGGTATAGGTTTGCCCGATGTCCTGGTAAGTATAGTTCGCCAAACCGGAGAGCCAAGTCGTGATTTGGGCTTCGATGCCGACCTCGCCCCCATAGATATCCGCCGCGCCTCCTCCCTGACCGATCGCTCCCTGAGTGCCACCGTTGGCAAAGCTGTTGGTTCCAGGGCCGACCGAGGCGATGCTGATCAGATTCGAAATGTGATTGAAGAACAGATCAGCCCGCACCCGCAGCCGGTGCTTCCAGAACCAGCCCTGATAGCCCGCGTCGTAGGAAATAATCTGCTCGGGCGCGAGATTCCGGTTTCCATTCAGCGTGGTCCGAGTTTCACCGGTGAACGGGTTGACGCCCACTTGGCAGGGGGCGAGCGATGGTGAGAAGGGGATGCGAGGACTGATACAACCAAAATTGGCTGTTTGGGTCTCAAAAAGGGTGGGCGGCCGATACCCGACTGAAACCCCTGCCCGGAAGCTGTGGTTCTCCAGGGGGCGCCACTGGAGCGAAAAGCGTGGGCTGATCGTCGGATTGATGAACGTGTCCATGTCATAGCGAAGACCTCCGACGGCCGTGAGTGACTGGGTCAAGCGCCACTCGTCTTGCAGGTAGAGACCCACGCGGTCTTCATGCCCGTCGGTGAAATTCCCCTTTGCCGTATTATGGCGATAGTTGACCCCATAGGTGAGGCGGTTCCCGATCCACAGGTCAATGGCATGCTGGGCTTCAATGTTATAGCTGTTGGCCTCCAAGAAGTGAGCCGAGGTTCCGTTCTGATCCACGAATCTGATGTTATTCGAGACTAATGGATTAGCCCCGACTGTCCCAGGTTGGTGGTTGCCGGTCCAGAAGGCTCGGATGAAAAAGTTTGGCCGGTCATACACGGCGCTGGCATAGCGCTGCATCGGCTGTTGGGTGATGGCGGTGACATCCACAATCGGACCATCGTAGCGGTTGGAATCAGCAATGCCGCCCTGGAGTGTGAGCTTCGCATCGCCAGGCATGGCATATTCGAGTTGGCCATTGAACAGATTGTTGCGGAAGGCCAACGAGTCTCTGTTATTCCAGCTATTGGTTTGATTGTGGCCGTACGAGAGGCGATAGCCAAACTTGTTGTGCACGCCGGCGACAATGGCGGCGCCTGAGATCGTGCCGTACTCTCCGCCGCCGAACTGGAGGGTGACGCCTTTCATCTCGGCGGCCGATTTGGTGATGATATTGATGACCCCGTCGAAGGCATTAAAGCCGTACAAGGCAGCCGCCGGACCTTTCAACACTTCGATCCTCTTGATCTCCGGCAGCGTGACCGGAATGTTTTTCCACAACACTTCACCCTGGGAGTCTAAATAGATAGACCGCCCATCCACCAGCACGAGCATCTTGTTGGCTCGCAACTGGTTGTTTCCGCGGGCGGCCACGTTGAAGTCGGCTCCGTTGACTTGCATCACGTCAATCCCCGGGATGCGGCGTAGGATGGTGGGGATGTCGATGGCGCCGGAATGCCGGATATCGTCGTCGGTAATGACATACACGTTCGACGGGGCTTCGGAGATGGGCTGAGGTTTGCCTGGATACATCCCCCTGGCGATTGATGCGCTTCCTTCTTGAAGGACCACTTTCCGCTCTTCCTCAATCAGCTTGGTCATATCATCCGGGGTGCCGGTAGCCTCGGGGCCTGCTTTCGGTCCAGGTCGAGAAGCCCCTTCTTGTTGAGAAGAAGCTGGGTCCTCAGCTTGTGCCGGCACTATGGCTATGCACAAACCGGTCAGAGAGAATGCGAGCGACGCGAGTTGAAGTGGCCAACTTGTCAGCCATCGGAAAACGAGAATGTTCTGCCATTGAGAGCGGGCGACGCCCATGATCGAGCGAGGGCGAGAGCAGCGATGTTCCGGCAACCGAGCAGCCATCTGCGGCTAACTCTCTTTCTTCTCCTCCTGGTCCGAGGAGGGAGGAAAGAACAGGACCGGCCTCACCGATGAGGGCGTTATACGTAAACCCTTTAGGTTCGTTTGGCAAGGCCTTAATTTTCTAGAGCCGTTCGGCTCTTGTCGTCTCATCGAAAATATGGGATAGTATCCGGCTAATGCCCTGCCGGTAAGCTTTCGCAGCGGTTATTCCGACCCACGAGTTTTCGAACCGTTCGCCAACCGTCCCCTTGCCGAGCCAAATGGACCCTGTGTCCTGGTGACGGGCTCATTCCACTGCGCGTGAGCGCCACGAATCATGAGCCGCAGTCTCCCGTCCAGCCTATCGATGCGAACCGCGTCGTCGTTCCGGCTACCGGCCAGCGACGGATCGACAGGATTTCTCGACCGGAGAACGAACCGCTTTGATCATTCTCGAATGATGGATGCCCGTCCTGCGCCACGGGCCCCGAGGCCGTGCCGTCCAGCATCAATGGGCTGGCCAACCAGCCCCCCGGTTCAGGAGGCACTCCGTAACGCCCCGCCATCACAAAACTGCTGAACTGGCCGCCCTGCGCCAAGGCGGCACAGCGCTGGCTGAGCAGCGCCGTAGCGGTCAGCGGATTGTTCGGCAAGGCGACCAGCCGGCCCGCCATCTGCGAAGTCGGGGATTGGATGTTCACCGTGCCGCTGATGCCGAACTGGGACGAGGCGTCAATGACGCTGGTCGCGTCCGCGAGGAACGACTGAGTCGTGATCGAGATGTTGCCGCCCTGTCCCTGCGTGGCATTGGCCACGATCCGGCTGTTTTGCAAGATGACGGCTTGTGGATCGATGACGATGTTGCCGCCCACCGTCGTTGCGGAGCCCTGGACGGAGGCGTTGAGCTGGCTGTTGATGAGCCGTACGCTGTCCGTCGCGAGGATCGTGATGTTCCCGCCGCTGGCCTGCGCCGCCTCCGTCGTCACGGAGCTGTTGGTGCTGGTGAAGGTCCGGCCCGCATTGATCGTGATGTCGCCTGCATCGGCTGGGCCGGTGCTGCTCGCGGTGATGGAACTGCCGTGGTCCAGCGCGACGGATTGGCCGGCTGTGATCGAGATGGCGCCGCCTGGTCCCGGCCCCGATGTGCTGCTGCTGACTCTCGTGCCCTGATCGGCAGAGAAGGTAGTGGCGTTGAAATTGATATTCCCCGCTGGAGCAGCTCCGCTCGTATTGGTCTTGATGTTCTTGCTGTTGGTCAGTTGGATGCTTTCTGCCGTGACCATGATTGTGGCCGGCGTGGTTGTGCTGTTTCCGCCGAAGACGACCGTGTTCAGCTCCAGATTATTGAGCAGGAGCACCTTCGCGGCATCGGTGGTTTCGGAGCCGACACCGGATATGATGATGTTGCCCGCCTGTCCAGATAAGCTGACACTCGCCAGGAAGCTTTGGGGCAGGGCATTGATCAGGGTTCCATCCGGTCTTGTATGGGCGCGCAGCGTATTGACGTTGAGCGTAATATCGCCAGCCGGCGGGGGCGCCTCTCCGAACGTCGCTGTCACGATTCCGGCGTCGTTGGCCAGACTCAAGGTATCCGTCGTGATCGTAATATTCCCTGGTGGGGTGCTCGCGGTCCCGCCATCCGCTCCCGCACTGATAAAGGTGCTGTCGAGGGCCACGAGTCTGGCTGCATCGGTAGACTCGGGACGAATCCCCGAGATAATAATGTTGCCGGTCGGTCCGGCCGTACTGCCTGGATTATTGCTCGTCACGATAAAGACCGTTCTGGCCCCTTCAATCCTCGTCTCATCCGGGTTCACATTCCCGAGCATGGTGTTCACATTGAAGGCAATATTCCCTGCGGGGGCGGGGCCGATCGTATTGGCCACGATGGTTGCTGCAGCTCCACCGCCAGGCAATCCCTCGTTTGTCAGGACCAGAGAATCGGCGCTGATAGTGATCAGAGAACGACTTGCCTCAGGTGAACCTCCGAATATCCTTGAGCTGATCGAACTATCCCTGAGGAGCACGCTGGTCGCAGCGGTGCCCTGGCCGTCGATCCCTTGAATCGTGATGTTGCCGGCCGGCCCTGCATCGCTATTCAGACTCCAGCTATCGCTGGCGATTAGGTTCCCTGCGACGATATCGTTGTCATTGGGGTTGAGCGGTACGCGATTGACCCCGGCTCGTGTGGTCATCGTCCCCACGTTAAGCGCAATATCCCCTGCCGGCGCGGTCCCGAGCGTATCCGCCGTAATGTAGGCGCCATTGTTCAGCGTGACAGTCTCAGCCGTGATTGAAATTGTGGGGGAGGCATTCGTGGTGGCGGCAGTGATGCCGTTCTCTGAGATCGCCTTGATCGACGCGTCTTCCATCGTGAATTGCCCGCCGCGAATCACGACGTGCCCGGCTGCGTCGGCGCTTGTATCAAGACTCGCTCCTTGAGAAAGCGAGATGGTCCCAAATTTGGTGAATCCGTTCCATGTCGGTTCGGCTGGTTGTCCTCCTGCGCCCTTGAGGCCCACTTCCCCGGGTGACGCCACGCTCACAAGCGTGATGGGACCCCCAGGGGCCGTGAGACGGGCGGGTTGAACCTGATTGGGTGCCAGCACCGCCCCTTCGATCGCCATGTTCCCGCCGATGAGGGAGAGACCTTGACCGGGCGCGACCGAGAGTTGGCTGCCTTGCACGGTGATGGCGCCGGGGTTCGACCCGAGAAAGCCGAAGGCCGCGACCGGCGCGATGCTCAGGAGCGAGCCGGGGTCCATGCTGGGCGCGGCATAGAATTTTGCATTGTCGCCGAAACGCAGATAGTCGGCGCTGGTGAACGTGACCATGCCGCCGACGTTGAGCGTGGCCGTGGGGCCGAACAGAAACCCGGCCGGGTTCATCAGGAACAAGTTGGCGTTGCCGAACCCGGTGGTTTGAATGGTCCCGAAGATCGAGGAGACGTTCCCGCCGGTCACCCGGCCGAGAATGTTGGTCGTGGGCAGCGCAGGGGTCTCATTCAAGAAGTTGGCAATGTTGTTGGCCGGGACATTGAACTGCCCAAAGCTATGAAAGAGGTTCGCGCCATTTCCAGGCCGGCTGCCCCCCGTGATGGTATGGACGTTTCCATTTGGAGTCACGATCGTTCCGAGGTTTCCAGGCCCTACGGTAGGGGTAATTGCAGGAGGTGCCTGGGCTAGGACACGTGACACATGGGGCCACGGTAACAGCAGGCCGAGCAGGAAGAAGATCGCATAGACATGCCGGCGGGGCGTGAATGGTTCAAGACCATGTGTGCCCATCATGATCAGACTCCTTCCCTCCTCCAGACGCTCTATCCTGGATCAGACGGGATTCTGGAATTACGGGACCGGAAGACCAACGGCCGCGAACGCGTTCTTCACCTCGGCACAATCGGCGGCACTGATCCGATATCGGCCTATTAGATCCTTGCAGGAAGCCACGATCGCTTGCACGGCCGTATTCATGTCGGATGAAGGATCGAGCCGCTCCTCCAGTGTCGCGTACAGTATTCTGGTTAATTTTTTCCGTCCGATGCCTTTGACGGATACGCCATGATGAATGCCTCCGGCAGCAGCTAGATACGCAGCCTTGTTGAAAATACCGCTGTTGAGATGGATGCATCCGCTTGCCTTTTCAGCATGCGAACTGAATTTGCAGATGTTATCGGCGGGCGTGACCTTTTCCGTATAATGGTCGGGTTGCCCGCGGTTCCATGGCCATGGACCATCCTTTGGGTCAAACCCGCCATCGTGGGGATTCGCCATATTGCGCAGCGGTCCTTCGGGGAGATGCAATCCCTCGCCGATCGTCCAATTATGGGTTTGAAATGCCCCTTCGATCTCGGCCCCGAAATAGTCGGCAAAAAACTCGTTGAGGGCTCCTGCCTCTCCCAAATATTGCAATCCGGCGGAATGTTGGATGACGCCATGGGTGAACTCGTGGCCAATAATATCCAACGCGTCGGGAACTTGTGGGCGATAGACCAGCATTTGTGCGCCTACATGCCACTGGCCATATGAATCGTTGTCGACGCGCACATTCGATTCGATCTTTGCACCGCCATTGTCATAGCTGTCGCGTCCAAGCTTGCTGAAGAAGCTGTAAGCCTTAGCAGCGCCGCTATGTGCGGTTTTCGCATCGTGTGAAATGGTTGCTCCAGGCACCGGAACGTTCTCGACCAGAACCAACCCGTGGCCCAAGTCTACTCCGCCATCGAGGTCATAGGTCAGGCGATGACGGGCTGACTGAAGGTCGCTGTACCTGAATATCAGCGAGCCATCGTGGGCATCGATAAACATGACGAACGTGTCCAGGCGAATCAGCCACGCGAGTCGCCTAGCGCCGGCTTTAAGTCCCACCCTTGTCGGATCGAATATCAGCAATTGGGGTGTGATTGAGCATGACTCAGTTGGAGTCTGGCATGCGCGAAGGCGAGCAGACCTTTTTACCTTGCGATAAGTTTCGATTGCTCGTCCGACCGCATCGAGCCAGCTTATCGTTGGGGTCGTGTCAACGCTTGCGAGATCAGGAGTCAGCGGCAGACTGTTCGATGAGCTGACGACACCCTTCGATGGCTTGACCACAAAGGTTGTTTGGTCGCCGAAAACCGGTACCCCACGCACCATTTGCTGAGCACGTACGATACGGCGATCCGGAAAATTCGGGTCAGCTTCGATGCGAGCGATGCTGATGTCTTTGTGGACGTCCGTGATGTCTCCCTTTTCTCCTTCTTGTTCTAGAAATTTCCAAACTGCTGAAGAAGCCTCACGATTCAACTTGTCTTCGCCACGATTGCGAGCACGTGTGGTCTTTAAGGATGTGGAACTTCGCGTTGTCTCGTCTGCCTGAGTGTTGTGAGATGCATGTACAGTCTGTTCCGGCGCAGCCTGGCCCGCCTGGGGCAGGCCAGGCGAACAACAGAAAAGTGTGATGGCAAACGGTAATCCCAGTCGCATGTAACCCACCCCCGTCGATTACCACCCAGCCTGATACGGACCCTGCAAAAGAAATGGAGGCCTCACTGTTGTGCCATGGGATTCATGCTGGACTGTTGGGCTTGGGGTTCTTTCATGAAGCCGGTACAGACCACCTGCTCATCAACACTGATGAGCCCGCAGTCGCCGGGCTTCATTCCGTCCAGCACGTCCAGATCTATGAGGGGGAAGATAATCGGTTCACCATCCGGGGTGGATTTGGTGAAGGTGGCTTGGCGCTTGTCCGGGTCGATCGATTTCAGGCACACCTTTTTCCCATTTGCGTCTGAGCAGCCGCATCCACAAGTGCAGGAGCCATCAGTTGGACAGGTGGCACTACACGCACAGCAAGGTTTGATATGGCCTGCGTAAGCGGAGCCGGACAAGATCACGAATGCCAAGACAAGCACGACACGAAGTAAGTTGGGTGCGAACATGAGAGTTCCTCCTGTGAGCGGGGTGAGTGGCGATAACCAGTATGGGCTGCAGTCGCCGCGATTCGCTGAGAAGTCCTGTTGGCCCGGGGAGAACGTCATGGCCAACTCCTCTGCTCCGCTCGGTCGGGAAGGAAAGACCGGGCAAGAGCAACACGACAGGGAAATCAGAGATGGGGGATGGGTAGATAGGCCCTTTCGAGAGTTTTGGCTATCCCTAGTCCGGCTAGGGCCGAACGGCCCTACTCACGCTGGTTAGCGCCTATTCATTCCGTCCCCCTTCGCGCTTCGCATTTCCCGTCGTTCATTCAGTCCAGTCCTTGCGGCACAGTCGATCGCGGAGAAGGAGAGCCGCGTCCCGGAGTCGTCCTCGGGACGCGGCTCAACGGCAAAGCTCCTGAGGCGGCCAGATCGACTGGATGGGCACGGTCCAGAAGACCCCCTCGGTCCACCGCCGTCTGTCGTCGACGGTGGATGGTGTGACCGGCTCGGCGCTTTGCCTGGATCAGCGCCACAGCACGATGACCACGCCGGCGATCGTCAGCAGCAGCGCCACAAGTCCGACAAATTCCCACACGAGTCGCTCTGCTCCTTCAAGAGGCTGACGGTTGGGTGTTGCCGGCCGTTTGATCATCGACCTCTCCGCTTGACGCGGGAAAGAGCAATGGCCGTGCCCTGTTGGCAGAGACTCGGCGAGGTCTCGACCGTCAAGGTCTAACGTGGCGGAAACTTTTCGCGAGATGGGTGTCGGCCGTTCCGGAGAGTCGAACGGATCTGATCGGAGAACCGACTAGGTCTGGATGCACTGTATCGAAATGTCTCTGCGGACGGTATCTACTTGGATACACTTGGAGGGAAACTGTGGGATTTATGATATGACAGGGCGCTCCGCCCTCTGCGGCATTGCGGAAGCGTAATCGGAGTATTTTTAGAGCAACGAACAGAAATGCATATATTTCCAGCGCGACTCGGGTCTATGCGAAGACTTCCGCGATTGGAATGCTTAGGGAAGGCAGGAGCGGTGTGACGAGCGAATGATTCTCTTCCTTAGTCAGCTCCGCGACGCGGGCGTAGCCGCGATCCGTCATGCGATAGACCTTCATCGTTTCGAGGACCGGATCCGCCACCCAATATTCCTGCACCCCGAAGGTTTCATAGCGCTTCCGCTTGACGATTTCGTCCGTCTTACGGCTGCTGTCGGATAGGATTTCTATCAAGAGATCCGGGGCGCCCTGGGTATTGGATTCGGTGATGATCGAGGATCGTGAGGAGGACACGAAGACCAAATCAGGCTGAAGGACGTCCGTCTCGGACAGGACGACGTCATAGGGCGCGGCAAAGACCCGGCCCATCTGCTTGTCATGGACGAATCCAGCGAGAATTCGATGGAGATTCGACGAGACGGTCTGATGTTTCGTGTTGGGCGAGGGGGTCACGTAGTGATCTCCATCGATCAGTTCATGGCGCTTCCCGTCCTCGGGGAAGGAGAGATAATCCCCGTAAGTCAGCTTGACTCGGTGGGTTTGAGGCGACATGAAATCCCTTCGCTATGCCATCGGAGCAACTAACGAAAGGGTAGCAAGCAGTCCGATAAAACTCAAGAATAGCCTTCCCGCGGGAGCAGAAGCAGCGGGTCCCGTCGAGACTGGTCAGAAATGCAGGTATTTCAGAGCGGCGGCGCAGAGGATGATGAAGAGGCCCAGGACCAGCCCCAGTTTTTGAAACGGGACCGGTTCTTCGTACTGCTCCTGGCGCTCCTCGGCATCCTCGTCCCCCGAGGCTTCCGTCTTGAAGACCACGGTGTAGAGGTAGAGGGTCAGGACGACCAGCACCAGCGAGAGCTTGATGAAGAAGATTGTCAGGTACTTCGCATTGTGGGCGACCCCGCCGGTCTCTCCCAGTTGGGCCACCATCATCTTGTTGATGAAATGGAGATTCAGGCCGCCGGTGAACAGGATGACGACCAGCACGATGCCGATGATCTTCTTGTACTGGCGGTAGAAGATATCGGCCAGCGGCTTGACGTATTCCTTGGGGACCGATTTCTGGAGGCCCGGCGTGACGACCATGACGAGAAAGGCCAACCCGCCGATCCAAATGACCGCCGACGCCAGGTGCAGCCAATGGTTGACGATCGGCAGGAGGGTGTTGAGGTCGGTGGCGATGTTCGTGAGGGCGGTCATGGAGTTCGTCAAGCGTCAATCGTCATTGGTCAAACGTGGAAGACTTGCCAGCGGAGGCTTGACATCGTCCGTGCGAGCCGATTTGCCGATGCTGCGAATGTAGCCGTTCACCAATTGAATAAAGCGCAGTAGCTTCGATCGGAGTGTGTCATGCCCTTGGTCATCCAGGTAGCCCAAGTCTTTGCAAGTGATCAGGTGGTCCAACAATTCGTAAGCTGATCCCCTCGCGATACGGCAGAACTGGACGTTCTCTTTGTAATGAAATCGTCCATATCCTTCTGCGATGTTGGAGGTGAGTGAAATCGAAGCAGCACGAATCTGTTGCGCAATGACGTATTGCTCTTGCTTCGGGAGACGGGCGGCCAGGTTGTACAATTCCCTCCTGATGTCTCTCCCGACGATCCACACATCCAGGTCCTCGAAGGACGTAATGGCCTTCACGCGGCGCCTATTGACGGATGACGAGTGACGATTGACGCTAGAATTTGAACACCGGCGCGTCGTTCCCGAAGCGCTTCTTGCGCAGCTCTTCCATCAGCTCCACGGTCACGATGGGCAGGCCCTGTTCGCGCGCGTGCCGTTCGACGCCTTTCTTCACCATGGCGCGAAGGAAGTAGGGAATCCGGCTGAGACGGAGTTGCGCCGCCTCATCCCAGGCGACTTCGGACTCTTCCGGCGTGTTGAAGGCCACCTGAACCTTCTCGCCTCCCTTCGGGGTGTAGAGACACCATTGATCCTCGTCGAGCCAATCGCCGTGATCGACATAGGGGCGCGCGCGGCAGCCGCCGCAGATCTCGCTGTATTCGCAATCGCCGCATCTCCCTTTCAGATGGGGATAGCGGAACGAGTCGAAGATCGGCGAGCGCTCCCACAGGTCCACGAAGCTGCTCTCCCGCACGTTGCCGGCGGAGAGCGGCATGTAGGGGCAGGGGGTCAGCTCGCCGTTGGGGGTCACCCTGGCATAATTGGTCGCGGCCAGGCAGCCGCCGCCCATGTAGCCGGTCGCCTTGGTGAGCGGGGAGTTCGGGTCCTTCTCATACGCCAACCGCTTGAAATGCGGAGCGCAGCGGGCCCGCACCAGCATGTCCTTATATTTGTCCTGGCAGTCCACCAGATAGGCGAGGACCTCTTCATATTGGGTCGGCGTGATATCGGTCAGCTCTTCGCCCCGGCCGGTGCAGACCATGAAGAAGATGTTGACGACCCTGGCCCCCAATCCATGCGCCCAGTCGATCACCTGCGGCAGTTCCTGATAGTTCATCGGCTGCGCGCTGAAATGCACCTGGAACTGAAGTCCGTTGCGCTTGCAGGCTTCGATGCCGGCCACGGCCTCTTCCCAGGCGCCCGGCACGCCCCGGAACCGGTCGTGCTTCTCCTTGTCGAGGGAGTCGATGCTGATGCCCACGCCCATGACGCCGATCTCCACGAGCGTCTTGGCCATCCGGTCGTCGATCAGCATGCCGTTGGTGCCAAACACGACGATGAATCCCTTGGCGACCGCGTGCCGCGCGATATCGAGAATGTCCGGGCGGACCAACGGTTCGCCGCCGGTGATGACGAGCAGGCAGCCGCGATTGACCTCCGCGATCTGGTCGATCAAACGGAAGGATTCCTGGGTCGTGAGTTCGTCGGACGCGCCGCCGGCCTTCGTCGTGGCATCCAGGTAGCAATGCGCGCACTTGAGGTTGCAACGCTTGGTGAGGTTGAGCGCGATCAGGTAGGGCTTGAAGTCATCGACGGTGCGCCCGTCGCCGGGACCGGGGGTCGGCAAGGGGCCGGACATGAACTTCTGGATCTGCCCGGCAAATGACCCAAGCTGGTCGGCCAAACCGGAGATATTCAGAATCGGCAGCGATTTACCCATGTCTTGATTATTGAGAAAAAGCGTCAATCGTCATTCGACATCCGTCATTCGCCAGGAACCGGGGGGATGGACTCAGAACACCATACTTCACTTCCGCGATTGACGATCAAGGTTGGAGCCTGACGCTCGTCCCTTTTGACGATTGCCGGTTGACGAATGACGCTCACTTGCCTGTGAGGTCCGCGATGATGGTTTTGAGGTTGCCCGTCTTGAGGGCCTCCTCCATGTACTTCTTGGATTCCTCGATGCCTTCGTTCGCGACCTCAAGCGTGATCGTGGTGGTTCCGATCCTCTCCGCATGGCGGAGGATCAGGGCTCTCGTGCAGTCTCGCATGAATCCTTCGGGAGCCCGCTCAAGCCTCGCCTGGGCGTCCGCCGTCCAGATATAGCGGTCGGTCGGAGCCGCCGGCTGCGCGGGTCCGCTGGTCGCGGACGGACCGGCATCCGGTGCAGCGGCCGGTTGAGCCTGGGTTCCATTTGTCCCGTTCGTGCCGGAGGCACTCCTAAGCAAGGCTTCGGCCTCTGCCGAGGTGCCGGCGCCCTTGTTCGCGAAAATCGGGCTGTACTCCTCCGAGGCCGCCTCTTGGATCATGGGCGCGGCATATTCGAGCGTGATCGTGGTCATGCCGAGCTTGCGGGCGGTCTTTTCGATCTTGGCCTTGGCGCGCCGGCGCTGGAATCCGGCCGGCACGGCGCGGATGGCCTCCTTGGCCTCCTTGGTCCATTGCATCGGCACATCGTCGTAGGCCAGCTCGGTTTCCACGGCGCCCTCCGCCTTGGCGGCGGCCTCGAAGATCGACTTGTCGACCTGCTTGAACCGCGCCCCTTCGGCGCCGCACACGGGGCACTTCACCGGCGTCTCGCCCTTGCCGACGTAGCCGCACCCATCGCACACGAAATAGTTCTGGCTCATCCGGTCGAGGTAAGCCTGGTTGGCCTTGGTCGCGGCCGGTTTTTCCTCGACGATCTGCGTCATCATGCCGCTGAGCGTATTACCCATCAGGTCCTGGGCGACAGCGGTATCAGCCTGCATCTTGTCCCGGTCCACGCCCGAAGCGTCCAAACCTGCGCCAAGCGCCCGCATCGCGTCCATCGCGCCCTTCGGCAGGATGTGGCCGACCGCCGCATCCACCACCGAATTGCTGATGATGGTGTGGCCCTTTTCGATCGCGTACCGATGGATGGCGGTCTTGGCGACGCCGCGCGCGAACACCGGAATCTTCTCCATCCGGCGCAGCGCCTCCTCCGTCCAGGCGATCGTGTATTCGGCCTGCGTGTCGATCGGCGGCACGTATTTGCGGTTCGACACCAATACGTTGCAGGGGGCGCTCCGCAGCAGATTTTCGGTGTTGCTGCCAATATCCATGTCGTCGTCGCTATGGACGCCGATCCGGCCGACGATCAGCAGCCACGGATTTTCCTTCCGGACATATTGGATGATTTTCTCAAAGGCCTTGCCGTCCAGGAGGGTGGTCTTGATGTCCGTGTTCTCGGCCTGCGCCACCTCGCGGGAGATGTCCAGGTGGGATTGGTAGATCTTGGCGAGCCCGCTGTCGATGATTTCTTCGTGGAGCTTTTCCTGCTCCTTGAACCGGAACACCTTGCCGGCTTCCTCGTTGAGCACGCCCGAGATGCTGTGGAAGGCGGCATAGTGGAAATAGGGATCGAAGGCTGAAATGGCCTCAACCGGCCGGTTCAGCGCCTTGCCCAGGGCCAGGCCCGTCATCAGGCCACCGAAGGAATAGGGGCTCCCGTCCACTGCCACGACGATCTTGCCTTCGCCGAGGGGTTTGGTGTCCTTCACGATGAACATGTCGGAGGTCCGGACGCGCCGGATGACCCGTTCGGTGTTGCTGCCGATCACGCTGTCTTTGACGGCGCCGACTCCCAAGGCCCCCATGATGACGAGGTCGTACCCGCTGGTGGCGATGTCCTCGACGAGGACCTTCCAATTGCGGCCTTCCAGCGACTTGCGCTCCAGCGGCAGGTTGGCCTCGGTGCACTTCTTATCCACGTAATCGAGATAGGAATCGGTGATGATTTGGAGGCCGCGGGTGATCAACGAGTCGTGGATCTGCCGCTGGCGGTCCAGTTCCTTCTCGTCGTGATATTCCTCGGGAAGCCCGGCCTCCATTTGCTTGAAGCGTTTATCGTGCATTTTGGCGGCATAGACGTGGCTCCCCACCACCTTGGAACCGAACGACTTGGCCAGCTCAATCCCCAGGTCGACGGCGGTATTGGAATGGTCCGAATTGTCGACCGGGATATAGATGGTCTTGTACATCAGCAGCCTCCTACAGGCGTCGCATCACACCCTGCCCACGAGAAAGAATCGCGTTGAATTCCAAGCGATTAGACGAGGGTCAGCCTACCGAAAGAAAACGGATGATAACACCGGCCGAAAATGGATTGCAAGCCAAGGGGATAGGGAGAGATGGAAACGGCGATGGGACCTTCCGTCGACCGGGTTCACGGTGCCGAGGTCGCCGCCGGTCTCGTCTGAGTGGCAGAGGAGGACCCGGAGGCCTTGCGGCTGCGCAGGATTTCTTCGAGCGTGAGCAGGGCTTCCCGCCCGGAGTTCCCCTCGACCCCGCGGATCAAGCTGCCGTCCGCATAGGTCTTTTGCGAGGCGGCGCCGTCGGGCGCCTGTGTCTGCGACAATGAGCCGGTCCAGGGGCGGGGATCGCGGCTCCCATGTTTCTTTTCCCAGGCGGCGAGACAGGCCTTGGCGATAATCTTGTTGAGCGGCGCAGGGTTGTAGAGCAGCTTCCTGATGCTGGTCGGGGTCAGCATCAGCGGGTTGTAGCCGGCCGAGAGATAACCCTCCTCCAGCAGGCGATGCTCCAGGTCCGTGTTCGGCTGGATGCCGAGGAAGAACATCAGCGGAAAGACCCGGTCTTCTCCCAAGATCGACGCCACCTTCTTATAGGCCTCCACGCTCTGGAGCAGCGTCTCCTCCGTCTCCTTCGGCGAGTTCAGCGAATAGTTCAGGATCACCTTGCCCTTAAAGCCGGCCTCTGCCAGGTACCGGCAGCCGTCGTAGAGCCGTTCGAGCTTGAAGCCCATATGGAGGTTGTTGAGGACCTCCTGGGAGCCGGAGGTGATCGCGACTTCCAGATCTCCTACGCCGGAGCGGACCATCAGCTTGGCTAACTCCGGCGTGATCAGCGAGGTCCGGATGTAGCCGGACCATTGGATTTCCAGTTTTTCCGCCAAGATCCGTTCCAGGATCTCCGTGCACTGGGGATAGGCTTCCTTGCCGGTGATGAACTGGGCGTCGGTGAACCAGAACCGCCGGGCGCCCCACTGGTGGTAATGCTGGGCGATGTCCTGGACGACCATGGCAGCCGGCCGGTACCGGACCCGCTTGCCTTCTATATATGGATAGAGGCAGAAGGCGCAGTCGTAGGGGCAGCCCCGCTTGCTCTGGACCCCGATCGATTCATCAAGATAGGCGCGGTACTGTGGAAAGATCGAGGTCAGGTAGGGCAGATCGACGGTCTGGCTGTCGAGCAGCACCGTGGACCGTTGCTCGCCTTTCCTGATCCGCTTTCCCTCGCGGAGGATGTACCGTTCCCCGTCGAGCGGCTGCCCGTCGATAACCTTGATCAAGGCGTCTTCCCCTTCGCCGAGAATCCCGAGCACGCCTTCGGGCAATTTCTCGATCAATTGATCCGCGAAGGCCGTGAAGGCCCCGCCGCCGATCATGATCTTGGCCTTGGGGAACTCCTTATAGATCAGCCAGGGATAGGACAGGTTGGCTCGGATGTCCGAATAGTACCGGTAGAGCTGCTTCAGCCCTTGGAAGGAGGCGGCCACCCGCTTGAGCGGGTTGCTTGCAAAATAGAAGTTGAACGCATGTTCCAGCGAGGCGTCGCCTTCATGGGGCGAAAAGATCTGGATGTCGCGCCAGGAGAAGGCGACCAGGTCAGGCGAAAAGGCGGAGACCGCGTCGCGCAAGACGGCCGGGCGTTGTGCCTGCGGGTAGAGCGACAGGTCGAGAATTTGCTGGCGGACGTCGGGGCGGCGGCGATGGACGAAGTCGGCCAGGTAGGTGATCCCGATCGGGTACACCTGCTTGCAGGGCAGAAAGACGTAGAGGATGGACTTCATAACAGAGCGTCAATCGTCATTGGTCAATCGCAAAAAAAGAGAATCGTCATGCGTCAATCGTCAAGGGTCAATCGTGTAGACCTTGTCCGGTGAGGCCTTGCGTGTCCTTCCTACGTTTGACAAATGACGCATGACGAATGACCATTGACGTTATTTCGTCCCGATGTGGATCGCCACGATGCCGCCGGTCAGGTTCCGATAGGTCACCTCGCCGAATCCGGCCTGCCGCAATCGCTCGCACAGGGTCTCCTGATCGGGAAAGGTCCGGATCGAGGCCGGCAAATACTCGTAGACGCCGGTGGTGTCGTGCGCCACCATCGTGCCGACCTTGGGGAGCAGGGTGAACGAATACCAATCGTAGAGGCTGCGCAGCCAAGCTCGATTGGGATGGGAAAACTCCAGACAGACGAACCGGCCGCCTGGCTTGAGCACCCGCTGGATTTCCTGCAAGGCTCGTTGAAGGTCGCCGACGTTCCTCATGCAGAAACCGGTCGTCACCGCGTCGAAACTTCCGTCCGGAAAGCTGAGATGTTCGGCGTTCACCTCCATGCAGGTGATCCGGTGCCGGCGACCTTGTCGGGCGACCTTTTTCCGGCCTTCTACCAGCATCGCATGGTTCAGATCGGCGGCGATGACGTGGCCGCCCGGCTGCAAGCGCGATTCAATCAGCAGCGCGAGATCGGCCGTGCCGGCGCCGATATCCAATATATAACGCGGCTCCGCCAAGACCTCGCCGCTACGGACGCCGCAGGCGCTGCCGCCTGGCGGTATTATCACGTCCAGCACTTGCCGCTTCCAGCGATGATGAAGCCCGAAGCTGAGGACCGTGTTGTTCAGGTCGTACCAGCGCGCGATGGCCGTGAACATCCGCTGCACGGCCTGCTCGCGAGCCGATCCCGACCAGCGGGAGACGGTCTGTGCCGGAGGCGAAGACGTCTCTTGCGCAGAAGCGGGCTGCTCTTCAACTTTCAGCATAGGAAGCGTGGTAGCACCCGGTTTGAGGGCCTGTCAAGCCGGATGGTCCCTCTTCAGGCATGAGGGGAGATGGCCAACGGGCGGATGTCGGTTTCCGCTCGTGGCCTTTGACCTGGCGACAGGCAGGGGGCGCCAAGGTCATGACCAGAACAAGCTAACCGATTGAGAGCGGGGGGCGGCAGAGTTGCTTGACCGTGAATAATCATTGCGATAAGGTAAGGAATCTATAAAAACGAAAGGACGCTCTATGGCGACCGCAACGCTGACCAGCAAAGGGCAGACAACCATCCCCAAGGAGGTCCGAGATCATCTTCACGTCAGCCCCGGAGACAAGCTCGATTTTTTAATCGATGCAGAAGGGCGGGTGGTGGTGCGTCCGGCTACGCTGGATGTCCGCCAGTTAAAGGGAATGCTCAAACGAAAGCGAGTCAAACCGGTCTCGCTTGAAGAGATGGACCGGGCGATCGCGGAGGGGGCTGCGAGGAAGCGTGCATGATCGGCATCGATACGAACCTCTTGGTCCGGTACCTGACGCAGGATGATCCAGCCCAATCCAAAAAGGCCAGCGCGGTCATTGAGAAGGCGCTGGCCGGAGAGAGCGGCGTCTTCATCAATCACGTCGTCTTGTGCGAGGTTGTATGGGTGCTCGACCGTGCGTATGGATTTCCCCGTGCGACATTGGGGGAGGTGGTGGAGAAGATTCTCCAAGGGAAGCAGTTTGAAATCGAAGACAAACCGACGGCCTGGCAAGCGCTGAACGATTTCAAATCCAGCAGGGCCGACTATGCCGATTGCCTGATCGGAGCCAAAAACCGGAAGGCCGGCTGCACGACCACGCTCACGCTCGACCGCGCCACCTCGGCGTTATCGACTTTCTCGCCGTTATAAGCACCCTTCGTCTGTCCAAAGTAGATTGCCGTGCATTCAAGAATGGCTTTGCCTAGCCCGCATTATTCATGAACGCTTCTGCTGCAATCGCGGATTCGCCGCTGCGACAGAGCCAACATGCAAAGTCGAAGGCAAAGTACCTCTCCGCCGCGACATGATTGAACGCGGCGGTTCAAGCGAAGCTTGGTATGGCGGGCGTGCTCGCCGCTCAGTCCCTCGACGTACTGTTTCAAGTACGCCTTGGTCCTTCGCGGCTGTGCTTGCCCGTCTCGCTTGGCGACTGCGCGATTTCGCGACGAATCGTCATGAATAATGCGGGCTGGACTGATGGCGTGGTGCAGTACCAGGGCCAGGGGTTGAGCCGCGAGGTCCAGTTGAAGCTGTTCCAGCGGGGAGTCAAGCTGAGCCGCGTTCCGACCGGAGGGGAACCCTCATCCGGCTATGGATTGGCCGTGGCCCGTGGCCAAGGAGCTGGCGACATTCATGCATGGAGAGATCTGGTGCGAGAGTGAACTTGGAAAAGGAGCACGGTTTCTCGTCTGCCTGCCCGGGTATGACGACACGAGCGAGACGCATTCCGGCTCACTAAAGGCCCCGGCTCAATAACTCCCTGCTGACTCGTCTACTCACCCGCTGGGTCACTCGCATCTTCTTGTGTGAAGTCACACAACGGTACCACCTATCGATTTCTGGCTGAAGCAGCATGGTATAATCGACCGCTTATGTCCGGCTCGATCATCATCAAGGGCGCGCGGGAACACAATCTCAAGAATCTCGACGTGGAGATTCCGCGGGACAAGCTCGTCGTCATCACGGGCTTGAGCGGCTCGGGCAAGTCCTCGTTGGCCTTCGATACGATCTACGCGGAGGGGCAGCGCCGGTATGTCGAGTCCCTGTCCGCCTATGCCCGGCAGTTTCTGGAACAGATGGGCAAGCCGGACGTGGATTCGATCGAAGGGCTCTCGCCCGCCATCTCCATCGAGCAGAAGAGCACCAGCCACAATCCCCGCAGCACGGTCGGGACGGTCACGGAAATCTACGACTACCTCCGCTTGCTGTTCGCCCGGGTCGGCCATCCCTATTGTTATCAATGCGGCCAGGAAATCGCCGCCCAAACGGTCCAGCAGATGGTGGATGCGATTCAATCGCTTCCCGAAGGGGCCAAGGTCCAGATCCTGGCCCCCATCGTCAGGGGGCGGAAGGGCGAGTATCGCAAGGAACTGCTCGACATGCGGCGGGCCGGGTATGTCCGCGCGCGGATCGACGGCAAAGTCGTGGATCTCGGCGACGAGATCACGCTCGACAAGCAGAAGAAGCACACGATCGAAGTCGTCGTCGATCGGCTCGTCATCAAGCATGATCAGGCGATGGCCCGGCGGATGGCCGACTCCGTCGAGACCGCGCTGAAGCTGGCGCACGGATTGATCGGGGTGCTCGACCAGCAGGACCAGGTCACCCTCTACAGCGATACCTTGGCCTGCATCCGCTGCGGGGTCAGCTATCCGGAGATCACGCCGCGCGTCTTTTCCTTCAACAGTCCGCACGGCGCCTGCCCTGCCTGCGACGGGATCGGCTATGCGGTCGCCCCCGGCTGTCCGGAAGAGCAGGACTTCACGACCCTTGAATTGTGCCAGACCTGCCAGGGAGCCAGGCTCAGGCCGGAGAGTCTGGCGATTAAAGTGGGCAAGCGGTCCATTGCAGAGGTCACGCGCCTGTCCGTGCGGGCTGCGGCGGAGTTCTTCAACCAGCTCAGCTTGACTGAGCGCGAGCAATTCATCGCGCAACGCATCCTTAAGGAAGTCCGCGAGCGGCTCGGATTCCTCGTGAATGTCGGGCTCGATTACCTCACGCTCGACCGGGCCGCCGCGACCCTCTCCGGCGGGGAAGGCCAGCGCATCAGGCTTGCTACCCAGATCGGCTCCGGCCTCGTGGGCGTGCTGTACATCCTGGATGAACCCTCCATCGGACTCCATCAGCGCGACAATCGGCGCCTGCTCCAGACGCTGCTCCGGCTGCGGGATCTCGGCAACACGGTGGTCGTGGTGGAGCATGACGCAGAGACGATGTTGGCGGCCGATCACATTCTGGACCTGGGGCCTGGGGCCGGCGCCCACGGCGGCGAATTGATCGCGCAGGGAACGCCGGCCGAGATCATGGAACATCCCGACTCTCTGACCGGCCGATATCTCAAGGGGGCGCTGAGCGTCACGTTGCCGCACCGCGAGCGGCGAGCCAAGCGCGTCCTTTCGATTGTCGGAGCCAAGAAACACAACCTCAAGGGCATCACGGCGAACATCCCATTGGGATTGTTGACCTGCGTTACGGGCGTGTCCGGCTCTGGCAAGAGCACGCTCGTGCTCGAAGTATTGTTTCATTCCCTGTCGCAGTTGCTCTATCAGAAGCACCCGAAGATCGACGGATGCAAAGAGATCCAGGGAGCGGACGCGCTGGACAAGGTCATCGACATCGATCAGTCCCCGATCGGCCGGACGCCTCGGTCGAACCCCGCCACCTACACGGGACTCTTCACCTTCATCCGCGACCTGTTCGCGCAATTGCCGGAATCGCGCGTGCGCGGCTACAAGCCGGGCCGCTACAGTTTCAACGTGAAGGGCGGGCGCTGCGAGGCCTGCGAGGGGGACGGCCTCATCAAGATCGAGATGCATTTCCTTCCCGACATCTATGTCACCTGCGAAGTCTGCAAGGGGCAACGATATAACCGGGAAACGCTGGACGTGCTCTATAAAGGACGCAGCATCGCGGACGTGCTGAACATGACCGTGGACGAGGCCCTGGCCTTCTTCGACGCCGTGCCCTTCATCAAGGCCAAGCTCCAGACCCTCCATGACGTCGGGCTGCACTACATCAAGTTGGGCCAATCTGCGACCACGCTATCGGGCGGTGAAGCCCAGCGGGTCAAGCTCTCCCGGGAACTGTCGAAGCGCGCCACCGGCCGGACGCTCTACATCCTGGACGAGCCGACGACCGGCCTGCACTTCGCCGATACGCAGCGGCTGCTGGATGTATTGAACCGTCTCGTGGAAGCCGGCAACACGGTTCTCGTGATCGAGCACAACCTGGACATCATCCGGAACGCCGACTGGATCATCGACCTCGGCCCCGAAGGGGGCGATCGCGGCGGCGAGATCGTGGCGGAAGGCACCCCGCGCGACATCGCCAAATCCAAGCGGTCCTATACGGGGCAGGTGTTGAGGGAAGCTGGGCTAGGCTGAAGAACGCAGAATGGTAGTGGAGCCGGTGATCGGCCTCCCCTTGTGCTCGCGCACCGCGCGCGCAAGACCGATTGAATGTTCGGTCAAAGCGGGCGGTGCTTGCTTGGGAACAGGCGCGTCTCCTCAGCGTCCATCTCGTCAATCCCCCATCTGCTCCGTTCCAGTCGGCAACCTATGCAGCCGTTTTTCCTTGCTAGACAAGTATACGTCTCTGACGTATAATGCGCCGTGCTCACCTTCGTCGAAACTCCGCTCTTCACCTGACTCGTCACGACGTACTTATCGGATGAAGAATATGGGAAGCTACAAGAGACGCTGCACGATGATCCAGAGGCAGGAGAGATCATCCCGGGATCAGGCGGAGTTCGGAAGTTGCGGTGGGCACTGCCCGGCCGCGGGAAACGAGGCGGATTGCGCGTGATCTACTATCTCCGTCGCCATCAAGGTGTGATTTGGATGCTGACGCTGTATCCCAAGAACGTGGCCGAATCGATTCCGAGTCATATCCTCCGCAAGATTCGAAAGGAGATCGAGGATGAGTAAGAGACGTTCCCGAGACATTGGAGCCGAAATTCTTGAAGGAATCCGTCAGCTCAAGCGAGGGAAAGTGGGACGTATCATCAATTGTCCACCCGTCGCCGAGACTCGGACGCGGGTGGGTCTCTCACAAGCCGAGTTTGCGAGGCTGCTCGGGGTTTCCGTACGGACGTTACAGGAGTGGGAACAGGAACGGCGTGTCCCATCAGGTCCCGCTCGAATGCTCCTCGCCATCGCACACAAGAACCCTCGTGCCCTCTTGGAAGCGGTGTGATGGACCGTACGACCGCAGCGATAGTGGAACTTTGAGCGCCCTATGCGGTGCTGCGAGTCGCGTTGACAAGCGACTGGGCAGGCGTAAGAACCCGGCCGCGGTGCATGATCCGGAGGGGCATGCTATGTCGGTCAGTATGCTGACTGGTTAGGCCAAACGGGGGAAGTGATGGGGGAAGTGAAGCTTGAGAAAGCGATCGACACGGCATGGACCCGATTCCCCCATTTTGCTCACTCGGCACGATGTGAGGAACCGATGAAAGCGCTTAGTCCAACTTGGACCAGCCTTCGATGACCCAATCCGAGGCGCTTGCCATCTTGAAGACAAGTGCCAACGTGTTCGTGACCGGCGAGCCAGGGTCCGGCAAGACGCACACGGTCAACGAGTATGTCGCCTACTTGCGCGCGCGAGGGATCGAGCCGGCCATCACGGCGTCAACGGGCATCGCCGCGACGCACATCGGCGGGATGACGATTCACTCGTGGAGCGGCATCGGCATTAAGACGACATTGGGCCGATCCGATCTTCAGGCCATCGCGTCCAATAAGCCGATTGCCAAGCGCATCGGTCGCGCTCAGGTGCTGATCATCGACGAAGTCTCCATGTTGGCTGCCGAGACCCTTTCGATGGTCGATGCCGTGTGTCGCGAAATGAAAGAGCGGTCGGAGCCGTTCGGCGGGATGCAAGCCGTCCTGGTCGGCGACTTTTTCCAATTGCCGCCGGTCGTCAAAACGGAAGCGGGACAGGGCACGCCGGTTCTGTTCACGGACGAGTCATCGGCCCGGTTCGCCTATGACGCTCCTGCGTGGAAAGGGGCCGACCTGACAATCTGCTATATCACCGAGCAGCACCGGCAGGACGACGGCGAGTTTCTGGCCTTACTCTCGGCGATCCGGCGCAATGCGGTCGGCCCCGACCATGTGCGCCGGCTGACAAGCAGAACCGTCCAGCATCCGGATGCGCCGAAGGATACGCCGAAGCTCTTTTCGCACAATGTCGATGTAGACCGGGTAAATGACGGCATTCTCGCTCAGTTGCCCGGCAAGCCGCGCGTCTATCCCATGACGTCGGAAGGCCCGGACGCGCTTGTCTCTGCCCTGCAGAAGGGATGTCTGTCGCCCGAGACGCTGCGTCTGAAAGTCGGGGCGGCGGTGATGTTCACGAAGAACAATCTCCAAGAGGGGTTCGTGAACGGGACGCTGGGCGCGGTGGAGGGATTCGATCGCCAGTACGGCCACCCGATCGTCAGAACGCGAAGCGGAAGGAGGATTGAAGTCGAGCCGATGGACTGGGCCGTGGAGGAGAACGGAACCGTCCGCGCGCGCATTACGCAGGTGCCGCTGAGGCTGGCCTGGGCGATTACTGTGCATAAAAGCCAGGGCATGAGCTTGGACGAAGCGGTCGTGGATTTGCGCAACGTGTTTGAGTACGGCCAGGGCTATGTCGCGCTCTCGCGCGTCAGGCGGCTGTCGGGCCTGCATCTCCTCGGCTGGACGGAACGCGCATTTCAGGTGCACCCGGATGTCTCGGCCAAAGATACGGAGTTCCGCACGCAGTCGGAGCAGGCTGCGCGCAGATTCAGCGGGATGACCGGAGAGGAGATCACGGCCAAGCACGAGCGATTCCTTCGCCTATGCGGGGGGACGATCCAATCGGAAGGGGGCGCGAGCGCGCCGATCGCGTCTCGCGCTCCGCAAGTGGTCCGCGAGCGCAGCGACACGAGGGGTGAACGGAAGACTGCTCCTCCATCGGGTTTCGACACCATCAGAGCACGTCACCCTCATGCGTACTTGCCATGGGATCAGGCGCAGGAGAACCGATTGAGGGACCTCTTTGCGAAGGGTACGCCCGTCGCAGACCTCGCGAAATCGTTCAACCGAACGAGAGGGGCGATCCGGTCGCGGCTGGCCAAATTGGGACTGGTGGAAGATGGAGACATCGCGCGCCCCGCGGGCGACGGTCCGCAAGAGTAGGAGGATGCAGGGGCATGACAGACTCACGTTGTCGAGCAAAATGACTCACTACGCCGGGTAAGTCGGAACTCACGTCCTTCATACGAGCCTATGGCGCCGTTCCTCCCCCCAGTCTCGCGTATGGGGAAGAAGGTAGGGTAAAGGGTGGCGACGCGTGGGCGCATTCGGCTCCGCCCCGAGGCGCGGTTCAACGATTTCCTCATTCACTGTTCTGTCCGGCAATTCCAGGAGACAATATCTCCGCCCCATTCTCTAAGGGAAAGGAGTCTGTTGTATGCAAACTGTCGCCCTGCTGACGATTTCGAATGTGTTCATGACGATGGCCTGGTACGGACATCTGAAGTTCAAGGAATATCCGCTCTTCACCGTCATCTTCGTCAGTTGGGGCATCGCCTTCGTCGAATATTGTTTTCAAGTCCCCGCGAATCGCATCGGACATGCCCAATTCACCGCCGCGCAATTGAAAACCATCCAGGAGGTCATCACCCTGGTTGTGTTCTCCGTTTTCTCTGTCGTCTACCTGAAGGAAGCGCTGAAGTGGAACTACATCGTCGGGTTCGCGTTGATGATCGGGGCGGTGTTCTTTATCTTCAAGGAATGGTGAGCCCAAACGGCTGCTGCAGCTCTAGAAGAACTGTTCAGGTCCGTTTCTTGAAGCGGTCGTAGACCTGCAAGAGGTCGATCATCAGCCGAGCCCCGAAGGTCGGTCCGAAGTCGCCCCCGCCGATATCATTCCAGGTTTCCCACTTGAGATAGGGAATTCGGATCGCAACCGCAATGAAACGCCCTTCAATTCCGTTGCCCGAGGGGTCCACAAAGAGACCCGAATCGATGGCCAGGCCGATCTCCAGTTCCCAGCGAGGCGGCGCTGCCTGCTCATTGCGATAGTCGGCGATGCTGATGGAGGCTTGCCCGAAGTAGCTCTGACGGGCCAATTGGTCGTAGGCGCTGCTGCGGAAGATCCGGCCATACCGGCCCATGAAGGAAAAGCGGGCGAAATGTGAGAAGTCTTCCAGGCCTCGCGATGAGCCGCCCAGACTCTTGGCGACATCGGAGAGGGGGAGGCGCCGGATGCCGACATTGATGTAGGGTTCATGATAGAGCGTCCCCGTTGCCGCCCCGGCGCCGATGAACCCCCGATCGGCCGATCCGAAGAGTGTGAACCATCTGGTCACGGAGCCGTTAATCATGAAATCGATTTTTTCCCGCACGGCGCTCACCGGCACAGGATCGAGGCCCAACACCTTATGAATGACGTCGTTCTGAAGGAACCGGGTGAATTTGTCGTCCGTCGGCCCTGCGCCGATGGTCAGATTGGTGGTCCATCCGGGCAGTCTGGACCAGCGTTCCGTCCAGGTGAGACTGGCAAAATTGAAGCCGGCTGTTTCTTGAATCCCGTTGTAACGGTTCCCATAGCGGTTGAATTCCGTGAAGCGATTGACGGTAAGTCCAAGGTCCAGCGCCCGATCGCGGTCCGGAAACGACAGGGCGCCCCAGTGCAGACTGGGGGCCGGTGTCTCGGCGAAACCGGCCGGTGGAAGGACCAGCAGGATCACCAGGAGCGCCAGCCATGAGTATGGGGGAGTGAGAGACACTGGGTTGCTCTGGTACGGACGGTCATACCTGAGGCCCTGTTGACGGACAAGAGGACCTTTGGTCTTGTGGTGTTCCGGAAATTCCTCGATCGTGATCGGGTTCCGAGTTAGAGTTCACAGTGGCTCCTGAAGACCATGGTTGATCCATGGTATAGTTGCAACCTGCCGAAAGCCGCGGCCACGACATCGAGGCAAGCTTGCCGCGGCTCCCCGATGATGCGGTATCCCTGTGACCAAACCTCCTACTAGACAGGCTTTGTGACAGCTTCGAGCCGGACCACTTCAGGAATCCGCCCGCTTCGGATTGCGCTGTTTGGCGCCGGACGCCATGCCCAGCACCATGCGCGCGCGATCCTGCGCTGTCCCGGAGCCGAACTGGTGGCCGTGGCCGATCCGTCGGAGGCTGCCCAAACGGCCATGCGCGGGATCGTGGCGGCGGTCGCCTCCTTCAAGACGCCCGACGAGCTGCTGGCCGCCGCACGTCCCGACGTCGTCCATATCATCACGCCGCCGGCATCCCATGCGCCGCTGGCGCAGGCCGCGCTTGAGGCCGGATGCCATATCTATGTGGAGAAGCCCTTTACGGAGCGAGTCGAAGATGCGCAGCGAATTCTGGACGAGGCGCGCGCCAAGGGCCTGTTGGTCTGCGCCGGCCACCAGTTGCTCTATGAACCGCCGACCAGAGTCTTGGCCCGCTACCTGCCATCGATCGGGCAGGTCGCGCACGTGGAGAGCTATTTCTCGTTTCGAACGGTCCGGCATGCGCCGGGCGGCCGCACCGTGCTCCGCGCAGACCATCAGTTGCTCGATATCCTGCCGCATCCGGTCTATCTGTTGTTGCTGGTCCTTGAACAGGCGGGCAACGGGACCATCGAGCTGGTCTCGTTGGAGCTGAGCCAGGCGGGCACGGTTCACGCGCTGGTGCGCCGGGGCGGGGTGACGGGCACGCTGGTCGTGACGTTGGAAGGGCGGCCCGTCGAGAGTTATCTCCGGGCGGTCGGCCGGAACGGATCGCTGTTCGCCGACTACGTGCGGAGCACGGTGCAGCGGGCCATCGGCCCCGGCTCGTCGGGGATCGATAAACTCTTCGCTCCCTATCGGCAGGCCTGGCAACTCCTGACCGGCACGACCGCCGCGATGGCGCGCCGCTTCCTCAAGCGCCAGCAGAGTTATCCGGGCTTGGCGGAGCTGTTTTCGGCGTTCTATGAGTCCATCCGCAGCGGAGCCCCGTCCCCCCTCTCTCCCGAGAGCCTGTTGGAGACCGTGCGGATCTGCGAAAAGGTGGCGCAGGCGCTTCGCGAGCGGGAAGCCAAGGCGCTGGCGGCGGCTGCGCCGAGACCGGTCGAGAGCCGCGGCGTGATCGTGACCGGGGGAACCGGATTTCTGGGAAAAGAAATCGTGCGCTCGTTGCTGGCGCGAAACCGTCCGGTCCGTGTGGTGGCGCGGCGGGAGCCTTCGCCGTGGGAACGCATCGCCGGAGCCGAATATGTCGTGGCCGATGTCGCGACCGGAGCGGCGGTCCATTTGTTCAAAGGAGCAGACACGGTCATCCATGCCGCGGCCGAAACCGCGGGCGGCTGGGACGAGCACCGGCGCAACTCGCTGAACGCAACCGAGCAGATGGTCCGCGGCGCGGCGGCGGCCGGTATCACGCGGTTCATCCATATTAGCAGCCTGGCGGTGCTGGCCCAGGGAACCGGCGACCCGATCGGCGACAACCATCCCTTGGAGCCGGACAGCAAGGGCTCCGGTCCCTATGTCTGGGGCAAGCTGGAATCAGAGCGGCTGGCCGTGCTGGTGGGGAACGAACTCGGCTTGTCAGTGAAGGTTGTCAGGCCGGGCGCGTTGGTGGACTATCGTGATTTCGACCCGCCGGGCCGTCTCGGGAAGCGGCTGGGCAATATCTTCGTGGCCGTCGGCTCGCCGAGCGACAGGCTCGGCGTCGTGGATGTCGGCTTCTCGGGACGCTTCCTGGCCTGGACGGTGGATCATTGGGATGACGTGCCGAGTCCGTTGAACCTGCTCGATCCCGTCTCGCCGACCAAGCGGGAGCTGCTGGATCACCTTCGCAAGGCCAATCCCGACCTCACCGTGATCTGGCTGCCGAGATTCGTGCTGATCCCGCTCTCCTGGACGGCCATGCTCGCGCAAAAACTGCTCCGGCCCGGCAAGCCTCCCATCAACATCGCCAAGGTCTTCAGCGTGCTGCCGTACGACACCTCGCTCATTGCCAAGCTCGCGCCCCATATTCCTCCTCAATAGATCGTCCGCGAAACCATCGCATTTCCCTTCTCCCTTGCCCTCTTCACCGTGGAGGAGAGCGCGACGGTGTCGTCCATGGGCCAATGGCGCCTGCTTGATCGTCGGGAGAGGCCCCCATAAAATGATGCGCCCAGCCGACCTATTCCCTCATGACGGAGGCCCCCATGTCCAAGATCAAGAAGAGCGAGACGACAAAAACCAGCGCGCCCGGTTCCAAGGAAGCATCCCCGTCGTCCGCGCCGACCGCGCAGGATTTTGAGAAGCTCGGCCTGTTTTATTTGGGCAGGCCCTTCGATCTCGCCACCAAGACTCCGTTGCCAGGCTGGCTCCTCTATGATTCCAAGGATCTGGTGACCCATGCCGTCTGCGTCGGCATGACCGGAAGCGGCAAGACCGGCCTCTGCCTGGCCTTGCTTGAAGAGGCGGCGATCGACGGCATCCCGGCCCTCATCATCGATCCCAAGGGCGATCTCGGCAACCTCCTCCTCACGTTTCCCGAATTGCGTGCGCAGGACTTCGAGCCCTGGATCAACGAGGACGAGGCCCGCAAGAAGGGACTCTCGCCAGCCGACTATGCCGCGAAACAGGCGGAGACTTGGAAGAACGGGTTGGCGAAGTGGGGACAGGATGGGGAGCGGATCGCCCGGTTACGGGCGTCGGCCGATTTTGCGATCTACACGCCGGGAAGCCACGCGGGCCTGCCGGTGTCCATCCTCAAGTCCTTCGCGGCTCCGGAGGAGGGGATTCGCGGCGAAGCGGAATTGCTGCGGGAACGCATCAACACCACAGCCACGAGCCTGCTGGGCTTGCTGGGCATCGAGGCCGACCCCATTAAGAGCCGCGAGCATATTCTGCTGTCCACCATTCTCGATGTTGCCTGGCGAAAGGGGCAGGACCTGGACCTCGCGGCCTTGATCCACCAGATCCAGGCGCCGCCGGTTTCCAAGGTGGGAGTGATGGATCTGGAATCGTTCTATCCCGCGAAGGACCGGTTCGCCCTGGCGATGCAACTGAATAATCTGTTGGCGGCGCCGGGGTTTGCATCCTGGATGGAAGGGGAGGCGCTGGAGCTGTCGTCGCTGCTCTATACGCCGGAGGGAAAGCCGAGAATGGCGATCATGTCGATCGCGCATTTGAGCGAGGCCGAACGGATGTTCTTCGTCTCGCTCCTGCTGAACCAAGCGCTCGGCTGGGTCAGGGCCCAATCCGGCACGACCTCGCTGCGCGCCCTGATCTATATGGACGAGATCTTCGGCTACTTCCCGCCGGTTGCCAATCCGCCGTCAAAAGGTCCGTTGCTGACCCTGTTGAAGCAGGCGAGAGCCTTCGGCGTTGGGGTGGTGCTGGCGACGCAGAATCCCGTGGACCTGGACTATAAGGGGCTGGCGAACACCGGTACTTGGTTTATCGGGCGGCTCCAGACGGAGCGGGACAAGGCCCGGGTGCTCGAAGGGCTTGAAGGGGCGTCGGCAGGATCGGGACAGCGGTTCGATCGCAAACGGATGGAGGAAACATTGGCCGGGCTGGGCAATCGGATCTTTCTGATGAACAACGTTCACGAGGACGAGCCGGTGATCTTTGAGACCCGCTGGGCCCTGTCGTACCTGCGCGGTCCCTTGACGCGGACCCAGATCAAATCGCTGATGGACCCGGTGAGGCGGCAAACGTCAAGCGTCATGCGTCAACCGGGTGGAAAGGCTGAATCCGACTCGTTACGAATGACGAATGACGGATTACGAATGACGGCATCACGTCCCGTTCTCCCTCCCGGCGTTCCGCAATATTTCGTCCCGATGCGCGGAACTCGGCCGAGCGGCAGTCAGCTCGTCTACCGCCCGATGGTCCTCGGTCTTTCGCAGATCCGGTTTGCCGATGCCAAGAAGGGGCTGGAAGCCATCCATGACGAAGCCCATGTGATGCCAGCCGACCGGGCTGCGGCAACCCTGGACTGGGAGCGGAGTGAGGCGATCTCGATCGTGCAGGACGACCTTGAACGAGAGCCGAACTCTGAGGCACGGTTCGAGGAGATCGCCACAGCGGCAGGCCAGCCGAAGAGTTACGACGAATGGAAAAGGGACTATTCGAACTGGCTCTTCCGGACCGCCAAGCTCGATCTCTATCGGAGTCCAAGGCTGTCCGAGCTCTCCAAGCCCGGTGAGTCCGAGCGAGACTTCCGGGTCCGGTTGCAGCAGGTGGCGCATGAGCGTCGGGATGCGGCCGCCGACAAGCTCCGCCAGAAATACGCGCCGAAGATTGCCGCGCTGCAAGAGCGTCTCCGCCGCGCGGAACAGGCCGTGGAGCGAGAAAAGGAACAGGCAAAGCAGACCGGGCTTCAAACGGCCCTGTCGGTCGGTGCGACAATCCTCGGCGCGTTCATGGGCAGGAAGAGCATCTCCGCCACCACGATCGGCAAGGCGACCACGGCTCTCGGCAAGGCCGGCCGGACGATGAAGGACATGAAGGATGTCGGGATGGCGCAGGACAATGTGGCGGCGCTGCAACAGCAACTGGCCGACCTGGAAGCTCAGTTCAAATCGGAGACCGACCAGCTCTCGGCTTTTGATCCTCAGTCCGAGCCGTTGGAGACCCTGGCGCTCCGGCCCACCAAGACCAACATTGCTGTGAAACTGGTCGCGCTGGCCTGGCTGCCCGACTGGCAGGACGCGCAAGGGGCGCTGACTCCTGCCTGGGAATAGCCGCGTGTTGCGGCGGTGAGCTGGCCGATCATCGCCGCTTCGCTCAGCTCTTGGGCCAATACCCGAGCGTAAAGATCAACTCATACCCGCCCACGCGGCTGGTGGTATTGGGCCCGTAAAGGGGGCTGTTGTAGGTTTGCGTGCCGGCGAGGACATAGGTGAAGTTCGAATCCAACCAGAGGGAGGGTGTGATCCGATACAACAGGCCGCCCACGAAATGGTGCTCGGTGATGTTGGCGGTGGTCGGGTCCAATGAGGTCGAACGGGTGGGATTGTTCCCGAAATTGTAACCGCCATGAAGATTCAGGGACGTGGTGAGGTCGTAGGCGGCGCCGAGGGCGGTCACGTACTGGTCGCGCCAATTGAACGGCACGACCGCCTGGCTGGTCGGGGCCAACGGGTTGCTCCCGTTCGTGAAGTCGATGACGATGTTGTTGAGGGCGCCGTCCCAATTGATCCACTGAAATTTCAACGCCAGCAGCAGCGCGTCGGTGGGACGGTACGAGAGCCCGACGGACAGGTCGTCCGCCCATTTCAGCCCCGTCGCCTTGACATCGAAGCTGGCGGTTCCGAGCGGGCCTAGGTTTTGGGTTCCGCGCCCGTTGCGAAGCGGGAGATTCGTTCCCATCGTGTAGGCCAGGCCGAGGGTGAGACGGTCGGTGACCTGGTACATGATCCCGAACTTGGGGGTAATCCCGAGCGCGTAGGCGCAGGTGCCGCCGGGAGGGGCCAAGCCGCTGTGGTGGGTGCAGGACCCTTCGATGGCAAACCCGGTCGGGGTGTTGGGCAAGACCGTCAACGCCGCGTCGGCATAGGAGAGCCCGATCGACGCGCCGATCGACAGGCTGTCCGTGAGTTGGATGGACACGGACGGCGTAACCTTGTAATGGCGCAGTTGGCTGCCCGTTCGATCATCGAGCGCGAAGGGGGTGCGGAGCCCTCTGAAATCGGTGGCGATGCCACCCGTCGTGAAAAATCCGATTCCTAGGGAGATCGGTGTGCCAGCCAGCGCCTTGATATACCCGAAGTTGGTGAACAGCAGCGCATCGTCGCTGCCCTCGACGTTGTTCGCGACATTCTGAAATCGGCTGTTCGGCTTGATCGTGCCGAACGACAAGCCCGCCGTCCATTCGGTGATCCGACTCATGCCCGCCGGGTTGGTATTCATCGTCGTAAAGTCCAGGGCGATGGCGGTGTCGGCGCCGGCGAGGGCAGAAGACCAGCCTCCCGATCCAATGAGGTTCAGGCCGTTGACCGCATCGGCGGCCTGCGGCGTTCCCATCACCATCCACAGTGCGAGCAAGGCAAGCGGCATCCGGCCGAGGACCGGCAGCCGCGCCTGCGAGATCGGGCGCGTCCTCATATGTCTGATGTCCTTTGTCGAAAGTGATTCCGAGATCGATCCATTCGATCAGCGTGGGCTAACTCTGGTTCGAGCCCTTGGAAGGGGAGGAGGCATCAAGCAACAATTCGCGCAGTTTACCGGTGAGTTCCTGACGAGTAAAAGGTTTTGCGAGAATCAAACCGACCGGCGTCGTGGCGTTGTGCCGGATCAACCGGTCTTCCTGATAGCCGGAGACATACAGGACCCGCAGCATCGGGCGAATCTTGACCAGCCGGCCGGCCAGTTCGGGGCCGCTCATACCGGGCATGACCACGTCCGTCATCACCGCGTGGATGTCCCCGTCATGCTGCTGGGCGATCGCCAATGCCTCCTGTCCATGGCAGGCGATCAGCACCTGGTAGCCGAGTTCCTGCAACAGCGTGCCGGCATATTCCCGCACCACCGGATCATCTTCCACGAGCAGAATGGTGCCGGTGGCCTGATCCGGATGCGCGTGAAGGTCGATCGGGGCCTGGGTCGGCGAATGGGCTTCGGGGAGCAGGATATGAAACGAGGTTCCGATGTCCACTTGGCTGGTGATGCTGATCTTGCCGCCGGCCTGCGATACGATCCCTTCGACCACGGATAAGCCCAAACCCGATCCCTGCCCCACTTCCTTGGTGGTGAAGAACGGTTCGAAGGCGCGTTGCAGGACATCGGGACCCATCCCGGCGCCCGTATCGGTGACGGTGAGGCAGACATAGTGCCCCGGCGGCAGTTCGGCCTGGTCCTCGTTCAGCAACAGGCTGGCCGTCGCGAAGGTCAGGCAGCCGCCGTCCGGCATGGCGTCGCGCGCGTTGGCCGCCAGATTAAGAATGACCTGCTGCAACTGAGTCGGGTCGAGCTTGACCGGCTTGAGGTCGGGGGTGAGATCAAGCAACAGCTCGATATCCTCTCCCAGCGTCCGCCGGAGCAGGTCCTCGCTCTCGCGAATCTGCCGGTTGAGATCCAACACGGTCGGGGTGACCGGTTGTTTGCGGCCGAAGGCCAGGAGCTGGCGGACGAGCGTGGCGCCGTGCAGGGCGGCGCGCCTGATATCCAGGAGGCGCTTGGCTTCGAGGCTGTCGGGCGGCGCTTTGGTCAGCAACACCTCCGCGTAGCCCAGGATAGGCGTGAGCAGGTTGTTGAAGTCGTGCGCCACTCCCGCCGCCAGCCGGCCCACCGCCTCCAGCTTTTGGGCCTGCAACAGTTGCTCTTCGAGCGTCTTGTGCTCCGTGACGTCGAGCAGGGAGCCGGACATGTGGACCGGCGTGCCCGATTCATCCCAGATCGCCTGGCCTCGCGCGGCAAACCACCGGCAGTCTCCACCCTTGGTGAACATGCGGAACTCGATATCGAAGCGCGCCCGCTCCTCCAGGTGGCGGCGGAGGGCGCTGAACACGCGGCCTGCATCGTCGGGATGGATGCGGGACATCCAGCTGTCCATGACGCCGGGGAATTCGTCCATGGCATAGCCTAAAAGCTCGGTGAACCGCGGCGAATAATAGATGGGCTGATCCGGATGGAACCAATCCGGCGACGTCCAGCGGACGTCCCAGATGCCTTCCCGCGATCCCAGCACCGCCCGGTTGAACCGTTCGACGCTCTCCTGGAGCGCCAGCGCGATCTTCTGGCGTTCGAACACCTCGGCCCGCAGCGCCTCGTTGGCGTGGGCCAGTTCCGCGGTCCGTTCCTGGACCCGTCGATCCAGATCGCCGTAGGCCTGATGGAGCGCCTCCTCAGCCTGGCGCCGTTGCTCGACCTGCCTCCGCAGATCCGTGATCAAGGTTTGGTTATCGAACCGCAGCTCGAGTGAGGCGGTGATGGTGCGGTACATCCGTTCGGCGATGGCGATGGACAGGGCGGCGAAGAGGCCGGTCATGGAGCCGATGGCGATCGAGAACGGTTCGCCCTCGGCAAACAGCGTCCAGACCAGCGGGCCCAGCGTCGGCACGGCGAAACAGAGAAACGCTTCCCGTCTGGGCGAGAGGGCGATCACGGCTCCGGCGATGGTGCCGGCCAGCAGGAAGGGGATAAAGACCTGGTGAGCGTGGGAATTCGACGGAATCATCCATATCCCGGTCGCGCCCCATCCCAATCCCCCGAGCAGCGTGCCCGTAAGAAACCACCGCTCCCAACGGCGGAGATCGTGGCGGGATTCCGAACGATGCAAGAAGGCGTACACGAGGGCCAGCCGCCCGACGATCACCACCAGCATATATCCGACCCATGCCAGCAGGATGCGGGGCGCGACGACGTGGCGCTGCACCAGCACGAGAATCAAGGCGTTCAACGAGGAGATCAGCAGCGCGAAGGGGGCGTTGGCGAACAACAGCCGGATCTGTTCCCCGTGAATCGTCTCGCGGCGGTCGCGCGACTGGCGGGGATGGCTGGGATCGGGAGGACGAGAGGCGGTTGCCGGCTGAAGGCTATGTGTGGGGGTGGTCATGGGTGGTCCTCATCGGTGGCGGCTGCCACGAGGCTTGGTCGGTCATCCCACGCCGAGCAGCCGGAGGAATTCTGGTCGGGATGCGGGGACAGCCATGGATACGAGCCCGATCCCTGGAGACACGTCATTCGTCACGCGCAGGAGGATCTCCTACGGTTGACGGTTGGCCATTGACGGTTGGCGCCTTTGCATGGCCGCCGGGACCGCGCGACGGACGTCGGCTAGGACCCGTGCTTGCGGTCCCGTTGCATGAGCTTGTCGGTCCATGCCAACAGAATGGCCGATCCGAGAAATGTCATGTGGATCAGGATCTGCCATTGAATGTGTTCCGGCGGCACGTTGCTCACGTTGACGAAGGCTTTCAGCAGGTGGATGCTCGAAATGCCGATCAGCGAAGCGGCGAGCTTGACCTTGATCGTGCCCGGGTCGACGTGGCTGAGCCAGTCCGGCCGGTCCGGATGGCCATCGAGATCCAGCTTGCTGACGAAGGTGGCGTAGCCGCCGATCACGACCATGGTCAGCAAATTGGCGACCATGGTGATGTCGATCAGGGACAGCACGCCGAGCATGAAGACGGTCTCGGAGATGTCTCCGATGTGATGCACCATCTCCCAGAGTTCGACCAGGAACTTGTAGGCGTAAAGCAGTTCCGCGACGATCAGGCCGCCGTACAGCGGAGCCTGAATCCAGCGGCTGGCGAAGACGACGGTCTCAAACGCCTGCTCGACTCGCGGCACGGCGGCGGCATGGAGACGGGGTTGTACCGGGTGCCCGTGGTCGTGGTGCGAGTCAGCCAACCAAACGCCTCACGGATGGATCAACGTGGAAATCAACGGGACGGCGGGAGCCTTGGTCTTCGCGCAAGACAGACGCGCAATCGACGAACCGGGCGTATCGTAGCCATCTCGCCCGTCTCTGTCAATGCGCATTTCTGAACGGGCGACTCGGGGTCGCCGGTCCAGGCTGCGTCACTCGGTGAATGACCCGAGCCCGTTGCGTCCCTGCTCGACGTAGAAGGCGGCGGCCTGGGAGCGCCGCGTGATGCCGAGTTTGTCGTACATGTTCGCGAGATAATTTTTCACGGTCTTCTCGCTCAGGTGCATGGCGAGCGCGATTTCCTTGTTCGTCTTTCCTTGGGCGATGAGCGGGAGAATGCGCTCTTCCTGAGGGGACAAGCGACGGGCTTTCGAGGTGGCATGTTTCGCGGCGAGATTGCGCAGCCACGACAGGGTTTTCTTGGCCACCGTGGGGTCGAGCAGCGATTCTCCCGAGGCGACGGCCCGGATCGTATCGACGAGCGTGCTGGTGCGGATGTCCTTCAGCACGTAGCCGTGCGCGCCCGCCAGGACGGCGGCGCGCACCGTGTCTTCGTCCGCGTAGCTCGTGAGAAACAGCACGCGCGTCTCAGGGCAGGCCGACAGGATATCCCGGCAGATGTCGATGCCGCTGCGGTCCGGCAGTCGGATGTCGAGCAGGACGACGTCCGGCTTCAGGCGGGCGGCTTCGGCCAGACCCCTTCCGGCGGTGTCCGAGGCGCCGACCATCCGGATATCCGGCACCAATTGGAGCACGCTGCGAATGCCGGCCAGGACCACCTCGTGATCGTCGACGACCAGCACGGAGATGGCGCGCGGCTTGGCCTTACTCATGCGAGCCTCCCTGGGGCAGTTCGATCACAACCGTGGTCCCTCGCCCCACGCGCGACTGCACGAGGAATCGGCCCCCCATCCTTGCGGCGCGCGCCGTCATATTGTTCAGGCCGAAGCCGGAGGGCTTGACCGTCGCCGGATCGAACCCCGATCCGTTGTCCCCGATCTCAAGGCGGACCCCGCCGCGATACCGGCGCAGACGGACGCGCACTTCGCGGGCCCGCCCGTGCCGGATCGAATTGCTGACCGCTTCGCGAGCCAGATTCAGAAGATGCAAGCGTTGCTGCTGCGTGAGCGGCGCCACCGCCTTGGGAGAGACCTGTACCACAAACTGGGTCTGGCAGGAACTGCCGTAGACGCCGATCACCGACCTGAGCGCCTCCTTGAACCGATCACCCTCCAACGAATCGAAGTGCAACCCGGTGATGAAACTGCGCACCTCTTCGATCGTGCGGTTGAGCTGCGAGATGGAATGGGCAAACTCCCGCTTGGCCTTGCGCGGCGCGGCGTCCATGAGCCGGCCGGCCGTATCGAGCCCCAAACCGACGCCGTAGAGGGATTGCAGGATGCCGTCATGCAGATCCTGGCTCAGGCGCTCGCGTTCTTCCAAGGCGAGACGAAGATGCTCTTCGCTCCGGCGCAGCGCCTGTTCGCCGGCTCTGCGCTCGGTGATGTCGGTGGCGATCACAAGGACCTGATCCGCCACCCCCTGCTCGTTGGTGAGGGGTCGTTTCACGGTCTGCAACCAGCGGACCTTGCCCGTTGAATCGGTGAGGGGTTCCTCTCGAATGAAGATCTCCGCTCCGGTGTCGAAGACGCGCAAATCCATATCCCGAAAGTGCGCCAGCTCCTTCCGGTTGATGCTGAAATCCGCATCCGTCTTGCCGACCAGGGCTTCGACCGTGGTCCCATAGGCGTCGGCCACCGCCTGGTTGGCCAGGGTGAACCGCCCGTTCCGATCCTTGGCCAGGACAAAATTGGGACTCAAATCGATGACCTGGCGGAGGAAGGCCCGTTGTTTGCGCAGGGAGGCTTCCGCCTCTTTGCGCGACGTAATTTCTTCGAGGATGCCGAAAATGCTCGTGATCCGGCCGTTCTGATCCCGGGAGATGGCGGGCCACAGGCTGATGTCGATCAGGCGGCCGTCCTTGCGTTGCCGGCGCAGTTCGATGCCAGGTTGAACGAGTCCCGCGAGGCCCCTCTCCCACATGGCATCGGCCTCCTGTTCCATGCCGGACGGCACATATGGAAGCTCGCGTCCCAGCACCTCCTGCTCCGACCATCCGAATATCCGTTCCGCCGCGGGATTCCATCGGATGACCTGGCCCTGCTCATTCAGGCTCACGATGGCCAGGGGAGAGAGCCGGACCAGCGTTTCGAGTTGGTCGGTCGTGTTCCGCAATTGTTCCTCGGCGCGCCGCCGTTCCGCCTCCGCCTGTTCGAATTCAGTCACGTCCCGGCAGTCGATCAAAGCGACGGGAGAACCGTCGGCATTCTTGATGACGCGCACCGTTTCCTCGACCCAGAGTTCCGTACCGTCTTTGCGGATCTTTCGGAGTTTCCAATGATGGATCTCGTGCGGAGCCTGAAACGCCCGCTCCAGCGCGTTGCCGGCAGGGCCCTGTTGGTCCTCGGGAAAGACCTGGAGAACGGAAGAGCCGATCAGCTCATGCGGCTCGAATCCCAGTTGGCGGGCGCCGAAGCGATTGACCGAGAGGACGGACCCGGTTTGGTCCACGGTGAAGTACATCGAGGGCGTGTCTTCATAGAGGGTCCGAAACCGTTCCTCGCTGAGGCGGAGGGCGGCGTTGGCGGTCTCCAGACTCTTGGTGCGCTCGAACATCCGAGCTTCAAGTTCGCGGTTTGCCCGGCGGAGTTCCTCCTCCGCCTCCCTGGCCGCCGTCATATCCCGCGCGATGACGGCCGCCGCCTCGACGGTTCCGTCCGGACCCCTGAGGGGGGAATAGCGCACCGCCATATATTTGGGGTCGATCGCTCGGAAGGTGAACCATGCGTCGTCGGCCACCTCTTCCCCCTTGAAACATCGGTCGAGCTGGGGCTTGACCAGGTTCCTAAAGGTGTCTTGGCCGAGGATGTCGGCCACATGGGCGCCGAGAATCCGATCTTCCGGCATGCCGTGCGCACGCAGATACATGGGATTTACCCGCCGGTAGCGGTAATCCGGGCCGACGATCGAGATAAGGTCCGGGACGACCTCCATGACCTGCTGGACGAATCGGCGCTGGTCGTCCTGCGTTGTCCGTTGTCCGGTGAGGTCACGGAATATGCCGACCGTGCCGGCCACGGCGCCGTTCCGGTCGGCGATGGCGAACATCGAGATGTCGAGGGAGAGGGCGCGCCCGGTCTTGGTCCGGGCCACGATCTCGCCCCGGAACATGCCGTTCGCCGCCAGTTGCCGGCCGATGGCGGCATAGGCGGGTTGCCCCATAGCAAGCGCGGGCGTGTGGCCGTACAGATCCTCATCGGTATATTCGAGCAGGCCGGCATGGGCGGGATTCTGTTCCGCGTATCGGCCCTGATCATCGAGAAAGACCATGGCCTCGACCGATTGGAGGAACAGAGCCCGGTACCGATTCAAGACGTCGCAGGCCGGCGATTGCGACAACTGCCGTTCCAACTCGGTGACGCGCAGGCGGAGCTGGAAGACCTCGGTTAGGAGAGGATCGTCCACTGACTGGGAAGGGGCCATGATGTTCTCCCTTGCAAAGGCGCGCGGTTTCCTCCCCGGCGTCTTGCCGACGCCTGGTTGGGCAGGTGGGAGCTTGGACTATACGGGAATCAGCCGTCAAGATCGCCAGGGAAATGTGGCCCTAGTGTCGTGCGTCTAACGCTTCTTGACATTTCACGTTCGCCCTGAGCTCGTCGAAGGGCGTGTGGTTCCGACGGCTTCGGTTCGTGCTTCGACAGGCTCAGCACGAACGGGTGCAAAGCCATTTCTGACGCAACACTAGGATGTGAGGGAAAGAGGGGGGCCGAACGAGCCGGCCGCGGTGTTTGAGGTCAGGTCGGAGATGAGACCCGCATCGTCTGCCACCTTGGCCGCATATTCCCGCCGCACGAGATCGACGAATGTGTCCAGTTCGAACGGCTTGGCAATGGTGCAATGAAACCCGTTGGCGCCGTTCAGGTGAGGGGAGTGGGCCGGCTCTGCGCGGCCGGGATCGCCCGAGAGGAGGATGAAACGAGACCGGGTCTGCGGAAATTCCTGCTTGAACCGGCGGAGCGTGGTCGGACCGTCACATTCCGGCATAGACAGGTCGAGCAGCACGATGTCAGCCGGCGCGGTCCGGTAACGCTCCAGCGCCTCCCGGCCGTTCGAGGCCTCGGATACCTGAAATCCTTCCCGTTCCAGCGAAAAACGGATCAAACTGCGCAGCGGCTCCAGATCATCGACGATCAAGACGGAAGGCATAGCGTGATCTCCCCTTCACGGCCTGGACCGGGGGATGGTTCCATCAGCCAGGTTCAACACGATAACGTAACTGTACCACCTGTTCAGGCGATCACGTAGGGAAAGAGGGTGGTGGACGACGAAGGAAAATGGTCCTATTCAGATAGGGCTAAGCTCAGAATCCGGTTTGACTCTTGCGCAGTAAGTCCCTAAGCTGCGGAACCAGTTTCTGCCAAGCCGCCGACACCGAGACGATCGATAAGGACGGGAAGACCGATGATGAAGCCGAGAAATGCGGGCGGGATTATAACCATTGTGCTAGTGGTTTGTACAGTGGGATGTGCCAGCGAGCGGTCACTAGGGCCGTTCGGCCCCGATGATCCGGAAACGCCGGTCACCAAGACTTCGTTGCCTGCGGTGGTTCCACCGGTCCATCTCCTGCAGTTCGACGACGCGGGTCAGGGAGATCTGATGTTGCCGCGCGGAAGCAGTCATCCGGGTCTGCTTGCCGCCGGAGCATCCGGTGTCGCTCCCGATGAGCAGGCCGTCAGCAAACTCCAGACCGCGGCGTTGGCCGATCCTCGGGTTCAGGCGGCATTGGGCGACCGGTTCCGATTGGTGGAGGCCGATCAGGTCGAGACGACATCACCGAGGTCCGGGTGCTGTCCCGCTCCCAGCCATCCAAGCCGGCTTGTTTTTTACAGCTATGGGACGGATACCAGCGTGGAGGTCTGGCTGCGGGGAGATCGAGTGATCGCCGTCACGCCGCGTCCGGGCTATCAACCTCCGGAGACCCAGGAGGAGGTGGCGGAGGCGGTGTCCTTGGCTCGCCAGGATCGGCGATTGGAAGGCAAGCTGGAGGGGTTGGACGGACATGGCATCCTGACTCAGCCGGCGCGCGGGTGGCTGTGGGACGATGCGGGGCAAGGCCATCGGGTGATCTGGGTGACCTTTTCCAAAGGCTTGGAGGGGCGCCCGCTCTATGGGGCGCTGGTCGATCTGAGCGCGCGCAAGGTTCTGAAGGCCAGGGAAGAACCATCACACTAAGGTGAGCTCATGAAACGGACGGCGGTCGGCATCATGGTCGGCGCGGTGATCGGGGTCTCGTTGCTGCTCGGCGCTCGGGCCTGGGCGGAGCCTTCGGGCGGACACATCGACTGGGAGTCCTGGTCCCTCGACTGGGAAGTCAAAGGCAATACGGGGTTGGCGCTCCGTCACGTGACCTACAAGAACGATCTCATCCTTGGCAAGGCCAGCATGCCGGTCCTGCGCGTCAAATATGACAAGGAACGGGTCTGGTGGAATCCCTTTTCCTGGTTCGGGTCCCGCGAGGAAACCGGCCGCTGCGGACCGTTCCAAGATCGCCTCTCCTGGACCAACAGCATTCCCATCACCTCTTGCAACGGCAAGAAGGTTTGTACGAGGGAACATACTATCGAGGGCCTGAAGTGGCTCGAACTCGGGCTCTATGCGCGGATCGGGGAATACCACATCTATCAGGCCTGGTATCTCTCGGCGGACGGCGAAATCCATCCGGTCGTGCAGAGCCGGGGCCTGTCCTGCGTCACCAATCACGTGCACCATCCCTATTGGAGGCTGGATTTCGACGTGGCCGGCCGCGGTCTGGATCAGGTGTTCGTCCGCAACGAAGGGGCGCCGGACGAAGGCTGGGGACCTGGGTGGCACAAGTATACGAACGAGGTGAATACGTTCAAACAGACGGCCACCAACCGGGTCTGGTTCGTGCGGGACTATCCGACCGGCCGAGGCGTGTGGGTGATTCCCGGATACGGCTATGAGCCGATCAAGGATGACGGCGTGCGCGACGAGTTTTCAGATCGCGATGTGTCGATCAGGCGGGCCAGGGCCGACGAAGACCTCCCCTGGCTGTTCGGGGCGCGCGGAGAACTCGCCTTCGATCAAGATCATGAGGGGGTTCAGGAGCAGGATATCCTGTTCTGGTATGTGGCCCACCTCCCGCATCCGGCGGCCCTGGGCCCCACTGCTTGGTTGGCCGTCGGGCCGGTCATCCGCGTGGAATAGCGACCTATCCACGGCGGGACGAAGGGGCGACAATCGTGATTCGTCACCCGTCAATCTGGGAGGTACTCGACACCGAGCACCGGCTCTCCTCTCGCCGGACGATTGACCTATGACGGTTGACGCCTGACGGCATTCGAATCAGGCAGCGGCCAGCTTCAGGCCCACCTTGAGCGCAATCTTCGTCATCGCGATCGCGCCGTCCAGCAAGGCCGCCTTGCGCTTTTTTGAAGCCGTGTCCAGCATCGCGCGCTCCAAGAGGCGCTTCAGCTCCTCCACCTCCGCCTCGCTGAACGAGATCACCTTCTGCACCGTCGTGTCGTAGGTGTTCGCCATCGCGAGATACAGCTTGGCCCGGTGACTGTGAAAGAGGCCGACGAGTTCAGGCTCATCGCTGAACAGCATGATCTTCTTCCCGTTCTCCCCGATCTCTTGCAGGATCTTCTCCTGGGTCGCCCGGATGTCCTGGTCCTTGTCGATGGCGAATTTGGCCTGCCCGAGAGTCTTGATCAAGTCCTCCGTATCGGTGCGGGAGACTTCGAGCCGGTTGGCGAGCTTCTGCAATTCGGTCAGCGCGCCTTCGCCGGTTTCCATGACCTCTTTGATCAGCTTGTCGTTGCCCCTCATGAAGTTGACCACGCCTTCCAGCGAACGAGTAATGCTCATGGCAATCCCCCCGTACCAACATACCAACCTTCGGTTGAGCCGGCGGCTCATCGGGCGAAGCCCTTCTTCGTTGCCGCCGCCGGAGAAACACATCCAGTGATTCTCTTCGCTTTGCTTCAAACCAACCTTCGCTTGATCCGCCGGCTCTTCGCTCGGCTCCGTCAATCTTTCTTGACGCGCTCCAGCAACTCGACCAGATCCATGGTCAAGGAGCGCGTGGATTCGAGCGTCCGTCCGCGCAGGAATGAAAAGTTCAGCGCCTCGTCCAGGGCATCGTTCACGCTGCGGGAAGTTTGCAATACCCGGGCGATATGGTCGGAAGAACCGGGCGCCTGTTCCGCCAATGCGGCTATAAGCTGCGGATCCACGGAAGCGAACACGGATTGGTCCGCATAGCGGCGGAGTTGCTGGTGGAGCGTGGCCAAGGCTTTCCAGGAATCGCCGAGCCCGGCTGCCACCTCCTGGAGGGCGCAAAAGTCCTCGTGAAATTGGTCGTTCACCCGCTTCTGGAGGCCCTCGTACTGAGCCAGGTACAGCGTGCCGAGCAGATAGGTGGCCGAATGGGCGTCCTGGCCGCGCTTCTTTTCGATATTCTGATAGGACGAAAACACCACGTGGTGGAGCGCTTCGACCTTTTGGAGCTCCTTGCCTGCTTTGTTGAGCTCCTCAATGGCCTTCTTGAGGTAGTCAATCCGCTCGTCGGTCTGCTTTTCGAATAGGGCGATGTTGGTCTGGGCCCGATCGATCGTGGCCCCTTCTTTGTGAATGAGGTCCCGGACGGCTCCGCTATGAATGGCCGAACAGCCGGTGGCCAGGGCCAAGACCGCAAGCGCGCTGACGATGGTGACGGGTCGTTTCGGCATGGCAGTCTCCCTTCTCATGATCGGCCTGCTCAACGAGTCGCCTTGACGGCTTCGGCCAGTTGCCTGATGTCTTCTGGTTTCACGGTCACGTCGATGTCCAGGTATTCCTTGACCGTGGCGTTGATGCGGCGAAGCGCTGCGATGTTGGTCCGGTAGTCGTCATAGGCACCGGTGTCGAGGGGGCGAACTTCGGCCAGGTAACTCTTCTCGACCGAGGCGTCGATCAGCGCGACCAACCCGGGCAAGGCCTGCACGAGACCGCTCATCGTACCGTTCCCTTTTGTGAAGATGGGCTGATTATTCGGGCCGGACCGAGCCGGCAACTCGGCCAACCGCACCTCGTTGATCAGCTTGACGACGTCAGGCCCCAACTCATTGGCGGCTGTTTCCGCGCGGAGCTGCTGCTTCTCGGCCGCGTCGGACGGAAACGGATCGGTGGTGGCCCATTTCAGGGCCAGGCTGAGTTTGAGCCTGGTTTCGATCAGTTTCTGCCAGTGGGCGAACCGGTGGTTCACACTCTCCAGCAGCTCGCGGTATTGCTCCATCAGTTGCGCGTTCTGTTGATAGGCCTGGTCCTTGGCAATCAGGGCCTGTTTCACCTCGGGCGGCGTTGCGCAGCCGGAAAGCAGGCCCAAGAGCAGGCCGGCCGCGAAGAGACGAGTCGATGTCATGGTTATCCCTCCATACCAAGCTTTGCTAGAACCGGCGGCTCTGTTGCGCTTTATCGCAATATGACGGCGCCGGAGAAATCCATCCAGTGGTTCTCTTTGTCTTTTTTCATACCAGCTTTTGGTTGAACCGGCCGCCCAATAGATTGCTCTTGGCGGCCGGAGAAAAACACCTCCAGGGCTTTGGGCCGATAGCTTCGATTGAACCGGCGCGACTGTCCTCTCTGCGCGACCGCCGTCCGATAGGGCAGCCCACTTTGTGGTGGAGTCCTCCCTTCAAGATCAGCAAGGCCTGTGCCAATGGGGCTATGGGCGCGGGATCGGAAATGGCGGAGGAGACGGCTTGGTTCGGCGGTCTGATCACGACGGACAATGACCAAAGCGCTTGCCGCGCTCCGGTCACTGTATCCAATTGGATACCGACCGTATCTTTCTGTACCGGATAACATGAGATTTGGCAGGTGGTCGCCGGCATGATGGAGAAGCGATGTTATGCCGGAGGAAGGGCAGCGTCAATCAAAACTATTGGCGGGAGGATCAGCAGAAGCGGAAGAATGGGCGCCGTCGATGGAACCGGGGTGCAACCAAGGAAAGGCGGGTGAGCCGGCGGTCAGGACTCTTTCGCCGCCTGCCTGAGCGCCTCCACGGTCTTGGATGCGAGACCGGCTTCGCGCAATTCTTCGTCCGATGCCTGCGTGACCGCTTCTGCGCTGCCGAACTGCTCGAGCAGCCGCTTGCGCGTGATCTCGCCGATACCGATGACCTGATCAAGCTTCGACGAGGTCAAAGCCTTGCTGCGGAGCGTCCGGTGGTATTTGACGGCAAAGCGATGGGCTTCGTCCCTGATACGCTGGACCAGATGGGTGGCGGGCGAGGTCGGGTGCAGAATGATCGGGTTCTTGCGGCCAGGGAGGAAGATGCGCTCTTCCTTGTCGCCGCGCGCTTTGGCGAGCCCGATGATCGGTAATCGAGACAGGCCGACCTGCCTGAGCCCGTCGATGGCGGCGGCCAATTGGCCGAGCCCGCCGTCGATCAGGATCAGGTCCGGTTGCGGCAGCTCCTCCGCCTGGCCATACCGGCGCATGACGACTTCTTGAATGCTGGCAAAGTCGTTGGCGCCCTGCACTGTCTTGATCCGGAACTTGCGGTAGTCCGATTTTTTCATCTCGCCCTGCTCCCAGACCACCATCGACCCGACGGACTGGTCGCCGAGGATGTTGGAGATGTCGAACCCTTCGATCCGGTTGGGGATCTCCTCCAGCCGGAGCAATCGCTTCAGCTCGGCGGTGGCCTGCCGGTCGGTTTCCTCATCCCGCAGATGCTCGACCAGGGCCGCCAGCGCGTTTTCTTCCGCCAACTGAACAAGCTGGTGCTTCGTCCCTCGTTCCGGCGCCACGATGCGGACCGTGTCTCCTTTTTTCTCGGAGAGCCAGGTCTCAAAGAGGGCGGCCTCCGGCAGGGGGCAGGGAATCAGCAGCTCCTTGGGAGGCTGGCCGTCCTTGTTGTAGAACTGCTCGATGGTCGAGACCACCAGCTCTTCATCGGGCGTGTTGGCGCCGGTCGGCCAGTAAAAGTCCTTGCGGCCGATCAGCAGGCCTCCCCGCACGAAGAGCAGTTGCAGGTCCACCGCCGCGCCGCGCCGCGCCAGTCCGATCACGTCCTGATCCACGGAGGCGATTTGGGTGATTCGTTGCTTCTCCAGCGTCCGTTGAATCTTCAACAGCCGGTCGCGGAGCCTGGCGGCCTCCTCGAATTCCTCCCGCTCGGCTGCCGCCTCCATCTGAGCCCGCAGGTCGTCCAGGAGTTCGCGGTCCCGGCCTTCCAGAAACTGCCGGACCTGCTTCACGATCTTGTGATAGTCCTCTTTGGTCTGGTTGCCCGTGCAGGGCGCCATGCAACGTTTGATCTCGAACTCGATGCAGGCCCGCTCTGCGGTTCCGTCGATGTCGATCTTGCAGGTCGCCAGCGGAAAGGCCCGCTTGATGATTTTCAAGGTTTCGCGGAGCGCCCCGGCGGGCGTGTAGGGGCCGTAATAGAGCGCGCCGTCCTTCTGGACGCGACGGACGATCGAGAAGCGCGGAAAGTCCTCTTTGATCGGCAACCGCAGGTAGGGGTACTGTTTGTCGTCGCGCAGGACGACGTTGAAGCGCGGACGATGCCGCTTGATCAGGTTGCTCTCAAGGATCAGCGCTTCCAGCTCCGATCGGGTGACGATGGTTTCAAGGTCCGCCACCTGATCGACCAGCAGGGCGGTCTTCGGGTTGTGGTCGCCGCTTCGCTGAAAATAAGACCGGACGCGGTGGGCCAGCACGGCGGCCTTGCCGATGTAGAGGATATCCCCCCTGGCGTTTTTGAACAGGTAGACCCCGGGCTGAGCCGGCAGGTGGTCGAGTTTGGATTGCAGGACGTCGGTCGTCATACGTCAACCGTCATTCGTCAACCGTAAGAATAACAGGAACAGAGCGTCCATTTCTTCCGGTTGACGTGTGACGAGTGACGGTTGACGGCGGCTCTACTTGAGCCCACGCACAAATGAGGGACTGAGCGTTCCTCGCGCGACCTCCGCGACGGGCCCCTTCATGGTCAGATTAAACTCCTTGTCGACGTCGATGTGCAGCGTGCCGCCGGGCATATTCACGGTCACGGGGCTCTGAACGAGTCCTAGCTTCACGCCCGCGCTGGCCGCGGCGCAGGAGGACGAGCCGGAGGCCTGCGTCTCGCCGGCGCCGCGCTCCCAGATCAGGATGAAGATCTCGCGTTGGCCGGTCGGCACGGCGAGCTGCACGTTAGTTCGTCGTGGAAACAAGGCGTGATTCTCCAGCGCCGGTCCAAGCGCCAGCAACTCCTCGCGGCTCCATTGCTCACCGGCCGGTTTGAAGACCACGCAGTGGGGATTCCCAACGCTGACTCCCGTGAAGTGGAGGCGTTGTCCGGCCGCCTCGATCGGCTGATCGACTAGCTCCTCCACCGCCAACGAGCAGGGAAGGGCGCCGGGCGCGAAGGTCGCCCGGCCCATCTCGACGGTGACGGAGGCGGCATCGCCGTTCCGGTCCACGTGCAGGGTACAGGTCACCAGGCCGCCGATGGTTTCGACCGTGAATCGAGTCTTGCGTGTCTTCTGCGTGGCGTGGAGGTACCGGGCGAAAATGCGGAGGCCATTGCCGGATTTTTCAGCTTCGCTGCCGTCCGGATTGAAAATCCTTAGGCCGAAATCGGCTTTCTTCGACGGGGCCAGCACCAGGATGCCGTCGCTGCCGAGTCCCCAATGCCGGTCGCAGATGGCGCGGATGGCCTTCGGCGTCAGCTTAAAGCCGAGTTCCTTGGGATCCATCACCAGATAGTCGTTGCCCAACCCATGACCACGGAAAAAGCCGTTCTTCATCTGTCCGCTCCTTGTCAAAAAGCGTCAATCGTCAAGCGTCACCCGTCAATCGGAGGAGAGAAAGTACTTGGGAAAGGAGGAGATCGTAACGGGGGAAGGCGTCAATCGTCAAAGGTCAATCGTCAATCGAGTGGAGAAGGTACCGCGTTGATGGTAAGGATGGCAACCCTATCAATCTGGGGAATTGCTGTTAAGCCGACGCTTGACTGATAGCGAATGACGCTTCACGAATGACGAGTGACGGCTGACGCTTGACGAGGCGTTACACCAGCGCGACGCCCGGCGGCCGCTCGATCAACTCGACCTCATAGCCGTCCGGCGCATTGATGAAGATGAAGCGGCTTCCGGAGGAGGTGCGCGTCGGCCCGTCGGTGATGGGAATGCCCATGGCATTGAGCGAGGCGATCGTGTCGTCAAGGTTTTCGACCTGGAAGGCCAGATGGACCAGGTCCTCCTGCACGGTCACCGGTCCGCTCGGAGGGAAGCTGCAGAGTTCGATCAATTCCTCGCTGTTGGGAACCTTCAAGAAGGCCAGGTGAGACCCGCGGGGCGAGACCTTGCGCTCCATCACCTCCAGGCCCAGGACCTTGGTATAAAACGAAATGGTTTCGTCCATGTCGCTCACCCGCATGCGGGTGTGTAATAGCTTCTTAACCTTCATCGCGCTGTCTCCATGCCGTCATTCGTCACTCGTCAGCCGTCAATCGCAAGAAGATCAACGCGCCTCGATGCCCCATCCTCACGTTTGACGCATGACGGTTGACGCATTACGTGGCTGTCCGCGCCGGTCCCACCGTCTTGCGCACCAGGATTTCCGCGCTGCCCGGAATCAGAAAATCTTTGATGGCGCCGACCTCCTGGTAGCCATGTTTCTTGTAGAACTGCCTCGCGCTCAGGTTGAAGTCCGACACGCAGGCGAACAGGTTGGTGCCCCGCGCGAAGGTGATTGACTCAAGGTGGGTAAGGAGCTGGCCGCCGAGCTGACGCCCCCGCGCCCAGCCTGCGACGGCGAACAGTTCGAGATAGTCGCCGAATAGAAAGCGGGGCCGCAGCACGGCAAAGCCCGCCACCCTCCCGTCGATCTCCAGCACGTAGCCCTCGCGGCCTTGGGAGAGGACGGAGAAATAAGTGTCCCAGTCCTCCGCTTCGTAGCCCAGCCGTTTCCAGGGATCGGAGGTCAGGAGAATGTCGAGCACAGCCTGCCGGTCCTGCTCGGCGAACGGCCTGACGCGGGATCGATCTATGGGGTCGGCTTCCGGCATGTCAGCAGCTCCGTGACGGTCACGGCGCGCAGTTGCGCGCGGGGCAGGACCGTCTCGTCCAAGGCTTGGATCACTTCGCGGGTGTGTTTGCCCTTGCCGTTGGCATGGAACACGACGATGCTGCCTGGGCGGAGCCGCCGCGCCACCCGGTCGAGGATGGCATCGGCCGGGAGCGTGGGATCAGGATCGCCGGAGACGAGGTTCCACAGGATGAACTGAAGTCCCAGCGATTTCACAACCCGCACTGTGACGTCGTCATACTCTCCGTAGGGAGGGCGGAACAGGCCGGCGGAGAGGTGATAACGGGAGCGCATCAACGACACGGCGCGGGAGATTTCCGCTTGTTGCCCCGGTTCATCCAATAACGGGAGATGGGCATGGTCCTCGCCGTGGGTGCCGATCTCGAAAAACGGCACGGCCTGAAGCGCGCGTACGTCCTCCTGGTGTTGCTCGGCCCAACGGCCGGACACGAAGAAGGTCGCCGGAATCTCCCGGGCCTTGAGGTAATCGATCAGGGCTGCGTCAAAACCGGGCTTGGCGCGCACCGGGCAGAGGTCGAACGTCAGCGCAATGCTCCGGCAGGAAGGAGGCCCGGAGGTGATGACGTCTGATTGGCCCGCATGGATCGGGTGCGCCGACGCTGACACGCCTGTGAGGATCAGCAGGATAACAAGGCCGATACGATACCAGTTGGCGGATTGCATCAGCGGGAGTATACCTGAAGCCACGATCCACGGCATCTGTCGGCGCAAGTCGCAAGGAGCCATTGAATCGGTTGACTGGTCCTTTCGGCGCCTGCTAGGTTGATTGAAAAGGTCGCATCCGTCGAATCGGTTTCAGGAGAACAGGACGCATGTTTCAGTTTACCAGCGGACAGGGGTGGCAGATCGGCCGGATCTTCGGGATTCCGATCGTCATCCACGTCTCCTGGTTGTTGGTGTTTGCGTTCGTCACTTGGACCTTGGCGACGGCCTACCTGCCGGCGGCGCTTCCCGGCCAATCAGGCCCTCGCTATTGGGCCATGGGAGGCATGGCGGCTCTGCTGTTGTTCCTGTCGGTGCTGCTGCATGAGTTGGGGCATTGTTGGGTGGCGTTGCGCTATCATGTGCCGATCGGCCAGATCACGCTCTTTGTGTTCGGCGGCGTCGCGCACATGAAGAAGGAACCGCCGACTCCGAAGGCGGAGTTCCTCATCGCCATCGCCGGGCCGATCGTCAGTTTCGGCTTGGGCGCGGCCTGTCTCGGATTCGGCATCGTGAACGATCTGGCCGGGCTCCGTCCGGACCTGCACGGCCTCACGGTGCTCGGCTGGCTCCTCGGTACCGTGAACCTCCAGATCGGCCTGTTCAACCTCATCCCCGGGTTCCCGCTGGACGGGGGACGAGCCCTGCGCGCGGGACTCTGGGCCTGGTCCAAGGATTTTTACGCCGCGACCAGGCGGTCCGCTGTTGCGGGCCTTGCCTTCGGGGTGCTGCTGAGCTGCCTGGGCGGGTCGCTCATGCTCGGCGCGGGCCTGCACCTGTTGGAAGCCTCGCTGATCACCACCGGCATGTGGGTGGCGATGATCGGCCTGTTCCTGTTTGCGACCGCCAAGGGCACGCGCCAGCAGGCCGTCTTCCGCGAAACTCTGGCGCGCGTCACGGTGTCCGAGTTGGTGACGCCATCGGTGATTTCGGTGCCCGCAGCCCTCACCATTGAATCGGCCGTGAAGGGCTATTTCCTGCCGCACGGGTTTTCAGGATTCCCGGTGATGGAGCAGGATCGGTTGGTCGGCATGGTGACCGTGCAGGACCTGCAGCGCCTTCCTCAAACCCTCTGGCCCTGGCGGGAGGTCCGGAATGTGATGCGGCCCTGGAGCGCGGAAATGGAGATTGCGGCCGGCGCCAGCGCCCTTCACGCGCTGGAACAGATGGGAATGGCAAGTCTTGATCGGCTGATCGTCAGGCAGGATGGACGGATCGTCGGCGTGCTCACCCGCTCGGCCGTGTGGCGTTATCTGAATCTGCGCACGCAGGGCCGGTCTTCATCCACGGTTGATCCCCCGCAAGCCGCCTAGCGGGATGTTCAGGAAGGCTGCCAGCCTGGTGATCGCCGCGTCCCAAACTGTCGTCATGCGTCAAGCGTCATCCGTCAGTCGTCCGGGAAGAGGGAATGCCGTACCAGGCCTTGAGCACCTTCCCGATCGACGATTGACGAATCACGATGGTCGTCCGTTGCTATGCGGCGCTGGCCCGCCGCTTCCCCCGTCTGGCCGCAATTCCCGCCGAATCGTCCCGGCTGTCCGCCTTGGCCCCATAGAGCAGCGCGAGGTTCTGTGCGATGCTCACGCGGATGAGCGTGAGGCAGAGGATCGCGCCGTAGATGACGCAAAAAAAGTTGAATGCCACCGTGGAATAATCCGCCAGGATCAGCGGCATGAACAGGACGAAGATCGCGCTGGCGATCAAGAGGCCGAACAGGAGGCGCTGGCAGAAATGAAAGGTCGGCTGTTCATGGATCGGCGACAGCTCGGCGCGATACCGGCCGGCGCGGGCGGCCCGCGCCGCCCGGACCTGCTCTTCGGCTGGGCCGCGGGCGCGCGCGTGGAAGTACCCGGCGAGGATGACCACCCAAGGAGCCGACCAGAGGGGCCAATAGTCGTGTCCCAGGTACGTTTCGGACGAGACTAAAATGGCGAAGGACGGAGCATAGAAGAGCGCCAACACCAGCGGCGCCACCCGGTTGTCCTTCGGCGGTCCCTCTTCGTCTCGGCCCAGCGCGAGTTCCTGTTCGAACATCGGAAAGCCTCGCTTGACCAGAATCAAGGCCACGGCGGCGCTGACCACCTTGTCCGGGATATAGAGCAGGCAGGTTTGGAGCCAGCTCAACAGCCCGTCCCCCCAGCGCTGGACCGCCGTGCTTCCCACCAGTGAATCGAATTGGTACGAGAGGGCGTCCCTCCAGAGGGCCACGCCTTCCTGGAGCGTGCTGAGCAACATGGCGTTGAGCGCGATCCCGGAAGTCTGATCGACCACCGACTGCACGACCGTACCGGGGACGCTCATCACGCAGGCCCCCAGCAGGCCGAAGGTCAACAGGAATTGCAGATGGGACAGGACCGACGCATGGCCGGTCCTCAGGTAGGTCCGGAACTGATCGGTGCGGGCCAAGGATCCCCACACCAGGGCGCCGGTCATATTGACCAGCGACCAGGGAAAGATCAGGAGATCGGGATCATCCTGCGGATAGAGCAGCCAGTTGACCAGTGAATTGGTGAGCAGCGCCACCCCGGCGCCCCACCAGGGGCCGAGCAGGATGGCCGCGAACGCCGTGCCCACCATGTCGAAGAACAGGATGCTCTCCAGCCGCAGGCTGAGCAGCAACCCCACATAGTTCAAGAGGATGCCGGCGCCGAAGATCAACGCCAATTCGGACGGCACGAGATAGGCGGGAGCCGGCCCCAACCAGGCAGGCCACTGGATCGTCCAGAAGCGGTCGGACGGTTCGTCTTCCTCGGATTTGGCGGAGGACCGGAGGGGAGTGTCCTCACCGGCCTGTTCGAGCGCCCTGGCCTTGGCTGCGGCGGCCCGCTCGGTCCAGCCGATCAAGCGCTCGATGATGGTCAGGACCGCCGCGATGAACCCCGCGAGGGCTCCGGCCATGGCGATCGTTTCTCGTTCCATGTCGCGTCAGCGGTTCCGGTCACGAGGTAGTCGGGAAAGGCGGAGCCATTGTATCGCGGGATCAAAGGACCGCCTAGAAAAACGCCAAAACCCGCGCGCCGATTCGCCACAGGGGAAAGACGCTCTGAGGATGAGGATATTAAGGAAGAGGAAGCAAAGAAGATGTGGTGAGCGAGATCAAGGGACCGGGGAACAGGCCGAACAGAATGACTCCGACGATCGCGCTGACCAGGACGATCGTGAGCGCCGGGGAAGGCGTCACCATCGACACCGCGGCGGTCTGCGGGTCCGGTTCGCGCATGTACATCACCATCACGACCCGGAGGTAGTAATAGGCCGAGATCGCGGCAAAGATCACCGCGGCGACCGCGAGCCAGGTCAGGCCGCTGTGGACCGCCGCCATAAAGAGATAGAACTTGCCGATGAACCCGGCGGTGGGCGGAATGCCCGCCAGGGAGATCATGAACACCAGCATGAGCAGCGCCGCCAGCGGTTGGCGCTTGGCCAATCCGGTAAAGGATTCGATCTCCTCGCTTTCAAGCCCGTTCCGGCGGAGCAGCGCGACCATCGCAAACGCGCCGAGCGTCATGAAGGAATAGACCGCCAGATAGAACATCACGCTGGAGAGGCCCTGCGCGGCCTCGGATGACCGGCTGGAGCCGGCCGCCACCACGCCGATCAAGGCATAGCCCGCATGGGCGATGCTGGAATAGGCCAGCATGCGCTTCATATTGGTCTGCACGATCGCAACCAGGTTGCCGATCAGCAGCGTGGCAAGGCAGACTGCGATCAGGAGGCCCGACCAGTCTCCCTTGAGGCCGGGCAGACCTTCCAGGAACACGCGCAGGAAGGCCGCGAAACTGGCCGCCTTCGAAGCCACCGCCATAAAGGCGGTGACGCTCGTCGGCGAACCTTCATAGACGTCGGGCGTCCACATGTGGAACGGCACGACGGCAAGCTTGAAGCCGAATCCGACGACGAGCAACACCATGGCGAACAGCAACATGGGGTTGTCGAGCCCGGTTTGGGCGATGCCAGAGGCGATCGCATCCAACTTAGTGCTCCCGGTCACGCCGAAGAGCAGCGAGATGCCATAGAGGAGAATGCCGGATGAGAAGGCGCCCAGGACGAAGTACTTCGCGCTGGCTTCGAGCGAGCGGGCTTCGTATCGCTTGGTTCCGGCCAGGATGTACAGCGAGAGGGACATCAGCTCCGTGCCCAGGTAAATGGTCAGGAGGTCGTTGGCCGAGACCATGACCATCATGCCCAACAACGAAAGGAGGAGAAACCCGTGGTATTCGCCCAGGACAAGACGCTCTTCCTTCATATAGGCAAGGGAGAGCAGGATGGTGAGGCCCGTCACCACATAGAGCAACAGCTTCCAGAAGCCTCCGTAAGCGTCGATGATGACGAGGTTGCTGAACAGCAGCGTGCGTCCCTCCAAGTGGGCCGCCGTGATGCCGCAGCAGACGGCCAGGGCCGCCAGGCTCAGCCAAGCCAGCGTGTCCTTGCGCGAAGGCGCGGTGATCGGGTCCAGCACGAGGACCAGGCAGGCCGCCGCCACGACAATCAATTCCGGGAGCACGCCGAGCAGATCCGCGACCGAGGGCATCATCGGGGCTCCTCCAAGGCCGGCAAAGCGAGCTGAGCGGATTTCTTACGCTCGGCGCTGTCCGGAGTACGCTCCGGGGCGCGCCCAGGCCGGTCCGCGTGGGCCGGCGGCGCATCGCTGTCCCCCGAAGTGTCGCCGCCGAATTCCAGGAGGTGGGTCACGGAGCTGTGCATGGGGCTCAAGAGGACGTTCGGAAAGAAGCCGAGCCAAAACACGAGCACGATCAACGGGACGAAGGTCGCCATCTCGCGCAGGCCCAGGTCCGACAGGTGGCCGCTTCCCGGAGGCGTGCCGAACACCACCCGCTGTACCATCCAGAGGAGATAGGCGGCGGCGAGGATCACCCCGAGCGCGGCGATCGCCGTGATGATCTTGCTGATCAGGAACGTCCCGGCCAGCACCAAGAACTCGCCCACGAAACTGTTGGTGCCGGGCAGCCCGAGCGAGGACAGGGCGAAGATCACCAGAAACGTGGCGTAGCGGGGCATCGGTCCGGCCAGACCGGTGTTGTCGACGATCATCCGGCTGTGTGTCCGTTCATAGATGGCGCCGACGCAGAGAAAGAGTCCGCCGGTGGTGATGCCGTGGTTCACCATCTGCATGACGGCCCCTTCGATTCCTTGCTGCGTAAAGGTGAAGATGCCCAACGTGACGAAGCCCATGTGACTCACGCTCGAATAGGCGATCAGTTTCTTCAGGTCGGCCTGGGCCAGGGCCATGTAGGCGCCATAGATAATCGCGATCACCGACAGCAGGATCATGGCCGGCGCGAACCGCTCGCTGGCGTCCGGCAGCATCGGGAGGCTGAACCGCAGGAAACCGTAGGTCCCCATCTTGAGCAGGATGCTCGCCAGGATGACGCTCCCGGCCGTCGGCGCCTCCACGTGCGCGTCGGGCAACCAGGTGTGGAAGGGGAACATCGGCACCTTCACCGCGAAGGCGGCGAAGAAGGCGAGAAACAGCCAGGTCTGCAAGTTCGGGTTCAGGTGCAGGCGCGTCAGCGCGAGGATATCGAAGGTGTGACCCCCCTGAAAATACAGCACCAGAATCGCGATCAGGAGCAGAAAGCTGCCGGCCAGCGTGTAGAGGAAGAACTTGATGGCCGCGTAGAGGCGGTTCGGCCCTCCCCAAACTCCGATCAGGAGGTACATGGGAATGAGCATCGCCTCCCAAAACACGTAGAACAGCACGAAATCCAGCGCGAGGAACACGCCGACCGTGGCCGCTTCCATCAGGAGCAGCGTGATCATGAAGCTCTTCACCCGCGTCTGGATCGCCTGCCAGGAAATCAGCACGCAGAAGGGCATCAGAAACGTGGTCATCAGGACTAGCGGGAGACTGATGCCGTCGATGCCGAGCCGGTAGACGATCGGCGGTGATGGAATCCAGACGGCCTCCTCGACCAACTGCATGCCGGTCGCCGCGGGATCGAAGCCGAACCAGACGGGGAGCGAGAACAGAAATTCCAGGATCGTCACGGCGAGCGCCGTCTGTCTCAGCGACTGTTCCCGCGCGAAGGCAAGCGCAAGCGCCCCCGCGACGGGGAAGAAGATCAAGAGAGTCAGCCAGGGGATACTTGTCATGCGTCCTTGAACCTCGTTGCGCTGTGCTTCACCACAGCAGATACAGGGCGGCGATGATCGCCGTGCCCAGGGTCATGCCCAGCGCGTAATGCTGCGCCTGCCCGCTTTGGATCAATCGCAGGACGGCGCTGGCCGCTCCGATCGTGCGGGCGACGCCGTTGACGGCTCCGTCGATCACCGCCACATCGATCCGGCGCCAAAGCGAGTCGGCTGTCTCGAAGGTCGGCGCGACTACGGTCCGATCGTAGGCTTCATCCACGAACCATTTGTTCAACGACAGGCGGTAGAGGGTGCGCCATTGCTGAGCCAGGCGATCCGGCAAGGCCGGTGACCGGACATAAAGATAGTAGGCCGCGGCGATCCCGATCAGCCCGAGCAGGGTGGCAACCGCCATGATGCCGGTCGCGGCGGGACCATGATGGACGGCTGCTGCCGCTGTCTCGGGAAAGACCGGCGCGAGAAACTCGGAAATGCCGAGGTAGCCGGCGGCGATGCTGAGAAACGCCAGGACCACCAGCGGAATCGTCATCGTGCTGTCCGGCTCATGGACGTGTCCTGCGTGGTGCGGATCCACGCGGCTCGATCCCCAGAACGTCACGAAGACCAGGCGGAAACTATAGAAGGCCGTCATCATCGCGGTCAGTAGGCCGAGGACGGTCAAGAATTGCCCGAGCGGTCCCGAAGCCCAGGCCCCGACCAGCAGCTCATCCTTGCTGAAAAATCCCGCCGTCAGGGGAAAGCCGGCAAGCGCCAGCGAGCCGATCACAAAAGTCCAATAGGTGACCGGCAGCTTGTCGCGCAGGCCGCCCATGCGGCGCATGTCCTGTTCATGGTGCAGCGCGATGATCACGGACCCGCAGCCGAGGAACAGCAGCGCCTTGAACGCGCCGTGCGTCAGCAGGTGATAGATGCCCGCGCCGAAGGCGCCGAGCCCGCAGGCCATGACCATGTAGCCCAGTTGGCTCATGGTCGAATAGGCCACGACCCGTTTGATGTCGGTCTGGGTCAGGGCGATCGTGGCGCCCATCACCATCGTGGCGGCCCCCACGACTGCGACCACCGTCATCGCGGCGGGCGACAAGACATACAAAGGAGCCAGCCTGGCCACCATGAATACGCCGGCCGTCACCATCGTGGCGGCATGAATCAGGGCGGAGATCGGCGTCGGCCCTTCCATGGCGTCGGGCAGCCAGACGTGCAGCGGCACCTGCGCGGACTTGCCGACCGCGCCGACAAACAGGAGCAGGCAGATCAGGGTCATCACCGAGATCTCCCAGGTGCCGCCGAACGGCCCGAGCAGGTTGATCAGCTCGGAAGCCTTGCCCCCGGCCTCCATCAGGACCGGCTGATAGGCCATCGTTCCGAACGTGTACCACACGAGGAGCACGCCGAGGATAAACCCGAAGTCGCCGACCCGGTTGACGATGAAGGCCTTTGTGGCCGCCGAGCAGGCGGTGGGCCGCTCGTACCAATGGCCGATGAGCAGGTAGGAGCAGAGGCCGACCGCTTCCCAGAAGATGAACAGTTGCAGGAAATTATTGGAGAGGACGAGCATCAGCATCGAGAACGTGAACAGCGCGATGTAGGCGAAGAACCGCGCATAGCCCTTCTCGCCCTTCATGTAGCCGATCGTATAGATGTGCACGAGCGAGCTGACGATCGTGACCAGCAGGAGCATGGCGACCGTCAGCCGGTCGAAGTACAGGCCCAGTTCCACGGTGAGGCTGCCGGAGGTCATCCAGTTGTAGAGCGGGATCTCGATGTTCCGGCCTCCCGCCACCTCGCCGAAGACCAGAAACGAGAGCAGGCAGGAGGTCAGCACCGCCGGCACCGCGACCAGGTGGGCCCGGTCCTTGAGCCAATGGCCGAAGATCCCGACCACGAGGAAGGCCAGGAACGGCAGCAGCGGGATGAGGACCAGATACACGAGGTCAGCCTTTCAAGAGGTTGAATTCGTCCACGTTGATCGTGGATTTCGCGCGGTAGAGCGCGATGATGATGGCGAGCCCCACCGCCACCTCCGCGGCCGCGACGGTCAGCGCGAAGAACACAAACACCTGCCCGGCCATATTGTGGAGGTAATGGGAAAAGGCCACGAAGTTGATGTTCGTGGCGTTCAGCATCAGCTCGATCGAGAGCAGGATGATGATGATGTTGCGGCGGATCAGGACGCCGACCAGCCCGGTCACGAACACGATCGCGCTCAGCGCGACATAGTAGGAGAGGGGGATCATCCCGGCAACGACTCTTGCTCGGAGCGGCCGGGCGGGGCGACGATCAGGTCCCGTTTCGCCAGAATGATCGCGCCGACCATGGCGACCAGCAGCAGCAACGAGGCGATCTCGAACGGATAGAGGTACTGCGAAAACAGCAGCTCTCCCACCGCCTCGGTATTGCCCTCCGCTTCGGATGTCAGCGCGGAGGCATCGACGCCGGCAAAGCGCGGGGCGGCGATGATCAGCAACGCTTCGGTGGCCAGCATCAGGCCCAGAAACGCGGCCAGCGGCCCCTGCGAGTGGTACCGCTCCTCGCGTTTCACGTTCAACAGCATGACGACGAAGAGGTACAGGACCAGAATGGCCCCCGCATAGACGATCACCTGCACGGCCGCCAGGAACTCGGCGTGGAGCGTGACATAGAGGCCGGCGACGTGGAAGAACAGGATCAGCATCGACAGCGCGCTGTAGACAGGGTTCTTCAGCAGCACCACCAGCACGGACGTCGCGACGATGACGCCGGCGAGATAAAAGAACACGAACTGGCTCATCTCGGCACGGTCCTTCCCAAGGTCACGCCACCTCTGGCGCCTCCGACCCGGTTCACACAGGACGGCCCCGGCGACCGGGGAACGTCCTGCTCGATGCTCTCCGGTCTGCCCTCTGTCGCCGGCTGTCTGGGGCGCAAGGCGAGGAGGCGCGGACGGGTCAACTCGGCTTCTGTGGAAGATCCTTGAACGCGACGTTGAAGAACGCCACGTTCCGGTGTTGCAGCTCCAGCCGTTTCTCGCGGACCGGGAACGACCGGTCGCCGATCGCGAGCAGTTGTTGCTTGTTCAACTGCAGATCGCGCTTGTCGTAGACGGCCCATTCGAACTCGCGGGTCATGCCCAGCGCATCCACCGGGCAGGCGTCCACGCAGAGGCCGCAAAAGAGGCAGCGCGTCATGTCCATGTAATATTCTTTCGAGTACCGTTTGGTCGGCTCCCCCGGCACCTCCGCGCTGACGACTCGGATCACCCGCGACGGGCAGGCGGCCTCGCAGAGGTCGCAGCCCACGCACTTCTCCGTGCCGTCGTCATACCGCAGCAACGCCAACATGCCCCGATAGCTGTCCGGCAAGGTCCGTTTTTCATGCGGATACTGGAGCGTGATCGGACGATACCGCAGCAGGTGCGTCATCGTCGCCTTCATGCCGACCAGCAGCTCGTAGAAGGTGATGGTCTTGACCCAGCTCTTCAGCCGGTCGAGCGGAGACGGCGCTGTGGACAGGGTCGGCGGCATGGAGTTCCTTACGGATTGGCGCCCGGAAAGAAATAGGCGGCCAGCGAGGTCACCACGATATTGCCCAGCGCGATCGGCAGCATGACCTTCCAGCCGAACCGCATGAGCTGGTCATACCGCAACCTCGGCAGCGTCGCGCGGAGCCAGAAAAACAGGAACAGAAAGAAGTAGACCTTGACCGTGAACCAGGCGATGTTTTCGATCCAGCCGATGTTGGCCGGGAGGATCGTGCCGGGATAGGGGGCGTTCCAGCCGCCCAGAAACAGAATCGCCGCGATGCAGGACACCAGGATCATGTTGGCATACTCGGCGAGAAAGTAGAACGCGAACCGCATCCCGCTGTATTCCGTGAAAAAGCCGGCGACCAATTCGCTCTCGGCCTCGGGCAGGTCGAAGGGGACGCGGTTGGTCTCCGCCACCGAGGAGATCACGTAGACGACAAAGGCGAAGATCTGCGGAAAGGGCGCCGCCAGCACGAACCAGTTCCAGAACCAGCCGCTCTGAGCCTCCGTGATCTTGACCAGGCTGAGCGAGCCGGCCAGCAGCACCACGCCGACGATCGCCAATCCGACGTTCAGCTCGTAGCTGATGATCTGGGCCGCGGACCGCAAGCCTCCCAACAGCGAATATTTGCTGTTGGAGGCCCAGCCGCCCAGGATGATGCCGTAGGCGCCGATCGAGGCGAAGGCCAGGATGTAGAGGATGCCGATGTTGATGTCGCTGATGACGAAGGGCTTGAACTGGTAGCCGAACAGCTCCACCGTCTGGGAGGGCCCGAACGGAATCACCGCGAATCCGATCAGCGCGGGCACTAAGGCGAGGATCGGCGCCATGCTGAACATCAGCTTGTTGGCCCCGGCCGGCACGATGTCTTCCTTGAAGAAGAGCTTGATGCCGTCGGCGATCGGCTGCAGGACCCCGTAGGGCCCGACTTCCATGGGACCCATGCGGTCCTGCATCCAGCCGAGCACCTTCCGCTCCGCCAGGGTCAGGAACATCACGGTCAACAAGACGACCGCCAGCACGACCGCGATTTGCCCGAGGGCAAACGCGACTTTCACACCAAGTTCGGTCACGACGCTACTCCTTTACGACCTCCACGGTCGCGCAATGAAACGACGGCACCTTTGTGACGGGATCGAGCGTACAGTCCAACAGCCCGGTCATCTCTTGAGCGAAATGATCCGGGAACCAGGCGATGCCCTGTGGGATGCGTTCCGACAGATGCACGGTGGTCCGCGCCTCGCCCCGCTCGTTCCGCACAAGCACCCGATCCCCTTCGGCAAGAGATCGGCCGGCCGCATCGGCCGGATTAAGCGAGAGGGCGCCGGCCGATTGAATCTGCAGCAGGCCCTTGGCGCGGGTCGAAAGCTTCCCCGAGTGAAACAGACTTTGTCCCAGCAACAAGCGCAGGCTCGTTCCGGTCTCTGCCGGTCGGTCGGCGAGCCCGTAACGGCTCGGCGCCTCGACACGATAGCCCTCCCGCTGGTATCGATCCACGGCGGCCGGAACCGGCTTGGGCGGGATCGGGGTCGGGCCCAGCGGGCCGTACCCGGGGACCACGCTGCGAAGCTCCTTCGCGATCTCCTGCGCGTCGGCATATTCGAGCGGATAGCCCATCAGCGTCGCGAGGCCGGACAGGATTTCCCAGTCGGGCCGGCTGTCGCCGATGGGATCGATGGCCCGGCGGACCTTCTGAACGTAGCCTTCCGTGTTGGTGAACGAACCGTCTTTCTCGGCATAGGAACAGGCGGGAAGGATCACATGGGCCAGCTTGGCCGTCTCGGTGAGAAACAGTTCCTGGCAGACCAGCAGCTCGAGTCGTTCCAAGGCCTCGCGGGCCTTGGCGCTCGGGGGAAGCGTGCCCACGGGATTCTCTCCCACGATGAACATGGCCTTCACCGTTCCCTGGCGGGCCTGATCCAGCAACTCCATCATCGTCGGCGGCTGGCCTTGCGGGAGATCTTCCGTCCAATGTTTGGTGAGCAACTCACGCGCCGCGCGATCCTGAACGGGGAGGCCGCCGGGCAGGTAGCCGGCGACGGCGCCGACATCGATCGCGCCCTGTTCGTTGTTCTCTTCCGCGAGCGGCGCGAGCCCGCACCCCGGTTGGTCATGACGGCCGAGCAGCATCAGCAGGTCCAGCAGGGTGATCGAGGCGGCATAGCCGGACGGAGAGCGCAGCAGGGCCTGCCCGACGAGGATGACGGTCCTCTTGCCCTTGGCGAGCGCCGCCGCCATGTCTTGCATCGCCTGCGCTCGGGCGCCGGAGGCTCTCTCGATCACGGACCAGGACAGGGCCGCAGTCATCTCGGTGAGCCAGCGCACATAGTCGGGAGCCTTCTGGGCAAGATCCGGGTCCGCCATCCCCTGTTCAATGACGGCCTTGACCAATCCCACGAGCACGGCCTGGAACTGATCCGGACGCGCGGTGACGTGATGGTGCGCCAGGTTGGTGATGTTGCTGGTTTTCTCGACGGCCGGTTGGGCGGTCTCGACGGTCAGCAATGTGGCACGGCGTTTCTTGACCGCTTCCTTCACGCGCAGCCCCGTGACCGGATTGGTCTCCGTGATGTTCGTGCCGACCAACAGCAACAGGTCGGCCGCGACGACGTCTTCCATCGCGACCGTCCACCGGGTGACGCCGAGCCCCAGCCGGAGCGCGCGGATGGCGTTGATGTAGCCGTAGCGCACGCTGCTGTCGAGCTTGTTCGTGCCGATCGCCAGGCGCATGAATTTCTGGAAGAGGTACAGGTCTTCGTTGGTGCAGCGCGTGCCGATCAGGCCCGCGAAGGCGTCCGACCCCTGTGACAGCTTGAGCATGACCGAGGTCTCGGCGACATAACCCAGCGCCTCTTCCCACGTGGTCGGGACCAACCGGCCCTCCTGCCTGATCAACGGCACGGTGAGCCGGTCCGGATGGGTCGTGACATGGTAGCCGAAGAAGCCGCGCGCGCAGAGGTCGCCGTTGTTGCGGCCGGCGCCGTAGGCGGAGTTCACTTCGATCAGCTCGTTGTTCTTGGTTTGGATCGTGATCTGGCAGCCGTCTCCGCAGTAGGTGCAGACGGTATCGGCCCGTTTCACCATCCAGGGACGGTACTCGTACATGGAGAGCCGGCTCGTGATGGCGCCCACCGGGCAGATCTGCACGCAGCCGCCGCAGAACTCGCAATCGAGCTGGTGCGAGGTGAAGTGCTTGATCTCCGTCATCGTCCCGCGCCCGCTGGGAGCCAGCGCCTTCACGTCCATGACCTCGTCGCAATATCGGACGCACCGGAGGCACTGGACGCAGCGGTTCATCTGCGTTTCGATGAGCGGGCTGAAGTACTCCTTCTGGAAGATGCGCTTGACCTCGATGAATCGGCTGGTCGTGGGCGTGTATTCGTGCGAAAAGTCCTGGAGGTCGCACCGGCCGCCCTGGTCGCAGACGGGACAGTCGAGCGGGTGGTTCGCCAGGATGAACTCCAACACGGACTTATGCGCGTTGTTGACCACGGTCGTGGCGGTCCGGACGGCCATGCCCTCGGCCACCGGCGTGCTGCACGAGGTCTGAAGTTTCGGCATCTTCTCGATCTCGACCAGGCACATCCGGCAATTGGCGTCCGGCTTGAGTTTGGGGTGGTAACAGAAATGCGGAATCATCACCCCGACGCGGCGCGCGGCTTCGATCACCAAGGTGCCTTTCGGCACGGTGACGGGCATGCCGTCGATCGTCAGATGCACCATTTCAGCGGTGGAATTCATCATGCTGATTCGTATTCCGTTCAACCGTCAATCGTCATTCGTGAGGTGATCTCCGGATCGCATGCTCGGACCCTGCTCCGAGTGACGAATGACCATTGACGGCCTTCTCAGTGTCTCGCTGCCGGCATGACGAGTTCGGAGACGCCGGGCAGTCCCAGCGACTTCGTCTCCCGGATCAGGTCCTCGTACTCGTGCCGCCAGTACTGGAGCGTGCTCAGGATGGGTGCCACCTCCGCATCGCCGAACGCACACACGGTCCGTCCCGCGATGTTCTTGCACAGATCCGCCAGGGTTTCAAGGTCCTCCATGCGCCCCCGCTTGTCCAGGATACGACGCAGGGTCTGGGTAAGCCAGGAGCTGCCCTCCCGGCAGGGCGTACACTTGCCGCAGGACTCGTGATAGAAAAACTCCATCAACCGGAGGGCCGCCCAGACCATGCTCGTGCCTTCTTCCATGACCGTCACGCCGCCAGACCCCAGCATCGACCCGGCCTGAGCGACCGATTCGAAATCCATCTTTACGTCGAGGTGATCGGGAGTCAGGAAAGGCGCCGAGGCCCCGCCGGGAATGAAGGCCTTGAGCGGCTTGTCCGACCGCATGCCGCCGGCCTGACCGTAGATCAGCTCGCGAAACGTGATGCCCATCGGCACTTCATAGTTGCCGGGACGCTGGACGTGGCCGCTCACGCAGAACACCCTGGTGCCGGTGCTCTTGGGCGGGGAGCCGATCGCGGCGAACCATTCGGGTCCGCGATTGATGATATGCGGGAGGTTGGCCAGCGTCTCCACGTTGTTGACCACGGTCGGCCTGCCATAGAGGCCGTGCGTGGCCGGAAAGGGAGGCTTGACGCGGGGCAAGCCGCGCTTGCCCTCCAGCGATTCGAGCAGGGCCGTCTCCTCCCCGCAGATATAGGCGCCGGCGCCGCGGTGCACGTAGATCTCGACGGTGATCCCCGTCCCCCAGATGTTCTTGCCCAGGTACCCCGCTGTTCTGGCTTCCCGGATCGCCCGTTCCAGGATCGCGGCGCCCAGTGCAAATTCTCCGCGGATATAGATGTAGGACGTTTCCGATCCGATCGCGTAACTGGCGATGGCGATCCCTTCCAGGACCTGATGGGGATCGCGCTCCATCAACTGCCGGTCCTTGAAGGTCCCGGGCTCGCTTTCGTCGGCGTTGCAGCAGAGGTAGCGGGGTCCTTGATAATCCTTGGGCAGAAAGCCCCACTTGATGCCGGTGGGAAAGCCGGCGCCGCCCCGTCCCCGCAGGCCGGACTTCGTCACCATCGCCGTGACCTCGGCCGGCGCGACCTTGCCCAGGACCTTGCGCAGGGCTTGATACCCGCCGGTCCGCTCATAGTCCGCCAGCGAGCCGGTATAGCCCGGCTGCAGCATGTTCTTGAGTAAGATGGGCTCGTGCATCCGCATCGTAAATGTTGTGAACCGTTAATCGTTATTCGTTAAACGTCCACGAACGCGGCGTTGAACGGTTCACGTTGAACGGTTCACGCTCTCCGGTTCCGGCCACATGAACGGCCCGCTTTTTAATGAAGACGTCCCGGTCCGTTTCAGGTCGGCCAGGATCTGATCGACCTTCTGCTCGGTGAGACGCTCGTAGTAATCGTCGTTGATCTGCATCATGGGACCGGTGCCGCAGGCAGCCAGACATTCAACGGCGCTGACGGTGAACAGCTTGTCCGGCGTCGTCTCGCCCGGGCCGATCTCGAGTTTCGCCTTGAGCCAACTCAGGACCGTGCCCGAGCCCACGAGGGCGCACATCAGGGACTTGCACACCTGAATGTGAAACTTGCCGACCGGTTTCAGGTTCAACATCGTATAGAAGGTGACCACCTCATACACCTGGGGCGGGGTCAGGCGCAGCAGTCCGGCGATTTCGGTCATGGCCTGCTCGCTGACATAGCCTTCTTCCCGTTGCGCCAGGTACAGCAACGGAATCAGCGCCGAGCGCCGCTCCGAATAACGGCCCAGGATCTCGGCTATCTCGTCCCTGTATTTTTCTAACAACATGCGGCTGTCTTGCGATCTCGTTAATCGTTAGACGTTAACCGTTAAACAAGAAAAGGGTCTCCTTAGCCGCTTGCGGTTAACGCTTCACGAATCACGGTTAACGGCCTCACCTATCACATTCCCCCATGACGATATCGTACGTCCCGAAGATCGTGATGATGTCCGAGATCAGATAGCCACGGGCCATGTGGTCGAAGGCTCCCATGTGGATGAACGACGGCGCGCGGATCTTCATCCGGTAGGGGCGCGGGCTCCCGTCGCTGATGAGAAAAAATCCCAATTCTCCCTTGGGCGCTTCGGTGGCGCAGTAGGTCTCGCCCTTCGGCGGCTTGAACCCCTGGGTAAAGATAATGAAATGGTGGATCAGGCTTTCCATGTCCCGCATGACCTTTTCCTTGGGCGGCGGGATCACGGTCGGGCTGTCGGCCATGATCGGTCCTTGAGGCATCTGGTCCAGACATTGGCGGATGATCCGGCAACTCTGGCGCATCTCCTCCATCCGGATCCAATAGCGGTCGTAGGTGTCGCCGTTCTTGCCGACCGGCACCTCCCAATCGACCTTGTCGTAGGCGCCGTAGGGTTCGTACTTACGGACGTCGTAATCCACGCCCGAGCCCCGCAAGGTCGGTCCGGTCAGGCCGAAGCTGATCGCGTCTTCGGCCGAGATCACGGCCACCCCCTTCGTGCGGCCGAGCCAGATCCGGTTGTTCATGATCAGGCTGTCGTATTCGCGAATATGGTCGGGAAACGTGTCGAGAAAGGCCTTCAGGCGCGCGACCAGGTCCGGCGTGAAATCGGCGTCCACGCCGCCGATCCGGTAATAGTTCAGCGTGAGGCGCGCTCCGCAGAGCTTCTCGAACATGTCGAGCAGCACCTCGCGCTCCCGGAAGGTCCAGAAAAAGACCGTCATCGCCCCGATGTCCAGCGCCTGGGTGCCGAGCCAGAACAGATGGCCGATGATCCGCTGCATCTCGGCCACGATCGTGCGGATGTACTCGGCCCGTTCCGGGACGGTGATCCCGACGAGCTTTTCCACCGCCCGCACATAGGCATAGTTGTTGGTCATCGAACAGACATAATCCAACCGGTCGGTGTGGGGAATCACCTGCATATAATGGAGGCCTTCGGCCAGCTTCTCGACCCCGCGGTGCAGGTAGCCCAGGTCCGGCGTCGCTTTGACGATGCGTTCGCCGTCGAGTTCGAGCACCACCCGCAAGACCCCGTGGGTGCTGGGGTGTTGAGGACCCATGTTCAACAGCAGCTCTTCCGTCCGGCGCGAGGATGCCGGCGCTTCTGCGTTTGCAAGAAAGGCCTGTTTCTCCTCGGCCGGGATTTCTTCGGCCAGCTCGGCAGGCGGCTCGTCCAGGCGGGGAATGAAGGGGAACGACCCGCGCCACCCCCGTCCTTCGGTCGGGAAGTCCTTGCGAAGCGGGTAGCCCTCGTCGTAATCCTCCGGCATCAGGATGCGGCGGAGGTCCGGATGCTGTTCGAAGACGATGCCCATGAGGTCGTAGACTTCCCGTTCCATGAACTCGGCTCCGCGCCAGATGCCCGTCACCGAGGGGAGGGCCGGGCTGTCTTCCGTCACGCGGGCCTTGACCCGGATACGGTGCCGGTGCGGCAGGGAAAGAAAATGGTAAATCACCTCGAACCGCTCGGGGGCGTCCGGATAATCCGCGGAGCAAATATCCGTGATATGGTCGAACGCGAGGGCGGGATCGTCATGAAGAAAGCGGCCGATATCCACGATCCGGTCGGCGCGCACCTGCGCTGACAAGTCGCCGCGCGTCTCATCCTCCTGCACCGCGAGCACTGCGTCGGGGAATTGGGTCTTCAATCGTTCGAGCACCGGATGCATCGTCACTCGTTGTTCGTTAATCGTTAATCGGAGCTTCCAACCGAGGGCTGTTTCTTAGCGATTCACGTTTCACGATTCACGTTTCACATTATTTCACGAACACCTTCTCCCGCTGAATCTTCTCCTGCAACTTCAACAGGCCGTCGATGAGCGCTTCGGGCCTCGGCGGGCAGCCCGGCACGTAGACGTCGACCGGCACGATCTGATCGACGCCCTGCACGACGCTATAACTGTTGTAATGGTTCCCCGAGGTGGCGCAGGACCCCATCGAGATCACGTAGCGGGGTTCGGCCATCTGGTCATAGATCCGGCGGATGACCGGCGCCATCTTGCGGGTCACCGTGCCCGCGACGATCATCAGGTCGGACTGGCGCGGAGAGGCGCGGAAGACCCCGGCCCCGAACCGGTCGATGTCGTACCGGGAGGAGACGGAGGCGATCATTTCAATCGCGCAACAGGCCAGGCCGAACGTCATGGGCCAGAGCGCGGACTTCCGGGCCCAGCCGATCAGCGCGTCCAGGTTCGTGGTAATGATGTTCGGCTCGAACTGCCGCTCTAAGACGCTCACGTCAGTCGCTCCAGTGCTGAGTGCTGAGTTATCGGAAATGCCATAGATGAAATCCAGTCTTTACGATACCATCCTCGGTGAGCGAGTCGGAGAGCCTTCGTTGCGCGCTAATCCCATTCCAAGGCGCCCTTCTTCCAGGCATACCAAAAGCCTACGACAAGGATGGCGATGAACAGCATCATCTCGAGCAGGCCGACCAGCCCGATCTTCTGGAAGACCACGGCCCAGGGAAACAGGAACACGACTTCGATGTCGAACACCACGAACAGCATCGCGATGATGTAATACCGTATCGGGAACTGCACCCGCGCATCCTGAAACAGCGGGCTGCCGCTTTCATAGGGAACGAGTTTGGCCCTGTAGGGCCGATGCGGGCGGACGATCTTGCCGACCAGCAGCGACACCAGGCCGAAGGCCAGCGCGATGCCGATGAACAGCAGGATCGGAACATAGTTCAGGGGCGGCGCCTCGGTGGCCATCGCGCGTTAATGTCCCTCCGATTCGCAGTTCTGTCGCAGGATCGACCCGAAGAAGGGTTGATGCGTCAACCCCTCCAGCTTGCGCGCTCTGTCCACCGGCAGGCCCTTCTGCTGGATCAGAATCTTGAAGGTGCGGCCCATACCTTCCGGCCGCAACAATTGGACAACCGCCTGAAATTCGGGTGAGCCGGGCTCCAGCGATTCGAGGAATGATTCCACTCCCAGGCTGATCAGGAAGCTCATCTGGTTGGTGAATCCGGCCAGGCCCAACCCGGCATCCGCTCCCGCCTGAGCGAGCGTCGTGAAATCGACATGGCTGGTCAAGTCCTGCTCTCCGACCCGGACCAACGGATTTTCGGCGATCATGTGCCGGTAGTAGCCGAGCAATGTGCCGTGCCGTCGTTCAGGACCATAGAGGTCATGGGCGGCATGGCCGTAGTCGATCGTGATGACGTAGCCCCGGGCAAGGGTGCGGGCGACCTCGCGCATCCAGTCCATGGCGGCGAGGTTGACCTCGGCGCAGGCGCCTTCTTCAAGGGTGACGCCCAGGCGGGAGAAATAATCGGCCAGGGCCGGAGTGGACAGAGGTCCCGGCGTCTCTCGCAAGCGGTCTTGGGAAAGGCCTACATAGAGTTCTTCCAACCGGCCCCGGTTCATCCGGACCCGGTGCACCGGAAAAGCGTCCACCAGTTCGTTGGACAGCAGCAGCCCGGTCACGCTCTCCCTGCCCAAAGAGGCCAAATCCTCCGCCCAGACCACCTTACCCGGCATATCAATCCACTCGGCCAGGGTCTGTTGCTGGATGCGCCGGTGCGCCGGGCTCCGGTCCACCAGCACGTAACTCACTCGGGCAAAAAGATCGCGATTCCGCTCAGCCAAACAGGTCAAGATGTCCCTGGCCAAGAGGCCCTTGCCAGCTCCCATCTCGACGACGGTGAACGGTGAATGACGTCCCAGGATCTCATTCATTTCAACGAGTTGTCTGGCGATCGCCCATCCCAGGGCCCCATGCACGTCCGAGCTGGTGTAGTAATCGCCGTTCCATCCGATGCGTTCATGCTGCAGGTCGGAGGATAAACGGGTGTAATAGCCGTGCTCCGGATGATAGAGCGCCAAGTCCATGAATCGAGCGAAGGTGATCGGGCCGGCCCGCGCGATCTCCTCGCGGAGCAGCCGGACCAAACCGGGGACACCTTGGCTTACAAGTCCGCGATTTGCCGAGTCGGTATCAGCCAATGCCAGCTTCAAGGGACACCAAGCACACCGAGACTGTCGTCCGGGGAAAAAGAGGGGCTAGGGTAGCGGTTCGGCGCGCGGAAAGTCAATCGGAAGGGAGGGATATGTCGACCTGGGCGCTCCGTTGCCGGCGTCACCATGGCGCTACCCGCCAAGCACGCAGGAGCTTCTCCGCGGCAATCGAGGGCCGACCGGTCCGGGCAAACAGGTTCGTCAACTGAGTGGACAAGGCGGTCAGGGTCAGGTCCGCGGACTAGCGGATCGGTCGCAGCGGATGCGTCACGGGCACACGCGCTTCGGGAGGGCGGTAACTGAGGAGCCCGGCTTGCTGGGTATCCTGAACCTTCCTTGGAGTGGTGCTAAAAAGTTTTACCTATCCAATCCAGGGAGCAGGGAAACAGAGGAGTTCGTCCGCAGCCTGCTAAGGTGGGCTGCACCAACCACTTTCGGCTTGACATACCGCACTAAATGAAAGAACCTCTGCAGACGTCATAAATCAGGAGTTTGGTCCAGTTCCGGCCCGTCATTTTCAGCACCAACCGGATCATTGAGTTGCGCCTTCCCCCCTGGAATTTCGACGAGCCGAGAGGACGGGTTTCCAACCGAACCTCTTGGTTCTATCCACCCGTTATCTTGTTTCTGACCTGTCTCGTGTTGTTCCTCCTCGGCTTGGACAAAATCGACGAAGCGTCCGATCCGGCCTATGAAGACACCATTTCCTATTTAAAGGTAGCGACCTTCCTCCAGGATCACGGGGGCTTGGCCAACTTCTGGACCTTGTTTATCAAGGGCGAGCACAAGGCCGTCCTTCAACACCCACTCTATCCGTTGTTGCTGGCGAGCTTCGGTGTGGAGCCGCATGAGCTCTTCGCTGCCGGGAAAATGCTCTCGCTGATCGTGGGGGTGGCTGTTGTCGCAACGTGCTTCCTGATCGCCCGAAACCTTTACGGGAATCTGGTCGCGTATCTGGCCACGCTGCTCTTGGCGTTCAACGTGACCTTCTTGAGAACGGTCTCGCATGTCATGTGCGAGTCTCTCCTCACCCTCTTTGTACTGCTCAGCGTGTACTGGATGATCACCGGAGTGGAAAAAGAGCGCCACTGGCCATGGGCGGGGGCGGCGGCGGGCTTCGCTTATCTGACAAAGGGAACAGGATTCCTCTTGCTGCCCGTCTTTACCGTGACGGCCATCCTAGGTGCAGGCTTCCGATCGTTATCCAGGCGGTGGTTTTGGCTCTTTTTTGTGTTCTTTGCGTTGATCGCTTCACCGCTGATCGTGCGAAATCTAGTCGTGTACAACCAGCCCTTCTACGAAGGAGCTAACTCCAGGGTTCCCTGGCTCGATAACCTCGAAGGTTTCTATCAGGTCGGGACAGGGTGGGCCATCAAATTCCCTGAAAAGGTCTGGGATGAAGACCGGTTCCCAACCATGCGGTCCTATCTCGCTACCCATTCGTGGGGGGACATCCTTGCTCGACTTCGCCATGGGGTCAAGCAGGAGACGCAATTGCTCCTGGACAGTCTCGACCTGATCCTCCTTCCACAAGAGCGCTATCATGGCGATCTCGTGTTTCTGTTCTTTATGCTCGGTCTCGCACTGGCCCCGACTCGGGCGCAGATGATCTGCATCGTCACGACCGTGGCGGCATTCTTCGTGCCTTTCTCATGGTATTATCAAGTGGTTCCGAAGGAAGACGGAGCAGTCAGGTTTATTGCCCCCCTTGTTCCCTTGGTCTGCCTGTATGCGGCGGTGGGGATCGTCAAGGTTCTCATGCTAGTGGACCAAGGGCTCGCGGCTCGCTCCTTACGCATGTCCCTGCAAGCATTGGCGCCCCCTTCTCTGATTGTCTTGCTGCTCTCGGTGACGGGATACGCTCTTGCCACGCAAGATACACATTTTCCCGGGAAGCTCCCGCCGATACCAGAGGATCATGCCGAGCTACACCAGTGGCTCGTAGAGAACATGACCAACGACGATCTGATCATGACCAGCCACCTGACGCCGTATTGGCAATACCTCTGGCTGGCGAAATTTCACGGAAAATGGGCTTTCTGGTTTGCAGATAGCCGTGCGGTCCAGCAAGACGGCATCGTTGAATTGAACCGCCTCCTCAAGGACAAGCATGTGCGTCACAGGCGATATATCCTGATCCATCGTGAGGACGTGACAAAAATCGCGATTCTGAGGCCCTATTTCAGTTGGAGTGAGTCGCAAGGGTTGTTGTCCGACAAAGCGATCGCGGGTTGGACACAGGTCTACCGGCATTCGCAGCATCCCTCGTCGTTTCTTATTTTTCTGGTTGAGTAAGGATTGTAGAGCGAGCGAAGACATGGTGGTGTCCAGCCTCTTTCGCTAGTACCTGGCCTTACCCCAGGTATAGAGCTGGGTGACAGCATAGTTCCAAACCGCGCCGACCAACACACCCGCCAATGCTGCAACCATCCACCCGCTGTGGTTCTCAAACAAGTAGGTGGCAATGCCCACATTTGCTACGGCGCCTACGCTACAGGCTAGCATGAAGCTCAATAGACCCTTGAGCCACGCCCATCCTTTCAGTTGTTTGTCACGGTAGGTCAACACATTATTGAGCGTAAAGTTGAATATCATCGCAGTTCCAGTAGCAACAGCCTGGGCGAAGGCGAACCCTAAGCCCGCCCCTTTAAGCATCAATGTCAATACGGTCATATGGATGAATGCGCCCAGACCGCCGACAATTGAAAAAGTCAAAAACCGCACCGGAACAAAACGACCGATGATCTTATCGGCCAGGAGCATGCCATACTCCCAGACGACCAATTCCTCGAGCTTGCTTTCCCCAGCGAAGCGGTCGCGGAAGTGGTAAGGCACTTCAGTGATGCGCAAGGATTCGTCCTTGGCGGTCGCCAGAATGTCGAGTAAGATCTTGAACCCTAGGCCCGAAAGACCGTACACGGTCTTTTCTAAGACCCTGCGTTGCATCATGAAGAAGCCGCTCATGGGATCGGAAACAGATTGACTCAATATCCCCTGGCTTGCAACCGTGGCCAGTCGACTCATGATCTTACGAAACTGTGTCCACTCGCCGGTGCTGCCTCCGGCAGCGTAACGGGTGCCGATCACCATATCCGCTCCGCCGTGTTCAATCTCAGCAAGCATCTTTGGCAGCACTGTTTCATCATGCTGCAGGTCGGCGTCCATGATGGCGATGATGGGCCCCGAAGCGGCCATCATTCCCTCGATGCACGCCGACGCCAGTCCTCTCCGTCCAATGCGCTGCAGGCAACGGACCCGATAATCCTCCCGCGCGATGGCACGGACCTTCGACGCCGTTCCGTCGGGTGAATCGTCATCTACGAAAATCACTTCCCATTCGGCAGCACCGAGGGCGGCTTCGAGACGCCCTAGCAACTCCGACACGTTCTGCGATTCGTTAAAAGTCGGCACCACGATGGATAAACGTATCAACGACAAGCTCCTCGCTATTGACTCAATTCTTCAAGCCAGGACGGTCATCAGACCCTCCCCACGATTTGAAGCAGTGTCCGCATCAGCCATTTCTGATCTTGATCTGCCTCGCGTCGCCAGATCGAGGTATTGGAACCGCTTTCGAGCGGATGAGGTATGTGAGTCCCTTCGAGAGCTTGTCCTGATCCGGCCTGAACGACGAAGGTCTCACAGGTTTACGGCGCTCGAGTCCTCCGTGACGGATGGACATCCGTTGCGGCGCATCAAAGCGACAACTGATCAGGTGCTGCGCGTGCCGATCCCGATCTTCATTCATACATACGGCGCCGTGGGCTGTCCCTCAATCCTGTCGAGCGGGGGTTGAACAGGAAGGTGCGGATCGCCCTGTAGTCGGTATGGAGCCGGCGTCTGTTATGAGTGGCTGGACACCGGCTTATTGTTTCCTTGTTTCCGGGAGCTCGGATGAGCCGGGCGTCGAGCACAGCACTTCAGTCAGAATAGCGGGCGGCTATTGACCCGTGCTGTGGCCTAGCGGCTTGTCGACACGGCCCACCACGCTACACCCGGGCTACGCCCTCAGTCAACAAGTGCGGAAGCGAGCGGAAGAGATCTCCGGCTAGGTGAAGACTGTGGGGGCTGCTCCGCAAGGTCAAGCCGCACAACGTGCAGTGAGTCGGTTGGCTCTTTACCTTAGCGACGACCGTAGATAACCTAGTGCCGATGCGGATTTTCATTGAGGCCGTACCATGGGCCGACGAGCCTGAGTGGCAGGTTTGATCGCTCGTCGCGGCCTCCGTCTTGTGGCGTGGCATTAATCTACCAAGTAGGCGCGTTGCCGATGAGTGCGATGGTGTCCGGAGCGCGGCTAGGTCACTGAGGGGAAAGTTTGCCGCAGCGCGCGAAGGGGCTATGTCGCAAGTCCAGTCGGGGGAATTGTAATAGAAGCCGGTCATGGAATTGGACCTCCACATGGGAAGGCCCGGAAAAGCTCCCGATGCGATTTCCAGCACCACAGCCCGCCTCTACACGCTGATCTTCCTGACTCTTGCCTGTCTCGCGTTGTTCCTCCTCGGCTTGGACAAAATCGACGAAGCGTCCGATCCGGCCTATGAAGACACCATTTCCTATTTAAAGGTAGCGACCTTCCTCCAGGATCACGGGGGCTTGGCCAACTTCTGGACCTTGTTTATCAAGGGCGAGCACAAGGCCGTCCTTCAACACCCACTCTATCCGTTGTTGCTGGCGAGCTTCGGTGTGGAGCCGCATGAGCTCTTCGCTGCCGGGAAAATGCTCTCGCTGATCGTGGGGGTGGCTGTTGTCGCAACGTGCTTCCTGATCGCCCGAAACCTTTACGGGAATCTGGTCGCGTATCTGGCCACGCTGCTCTTGGCGTTCAACGTGACCTTCTTGAGAACGGTCTCGCATGTCATGTGCGAGTCTCTCCTCACCCTCTTTGTACTGCTCAGCGTGTACTGGATGATCACCGGAGTGGAAAAAGAGCGCCACTGGCCATGGGCGGGGGCGGCGGCGGGCTTCGCTTATCTGACAAAGGGAACAGGATTCCTCTTGCTGCCCGTCTTTACCGTGACGGCCATCCTAGTGTAGTGCGTCCAACGCTTCTTTACATTATTTGGCGACCTTGGCCACAATGCTCTCCGCGGACGCCGTCCAGGTGAACACGCGAGGATTTTGGTTGTGATTGTTGATGTACTCCTGGATCGCAGCGATGAGGTCGCGCACGTTGCGGAAACTGCCACGGCGAATGCGCTTGTCCGTCAACTCGCGGAACCACCGCTCCACCATGTTCAGCCAAGAACTCGATGTCGGAATGAAGTGGAGATGGAAGCGTGGATGCCGCCGGAGCCAGGACTTGACACGTGGGTGCTTATGGGTCCCGTAGTTGTCCACGATCAGGTGCAGGTCGAGATGGGGCAACGTCTCAGCGTCGATCTTCTTGAGGAATCGGATGAACTCCTGGTGCCGATGCCGCGGCATGCAATCGCCGATGACGGTCCCATCGAGCATGCTCAGCGCCGCGAACAAAGTGGTGGTGCCATGGCGTTTGTAGTCATGCGTCATCGTGCCGCAGCGGCCTCTCTTCAGAGGCAGGCCCGGTTGCGTGCGATCGAGAGCCTGAACCTGGCTTTTCTCGTCGACGGAGAGCACCAAGGACCTATCCGGGGGATTGAGATAGAGTCCGACCATGTCGTAGAGCTTCTCGATGAACTGTTTGTCGCGACTGACCTTGAACGTCCGAACAAGATGGGGCTTGAGGCCATGCTGCTTCCAGATGCGGCGCACCGTGGCTTCGCTGACCCCGTGTGCGTCTGCCATGGTCCGAGTACTCCAATGAGTCGCAACAGGCGGCTTCGTGTGCAGGGTCGCCTCAACAATGGCGCGGACCGTCTTTGCCGGAATGCATGGGATGCGGCCAGGGCGTGGGGCATCTTGCGCGAGTCCCGCGACCCGCAGGGCCAGAAACCGCTCGCGCCATAGCTGCACGGTCGGCCGCGAGATACCCAACTGCCGCGCAATGTCCTGACTCAGCATGCCGTCAGCCGCCATGGTGACGATCCGGGCGCGTTGCACCACACGCAGGGGCAGGCTTCTCGCGTGAGCCCATGCGGTCAACGTCGAGCGCTCTTGCGGGGACAAGACAATGGGGGGAGCAAGGTTCACGATGCATAAGCTGCCTCTCGTTGTGGCCCATTGTCAAGTTATTTATGACGCACTACACTAGGTGCAGGCTTCCGATCGTTATCCAGGCGGTGGTTTTGGCTCTTTTTTGTGTTCTTTGCGTTGATCGCTTCACCGCTGATCGTGCGAAATCTAGCAGGGTGTTGAAAAACGACCAGGGACGACCCAATGTTCCCCTTACTTGTTCCACTGACCGTGGTTGTTGACCGTCTGAAGGAGGCCTGGCCGTCGTTTCTTGGTCTGTTGGTGGCTACTGACCATGACCGTTCCCCCTTGGAGGGATCACGTGGCTGGCGCCGGCCTCCGCCACTTGCTCATGCGGAGCAGGTTGTACGCGGCGCCGACGAGATAGGCCGCATGCTGCGTCCAGGCGAGGCCCCGAAAGCGGGTTTTGCGCAAGCCACCGATCGTTTTGCACCAGCCGAAGATTTCTTCCACGCGCTTGCGGATCCGTTGGCTCAGCCCGTAGCCCACCGTGCGGGTGGTCCGGCCATCAAGGCCCGGCGTGCGCCGTCCCGCCACCTGCGCCAGATGCGGACGAATGTGGCGCCGGCGCAACTGGCGCACGAAGTCCGTGCAATGATAGCCCTTGTCCGCCCCACGCGTGCGGGGGCGAAGCCCCCGGCGGGCTTGGCGGCGCAGCATGGCCAGCGCCATCTCCCGTTCGACCGTCCCCGTGGCCGGCGCGATCTGCACCTCCACGCACAGGCCGTGCCGATTCTCCATCAAGACATGGCCGGAGAAACAGAGCTTGGCTTCCTTGCCTTGGCCCTTGCGCGCCAGGCGGGCTTCCGGGTCGGTCGTACTCTGATGCGTCGCATTCGTGCGCCGTTCCCCATGGAAGTCTACCGTGGGATTGCCCGGATCGTCTGGGGGCAGCGTCGCGGCGGGGGCCGCTTTGGGGTTCACGCTCTTGAGCGAGGCCCAGGCCTCAATCAGCGTGCCATCCACCGTGAAATGCTCATCCGAGAGCAGCCCCTCGCGGCGTGCGGTGGTGACCACCGCATCAAAGAACCGCTGGGCCACCTCGTGCCGGAGCAGTCGCTCACTGTTCTGGCTGAACGTGCTGTGATCGAACCCCGGGTCATCGAGACTCATATCCAGAAACCAGCGGTACAGCATGTTGTAGTTGAGCTCCTCGCAGAAGAGCCGGTGCCCGCGGATGGAGAACAGCGCGAGCAACAACTCGCTCTTCAGCAACCGTTCCGGCGGAATCGATGGCCGCCCGGTCGAGCTATACATCTCGTCAAAGGTCCGCTCCAGGGTTGCCAAGACGTCGTCGGCTTTGGCCTTGATCGCTCGCAACGGATGGGTGGCTGGCACGCGGGCTTCTGGGGACACATAGCTGAATAGGGCCTGCTGGGGATCCACCTCACCGCGCATCGTTCTCCCTCCTGGTCGTGTGAACGGCTGCATGGTGATAATACCTATACGACGAAAGTCAAGAGAGTTTTTCAACATCCTGCTAGTCGTGTACAACCAGCCCTTCTACGAAGGGGCCAACTCCAGGGTTCCCTGGCTCGATAACCTCGAAGGTTTCTATCAGGTCGGAACAGGGTGGGCCACCAAATTCCCTGAAAAGGTCTGGGATGAAGACCGGTTCCCAACCATGCGGTCCTATCTCGCTACTCATTCGTGGGGGGACATCCTTGCTCGGCTTCGCCATGGGATGAAGAAGGAGGCGCAACTGCTCCTGGATAGTCTCGACCTGATCCTCCTTCCGCAAGAACGCTACGTTGGCCATCTCGTGTTTCTGTCCTGCGCGCTCAGTCTCGCGCTCGCTTCGACTCGCGCGCGCCATGGCCGACATGATTGCTTCGGGCGTGTATGACGTGGCACTCGGCTCGCGCATACTGGGCGGGGACGCGTTGAAGGGCGGCATGCCGGTGTACAAGTACGTGTTCAACCCGGGTCCCGACCGCGATTCAGAATCTCTAGCTGGGCAGTAAACTGTCCGAATTCCACACCGGCTATTGGGCGTTCTCCCGGCAGGTGCTGGAATCCCTCCCGCTCAACGAGAACGCCGATGGGTTCATTTTCGACAACGAGATGCTGGTGCAGTTGACCAAATACTCTCCGGAGGCCTCTTCGATCGACCTCTGGTCGAGCTGGGTGTACGGACTCGGGGTGCTCCTGTGCAGCCTCAAATACCGGTTGCAGAAGATGCACCTGGGCCAATTCCGGATTTTCAATCCGAATGGCCGCCTGCTCGGATGGTTGTACAATACGGAGGTCACCTTGCAGGTTGGCGGTTTGTCGACAAACTGACGTTTGTGAACCACCCGCACTTTTCTGACATCACTGTTTGTCGACCTGGTCGGGCGATGACTCTGACTGCGGCCGTCGATGTCATTCCTCTTCTTCTCGTTTCTCTCGATGCGCTAAGGCTAGGGTGGGCTTTCACTCCGCAGAGTCACCCAATTCCATCGCCAGGCTCGTTAGTCTTGACTGCGGAACTCGTTGAGGCTCGGCCACCGGCCTTTCCGAACAACTCCGTCTCGCCTCTGGCGAGCGGCGGCGACTGTTTGAGATTCTGTTTGGCGTAGTGACGGACGGAACGAGTTTCGCCGCCGAGCAGTGTGAGGATCAGGACGGTCGAGGCGAAACGTCGAAGCAGGCAGGGACTAACGGGCCGGGCTTCCTACGCCCCGTGGCACTTCTTGAATTTCTTCCCGCTTCCGCAGGGGCAGGGATCATTGCGGCCGACCTTGTCGTACTGATGTTTGACGGTTTTGGAGGCAGCCGGCTCTTCGCCGCGGTTGAGGGAGAGGCGAGGCGGCATCTGAGGGGGAGGCGAAGGAGCCGCTTCCTGCCTGACCGCTTGGATCTTGAACAGCCGTTCGAGCGTGTCCGATTTGATGCGCTCCATCATGCCCGAGAACATATCGAAGCCTTCGCGCTTGTATTCGATGAGCGGGTCCTTCTGGCCGTAGCCGCGCAGCCCGATGCCGTCGCGCAATTGGTCCATGCCGAGGAGGTGGTCCTTCCAGTGGTGATCGATGACCTGGAGCAGGACGATCTTCTCCAACTGGCGCATGATGTCCGGGCCGATTTCCTCCTCCTTGCGCCGGTAGGCCTGCCGGACGGCCTGCTGGAGTTCCTCGACCAACGCATCGCGGCCGAGATCCTTCAAGCCCTCGATGCCGCCGGGGTGGCCATGGGCCAGATCCACGCCGAACTGGCCGTGCATCGATTCGGCCAGGGCCGCATAGTCCCACTCTTCCTGATATTGCTCCTCGGGGCAACAGGCTTGGACGAAGGAGGTCACGACGCTGTCCATCATGCCCATGATCTCGTCCGTCAGATTCTCGCCGGTGAGGATGGCCCGGCGGTGCTGGTAGACGACTTCCCGCTGCTTGTTCATGACGTCGTCGTATTCGAGGAGCTGCTTCCGGATTTCGAAGTTGTGCGCCTCCACCTTCTTCTGCGCGTTTTCGATCGCCCGGGTCACCATGCCGTGCTCGATCGGGACGCCTTCCTCCATGCCGAGCTTGAGCATGAGGTTGGACACGCGCTCCGAGGCGAAGATCCGCATCAAGTCGTCTTCCAGCGAGAGGTAGAAGCGCGAGGACCCGGGGTCTCCCTGCCGGCCGGCCCGTCCCCGGAGCTGGTTGTCGATGCGCCGGCTCTCATGCCGCTCCGTGCCCAGGATATGCAAGCCGCCCGCCGCCACGACTTCCTGCTTGTTCTTTTCGCAGTCGGCCTTGATCTCCTCGAAGACCGCCAGCCGCCGTTCCTCGGGAATGCCTTCTTCCTGATACAGAAGGCGTTTGAAGAGAAAATCCGGATTGCCGCCCAAGAGGATGTCCGTGCCGCGCCCCGCCATGTTGGTGGCGATCGTCACGGCTGATTTCCGCCCGGCCTGCGCGATGATTTCCGCTTCTTTTTCATGGTATTTCGCGTTCAGAACGTGGTGCTTCACCCCCTGCCGGCTGAGCATGCCGGAGAGACGCTCGGACTTCTCGATCGAGATCGTCCCGACCAGCACCGGCTGCCCATGCTGGTGGCAGTCCTTGATCTCCTCGACGATCGCGTTGAATTTCTCGCGCTCGGTTCGATAGACCACGTCGGCATAGTCTTTCCGGATGTTCGGCCGGTTGGTCGGGATCACGTTGACGTCGAGGTTGTAGATCTTGGCGAACTCCGAGGCCTCGGTGTCGGCCGTGCCGGTCATGCCGGCGAGTTTCTTGTACATGCGGAAGTAGTTCTGGAAGGTCACCGAGGCCAGGGTCTGGTTCTCGTTCGCGATCTTCACCCCTTCCTTGGCCTCCACCGCCTGGTGCAGGCCGTCGCTCCACCGGCGGCCTGGCATGAGCCGGCCGGTAAACTCATCGACGATGATCACCTCGCCGTCCTTCACGACATAATCCACGTCGCGCTTGTACAGCGAATGGGCCTGCAGAGCCTTGATCACGTGGTGGACCAGGGTCATATTCGAGAGGTCGTACAGGTTTTCGACCCCGAGCAGTTTCTCGACCCGCGCGTTCCCCTCCTCGGTCAGCGAGGCCGTCTTGGTTTTCTCTTCGATCGTGTAATCCTGTTCCGGCTTGAGCTGCGGAATGATCGCGTTGATCCGATAGTACAGGTCCGTCGAATCCTCGGTGGGGCCGGAAATGATCAACGGGGTCCTGGCCTCGTCGATCAGGATGCTGTCCACTTCATCGACGATCGCGAAGTTCAGCTCGCGCTGCACGCACTGGCGGATGTCGTTCACGATCAGGTTGTCGCGCAAATAGTCGAAGCCGAATTCATTGTTGGTGCCATAGGTGATGTCCGCGCGATAGGCCTCCGAACGGGTGCAGGGACGCAGGTATTGCAGGCGCTTGTCGGCCGCGTCGTAAGTCGGGTCGTAGAGAAACGAGGCGTCGTGCTGGATCACGCCGACCGATAGGCCAAGGAAATGATAGAGGGCGCCCATCCATTGCGCGTCGCGCTTGGCCAGGTAGTCGTTGACGGTCACCAGGTGGGCCCCATGGCCGGTCAGGGCATTGAGATAGAGCGGGAGCGTGGCGACCAGGGTCTTGCCTTCGCCGGTCTTCATCTCGGCGATGCGGCCCCTATGCAGGATCATGCCGCCCAGGAGCTGCACGTCGAAGTGGCGCATGTTCAGCTTGCGCCGTGAAGCCTCCCGGCAGACCGCGAAGGCCTCCGGGAGCAGATCGTCGAGTGGCTCGCCCTTCTCCAGGCGCTTCCGGAATTCCTGAGTCTTGTCCGTCAGGGCGTGGTCGGAGAGGGGCGTCAGGCTCGGCTCCAGCGAATTGATCTGCTCGACCACCGGACGCAAGGCCTTGATCTCGCGATCATTCTTGCTTCCGAAGATGAGGTTGAGGATGCGCGTCAACATGTCGGGCCTAGAATCGTGTCAGGAATCTTGGTTTGGCCTGTTTCCGGGAGGGTCCCAATCAACAATTTGTCGGAGTATACAGCAAACGAAACGGTGAATCCTACCAAGAAAGCCAAACGGTTCGCCATCTTGACAGGGGACCATCGGAATTCTTAGCATCAGGGCGCATGTTTACGTACCTCCTGTCACGATCCTTCATAGTGGCCGCCGCCCGGTCGCGCGGCCTGGCTCGCCGCGCGACCGCGCTCGGTCTCGTCGTGGCGCTGGTAGGGCTGGCTGCGCTCCTTTATCCGGCGACTGTTCCCCATCTGATGCACCATGCCCAGCACCACGCGGGCACGCACGGGACGGCGCTCTGCTCCTGGCTCTGTGCAGCCGGACAGGGAGTGGAAGGTGCTGCCGCTCCGATCGCGCACCGATATGACCCGGTTGATCGTCTGGAGTCGCTCGTCAGCGTGAATCCGGACCATCCTGACCTGCTTTCCGTTTCGTCCCGCGCCCCACCCACCGTCTGAGCTTCACACACGTTCATTCCGGACGGCGCAGTCCGCCCAGTGGCGGCCGGGCCGTCCGCTTATGGTACTCCTTCAGGTCGCGACCTCCTGCGAGGGAACGCGACAAGAAACGGAACAGGTTCTTTATGAAGACGACGGCATTCAGGCTGATGACCCCGGCCATCCTTTGCATGCTGGGTCTGCTGGTACTTGGTTCAGGAGAAGGGGCCTGGAGCATGGGGTCCCGCGTCCCGGCCGTGGGGATGCCTGCGACCGACTTCAATCTTCTCGACTTGGACGGCAAACCCAGGAGTCTCGCCGAGTTCCGCGGCAAGGTCGTGTTGCTGAATTTTTGGGCGACCTGGTGCAAGCCCTGCACGACGGAAATGCCCGCCATGCAGAATGCCTATGACAGCTTGAAAGACAAGGGGTTGGTGGTGCTGGCCGTGAACGAGCTGGAGGATGAAGCCCGCGTCCGGCAACACATCAAAGACTATGGCCACACGTTCCCCGTCCTCCTTGACAGCAAGAACCAGGTTGCCAATCTGTACGGCGTGTTCGGGCTGCCGGTGAGCGTCTTCATCGACGGCAACGGATCGGTCCAAGAATATGTGAAGGGCAGCCTGCTGACCGAGCAAAAGATTCAGGACGTGTTCGACCGGATTCAGAGCCGAGGGAACCTCCAGGCCTCCTCCGCCGACGCGAACTAATCATGCCCGCCTCCGTGACGAAAACGGTCGCCGTCTGTCTGGCGCTCGGCTGGTTGGTTCTGAGCGGAGCCGTCTATCCGGCCACGGTGCCGCACGAGCTGCATCACGCCGAGCACCATGCGCACCACCATGCGACGACGCACGCCTCCGGGCTCTGTTCCTGGCTCTGCGCCGCCGGCCAGACGGCCGAGGTCGCGGTCACGTTCGATCCCGCCCTTTCGGTCCCGGTCGGCTCCGCCGAACAGACGGTGGCGGTTCTTCCGCCGCTTCCGACCTTCCAGTCGTTTCTCTCCCGCGGCCCTCCCCGCTTCCTGAACGTATAAGTCAATCTCTTGGACATCTCTGTTCCGCGCTGGTCCTCCGCGCCCATCTTTTGGGTGTGAGGCCCTCGTGCGGCGGCTGACGCACACCAATCTTTTTCGGCGCCTCTGATCGAGGAAAGGAAGGAGCGCCTGCCGAGGAAAGGATACGTTCATGAAGCGGTGCACCGGAACACATCTGAGAGTGCTGCTGGCCGGCGTGACCCTTGCCATGGGACCGGCCCCTCTCGTCCAGGCCTCCTGCGGCGCCGTGAGCTGTTTTGTGGTAATCGGCTCGCAGCAACAGGTCCCGCAAAAGGGCTTGCTCACGGTCAACGGCATCTTCAACTACACGCCCTCCGAAGCGCCGCCCGGCGAGGGAGGCAGCATCCCCTTTGCGAACCAAGGCAACAAGCAGTTGATCCTGGCCAACCTGAACGTCAACCAGATCCGGACGCTTGTTCGGACCTATACGCTGGACATGAACTACGGTCTAACGGATCGATTGGGATTGCAGGTCACGATCCCCTACAAGTTCGTCCATGCCGATGCGCAACTCGGCCTCGGCACCTCCGCTCCTTACGCGGACCGCGGCATCGGCGATATCCGCGTCACGATGAAGTACAACGTCCTGCCGACCTTGCGCAGCATGGTCGTGTTCGGGCTGGGCGTCGATATCCCGACCGGAGACTATCGTCAGACCGGAAGCACGGGGCAGCTTGCGGAATCGACCTTGCAGATCGGACGAGGGAACGTGGGGGTTGTGCCGAGTCTCTATCAGAGCTACGAGATCATCCCCCATCGCCTGAATCAGTTTGCATTGGCCAACTATCGCCATACCTACAGAAACCCCGACGGGTATCAATTCGGAGACGAGCTCAACCTGAGCCTGGGATTCAACATCGTCCCCTTTGAATCGACGCCCTGGTTGGTCCTGACCCAACAGGTCAATTATCGCTGGGTGCAGCAGGACAGCATGGAAGCCGCGCTCTATGCCTTCGATCCGGTGCTCAGCCGGACGATTCTGCTGGATGGGAATATCATCGATCGAAAGGTCCCGACGACCGGCTCGACCTATCTGGCCTATTCGCCCGGCATTCTCCTGAATCTCTGGGGTTATGCCTCGGCCTACTTCATCGCGCAGATTCCCGTGGCTCGCGATTTCAACGGCAATCTGGAACAGCAACTGAGTTTTGTCGGTGGAATCACCAAGACCTTCAACGTGCCGACGCCGTTTTGACGCTCCGAGGGGCCTGATGCTGCAGTCGATTTGGAAAAGCCGGAGTCCCGCGAAGCGAGTCTCCCGGTCCGTCTTTGTCCCCATCCTCATTCTCTTTCTTCTCGCATGGTTCGGCCTGGGTTTCTCGCTCCAAGCCGGTCTCTGCACGCATGGGGTAGAGAAGGCCGCGATGCACGGGGGCGGGCTCTGTACCTGGCTCTGTGCGGCCTATGGCCAGGATTTGAGCGTCAGGTTGCCCGAATGGCCTGTGGCCCAGGCCCAAGCCGGATTTTCCGCCGACAGAACAGCGAGCGACATGCGCGCATCCTTCCTCGACGCGTTTGAGAACCGCGGCCCTCCAACGGCGGTCCTATGCGCCACTTTGTCAGCCTGATCAATTACCACCATCGTTCTGACCGTTCAGTTTGGAGGATACATCCATGAGGAACCGCGCATCAGATTCAGTCAAGTCACAGGACCTTCATCATGGCCGCCGTCTGGCATCGATGGCCTTGTTCGTCGGATTGACCGCCGGATTGGCCGCGATGACGGGCTGCGGCGGCAGCGACGACCCGGCCTCGACCGCGACATCCAGCGGCAGCGCCGGGCTCACCACGCCGCTCGCGTTCGTGAACAACCGGGATGACAAAACCATGTCAGTGATCGCGCTCAACGGCGCGAACAATCCGGTCATTACCACCATGCCCGCGTCGAATTTTGAGAATAACGCCCTGGGCGACATGATCACGTCCAAGGAGGAATGGATTTTCGTCAACCTGGGAGTCGGCAACAAGGTCGCCACCATCGATCCGCTGAGCGGGGCTGTCCCGATTCACGAGGCGAATCTCCCGACCGGCGAACGGCCCGTGCACATCTATGCGGACACGACCGACAAGGAAGTGATCTGGTCGATGAACGACGGCAATGCGACGACCGGGGTGGATAACATCAATTGCGCTACCTCAGGAGGCGGGTCGGTCACGATTCTGCACAACTCGCATCTGGGGCCGGGCGGGAATCCGCCTCACGTTGAGAAGACGATCTGCTTGCTTGGGGCTGGCCACAAGGTGGCCGCCTTTTCACAACCGACCGCGACGACCCCCGGCATTCCGAAGCGGGTGTTCATTTCCAGCACGACGGCCGGCGAAATCGCCGTGATCGACAACGAGCCGGCGTCGGCACAGTTCCGGACGCTCATTCATCGCATCGATCTCTGCACGGATGCCGGAGAAGCCGCCCAGACTCCGCCCCAGCCCGCCTGCGACGTGAACGCCAACCAGTCGAACGTCCTGAACACGCCTAACAAGTCCAACCCGCACGGCATCCGCTGGTCGCAGGCCGCGGGCAAGGTCTACAGCATTCAGGAAGGCTACAAGACCATCGTCGAGATTGACCCGGTGTCCTATGCGATGACCCGGACGCTCGATCTGGCCGGAACCCCCTATACGGCCTTCGGCATCACGCCTGACGGGCGGTTTCTCTTGCTGCGCGGGACCGACCTCGCCACCGACTCGGCCCATATTATCGGACGGTTGGCGGTGGTCGATGTGACGGCGGGCAGTCCACTCACGATCATACCGGTGGCCGCTCTGACCGATGTGGTCCCCTCCACCTTCAAGTTTGCGCCGGATGGGAAGCGCCTCTACATGGTCGCCGCCAACACGGCGACGGGGAACGGCGCCCAGGCGGCGGCTCAGAAGAAAGACCGGCTGTTCGTGTTCGACCCGTCCGGATTCCCCGCCGCGATCAGCCCCTTGGCGGAAGTGACCTTGCCCGCCGCCACGGGCCATAGCTTCGATGTCGTGGTGAAGGGGGCGGGCGCCGCCTCCGATGTGGTGGTGTCCAACGGGACCGTTGGGACGCCCGGGTCGGTCACGATCATCAATGCCTCGACGAACGCGGCGGGGGCGTCGATTTCCGTGGGCCTGAATCCGGGAGCGGTAATGGCCTATGTGAACGGGGCCGTGAGCAGCGGGAACGTCGCCACCGCAGAGGCGGTCAGGCCCTCCGGAGGCGAGGCCGGTCTTCCGGAGCGGCTCGACGACCACGGGATGCCTGAGTAGGCGGCTATCTGGTTTTGCGCAGTATGGAGGGGTGAGGATAGAGAGCACCTGCGGAGGCGGGTGCCCTCTATCCGGCGCGAGGTGTCCGGTCAGATGACTGTTGAAGTAGATGAGGACCCTCTGTTACAGGGTCAGGTTGCATCGGCTGGCTGTGGGATGAGCGCTGTGGTTGTGGTATTGGAACCCCGATTGGGGAAGCGCAGGAAATATTCTGGAGGGACCATGCGTGATCGATTGTCTCGGATGATCTGGGTTTGGCTGGGGTGTGTGATCGGCTCCGGTCTCGTTCCAATCGGTCAGGCGGAAGCCTCGTGCGGGGCCGTCAGTTGCTTTGTCACGATCGGATCGCAACAACAGGTTCCCCAGCATGGGTTGCTCACGGCGAACTTTATTTATAGCTACACTCCCATGACCCTGCCATCAGGGTCGAACGGCATTATCGCGGAAGCGGATCAAGAGAACCGCCGAATCATTCCCAATCACCATCGCGAGCTGGGTACGATCACCAACAGCTACACGCTCGATGTGAACTACGGCATCACGGACAGACTCGGCGTGCAAGTCACATTGCCCTGGCTGAACCGACACCACGAGCACTTCCATCGTCATGGCGGAGGAGACGCCGAATTGCATCAGTGGGTCGGGCAGGGCATCGGCGATCTCCGGGTGACCACCAAGTACAATGTGTTGCCGACCCTGCGAAGCATGCTGATCGTCGGATTGGGCGTGGAGCTTCCCACGGGCGGCACGGACACGCGCGACAACTTGGGGCAAAAGCTCGAGCCATCCGGGCAACTGGGGCGCGGAAACGTCGGTCTCATTCCGTCCCTGTATCAGACCTATGAGCTGATTCCGCACCGGTTGAATCAATTCACCTTCGCGAGTTACCGGCACACGTTCAAGAACAACGACGGCTACCAGTTTGGAGATGAGTTTATCGTGAACGCGGGTCTCAACCTGGTGACGTTTCCCTGGCTCGTGCTTACCGGACAGGTGAATTATCGCTATATGGTCCATGACACGATGAGCGCCAGCCTTGGAACGGAGCCGATCATGGACCGGGCGGTGCCCAATACCGGCTCGTCCTGGTTCGGGGTGTCGCCGGGGGTGCTCTTTAATCTCGGCGAGAGTTGGCAAGCCTATTTCTTTGCCCAGGTCCCGGTGGTGCGTGACGCGAACAACAATCTGGCTCAAGGCACCAGCTATACCTTCGGCATCACGCGCTACTTTTCCTTCTCCAGCTCCTAACCCGCATTATTCATGAACGCTTCTGCTGCAATCGCGGATTCGCCGCTGCGACAGAGCCTGACGGCGGGCGTGCTCGCCGTTCAGTACCTCGACGTACTGTTTCAAGTACGCCTTGGTCCTTCCCGGCTGTGCTTGGGGGTACCCGTTGCTCTTCCCGATGCAACGGGTGCAACGCGACGAACCATCATGAATAATGCGGGCTGACGCATAATAGCCCACGTCTTGCGGATTGGGCGGGTCACATCATTATGTCTAACCATGATTCATGAGCGGTTCTGTTGCAATTACGCGTTCACCGCTACGACAAGCCGACGAATGCCGCGCCAATGAGAGCACGTATCCCGTTCCACGGTCTCCCGCGATCTGTAGCATGCGTGAGCAGACGTGAGCACGCATCGGTAGACGTGAGGACGTCTTCTCACTACGATTCCCTACCGTGATGAAGCCTCTCTTGCCTCGCCTTGTGGCGACAATCAGCGATGGATGGCGCCTGTTGATTGCCTCGACGCTGGCAGGTTGTCTGGTGCTGCTGCTGGCGCTCGTCTACCCGGCGACCGTTCCTCACGCACTGCATCATCTTCACCATGGCGTGGCCACGCATGGCACTCTGATCTGTTCGTGGCTCTGCGCCGCAGGGCAGGAGGCCGAGGGGGTGGCCCTCGGCCTCCCTGGCGTCTCACTCGCTCCCGAGCGCGCGTTGTGCTTGCCGGAGCGCGCGGCTCCCTCACTGTTCGCTATCGAGGGCTCTTCCCGCTCCCCTCCGTCTCGTCATTCCGTCTAGCTTGCGGTTGTCAAGATCCGATGTCCAGGTGTCTCGCGTAGACATCACAAATAGTGAGGATGCTCTGCCCCATCCGAGCGGGTGGCGTGGACAGGTGTCATCCTTTGAGAAGGGGAATCCCTATGCGATCCATCGTGGTTGCCGCTTGTGTTCTCCTGTCGCTGAGGGGGACCGTCGGCTTGTTGCCGGCGGCCGATGTGGCGGAGTTATCCGAGGCTGCGGGTCTGTCCCTGCTCGAGAGGCCGCTGAGCGTCATCGAGACCCCCGGCCAGCTTTCGCCACCGGCTCTTCAATTCGACCAGAGAGGCCTCCTCTACCTGGCGTGGTTTGAAAAGCAGCAGGGAGGAGCGAGTGTCAAGTTGGCGCAGGTCGAGGGATCGGCCATTTCCGCCGTTGCCCAGGTCAACAGGAAAGGGGAGGGGCCCAGCACCGTGCATCAGTCCCCCGGGGTCGCGGTCGGAGCCGGCGGCCTGTACGTAACCTGGTCGTCGGCCAACCGGACGCCGGGAGCAATGTTCGCCTCCGACCTGCGGGTTGTCCGATCGACGGACAGCGGCCGCACCTTCGACTCCCCGGTCCAGGTCAATGATGACGGGCTGCCGATCTCCCACACGTTCGAAGATGTGACAGCCGTTCCCGAGGGAGATGTCTATCTGGCCTGGCTGGATGGGCGCAACAAGGAGCGGAGTGGAGCGGGAATCCTCTTTGCCCGATCCACGGATCAGGGTGGCTCGATTGAGCGCAATTTCCAGATCGACGGCATGGCCTGTCCCTGCTGCCGTCCCATGCTGGCCGTGGCTCCCGACGGCCAGCTCTGGGTCGCGTGGCGGAAAGTATTCGACGGGAACGTGCGCGATATCGTCGTCGCCAAGTCCGCCGACCGTGGCCGTTCCTTTGATCGGCCGCGGCTTGTCCGGAAGGACAACTGGGTCTTCACGGCCTGTCCGCACCGGGGGCCGTCGGTGGCGTTCGATCGGTTCGGCCGGATGTATGTGGGATGGTACACGGAGGAGACGGACGAACAGCCGCGTCTGTTGGTGGCCACGTCCGACGATCAAGGGAACACGTTTACGGATCCCGTCTCCCTGCATCTCTCCAGGACGTCCGTGCCCGATCAGTTGCGGATGGCGGTGCATCCCGACGGGGCGGTTGTCGCCGTGTGGGAGGAACTGACTGGGGTGCGTAAGGAAACCGTCATGCGCATCTCCATGGATCGGGGCCGATCGTTCGGTCCGCTCAAAAAGCTGAGTACCGCAGCCAAGGCCGAGCACCCGACGGTGGCCATTGATCGGAGCGGTCGCGTCGCGCTCAGTTGGATAGAACATACGTTCCCGATGAACCGGCTCCTAGTGCAACAGGGGCAACTTGATCTGGAGAGAATCACCGGAAAGCCGTGACTCGAACGGGATTTCTCATGACGTATGACGCGCGATGCCGGATATCGGGATGGGTGGTGTCCGCACTGCTCCACCTGTGCGCCGTCGGCGTCGCCCTGCTCCTGGTTGCGGAAGTCACACCTCCGACCGACCCTGCTCCCTTTCAGTGGGAGGTTTCGCTGGTCGAAGCCGTCAACAGGTCCGACTCCGCGCCACCGCTTGCGCAGCCGGCCGAACCCTCGCCGACGTCTCCAACGGTTCAACAGAGCGCCCCTCCCAAACCCACCATGGTGACCAGGCAGGTCCATACGAGGGTTGAGACGAGGGTGGAGCAGGATCGGCAGGAGAGGCAAGAGAAGATGGAGCGCCAGGTCCAGCCGGTCGTTCAGCAAGTGGACGCTGTTCAGGAGGTGATGCGGCAGGCCATCCGTCCCGTGACGGAGAGCGCACCTGCCGGTGAACGACAACCGATGCAGGAGCGAACTCCTGCGATGTCGGCGAATCCGGTGCAGACCGCCGCGGTGCCTGTCCCGGTGGAGTCGGCGACGGTAATCGAGCGGGTCGAAACGAGGCCTGCCGTGGTCTCGACAGCTCCGGCGGAGGTGGCGCGCGCTGTAGCGGTCCGCCACGCTGAAGAGCCCGCAGCCGCTCCAGTTCCGACTGTGGTGGAGCGTGCCGCGCTGGTTGAGGCCACGACGCCCCTCGTCGACAGGGACCAGTCAGCGGTCTCGCGCCCGGAGACGAGTGTGCCGGCGCTTGCAGCGCCTAACAGTAGTCCGACCGCCAGCCTGCCGGCGACGGAACCGGCGCCATCCGCACAACTGTCGGCGGCGGTCTCGCCACAGACGCCGGCCGCTCCCCCGACTCCCGCGGCGACATCTGTCCCGGCGATGCCGGAACCTCAACCGCCGAATTCCGTACCGGAGGCAGCCGCGTCGGCTGCCGGTGATTCCCGGGAACCGGTCGGGCGGGAGACCGATCCGGTGGTTGCGAAATCGGCCATGCCACAACCGGCGGCCAAGGCGGACTACCGCTGGCTGGCCGAGTCGCTCTATCGCCGCATCGCGGAGTTGAAGCGCTACCCGAGCGTCGCCCGGCTCAACGGTTGGGAGGGGAAAGTCGTCCTCCGCGCGGTGATCACAGCCGACGGGAACTTGGCCGATCTACGGATCCAAACGAGTTCCGGATTCGACGCCTTGGATCAGGCCGCGCTCGAAGCGGTCCGCCAAGCCTGTCCATTGCATTTGCAGCATGCCCTGGGCCGGCCGCAAGTGGTGGTGAGTTTGCCGATCGTCTATAGCTTGTCGAATTGATGTGGCCGGAAGTGTCGTGATGCGCGGCGGCAGATTGAAACGAAGCGTCGGAGCCTGGGCGCTGCGGAGCCTCTGCGCGGCTGGCCTCATCCTCTGGATGTCGGGATGGCCGGCTCATGCGGGGGACCAGGAGGATCCGATGACGGCCATGGGAATGGCGCGGATCCCTCCCGGGACCTCGGCGGCATCATTTGACCTGCCTTCCTTGGACGGCGGCAGGATGGGCTCCAAGGATTTCGCCGGAAAAGTCGTCCTGCTCAACTTCTGGGCCACCTGGTGCGGACCTTGTAAGGACGAGATGCCTTCCCTGGGACGCTTGCGGGAGCAGCTCGATCCGAACGTCTTTGCGGTGGTGACGATGACGACGGATGTGCAGGCGGACGGGATTCGGCGGTTTCTGGCGCAGCTTCGGGTGACGTTGCCCGTGCTCTTTGACGAACAGCAGGACGTGTCACGCGCGTTCATGGTGCGCGGGCTGCCGACGACGTTTTTGATTGCGGCGGACGGCACGGTGCTCGCTCGCGCGGTCGGGCCGAGAGAGTGGGACAGCGCGGCGGCCGTGGCGCTCATGCAGCAGGCGCTGGGGCAGAAATGATCGCGCGAACGGGGTCCAAGCCATGGCGTCGGCTTGCCGGTCTCTGCGTGGTGCTCTATGTGCTGCTCCTGGCTGCCGCCGCGTTCTGTCCGCTGGTTCATCATTCAGGCGATACCCACGCTCACCATCATGATGGGCGGGCGCCGGCCGGCGGCCTGCACTCCGCCCTCTGCCTCTGGGCCTGCAACATCTCCACCACCGCGAGTCTTCCTGCCGCGCCGGTTCAGCTTATTGCGGCGACAGCCCTGTTGCGGCTCCCGGTGCAGGATTTCCTTCCTCCAGCCGGCTCGTCTGACCTCATGGGCCGGACTCGTGCGCCTCCCCGGCTCCCCGTCCTGTAAGGCAACGTCACAACGCTGAAGGCCTGCGGTCATCGGTGTGCCGATGAACGTTTGCGCACGGAGCCAAGGGATGCCGGTCCCTGCGTCTGGTCTTCGAGACAGGCAGAGCCGGGATTGGGGAGCGAAGGAGCGATTTCGACCATGAAGGACCTACGAGGAGTTGGAGCGGATGGCGAGCGGAAACGAAGCGGATTTGGATGGATGCTGTTGGTTCTGCTGGGGTGGAGCATGATGCCGGCGGCAGGCGCAGTCGGTCATGCGACGGAACGGGAATCGAGTGATGTCTCGACCGGGACGGCTGAGCGGGCCAGTGAACAGCCGACCCTGCAGGAATATGAGCGGCAACTGGAGCGGAACCCGGAATCGAGCGACGAACTCGTCCGGATGGACCCGGTCACGATCACCGCTACAAGAACGCCGAAACACGTGACTCAGGTCCCCGGCGCGGTCACGGTTGTGGAACAGAAACAGATTCTCCAGGGGAGGCCGGCGACGGGCGTCGATGAGACCCTACGGATCGTCCCCGGCGTTCAGGCGGAGCGGCGATTCGGTCCCGATGATGTGCGCATTTCGATTCGAGGGAGCGGCGTGCGCTCGACGTTCGGAGTGCGGAGCATACGAGTCCTGATCGACGGTATTCCATTGACCGAGGTGGACGGGCAAACCCGTCTGGAACCGATTGATCTGGACGCCGTGGCGCGGGTCGAGGTGTTGAGGGGCCCAAGTTCCACGCTCTACGGCAACGCGTCGGCAGGGGTGATCAACTATGTGCTGGAAGAGGGTTCGCAAGGGAATACCTATGTCGAGCCACGGTTCGTCTTCGGGGCGTATGAGTTTTACAAGTATCGACTCAAAGCGGCCGGAGCGAGCGACAAGTTCAGTTGGATGGGGAACTATTCCTTTTTGGATTCCGGCGGCTATCGGGACCATTCAACTACCCGCAATCAGCGGTTTCTCGGAAAGTTCAAATACAAGTTCAGCGATCATTCCGATCTGTCGCTGGTCGTCACCTATGGGCAGATGGACGGGGATATTCCCGGCAATCTCTTTCGATCGGAGTTTGAGACCAACCCCCGCCAACAGCAGCAAACCCCGCATCCGATCCCGCCGGCGTTGTTCCCGGCCACGACCCCTTATGCCGCCTTTCAGCCGGCCCGCAAAGATGAGCGCTTCCGTCCGGCCCTGACCTATCGGAATCAATTCACCGAGCATCAGGAGATCAGCGTCACAGGGTTCTTCGCGACGCGCGATCTGTATCATCCGCTGTGTTGTTTTCCCGGCAGCCTGATCACCCTCACCAGGATCGAAAATGCGGCGTTCATCAAGTACGCAAACACGGTGTCGCTTTTCGACCATGACAACCGCCTCATCATCGGGTACGACTGGCAGGATCAAAACTCGGTGAACAAGAATTATGCGAATGTGCTCGGATCGCCGGGGGCGCTTCAGGAATATTCACAGGCGCGGATCAATCAAGACGGGGTCTATGCGCAAAACGAATTCAAGTTGACGGACACCGTCGAACTCATCGGCGGCGTGCGCTACAGCCAAGTCCGATTCAAGGTGGAGGACCATCTTCAGCTCGGCGGAGTGAACGGGTCGGGGCGGCGCAATTTCGCGCAAACGACGGGGCTGGCGGGCATTCGCTACAGCCCCGTGAAGTGGGCCAATTTTTATTTCAGCTTCGGGCAATCGTTCGAAACCCCGACGGGAACCGAATTCCGGAATCCTACCACCGCCACCGGCGTGGGGTTGAATCCCAACATCACGCCCCAGAAGTCCTCGAACTACGAAGTCGGCGTGAAAGGGGCGGTCGGCGACAAGCTGTTCTACGACATCGCCCTCTATCGCCAGCATTTTACGGATGAACTGCTGCAATTCAACACCGGGTTCACCGGGCCATGCAGCATTTTCGCCCCGTGCTTCCGCAACGCCGGCAAGAGCGATCATGACGGATTTGAAATCGGCCTGGCTTACCGTCCGGTTCCGCCGGTCACCGTTCAGATGGCCTATACCTACGCCGACTATCGCTTCCGGGACTATGTGGTCAACGGGGTGCAACTGGCCGGCCGGCGGCTGCCCGGAGTGCCGGAACACCGGCTGATTATCGATCTCACGTACGAACAGCTCACCGGGGTTCTGGCGGGGGCATTCGGCGGGGTGGAATGGCAATACCAGACGGACTACTTCTTGAGCGACACCAATCTGGAAACATCGTCTCCATTGAACGGCCAGAAAAATCCTAGTTACACGGTCACGAGCCTCAAGAGCGGCTACAAGACGATGCTGGATCGCCACTGGGGCATCGAGGTGTTCGGAAGGCTCGAGAATATTTTCGACGCGAATTACGCGTTTGCCACCGTGAATCCGGGTAATGCACCGGCCTTCGGTCCGTTTGTGGGCCGCAATGTGTTCGGCGGGCTCTCGGTGCGATACGTGTTCTAGCGCAAGTCTCGCATGACGGCATAGTTCACGGAGGTGCGGTATGGGCAAGATTCTCCTGCGAGTCAACGAGGCGGCGGAGGCGCTGAGTGTCAGCCGTTGGACGATCTACCGCTGGGTGGAGGAAGGCAAGCTAAAGGGGACGAAGATCGGCAAAGGCAGTCTGAGAGTCCTGAAAGAATCGGTGGTTCAACTGATCGATCAAAACCGGCTTGATCGGTGGGACGAGAGCGCAACCGTTGAGAGACGGAGCCCCCGTCCGGTCCGGCCATCCTGAACGGCCATGCAAGGGCGCATCTTGCAGACGATGATGGACTCCATATTGGGATCGGCCCCGGCTGGGACCAATATGTCGCCGATTGTGTAGCGGGCGTGAGCAGCCGTCGGTAGACCGACTGAGGCGAACAGCGTATACAACATTGGTCTTGTGATGAGTTCATGATGACAGGCATGCTCCGACCTCAGACGCTGACGGCCGGCCTTCTGGCAGCGACCTATGCCGGCCTCCTCATGCTCGCGGCTATCTGTTCGATGGGGCAGCTTCCGGCCTCCGCGCATGATCATCACGGAAGCCATGCTCCACACTCGCTCCTCTGTGCCTGGGCTTGCCAGGCGGCTTCGGATGAGCAAGGCGGAGATGTCGAAACGGTCGCCGTATTCCGTCCCTTGATTCTCCTGACTTTGCTGCCTCCTCCCTCTCCTCTTCCGTCGATCGATCCAACCGGCTGTCCCAGCCGGGCTCCGCCACTCTCCGCCTAGCAGGTTGTGGAGAGTCGGACGTCCGACGATGCCGAAGCCGGTATCCGGAGGACGGCCCTGCGCTCCAAACCGGTGTCATCAGTTCTAAACATCCCGGATTTTCGCAGAAGGCGAAACCGAGACATGTCCGAGCGGACCGCACCTCCGTCCGGACATCATCCGGGGTGGGCTGGTTGACTGCCTCCCCCACCCCGGCCCTTCGGCGCTCCTCTGCCGTGACAAATCAACCTGAAGGATGTGAGAGGTGATGTGATGTTCATCGGCACAAATAAAGAGAGCACAACTCTTCACCGGCCTGCCGGAGACCAGATCAATCGGCACACGTCGACGACCACAGAGGAACGGATTGTCAAGCCGCAATCGCATCTCGCGATGCCGGTCATCCGCTTGCTGGCCATTGCGCTGAAGGTGACCGCCGACAACCCTCAACCATTGGAGGGAAATCAACTTCGTATTCCGCCCGACTACCGATCCTGGCCGGTGCTGTCGTCCAAACTGGGGGGCGGGGGGTTCCATCGGAGCGTTCGGTTTTATCTCAACCCCAAGGCCGCGTCCACGTCGGGCTCCCAGCCATTCCCGGCGGGCAGTACCTTTGTGGTCGAAACCTTTCGGTTAGGTCAGGACAGTTGTCGTGACGCGCCGGACTCTCAGGGAATGAGGAGTGATGTTCTGTTCATCATGACGAAATGCGCCAGCGTTCTGAATTCAGGAACCGGCGCGGATGACGCAGAGGTCTGGCTTCATGCCAACTATGACGGGGAGGGCCGACCCCTTGGCACCGGATGGTCGTTGTGCCGGGCGTGTGCGGCTCCGGTCACCGATTAGCCCGACCCGAAGATGAACGTGCACCGGGGTCCTTCAGGCATGGATGACCGGTTAGAGGGATCGCCTGTCCTGCAGACAATCGTCAAGTTGTGTCGGCGGGAGGGGCGGTTCAATCACAGGGGAGGACATGATGCGAAAGACGACGAGAAGGATTGTCGGGGCAACGGCTGCAGTGGGAATCCTGTTGGCCGCCATGGTGTGGGCGGGAGGGACCGGCCCCCACGCTCAGGAGGGTGTGAATCACGCCAAGGAGGGGATCGTCCATGTGAAGGAAGCGATCGCGCATCTGGAGGAGTCGGTCAAGGTCGGCGGTGATCCTCATGCGAAGGAGTCCCTGGCGCATGCAAAGGAAGCGATCAAGCACGCGGAGGAAGCGATCAAGCATGCGGAGCAGGCCGCAGAACAGACCCCTGCGAAGAAGCCCCCTCGATAGACCGAACAAGAGGCACGGTAGTCGTTGTCATCCTACGATTGATAAGGGAGGCCCAGGTGATGAAGGCCACGATCACGGTCGCAGCGGCGTGTGTGGGGTTTGGGTTGCTGGGAGTAGGTTGGCACCTGATCGTTCACGCAGACAGCGCTCCCAAGGACGGCGAGTTGGCCTTGCCGGGCGAGTACCGGAGTTGGCCCAAGTTCTTAACCGAAGTCCAGCGTGAGGATGCCAAACAGGTGCGTGAACTCTATGTCAACCCGGTTGGGGCCAGGGCCTGTCCCGTCTCAGCCTTTCCCAACGGTACGATGATGGTCATGGAACTCTACAAAGCGAAGGCTGACGGAGGAGCTCTGGCGAAGGGGTCGGACGGCAAACTCGTGAAGGGGGAACTGGCAAGGATTTTTGTCATGGGCAAGAACGAGGGGTGGGGACAGGGCCATCCGGACCATCTCAAGAACGGCGCCTGGGTCTATGCGGCATACGGGCCTGGCGGCAAGGCGTTGGCCGAGGATTTTACGAAATGCCGGGCCTGTCATGCGCCGTTGGCCCAGAAGGATTTTGTCCATCGCTACGACGAATTCTGCGCGCAACGGGCGTATTCATCCCATTGAGGCCTAAAAGGCGATTGAGTGGCCGGATCCGAGGCTCGTGTTCCTCGATGTCCTACCTCCACACGAGCTTCGGCCAGGGGGGCGGCTCCCAGGCTGCCCCCCCACCATTCGTCCCTTCACGGATCAACAGCGGCAGCCTGCAGACTGTGGACCAGTGCGTGGGTCGTAAGTCCGAGACTTTGGACGGCCACCTTGGCTTGGACTTACGCGAGGAAGGGACGCCGATCCCCAGCGTCCTTTCCTCCCTATTTTCTTGGGGCGATGTGAAGGTGCGGTGTGAAGCCTGGATTTCTGATTGATCGTGCTCGAATTGCGCTGGCGGCGATGATGCTTGCCGCTTGTCCCATCACATGGGCGTCCGCGGATTCAACTCCGGGCGTGACGCCGGACCGTGTGGAGTCGCCCGCTGACGGAGAGCTTATTGTGCAGATCGTCGGGCGGTTTTGCGAATACCAACGGCGTGACGTGGAAGCGGCCTTGGAAGGGATCTGGAGCGTGCGCCGCATCGAGTTTCTGAACGACCATGGAACCCTTCGCCTGTCTTACGAGAGCCGCAGCGGCACGGAGGCGGAGCTGGCCAGCGCCGTGGAGCGGGCGTTGTCGCTGGGGTGGTTCTGTTCAGCCCATGTCGATCCTGACGGGCGGGCCGATGCGCCCGTTCGTCTCGTGGAGGTGATCCGATGAGAGAACGATTGAGTAGTTTCCTGGTGATCATGATCTGTGCGGAATGGTTCCTTGCGCCGGTGTATGGAGCGGAGAACAAGGTGATGCTGATGCTCGGAGGAGAGTTCTGTGATGCCTACCTCGATGAGGTCGAAGAAGCGGTCAAGAAGGTTGTGGGGGTGAAAGCGGTGGATCTCAAGAGTATGAAAGGGCATGCCGTGGTCACCGTCGACGCGAGCAAGGCCAAACCGGAGCAGATCGTCCACGCCGTGAATCAAGTCAAGGGACAGAGGTGGCATTGTACCGCGCAGATCATGAAATGATCGCGCAGGTCGGCGTGACCGCGGCTGCGCCGTTCGAGGCGTTCGGCGTACATGCGGATCGAACTTTTGAAGTGTGCGATGGAATGAACGTGGCATCCGAAGCTCGTGTGTCGGTCTGACCTACCTCCACACGAGGTTCGGATTGGGGAGCGGATCACAGGCCGCTCCCCGCCACACCACGCGGCGTGTGCATGGCGCGACTCTGGGTCGCCGCCTCGTCGCAACGATGTCATGTCTCGGCTTCGTGTCATCACTGCGCTTTAGCTCGGGAGAGTCTCTGTGAAACAGGTTTCCGTTCTGGTCGTCTTCCTGATCTGCGCCGCCCTAGATGATCGAAACTTCCTTCCCTCTCAGACCCTGGCTGGGTTGGCGGATGCCCCCCCGCCGCAGGCCTACGCCTTCATTAATGGGCAGTGGTTTGACGGGGCAAGCTTTCAACGCACGATCTGGTATGCGGTCGAGGGGCGATTGACGCAGAGGCCTCCGGCGGGCGCCGTTGAGACCGTCGATCTGGCTGGCGCCTTCATCGTTCCTCCGTTCGGTGAAGCGCATAATCACAACGTCGAAGGCGAAGGGAACCTCGACTCCGTCGTCGCTCGATACCTGAGGGATGGCATCTATTACGTCAAGATTCCCAACAACGTCCGGGAATTCGCCGTGAAGATCAGGAGCAAGGTCAATCGATCCTCCACCATCGATGTGACCTTCGCACACGCGGGCCTCACGGGAACCGGAGGCCATCCCGGCACCTTGTACGAGGATGTCCTCCGAGCCGGTCGCTATGAACCGGTCGTCGGCCCGCTGGAACGGGGATGGTTCCGGAATCGGGCCTATGTCGAGATGGACACGAGGCAGGAGGTGGAGGACAAGTGGGCAATCGTGCTCAACGGCGAGCCTGATTTCATCAAAGCCTACCTGGTGCATTCGGAGGATGCCGGGACCGAGAGGCTCGGCGCAACGACGGGAGTCCGGAGGGGCCTGAATCCCACGCTCCTACCCGTGGTCGTCGCCAAAGCGCATGCGTCCGGAAAGCGAGTGACCGTCCATGTCGAAACAGCGGCCGATTTCCGCCTGGCCGTTCAAGCGGGGGCGGATGAAATCGCCCATCTGCCCGGTTGGCTCGTGCGGAACGCGCGCGATGTCGAGCTTGCCCGCCTGACCGAGGACGACGCGAGGTTAGCTGCGGAACGAGAGGTGATCATTGTGACTACCACGGTCGCCGGAAAAGCCATGCCCGCGGCCGCGACGTCGCATCTGCACGATGATCATCCTGGCGGCGACCACGACTTAGGGGACGGCGAGCGCCATGGAGATGCCCCCGCACTTCGCCATGACGCGCGGAAGGTGCAGGGCGAGAACCTCGCGTTGCTGCGTCGGCATGGTGTGCGATTGGCCATTGGGAGCGACCATGCCGACACCTCCCTTGCCGAGGTCACTCATCTTCGTACCTTCCACCTCTTCGATAACCTCACGTTGCTCAAGATGTGGTGCGAAGCCACGCCGGCCGCTATTTTCCCCGAGCGCAAGATCGGCCGGTTCGCAGAAGGGTATGAGGCCAGCTTCCTCGCCCTGGCCGGCAATCCGCTCGACGAATTCGAGGCCGTGCAGGCGATCCGCCTTCGAGTCAAACAGGGCCGGCTGCTCCCGGCACCGCCGTGAGGGGAGAAACGGTGCCCGTCTCTACGGCCGATCCTGTGGTTCGGGCGCTCCATCACCCGAACCGGTTTAAGTCAGATGAGAGGATGCGTTGATGATGAACGGTGCATTAGGTCGAGGGTGCCGATGGGCGTTGCTGGCTGCCGCCGTGACGTGCGTCTGTATGTCGTTCCCGTCTGAGGTCTGGAGCGCCAGCGAGGAGGCGCCGCTGGTCGAGGTGGCGCCTGTGGAGGTGAGAGGACAACGGATCGAGAACGTGAACGACGTCAAGAAGGAGTTTGCGCGAAGGCCGGCCAGCAATATCCTGATCGAAGAAAAGCAGATTACGGAGTCGCGCGCGCTGAATTTGCAGGACGTGCTGCAATTTGCTCCGGGAGTGCGCTTCCAGTCCAGGTTCGGCGCGGACGAAGGACAGTTTCAGATCCGGGGCACTTCACTCCGAAACAATTTTCACCATCGCGGGATCAATATCCTGATCAACGGGATCTTCTTCGGCGACGCCGACGGGTTCTCGGATTTCGAGTCGATCGACTTGCTGGCCTACGAACGGATCGAGGTCTACAAGGGCGCCAACGCCCTGCGCTACGGGGCCAATGCGATTGGTGGCGCGATCAACTTCGTGCCGCGGACCGGCTACAGCGCCTCCCAGTTGCAGATGCGGTTCATCGGCGGCAGCTTCGGCATGGTGAGCGGACAGGTCTCAAGCGGCAAGGTGACGCAGCCATTCAAGGTGGGCCACATGGACGCCACGATGGATTACTACGTCAGCGTGAGCGCCAACCACCAAGACGGGTTTCAAAGCAACAGCCAGCAATCGCGGGAGCGGGTCAACGCCAATATCGGCCTCCAGTTGGGATCCCATCAGGAAATGCGCACGTATTTTCTTCAGGCGAACGTGGCCGAACGGCTGCCCGGAGCGCTCACCACGGCCCAATTGTTCGCCGATCGACGGCAGGCCGGAGGACAAACGACTCCACCCCTGCCGCCGCCCTTCTTCGCCTGCGTTCAGAACAACCAGACCTGTAACTGGGGGCGGTATTACAATCTCCAGCGGATCGGCATGGCCTATCGGAACGAATTCGCCGCGAATCAATTCTTGGAAATCATTCCCTACTATTCTTACCAGTATCTCGACCATCCGATCTTTCAGACGATCAAGCAGGACAATAACAACGTCGGCGGTGAGGTCCGATACCGGAACGCGAATCACCTCTTCGGCCGGCCGAACGTCTTCGTCGTAGGCGTTCAGCCTCGTTACGGCGATCAACATCAATGGCGTCTCGTGAACATCAACGGCAACAACGGCGCGATGACGCAGAATGCGCACATTCGCACGACCTACTTCGGCGCGTACGCGGAGGATCAGTTCGACGCCACCGAGGCGCTGACCATCGTCCTTGGCGGCCGGTGGGACTACAGCGGCCGGCAGGCCAATATCCAGAACTTCGGGCCGGCCGGCAATCCATTCGATCCCAGCATCCCGTCCGTCCTCACCAACACGCAACAACCGCTTCAACATTTTGACGCCATCAATCCCAAGCTCGGGTTCGTGTACCGGACGTCGTCGCACGCGCAACTCTATTTCAACGCGAGCCGCGCCTACGAGGCGCCGCTCAATGTCGAGTTGACGTCGGCCAATAACCCCGACGGCAGCCCCAATACGGGTTTCCTGAATCTTGACGCCCAGCGGGCCTGGCAGTTTGAGATCGGACATCGCGGCAAGGCCGCCAATGGACGGTACTTCTGGGACATCACGGCCTACGATTTGGAAATGCAGAAGGAGATCATTACGAACCTGATCAACAACAACAATACGTTCCGCAACGCCAACGCGACGAGACATACCGGAGTGGAAGCCGGCGGCGCCGTCGTCGTGGCGAGGGGGTTGTGGGCGAACGGACCTGGGCAAGAGGCGGATCAGGTCACCATGCGGGCGGCCTATACCTGGTCTCTGTTCAAATTTACCGACGACGTGTACGGGGCCACGACGACGGGAGGACCCAATGTTCTGATCGCCAGGAGTGGGAATCGCATTGCCGGGGCGCCGGAGCACAGTCTGGCCTACGAAGTCCGTTACGATCATCCGAAAGGCTGGTGGGTGGCGCCGAACTTCGAGTGGGTCCCGAGCGGGTTCTACGTGAACTATCTGAACACTGTGAAAAATCCCTCGTACTTCGTACTCCATTTGAAGTCTGGCTGGAATATCACGCCTCACCTGACCCTCTATGCCGAGGCACGAAACTTGACAGACAAAACCTACGCCGGTGCCGTTACGGTCAATGATCCGTTGTTCCGATATGCAAACGTGGCACAGGGGATCAGCGGGTATGCCGGGCTCGAATACAAATTCTAGGCACAGGAGGCCTCGACGAAGGGCGACGAGTTCAGGCGCAACAGAAGACAATCACCGGGCAAGATTGAGTTGGTGCAACGATGGGCAAGGATTGGCGGGTGTGGGTAGACAGTGGGAGGCATTGAGCCTATAAGGACTGCGCGAGATTAGGAGGATACTCATGCGCACGGTGTGGTGGGCGATGCTGATGTGGGTGCTCTGCGGGTCCGCTCCGGCGTGGGCCGGGAATGATACGGCCTTGCGCACGCTGCTGCGCGCACAGGCCTTCAATAAAGAGTTCGAAGGATTCGATTCGTATGATGTCCTCATTGAGGAGGATCGAGCGTTCGACAATGGCTCACGGGAGGTGACGGCCGTCGCCGTGGGAAAGTTTTTGGACCATCATAAGCGGCTCAAGGTTCTGTTTCTCGTCGCCGGGGACCTCATTATAGGTGGACAGATCCTGGAAGGGACGGACCTTCCGCCCTGTGTGGCTTCGGGCAATCATCCGGCTTCATCACTTTAACCTTTTACAAGGAGGTAGTCGGTATGTATCGGCCTTTGATGGTCGTAATCATGGTCATAGTGGAAGTGTTCGCGGGGAGCCCGGCCGTGTTCGCATTGCAATCCGGCGGCGTGGAGATCGGCGATCTGGAAAGCGGGTCCGTCGTGGGCCAATCCTTCAAGGAGCTGCCGGTCGATCTGGAGCTTCAGGCGCTGGAAGGCGTGGGGGGCAAGAGCGTCTGGTATCCGCCCGTAGCCGTGCTCAATATGGTCGGACGCGCCGGGACGCCGGTGCTGCTGAAAGTGACCAATGCCACGAAGGCGGAGCAGACATTCGGATTGTCCGCCGAGGAAAACATTTCGGCCCCCACGACCTTGAACGTCAAATTGACGCTCAAGCCGGGCGAGACGAAGTACATCGGCATCCCGACCAGCGACCTGACCTATGTCACGGCTGGTAGTGTGCTGCGATACCATTCGCTCACTGATAAGAGCGTGTTGGGAGGACAATTGATGGTGATGAAGTAAAGGGCTGGATTCGGTTCCGTGCGAGAGAAGCCCTGTGACCTGACAATCAGGTCACAGGGCTTGTCGTTTTGTCTTCTCTCGATCCGCCTCTGCATTGATTTCGCGGTACCCCGCCATTATAGTCACACGAATATGGGGGGGAGGCTCGTGAAACTTCGGTGGCCGCCAGTGTGCCTGCGGGCCGGGGGCAGGAAAGTTCCGGCTCGGTGGGCCGATAAAGCCAGTAGACTTTTAACCATCGGGTGGGTGCAGGCGCTTGTCGTCGTGCTTCCGTTGGTCGCTGAGGCCGCTCCGTCCGAAAGCGCGAGGCGAGCCTATGACCATGGGCTGCAACTCGTAAAAGAACGTCAGATCGATGGCGCGATCGAGGCCTTCACCAGGGCGACGGAGGCGGACCCTCGATTTGCGGAGGCCCATTACCAACTGGGGCTCGCGCTGCTCACGGGAAAGCGGCAGCGGCAGGAGGCGGCGGATGCGTTCCGCCGGGCGCTGGTGGCTTCCCCCAAACATGTCGAGGCGCAATATGAGTTGGCCATCTTGGCTTTGCAGGACGGCCAGACGCGCGAGGCCGAGCAGGGGTTGATCCGGGTCATTGAGTTGGCGCCCAAACATGAGCAGGCCTATTTGGAACTCGGCCGGCTCTACGAGCGCCGGCCCGCGGTCGAGCAGGCGGTCAAGACCTATCGGGCCCTCCTCGCCGTTGATCGAGACCACCCGGAAGCCCTCTATCGGCTGGCCGGCCTTGCGGATGCCGCCGGCGACGCGGCCGGCGCCAAGCTGTACCTGGACCGGCTGTTGAGAGCCCGCCCGAAGCATGCCGATGGGTGGTACCTCAAAGGCCGCCTCGCCGAAAGGAACAACGATCTGGTGGAGGCGGCCTACGCCTATCGGCAGGCCATTCAAGCCAAGCCGGGATTCATCGACGCGAGATACAACCTAGCCTTCATCCTGCGGAGCCAGGGACAGACGGCGGAGGCGGCCAAGGAACTGTCCGACATCATCAGGCTGAAGCCGGAACATGCCGACGCCCATATGAATCTCGGCTTGGCCTACACGAGTCTCAACCGTCTCGACGAAGCGGAGCGGGAATATGAGGCGGCGGTGAGCTTCAACCCCGACCTGGCCGAGGCCCACTACAACTTCGGCGTGTTTTTGGAACTGCACCGCAAGGACATGGTCAGGGCCCTCGCGCAATATCGAAAATATCGCGAATTGGGGGGACGGGATGATCGGGTGGAGCGCATCCTCGGGCACTAGCCCGCATTATTCATGACGATTCGTGGCGAAATCGCGCAGTCGCCAGGCGAGACGGGCAAGCACAGCCGCGAAGAACCAAGGCGTACTTGAAACAGTACGTCGAGGGACTGAGCGGCGAGCACGCCCGCCGTCAGGCTCTGTCGCAGCGGCGAATCCGCGATTGCAGCAGAAGCGTTCATGAATAATGCGGGCTAGCGCCTGCTACCACCAGGGATAGCGACCATAGGGTCCCCAAAAATAGTAATAGCCAGGGTAGACCGGCCGGTAGAGGTACCGGGTTTCAGTAGGCGGGCTCCAGACGTGGAGCTGTTTGATGGTGAGGATGGGATAGACATAGTCGATCTCGTCGAGCGGGAGCGTGGCGCTGCCAGTGACTTCCCCGACGACGGTCACGCGCGCGCCGGGCGGCAGCGCCGCCGGGTCCATCGGCTTCGTTTCCATCGCGAAGAACCGGCCTTGTGTCGCCATGCGATCCGTCGCAGGTTCCTGATTGTCTTCCAGGGGAAGCTGCAAGACCTCGACCCTGGTTCCTGTCTTGAGACGCTTGGCGGCAAGCACTTCCCCGCCGAACATGACGACCCGCCCGCGATAATTTTCGGGCGCCTCGATGAGCTGGGGAAAGGCGACGCTCCGGTCGATCTGCTCCGTCTGCGTGATCTCCAAACTCGAAGGAGATTTCGTACAGCCAGCGGCGACGAGCCACGCAGGCAGGGCGGCGATCAGCAGCCAGCGAGTCATGCTGGGATTATAGCAAGGGCATGGCCCCGGTTCATCGACTATAATGAAGCACGTGTCCGGAGAAGATCCGGAAAAGAAAGGAGAGCCCTGTGAATCGTGGTGGACAGATCTGGAAGGTAGTCGCGCTGGCATGGCTGGCCGGTCTGTGGTCCGTTTCCGCCGGACCGGCAGTCGCCGCGCTGGAGAAGGCCGACAAGGCGGAGTTGAAAGGCAAGTACGAGCTGCTCAATGAGCCCTCCACGCACGTGAAGGGCAAGGTGAAGCTGGTCGAGTTCGCCGATTTCTACTGTCCCCATTGCCATCACTTTGAGGAGGCCGGGCTGCCGGTCCTGAAAAAGGAGTTCGGCGATAAGTTGGAAGCGACGATGGTGGGATTCCCCGTCTTCCGGCAGATGTTGCCGACCCCGTTCGAGATGTATGAGCAGGCCAAGACGATGGGGAAGGGCGAGGAAATGAAGAAAGTCCTCTTCCGAACCATCCACACCGACAAGGTCAAGTTCCTGGATAAGTCGCTCCGCGCCGTGCTGATCAAGGAAGTCGGGCTGGACCCCGTGGCCTTCGAGCAGGGCTTGGAGAGCGGCAAACCCATCAAGGCGCTCGAAGAGGGAAAGCGGTGGGGCGAGCGCATCAATTTGCAGCAGACGCCCACGTTGTTGCTTGACGGGAACATCAAAGTCACCGACATCAATCCTGAGAACGTGAAGCTCGTCATTCAGAGCATTCTCGACCAGGATGCGAAGAAGAAGTGAGAAGAAAGAGTGAGGAGTAAGGAGTGAGGAGTAAGTAGCAAGGAGTAAGGAGCGAGGAGGCCGCGGCACGCTGCCGCTTCCTGATCACTTTTCACGCTGCACGAGGACTATGGCGCGCGATCCCATCTGCGGCATGACGGTTGATCCGGCCAGGGCGGCCGGCCAACAGGTCCACGAGGGCACGACCTACTATTTTTGCAGCCAGCACTGCCTGCACACCTTTCAGGCGGATCCCGCTCGCTACGCCAACGCTTCCTCCGCCGGGTCCTCCTCGACTGCACCGGCGCCCCTGATGATGCCGCGCCCCTCCAAGAAGGGGCTTGTCATGGTCGAATCCCCTTCTTCTCCGACCGGTCCCACGGCGAAGGACCCGGTCTGCGGGATGACGGTCGTGCAGGCCTCGGCGGCCGCCACTTTCCTGCACGAAGGGACGACGTATTATTTTTGCTGCACCGGCTGCCGCGACCGGTTTCAGGCCGATCCCGACCGTTACCTCCACCCGGAGCGGGCCAAGCCCGCCGCTCCGGCGACGGGAACCGCGTCACGCTATGTCTGTCCGATGTGTCCGGAGGTCGAGTCCAAAACGCCGGCCCCCTGCCCGAAGTGCGGGATGGCGCTCGAACCGGCGACCGTGCAGCCGTTGACCGGCACGGAGTACGTCTGCCCGATGCATCCGGAGGTGCGGCAGGCAGAGCCGGGCTCCTGCCCGATCTGCGGGATGGCGCTGGAGGCCAGGACGGTCACCACACAGCAAGAGGACAATCCCGAGCTGAGGCTGATGAGCCGGCGATTCTGGCTCTGCCTCCCGTTGGCCTGCATCGTGTTGGTCACGGCGATGTCGGACATGATTCCCGGGCAACCCTTGCAGCGGATCGCCTCCCGGACGCAGCTCAACTGGCTGGAGTTCATCCTCGCCACGCCGGTGGTCCTGTGGGGAGGCTGGCCGTTTTTCGAACGGGGCTGGCATTCGCTCACGTCGCGCCATTTCAACATGTTCACCCTGATCGCGATGGGGACGGGCGCGGCCTACTTCTATAGCGTCGTCGCGACGCTGGTCCCCGACTGGTTGCCGGCCTCGTTCAAGCATGCCGATGGCGCGGTCGCGGTCTATTTTGAGGCGGCGGCCGTGATCACCGTCCTGGTCCTCCTGGGACAGGTCCTCGAACTGCGCGCCCGCAGTCAAACCAGCAGCGCCATCCGTTCGCTGTTGCAACTGGCTCCCTCCATCGCCCACCGTCTCCGCGGCAGCGGGCAGGAGGAAGAGGACGTCTCGCTGGACCTGGTCCATCCGGGCGACCGGCTGCGTGTGAGGCCCGGCGAGCACGTTCCCGTGGACGGCGTTGTCATCGAGGGAAGCAGCGCGGTCGATGAATCGATGCTGACCGGGGAATCGCTGCCGGTGGAGAAGGCGGCCGGCTCACGGGTGACGGCCGGTACGCTCAATGGGACCGGCTCCTTCGTGATGAAGGCCGAACGAGTCGGCTCGGAGACGCTGCTCGCCCGCATCGTGGCGATGGTCAGCGAGGCGCAGCGGAGCCGGGCGCCGATTCAACGATTGGCCGATGTGGTCTCAGGCTACTTCGTCCCGGCGGTCGTGGCGGTCGCTGTACTGGCCGGCCTCGCCTGGTGGGCCTGGGGGCCGGAACCCCGCATGGCTTATGCGCTGCTGAACGCGGTGGCGGTGTTGATCATTGCCTGTCCCTGCGCGCTGGGGTTGGCCACGCCCATGTCCATCATGGTCGGGACGGGCCGGGGGGCGACTGCCGGCGTCCTGGTCAAACATGCGGAGGCGTTGGAGCGGTTGGAGAAAGTTGATACGCTGATTTTCGACAAGACCGGCACCTTGACCGAGGGAAGGCCGAGGCTGAAAAGTTTCCGGTTCGTCCCTCCCTGGGATCAGCAGGAATTGCTCAAGCTCGTGGCCAGCCTGGAGCAGGCCAGCGAACATCCGTTGGCTTCGGCGATTGTGGCGGCGGCGGATGAGCAGGGAGTGAAGCGCAACGCGGCGAAACAGTTCCAAGCGGTCATGGGCAAGGGGGTCAAGGGGGCCGTCGAGGGCAAACAGGTGGCGGTCGGCACGGTTTCGTTCCTCAAGGACGACATGGGGGTGCCGGCGGCGGAGTTGCAGGCCTTGGCGGGGGAGGGAGAACGGTTGCGGCAGGACGGACAAACGGTCGTGTTTGTCTCGGTGGAGGGCCAGGCAGCGGGATTGATCGGCGTGGCGGACCCGATTAAGGAAACGACGCCCGAAGCCGTTCGCCTGCTCAAGGAAGACGGGTTGCGATTGATCATGGTGACCGGCGACAATCGCACCACCGCCCAGGCTGTTGCCGCCCGGCTGGGGATCACGGAGGTGCGCGCGGAGGTGCTCCCTGATCACAAGGGCGCCATCGTCAAGCAGTTGCAGTCGGAAGGGCGGATCGTGGCCATGGCCGGGGACGGCGTCAACGACGCGCCGGCGCTGGCTCAGGCCGATGTCGGGATCGCGATGGGAACCGGCACCGCCGTGGCCATGGAGAGCGCGGGCATGACTTTGATCAAGGGGGACCTTCGCGGGCTTGTGCGGGCCCGGCGGCTGAGCCGGGCGACCATGCGGAACATCCGCCAGAATCTGGTGTTCGCCTTCCTATATAATACGATCGGCGTCCCGATCGCGGCCGGGGTCCTCTATCCAGTCTGGGGACAATTGCTGAGTCCCATGCTCGCCAGCGCGGCCATGACCTTCAGTTCGGTGTCGGTCATCGGCAATGCGCTCCGGTTGCGGCGGATCCCTCTTTAAATAGATGCGAAACAGGATGCGACACCGGCGGGCTGCGCTGATCCTCCTGTGTCTGCTTGCCGCCGGGGGGCAGAGTTCCGAAGTTCCGGCGGCCGAACGGAGCAACGGCCTCGCCTCCGCGAGCGACCTGCAAACCCAGATCAAAACAACCGCCTCGAAGGTCACGCCCGCCGTCGTCAGCATTGCCTCCACCGTGTTCGTGCCGGATCAAGCCCTGAGCGACGAGAACCTGCCCTTCGGTCTGTTCCGCGACCAGCCGCCGCTCCGCCGGCAATATGGGCAAGGCTCAGGCGTCATCGTGTCGTCGGACGGGTACATTATCACGAATAACCATGTGGTGGCCGATGCGGTCGATGTGGAAGTGCTGTTGACCGACCGCCGCCAGTTCAAAGGCCGGGTCGTGGCCACCGATCCGAGGACGGACGTGGCCGTCGTGAAGATCCAGGCCTCCAATCTTCCGACCATTCCCTGGGGAGATTCGAGCAAGTTGTCGGTCGGGGATTTCGTGTTGGCCATCGGGAACCCGCTGGGGTTGAGCCGGACCGTGACGTTCGGCATCGTCAGCGCGGTCGGCCGCGCCGATGTCGGGGTGGCGGATTACGAAGACTTCATCCAGACGGATGCGCCGATCAACCCGGGTAATTCGGGCGGCGCGCTGGTGAACATCTGGGGCGAGCTGGTCGGGATCAACACCGCCATCGCCAGCCCCACCGGCGGGAGCGTCGGGGTCGGATTTGCCGTGCCGAGCAACATGGCGCGGGCGGTCATGCAAAGCCTGCTGAAGACGGGGCGGGTGGTGCGGGGATTTCTGGGCGCCTCGACGCAAGATGTGACCCCGCTGCTCAGCAAAGTGTTCAAGCTTCCGGACGTGAAGGGCGCCATCATTACGGACTTGCAGGCCAAGGGGTCGGCGGAACGGGCGGGCCTCCGTCGCGGAGACGTCGTGGTGCGGTTCGACGGCCGGGAGATTCTCGACGGCGGGCACCTGCGCAACCTGATCGCGGCGGCGCCGATCGGCAGCCGGCACAAGGTCGAGATCGTGCGCGACGGGCGCTTGTTCCATGCGGAGTTGGTGGTGCAGGAAGCGCCGCGGGAGCGGGCGAGGAGGACCGAGCCGCCGGACTTGGAAAGCCAGCGCACCCATCCCCTGGCCGGGCTCATGGTCGATGAACTGACTCCGATGATGGCCAAGCAAATGGGGGTGCCGAGCAACTCGGGAATCGTCGTGACCGACCTCGAAGAGGGCAGTCTCGCCGAAGCCTCCGGCATGCAGCCGGGCGACATCATCCTCGAAGTCAATCGCCAGCCGGTGCCCAATCTGGCCTCCTACCAACAGGTCGTCGAGCCGATTCGCCCCACCGACTTGACCCTCCTCCTCATCAACCGGCAGGGGACGGTGCTCTACGTCCCGATCCAGAGCGAATAGGGTCGAGGGCCGGCACGGGCCGGCGGCTTGCGCTCACGCGCTTCCCTTCATTACGGCCCGGCAGGCAGCGGATTCCCCCTGCGCATCCGATCCCTTGCGTGAAGCGTTCCACGCGCGCTCGCCGCATGCTCGAGCCGGTTCTTGCCGGTGACCTTGACGCCCCAGGATTCCTGGGCGCCGGTCACGCGCGATCGAGCGCCATGGGCAGAGGAACGAGGTCGAGTGATTCTGCGGGCGGCATCATGCCGATGTGAACCACGGGATGGGTGATTCGACGTGGAGAGGGAGTTAGGTGAGCGGCGGCGGGCATGCTGGATGCCGGTTTCGGCTTCGGTCTCGGAACAGCGGGCTGGTTGGGCGGCGCGTGATCGTCTGCCGGTCCATGCGGAGTCGCATCGTGAGGGGCGAGGAGGTGGCTATCGTAGTCGGTCCGGCTTGACGAGAGCAAATGGAAAATGGCGTCGGTTCTGCGGGCCTGGCGAGGACGATGCTTGCGGTCCGATCCGGAGCGAGTAGGGAACGCCTCACCTCGATCCTCGTATCCGATTCGATACCTCCTGTATCTCTTCGGATACGGCATGGTCGTTCATCCGGAGCCCGATATTCCGAAGACAGTCGGAGCTGCGGCTCTGGGGGCTTAATCCATGGTTTGGCCGGTGGCGCGGGCGAACCGGTACCCAACTTGCCTCCTATTCATTCCGACGGAGACACATGATTCGTGCTGAAGTTCCGGCGTAAGGAGAGGCTCATGAATAAACGATTGGCGACGGGGCTCGGGGTTCTGGGCATGATGGTCTGGCTGTCGTTATTTGCCGCCGGCCTGCTGCTGGATTCGAAACCCTATCGGAAGGCGATCGAGGGTGCGTTGAAGGCCAACCAGCCGGTGTCGGCCGAGCATGTGCTGTTGGCGGCGCTGCTGTTCACCCCGACCAACGTGGCGTTGCTCAGCGTGCTGGCCGGTTTTCTGGGCGGGTGCGCCAGCGTGCTGAACGATCGCAATCTCTTGCAGCACGAGATGCAGCAGGCTCAAGCCGGCGGAGATGCGGCGCGGGCTTCGCGACTGGAGCGGCGGATCAGATTCATGGGAGAGTCCCCGATCGTGTCGATGATGCGGGGATTCGTGGTCTATCTCGCCATTATCTCGGGCATCTTCCTGGTGATCTCGAATCCATTTGAAAACCCGACCATGGACCAATTCATCCGCCTGGCTGGCCTGTTCTCGGTCGTGGCCTTTATGATGGGCTATGATCCGACGAGGTTCGAAGAGTTGCTGGAAAAATTGTCCTCCGTTGGCCAAAAAGCCCAGCCGCGCAATCCGTGGCGGTCTTCGGAAAACGGGACTGCTAGGTTCGGCGCGAGAAGAACCGCGACAGCCTGGTGAAGAAGGAGGCGAGGTTGAAGACCAGGGACGCAGCCGCGGAGTACAGGCGGGAAGGCGTCGTTCCAAGCGTTTCGTTGAACGGCGAGAAGGTAATGAGCAGGAGGCATCCGTCATCGGTGGACGTTTCATGGTGCCGGCTGCCGGCCGCCGACCGGTGATAATCGCCGGGGAACAGCGCCTGTCCTTCGCAAACACAGCCACCCTCCAGCACGAACAGTTCTTCCACCGCCGCATGCCTGTGCGGGGCATGCCGATAGCCCGGAGCGAACCGGACCAGCGCCGTTGTCCGCCGCGTGACCGGGTCATTGTAAAGCACCTTCATCTTCATGCCGGCCGAGACTTCCAGCCAGGTCCCTTCCGAGGCCCTGATGAAGGTGAACTCGGCTCCGGCGGAGGCCGGCCGCTGCGGTTCGGTTTCGATGCGGGCCATCAGCTTGGCTTTGAGATCAGCCGGAGGCGGGACAGGCGGCGCCAAGGCTGCCAAACGGGCGGCCGTCTGCCGGAACTCCGCCACTTCGGCCCTGGCCGCTTGCGCGTCGGCCCCTTCATCCTCGAGAAGCCGCTCGAATTCAATCTGCTCCTGCCCGTCGAGAGCGTTCAGCGCATGCAACGGGGCCTGGTCCTGTCGATCATCCGGTCGCGCTGGTGTCATGACACGAGTCCTTCTCCATGGGGAGCGAGAAGATCGCGCAATTTGATCATGCCCAATCGCATGCGCGTTTTGATGGTTCCAAGAGGAATGCCGAGCCGTTCCGCGATCTCGCTCTGACTGTACCCGCCGAAGTAGGCCATGAGAATCGGCTGCCGCTGTTCCGCGGATAGGGCCTCCAGCGCCTGTTGCACAATCCTTCGCTGTTGCCCTTCGGCGGACTGCGCCTCGGGCGTCGCCTGATCCGATGGAAGCCACTCGGCTTCCTCCATCGAGGCATGCAGGGCGCGCTCGGTGCGTCCGGCCCTGATACGGTCGATCGCGCGGGTGCGGGCGAGGGTCATGAGCCAGCCGGCCACTGTGCCGCGTTGGCGATCATAGGTATGGGCCTGCTTCCAGACCTGCGTGAAGACGTCCAACATGACCTCTTCGGCCGTGTGGGTGTTTTCGACCATGCGCAGGATCAGTCCATAGACCTGCGGGCTGGATTGATCGTAGAGCCTGCCGAACGCAGTCTGGTCGCCCTGCGCCGTCCTGGCGATGAGGTCGAGCCATTCCCGCTCTTGCGCCGATTGCTCAGCCAGCACGCCGACCATCCGTCTGCTCTCCTCCCATCTCTACGAGGTGAGAGGAACTATTGGATTCATCGCTGATCCCCATTCCGTCCTGCCAGAGAATCCCGTAGGGCGGGACCCAAAGGGTAGCACCGGGAGCCGTTCCCTTCAACCGGCCGCCCTTACCATCCGAAATTTAAAATTTGAAATTCGAAATTTGAAATGTGAAATCCAAACACCCCGCATCTCCCGTAGAGGCGAACGAGAGCCGGCCGAGCGCACCGGGGAATCGGAGCGTTTCACTCGCGCAATTCAATCCATCAACAGGAGGGAGCAACCATGAAGACGGGATTCGCCATGTGGATGGTCATCGGGCTGCTGGGGATCGCCACCGCAGGCTGCAACACGATGGAGTCATCGCCGGGCGGGAGGATGGCGGACGCATCGCTCTACGAACGGTTGGGAGGCAAGCCGGCGATTACGGCGGTGGTGGACGATTTTGTCGGCCGCGTGGCGGCTGACAACCGGATCAACGGGAAATTTGCCAACGCGAACATCCCTCGCCTCAAAACCATGTTGGTCGATCAAATCTGCGAAGCGTCCGGCGGACCGTGCAAGTACCGCGGGCGCGACATGAAGACCGCCCATGCCGGGATGCAGATCACCGGCGGGGAATTCGATGCCCTGGTCGAGGATCTGGTGGCCAGCCTCAACAAGTACAAGGTCGGCGACCGCGAGAAAAAGGAACTGCTCGGCGCGCTCGGTCCCATGAAGGGGGACATCGTCTCCTCCTCGGCCATGGGACCGAAGGATGGGGATCTGGCCTTGCCGATGGGTTACCAATCCTGGCCCAAGTTCCTGTCCTTCGTCCAGAAGCTGGACGTGAAGCAGGTGCGGGAACTCTACATCAATCCCACGGGATCGAGGACCAGACAGGGAGAGCCGTTCCCCAACGGCACCGTCATGGTGATGGAGATCTACAAGGCCAAGATGGACGGAGACCAACCGGTCAAGGACCCGGACGGCAGGTTGATCAAGGCGGATCTCGCGAAGGTCTTCGTGATGGGGAAGAACGAAGGTTGGGGACAAGATCAACCGGAGCATCTCAAGAACGGATTATGGCTCTATGCCGCCTACGGACCGGACGGGAAGAAGCTCATGGAGAATTTCGGGAAATGCCGCGCCTGTCACCAGCCGCAGGCTCAGAAAGATTTCGTCCACAAGTACGACGAGTATTTCCAACAGCGGTCGGCCATGTGATCGGCCGGCCGAACGCCACGGAAGGAGAAGCCTGTCATGAGACACATCAGCAGCCGTCACTGGGATCAGATGGAGAACAGAGCATGGCGGACGGCCCTGCGCGGCGCCGCCCTATGCATCGGGATGGTCGCTCTTGCGGCGGGCGTCGCCATGGCATCGAGCCACCGCGAAGCGCCGTTCATTACCGAACTGCCGAAGGTGGACGGAACGGATTTCTACATGTTCCGGAGCTATGAGCCGGGCCGGCAGGATTATGTGACGCTCATCGCCAACTACCTGCCCCTACAGGCCCCGTATGGGGGACCCAACTACTTTCAATTGGACCCGGAAGCGCTCTACGAGATCCACATCGACAACAATGGCGACGCGAGGGAAGACCTGACCTTTCAATTCCGGTTCAAGAACAGCCTGCAAGACTTGTCCGTGCCGGTCGGGCCGAGCGGTCAGACCAAGAACATCTCGGTGCCGTTGATCAATATCGGGCCGATCTCCTCCGGCAACATGCAGGCCCAGAACATTATCGAGACCTACACCATCGACCTCGTAAGGGGGAATCGTCGGACCGGGAACCGGCAGCCGGTCGTCAACGCCGGCACCGGCTCGACGACCTTCAGCAAGCCGCTCGACAACATCGGCAGCAAGTCCATCCCGAACTATGACCACTACGCGAACAGCTTCATCCACACCATCACGATACCCGGCTGCGGGACGCCCGGCAAAGTGTTCGTCGGGCAAAGGAAGGAATCCTTTGTCGTGAACCTGGGCGAGATCTTCGATCTGGTCAATCTGAATCCGCTTGGCCCGCCAGACGGCCGGCGCAACATCATCGACGATGCGAACATCACCTCGTTGGTTTTGGAAGTCCCGATCGCCTGTGTGACGAACGGGAGCGAGAAGGTCATCGGCGGCTGGACGACGGCGAGCCTGCGGCAAGCGCGCCTGCTGCGGCCTGCCGCCACCTTCGACCGTCCGGCGTTGGAGGGCGGGGCCTGGACGCAGGTCTCCCGGCTTGCGATGCCGCTCGTCAATGAAATCGTGATCGGGCTCAAGGACAAGAACCGGTTCAACGGTTCCAAGCCGGAGGATGACGCGCAGTTTGCCGATTACGTCACCAATCCCTCCTTTCCGTTCCTGATTCAGGCCCTGTTTCCAAGCGCGCCGGCCCCGACGCTCTTTCCAAGGGCGGATCTGGTCGCGGCGTTTCTGACCGGGATCAACACCCCGGCGACCGGCAATCTCAACCAGCCGGCCAACGTGGTGGCCTCCGAAATGATGCGCCTCAATACCGGCATCGCTCCCACCCCGAAGGCCGCTCAGAACAATCTGGGGGTGATTGGGGGAGACCTGGCGGGGTTTCCGAACGGGCGTCGTCCCGGCGATGATGTGGTCGACATCGAGTTGAGAGTGGCCATGGGGAAGCTGATTTCCGCCGGCCTGTTCGGCAACCAGAGCCAGGCGCCCGCCGGCGAAGCGCCGCTCACCGACGGGGCCCTGGTGAACGCCTCGTTCTTTGGCGACACATTCCCGTATCTGACGACGCCCATCCCCGGTGCGCCAATTCAGTAGGCCGACATTGATAAATCGAAAGGGGGACAACATGATTCGACTCCCATTCAGAGGCTTGGCGGTCGGCTGCCTGTTGGTTCTGGCCGGATGCAGCGGCGATGACGGCGGTGTGCCCGGAGGCCAGGCTGGCGGAACGACCGGCGGGTCATCGGACTCGTTCACGGCGATGGTGTCTCAGATCGCCTCCACGTCGCCGGAGGATACCGAGCCGGCCGACGTGGACCGGCTTGCACCCTCTCAGCCGGAGGAGGCCGAACCGGCCGCACTGTGACGTATCGGACGGGCGGGGAGGACCATGGGCCCCTCCGCCCTCGCAGGAGAGGATGGCGAGAGATGCGGAGATTCGTGTCGAGGATGGTGTTCCCGGTTGCGGTGCTGCTCCTGATCCCCCTGGTCCCATGGACAGGCAGCGCCGCCCCGTTTCTTCCATCGGACGACAAGCAAGTGTTGGAACGGGTCAGAGAGCGGCCCCTTGATCCAGCCTGGCAAGAATTGCGACGGCTTCGGGAGGCGGTCGCCCGGAAGCCGGGCGATCTTGAGTCGTCAACCAGGCTGGCCGCGCGCTACATCGAACAGAGCCGGAGCGAAGCCGACCCCCGATACCTCGGCTATGCAGAAGCCGTCCTCGTTCCGTGGCTGGGGCGGGAGCAGCCGCCTGCGGAGGCGTTGCTGTTGAGGGCGACGATCCGGCAGAGCCTGCATCGCTTCGACGAGGCGCTGGAGGACCTTCACCTGGTCCTGAGCCGGAAACCCCAGTCCGCGCAGGGCTGGCTGACGGCGGCGCTGCTCCATCAGGTCCGAGGCGACTATGGGCAGGCGCGACGGCACTGTACGCCGTTGATTCGGTTGGCCGGAGAGGTCGTGGCCGGCGCCTGCCTCGCCTCGGTCGGAAGCCTCACCGGCCAGGCGGAGCCCAGTTACGACTTGCTTCATCGGCTTTCCCGCCGCGGAGGCGTCATGAATCCTGCGGAACGCCAATGGGTGGCGACGTTGCTGGCCGAAATGGCTGAGCGACGAGGAGCTGCGGCCGAGGCGGAAGGCCATTACCGAGCGGCCCTGCGCATCGGCCTCCATGATTCCTACCTCTTGGCGGCCTATGGAGATTTTCTGCTCGACCGAGGCCGCGCGGAAGAAGTCATCCAATTGCTCAGACATGAGCGTAAGGCCGATGCGCTGCTTCTCCGGTTGGCTCTGGCGGAACAGATGGCAGGTCATCCCGACGCGACAGCGGATCGGGAGGCCTTGCGGGCGCGGTTCGAGGCGGCCGGGCGCCGCGGTGATCGCATTCACCTGCGCGAAGAGGCCCGCTTCACATTACGGTTGTTGGAGGATGCCGCCGCAGCAGTGCGTGTGGCCCGGGAGAATTGGGCGATCCAGAAGGAGCCGGCCGACGCCAGAATCTTGCTGGAAGCGGCCGTCGCTGCGAAAGACCGACCGGCCGCCCGCGCGGTGATGGATTGGATCGAGGCCAATCACCTGGAGGACGTGCGCCTGCACGACCTCATGCGCCGGATCAAGAGGTAACGCGTGAGGCGGATTGTCGTTCAGATCGTCGTGCTGGTCTTGTGGATCTGCGCGTCGGCCTTGCCGGCGCTCGCGCACAAACCCAGCGACAGTTATCTCACGCTCTCGGTCGAGTCGGATCGCATCGACGGCCGCTGGGATATCGCCCTGCGCGATCTGGACTATGCGATCGGCCTGGATGCCGACGACGACGGCCAATTGACCTGGGGCGAGGTGCGATTCCGCCTGTCGGTGATTCGCGACTACGTTCTGCCTCGACTTGCCGTGAGTATGGGAGAAGTGGTCTGTGCCAGCCGGCCGACGGCCGATCTCTTGGATCAGCACACGGACGGAATTTATGCCGTGTTGAAGTTTTCTCTCGATTGCCCGCACCCAACGCTTCGGATGGAAGTCCACTACAATCTCTTGTTCGATCTCGATCCTCAACATCGCGGGTTGGCCCAGATCATCAGCAGTGAGGGCGTCACTAGCGTCATATTTTCGCCCGAGCATCCGCAATACAGCGTGATGGTCGGCGCCAGTCGTCCATGGGGCGCGTTGCTGTCGTATGCGCATGAGGGAGTGCATCACATCTGGAGCGGGATCGATCATCTCCTGTTTCTGATGGCCCTGCTCCTCCCGTCCGTGTTGCGCCGTCGCGGCGGGGTCTGGGAAGCGGTGCCGGCCTTTCGCCCGGCGCTGATTCAAACCGCGGCCGTCGTCACGGCCTTCACGGTGGCCCATTCGATCACGCTGAGTCTGGCCGTGTTGGACCTGGTTCGGTTGCCTGCTCGTCTGGTCGAGTCCGCGATCGCCGCCTCCGTTGTGCTGGCGGCTCTCAACAACATCGCGCCCCTCGTGGCCGAACGTCGATGGGTCGTGGCCCTAGGCTTTGGTCTGTTGCACGGGTTCGGATTCGCCGGCGCCCTGGCCGATCTGGGCCTTCCGCCCAACGCGACTGTGGCGGCGCTGGCCGGGTTCAATCTCGGCGTGGAAGCAGGACAACTGCTGATCGTCGGCCTGTTCCTCCCGATCGCCTACGGCCTCCGCGGCTTGCGGCTCTATCGGCGCGGGGTCGTCGCCGCCGGTTCCTGCGCGGTCGCGGCCTTGGCCCTCTGTTGGCTGGTCGAGCGCGCCTTCGATTGGCAAATCCTGAATTTTTGACGGCGCGGAGGATGAAGAGGTTCAAGATGCGCCTGCCTGGTCTGCTTTCGTTCGGAGAGGACACAGGGCGGTCGCGGAAGGCCTTCGCATACAGTTGGGGCGCCTCGCTGACAGCTCATCTGTTGGTGATCGGGGTTGCAGTCATGCTCGGGCCACGCGCGTTTCCCACTCTGCCACGGCCGGAGGTCGTTGCCTGGCAGGTCCTGTTGGTTGACTCCGATGGTTCGGAGAAGAGGGGACCGGCCGATGCCGATCAATCGCCGCTGGCTGACGCCACCACACACATTTCTGCTCAGCCCGCGTCGGAACCGCCGGATTTGCCCTCTCCGATAATCCAGACCACGCGGCCATCATTCGTGTCTCGGCGTGCTGAGAGCCAACCCGAGGGCGTGGAACAAGGTGCCAGGGCGACACCGGCTGAGCGAAGGGTGGCCATGGCCGATAAGGTGCGGCAGCCAAAGTCGACAGACTCGACCGTCTCAACCAAGCCGGAAGCTGAAACTACTGCGGTCGTAAGACCCGTCACCGCGGAATCACCGGCGCAGGACCAGCCGGCTTCTCCTGGACCCTCGACTGACGTATCCGAGCCAACGGTCCCGGCGCTCTCGACCGTTCCTGAATCCGGGCAGCCCGAGATGACGGCGTCTCTTCGCCAGACGGCCGAGGAGCAAACGTCCTCCATGCCGGATATGGTCCGCCATGACGCAAGCGCCATAGAGGAAATCCGAGATCGTGTTCCTGCGCCGCAGGGAACAGGATCGCCTGAGCCGGGTTCCGAAGGCCTGCGGCCGGCGGCCAACCTGGCATCCGAACCAACGCGTCCTCTCGTAAATTCAACCAACGGCTCGAACGCGCTTGTGGGACGTTCCACCAGAGACGTGGATTACGGCTGGCTGGTGAAGTCGATTCGAGGGCGGATTCTCGATCTGAAGCAATACCCGATCGAAGCAAGGCTGAATCGATACGAAGGACGTGTGGTCGTTCGCGCGGTCATCAGCGAGGCCGGCGAGCTGCTCGACGTCTCCGTCGTGCAAAGTTCGGGGCACGAGGTGCTCGATCGCAATGCGATCGACCTCCTGCGCCGGGTCTGTCCGATCACGATGCGCGAGCCCTTGCAGCGGCAAGCGGTGGCGGTCAAGGTGCCGGTCAGCTACAGCTTGCGCAATTGACCGAGAGGGAAGGGTTTGTTACAGTCGCGGTGTCACGAATCGTACGATCGTAACACGCACAAAGAGGCATGCCATGACGCAACTTTCCCGCTTCGGCGTATCCCTGGACCGTACGTTGCTGGCTGAATTCGACCGATTGATCGACCGGAAGGGCTATGCGACACGGTCGGAGGCGCTGCGCGACCTGATCCGCGCCAATCTGGTCGAGGAGGAATGGAGCGACGGGCGCGAGGCCGTCGCCACCGTGACCATCGTCTACGATCACCACGTCCGTGACCTCACCGATAAACTCACGAGCGTGCAACATGACTCGCAGCATCTGATCGTGTCCAGCCTGCACGTCCATCTTGACCGCGACCACTGCCTGGAAGTGTTGGTCCTACGGGGCAAGGGCCGCGAGATCAGACATGTGGCCGACGTCCTCATCGGCACCAAGGGAGTCAAGCACGGTCAATTGGTGCGGACCACGACCGGGACCAGGTTGCGATGAACGCGAGATGCCTGTTGCTGCTGGTGGGATTGGTCCTCGCGATTGTCACGGGCAGGGCCTGGGGCCATGACCCGGATAGTCCGGAACTCGAAGTGTCGGAAGTCGTGGTGGAGGCCGATCGTCCGGTCGCAGCCTCCTCCCAGCAGTTCATCCCCGACAAGGAATACCTGCTCCAGCCTCAAGGGCGTCCGGCCCAGGTCCTGCGCCTGATTCCCGGCTTTATTGCGGTGGAACATTCCGGCGGCGCCGGCAAGGCGGATCAATATTTCCTCCGCGGGTTCGATGCCGACCATGGGACCGACGTGGCCTTCTTTGCGGATGGGATGCCGATCAATTTCCGCTCGCACGCCCATGGCCAGGGCTATACCGATCTGAACTTCATCATTCCCGAAACCATCGAAGGGTTGGATGTGTATAAAGGCGGTTATCACACCGAATTCGGGGACTTTGCGACGGCGGGCGCCGTGAATTTCAGGACGAGGGAGGCGGTCAAGGAGGGGGTCATCCAGGCCGCGGGCGGACAGTTCGACACGCAACGGTATCTGCTCATGCTGTCGCCGACGGTCGACAAGGTGAAGACGTTGTTTGCGGCCGAGGGGTATTACACAAATGGGCCGTTCATCAACGACAACCGGTACTTTCGAGGCAATCTGCTCGGAAAGGCGACGTTCAACCCGACCACGCGTTCCGAATTGAGCCTGACCGGCACCTTCCATAAGGCGCAATGGAACGGCTCGGGCGAGATCCCGTTGCGCGCGGTGACGGACGGGTCGTTGGATCGATTTGGATCCATCGATCCGTCGGAAGGCGGCAGGACCCTCCGCTCCACCGGACGGCTCAACTACCATTACGATACGACCTCCGGCGGACGGTTCTTCGCCGATGCCTACGGACAGTATTACAAGTTCGATCTCTATACGAATTTCACCTTCTTTCTGAACGATCCCGCAAATGGGGACGGGTTCCAACAGTCCGATACACGGCTGGTGTACGGCGGCCATGTCGGTTACCGCCAGGTGGTTTCGGCGCTGGGAGCGCCAGGAGCCGTCACGCTGGGCGTCCAAGCGCGAGTGGACGACATCCATGCTCGATTGGGGCCGCAAGTCAAGCGGACCATCCTCGGCACGACCCTCGACAGTGAGATTCAAGAGGCCTCCTATGCCCCCTATATCAAGGCGGAGGTACAGCCGCTCTCATGGATGCGATTGGCGGGAGGACTGCGCAGCGAGATCTTTACGTTCGACGTGCGAAATCGCTGTCTTGATTGTGCCGAACAGCCGGCCGGCCGAACCACGTCCGGCGTACTCTTGCCCAAGGCCAATGTGATCTTGGGACCCTGGGCCGCAACCGAGTTCTTCCTGAACTACGGAGATGGCTTTCACAGCAACGACGCACGATCGGCCATTGTGCCGGGATCCGCGCCCATCGCCAGGGCGCGCACCTACGAAGCCGGCATCCGTTCCAAACCCTGGGGGTCTGAGGGCGTGGAGCTGATTGCCACCCTGTGGGCTTTGGACCTCAAACAGGAACTGGTATTCGTGGGAGATGAGGGGACCACAGAAGTACGCGGCGCCACCCGCCGGCGCGGAGTGGAAGTGGCGGCGCGCGGACAGGTCTACGGACCGCTGTATTTTAACGGCAGCTTTACGTGGACGAAGGCCGAGTTCCGCAACGGCGATGCGATTCCTCTGGCTCCGGAGTTTACGGCCTACGGGGCCTTGCTGTTGAAATGGCCGGAGGGGCTCACGTCGCAATTGCAGGCCACCTACTTGGGCGAGCGGCCGCTCATTGAAGATCGGAGCGTCAAGGCGCCGTCCTGGATCGACTTTGATCTGTCCGAACGCTATCAGTTGCCGATCAAGCTGTCCCACGGCCGCCTGGAGGCCTTCTTGTTCATCCAAAATCTGCTTAATACGAAATGGGAGCAGGCGACGTTCTTCTTCGAGTCCCGGCTCCGGAACGAGGCCGCTGGGGTCAACGATATCCACTTCGTGCCGGGGAATCCCCGATTTGTGATGGGCGGCCTCGCATGGTACTTTTAACCCGCCGTTGGCAGTCGGTCAGGGATCGAGGGGGCGATGCAGGGCGCCATTTTAGGACAGAGGTTTTTCGACCGGCCGACCTTGCGGGTCGCTCGGGACCTGATCGGCAAGTATCTCGTCCGGCAACGGGGTCCGGAGCTGCTGGCCGGACGGATCGTGGAGGTGGAAGCCTATATCGGTCCGAAGGACTTGGCCTGTCACGCCTCGAAGGGGCGAACGGCGCGGACGGATGTGATGTTCGGCCAGGCCGGCGTGGCGTATGTCTATCTCATTTATGGAATGTATCACTGCCTGAACGTCGTGACGGAGGCTGTGGATGTTCCGGCTGCGGTCCTGCTGCGGGCGGTGGAGGTGGAAGGGCGACTGATCGACGGGCCAGGCCGGCTGACGCGCTCGTTTTCAATCGATCGGTCGCTCAACCGGTGGGACCTGACGAAAGGCGAGGCCCTGTGGTTTGAAGATCGGGCCCAGCCGGTGCGGCGAACCTCCATCAAGACCTATCCCCGGATCGGCGTGGACTATGCCGGAACCTGGGCGAACAAGCCCTGGCGGTTCCGGCTTGACGGCGATGGAGTGATTCCACGGCAAATGGCAAGAGCCGGCGCTGGATAGACCCTCCTGCCGATCAGATCTTCTCTCAACGTAGCTCGGGCATTCTCGTCTTGTTCCCAAAGACAATGGCTACCATTGTTCCATCACCCATGCGGTGGAGGACAAATCTACCCGCTGAGTGATGGTGTTCCCTCGTGCTTCTCCGATATGACACAAGGAGTCGAGTATGGGTGAACAAGCGAAAGGAGGCGGCCATGAGGGACATTCAACGACAAGTGGGAGTGCTGCTGCTCGTTCTGAGCGCGCTCCTGTGGGCGACCTTGGGAACGGCAACGGCGGCGGACAGGACATGGGTCGATGAGATCTGGGGCATGGTGAGTTTCGAGAAGGCGACCTACCCCTCGTCGAACTTCGACCCATACTTCGAGAAACTGACCGTCATTCAAGAAGGGTTGGCCCGTCAGGACCGGCAGGCGGTGAAAAAGGAGACGGACCGTTTTCTGAAGATGTTGGCCGATCGGGCCCATGGCATTAACGATGTCGCCGCCGACGAGATTTACAATTTCGCCCTTGGCGTGAGGCCCGCCGAGGAGATCACCCCGGCCGCCCTGCTTGAATTGGGGATTGGGACCGAACGGCCGATGGGGGTGCCGAATCACAGCACGGACGGGGCCTCTGACGCGACCACGGACTGCGGAGCAGGCTGCGATTTCTGGGCGGAGGACGCGCTCATCCCCGGAGGGTGAGGCACCTGTGAGGACAGGCTGAGTTCGCGAGGGTCCGGTTAGTGGATCTGATTTGGCCGGGAAGATTTTGGACGATTGTCGGCAGGTCGGCGCAAATGAAAAGGGGACCGGCCTTGCGACCGGTCCCCTTTGTGCTTGCTATGGTCTGCGAGGATTACTTCGCGCCCAAGCTCGCGTCGGCCTTGGTGGCGGAGGTCACAGGCGGCTCCACCTTGATCTGTGGTCCCTGCACCTGCGGCAGGCGGCCGGCGCCTTCCTTCTTCACGATCCGGTTGTTGTTCAGATCCATCAGCTTCTGCTCGGCATGCTTGATGGATTCAGACGATTGGAGAATGGCGGCATCGCCATGACCATCTTTCTGTCCCGGATCATTGGCCGTCGGTTGGCCGGTCACCGGGCTCCCGTCGTTCTTCATCGGGTAGCCGGGATGCTTGGGCAGCAACGCGGGGTTCGCCATTGCGGTGGAGAGAGCAAACAGCACGCCTGAAACCATGGCACCGACACCGAGTAGGATTTTCATGGCCTCAACTCCTTTGAAAGAATGAAAGAGTGAAGAAACCTGGTCGGGTTCATAAAAAGTCGCGAGAAAGCGGCGGCATCATAACGGGCTGAAGAAGGCCTGTCAAGAGTGGAAAAGACAGGCTGTGGATAGCCACCCGCGGACAGCAGGACGGTGATCCCATCGATGCGAAGGAACGGCTAATGTCGCGGGCTCCGGCGGCCTCGGCCTCGGTGGCGGAAGGGGGGTCTCCGCACCATGGCCGGCAGCCGGATCGTCGTGGTCGTGCCCTGTCCTTCGCCGCTGGCCAGGCTGATGTGTCCGCCGTGCTCCTCCACGATCTTTTTGACGCTGGCGAGCCCCAGGCCGGTACCGCTCCGTTTGGTGCTGAAGAAGGGCTCGAAAACCTTGCTCAGGTGTTCCGGCGGAATCGGGGCCCCATCGTTCTTGATCACGATCTGCACTTCGTGATGGCGGCCGGCCCGGTGCTGGCTCAGCCCGATATGGAGCTGGCCGCCCGGCGACATGGCTTCGATCGAGTTCTTGAAAATGCTGAGCAACACCTGCTGCATCTTCGCCTCGTCGCAGCGGACCGGCGCCAGATGGGCGGCGTAATCCTTGGTGACCTGAATGCGGGTCACCTCCAGCTCGGTCGAGACGACGGCCAGCGCGTTTTCGATGATCTCCGGGACGCGGCAGAGCCGGCGGTTGAGTTCCAGCGGCTTCGCGAAGTCGAGGATCTCGTTCAGCAGTGCTTCGATCCGAATCAGGTCGCGCATGGCCTTTTCGACGCGCGTTTGCGGATCGAAGTCGAGAATGCCTTCGCCCGTGACCTCTTCGAGCTGGGCGCGGATGGAGGCGAGCGGCTCGCGCAGCTCGGTGGCCAGAAAGGCGCTGAACTCCCCGATGGCAGCCTGGCGCTCCTGCTTGCGGATCGCCGGCTCCAACGATTCCACCGGCTGGACGCGGGCCGGTTCCGAAGAGCCGGAATCGGCGGCGGCCGCGGGCGGCGCGGCCGGCGTCAGGGGCTTCTGGAACAGGTCGACCAATTTCAGAATGATCGGCTCGATCGCCGAAGCGTCGGCGGGACTGTACCGAGAGGCCTCCTTGGAAGCGAGCGTCAGGGTCCCGCCCACCTGGCCGCGCACGAAGAACGGCAGGACGAATGAAGAGAGGAACCGGTCCTTATAGAGATGCTTGTGATCGGCGAACCGGCCTTGGGTCGAGGCCAAATCATGGTCCACCCGCGGTTTGCGGTGTCGGACCGCCCATCCCGACGCCGAGGCCTCAAGGGCCAGGCGCAACCCCGCCTTGAGGTCCCGCTTTCCGTCGCTCTTCTGCTCGCCGGCCACGGTGATGACTTCCACGGAACCGGCCAGTGGATCGTAATGGGCGACCCAGGCCCGGTCGTAGGGAAGGATCTGGGCGCATTCGGACAAAATCGCCAGGGCCTGGTCCTGAACTTCGGGCGTGGCGTACGAGGGGGTACTGCTCAGGGTGTCAAGCGTGTCCCGCTGGGCCGAAATCGGCTCCGGCGAGACCAGCGGGCGGCTCAGGATCACGGAGCCGTCAAAGAGCTGCTCCTTTTCGAGGGCCTTCGTAATGGCCTCGCAGGCGCTCTCGATCATGGCTCGTTCTTTGCGCTGGAGCGGCGCCTGATCCCGCCGCCCCAACACCAGCGCGCCGTAGGTGCGTTGGCGGTACCGGAGCGGGACCACCAGCAGGTTGCGCGAAGAGGGGGTGATCAATTTCAGTCGCGCGCCGGTTCCGCCCTCCTGCTCTTGGGAGGGAGTGGTCACAAGCGTCCGCAGGCTGCTCGACAGGGTGCGAAGAATCGTATGCACCTCCCGTGGCGTCAACCCTTTCGAGCCGTGCGCGGTCAGGGGACCGCCTTCCCGGTGGAAGATGGCGGCCAGGGCCGCATCGAGGGTGAGGTCATTCAGCGCAGTGGTGAGCACCCTCTGCAACTGGGTCTGTTTCGTCGTCAGGGCGTTTTCGACGGCGGAGGTCGTCATCAGCGATTCGTCGAGATGGAGGTCGTCATCGGTTATGTGCGGGGGCGCAAAGTGGGTGATTCTAGCAGCGCGGGCGAGGGAATTCAATTGATGATGCGCGGTGGACGTCGCTCGTGCCGGTCGTCCAAGCGCGCGCTGTAAATCTGGGTCGAGGTCATGGCGGTCAGGATCGTGGTGACGATGCTGATGACGAGGGATCCGAGCATGGCGGGCCAGAGGCCGGTCACGATGAAGCCTTTTACCAGGTAGGCCACCAGCTCCAGCAACACGGCGTTGATGATGACCATAAACAGGCCGAACGTGAGCAGGATGAGCGGGAGCGACATGACGTAGAGGATCGGCCGCACGAGCGCGTTCAGGATCGTCAAAACCAAGACCGCCGCCAGGCCGGCGGACCAGGACTGGACCTCGATGCCGGGCACGATGCTGATCGCCAGAAACACCGCAATGCCCGTCACGAGAATTCGGGTGAGCCATCCGGTCATGGGGTCCTCTGCATCATCACCCGTGGCACGGCCCACGGCGCCGTCTGTTCTACTTGGCCGGCTTGGCGGGAGCCGGCTTGTTGGAGAACAGCACCTCGGTGGCGACCAGGCGTTCTCCTTCCTTTGTGGTTTCCACCACGACCCGATCGCCGATTTTCGGAAGCGGCCCGCTGGTGCTGGCTCCGCGCGGTCGGAATTGGGTCTTCTCGTTCAACAGGATCGAGAGTTTCTCGCCCTTTTGCGTGGTGACGTCGAGTTGCGTGCCGGTGATGCCGGTGACAGTCCCCAGCACATGTTGGCCGGGGCCGTGGGCGGCGAGGTTCGGGACATGGGCGGCGAGCAGAAACGCCATCAATGCCAACAGACGAAGTGTGATCACGGCATGCTCCTTCGGTCGTGTTAATGACTATGCGACGGCTGGCTTGCCGGCTCCTGGCCCTGGAGGAACTGTTCAAACTCCGCTTCTTCCTCGATTTGGTGCTTGCTCTTGGGGTTGAGCTGCTTCATCTCGTCCAGTTCCTCCGGGGTGATCTGAGGCAGGTGGCGGATGAAGTGCACGAGCTTCCAACTGTCCAGATCGTTCCGGGGATCGCCTTCGCCCCAACCAGGCATGGCCGTGAACCGCACGCCGTAATGGATGGTGTAGAAGAGGATGCCGTCCGACAGGTCCTGCGTGTCCGGCAGGCGAAGGTCCGGCGCGGGCGGGTAGACGTTCTTCCCAATCTTCGTCTGGCCGCTGCCGTCGTTGGCATGGCAGCTCGCGCAATGGTCGGCGAAATGCGCCCGCCCCTCTCCCAGCGCGACGGGCGACAGCGGCACGGGATTCTGCGCCTCCCGCCATTCCTTGGGGATGGCCCAGTAGCGGGCGGTGCGCGCCGCCCAGATTTCGATCGCGCTGGGCTGCCCCTTCGCGCTGAATCCGCTGGAGAAGTGGTCGTAGGCCATCCAGCCCGCGCCGGCCAGTCCCACGGCCAACACGATCAACAGGAGATACCAGAGCGTCTTGAGGGGATTCAGAATAAAACCTGGCATACGCATCGAGCATGTTCCGCGCGCGGCACCGACCAAACCTGTTCAGTATAACGGGACTTGAGGGGGATCGCCACTCTCCGCTCGCCGTAACACGGCGCGTCCGCCGTCACGTCGCCGTTTGCTTGTGAGGAACGCGCACCTCCAGCCGGCCGAACAGGCGGAGCAGGGCCAAGGTCGTGACGGGAATATAAAGCAACAGCCCCACCAACCCCAAGAGCGTTTCGCCGATCCAGAACGTCACGCTCAGATTAAACAAGAGCACGCCATAGTACAAGCCGCAACCCAACAAGACATCAACCGTCGTCGAGGCCGATGGAGCCGCCTCGCGATCATCCGGCAAGTGGCGGTCGATCACGCGATAGATGCCGAGCGCGATGATGCCCACGAAAGCCCAGCCGAAAAAGTTGGCGAGCGGAATCCCGAAATAGACGCCGGCTTCCGGATAGAAATAAATCTTGCCGAGAAACCACCGGTCTCCCCGCAGCGCCACCGGGTCGATGACCACGTCGATCAAGGCGAACAGGAGGCTGGCGAGCCCGAGCACCGGCCAGGAGCGGCGGACGGTGGCATCGGAGGTCAAAGCCGGGAGGAGGGGCAGTCGTTTCGAACGGGCATCGTCCTGCGGTGACCGAGCCGGCAGCACAAACCAGAGGGCCAGGCAATAGCTGGCGAACAGCAAAAACGTAAACGAGAGCGAGTCCATGAACGGCACGTCCCACAGGTACAACTCCCGGCCCACGGTCGAACCGGTGTAAAAGTACCATCCGAACGGGATGCCCGTCCTCGTGGACGACAGCTCGCACAACAGGGCAGTGAGCCAGGTGTTGACGAAGAAAAACCAGGTGCGCGGCCATCCGAGCAGGCGGGAGGCCGTGAACAGAAACGCCGCCAGGAATAGAAAGACGTAAGGACGGAGCAGGACGGTCTTGCCAAGGAGAATGAGCGTGTCCACGATGTCGATGCCAGCGTTATTTCGTCAATCGTCATTCGTCAATCGCAGAGAACCTTCGGGTCCTTCTGTGCCTGACACGACTGACGCTTGGCGGTTGACGACTGACGTTCCTGCTTACGCATATCCATGGTCGCGGAACCAGCGCACGGCCTTCTCCAGCGCGATCTCGACCGGGGGCTGCGGGAGGCCGAGTTCTCGCACGGCCTTGGAACAATCATAATGCATTGTGTACCTGGCCATCTTCACCCCCTCCAGCGGAATGCGTGGTGGCCGATGGATGACGTAATCGGCCAGCCAGCGATTCAGATGGGCCAAGGGAAGAATCAATCCACGCGGGAGCTTCACGCGCGGCATGGGCACGCCGGTGAGCCGGCTGAGGATTGCGAAGATCTCCTTCAGGGTCAAGTTCTTGTTCCCCAGGATATAGCGTTCGCCGATCCGGCCTCGTTCCATCGCGGCCAGGTGGCCGGCCGCCACGTCGTCCACGTCGATCAGGTTCATGCCGGTTTCGATATAGGCGAACATGCGGCCCTTCATGAAATCGACGATCATCTGTCCGGTGGGCGTGGGCTTCACATCCCCCGCGCCGACCGGCGCGCTGGGGTTGACGATCACGACGGGGAACCCGGCCCGCGCGAATTTCAGCACCTCCTGTTCGGCAAGATATTTTGATCGCTTGTAGTCCCCGGCCATCTGCGACAGGGAGACCGGGGTCTCTTCCGTGCCAACGCCGCTGTCGGGCGGCAGGCCGATCGCGCCGATCGTGCTCGTATAGACCATCCGCTCGATCCCGGCTTCGCGGGCCGCTTCCATGAGGTTGACGGTCCCCTGCACGTTGATGTCGTAAAACACGGACGGCTCTTTCGCCCACAGGGCGTAATGGGCGGCGACATGGTAGACCTGCCGGCAGCCGGTCAGGGCCTGGCGCAACGACGAACGGTCGCGCAGATCGCCGATCGCGCGCGAAACCGGAAGCCCCTGGAGGTTGCGTAAATCGCTGTCGGGCCGGGCGAGGACGCGCACGTCCCGGTTGGCGGCAGCCAGGGCTCGGACGACAGCCGCTCCGACAAAGCCGGTGGCGCCTGTGACCAGCGTAGTCATGGAAAGTACAGAGTGCTGAGGGCTGAGGGCTGAGTCGGAAAATTAGGAGTCGTGAAACGGACAGGCGGACCGTAGCGGTCCACAAAAAGAAGGGCGGTGGTCAGCAGCGTCGTTTTCAACTCAGCACCCAGCACTGAGCACTCAGCACTAATTCTTGCGGGCGACGATGTACCGGGCGAGGTCCCGCAGTGGGTCGGCCGTCTCGCCGAACGAGGTCAGATGGTGGATGGCTCGCTCGACGCACTCGTCCGCAAGCTTCCGCGCGCCGTCCACGCCATAGAACGTCGGGTACGTTTTCTTTCCTCGCTGTGCATCCGCGTTCGGGCTTTTGCCGAGTTCCTCCTTGGTGCCGGTCACGTCCAACACGTCGTCGGCGATCTGAAACGCAAGCCCGATCTGTTCGGCATAGGATGTCAGGTCGGCCAGTTGGCCGGCCGACGCGCCGGCGGCAATCGCGCCCATCCGCACGGCGGCGCGGATCAACATCCCGGTCTTGTGCCGGTGAATGGTTTGCAAGGTCGGCAGGTCGATGTCCTGGTTTTCGGCTTGGATATCCAGGACCTGTCCGCCGACCATGCCGAGGTGCCCGGACCCGACGGCCAGCTCGTAGATCAATTGGACCCGGCGGGAACTCTCCAACCCATCTCCGTAAGCCGGCGCGCTACAGAGTTCAAACGCCAAGGTCAGGAGCGCGTCGCCGGCGAGGATCGCCATGGCCTCGCCGAACACCTTATGGTTGGTCGGCTTGCCTCTCCGGAAATCATCGTTGTCCATGGAGGGCAGGTCGTCGTGGATCAAGGAATAGGTATGGATGAGCTCCAATGACGCGGCAATCGGGAGGATGGCGGGCGCGCGATAGCCGAGCGACTCGGCGGCGGCCAGAGTCAGGATCGGACGAATCCGTTTTCCGCCGGCGAACAGGCTGTATCGCATGCTTTCATGCAAGGTGATCGGTTGCGTCTGTGCAGATGGGTGGACCGACTCCAGAAAGCGATCGACGAGGTCTCGCTGCTGTTCGAGATAGCGACGGATGTCCATTGAGCGAATTGATCGATGGATGGCGACCGCCCGATGCCGTCTGTCTACGGTGGGCTGGTTCCGAACCGGGGTTGATTGCTCAGAGCGGTCTCTTCATGGCGGTCTGCCGAGAACCAACCGGTTGGTTCTCGGGAAATCCGCCGTCCGTGCCCCTTTCGCCCGCAACGCGCGCGAGGGTAACAGGGAGCGGCGCACCTGTCAAACGAGATCAACAGGCGGCGAGTCCGATCATGCTTCATTTCTCGCTCGTTGATCCCGCGGCACTTGTCATTCAAAAGTGTGGTTGGCTATACTGCGCCCCATGAGCATTCGCATGGCCGGCGGCGACTGGGAACCGCTCTTGTTGAGCATCGAACCGCGCCGCTGCAAAATTTGCCAGCAGGGTCTGTATCGCGACCAAACGCTGTTCCGCGGCGGCTGGTCCCGCTGCACGGTCTGCGACGAATTCGTCCACTACAGTTGTCTCGCCAGCGGGAGATTCAAGTTCCTGAAGCGGCGGCCCCGCGTCTGCAAACGTTGCGCCTCATCCGAACCCTCTTCCACGCCCAAGCCGGGCGACCAGGCCGCGTGAGCCTTTCCTTTCCGATGTCGCCTGACGCGCCGGGCGGATCGTCTGCATGGCCGGAGCGGTTTGCCACGGTCGTGCGGCTGGCGCTGGCGCCCCTCATCTGTTGCTGGAGCGGCCTGTTTACCGCCGATTTTGTCTTGAGCGGCTATTACACGTGGCCCCGAACAAGCCGCGTGTTTGTGTTGACGATCACGTTGATCATCCTGGCGTATGAATTCGTGTATCGGGAGCAGCGGTCCCGCGACGTTCCCGGGTCCGAAGTCCAGGCGCGCAAGGCGGTGCTGTACTCCTGCGTGATCCCCTATGTCGTCGGGGTCGGCCTGCTGTTGTTGCTGGTCGCCGTCCGATTCTAGCTCGGCAGTCTGTGCCGTGCCTGTGCCGATCGACTCGCCATGGCACCCATCTATCAGAGCGGGGCGTTCATTCAGCAATGTTTCGCCGTGCATCCGCTCTGCCTCAACGTCAAACGGTTCGAGGGCGGCGAGCGCCTGTTGTTCGGCTGCACCTCCTGCCACCTCACGCATCGTGTCAGCCTGCGGTCGGTCCTGGCGCGGATGTCCGCCGTGCCCACGGAGTCGGGTGAGCCGCCGGCGGAAGGGAGCGGCAGGCCGGCGGCGGCGCTGCTTGCGGACTGTGCGGCGCAACATGCGCCGTCACTGTCGGTCCGCCTGTTGGACGTGATGGAAGATCTGGTGGGCCTGCGGTGCAGTGAATGCCGCCGCGTCTACGAGTTACGGGTCCACACCTTCGAAACGCATCAACGGTAAGCGGCAGGACGCCGGCCGGATGAAGGCGCGGGATGGAGGCCGGATCGCCCGGGCGCGGCCTCGGGGGCCTGCCGGGCCCTGTCGCAAAATGGTGAACCGATGCAGGAACCCCTCGGCTTCGACCAAGCCGAAGTCGGGCTGTTGGCGGATCGGGCGTTTTTCACGGCCAAGGAACGGATCAGCCGGAAGATCCGCGCGACGCTGGAGCAGCTCCATGCGCTGCTTCGGGACGAGCTTGCGTCGGCTCGACTGCTCTCGCCTCCCGGGTTCGATCCGGCCAAGTCCCAGTTCGTGAAGGGAGAGCACCTGGAAACCTGCCCCTATCAGTATCTCGACTACCCCAAGCACTTTGCCGGCGACGAGACCTTCACGTTTCGGACGCTGGTGTGGTGGGGACACCATGTCGCGTTCGCCTGGCTGCTCGGCGGGCAGATGCTGCCCTCGTTCAAGAAGCGCCTCATCGACCGGTATCAGGAATTGGCCGGGCGGGATCTCGAACTGTCGCTCGCGCCGACGCTCTGGGAATGGAAGCGCGGCGAGGGCTATACGATGCCGCTTCTGTCCGCGAGCAGGGCTCAGGCCGCGGCGGTGTTGGAGCGGCGCCCCGCGATCAAGATCGCCCGATTCGTCCCGTTGGACGATCCAGCGATCCGGGAAGGCCGCGTGGCGGAAACGGGCCGCGAGGCGTTCCGGCGCCTCCTGCCGCTCGTCCGCGAATGACCCGGTAGGGGCGTGTGCCGTACCGATTTGTCTCGCTCCGCGAACTCCGCTAGACTACGCGCCGTTCTTCGATCGCGCGAAATCTTTCACGGCAATCGTGTCAGGAGGCTAGCGGTTCAACCGAAGGGTGGTATGGAGGATGGTATGACTGGAGAGGCGGGACGCCGTGCGGGGCTGTGGGTCTTGGTCGTGAGCATCTTCTGCTTGGGCGGATGCGCCGGCAAGGGGGAAGTGATCAATTTGGACTTGACCGTCAAGCCGATGGCGCAGGAAGTGGCGCCGGATGAAACGGTCAAGATCGTCGTGGAGCCGTTGCAGGATCAGCGTCCGGATCAAACGCGCCTGGGCATCCGCACGCATCTGACCGGAGGCGCCACGTATTTCAACGTGCCGGGGGGCAAGACCAGCGAAGCGGTGGCGCGGACCTTGGCCGACTATCTGCGCTATAAGGGCTGGCAGGTTGGATTCCAAACGGCGGGGCTGACCCCGGCGGAGGGGAAGACCGACATTCTTGTCAGCGGGACCATCCGGGAGTTGTGGGCGACGGCCAAGAGCCGCTTCCTCTCGACCAAGATGGAGGTCAAGAGCAGCATCGTCGTGCGGGCGCAGAACAATGTGGACGGCAGCGTGGCGAGCATTACGCTCGACGGGGCCGCCTCGGATACCGTGTGGTTCTTCACCCAGACCAAATTGCAGGATCTCGTGAACTCCGTGCTGAAAGACAGCTATCACAAACTGATGATGGACACGCGCATCGAGAACCGCGCGTGGCGTCTCCGGGAGTAGCGCGCGAGGCCGTGCGTCGCGGCGCCCGCGGAAGGCAAGGGAACCATGCGCGAGCGACGATGGGAATCGGCGGCCGGACTGGTGTTCGAGGACATCCTTCACCTCGGCGATCGGCTGGCGAAGCTGGGTTTGAAGCCGGCGGTGCCGGCCAAGGACATCATCGGCTATATCGAAGAGTGGACCGTCGAGGGGCCCGACGATTTCGATAAGCTCGATCCTTGGGCGACCGAGGATGTCACGCTCGTGCATGTCCGGGACCACTGGCAGGGGGATTTTTTCCTCCTTGCCGGGGGCTACCACACGGTGTATCAGCGGCACCAGGCTGTCGGGACCTATTGTTCCATCAGCCATCCCTGGCGGACGGCCGAGGTGCTGACCCGCCACGACCAGCGGGGGATGCTCTGGTTGGGTTTCCGCCACGCCCATTCCTTCATCAGGGTCCGGCTGAAGACCACCGAGGTGATCACGCCGGGCGAAAGCCGCGCTGATCACGAGCGGGCGCTGTGGCTGGACGAACGGCAGCGCGCCTTCCAGGCGGCGATCCAGATCCTCGATCTTCCGATCGACGCGGTGCGGGACAAGGACATGGTCGCGTTGCAACCGATCGACGCGACCGTGCCGTTCTTTTGCTCCTGGCCGGACGCGTTCGGTCCCTGCCAATTCGAATACAATTCCTCCGACCCCTTTGAGTTCCTCGTGCCGGCCAGCAAGCTGGCCGCCACCTGCGGCAGCGAACTGGTCACGGTCCGAAACTACCTCACGGGCTTTTCCGAAGAGGCCCTCGCGGAGTTTGCGGATGTGGCGCCGGGCGCCCGGGCCTGTTACCGCTGTTCCGTCCATTGCCCGTTGGATGAAGTCCCGGAGATTCTGGAAGCCATCCAGCCGGACGGGCGCCTCTATGCGACGCTGTGCGAGTTTCAGACGCAGGAGCTGTTGCCCGCCGGGGACGATGCCTCGGCGATCGTGGGATTGGTCGGCTGCCGCGGGACTTATCAGGTCGAAGTTCGGCTCAACCGGGCGCCGCTCCCCGAATCGCAGATGCCGGCCTGGATCGAGCGGTTGATCGGCCTGCCGGTGACCTATGCGCCGCTCCCGCCCTTTCCGTGACAGGATGCCTCAAAAATGTTTTCCGCTTTGTCAGGGCACCCCGTTACCGTATTTTTGGGATGCAACGGGCTTACTCCAGTCGGCTCAACCCTGAAACGGCGATCCAAAGAGATCACGAGAGAACCAATGGGATCACGAGAAAACAAGGCCAGTATTGGAAGATGGTCGGGGGAATGGGTCATCACGGCGGGACTATATCTCATAGAAGTGTTCGTGGTGATCTTGGTGATGAGTTTGTACCGTGCAGAAGGCAAGTCAAGCCTGTTCCTATTCCTCGTGTCCCGTCCCGGTCTCGTCAGCCTGATGCTGGCGTTCGTGATCGGAGCGTTGATCATCCTGGTGATTCGACAATGTCGGCACGCAGCCCGAGCAGGATCGAGGAAATGGATCCTCGCGATCGCGATGAATGTCGTAGTGGTCGTCACGGTTCTTCTGGTCTCGGAGGTCAGCCTCCGAATCCTAGCCGTGCCGAATAATCTTGGAGAGAATCTCGGCGGAAAACTGCTCTATCCAAAACAGTGGGCGCGATTCAAAGAAACCTACTCTGCCTTACTGCAGAAGGCCAAAACTCAACCGACCTTTGAGGTGTTCGATGAGATACTGGGCTTTACCGTGGGCCCGAATCGTCGCAGTGAGGATGGGTTGTATTTTAGCAGTATGGAGGGGCTTCGAAGTGCTCGGGTTGGCGAGTCGTTTCAGGGGGGGGCCAACTGTCGTATCGCCCTGGTGGGAGACTCCTACACTTTCGGCGAGATTGTCCGGTATGAAGACACGTGGGCCTACCTGATGCAACGGAGGCTAGGTTCCAGCTGTCAAGTCTTGAACTTCGGAGTTGGAGGGTACGGCGTGGATCAAATGTACCTTCGATACTTGAAGGATGTCCATGCCTGGCATCCTGATCTGGTCATCCTTGCCTTTATTAATCATGACGTGACCCGTACGATGGCTATCTACAGTTTCCTCACGTTTCCGGACGGGGGGATGCCGTTCGCGAAGCCTCGGTTTGTCCTCCAGAACGGAGAGTTGGAGGTGCTGAATCGGCCGCTGCCAAACCTTCGCCAAATGCTGGCCAAGTCCTCAATTCGAGACCTTCCGTTCATCGAATATGACGTGAGTTACAGGGAAACAGAGTGGGACCGCCCCAATTGGAGATACTTCTATCACTCCTATCTCTTCAGGCTCCTGATCTCGCTCTACCCCCTCCATGAACCGGAAAGGCCCCAGGTTACTGACCGCGAATCGGCCCGGATTAATCGGAAGATCTTTGAGGAGTTCGTGAAAGTGGTGACCAAGGATGGTGCGGTTCCAGTGATTGTCTATCTTCCGACTGAGGAAGAGGTCCCTGTTCCCTGGTGGGAGCCGATCGGGCTCAAGATTCTGAGAGAGGCCGGTCTTCCCCATCATGACCTGCGCAAGTGTGTCGAAGAGGCCCATGTATCCGAGCTGTTCAATCCGGCAGAGATCGGAGGGCATTATTCACCTCGGGGCAATCAGGTGATCAACGACTGCCTTTTTCAGAAGGTACAGCCGCTGAGCGCCCTGAAGTCTTCGAGGCAATGACCTGTCCATTGATACGGAGCCGTGCTGATGTGAACAGACACGTATCTGCGGGGCGCGCGCCTCGCACCATCGAGGCGCCATCTTCGCAATGACGGCCAGCGCCAATCTCACTACAAGAACCTGATCGCCGCCGGCGTCATGGCTGCGTGCCTGCCTCGTATGCTCCGCAATGGGGTCGCAGATTCTATCCGTTGGCCTCCCTGTGCTATGCGGTTGCTGCACGCCGAATCGCTCCAGATCGGCGATGTCATGGAGTCCCTGCCGGCTTAGGGGACAGGCGCCGGCCCGGGAGCGTATTTCCAGAACCGGCTGGACTTCATCCCGGTTATCCGTACCATACAGCCAAGTATGGTCGCCCGACTCCGTGCCACGTTTTCCAATCCTCTTCTCCCGCCGCTGTTCTTCTTCGCCGGGGTGGGCTATGACACGCTCACCCTCACCCGCATCGACCGCCTCCAGGACAATCTTCTCCTGCTCCTCTATCTGGTCCTCCTCGGCGTCCTGATCATCCTGACCGGGCGGGAGGAATTCCGGACCGGAGAACAGGAGTTCTGGGAATCACAGCCGGGATGGATCCGCTGGCTCGGCCGCGCACAGCCCTATTATCCGATGGCCACGCAGTTTCTCTTCGGCGGCCTCTTCAGCGCCTACGCAATCTTCTATTTCCGGAGCGCGTCGCTCACCTCGAGCGCGATCTTCCTGTTCCTGTTGGTCGGGCTCCTCGTCGCGAACGAATTCCTGAAAGACCGGCTGACCAACCTGAGCCTGCTGGTCACACTCTATGCGCTGGTCTGCTTCAGCTTTTTCACCTTCTTCCTTCCGGTGGTGACGGGATGGATGAACCGGGCGGTCTTTCTGGCGGGAGCCGGGCTAAGCGCCGCGACGGTCTTTCGCGTGGTCCAGTTGATCGCCGAGGACAATCCCGCCTGGACGAGGCAACACACCGTCAACACCCTCGCCCCCGCGGGCGCCGTGATCGCGCTGCTCATCGGATTCTATTTCCTCAATTGGATCCCGCCGGTCCCGCTGGCGATGAAATTCGGGGGCATCTACCACGAGGTGCGGAGAGCGGGCGACCGGTTCGAATTGACCTTTGAGAAGGGATGGTTTGAGCTCCTGAAGCGCTCGGACACGGACTTCCCCGCCGGCGAGCCGGTCTACTGCTTCACGGCCGTCTTTGCGCCGGTGAACTTGGACACGACCGTCTACCATCATTGGTATTATCGCGCCGGCCGCGGAAGGCCCTCTGTCCATGCCGATCGCATTCCGATCAGGATATCCGGAGGACGGGAAGGGGGCTACCGGGCCTACAGTTTCAAGCAAGGGTTGGATGCGGGAGAGTGGCGCGTAGACGTGGAAACGGAGGACGGGCGCGTGCTGGGGCGGGTGACCATTCGCGTCGAGGCCCGGCCGACGGATCTCTCGCGGTTGACCACGATCACCTATTGAATCGACCCTCGATGGGCGCTTCGCGCGGTCTGCATTCTTGACGAACCACTGATCGGTCTGCCACAACAAGGGGGGCTTCCCCCTTGCCGTGCAGGCCGGTAGCCCGCATTATTCATGACGGTTCGCCGCGTTACACCTGTTGCATCGCGAAGAGCAACGGGTACCCGGCAGTCGCCAAGCGTTGGACCCATTGCATGGAAAAGCGCAATGGGTACCCCCAAGCACAGCCGCGAAGGACCAAGGCGTACTTGAAACAGTACGTCGAGGGACTAAGCGGCGAGCACGACCGCCATACCAAGCTTCGCTTGAGCCGCCGCGTTCGATCACATCGCGGCGGAGAGGCATTTTGCCTTCGACTTCTCATGTTGGCTCTGTCGCAGCGGCGAATGCGCGATTGCAGCAGAAGCGTTCAGGAATAATGCGGGGGAGGAACAGGATTGCGCGATGTCCGAGGACACCTCTCCAATCCTTTCAGCGACCGGTAAGCCGTCCGTCGATCTTGCCGCCCCGGCTTTGTATCTCAACCGGGAGCTGAGCTGGCTCGAATTCAACAGTCGCGTGCTGGAAGAAGCGGAACGGGTCGAGCATCCGCTGCTGGAACGAGCGAAGTTTCTCGCGATCTATTTCAACAACCTCGACGAATTTTTCATGATCCGGGTATCGGGCCTGCGGGAGCAGCTCTCGGGGGGCGTGCTCGACACCCCTCCCGACGGGATGACCCCGGCCGATCAACTGGCGGCCATCGGCCGGGTATTGCAGCATCAACTGGGCCGCGTGGTCCAGACCTGGGAGAGAGACCTCCGGCCGGCCCTCAGCCAAGCCGGCATCCAGCTCCTCGAGTTCAACGAGCTATCCCAGCACCAGCGGCTGGCGCTGCGCGAGTATTTCACCAAGGAAATCTTTCCGACGCTCACCCCGCTGGCCTTCGATCCTGCCCATCCCTTTCCCCATATCTCCAACCTGAGCCTCAATTTGGCTGTGGTGGCGCGCGATCCCGAAAAGGGCACCTGCTTCGCCAGGATCAAGGTGCCGGACCTGTTCCCTCGCTTGGTCCCCGTTCCGGTCGCGGAGGAGGCGGCGGTCGATCAGGGCGCGGCGCAGTTCGTCTGGCTGGAGGATCTCATCGCAGCCAACCTGGATCTGCTCTTTCACGGGCTGGCGATTCAGGCCTGGTATCCCTTTCGTGTAACCAGGGATGCAGACTTGGACCTGGAAGAAGATGAGGCGGCTGACCTGCTGGCGACAATCGAGGAACAGGTGGATCTGCGCCATTTCGGCTCGGTCGTGCGGCTGGAGATCGCCGGGCAGACCCCGGATTCGATTCGAGACCTGTTGGTCCGCAACCTGCAGTTGGCTCCTTATCAGGTCCAGACCTACGAGTTCCGGCTCGGCCTGGCTCAGCTCATGGAACTGACCAAGGTCGACCGCCCGGATTTGAAGTTCCCGCCGTTTCAACCGGCCTCGGCGGACTTCTTTGGAAAACGGGACGTGTTTCAGATCATCCGGCGGCGCGATCTGCTGCTGTATCACCCCTACCAGAGTTTCCTGCCGATTGTGGAGTTCGTGCGACAGGCGGCGGCCGATCCGCGGGTGCTGGCGATCAAGCAAACCCTCTACCGGGTCGGCGTCAATTCGCCGATCGTCGAGGCCCTGGTGGAGGCCAGACAGAACGGAAAGCAGGTGGCGGTGCTGCTGGAATTAAAGGCGCGCTTCGACGAAGAGAACAACATCGAGTGGGCGAGGCGGCTTGAAGACGAGGGGGTGCATGTGGTGTACGGAGTGCTCGGGCTGAAAACGCATGCGAAGCTCTGCATGGTCGTCCGGCGGGATGCCGATCGCATCCGGCGGTACCTGCATCTGGGAACCGGCAACTACAACCCTGCGACGAGCCGGATCTATACCGATTTCAGCTTTCTCACCTGCGATCACGAGATGGGCGAGGATGCGACGGACCTCTTCAACGCGCTGACCGGCTACTCCCGCAAGGCCGCCTATCACAAGCTGTTGGTCGCCCCTTATGGCCTGCGCGGAGAGATTCTGGCCCGCATCGATCGGGAGATCCTGCGGCACAAGCGGCACGGCGACGGCTATCTGGCCTTCAAGATGAACGCGCTGGTCGATCCGGCCTGCATTCGCAAACTCTATGAGGCGTCGCAAGCGGGGGTGACGATCGACCTGCTGGTGCGCGGCATCTGCTGCCTGCGGCCCGGCCTGTCGGGGGTCAGCGGGACGATCAGGGTCCGTTCGATCGTCGGCCGGTTTCTGGAACATTCGCGGTTGTTCTATTTCCGCCATGGGGGCGAGGACGAACTGTTCCTCGGCAGCGCGGACCTCATGCCCAGAAACCTGGATCGGCGGGTCGAGGTCCTGTTCCCGATTCGCGACCGCCGCATGCGGGAGGATATCCTGCATCAGATTTTCGAGGTCAATTGGCGGGATACGGCGAACGCGCGGGAATTAAGACCGGACGGGACCTATGTCCGGTTGGGCCAGGCTCCGGGCGAAGCCCCGTTCAATTCGCAGGAATCGTTGCTCCAGACGGCGAGAGACGGGTTGCTGCTTGCCGCTCACCGGTGAGACGGTGAGCCCCTGCCAAGGTACGGTCCAGACACGGCCGTGGGCGCTTCGTTCTGAAGGGCTGAGTGTCAGATCGACGACTCCGGCCAGGCGCGCCGGATCTTCGCCAAGATCTGCGCCGCGTCGTCCTGGCGCAGGTAGTCCTTTCTCACGGCCCGCTCGATCAACGCGACCGCCTGTCTCGCATGTTGGCCCGCCGCCTTATGGTCCGCTCGGCGCGTCGCTGTTGAGGCGTGATCAAGCAGCAGAGTGATGTCATGGCAAAACTGGTTGAGGAATAGGGTTCTATCCGCAGAAGGCATGCACCAGCCAGATCCTTCGTTTGGATTCGTCATGCCACCGCTTCGTTTCTAGGCCGCGCATAAGCAACTTCGCGAGTGGCCGTACTCCACACTTGTAGCGCAGCCAAACTGACTGACCTCTTGTCGATGGTCGTCGCTAGCCTGTTTAAAATGCCTGATTAGCCGGTCCGCATTTCTGCGGAAGTCCATCCCATCATCACTCCCAACAATCTTGTGCGGACCGAAGGCGCTATGGGCCCCTGCCGGACCATGGATGATGCTGATCCTTATGGACGTATTTCAAGGAGCGCAGTGCGCCCTTCGTCAAGTGTAAGGTCAAAAGGCTAGAACTTACCTGTACAGAAGGGCGTTTGAGTATTCATGACGCCCATGACCATACATTGTCAGCAGACGGCGAGACTCGCCAATAGGGAGTGGTTAGCGGCATAAATGGTCCTATTTTGAGAACACGTTGCTCTTGTGCTTCTCCTTGTGCTTCTCGTGGACGGAGTCGATTTACAAGCGGGCGCTCTGAGGTGCACCCGCACGAAAGAGGTATTTACGCATTAGGGCCGTAGCTCTATAAGTACTACCCCTGCCATTTGGCTGGGAGCGCATGATTGGCCACATTCCAGGAGGTGGCGATGGCATGTCTAGCTGTTCCATCTCGCAGTGCGGTACAGCTCGTCACGTTCATGATGTGTGTGTCGGGCGTCTGCCTCTCCGCCTCCTGTGACGCGACGAGCCGAGACCCTATCACGATGAGTACCTCGGGAAACTCGCCCAGATCTTCGGCGCCGCGGTTCGTCCCGCAGGAAGTATTGGTGAAATTCAAGGTTGGGATCTCGCAAGAACAGATTGCGTTCCTGCTGAAAGACAATCACCTGGAAATGATCGCCGAGATCCAAAAAGGACGCCTCTTTCACGTCAGGATCTTGGACGACCGGTCGGTGGAATCTACGATCAAGCAGCTCACTTCATACCAGGAGGTCGAGTATGCGGAGCCCAATTATCTCCATGAAATGCAGAAGTAAGCTGCCGGAGAGCCCAGCAAAGCATTGGTGGGTCGTGCTGGGGCTGGCTAGTATTCTGGCGTTGTTATTCGGGCTTATTCTGGGGGGTGAGGTGATCCAGGCGGGGCAGAAGAAACCTTTGGATGGGATGACGGCCTTATCAGGCGAAGCACACCAACCGGCGAAATTTGTGCCCGGAGAAGTGCTTGTTAAGTTCCGGGACGAGGCGTCCTCGTCGGCTATCAAGTCCTTGAATATGGATGTGGGTGCCCAAGAAGTCAGCGTGCTATCGGTGAATGCCGGGGTAATTCACCAGTACAAATTGGAAGGAGCCCTGTCAGTTGAGGAAGCTGTCTCGAAGTACCGAAGTCATCCCGCTGTCGAATATGCCGAACCAAACTATCTGCATTGGTTGAAGGCGATGCCCAACGACGCTCAGTTCGGCACGTTATGGGGCCTTCACAACACCGGTCAAGATGTGAATGGAACAGCCGGAACGGCAGATGCGGACATCGACGCGCCGGAAGCCTGGGATATCAACACGGGAAGCCCGAATGTGACTGTCGCCGTCATCGATTCGGGTATTGCTTATGATCATCCAGACCTCGGTCCGAATATCTGGACAAACCCAGGAGAAATCCCTGGGAATGGAGTCGATGACGATGGAAATGGGCTGGTGGACGACGTTAGGGGCTGGGACTTCTCTATGAACGACAGCGACCCGATGGACCCTGTTGACTTCAATAATCCTGATGGGAACCCAGGGCATGGTACTCATGTCGCGGGAACCATCGCGGGAGCAGGGAACAATGGAACCGGAGTGACGGGGGTCATGTGGACCGCGAGATTGATGGCCTTGAAAGCTGGGGGAGTGGGTGGTCTACCCACCTTCGCCATTGTGAGCGCGGTTCAGTACGCCGTCGCCAAAGGTGCGCGGGTGATCAATGCGAGTTACGGTGGACCTGATTGCAGTCTTGCTGAATATGATGCAGTTAGTGCCGCGAATGCTGCAGGGGTGCTCTTTGTTGCAGCGGCAGGCAATGACGGAGAGGACAATGACAGCGTCCCCAGCTTCCCCGCAAATTTCAGCGCTCCCTCCGTGTGTGGCGGGCAGCAGAAGGCCGCCCTGGCAAACGTGATCGCCGTAGCGGCTACGGACCAGAATGATCAATTGGCGAGCTTTTCTAATTTCGGGTCCACCACGGTCCAGGTGGCAGCGCCGGGAGTCAGAATCAACAGCACGAAGCCCACGTCAAACGTTACGAACGTGCTCTTCCATAGCTTTGATTCCAACCCAACCGCGCTCGGCTATACCTCTGGGGGAACCAATAATACCTGGGGCTTCACGAGTGCTGCCTCGTTCAGCTCCCCAAACAGCTTGGCAGACAGTCCTGCGGGCAACTATCTAAACAACACCAATTCGTTCGTCATCGGGCCTGTGTTCAGCACCGCGGGACAGCGAGGGTGTCGGTTTGATAGCCGTGTCCGCCTACAAACGGAGCCGGACCTTGACGGTGTTCTAGTGGAGACGTCTCGAAACAGCGGAACGACCTGGCAGACCATCAATGCAGTATCGGGAAGTACCAATGCCCAATTTGTTGGATTCACCTGGGGTGATATCGCGGATGGTGTGGTCAGTTCACGATTTCGCCTTCGATTCGTCTCGGATGAGAGCGTCGTCTTTGACGGCGTGTATGTGGACAATGTCCGCATCGCCTGTGTTGCAGGAGCGCCTTCCGGTTCAACGGACTACCAGTTCCTACAGGGTACTTCGATGGCCACCCCGCACGTGGCAGGACTGGCCGGATTGTTACTCTCGGCCAACCCGAATTTGACCGTGACGCAACTGAAGAATGCGATCCTCAACACAGTGGATCGCAAGGCAGCACTGAGTGGAAAGGTCTCAACCGGTGGGCGGATCAACGCCCGTGCTGCCTTGGCCAGCGTTGTGGCAAATTTCACGGTCACGGTCAACAAGGTGGGCACCGGAACCGGCACGGTGACCTCGAATCCATCCGGAATCGATTGTGGCGTGACCTGCAATGGGCAGTTCCCCCAGGGTGGTACGGTGATACTTAGTGCGGCGCCCAGTCCCGGGTCTGTCTTCGCGGGGTGGAGCGGAAGTTGCGGCGGAGCTGGAGCATGTTCGCTCACGACGAACTCGACGGTAACCGCGACCTTTAATATCGCTCCGCCGCCGAGCGATGGCGGCGGGGGTGGTTGCGTGCTTATGCCAGGAGGGACCGGAGACGCCTTATTGCCAGCATTGTTGATCGCGGCCTTGGCAGCCTGGTTATGGAGAGCGAGGCGCACGAGAAACTGAACTGACCGGGGGCTCAAGAAGTGCTAGAGTGTGGGCTGTACCTCAACCCGAACGGTTGGGGTGCAGCCCGCTGTCTTTTGACAATCTGATGATTCATCCCTCTAGGCAGGCGTCTGCGTTACTAGGTCTTCACACCAACGCCACCTTCTACCGGGACTCTCTCTTCTGGTTATTCCTGGCCTTGGGTCCGGTCGTATGGACTCTCATGGCAGGATTCGTCCAGCTTCAACCTCTGCCTTGGTTCCAAGTATGGTCACCTGCCTTACTCTCGCTCGTCTTCTGGCAGCCTGTGATTGAGGAACTGCTGTTCCGTGGTGTCATCCAGGGTTGCTTGCTTCATACCGCGTGGGGACAGAAAAGGTTGGGATATTTGAGCCTCGCCAATCTGGTAACGTCCGTGGCGTTCTCATTGGCCCATATGGCGAGCCATTTACTGGTTTGGTCCATCCTCGTACTTGCTCCTTCTCTGGCCTTTGGTATTCTCCGAGAGCGCTATGACTCCGTGTATCCTCCAATAGCGCTGCATGTTTTCTATAATGTAGGCTATTTTCTTCTCGCCGGTGGCGGTGCGCTCCAGGGTTACTCCATGAAATAGTCCCTGTGTGGTCCCTCCGGTGGCCTGATTCTGCAGCGAATGAATCAAAGCATCGGGTGCGCGATAGTGGCCGCGGCCTGATTTTCTGGCTTGCATGTGGAGATCGAATGACAGGAAACTAAGCCGGATGCCGGTTCAGCCGTATGGCTAAACCAAGAATAGGAGCGGGTCTGTCGGACGAGGTCAACAATATGGCCGGAACGAATGAATCAAGCCGGGCGCTTCAACGGCTAGCTCCCTGTCCGAGCAGCCCCAACTGCGTCAGCACACTCAGCACGTCGGATCGCCACCGGATCGAGCCCTATCGCTACCGCGGCAGCCTCGATGAAGCCAGGCGCCGGCTGAAAGAGGTGATTGTCGCTCAACGAGGGGCGCGGATCGTCAAGGAAGACGAGATCTATCTGCACGTGGAATTTACGAGTCGGATCTTTCGTTTCGTGGACGACGTGGAGTTCCTGTTCGACGACGAAACGAAAACGATCCACTTCCGTTCGGCCTCCAGGACCGGCTACAGCGATTTCGGCGTGAACCGGAACCGGATGGAGGAGATCCGGCGGCTGCTCAACGGAAAGAGATAAGGGGGAATTGTATGCGGATGCTTCAGGCGACAGGGCTCTCGCTCCTGCTGGTGTTTCTCGTCGGTCTATCGGCCACGGCGCAGGCGGCGGATCGGGAGAAGCTTCTGTCAGACCCGGGGGTGTTCGGCACCTTCGCGGTCTTTGCGGTTGATGATGCCTGGTGGCGGCTGGACCGTGAGGCGCGGGCGAAGGTCGGCGAGGAGATCAAGGGGGTGCTCGACAAGCATGGCGAGCAGGTGGTCGCGGATCTGTATCTTTTGCGGGGCCTGTCCGACCGGGCCGATCTGATGCTGCGCCTGCACTCGACCGATCTTGCCCGCCATCAACACCTGGTGCTGGATTTCCTGGCCACGTCGCTCGGGCGGTATCTCCATAACGTCTACACATTTCACGGGATCACCAAGCCGGCGAACTATGTGCCCGGTTTCTCCGACGACCTCAAGGCGGCGATGAAGACGCCCCCCGATCCGGGACCGAAACCCTACGCAATCGTGGTGCCGATCAGAAAAGACGCGGATTGGTGGAACCAGCCGCAGGCGGCGCGATTGGAGATGATGCAGGAACATGCGCAGGTCACGACGCCATACCTCAAGACCGTGAAGCGGAAGCTCTACCATGCGAGCGGGCTCGACGATCTGGACTTCATCACCTATTTCGAGACGGCAAGGCTGGACGACTTTCACAATCTGATTCTGGCGCTGGAGCGGATCAAGGAGAACCGGCACAACCGGCGGTTCGGCCATCCGATCCTCCTGGGCACCGTTTGCACGGTCGGGGACCTCGCGGAGGTCTTTGCACGATAGGGAGCATGAGCCATGGTAGGCGGAGAGGAGACAGTTTCGATGTTGCCGGCGAAACCGGCGGAGACCACGTTCCCCGTTCATGAGCTGATTCGGAGACGGTGGAGTCCCCGCGCCTTTGCCGACCGTCCCGTGGAGCCAGAGAAAGTCGGCAGTCTTTTCGAAGCGGCGCGCTGGGCCGCCTCCTCGAACAACGAGCAGCCGTGGCGCTTTATCCTGGCGACCCGTGAGCACCCGGATGACCTTGCGCGGTTGCTGGGTTGTCTGAAGGAATCGAACCAGGCGTGGGCGAGACGGGCTCCCGTGCTCATGCTGTCGGTGGCGAGGCTGACCTTCTCGGATGACGGCGAGCCCAACCGGCATGCCCTCTATGACGTCGGACAGGCCGTGGCCGGCATGGCGATCCAAGCCACGGCGCTGGGTCTCGTGATCCATCAAATGGCGGGATTTTTCCCGGACAAGGCGAGGACCGAGTTCGGCATTCCCGACGGCTTCGAGCCGGTGACAGCCATCGCGATCGGCTATCAAGGGGACCCTGCGACGTTGCCGGACCGGCAGCGCCTGCGCGAGCTGGCGCCTCGCGAGCGCGAACCGCTCAGCCGGCTGGTCTTCGCCGGACGATGGGGCGAGCCGGCGGCGGTGGCGTCGGAGGCGGTGCCGATGGTACGGTGAGGAATCTTATGGAGTGTGTTGCATATGCAAACGTTTGTCGCAGAAGTGGATCGCATCACCAACCTCACGCATGACGTGCGGGAGATCGAGTTGCGGTTGCTGGAACCGACCGCCATCGACTTTCAGCCGGGTCAGTTCATCTCCTTTGATATCGCGGTCGAGGGCAAGCCCAGGCCGGTCACGAGGGCCTATTCGATCGCGTCTCCGCCCAGCCGGCCCGATCGCATCACCTTGGTGTTCAACCGTGTCGACCATGGCCCAGGGTCGACCTATCTGTTCTCGTTGAAGGGAGGAGATCGGGTGCATTTCAAGGGCCCGGCCGGCACCTTCCGCCTGAAGGACGACGGCACGCGCGACCTCTTGTTTGTCGCCACGGGCACGGGCATCGCGCCGCTGCGCGCGATGATCTGGACGAAGTTGGAGCAGGGGAGCCCCCGCGCCATCACGCTCTTCTGGGGATTGCGGAGCCAGCGGGATCTGTACTATCAGCAGGAGTTGGCCGATCTCTCCAAGACCTATAGCCACTTCCGGTTCGTGACGACCCTCTCCAAGCCCGAACCGGGCTGGACCGGATCGGTCGGGCGGGTCACCGGCCTCGTCACCGAGCAGATTCAGTCGGTGGCCAACCTGGCCGTATATCTCTGCGGCAACGGGGGCATGATCAAGGAGGTGACGGCGGCGCTGAACGCCAAGGGCCTATGCCCCATCTACCGCGAGAAGTGGTACGACGGGGAGCCGGATGCGGGTTAGTGCCCTGTTCCTGTCTGGGGAGGATGGCTTCCAGGTTCCGGTTGCGACCACGCGACGGTATGTTGGAAGACGCATTTCGGGCAGGTGTAGTGGAGGAACTTGCCGCCCGCGACCAGGCGCTTGCGCATCGGCACCTTGCACCAGGTGCAGAGCCGGTCGGGCAGCGAGGCGTCGGTGGAGGGGGAGGCTTGAGGCTGTTGCGTGGGGGCTTGCGACATGGGCTGTATTGTCCCTGAGCGTCCGGAAGTTTGTCAACGAAGCCGGTTCAACATCGCGCTGGACAGAGCGGCGGGTCTCGCGTAAAGTGCCGAGCCATTGTGCCGCAAACCATCCGGGATATTCTGAACCAACTCCCCGGCAAGCTCGATGCCGAGGCGGCGGAAGGCGTCACGGCCGTCTATCAATTTGATCTCAGCGACCCGGGCGGCGGCCGCTATTATCTGATGATTGACGACGGGACCTGTTCCGTGGCGGAAGGGAGCCACCCGGATCCGCACGTGACCTTGGCCATGAGCGGCGCCGATGCCCTGGGATTGTTGAACGGAAACTTATCCGGCCAGGCGATGGCCATGAGCGGCCGGCTGAGCGTCAGCGGCGACATCGGATTGGCCCTTCAATTGAAAGCCCTGTTCCCCTCCGTCAAGACATCGTGAGCCATCGGATATCCGCCGGTCTCCGGCCGTTGATTCACTGGATGTCCCCGGCCGGCGACGGCTGCGGAATCGGCTGTTGATCCGGCCGCCTGGCTGTTCCTCCGGCATCCGTTTCCTCTCCGGGCTCTTCCCGCATCCGGCGGGGGAACCGTTCTTCCAAGATCAAATAAAGCAGCGGAATCAAGAACAACGTCAGGACCGTCGAGACGCTGAGGCCGCCGATCACGGAACGGGCCAGCGGCGCGTTGGTTTCGCCGCCCGTGCCCCATACGAGCGCCATCGGCAGCAGCCCGAAGACCGTGGCGAGCGACGTCATCAGGATCGGCCGCAGCCTGGTGCGGGCGGCGCAGACCACGGCCTCGCGCAGGGCCGTCCCTCGCCGGCGGAGCACGTTCGTGTAGTCCACCAGCAGGACGCCGTTGGAAACCACGATCCCAAGCATCATGATCACGCCCATGAACGAAGTCGTGGAGATCGTGGTCTTGGTGAGGAACAGCATGAGGATCACGCCGGGAAACCCCATCGGCACCGAGAACATGATGATGAACGGGTCGATCAGCGATTTGAACTGCGCGGCCATGACCATGTACACGAGCAGGAGCGCCAGGATCGACGCGAACCACAGGCCCGCGAAGGTTTCGCGCTGCTGCTGAATCTGGCCCGCCAATCTCACGGTAAAGCCGGGCGGCAGTTGCAGCTCGACGAATTTCTCTTCCAAGGCCTGCGCGATGGCTCCCAGGTCCTGATGGATCGGGTTGGCGGTGATGTGGATGACCCGCTGGAAGTACTTGCGCTCGATCTTCACCGGGCCGGAGTTGAACCGGATCGAGGCAAGGTTCTTGAGCAGCACGGGTTCCCCTGCCTTGGTGGTCAGCAGCAGGTTCTCCAGATCGGCGAGGTCTGCGCGGAACCGCTCGTCCAGCCAGGCGCTGATGTAGTACTCGTTGCCGGTCTCCGGGTCGGTGAAGATGATCGGGTCCGTCTGGCCGTTGCCGTTCAAGGAATAGAGCACGGTATTGGCCACGTCGGCCTCGCTGATGCCGAGCAACGCCGCCTTTTCCCGATCCACGTCGATATCCAGTTCCGGGTAGTTCTCTTCCCGGCTGACTTCGATGTCCGCCAGCCACCGCCCGTCGCCGATCTCGTGCATGATCGACTCGACCTGCTTGATGACCTTTCGAGCCTTGTCGAATTCGTAGCCGTAGACCTCGACATCCACCGCCTTCTGCGAGCCGAAGCTGGTCACGCGTTTGACGATTCCGCCCGGGTCGAAGAACATCGCGACGCCGGGAAAGAGCTTCAGCACCTTCGGACGGACGTCGTTCATGATCTGGACCTGCGAGCGGGCGCGGCGGTCCGGCGGGACGAGATAGACCTGGATCAAGGAGGTATGGGGGCCGGTATTGGGGTTGAAGAGGGAGGCGCGCCCCTGTTGGAGGATGCCCGTGCTCGATACGATCGTCTCCAGTTCGCCGGGCCGGATCTGCTCGCGGAGGACCCGCTCGATTTCCGCGACCTGCTGTTCCGTCTTTTCCACCCGTTGGCCGACCGGCGCGCGCACGACGATGCGGAACTGGCTTTCATCCGTCACCGAGATGAATTCCGAGCCGATGAGGGGCACCAACAATAGGGACGCGCAGAAGAACGCGACGACCGCCAGCAGAACCGGCGTCCTGTGGCGGAGGACCCACGTCAGACTGGCCTGGTAACCGGCGTCCAGCGACTCATACTTGCGCCGGGACCAGTCCTTGAAGCGTACCCATGAGCCAGCGGGCCCTCCGGCTCCGGGGCCTTCAGGCTTCAGGAATTTGTAGCAGAGGGCGGGCGTGATGGTCCGGGAGACGAAGAAGGAGGTGAACAGCGAGATTGCAATGGTGACGGTCAGGGGCACGAGCAGCAGCTTGGCGATCCCGACCACGAAGAAGATCGGGAGGAAGACCACGACGGTCGTGACGGTCGAGGCGAAGATCGGCATGGCCACTTCGCGGGCGGCTTCGAGGATCGCCATCCAGCGGTTCGGGGTCTGGTTCAAATGCCGTTGGATGTTTTCCAACTCCACGATCGAGTCGTCCACCAGCCGGCCGATCCCCAGAGCCAACCCGCCCAGCGTGAAGATGTTCAGGGTCTGGCCCGAGAAGTACATGACGACGAACGTCACCATGATCGAGAGGGGAATCGCCACCGACACAATGAGGGTCGCCGTCAGGTTGCGCAGGAAGACCAGGATGACGGCCGCCGCCAAGACCGAGCCGTGCAGCGCCTGCTCGGCCAGGTTCGCGATGGATTGGCGGATGTAGACGGATTGGTCGAAGGAGATCCCGAGTTGCACCCCGGGGGGAATGCCGATCATCTTGGTCAACTGGGCGCGGAGGCTGTCCACGACCTCGACCGTGTTGGCGATCGGCTGCTTGTTGACGCGGAGGTACACGGCGCGGTTCCCGTCGGTCCGGACGACATTGGTTTGAATGTCGGAAGAGTCGGTGACGGTCCCCAGGTCCCGCACCCGCACGGGATTGCCGCGAGGATCGAGCTTGACGATCACGTCGTTGATCGGCTCCGCCGACTTGAACTGGTTGTTGGTGAAGACGTTGTAATCAAGGTTGCCAGCTTTGAGATCGCCCGAGGGCAGGATCAAATTCGACGCCTTGACCGCGTTGACGACGTCCAAGATCGAGAGGCCGCGCGCGTGGAGGAGGCCGGGGTCGAGGTTGATGTTAAGCTGGCGGATCTTGCCCCCTTCGACCGTCGCCGCCGCGACGTTGTTGATCTGCTCGATCTGTGGCGCGATGGTGTTGAACGCCAGGTCGTAGAGCGCGCGCTCGTCGAGGTTGTCGCTGGAGACCGTCACGAACGCCACGGGAATGTTGGAGACGTCGAACTTGACGACGAAGGGTTGCAGCACGCCAGGCGGCAACTGGTTCAGGATCTGGGTGATCCGCTGCATGACCTCCATCTGGCCGACGTTAATGTCGGCGCCCCAGTTGAACCAGACCTGCACGGCGCCGATCCCATACTTGGCGAAGGACTCCACGTGCTCGACGTTGGAGGCGGAGCTGACCGCCTTTTCAATCTGGTAGACGACGCTCTTTTCGATGTCGATCGGCGGCGCACCTTTATAGACCACGCCCACGAACACGACCGGCACCTGGATGTTCGGGAACAGATCGACCGGGAGGCGCTGAAGCGACACGGCGCCGAGCACGACCATGGCCAGCGAGAGCATCAGGAAGCCGATGCGGTTGCGGAGGGCGAGGAGGGTCAGCCACATAGCTGCAAGTCGTGATTCGTCATGCGTCAGGCGTCAAGCGATTTTGATCCAGCCGAATCCGTTTCGAGGGCGCGTTCACGATTGACGAGTTAGCGATTGACGATTGACGTCCTCAAGCGGTTGCGCCTGCACCGGCGTGTCCTCGTGGACGAGATCCTTCCCCGAGACGATGACCTCTTCGTCGCCGGCCAGGCCCTTGGTAATTTCGATCCGGTTGCCGTTCCGGGCGCCCAACTCGACCGTGATCCGATGGGCCTTGCTGCCCTGGACGACGTAGACATATTGCAACTCCTCCAACCTAGTGACCGCGTCGAGCGGGATCTGGATCGCATCGGCATGCTGCCCCACGATCACCTCCACCCGCGCGAACATCCCGCCCTTGAGGGCGAGGTCGGGGTTGGGCAGGTCCACCTCCACTGTCATCGTGCGGGTGTTGCGGTTCAGCGCCTGGACCACGCGGGTCACGGTGCCGTGGAAGACCCGGTCGGGGTAGGCCTCCGCCCTGACTTCGGCCGGCTGGCCGATCTTGATCAACGGCACGTCCTTCTCGACGACCTCGATCATCGTGCGGACCGTGGCGATCTCATGCAGGCTGAGGATGCCCCGCGACATGGTCGAGGTACTGGCGGTCGAGCCGGTCACGTAGGCGCCCGGGTCGAGGTTCCGTTCGGCCACATAGCCGGCAAAGGGCGCGCGGATATAGGAATAGGCCAGGTTGGTCTCCGCCTGCTGCAAGGCCACCTCCATCTGTTTGACCTGCGCCTCCAACGATTCCATCAGCGCAATGGCGGCGTCGTAATTGACCTGGGCCGTGTCCAAGTCCTGCTGAGACACGAATTGATCCCTAATGAGCGCATTCATGCGGTCCAGAGTCAGCTTCGCATTGTGCACCGAAGCCCGCTGCTGGGTCACCTTGGCGCGCGCGGCGGCCAGGTTGGCCTTGGCTTGGTTGACAGCATGGACGTAATCCGTATGGTCGATCTCGATCAGCAACTGGTTGGCTTTGACGAAGTCGCCCTTGTCCACATGCAGCTTGGCGATATACCCGTCGACGCGGGAGAAGATCTGTACGGTCTGGTTCGGAGTGATGTCCGCGGTATAACTCAGTCGGAGATCGACGGCGCCTCTGGTCGGGGTGGTCGTCCCCACCGTGATGGTCCGGCCCTTGCGCGGGTCCGGCTTGGCCCCGGTGCTGAGCCTGAACACGACCAGGCCCAGGACCGTGACGAAGATGATCACCCCGAGCACGACGATGGGATGGCGCGTGAGGCGGCTCATGGGGAGGGAACGGCATTCCTTTCAGCGGTGCTCTTTTCACGCGCGGGCCTGTCGCGCGCGAGACCGCTCAGAAACAACAAGACATATTCCCGCACGACCTCTTCATGCGTCAGGTGCAGCGGGATGCCGAGGATATCGTGCAGGAACCGGTGATGCACGATGATGCCGAAGAAGGCCCGGGCGGTTAGTTGGGGGTCGACGGCACGGAAGGCGCCGTCGGCAATCCGCCGGCTGATGTATCCGGCGAGGAGATCGTAGAACACGCGGTACTGTTGCCGGAAAAACATGGAAGACAGTTCGTGGCCTTCCAGGGCGCTGAACAGGAGCAGGCGCAACATCGTAGGGTCCGCCCCCTTGCGGATGCGAAAACCGGCCAGCAGGGTGAAGAGGCGCTCGTCGTCCCGGTCCGCCACGGCCTGCTCCAGCGCGGCGCGCAATTCCGAATACTGGGCCTTCTCGGCGAGGATCGCGCTGTAGAGCGCCCGCTTGGTGGGAAAATGTTTGAAGAGGAGCGCTTCGCTGACCCCCGCCGCCCTGGCAATATCCTTAGTAGTGGTTCCGCTGAAGCCTTTGGCGGCGAACAGGGAGGCTGCCGCGCCGATCAGACTGGCCTGCCGGTCTTGCGCCGACGCACGGCCGTTGCCGTTGTCGCGAGCCGGTGCCTTGCGAGGTCTGGTGGCGGTCCTGGTCACGGTAAGTGAGTGCTCACTCACCTGAAAGCCTAGCACGCGGTCCTGTCCCGCGACAAGATTTGGCGGAAAGGGGGGAGCGCCATCGAAACTGCGGGATGCACCGATGACGGGAGCCCTTTCTCCGGCCCCGTGATCGTCAGACCGGCATTGACAGTTGCGGAGACAGTCTGTAGTTTTACGTCGGCCATCATGTGGAGCGTCACAAGCGATCCCGTTCACATTTCAGGTCGTAAGATCACACAAGGAGATGCCTATGTCGAGCAGGATGCTCATCGGTCTGTTGGCCTGCGTGCTTCTGTTGCCGGTTTCGGCTTTTGCCAAAGAGAAGGGGAAGGGTAAAGAGAAAGAGAAAAGCGGGTTCACGCTGACCAGCCTCGACATCGTGCCGAACACGAAGATCAGCCTGAAACATGTCTACAGGGGATTCGGCTGCGAGGGAGGGAATCTTTCACCCGCCTTAAGCTGGACCGGGGCTCCGGAGGGGACCAAGAGTTTCGCGATCACGGCCTATGATCCGGACGCGCCGACCGGGAGCGGCTGGTGGCATTGGGTGGTCTACAACATTCCAGCCGATGTCACGGAGCTGAAGACCGGTGCGGGCAGCGCCGACTCGCCGCAACTCCCGCCCGGCGCCGTCCAAGGCAGGACGGATTTCGGGACGGTCGGATACGGAGGTCCCTGCCCGCCGGTTGGGCATGGCAAGCACCGGTACATCTTCACGGTCCACGCGCTCAAGGTCGACAAGCTGGATGTGCCGGCCGATGCCACCGCGGCGCTGGTCGGGTTCATGATCAACGCGAACCGATTGGGCAAGGCGACCCTGACCGGGATCTATGCTCGATAGCCTGGAGGAAGAATTGGCCGCGGCGTGAAGAGGATGCTGCTGGCGAATCGGAAATAAGCGGCGAGGGCGGGCCTTTTCAACAGCCTGTTGCTACTGGCGCAGGTTGGCCCAGGCCTTCTGGTACTCCTCGAAGGAATCGACCTCCATCCAGCCTTTGAAGATCGGCACGGCCTGGACACTGTGGCCCGCGTCGATGAGTTCCTGAATCATATCCGTGAAGGAGGCTTTGGCCAGACTCGGCGCTTCATGGAACGGCCGGTCGGCGCGGGATGCCAACAGGCCGCGGTACAAACCGGTCATCGCCTGAACGCCCTTCTCCGAAAACATCGCCATGCCGATAAACTCCGCATGGGCCTGTTCATGCGACACATGCTGTCCGATTTTGACGATCCGGTGGTCTTCTTCCGGCATCACGAAGCGCGACAGGTAGCTGCGGCCTGGCGCCTGCTCGAACGTCACGAGGTCGGGATTGAGGTGCGGCGCCCTGGCCCCCTGCTGTTGGTGATCGTACCAGGCCAAGTCCACCACCAGCGAAATATCCGCGGGGCTCTTGAGCAACTTTTCCAGGATCGCCCGGTCGAAGATGATGTCGCCGTACAGGACGATGGTCCGCCCGCGCATTTCGTGCTCGGCGCAGAAGAGCGAGAAAAGCTCCCCCGTTTCCTCGTAACGGTCGTTGTCGTAGTAACGGATGTTCGGGAGCGCGATCGCTTCTTTTTTGTAGCCCCGGATCAGCGCGATCTCCTTGATGTCGCAGTCGTTCAAGGCTGCGACCTGCCGCTCCAGGATCGTCTTGCCCTTGATGTCCAGCAGGCACTTGGGCCGGTCCTCGATCAGCGGCAGCAGGTGTTTCTCGAACCCGGCCGCGGGGATGATCGCCGTGATCTTTTCGCTGCCCACCGGGAGGAACTTCTTTTCGTCTTCCTCCATTTGCGGGACGCCGACGATCTCGTAGACTTCCTTCAGCTTGACGATTCGGTCGTTGACCGAGCCCGGGCGCGTGTCCTGCTTGATCACGTCAAGCGCGTCGCACATGGCCCTGATGCTGGCCCGCACCATCTGATTCGCATAGATCACGATCTTGAACCCCGCCTCTTCCAACTCCGCCGCCGTGACGCCGTCGAAGATCGTCGGGACCACCACGAGCGGGACCTTCCCCGACCAGCGTTTCGCGACCGTCCGGAGCTCGTCGAACGTGGGGGATTTGGAATGGATCAGCACGGCGTCGGCGCCGGCGTCGGCGTAGGCTTGTGCGCGCTTCAAGGCCTCATCCTGTCCCCACCCCGCAATGAGCGCTTCGGTTCTCGCAATGACGACGAATTCCGGGACCGTCTGGGCGGCCTTGGCGGCCTGAATCTTTCCGCAATGTTCTTCGATCGGGATGAGTTCCCGCCGGACCCCCGCGTAGAAACTGCAACGTTTGGGATAGACGTTGTCTTCGATGCAGATGGCGGCGACGCCCGCCCGCTCCCGGTCGTTCACCGTGCGCATCACGTTCAAGGCGTTGCCGTAGCCCGTGTCGCAGTCGGCGATGATCGGAATCGAGACGGCCTCGGCGATGTTGCGCTCCACCTCAAGCTGTTCGCTCGACGTGATGAAGCTCGCGTCGGGAATGCATTTCAAGGACGCGGAGATCGCGAAGCCGCTGGCCCAGATGGCGTCGAAGCCGGCGCGTTCGATCAATTTGGCGCTCAGCGCGTCTTGAGCGCCGACGGCCTTGATGATGCCGGGTTGTTTGAGCAGAGCGCGTAGTTTCGCTGCGGGGTGCATGGAGCTGCACTATTACGGAAGACGCGGGGCATTGTCAATATCCATGACAGCTCGCGGGGACGCAAGCCGGTCGACCTCGAGGCCGTCAATTGCGGGGCGCGGAGTCGCTTCCCCGCTCGACGGGATAGAACCGTTGGGCCAAGCTCTGGCTTTCGTAAAAGATGATGCCCTGCTGGGTCTGCGGGTTATAGGTCAGCATGATGTCGGTCTCCGGCCCCTTCCAGTTGAGCGTCTGGATCGAGATGTTCGCGATCTGTCCCGGCGTCCGGTCCAATGCGCCGAACCGCGCTTCGAGATAGGCGACGATGCCCCTGTGCGCCTCCAGGCTCTGATACCGGATGGTGACGCGGGCGAATTTTCCGTCGATGGCGACGAACTTCATCGACTCGACGATTTGCCCGCCGAACGGAGGCGGCCCGGGTTTCCTTTCGTAGGTCACCATGCGGGGCGAGCGATCGACGGCTTGGAAATCGTCCGATTCCTTCAACTCGGCGCCCCAGGGGATGCCCTCGAAATCACGAGGGTCGTTGGTCATGGGGACCGCATGCGCGGTGGAGCAGGAAAGCCAGGCGGCCAGCGCCGCGCCCACGCCCGCGCCCATGCACCATAGGCGGGACGATCGCGGATGGACGTTGCGGTGCAGCACGCCGACCTCCTTCGACAGGCGGGTTACTCGGCCGAATCGGTCAACGCATCGTTGAATCGGGGAGACAGGACGCGGCTTTCGATGAAGACGAACCCGCGCCCGCTCTGCGCTTCGTAGGTGACGTTGATCTCCGTCTGCGGCCCTCTCCAATTGAATTGCTGGTTGAGTCCGCGGATCATCTGCCCCGGAGTCCTGTCCAGGGCGCCATATTGCTCCTGCAGGTAGGCCATCACCTGTTTATGAGTGTCGTCTCCCCGGTAGCGGATGGTCGCACGGGCGAACTGATCTTGCCAGGTGGTCAACGTGATGCTGCCGACCGGGATGGCTCCCAACTTGGCGGGACCGTTCGTGAGTTGATAATCCGCGACGTCCTTGCCCGAATAGGTCTGTTGCAGATCCAATCGGCTGGCCAGCGAATCGCCCCACCGGATGCCGAGAAAGCTGCCGGGGTCGTTGGTCATCTCCGAGGCGGCGGCGGGCTGGCCGGCGAGCAGGATGAAGCCCGCGAGAGCCACCGTTCCCCGGACCCATGTGCGCGGAGCCTGTGGCATGGCGAACGCTAGCACGGTCGGCCCGATCGGCGCAACGGACCGCCATGGCGCATGGAAAGTCTGTGATGGGCCGGCGCGCTTAACGATTGAGAATCGTGAAAGGGCTTGGCTATAATCCGGTTTCTTTACCGACGGCGAGGGGATATGAGCGACGGCAATCAGATGATCGAGAGCGATGTCTTCGTCGAGGCGCTCCAAGAAATCGGGATCGACTTTTTCACCGGCGTGCCGGACTCCATTCTCGGCGGGATCATCGAAACCTTGATGGAGCGGCGCCTGTACGTGCCGGCCACGCGGGAGGACGAAGCCCTGGCGATGGCGGCGGGGGCCTATATGGCGGGGAAGGTCCCGGCGGTCCTGATGCAGAATTCCGGGCTCGGGACCTCGCTCAATACGCTGATCTCGTTGAATCTTATTTATCAGCAGCCCTGCGTGTTGATCGTGTCGTGGCGCGGCTTTCAGGGGAAGGATGCCCCGGAGCATCTCGTGATGGGGCAAACGATGCCGCAGTTGTTGGATTTGATGAAGATTCCCCACCGCACGCTGTCGGCCGGCACCATCAAAGAAGATCTCCGCTGGACGGCCGAGACGTTCATGAAGCAGCGAATTCCCCTGGCCCTGATCATCAAGAAGGGCGTGATCAAGAGTTTGCATCCGTGAGCGGGTGAAACCGTCATTCGTCACCCGTCAATCGTCAATTGCATCGGAGTGTAACAAAAGCAGAAGGTCTACGGTTGACGTTTGGCGAATGGCGATTGACGCTTGACGAGTACTGATGGGGAGACAGTGACATGAAACCTGAAGAAGGGACGATGCAGAGCCGGGCGCGGGCGATGGAGGCCTTGCTGGGGCTGCTGACCGATCAGCCCGTCATCATCTGTAACGGCTTCCCCTCGCGGGAGGCGTTCAAGATCGCCGACCGGCCCACGCATTTCTATATGATCGGATCGATGGGCGTGGCGGCGGCCATCGGGCTGGGCGTGGCGCTCTCGAAGCCTCAGAAGAAGGTCGTTGTGTTCGACGGCGACGGCAACGTCCTGATGGGCATGGGGACGCTCGCGACGGTGGGCGCGACCAAGCCCAAGAATTTCCTCCATGTCGTGTTCGACAATGAAGTCTACGGCAGCACGGGCAACCAGCCGACCTATTCGCGGGTGGTCCGGCTGGATCAGGTGGCCAAGGCCGCGGGCTATGTCAACGTCGAGCGGGTGATCGAGCGCGAAGATCTGGTGTACGAGTTCAAGGAGATGCTCGCCAAGGACGGGCCCAGCTTCTTGTTGGTGAAGGTCAACGAATGGGTGGAGGACGTCGGGCGGGTCATGCACGACCCGCCCGTCATTACGCAACGGTTCAAGAAAGCCATCGAGTAACGTACGACGTACATCGTTATTCGTGAAACGTGAATCGTTGTGCGGAAAAAATGCGGCGGAACGGGTTGGCCGTTCTTGATTCGGTTCACGATTCACGAATAACGCTTCACGAGGTCCAATGATTCTACTCAATCCCGGTCCAGTCAACGTGTCCGAACGGGTCCGGCAGGCCTTGCATCGGCCGGATATCTGCCACCGCGAACGCGAGTTCGCCGACCTGCTGCATCGCATTCAAGACAAGCTGTTGAAGGCCTTTGTGCCCGGCGCGGAACAGGACTACACCGCGGCCGTCATCACGGGGTCCGGGACCTCGGCGGTGGAGGCGGCGTTGATGTCGTCCCTGCCGCAGGGGAAGCGCTCCCTGGTCATCAACAACGGCGTCTACGGCGAGCGCATGTCGCAGATGACGCTCACCCACCGGATGGGCATCCCGGATTTGAAGCTCGAGTGGGGGAAGCGCCCCGATCCTGAAGTCGTGCGGCTCGCCCTTCGCCAGCATCAGGAAGTCCACCTGGTGGGGATGGTGCATCATGAAACGACGCTGGGACTGATCAATCCGGCGAAGGAAATCGCCGACGTGGTGGACAGCCAGAACCGCGTGTTCATGCTGGACGCCGTCAGCAGCCTGGCCGGCGATCCGCTGGATATCGCCGGCTCCCACATCTATCTGGTGGCCGGGACCTCGGGGAAGTGCATCCAAGGGTTCCCGGGCGTGTCGTTCGTTCTCATCCGGCGCGGCTTTTTGCAGCGGATGCGGAGCTACCCCCGGAAATCCTGGTACCTGCACCTGCCCCATTATTTGGACGAGGAAGGGCGGGCGACGGTGCCCTTCACCCCCGCCGTGCAGGTTTATTACGCGTTCGATGAGGCCTTATCCGAACTGTTGGAGGAAGGGGTGGCAAAACGGATCGAGCGGTATAAGCGGGCCGCCAAACTGATTCGCGACCGGATGAAGACGCTGGGCCTCAAGCCGGTCGTGCCGGCGGAGTTTCAGTCGAATACGCTCACCGCCTATTACCTGCCGGAGGGCCTCAGCTACGAGCTGTTGCACGACCGCCTCAAAGAGCGGGGCTACGTGATCTATGCCGGTCAGGGGCAGCTCGAGTCCAAGATTTTCCGCGTGGCCAACATGGGGGCCTTGTCGGCGCAGGATTTGGAAGGGTTTTTGGCTGCCTTTCAAGAGGTACTGGAACAGGCGGCGGTGTCTCGTTGAAGGCCATCATCCTCGCCGCCGGCATCGGCAAGCGGCTCTGGGACCTCACGCAGCACCGGCCCAAATGCCTGATCGAGTTCGGCGGCAAAAGCCTCCTGGTTCGGCACCTGGAGCACCTGGCTTCCCAGGGGGTGCAGCGGGCCGCGCTGGTGGTCGGCTACAAGCAGGACATGATCCGAAACGCGGTCGGCACGACCTATGCCGGCGTCGATCTGACCTACCTCGTCAACGACCAGTATCACCGCGGGAGCATCTCCTCTCTGTGGCTCGCGCGAGGGGAGTTCGACGACGATGCGGTGGTGATGGATGCAGACGTGCTGTATCATCGGGAGATCATGAAGCGGCTGATCCGCTCTCCCCACCAGAACTGCCTGCTGATGGACGAGACGGTCGTTCAGCGGGGGGAGGAGTGCATGGTGGTGGTGCGGGGCGGGCGGGTGGTCGCGCTGACGAAACGGATGCCCTCCGTCTATGATTATGCCGGAGAAGGCGTCGGCTTTCTCAAAGTCGGCCGGCCGGACGCGGAGCGCCTGGTGGGCTCGCTGCGGGCTCATATTGACCGGGGAGCCTGGGACATGGAATATGAAGACGGGCTGCTCGAATTTTTTGATCAGGTCCGCGTGGGCCATGAAAAAATAGGCGGGTTGCCCTGGACCGAGATCGATTTCCCGGAGGACGTAACTCGCGCCGAACGGGAAATCCTCCCGAAGCTGGACTAACCCATTCGGTCGCGCTAGAGTGCCGACAGACAGGCCGACCTCGGGTACGGAACGATGAGTCAGAGTGCGCTGCAACGATTTGCCCAGACCCGCGAGCTGACCTCCGCGATCCTGCTGACGGCGCGCAACGTCTTCACGCCCACGCCCGTTTCGGTGCACACCGGAATCAGCCCGCTCACCAGGATCGCCGGCGTGACGATCTTTCAGCGCGGCCTCCTGACCCTCCAGCGGGCCGGCGTAAACCAGATTTTCGTGTTGGCGGGAGACGAAGCGGAGACGCTCAAGGCCGTCGTGCGCGACGGGCCGCCGATCACGGCGGGAATCCGCTGGATTCCGGTCAGGGAGTTTCCCCTCGACGACCCGCGGACGTGGGAGACGCTCGCGGCCGACGCCAAGGGCGCCTGTCTCGTGATCGGGCCGCAAGCCGCATTCTCCCGAAACCTCATCGAAACGTTGCGCGGCCAGGGGCCGATCGAGGACCTCACGCTCGTGTTGCAGCCGGAGGACCGTCGTCGGATCGGGCCCGGTCAATCGGATCGCGCCGGTCGCGTTGATCGCGCGGTGCCGACCAAGCGGGATCGGCTCGCTCGATTGGCGGCCATCGGGTTGGGAGGGGAACGGGGGGCGCAGGAGGGTTTCACCGGCCGCCTTGCGGCGGAGTTGATGGTCCTGCCGGCCGGCCTGTTCTCCAAGGGCCAGCCGCTCGCGGATTCCCTGCTCGCGCAATCCGGAGAGGAGCAGCGGGCGGAGGGCGACCCGCTCCTGTCGCGGCTTGTCGAGCTCGCTGCGGCGGAACGGCGCATCCGGATCGTTGAAGCGGCCCCGGACGCGAACCTCTGGGCCAGGGACGTTCATGACGCCGGAGACGCCTCGGCGGTCGAGCGGGATCTCTATCGCTCCCTCAAGGGTCATTTCGAAGGGATCGTCGATCGATACTTCAACCGGAAACTGTCGCCGTTCTTCACCAAGCTCTTCTTGAAACTGAAACTGAGCCCCAACGCCATCACGGTGGCGGCGACCCTGATCGGGCTGGCCGGCGCGGCCTGCTTCGGGATGGGAACATACGCAGCCGGGTTGCTGGGGGCGCTGTTGTTTCAGTTGGCTGCCGTGATCGACTGTTGCGACGGCGAGGTGGCGAGGCTGACCTTCACCGAGTCGCCGTTGGGCGCCAAGCTGGATCTCGTGCTGGACAACGTCGTGCACATGGCGGTCTTTGCCGGCATCGCCTACGGCGCCTACCAAGCGCATGCCGCGAGCGAGCAGGCGTGGCTGTACCTGGCGCTCGGCGCAGTGGCGGTGATCTTCAACGCGCTGGCCTGCTGGTTGGTCACGAGGCTGGCGGCGCATCCTGGGGCGCCGGCCGGGGCCTCGACCGCCCGTTGGAAATGGACAGATTTTCTCCTCAAGAACATCGCGACGCGCGATTTTTCGATGGTCGTGCTGCTCTTTGCCGCGATCGGCCGGCTGGATTGGTTCCTTCTCCTCGCGGTGATCGGATCAACCCTCTTCGGTCTGGTGCTCATCTGGCTGGTCTTCTCGGCCCGCTCCCCTCGTGTGGCTTAAGATTCTCCTCCTCGCCGTCGGGGCCCTCACCCTGACGGCCCTCGTCTGGCACATCGGGCCGGCTCGCATTCTGGATGCCGCTTCGCAGGTCGGGCCGTTCGGCCTTCTGCTGGTGCTGATCCCGTCACTGGTCATGTACCTGCTCGAGGCCTACGGCTGGAAACTGACGATGGGGGCCTATGCCGGCGCCGTCTCGTTTCCGCGCCTGCTGGCCATCCGGACGGCCGGCGAAGTCGTCAACATGACCACCCCGACCGCCTATATCGGCGGCGAGCCGCTCAAGGCCTACCTGCTTAAACGTGCGCAGGTGCCGCTCGTCGACGGCCTGGCGTCGGTCGTGCTGGCCAAAACCTTCATGACGATTGCTCAGGTGCTGTTCATCCTGCTGGGGTTGGTGGTTGCGTTCTGGTTACTCGGATCGGAAGGGTCCTCCGGGCAGATGGTAATGGCGTCCATCGTCAGCGCCGGCGTGCTGGCGTTCGGCGTCGCCGGCTTCGTGGCGGTGCAGCGCTGGGGCCTGTTCACCGGCGCGCTCGGCTTGCTGCGGCGCGCGAATCTTCGGGTGGCCTATCTCGAAGCGCGGGAGAGCAAGCTCCAGGAGCTGGACCGGACGATCCTGAATTTCTATGGTCAGGACCGCCGGAACTTTCTGCTCTCCACCGGACTCTATTTCGGCGGCTGGCTTGCCGAGGCCTTGGAGGTGTACGTGATGCTGGTCTGCCTGGGGGTGCCGGTGACGGCGCTCGCCTCGTTGGCGATCGGCGCCCTGTCGGCCTTTATCAAAGGTGGCACCTTCTTCATCCCCGGAAGCCTGGGAGCGCAGGACGGCGGGAACCTATTGTTGGTTACTGCGTTCGGCTACAGCGACGTGGCCGGCATCACCTTCGCGTTGTTGCGGCGGTTCCGCGAGATCGTCTGGATCGGCATCGGGCTCCTCTGTCTGGCCCTGTTGGATGGACGGGCCGCTGTCCCCCAAGGTGAACAGCCGCGTTGATGCTGGTTGGGAGAATCGGTGGTCTGAGGTTCGGTGGGAATCCATGTGCGAAATATTGCCAAATTCTCAATATCTTAGAGTGCTCACCAGGCCACGAGCGGTCTCCCTCTTGACTTCCAAGCGGACCGATTTATTTACCGGGTCGATGCTGATGCTGGACCAGATGGAGAGGGACCGGGTAGGAATCTGGAAGAGCAGCGGCGGCCGGTGCGGCCCCGGCTCGTCCCAGGCCTAGCCCCCAATCCATCACCGTCAACCTTAACCTATCGATGACCTCTCTGGTGAGAGGAGGAGGAGAGCTATGACCACGTATCTGCCCGCATTGATGTCGTCGATCGGTCAGGAATCCTTCGATCGGCAAATCGACCGGATGTTCGATGAAGCGGTACGCTCCTTCGGCATGGCACGGACTGCCTGGGCGCCGGCATGCAATGCCTGGGAGGACGATCACGGGTTCTATGTGCAGGTGGCGCTGCCGGGGTGGGAGGCCAAGGACGTGTCGATCGAAGTCGAAAACCGGGTGCTCACCGTGAAGGGCGAGCGGAAGGACGAGGAGACGCCGGGCCGGACCGTGCATGTGTGGGAAGTCACCGGCGATCAGTTCGTGCGGAGTTTCCGGCTGCCGACCTTTATCGATCACAACAAGGCGTCAGCCTCTCATAAGAACGGATTGTTGACGATCACGTTCCCCAAGCTGGAAGAGGCCAAGCCCAGGCGCATTGCGATCGCGGCCGAGTAAGGGCCGCCCGGTTCGGTGACTCGATCGCAAGGTGCCGAACGGGTGACCTCAGGTTCTTATGCGCCCTCGCCCTCCCGCCTCTGGGTGACCGGTCTTCCGTGAGGCCTCATCGATTTCCACCGTCGGTGAGGCCTTCTTACCCGCGGGGCGAGTCGAGAGGGTGATTTCCGATCAACCAAGACAAGCCGATCAACTCCATATGCCTGATCGGCGGTTCGGCGTGTCGGGGCGACCGGCTCCGCTTTCCGAACGAGGAAGGCGCGACGGGTCCGCCTATGCCGCGCTCCGGCATCGGCATTGCGGCCGGAGCCGTATTGAGTCGAGTGGGAAGGGGAGCACGATGAACGGTGCGAAATGGACAGAACGGATCAAAACGTGGAAGAGCTGGTCCACTGGCGCCGGCAACCAAGCGCAGGGAGATCCGAAGGTGTTGCAAGAAGCCCTGTCATTGGCCTGTCTGAAAAAACTATGGCCGGCCGGAGCAGAGGGGCCTTCGGCCCAAGGGCACGTTCGCGACGAACTGGATCAAGCGGCTAGACCGTGGGCCCACGGATTGTTTTGAAGTCGGCCCAGCGAGGCGAGCGAGGCAGGGCATCAGGGCAACCTTCTTGTTCCGTGGCCGCCGCGATGTCCGGTCGCCTCCGGTCGTCGGGTTGGCACCCACGCGGCACAGGCTGCGATGTGCCGGTCTATGCGCAGGCGCCGGCGACTTTCATGGGACGTTGGGGTTTCTCGAGAAAGGAGGTGAACACGATGATGGATATGAGTTCGGTCATTGATGCGGGTCTTGTCCTGATGGGGTGTCTGGCGGTGCTGATGACGGGAGTGGGGTTGTTATCCTCGGAGTCCGTCTCCGGGTCCAGCACCGTGTCCACCTCTCATGAGTCATCCCACCGTCAGTCAGCGCCGGCTGACATCCCGGTGCGCAAGGCGGCGTGAGGCCGTTTCATCGGCTGATCAGGGCAAGGGGGCGGGCCGTCTGAAGGCGGCCCGCCCCCTTGCCGTTTCCGGCGCCCTTTTCCGCGATCACGTATTCCCTGCAGGCTTTTGAGGAAGGCGCTCGACCATCTCACGGACGGCGCCAACGACGAGCTCCGGTTGGTCGAAGTTGATGAAGTGGCTGCTCTGGTCGGCGAAGACGTGCCGGCTGTTGGTCGAGAGCTTGGTCAGATCGGTCTGCCATTGGAGCCACATGCGGCGGAACTTGACCTGGTCGAGGTCAGACGGCATGTCGGGCCACCAGGTCGGTCCGGTGGCGGTCAGAATAGTCAGCGGCAGATCGCCGAGCGGGTCGGCACGACGGACTTGGAGGCAGGTCTCTTCCAAGGCCGCGGCCTCGTCGGCCATCGTCGCGAAGTAGCGCGTCTGCGCCCATCCGGCGCGCAGCATGGGCCGAATGTCGGACGCCATCTTATCTTCCTGCTGCGCGAAGAGCGGCGGCAACAGGTCGAATGCCATCAAGAGGCGGGTGACGCCCAGCGATGTCACCGCGCCGACGATCGGGAAGGCGATCTTGCCGGGAGCGACGAATTTGCGGAATTCCTCCTGTTCGAATTGGCGTTCGTGGCCCGCATCGACCAACACCATGCCTGCGACATCCGCCGGATGAGTCTGCCGATAGAGCCGGATGATGAAGCCGCCGAGCGAGTGGCCGACGAGGACATAAGGACCGGCGATGCCGGCGCGGGCGAGCAGCGTATGGAGTTCGCGGGCTATCCGTTGCCCGGTTCGCGGGGAGGGGCCGGACTCGCTCCAGCCCAGTCCGGCCCGATCATAGGAACAGACACGCGTGACCTTCGCCAGATCCGGTTGAACGCGATTCCAATAGAGCGACCAGCCGAGACCCGCCGCCTCCAAGATGACAGTGGGACTGCCCTCGCCGAGGCAGTAGAGGTGGAGCTGATGTCCGCCGACGTTGATCAGATCGCCCGGAGGGGGATATCGCGCCTGGTCGATCGCCGTCCCGACAGATTGATATCCTGCGCCGATCATGACGAGCAGCAAGACCAGACCGGCGAGCCGAATCAGCCAGCGCATGGGGGCTATTTTCTACTTGCGTGAGAAGGGAATCAAACGGGGATTATGAAGAGGGGACCAGCGGCCGTATTGGTCCTGTGCTCCCGGAACGCGCAGACCTAAGGAGGATGGCAAGGCAACTGGCAGGGCCTCTGTGCTCGCAGAGCCCGCACGATCAGAATGTGCTCGCTCCATGCGCGCAGTAGAGCCCCTACCAGTTGCCTTGCCAGAGAAAAGAAATAACTCGAAGATTCATAAGGGCGGTGCCGGGGCACCCGTTGCGTTGTCCGACGTGCAACGGGTCGGGACGGCCGCAGTTGGACCAATCACGGGCGTCGCTGTTAGAGAAAGGGAACGAGGAAATTGGCAAAAATCAATTTTGTTGTATAGTCACTGGCAAGTTGTGAAGGTCTGGAGATCTGAGCAGTGAACGCAATCATGTCATCTCAATAAGACCCTGAAAAGTCTCGGTTTGCTAAAAATGTGGTGCGTGCCGCATGGATTCATTTTTTCAAATAGGTCCCGCCTCAGCCTCCTATGAAACAGTTCGAGACGCTAGTGATCTTGCTCACGTGAGGATACTCATTGATCAACTGTGGGCCAAGTATCGGCCCCCGGCTGATCCTCACTTCCTGGAAGATGCCAAGAAACATTTCCATCAGCGTACGTGGGAGTTGTATTTGTGGCATGTGTTGAACTTTTGTTGCCATTCTCCTCAGAAAGATGGTCCGGTAGGACCAGACCTATTCTTCATGTCGGGAGGGCAGAGGACCTGGGTCGAAGCTGTTGCACCGAGTAGGGGAACTGGGCCAGATGCTGTTCCGATGCTTGAAGTTGGAGAGACACCGATTGCGCAGGATGTTCCAGAAGAAGCGATCATCCTTCGTTTCACCAATGCCTTGCAAGACAAGTTGAGGAAGTATGGTGAGTATCGGTCTAAAGGGATTGTCCAAAGCAAGGACAGATTCATCATCGCAATCAATGGATGCGAGGCGAAGGATTATCGTGGCGAGCCACAAGTTCCATATGTCATTAAGGCAACAATCGCTCTTGGGGACCTGCAAGTTTCGTTTGATCCCACTGGGGTGCAGCCTTCGAGGAGCCGTTATCAGCGGAGAGCAGTAGTCAGAAAGCAAAGCCAGCAATCAGTATCGACAGACCTCTTCATGAAGGATGAGTATCGTCCGGTGAGCGCCATTCTGTACTCACCGAAGGATATCTGCAATGTCCCTGAGCGAATAGGATCGGAGATGTATTACTTCCATAATCCTTTAGCCGAAAATCCAATCCCTCGGGGGATCTTCCGGTTCTGTCGGGAATATTGGGTCGACCTTGACCATGAAAGTCTCAAGTTCAGAGATTGGCATTTGGAGTAGGGCGAGAGAAAACCCAGGCTAACCGATGTCGGTTTTGGTAGAGCAGCGGCAACGCCAAGCGGAACCTCGATGGCGTTGGTTTCCGTCCTGAATTGACACCCGAGTTGGTCCACCTGCGACGTCGAATGGAATAGGATGCTCCTTCCAAGCTCGCTGGTTGTTCTTCTCCTGGGAGGGCACTTGTGTTGGTCCAACTGCGGCGGTGGAGGCGGCGCTTTCTCAAGTGCGGCCTCCGGGAGCAAGGGATTGGCACAAGTGTCCTTCTACCCCTTCTGATCCTACGGCCTCTGCGAGCACAAGGGATACCCAGGTTGCTCATCCTTCCTCGGCGGATTTGCTGCCGATGCAGCAAAGGACGCTTAGCCCTATTCCCCGTCCCATAAGTTGTTTAGAAATTCCTTCACCGGCAGGATCGTCACCGCGCCGACCTGTCGCCTCCGTGCTTCGAGACTGACGCAGAGGTAGCGCTTCAGCTTCCGTTCTTCCGCCAGGGCTACAAGCGATTTCAGGTCATTGCTCGACACATTCTCCCGTCTCTTGACCTCGATGGCCGTGTGGTCGCCGAGGATGAAATCCACCTCGAATCCCGATTTGGCCTTCCAGAAAGCCAACGGTTCCCCTGAGACATAGTCGGCGTAACTCTTCAGTTCGTGCATGACATACGTTTCCACCGCCTCGCCGAATTCCGGGGTGCCGCGTCGGTAGCGGCGGCCTTGAACGGCCGCCGCGACGCCGATGTCGAAGAAATAGTACTTCGAGGAGGCGAGGGGCTTGCGCTTTTTCGTCTCGCGCCACCCGGGGAGTTCATACAGGACGAGGGTGTCTTTCAGGATTTCGAAGTATTCGTACACGGTCGTGCGAGGGACTTGGGCATCCGTGGCCACATTCGTGAAATTGACGATCGTGGCGTTGCAAAAGGCCGCGACCTTCAGGAGGCGGCTGAAGGCGGCAATGTTTCTTGTCGCCCCTTCCGCCACGATCTCCTGCTGGAGGTAGGAGCCGGCATAGGCTTCGAGATCCGCCGGAGGGTCATCCGAAAAGTAGATCGAGGGCAACCCGCCGCGGGCAATAAACTGCTCCAGGTCGAAGTGATCGCCCAACTCTCGATAGGTGAGGGGATGTAAATATTTGGTTCTGGCCCGCCCGCCCAGCAGGTTCACCCCGCCCTGGCGAAGCTTCCTGGCGCTCGACCCGGTAAGGAGAAATCGGATTCCCCGTTGCTCAATGAGGCGATGGACTTCGTTGAGCAGTGCCGGCAGCCGTTGAATTTCGTCGATGACGACGATGCGATCCTTCGGGGTGAGCTCTTCGGCCAGGCGCTACGGACGTTGACTGAGCCCAAGGTAGACAGACGTATCCAGGAGGTCGTAGATCCGGGACCCCTTGAAGCTCTGGGCGATCAGGAAGCTCTTTCCTGTTTGGCGCGGACCCAAGAGGAAGTGAGACTTCTTCTCCAGGAGGCGCTCCAGGCTCAACAGGCGAGGGATAACCGGCGGGGGATTCATGCGGGGAGGCTAGCATGCGTCGCCTCTGTCGTCAAATGACATGCCAAATGACGACTCTAGCGACATCGAACGGTATGCGCCCAAAGTCGGTGATGGCCTCTGCGAACGCGAGGGATGCCCACCTGCTCATGTAGGTGTCAAGTCGGTGCTGTGAGCTTGTCCGTTACAGACTCACCCAGGCGACTTCACCCTTCGGAGTTGTGAAAAGTACCTGCTGAAGTCTCGGCAGAAGTGGGCGAAGGTCTTTTAATCGGTTGGTTGGAGCTTGCAGCACGATGACGGCGATGGTGAACCGCGGGATGTTTTGCTGAAAGGCCAGATGGCGGTCCACCGTTACGAAGGCGTCGAATTGCGTTTGGGCTCGTGCCAATAGCTCGCCATTCTTGATTCCCGCCCATCCGCCTCAGGAACGGTGACCACCTCATGGCCTTCTATGTCTTTTGCGAGCCGTCTGTCGATGCACTTGTCGAAGAGGATTCTCACGAGGCTTTGGCGAGCATGCATGCCTTGGCTTCTTCGAGGAAGGCAATCACTTGGTCACGAGTCACTGTCGGGAACCCTTGCAGGAAGTCGTCGATTGTTTCGCCTCCTTCCAAGTATTCAATCAGCGTTTGGACTGGCACGCGGGTCCCTGCGAAAACAGGTGTTCCACAGAGGATGTCAGGCGAGGAAGTGATGAGCGGTGGTTTGCCGTTGTCATGGGTGATCAGGATAGCGAGGCCACGCTTGATTTACAAGCAACCGGCGGGTTGTTAGGATGCGTCGCGTGAAACACCTTCTGGTCCTGATCTGGGGCCTGGTCGGCATCCTTGGGGCTGTTGCGTTGGCCCATGTGGCTGGCCTCCTCAATCCCCATGAAAAAGTGAACGGGCTCTGGCTCGTTGTCGCGGCGGCCTGCATCTATGTGCTGGCCTTCCGCTTCTACGGCCGGTGGATCGCCCGGCGAGTGGTCGAGCTGGACGATCGGCGGATCACCCCTGCCATCCGCCTGAACGACGGGGTCAATTACCATCCCACGAATAAGGCCGTCCTGTTTGGCCATCACTTCGCGGCCATTGCCGGAGCCGGCCCGCTGCTCGGGCCGGTCCTGGCGGCGCAGTTCGGCTTCTTGCCGGGCTTTCTCTGGTTGGTCATCGGGGCGGTGCTGGCGGGGGCTGTGCAAGATTTCATCATCCTGGTCGCATCGATGCGACGCAACGGCCGGTCGCTTCCGGAAATCGCCCGCGACGAACTGGGTCTGGTCACGGGGACCGCCACGGCGGTCGCGGTCCTCTTTATCGTGGTGGTGGCGCTCGCCGGCCTGGGATTCGCGGTCGTCAATGCGCTCTATCGGAATGCCTGGGGCACCTTCACGATCGCGATGACGATTCCCATCGGCTTCCTGATGGGGTTTTATCTCCAGCGGTTCCGTCCCGGCCGGATCGCCGAAGTCTCGCTGCTCGGCGTAGTGCTGTTGATCACGGCGGTGCTGTGTGGCCGAGTCGTCGCGCAATCGTCCTATGCCTGGCTGTTTGAGTTCGAGCGGCCGAGCCTCGTCTGGTTGCTGGCCGGCTATGGGTTCTTGGCCTCGGTCTTGCCGGGCTGGATGTTGCTGGTGCCGCGCGGCTACCTCTCGACATTTATGAAACTGGGCGTGGTGTTGCTCCTGGGCATTGGCGTGATCCTGATGGCGCCGACCATCGAGATGCCGCGTGTGACGGCCTTTGCCTCCGGCGGCGGGCCGATCATCCCCGGAACCCTCTTTCCATTCCTCTTTATTACGATTGCCTGCGGGGCCGTCTCCGGTTTCCATGCGCTGGTCTCCTCCGGCACCACGCCGAAGATGATCGAGCAGGAATCCCAGGCGACGGTCGGCTACGGCGCGATGTTGCTGGAAAGCTTCGTCGGCGTCATGGCGCTGATCGCCGCATCTGTCCTGATTCCGGGCGACTATCTTGCGATCAACACGATGTTGCCGGCCGAATCATTGGCCGCGATGGGGTTTCCCGTGTCGCGGGTCCAGGAACTCTCGCAGTTGGTGGAGGTGGATGTGACCGGACGGCCTGGCGGGGCCGTTTCGCTGGCGGTCGGGATGGCCTCGATCTTTGCGGCGCTCCCCGGCATGGCGGGCTTGATGGCCTATTGGTATCAGTTCGCGTTGGTATTCGAGGCCCTGTTCATCCTGACGACGATCGATACTGGCACCCGCGTGGCCCGTTACCTGATTCAGGAAATGGCCGGACGGCTCTACCAGCCCTTCCGGCGGATCAACTGGTGGCCCGGCGTGTGGCTGAGCAGCGGTCTGGTGGTGGGGGGCTGGGGCTATCTGATCGGGACCGGGAGTATTTCCACCATCTGGCCGATGTTCGGCGCAGCCAATCAATTGCTCGGCACCTTGGCCCTTTGCATTGGGACCACGGTCTTGATCAAAATGTGGAAGTCGCGCTACCTCTGGGTGACGGCGACGCCGATGCTGTTCGTGGGGGCCATCACATTAACCGGCTCTTATGAGATGTTTGGGCTGTTCCTATCGAAGGCGGGGACGCTGGGGGCCGGGAGTCAGGCCTTTGCCCTCTACCTGGATGCCGTGTTGGTGGCGGCGGTGGCGATCCTGGGCGTGATTGTCCTGGGCGACAGTTTGAGACAGTGGTACGGCTATGTGATTTTGAAGCGGCCCTTCACGAGCAGCGAGGTGGCGGCCGCGGCCGGTGCGGGATCGGCCGGTCGCGTGCAAACGGCGATTCACGACCAGGACGAGAGAAACGGGTTTCGACTGCCGAGTGGCGGGGGCTGTTGTTAGAGCGGGCGAAGCAGCATCGTCAAGCGTCAATCGACACACGTCAATCACGCGGAACAAGGTATGGGTCGATTGCATACGGGTTTGTCACGCTTGACGAATGACGATTGACGAATGATGAACTACAGGAGGAGAAAGGCGAGAGAAAAGCACGGGAGGAGTCTCTCCGGCGCCGTCATATTCGATAAGACGAAACAGAGGCGCCGGTTCTAGCAAAGCTTGGTATGGAGGGCGGCGATGGCGGATCAATTTTCATTCGATGTCGTATCGGAAGTGAACATGCAGGAGATGAAAAACGTCGTCGATCAGGCGACCAAGGAGATCAAACAGCGGTTCGACTTCAAGGACTCCAAAACGGAGATCACGCTCAAGGAAAAGGAAAAAGAATTGGTGGTGATCTCCGACGACGACTACAAGCTGAACGCGGTGAACGAGATCATCAAGGCCAAGTGCGTGAAGCGGGGCGTGTCGCTCAAGGCTCTGACCTACGGCGCGATCGAGCAGGCATTGGGGGGGACGGTCCGCCAGGTCGTCAAGATTCAGAGCGGCATCGCCGCGGACAAGGCCAAGGAGATCACCAAATCCGTGAAGGACTCCAAGCTCAAGGTGCAGGCTCAGATCCAAGGCGAACAGCTCCGCATCGTGAGCAAGAGCAAAGACGAGCTGCAGGCGGCGATTGCGTTCTTGAAGCAGAAAGATTTCGGCATCGATTTGCAGTTTACCAACTACCGCTGATGCGCGACCTATCCCGCGGCCTGCCCTGGGCAGCCGCCTCCTGCCTTGTGCTGACCTTCCTGCTTCTGCTGGCGGGATGCGGAAGCAGCGACGCCATTGTCGTCATCGCCGCCCACCCCCAGAATCCGAACATCCTCTACGTCGCCACCAACGACTACATCTACAAGACGCGCGACGGCGGACAGACCTGGGAGAACATCTCCCGAGGGATGACGCACTCGCGCGTGATTGCGATGGCCATCGATCCCGCCTATTCGGCCACGGTCTATGCCGGCACCAAGGGCGATGCGATCTTCAAGAGCCATAACGGCGGGCAGACCTGGGTGTCGAAACGCGCCGGGCTGGACGACGTGACGATCAGCTCCGTGGTGAACCAATTCGTGTTCGACCCTCAGGACGCCAACCACCTCTATGTCGCGACGACGATGGGGGTCTCCGAATCCAAGGACGGCGGCGAGACCTGGCGAAAACGGATGGAGGGGATGAAGGAAGTGCTGATGGTCGTCACGCTCTGCTTGGACCCCACCAGGCCGAACATCATGTATGCGGGCACGAGCGGCGGCGTGTACCGCAGCTTTTCCGGGGCCGAGATTTGGGAAAAGGCCAACGAGGGGCTTGTGCCGCCGGAGCTGGTGAAGTCCAGCCGCGCGCTTGGAGTGACGATGATTGAGGTGGATCGTTTTGAGCCGGACACGGTCTATGCCGCGACGCTCAACGGCCTCTACAAATCGGTGGACAAGGGAGCGGCGTGGAAACGGATCGGCGAGAAGCTGGCCGATCCCATCATTCCCGTGATGGTGCTGGATCGGACCAGGAAGGGCGTCCTCTATATCGGCGGGCGATTTGGGGTGTTGCGCAGCGAGGATGGGGGTGACACCTGGCAGACGTTGAACCAGGGGCTGGCGACGTTGAATGTGCGCTCGCTCGTGCAGAGCCCGATCGATCCGAAGGTGTTTTACCTCGGCACGAATGGCAGCGGCATGTATCGGAGCGAGGATGCGGGCGAAAGCTGGCATGCGATGCCGCCGGTCAAATCCAAAACCTGATTTCGGCAATGTGGCGAGGGAATGATGAGAGGGTGGGCGGTGTGCCGTTAACGATTAAGATCGGAGTCGCCGATCTCTCCACCCACCCGGGACGGCAATGAGGAAGCTGGTCTGTTGCCGCCGCCGATTTGACTGCCGTAGCGAGGGTCGAGGCTGGTGTCTTGGAGGTCCTGGCCAGGTCTGATGGGGAGTGTGCTGTCTTGCGTGTTGAGCCCGGCCTTGGGACGAAGGACGCCGGATGAATCGCTATAGGGAGAGACGACGCCGCCGATCTCGGAGCCGGAGGCGTTCGGCAGGGTGGAGGATTCGATCGTGGGGCCGATGCGGGCGGGAAGGGAACTGTCGGAAATCTCGTTGCCGGTGCGGGCCCGTGGCGGTATGCCGGAGGGGCGGAACTCTTGTTGAAGGGTTTCCCGTTCCTGATCGAGGACGCGGGCTCTGGTTCCGGCTTCTTCGTAGTCGAGTTGATCGAGTTGGGTCTGCGCATCTCCCATCTTGCCCAGTCGTTGTTTGATCGTCTGTAGATTCCGTCGCGCGGCCGCCACTTGGACGATCATCCCATTAATCAATTGAGGCGTGGTGTAGGTGGTCAAATTGAGCGCCCCGGATCGCTGAATTTCGCTCAACAGATGGGACGCTCGCTCTTCCAAGTCGATCACCTGCCCCAGTTGGCCCACGTCTCCGGCACAGCAGGCGAGAAAGGCGCGGTAGTCGCTCAAGAAGCGGGACGATACTGTTTCGAGGTCCTCGATCTTGATCGCGGGGCGAGCGGCCGGCGGTGTTGAGGTTCCGGCGGCCTTCCGATCCGGCGAAACCAATGGATTGCATCCGGTCTCGGGTTTGGCGATGATTTGCTGGCCCTCCGGTCTATCGGGGCACCAGTAGATCACGGTGGGCCGGTTGTCGGTCGAACGCTGGCTCTGTCCCGCCGGGTGCGCCGGCTGCGCCGCGATGATCACGAGGATGGTCGGTCCGACGAACAGCCGAGCCATCATCGGCGCCTGGACGGCTGAGCATAAGGACCGAATTGGCCGTTGACCGATCATGGAATGATTGTCCGGTCGAAGCCCTGATCCGTCAAGGTTGATCAGATTTCCCGCAGAGGCCGATCAGGGCGGGCGACGGATCCCGTCCGGTTCGCCACGTCGGCTGTGGCAGAATCCACGGAACGAGGATGGACCGAACTCAATCACCAGAGGAGTGCCTGCGAATGACGACAGCCTACATCGAACAGATCGGCCGGTATGCCGGAGAAGAGGTGACGGTTCAAGGCTGGCTCCGGAGCCGCCGCGACAGCGGCAAGCTCCACTTTCTTACCTTGCGGGACGGAACGGGCGATCTCCAAGCCGTGGTCAGCAAGGCGGCGGTAGGGGATGAGCAGTTCGCGCTGTCGGCCCGGCTGACGCAAGAGTCCTCGCTGAAGGTTCGGGGTAAGGTGCGCGCGGAAAAGCGGGCGCCGGGAGGATATGAGCTGGAAGTGATCGCCATTGAATTGGTGCAACTGGCCGAGCCGTTCCCGATTCAACCCAAGGAACACGGGACCGGATTCTTGATGGAGCATCGCCACCTGTGGCTGCGCTCCCATCGGCAACATGCGATCCTGCGCATCCGTCATGAAATCATTCGTGCCTGCCGGAATTTTTTCGACGACCGTGGATTCGTCTTGCTGGATGCGCCGATCTTCACCCCGAACGCCTGCGAAGGCACGACCACCCTGTTCCAGACCCAGTACTTCGACGAGACGGCCTATCTGACTCAGAGCGGACAACTCTACAGCGAGGCCACGGCCGCGGCCTTCGGCAAGGTCTACTGTTTTGGTCCGACCTTTCGCGCCGAGAAATCAAAGACGCGCCGCCATTTGATGGAATTCTGGATGGTGGAGCCGGAGGTCGCCTGGGCAGAGCTGGCGGACGTCATGGATCTGGCCGAAGAGTTCATCTGCGCCATCGTCGAACGGGTGCTGGAAAACCGGCGTGCGGATCTTCAGGCGCTGGAGCGCGATATCGCCAAACTGGAGCGGATTCGCCCGCCCTTCCCGCGCATGACCTATCATGAGGCGGTGGCGGTGCTGCGGAAGAAAGGCAATCCCATTCAACCGGGGGATGACTTTGGGGGCGACGAAGAAACGCTCTTGTCGAATGAGGCCGATCGGCCGCTGATCGTGCACCGCTACCCCTCCGCACTTAAGGCCTTTTACATGCAAAGCGATCCGGCTCATTCGGACCTGGCCCTCTGCATGGATGTGTTGGCGCCGGAAGGGTACGGCGAGATCATCGGCGGCGGACAACGCATCCATGAATATGACAAGCTGCTGAATCGGATTAAGGAACATCATCTGCCGGAAGAGGCTTTCCGTTGGTACCTCGACCTTCGCCGCTTCGGCTCCGTGCCGCACGCCGGCTTCGGGATGGGAATCGAACGGGCCGTGGCCTGGATCTGCGGGCTCGAGCACGTGCGTGAGACGATTCCGTTCCCCCGCATGCTCTACAAACTCTATCCTTAGACAGGCTGTTGAGAAGCTTGCCAGCCGGACCAGCTCGGTCTACTCCGAGCCCGTTAAAATTGACCCCCTCCGGCCTGCTACTTCCTCCATTCCGGTCGCCGAAAGTATCCTCTGTAATGGTCCGATTTCGGGCCTTTTAGCCCTATGAATCCTCAGCCTGGGCGGCAATCGTAAGAATTTGATGAAACATTGAAAAATCTGTTGACTGTCCATTCCATGGGTGTATACTTCGCCACCGAGTGGGAGAAAGTGGTGGGAAATGGTGAGTTGGTAAATGCAGAGGAATCGCATGCTCCGGTCCTTGCGGATGAAGTGATTACATGGCTGCAACCCAGGAGCGGCGGGCGTTATCTCGATTGCACGGTGGGATACGGCGGGTTGGCAGAGCGGCTGTTGTCTCGGACTCCTGGCGATTCTATGGTGATTGGGATCGATCAAGATGCATTGGCCCTTGAGGCCAGTCGGAATCGCCTCCGTCCCTTCGGAAACCGGGTGCAATTGATCCAAGGAAATTTTCGCGACGTGAAGCAGCATCTTGCCCAAGTAGGGATTTTGAACGTGGATGGAGCGGTGCTGGACTTGGGCGTCTCGACCCCGCAACTGTCTCGGCCGGAGCGGGGCTTCAGCTTCTCCGAGAACGGGCCGCTCGACATGAGGATGGATCAAACCGGTTCCCTGACGGCGGCCGATATCGTGAACCGCTGGAGCGAGTCCGATCTGGCCTGGGTGATGTTTCATTATGGCGAGGAACGGTATGCCAGGCGGATTGCGCGGGCTCTCGTGGCCGCCAGAAAGGAAGCCCCACTTCGCACCACCTTCGATCTTGTCGAGGTGATCCGGCGCGCGATTCCGGTCCGCGCCCGGCACGGGAGAATCCATTTTGCGACGCGAACGTTTCAGGCGATCAGAATCGCAGTGAACCGCGAGCTTGAGGTCCTCGAAGCGGCGCTTCCACAATTGATCGATGTCCTGACCGTCGGAGGGCGGTTATGCGTGATCTCGTTTCATTCGCTGGAAGATCGAATCGTCAAGCAGGCCTTTCGCGCGCGGGAGGCAGGCCCGAGTCCGGACGTGAAAATTTTGACCAAGAAGCCGCAAGTCGCGACGGCGCAGGAATTGGAACGCAATCCGCGGGCGCGGAGCGCCAAGCTGCGCGTCCTTGAGCGAGCCGCATAGGGAAAGAAAGAGAAAAAGGGTTCCCGGTGGTATCTCTCCGGCGGCTGTCAAGGAAGAAGGGCGTCGCCCGATGAGCCGCCGGGTCTAGCAAGCTTGGTATGGAAAAGATGGGGAGAGCCTTGGAGGTGTTTTCTCGGGCCGCCAAGAGCAATCAAGTGGGGCGGCCGGTTCTAGCGAAGCTTGGTATGAAACCACTGGAGGAGTTTCTCCGGCGGCGTCAAGGAAGAGGGGCGTCGCCCGATGAGCCGCCGGGTCTAGCAAGCTTGGTATGGAGGATGATATGAGGCCCCTGTTGATTCTCGGCGTACTCCTTTTCTTGCTTGGGTATGTCTGGGAACGGGTCGATGTGGTGCGGGTCGGCTACCGCGTCGAGCAGTTGAAGGCTCAGAAGGTGCTGCTCGAGCGGGAACGGGACGAATTGAGCGTGAAGCTGGCTTCGCTCAGCGCCCCGGACCGCGTCGCGCGACTGGCGAAGGAGAAATTGGGGATGATGCCGGCCCAGCCCGGACAGGTCGTCGTCGTGCATCGCGCGGAGCCCAAGCCGCAGCCTGAGGGTCCTTCCGTGCAAGAGGTCCGCGTCGCGAAGCGCGAGGTGCGCTAGGTGAAGCCAGTGCGACCTCCCTACGCCGCCCGTCGAACGGCTACCCTGGTAGGGCTGTTGGCTGGCTTTGCCGTCGTGTTGATCCGCTTGCTCAACCTCCAAGTGTTGCAGGCCGCGGAGCTGACTCAGCGCGCGGACCGTCAACATTGGAAATCGGTTTCGCTGGAAGGGCCACGGGGCACGATTTACGATCGGAACGGAAAGGTCCTGGCGATCAATGTGGAAGTGCCGTCGGCATTCGGGGTGCCCGCCGCGCTGGAAGATCTTCGGGGAGCGGCAAGGCGGCTCGCTCCGGTATTGAATGTGCGGCAGACCGAGTTGGAAAGGAAGCTGCGTCAGGACCGGTCGTTTGTCTGGCTGGCCCGAAAATTGGACCCGGAACAGGGGCGTCGATTGAAGGCCCTATCGCTTGAGGGAATCGGAGTCGTCATGGAGGGACGGCGGTTCTATCCCAAGGGTCCGTTGCTGTCCCATGTGCTCGGGTTCGCCGGCATGGACGGGGAAGGGTTGGAGGGCATCGAGCGTCGCTATGACCGGTATCTGCACGGGGACAAGCAGGTCATGATGCTGGAGCGGGATGCGCTCGGGCGGACGGTGTTCCCGCGGGGGTTGCGGGAGCAGGGTCCCGATGGCGGCCGTCACGTGGTCCTGACGATCGACGAGGTCGTGCAGTACATCGCGGAGAAGGAACTCGAAGAAGCGGTGACCAGCACGCGAGCCAAAGGCGGCATGGCCATCGTTATGGATCCCCATACCGGCGCCGTCCTGGGCATGGCGGTGAATCCGCGGTTCGATCCCAATATCGTGAAATCGCTGACGCCGGACCGATGGCGCAACCGGGCGATCGCCGACGTCTTCGAGCCGGGCAGCACCATGAAGATGTTCATCGCGGCGGCGGCGTTGGAGGAACAGTTGATCACGCCGACCACCATGCTATACGGCGAGAACGGTCACATGACGGTGGCGAACACCGTGATTCATGACCACGAGAAAATGGGCTGGATGAGCTTTTCAGAGGTGATTCAGAAATCGAGCAATATCGGGGCGGCGAAAGTAGCCATGCGGCTCGGCGAGCGCCGCACCTACGACTATTTGAGGCGGTTCGGCTTCGGCGAGCGCACCGACGTGGATCTTCCGGGAGAAGTCGCCGGCCTTCTGAAGTCGCCCCGCGAGTGGGGCAGGCGGACCCTGGCCTCCATGGCCATGGGGCAGGAGATCGGGGTGACGGGGCTGCAAATGGCGAGCGCGGTTTCGGCGATCGCGAACGGCGGGGTCCTGATGAAGCCCTATGTCGTCGCCGAGGTGCGGGACGCCAAGGGGCGGGTGTTGGCGGAGATGGGCCCCCAACAACGTCGGCAGGTCGTCTCCCAGGAGACGGCGAGGACCTTGAGCGAGATGCTGGAGAAGGTGGTGTCCAGCGGTACAGGGACGAAGGCGGCGCTCTCGGGCATCCGCGTCGCGGGCAAGACCGGAACCGCGCAGAAGATCGACCCACGGACCGGAGCCTATTCTTCCACGCTTGTCGTGGGGTCCTTCGTCGGCTACCTCCCGGCCGACGATCCGAAAATCGTGATCGCCGTCATGGTGGACGAACCGCAAGTGGATGCCTGGGGCGGCGCGGTGGCGGCGCCGGCGTTCCGCCGGATCGCCGAGCAGGTGCTGCCGTACCTGGGCGTGACGCCGAATTCAGCGGTCAATCTCGCGATGGCCGTGGGGTAGGACATCGAAACGACCCAAGCCGATGGTGTGCAGGTGACCTTGGCCGACATGCTCGACTCGCCGGTCATCCGATCGGAAATCCTAGAACAGCGGGGCGACCTTGCCCTGTCCGTGACCGGGATTACCGACGATTCACGCCAAGTGAAGCCGGGGGCACTATTCGTCGCCGTCAAAGGCGAGCGGGTGGACGGCCATCAGTTCCTTCCGCAGGTCCTTCAGGCGGGAGCCGCAGCCCTGGTCGTCCAACAACCGCAGGCGCAGGGGACTGTTCCAGTCATCCTGGTCAAGGACTCGCGCAGGACATTAGGGCTCCTCGGCAGCCGCTTCTACGGCGATCCTTCGTCACGCCTTCGGATGGTGGGCGTGACCGGCACCAACGGGAAGACGACGATTACCTATTTGACGAAAGCCGTTCTCGAATCGGCCGAACGAAAGGTCGGATTGATCGGAACCGTGGCCTATCAGATCGGCGAGGAGCTGGTGCCGGCCGCTCATACGACGCCGGGCGCCCTCGAGTTCCAGGCGTTGTTGAGCCGGATGGTCTCGGCCGGCATGGATACAGCCGTGATGGAAGTCTCTTCGCATGCGCTGGCGCTGGATCGGACGGTCGGCTGCGAATATGACGTGGCGGTCTTCACCAACCTCACGCAGGACCATCTCGACTTTCACCGGGACATGGACGACTACTTTTCGGCCAAGCTCAAGCTCTTTACCGGACTCGCCGAGGGGAAGCGAAAACCGTCCAAGCGGGCGATCGTCAACCTGGACGATCCCTGGAGCGAGCGCATCCGGAAAGCAACCGCCGTCCCGCTCTGGACCTACGGGATCAAGGGGGCGGCCGATCTCCGCGCGGAGGACCTGAGGCTCTCGGCATCGGGGACGACCTTTTCCGTCGCGACCCCGCACGGGCGGGCCAAGGTGGAAAGCCGGCTGGTCGGCGAGCACAATGTGTATAACGCGCTGGCCGCAGTGGGGGTCGGTTTGCAGGAAGGGTTGTCGCTGGATTTGGTCTGCCAAGGGATCGCCTCCGTCCGCAACGTGCCGGGGCGATTCGAGCGGGTCGAGGCGGGCCAGCCGTTTACCGTCGTCGTGGATTATGCCCACACCGAAGATGCGTTGGTGCGGCTGTTGTCCGCCGCGCAGGCGCTCAGGCCTGGACGCATCATCACGGTCTTCGGCTGCGGGGGCGATCGGGATCGGACGAAGCGCCCCAAGATGGGACGGGCGGCGGTGGAGCGCAGCGATGTGGTCGTGCTGACCTCCGACAACCCTCGAACCGAACAGCCGCAGGCCATCCTGCAGGAGGTGGAGGTCGGCGTGAAGGACGCGCTCCGTCATCGGCCTCAGGTGCGGTGCCACGTGATCGCCGACCGTCGCGCAGCCATCAAGGCCGCGGTGCGGGAGGCGCGTCCGGGCGACATGGTGGTGATCGCCGGCAAGGGGCACGAAGACTATCAGATCATCGGCACGACCAAGCACCACTTTGACGACCGCGAGGTGGCCCGGGAGGCCATCCTCAGCCTGCAATCCGTGTGAGCGTGGGCATCATTGGACGGTACGCGGCACGGTGCGGGTATCAGATATGGATCAGGTGATGGCAGGGTCCCTCTATACCGTAGAAGAAGTGCTCGAGGTTGTCGGCGCCAGGCTTCTGGCTGGTGACCCGTCAATGGCGCCGAAGGCAGCGATCAAGCGCCTCTGGACCGACTCCCGGACCGTGCGACCCGGCGACTGCTTTGTCGCGTTGCGGGGCGATCGGTTCGACGGCCATGCCTTCGTTCCGGAGACCTTCCGGAAGGGGGCGGTGGCGGCGTTGGTCGAAGATTCCTACCGAGTGCCGGCCGATCCCCTCATGCGCGGCCCCGCGCGTCGGCCGGCCATCATTTTAGGCGTGCGGGACTCGCTGCTCGCGTTTCAGCAATTGGCCACGCACCATCGCAACCGGTTCGCCATTCCGGTGGTGGCGGTGACCGGGAGCAACGGGAAAACGACCACGAAGGACATGGTGGCCGCGGTCCTGGCCGCGCGCTGGACGACCCTCAAGACCGAAGGCAACCTCAACAACCGAATCGGCGTGCCGCAGACCCTGTTGCGACTGACCGCCCGGCACAAGGCCGCGGTGATCGAGATGGGGGTGGATGCGCGCGGCCAGACGACGCGCCTGTGCGAGATCGTGCGTCCCACGGTCGGGATCATCACCAATATCGGCGCGGACCATCTGGAATTCTTCGGCGACCTGGAAGGGTCGGCTCAAGCCAAGGCCGAGCTGTTGGATCAGATGCCGGCCGATGGAGTGGTCGTGCTGAACGCCGACGATCCCTATTTCGATTATCTGGCGGCGCGGGCGACTTGCCGCGTGGTGTCGTTCGGACTCTCCGAGCGGGCCGATGTGCGGGCCACGGACGCCGACCACCACGGCAAGTTGGGCGCCACATTCAAATTACATTTGCCGGGACGCCATCGTGCTCCTGTCATCGCGCTGCGGGTCCACGGCGACCATAATGTGCTGAACGCCTTGGCCGCCGCGGCGGTCGGCTATGCGCTGGGGCTGAGCGGGGTGTTGGTCGGCAAAGGCTTAGCCGCATTTCGCCCGGCTCAGATGCGGTCCCAAGTCGTGATGGTGCGCGGCGCGCGGGTGATCAACGACTGTTACAACGCGAATCCCTCCTCGATGAAGGCGGCGCTGCGGTTGCTGGCCGAGATGGGGCGAGGCGGGCGGACGATCGCCGTGGTGGGCGACATGTTGGAGCTGGGCGCGAACGCGGATGAGTTGCACCGGGAGGCGGGCGCCGTGGCCGCCGAGTTGGGCATTCAGCGGCTGATCACCTGCGGACTGCTGGGGCAGCGGATCGCCGCAGGCGCGAGACGGGCCGGCATGTCCCAGGATCAGGTGTTGGCGGTCAATGACGCGGTGGAAGCGGCGGCGGTCTTGAAGAATCTGCTCCAGCCTGGTGATACGGTGCTGGTCAAGGCCTCGCGCGGCATGAAACTGGAACGGGTGCTGGAAGCCTTACAGGGACGGGTCCGGATGGCCGCCGGCGCCTAGCTGAACAAACCTCCTCGCACGGAAGTGGGCGGGCTGAATCGGTATGCTCTACAACTGGTTGTATCCTCTTCACACCGAGTTCTCCATTCTCAATGTCTTCCGATACCTGAGTTTTCGGATCATCTACGCCTCGGTCACGGCCTTTCTGATCGCCTTCGTCCTGGCCCCGTGGCTGATCAAGAAACTTCAGGAGATCAAGCTGGGGCAACAGGTGCGGGACGACGGGCCGAAGCGACATCTGGCCAAGAGCGGCACTCCGACGATGGGCGGGCTGCTGATCATCTTTGCCGTAGTGCTGGCCACCCTGCTCTGGGCCGACCTCACGAACAAGTACGTCTGGCTCGTCATCCTCTCGACCTTGGGCTTCGGACTGATCGGATTTGTGGACGACTATCTGAAGTTCATCAAGGCTCAATCGAAGGGCTTAACGGCCTCGCAAAAGTTTGCGGGGCAGGTGGCGATCGCGCTGGCGATCGGCCTGATTCTGTACTTCTTTCTCCCGGGGTACTCCACCAAGTTGAGCGTGCCGTTCTTCAAGAATTTCACCCCGGAACTGGGATGGCTCTACATCCCGTTCGTCGTGCTGGTGATCGTGGGCAGTTCCAATGCGGTCAATCTCACGGACGGTCTGGACGGGTTGGCCGTCGGGCCGGTCATGATCGCCTCGATGGCCTACACGATCGTGGCCTATGCAGCGGGGCACCGTCTGTTCGCCGACTACCTGCTGATCCCCCATATCGAGGGGGCCGGGGAAGTCGGGGTCTTCACCGCGGCGATCTTCGGGGCGAGCCTGGGCTTCCTCTGGTTCAACACCTATCCGGCGACGGTCTTCATGGGCGACGTGGGCTCGCTGCCCTTGGGCGCCGCGCTCGGGACCGTGGCGGTGATCAGCAAGCATGAGTTGCTGCTCCTGCTGGTTGGGGGCGTGTTCGTGATCGAGGCCGTTTCGGTGATCTTTCAGGTGCTGTCCTTCAAGTCGCGCGGCAAGCGGATCTTTCTCATGGCCCCGATCCATCACCATTTCGAGATGAAGGGCTGGGAGGAACCGAAGGTGGTGGTCCGCCTGTGGATCATCGCGATTCTCCTGGCGCTGCTGAGCCTCAGCACATTGAAGCTGCGATGATGACCATGCCGGTCCATTCACCCATGGGAGAGGAGTTGGCCGGGAAGGCCGTCATCGTGGTGGGATTGGCCAGGAGCGGGGTGGCGGCGGCCACGTTGCTCGCGCGAATCGGGGCCCGCGTCACGGTGGCGGATCGCAAGGATGAGCGGGAGTTGCAAGGGGTTCTGGGGAAGCTGGATGTGGAACGGGTCGGGCTGGCCCTGGGGGCGCAGTACGAGCGCGCCTTTCAGCATGCCGATCTCGTGGTCATCAGTCCCGGCGTGCCGACCCACGCGCCCGTGCTCGACACCGTCCGCCGCCGCGGCATCCGGGTGATCGGGGAGCTGGAGCTGGCCTCCCGCTTTTTGTCGGCTCCCATCGTTGCCGTGACCGGCACCAACGGCAAGAGCACGACCGTGACCCTGATCGGAAAGTTTCTGCAGGAAAGCGGGAAACAGGCGTTCGTGGGAGGCAACCTGGGGACGGCCGTCTCCGAAGCGGCCCTGGCGAGCCTCGACGCGGAGGAGCAGGGAGGCGTCGGCCGATCGCCCTACGAGGTCATCGTTGCGGAAGTGTCGAGCTTTCAACTGGAAACGATCGAGCGATTCCAACCCTGGATCGCGGCGCTGCTGAATATCACGACCGACCACATGGACCGGTACGAGTCGATCAACGACTATGTGCGGGCGAAGAGCCGGATCTTCGAGAACCAGACGGCGACGGACTATGCGGTCATCAACCTGGACGACCCCAGAGTGGCGGCAATCGGCCGGACCGTTCGGGCCCGCTGCGTGGGGTTTACCCGCCGCCAGACCATACCTCCGGCTTCAACCGGCGGGGCCTTTCTCGACGGCGAAGACCTCGTGGTGCTGCTTGACGGGCAGCGACGGACGATCGCGTCCCGCCGGGACATCCGGCTCTTGGGGTCGCATAACGTGGAGAATGTGCTGGCCGCCGCGACGATCGGCCTGTTGTGTAGCTGTGATCTGGACGCCATGCGTCGGGTCCTCCGCTCCTTTCCCGGACTTGAACATGCGCTGGAACTCGTCCGGGAGCGCAACGGAGTCCGGTTCGTGAACGATTCCAAGGGCACGAATGTCGATGCCACGGTCAAGGCGCTGGACAGTCTGGACCAGCCGATCTGGTTGATCGCGGGAGGGAAGGACAAGGGCGGAGACCTCGCCCGGCTCAAAGAGCCGATTGCGCGCAAGGTGAAGGGTGTCGTGCTGATCGGGGAAGCGGCGCCGCTTATCAAGGCGGCCATTCAACCCTACGATCGAATCAAGCAGGCGGCGTCGTTGCAGGAGGCGGTGCGGCTGGCGGCCGAACAGGCGGAAGCGGGCGACATCGTGCTCCTGTCTCCGGCCTGCGCCAGTTTCGACATGTTCGCGGATTATCAGGATCGGGGACGGCAATTCAAGGCGGCGGTATCGGCGCTGCCGTAGCACGTTGCCGGATCCATCGGCAGGAGACTCATGGCCGGGAAAACAGCGGGGACCCTGGTGCTTCCATGGCCGAGTTCGAGCCAACGGGCCCGTAAGCTCGTGGCGTTGGACCATACGCTCGTCGTGATCACGCTCGCCCTCTCCTTGGTCGGGCTGGTGATGGTCTTCAGCGCGAGCGCTGTGGTGGCAGGCAACCGGTTTCAGGACCCTTGGTATTTCCTCAAGCGGCAGCTCGCGTGGCTGGTGTTGGGATTGGCCCTCATGCATATCACCTCGCGCATCGACTATGCCGTGTGGAAGAAACTCGCCGTCCCCCTATTGGCGGTCACGGGCGGCCTGTTGCTGTTGGTGCTGATCCCGTCCATCGGGGTGCTGGCCAAGGGCGCGCGGCGCTGGTTGCGGGCCGGACCCATCCTGCTTCAGCCGACGGAAATCGCGAAGGTGGTGGCTGTGATCTACCTCGCGGCCTATCTGGCGGCCAAGCAAGAACGGCTCCTCTCGTTTCAGAAGGGGGTCCTACCGCCGCTCATTTTGGTCGGCGCCGTCTGCGGCCTCATCTTTCTCCAGCCTGACTTGGGGAGCGTGGTCGTCATCGGGTTGGTGATGTTCAGCCTGTTGTTTCTGGCGGGGGCCAAGCTGAGTCATCTCTTTGGGCTGGTGCTCTGCGCCGTCCCGGCGGTCCTGGCGCTGGTGGTCAGCTCGCCCTACCGGTGGAAGCGAGTGGTGGCCTTTCTCTTCCCGGAAAAAGACGCGTCGGGCGCCGGGTTTCAAGTCACGCAATCGTTCCTCGCATTGGGCAGCGGAGGGCCGTTCGGCGTCGGCTTGGGGGAGGGCAAGCAGAAGCTGTTCTTCCTACCCGAAGCGCATACGGATTTTGTGCTGGCCCTGGTAGGTGAGGAACTCGGCTTTTTCGGGACCGCCGCCCTCATGATGCTCTTTCTGGCCTTCATGATCCGGGGCTTCTCGATCGCCGCGCGTGCGCGCATGCCGTTCGGCTATTTCCTGGGCATGGGGATTACGCTCTTGATCGCGACCCAAACGCTCATCAATGCCGGCGTCGTCACCGGGTTGTTGCCGACCAAGGGATTGACGCTGCCCTTCGTGAGCTACGGCGGATCGTCGTTGGTCATCAGTTTGATCGGAGTCGGGATCCTATTGAGCATCTCGCGCGACCGGTACGGGGGACAGGAGCGCAACGGGTGACGTGACCGACCGGGTGAACGGGCCGGTGAATGAACATTGTAATTGCGGCAGGGGGAACCGGCGGGCATCTGTATCCGGCGATCGCGCTTGCCAGGGAGTTTCAGCGGGTCAGGCCCGGCGCCTCCGCGCTCTTCGTCGGGACGACCCGCGGACTGGAATCCCGCGTGGTGCCGCGCGAAGGGTTTCCGCTCCGATTGATCACCGCCAAGCCCTTCATGGGCGTGGGACGACTCGGCGCGGCGAAGGCGCTGGCGGCGCTTCCAGCGGGCATTTGGGAGTCGATGCGGTTGCTGAAAGCGCAGCGCGCCGATCTGGTGATCGGGGTGGGAGGCTACACCTCTCCGGCGGTGCTGCTGGCGGCAGCGCTCTTGCGGAAGCCGCGGGTGATCCTGGAGCCCAATTCCTATCCGGGATTGGCCAACAAGCTGTTGGGGCCGCTAGTCCAGTTGGTGTTTCTGGCCTTCGGCTCGGCGGCCGAATTTTTCCCACGGGTCAAGGTGCGGGTCGTCGGGACTCCCCTTCGTCAGGAATTTCTGGAACCGGTTCAGGCGCGGACACAAGGAAGTGAGGATGGGCGTATGCATCTGGTGATTTTCGGCGGCAGTCAGGGCGCCAAGGCCATCAACGGCGCGATGGTCGATGCGCTCCCCTATCTGACGGACCTGCGGGACCGTCTGTTGATCACCCACCAAACCGGCGAGCAGGACCGGGAATCCGTCGCACAGGGCTATGCAAAACACAAGGTGCGCGCGGACGTCCGGCCGTTTCTCTACGACATGCCGTTGGTGCTCCGGTCGGCCGATTTGGTCGTCTCGCGGGCCGGCGCGATGACGATCGCCGAATTGGCCGCCTGCGGCTGTCCGGCCATTCTCGTGCCGCTGCCCCAGGCCATCTACAACCATCAGGCGAAGAACGCCGCGGTGATGGAATCGGCAGGCGCCGCGATCGTCCTGCCGCAGTATGAACTGTCGGGAGAGCGGTTGGCGTCCACCATTCGCAGCGTCCTCACCGATTCACAGCGCCTGCAGGACATGCGAGCCCGGAGCCTGTCGTTGCGGCGCGTCGATGCCGCCGGGCGCATCGTGGAGGAATGCCTGTCGCTGCTAGGGAGGTCTCATGAAGCCGATGAGTCTGTTGGAGTCACGGGATCGTGATGGAGTCGAGGCGCGCGAGCCGGGCAACGGCCGGCAGGTAAGACGGGGAGTCCGAACGTCAATGTTTCGCAAAATCCAACATATCCACCTCGTCGGGATCGGCGGCTCCGGGATGAGCGGGATCGCCGAAGTCCTGTTGACGCTCGGGTACCAGGTGACCGGTTCGGACCTGAGCGCGTCGGACACGACCAGGCGGCTGGAGGAACTCGGCGGGCGGATCTTCATCGGCCACCAGGAATCGAACATCGGCCAGGCGCAGGTCGTGGTGGTCTCTTCCGCGGTCTCGCCGTCCAATCCGGAGGTCGTGGCGGCTAAGGCCAAGCCGATTCCGGTGATTCCGCGGGCCGAAATGCTGGCCGAATTGATGCGGCTCAAGTACGGCATCGCGATCGCGGGCGCGCACGGCAAGACCACCACGACCTCGATGGTGGCGAGCGTGCTGGCCGAAGGCGGGCTCGATCCGACGGTGGTGATCGGCGGCAAGGTCAATGCCTTGGGCAGCCATGCGAGGCTCGGGCGCGGCGAGCTGCTGGTGGCCGAGGCCGACGAAAGCGACGGGTCCTTCCTGCGGCTCGCTCCCTCGATCGTCGCCGTGACGAATCTCGATCGCGAGCACCTTGACCACTACGGATCGATGGAGCGGCTCACCGGGAGCTTTTCGGAGTTCATCAACCGGATTCCGTTCTACGGACTGGCGGTCTTGTGTTTGGATGACGAACGGCTCCGCGGCCTGCTGGGCGGCGTGGTCAAGCGCTATCAAACCTACGGCCTCAAGGAGCACGAGGGATTTGCCCCGCCCGATTACCGGGCCACCGATATCGTGCTTAAACAATGGGGGGCTGAATTTCGCGCCCACTTCCGGTCCAAGAATCTCGGGCCGTTCCGGTTGTGCATCCCCGGGATTCACAACGTGTCGAACGCGCTGGCAGCGATCGCGATCGGGGCCGAATTGGATGTGCCGGTGGACTTGATCCGACGGGGATTGGCCGCCTTCACGGGCGTCGAGCGGCGCTTCCACCTGCGCGGTGAAAAACAGGGCGTGATGGTCGTAGACGACTATGGGCACCACCCGACCGAGATCAAGGCCACGCTCGCGGCTGCCAAGCAGGGATGGAACCGGCGCCTGGTCGTGCTGTTCCAGCCGCATCGGTACACGAGGACGCGCGATTTGCTGAACGAGTTTGCGGGCGCCTTCGGCGATGCCGATCTGCTGCTGGTCACGGACATCTATCCGGCGAGCGAACAGCCGATCCAGGGAGTCAGCGGCGAACGGTTGGCGGAGGCGATCCGGGCCGCCGGCCATCCGAACGTCACCTATGTGCCGGTGAAGCAGGACTTGCCGGACCGTACCATGCCGCTCCTTCAACCCGGCGATATGGTGCTGACTTTGGGGGCGGGCGACATCTGGAAGGCCGGACTGGGAATCTTGGATCGTTTGCCGTCGTGAGACACTTTCATGAAACAAGGTTTTGGAAGGACGCGTTCACGCAAGTCGACAGGGCAGGGTCTGTCGCGGTCGGCTTTGAAAGAGGCGCTCGACGGGGTGCGAGGGGAGGCGCGGTTCAATCTCCCGCTGAGCACGTTCACGTCGTTCCAGATCGGAGGACCGGCCGATGTGTTCGTGACGCCGGCGGACGAGGAGGACGCGGCGCGGCTCTTCCGTCAGGCGCATCGGTTGCGGATTCCGGTCTTCGTATTGGGCGGCACCAACGTGCTGATTCAGGACCGGGGGATTCGCGGCATCGTGATCGGGCTCTCGCATCTCAAAGCCGTTCGCGTCGAAGCCGGCCATGTGCTCTATGCGGAGGCTGGAGTCGGCATGCCGACTCTGATCAAGCGGGCCATCACGCTGGGATTGAGCGGGTTGGAGTGGGCTGCGGGGATTCCCGGAACCGTCGGAGGCTGTGTCGTGATGAATGCCGGCACCAGGCTCGGTGAGATGAAGGATGCGCTGTCCGGCGTGCGAATGGCGTTCCCGGACGGCAGCCTCCGCGATTTGGCCCGAGCGGACATCGGCTTCGAGTATCGGCGCGCGCTCTTGCCGGAGGGAATCGTCGTGGGAGCCAGGCTTCAGTTGAAACCGGCCTCGAAGGGGGAGATCGAACGTGTGGTGAAGGACTACCTGCGCTATCGGAAGGCCACGCAGCCGCTGACCGAGCCCAATGCCGGCTGCGTGTTCAAGAACCCCGGTCCTCGGACGGCCGGTCAATTGGTCGAAGCGGCCGGCCTCAAGGGCGAAAAAGTCGGAGGGGCGCAGGTCTCCGCGAAACATGCGAACTTCATCGTCAACACAGGCCGGGCCTCCGCATCGGATGTGCTGGCGCTGATCCGGCTGGTGCAGGACCGCGTCAAGGCAGTCAGCGGAGTGGAGCTGCAACTCGAGTTGAAGGTCGTGGGAGAAGCCTCATGAGGCTTCCTCAACCATCGTCTGATATGAGAAGGGCTTCATGCCGTTGACCACCGCGCGAGTCGGCGTGCTCATGGGCGGCCGGTCCGCCGAGCGGGACGTGTCCCTGCGCACCGGGCAGGCCGTACACCAGGCGCTGGCCCGCCGCGGCTACGATTCGGTCGCCATCGACGTCGGTCCGAACATCGCGCGGGATTTGCACGAGTTGAAGGTGGGGCTGGCCTTCATCGCCCTCCATGGACCTGGCGGCGAAGACGGCACCATGCAGGGGCTGCTCGAAACCTTGGGCATCCCCTACACGGGCTCCGGGGTGCGCGCGAGCGCGGTGGCCATGCACAAGGTATTGACGAAGGTCGTATTGGTTTCCCAGGGAATTCCTGTTCCGCCGGGAGGGGTAATCGTCAAAGGCAAAGCCAAGGGGAAACGGCCTCCGCTGCCGCGCGGGTTGAAATGGCCCGTGGTCGTGAAGCCGGCTACTCAGGGGTCCACGATCGGGGTCAGCATCGTCCGCAAGCCGGCCGCATGGATGGACGCGTTGGAACTGGCCCATCGCTACGACGACGAGGCGGTGGTCGAAGCCTTCATCCCCGGCCATGAGATCACGGTCGGAGTGCTTCGATCGGGCTCGACCCTCCAAGCCTTGCCAGCCGTGGAGATCGCCGCGCCGGAGGGGTTCTATGATTTTTCAGCCAAGTACCAAAAGGGGCAGACCCGATATCTCTGCCCGGCGCCACTTTCAGGAAAGGTCGCGCGCCTGCTGCGCGATCTGGCCGTTCGATCCTACGAGGTGATCGGCTGCGAAGGGGCCGCGCGCGTGGACTTCCGCGTCACTCCCAAGGGAAAACCCTCTGTCCTGGAGGTCAACACGGTCCCGGGGATGACCGAGACGAGCCTGTTGCCGATGGCGGCGGCGCAGGCGGGGATCGACTACGACCGGTTGACGGAACGGATTCTGGAGTCGGCGCTCGCGCGCATCAAGCGGGCGTGACGGGAACGGAGCAGAGCCTGTGTTTGGAAGGCGCAAACAGAAACGACCGGCGGGCCCGCGGGAAAACCTGAAGCGGGGCTTGCGCGGTCAGGAGGGCCGGCTGAGGGCGGGAACCCGTTCGCTGGTCCGGTTCGTCGTTGGCACGGCGAAGTTGGCGGCGGTGCTCGGGGTTCTTGTGCTGGCCGGCTGGGGCGGGTCGCTCCTGTGGCACAATGCCGGCCCCTGGATGGCCGAGCTGTTCCGTGTGCGGGAGGTCACGGTTGTCGGTCTTCAACAGGTCACGCGCGCCGAAGTCCTGACGAGACTCCGGCTCGACAAACAGGCGGTTCTCTATGACATCGATCCGGACAAACTCGTCGAACGGCTGCGCACGCATCCGTGGATCAAGGATGCGGAACTGACCAGGCTGCCCTTTCATCAGTTGCAGGTGACGATCATGGAACGCCGGCCGGCCGCCGTCGTGCAACGATCCGACATCAACGTGTTGGTGGATGAAGAGGGACAGATCCTCAAATGGTTGGGCCGTGTCGATGAACCTTCGCTGCCGCTCTGCGTCGGGGTCGAGCCGAGGCATCTTGCGCAGGGGGCGAGCCGCGAGCGCCGGACGATCAAGGCGGCGGTGACGCTGGCCGGGATTCTCGCCGAGACCACAAGCGAGCGGATCGTCATCGATGCGACGAATCCGGCGAATCTGGTTGCGACGGTGAAGGAGACGCGCCTGTCGTTCGGCCATTCAGGTTTCCAAGAAAAATGGGGTCTCTACGCTCGGCTCAGGCCGAACCTGGCAACCGAACATCGCCTTGTGGGCGATCCGTCGCCGATCGATGTGGATCTCCGGTTCGCCGGGCGCGTGATCGTGCGAGAAAGGGGGTAAGGCGTGCCCAAACGAGAACAAATCCTAGTGGGGCTTGATATCGGCACCACCAAGATCTGCGCGATTGTGGCGGAGATTACGGAAACCGGCGCGCTGAACATCATCGGGGTGGGATCGAGCCCATCGCGCGGCCTCCGCAAAGGGGTGGTGGTCAATATCGAGAGCACGGTGGAATCGATCAAGAAGGCCGTGGACGACGCGGAGCTGATGGCGGGGGTCGAGATCCATTCGGTCTATACCGGCATCGCGGGCGGCCATATCGCCGGCGAAAACTGTAAGGGCGTGGTCGTGCTGAAGAAGCAGGAAGTGACAAGGGAGGACGTGCAGCGGGCGGTGGACAGCGCCAGGACCATGGCGGTGATCCCCCAAGAGCGGCGCGTGCTCCATGTCCTGCCGCGTGAATTCATGGTGGACGATCAGGACGGCATCCGCGATCCGGTCGGACTGTTGGGGACCAGGCTGGAAGTCAACGTGCACATCATCACGGGCGCCGTCACGTCCGCCCAGAACCTCATCAAGGGAGTCAACCGAGCCGGTCTCGATGTCGTGGACATCGTGCTTCAGCCCTTGGCCTCCAGCGAAGCGGTGTTGAGTCCCGAGGAAAAGGAACTGGGCGTGGCCATGGTGGACTTCGGCGGCGGGACGACCGATCTGGCCATCTTCCTGGACGGGAGCGTCCGCCATACGGCGGTGCTGCCGCTCGGCGGCCAGAATCTCACCAAGGATCTGGCGATCGGCCTGCTGACCTCGCAGAGCGAAGCGGAAAAGATCAAGCTCCAATACGGCATCGCCAGGGCGGATCTGCTCCAGGGACACCAGATGGTCGAGGTGCCGTCGGTCGGCGAGCGCCCGGCGCGCATGTTCACGCGGCGCGACATCGCCGACATCCTGGAGCCTCGGGTCGAGGAGATGTTCGAACTGGTCCGGCGCGAAATCGCGCGCGCGGGCTATGAAGGCATGTTGGGCGCCGGCGTCGTGTTGACCGGCGGGACGTCCCTGCTGGAGGGCATGCTGGACGCGGCGGAAAAATTGCTCAACCTGCCGGCCCGGCGGGGGGTACCGGGCGGCGTGGGGGGACTCAGGGACATCGTCAGCAATCCAATCTATTCGACCGGGGTGGGACTGTTGCTGCATGCCCGCCAGCATGCGGAGGCGCAGGAACTCGCCGGGATCGGTAGCGGAGGGCCGATCAAGGGGGCGCTCAGCAGATTAGTGGGGAAGCTGACCGACATCTTCTTAACGTAGCCACCAGCGGGAGCGGAAGCCCGGGATGCTTCCGAGAGGAGGGAGCCACATGTTTTCATTTCAAGAAGATCTTCTGTCCCCGGTCCACATCAAGGTCTTCGGCGTCGGCGGAGCCGGCTGCAATGCGGTCAACACGATGATCCACTCAGGCTTGAGCCGGGTGGAGTTCATCGCCGCCAACACGGACGTGCAGGCGCTGGAACGGTCGCAGGCGGCCTTCAAGATCCAGTTGGGGCCGGAGCGGACGCGCGGGCTGGGCGCCGGCGCGAGACCGGAAATCGGCAAGGACGCGGCATTGGAAAGCAAGGACCAGATCCGCGAAGCCATGCAGGGCGCGGACATGGTCTTCGTCACGGCCGGCATGGGCGGCGGCACCGGCACCGGGGCGGCTCCCATCGTGGCGAGCGTCGCCCGCGAGCTGGGCATCCTGACCGTGGGCGTCGTCACGAAACCGTTCCAGTTCGAAGGGCATCGGCGGATGAGCCATGCGGAGGAAGGGCTGCGGGACCTGCGCCGCCACGTGGATACGCTGCTGATCATTCCGAATCAGCGGCTGCTGGCCATCGTGGACAAGGCGACGCCGCTCTTGGACGCCTTCAAGGTGGCGGACGACGTGCTGCGGCAGGCCATCCAAGGCATCGCCGACGTGATCACGACCACCGGCCATGTCAACGTGGACTTTGCCGACGTGCGAACCGTCATGGCCCATACAGGCCGGGCGGTGATGGGGATGGGACGGGCGCGCGGAGCTAATCGTGCGGTGGAAGCGGCCCATAAGGCGATCAACAGCCCGCTGCTCGAAGACGGGACGGTGGAGGGAGCCAGGGGCGTGCTGCTGAATATCACCGGCGGCGCCGATCTCTCTCTGCACGAGGTGGACGAAGCCGCCTCGATCATCAAGGAGGCCGCCGACGCGGAAGCCAACATTATCGTCGGTCAGGTCATCAACCAGGAGATGGGAGATGAGCTGGTGGTGACGGTGATCGCGACGGGCTTCGAGCATGGGGAGGACGGAGCCAAGAATCCGGTTGCGGCCGATCGGGCGGCGCGTCCCGCCCGGGCGGGACAGCAGATCCTGGCAGCGGTCTCCGCCGGCGTCAGTGAGAAGCCGGCCCGGGATCTGGATCGCCCGGCCTTCCTCCGGAAGCTGAGCGAGCAGCGGGATCTTAAAGAGCGAGTCGGGTTGCTGCCGGATGACGAGTGGGATGTGCCGACGTTCCTGCGGAAGCAGGCCGATTAGGATTGGGATTGGGTTGGCGGGCGTTCTCTGGCATGGCACAATGAGGCGGTGAACCGCACGTCGATCATTACCCTGTCCTCCTTCGCCTCGAACGGGGACGGCCTGCATCATTTCTTCGGCACGCGCCATGCCGCGCAGCTTCCTCCGGGAGAGCACGGCAATCGTGATGTGGAGCGCACGGGCCAGTATTTGGCGCAGGAGGCTCAATCGAGGCCGGACGGTGTTGTGGCCGATCTCGCCGGCGAGTGCCGGTTCGTGGCCGCCAGGCAGGTTCACGGGACGGATGTGCTGGTGGTCGGAGAACTGGTTCCGAGCCGCGAGCTGCTGGAGCAGGGGTGGGATGCCCTGATCACCGACGAACCGGGGCTCTGTCTCACGATCAAGACGGCCGATTGTGTACCGGTGCTGCTGTTCGACCCGGTCCGGCGCGTCATCGCCGCCATCCATGCAGGCTGGCGCGGAACCCTCGCGCAGATTGTTCCCAAGACGATCGGCGCCATGCGCGAGCAGTACGGAAGCCGAGTTGACGTTATAAGGGTAGCGATCGGACCGTCCGCCGCCTCCTGCTGCTACGAAGTCGATGAGCCGGTCTTGAGCCGGCTTCGCGAGGTTTTTCCCGCTTGGTCCTTGGTCCTGCGCGAGGTCGGCGACAACCGAGCCAAACTCGATTTGCGGCAGGTGATCCGGCGCCAGGCCGAAGGGGCCGGCGTGCGGGTGGAATCGATTTCCGCCGCAGACCACTGCACGATCTGCGAGCCGGACCTCTTCTATTCGTATCGACGGGAAGGGAGCGTCCGGGGTACGATGATCAGCGGAATCGCCCTCACAGCACGGTAAGAGGGGGACGGAAAAGGGGCGCGTCCCGCGGTCGAGAGCCGGCCGATGGAGTCGCCAGAGAGAGGCCGTGGTCACCGCTGAGTCCGGATCTGGTGCTCGATCCATCGCCGACAATCTCCATCAGATCAGACGGACGATGGAAGCCGCGGCGTTGCGGGTCGGACGAGCCCCTGCGACGATCCGCCTGCTCGGCGCCACGAAATCGGTGGACATAGCCAGAATCCGGACGGCGATCCAGGCTGGCTTGGCCCTCTGCGGCGAAAATCGGCTCCAGGAGGCCCTGCCGAAAATCGAATCGCTCAAGGGCCTGCCTGTTGAATGGCATTTCATCGGGCGGCTCCAAAGGCGAAAGGTCAAGGCCGTCGTCGGTCGCTTCAGGATGATCCAGTCGGTTGAAGACTTGGAGCTGGCCGAAGAAATCCAGCGGCGGAGCGAGGAGGCCGGGATCGATCAGCCGGTGTTGCTCGAAGTCAATATCGGGAGCGAAGCCAGCAAGGGAGGTTTTGAGCCCCATGCGCTTGAGCGGGCCATGCCGGAGCTGCTGGCGATGCGGCGGCTGCGTATTCAAGGACTCATGACGATTCCCCCGCCCGAGGATGATCCGGAACGCGCCCGGCCTCATTTTCGACGGTTGCGTGAACTGGCTCAATCGCTGGCTCGTCGTGACTTGCCCGGGCTGAGCATGGCGGAGCTTTCCATGGGCATGTCCCATGACTATGCCGTGGCAATTGAAGAAGGGGCGACGATTGTGCGGATCGGCACGGCCCTGTTCGGGACGAGATCGGAGCACCCATGAGCAACACGAACCGAAGCGGACGCCTGTCGGTGATCGGCGGCGGCCAAATGGCCGAGGCCTTGATCGGTGGGCTGCTGGCGGCCGGGAGGTGGACGCCGGAGCAGATCACGGCGACCGATCTCAGCCAAGGCCGCCGGGATGTGCTCCACGACCGGTTCGGCGTGGGAGTGGGGGCGGACAACCGGGAGGCGGTCGCAGGCACAGAAACGGTGATCCTGGCGGTCAAGCCTCAAGTTGTGGCAGACGTGCTGGAGGAGCTTCGATCTTGTTGGAACCACCACTTGGTGATCTCCATTGCGGCCGGCATCCGGCTCGCATGGCTCAGGGAACGGGTGCCGGCTGATGTTCGGCTCATCCGCGTGATGCCCAATGCGCCGGCCCTGGTCGGAGCCGGCATGTCCGTACTGGCCTCGCACGAGAGCGCCACGGTGGATGACGAACGGCTGGCCCTCGGTTTGTTCGAATCGGTGGGCCGCGCCGTGGTTCTTGAAGAAGAACTCTTGGATGCGGTGACGGGATTGAGCGGCAGCGGGCCTGCCTACGTGTGTGTGGCGCTGGAAGCGCTGTCCGACGGAGGGGTCAAGATGGGGCTGCCGAGAGCGTCGGCGCAGCGGTTGGCCGCACAGACGGCCGTTGGGGCAGCTTCTTTGCTGCTCGCGTCCGGTTCGTCGCCTTCCCGTTGGCAGGAAACCGTCCTCGCCGATTGCCCTCCTGCGGCGCGAGGGATCGATGCGTTGCTCAGGGCGCAGGCCGGATCGGCGTTGATCAATGCGGTCTCGGCGGCGACCCGCCGTTCGCGGGAATTGGGGGCCTGATGTTTGTCCTCGGCAACGTCTTGCAGGGGCTCGCGACGATTCTGAGCTGGGTGTTGACGATGTATCAGTGGATCATCATCGCGCGCGCCTTGATCTCATGGGTGAATCCCGATCCCTGGAATCCGATCGTGCAGTTTCTCGAACGGGCCACCGAGCCGGTCCTGGCGCCCATTCGCCGCCTGTTGGGCTGGCGCATGGGGATCGATATTTCTCCGCTGGTTGCGATCTTCGTGATTATCTTCCTACAATACGCACTCGTCGCCACGCTGCATGATGTGGCCGTCCGACTTCGTTGATCACCGGCGTATGAGGTAGATCCATGAAACTGACACCGCTCGAAATTCAGCAGATGGTCTTTCAGGTGCGCCTGCGGGGATACGACAGGGAGGAGGTCAACCGCTTCCTGGAGGAGGTGGCGCAAACCCTCGAATCCGCCAATCGCGAAAATGCCACGCTGCGGGAGCGGGTCTCCTATATGGAGCAGCAACTGGCCGATATGAAGCGGAACGAGGCCACCCTGTCCAACACCCTGCTCTCCGCCCAATCGCTGGCGGATGACGTGAAGCGGGCGGCCCAGCGCGACGCCGAACTGGCCATGAAGGAGGCGGAACTGAAAGCCTCCGAGTTGCTGAGGGAAGCGCGGGTCGAGCTCGCCGAAACCCAGCGGGATATCTCGGAACTCCGCAAGCAGCGACTGCTGATGATCGAGCGGTTGCGCGCGACGATCCGCACGTTCGAGCGGATGCTGGAAATCGAAGACGAAGACGAGGATTCTTCCGAACCGGCCGCGCCGAGCAACAAGCTCACCGGCGAGTCCCCCCGGTATCACCAATAAGTAAAGATGTGCAGGCTGTTTTCCAGCCTTCCGCACCGTCCCAATCCATTCAAGGGGCGATTCCGTAGGGGGGCCGGTTGGGGCGGTACTGCTCGGCTTCCTGCCCTGTGATGACGTTCGATCGGCCGTCACGATAAATGGAATCTCTCGATCGGGTCAGGGCGACCCTGCTAGCCGCGATCGATGTCGGAGTGTTTCCCGGCGCGGTGCTCCATGTGCGGCGCCGGGGGCAGGTCTGGCGCGAAGCGGCGGTCGGGCGCACGGCCTCCTCTGTAATCGGCAAGCCGGTTACTCCTCACACTCTGTATGACCTGGCCTCACTCACCAAACCGCTCGCGACGACCAGCGCGATCCTGCAACTGGTTCAGGACAAAATGCTGCAACTGGAGGATCCGGTCGCGCGGCACCTTCCCGAACTCCACGGTGCGGCGATCGGAGAGGCCAGGGTCTGGCATTTGCTGACGCACAGTTCCGGCCTGCCGGGCTGGCGGCCGTTTTATCAATGGTTGGGTCAAGGCGCGGCGGCATTGGAACCCGTGGCCGGGGATCGCACGAAGCAGGAACGCGTCTTGGGTTTCATCCGATCCGAACGGTTGGAATGTATTCCCGGTGAGCGGAGCCTCTACAGCGACCTGGGGTTCATGCTGTTGGGCTGGATCGTCGAACGGCTCGCTCAACAATCGCTGGCGGAATTGTGTCGAGACCGGTTGCATGGTCCGATCGGAGCCTGGCCCCTCGCATTTGTGCCAAGCGGGCAGACCGTCGCGACGATCTTCGGACCGGAGTCCGTGGCGGCGCCGACCGAAGAAGACCCCTGGCGAGGACGGCTGCTCGAAGGTGAGGTGCACGATGAGAACGCGGCGGCGCTGGGCGGAGTGGCAGGGCACGCCGGGCTGTTCGGCACCGCCCAGGCTGTGGCCTGCGTGGCCCAGGCCTGGTTGGAGGCCTGGAGCGGGCGGCCGAGCCGATGGTCGTCTGAGCTTGTGCGTCGTTTCGTCACGCGGCAGACGGTGATCCCGTCCTCAACCTGGGCGCTGGGGTGGGATACGCCATCGGGCTGCGCGTCGTCCGCCGGCAGTCATTTCTCGAAGGCGGCGTTCGGTCATTTGGGCTTCACGGGAACGTCGATCTGGGTCGATCCGGTGGAGCAGTTGGTTGTCGTGCTGTTGTCGAATCGCGTGCATCCGACCAGACACAACGACGCCATCAAGACCTTCCGGCCGAAGATTCACGATGTGATCTGGGACGAGTGCGTCGCGGGTTGGTGAGTCAGTCTGCGTAGTCGATCCAGGTTTCTTTTTCAGCCAGGTAGCGTTTGCCTCTGAAATTCAAGCGGGTCCGCATCCGGCGAAAGCCCAGGTTCCGCAAGCGGTCAACCACGTCCTTGACGGCATCGGCCACGGTTCGGTGGGTTTGCCCCTCCACGACGAGCGCTTCATACATGACCTGGGCCTTGTATCCGGCTCCGGTCCGATTGACGGCGATCGAACGATTGAAGTAGCGGTCGCTCGGATCGGTCCCTTCGAGCTGATGGCGTTCGACCAGGCCTTCCTTCTTCAACGAGAGCGGAAGCGTGCTCATGTGCTCCTCCGGTGTGACACAGCGGTCTTCTGTAACGCGGTGCATTATAAGAGGGCGTGGGGAGGCGTGCAACCGCGGTTGACAAGGTCGGAAGGCCGTTCCTATCATGCCGCGTTTTCGGCGGACACCGGCAGGCGCCACATCCCGCCGGTTTGTAGAAAGCGGATGAATATCCCCAACAGTCTGACCACGCTGCGAATCCTGCTCATTCCGGTTTTTGTCGGCTTTCTCGTCTATGAACAGGTCGATCGGGCTCTGCTCGTCCTGGTAATAGCGGGCTTGACGGACGCGTTGGATGGAACGGTGGCGCGGATCATCAACCAACGGACTCGCCTCGGGGCGATTCTGGATCCGCTGGCGGACAAGCTGCTCATGGTGTCCGGCTTTGTCGCCCTGTCGGCGTTGCACTTGATTCCATCCTGGGTGGTGATTCTGGTGGTCAGCCGCGACTTTATTCTGATCGTGGGAACCTTGGTCGCCCGGTTGACCGAGTCGCCGCTCGACATCACGCCGACCGTGCTGGGCAAGGCCACGACGGTGTTTCAATTGTCCTACCTCGTGCTGATCCTGCTGTTTCGCGCCACGAGCCGCGACGTGGCGCAGCTCGACCCCCTGCTCTATGCGACCGCCGCCGTGACGCTGGCGTCCGGGCTCCACTACCTGTACCGCGGGTTCCTGCGGGTCAGCACGCGAGACATCTGAAGCGGCGCTGCGCGGAGCTGCGACGTCCGGTCCGAGCCGGACCGTTGGCGCGCGCCTCCGACGCGGCGAAAAACGCGTTTTCTTTGACAGGGTTTCGCCCCGCCACTAGACTGCCTGAAGGAACCTCAACCCAGGTTTTTACTGAGTCCGTCTCGCTTGTGCGAGCAGGACGGAATCGTTCAGTTCACCCACCCGAGGACGTCCATGGCTACATTCGCCTATGTCGGGAAGACGCGGCAAGGAGCGGTCAAAAAGGGGGAACTCACCGCAAAGACCCGCGATGAGGCGGTGGACCAGTTGCGCAAGCAGAACGTCATCGTCACCAGTCTGGAAGAAAAGCAGGGCGGCGAAGGCCTCGGCAAGCTGTCTTTCGGATCGGGCATCAAGGACAAAGACATCGTCGTGTTCACCCGGCAGTTCGGCACGATGATCAACGCGGGCCTTCCCCTCGTGCAATGCCTGGATATTCTCGGCACGCAGTCGGAAAACAAGGTGCTGGGCAAGGCCGTGACGGAGGTGAAAACCTCGGTCGAAAGCGGCAGCACGTTGGCGGACGCCCTCCGCAAGCATCCCAAAGTCTTCGACGAACTCTACGTCAACATGATCCATGCGGGAGAGGTCGGCGGGTTGCTCGACACGATCCTCGGCCGTCTGGCCAAACACATCGAAAAGGCCATGAAGCTGAAGGGGCAGATCAAATCGGCCATGGTCTACCCTTCGGCCATCATCGGCGTGGCGGTCATCGTCATCACGATCCTGATGATCTGGGTGATTCCGATCTTCGCCAAGATGTTCGCGGAAATGTCCGGCGGCAAGATGGGCCTGCCGGCGCCCACCCAGATCGTGATCGATCTCAGCAACTTCATGAAAAGCTACATTCTCTTCATGATCGCGGGAGCCATTGCGGCGATCGTGGCGCTCAAACGCTATTACAAAACGCCGAACGGCAAGTTGACCATCGACCGCCTGTTGCTCAAGACGCCGATTTTCGGCGACCTGATTCGCAAGGCGGCCGTCGCCAAGTTCACGCGGACGCTGGGCACCCTCATCACGAGCGGGGTGCCGCTGTTGGAAGGTCTCTCCATTTGCGCGAAGACCGCCGGGAACAAGATCATCGAAATCGCCATCATGGACGCGCGGATCAGCATCAGCGGCGGGAAAACCATCGCCGAGCCGCTGTCCAAGAGCAATGTCTTTCCGAAAATGGTCACGCACATGATCGCGGTCGGCGAATCCACCGGCGCCCTCGACAACATGCTCGGCAAGATCGCCGATTTCTACGAGGATGAAGTGGACCAGGCGGTTGCGGCCCTCACCTCGCTGCTGGAGCCCATCATGATGGTCTTTCTCGGCACCATCATCGGGTTCATCGTGATCGCCATGTATTTGCCGATCTTCCAGATGGCGTCGGCCATCGGATAGGTGGCCGACCGAGCCTTCGCGCACCGGTCCCGACACCGTGCATGGACAGCCTTCGCGCACGACTCCAGTGGCTGATGGGAATTCGCGTCATCGTGGTGACGCTGCTCCTGGGGTTTTCGCTTGGCCTGCAGACGTCCGGCGGGCAGCCCGTCCGGATGTCTTACGGACTCATCGGCTGTTCCTACCTGATCACCGTGCCCTATCTCTGGATCCTGCCCCGGTTGCGGAGCGAGCGATGGATCGCCGGCCTGTCCTACAGCCAGATCGCCGTCGATCTGTTGCTTGAAACGGTGTTGATCGCAAAAACCGGCGGGGTGGAGAGCCCGTTCGTGGTCCTGTACGTCATCACCGTCAGCTTGGCCAGTCTCGTACCCGGCCAGCGGGTGGCGCAAGTCACCGGGACGAGCGCCGTCCTGCTCTTCGCCGTCTTGGTGTTCAGCCAGTTGGGCGAGGTCGGGAGGGTATCGGATTGGACGGGGCCCACCAAGATGGCGGCGCACGAAGCGCTTTGGACCTTCGGCGTCAACGGCCTGGCCGTGCTCCTCGTCGGGCTGCTCAGCGGAGCGCTGGCGGAACAGCTTCGCCGGGCCGACGAAACCCTGCACGAGAAAGAGCAGGGCTTCGCCCGGTTGCAGGTGTTCCACGAAAGCGTGGTGCAGAGCATCAGCAGCGGGGTGTTCACGACGGACGGGCAGGGCCGTCTGACAGCCTTCAATCGCGCGGCCCGCGAGATCACCGGCTATGAGTGGGCGGATATCCATCATCGATCCTGGCGGGAGGTGTTCAACTGGCGGCCGGGGGATCATGAGGCCGACGGGGTCGTCTTTGCGGAGCCGATGCGTTTCGAGGTGGAATGCAAGCGATCGAACGGCGCCCGGCTGGTGCTCGGCATGACGGTGTCGCCGCTGCATGAACGGGGAGTGCAAACGGGTCTCGTCGGCGTCTTCAAAGACCTGACGGAGATCCGCGATCTTGAAGAAGAGATGCGGCGCAAGGAATGGCTCGCCAAGCTTGGAGAGATGTCCGCCGGCATGGCCCATGAAATCCGGAACCCGCTCGGCGCGCTGGCGGGCGCGATGCAAATGCTCAGCCGGGAGCAGTCGCACGATGAGGCCAACCGGCATTTGATGGACATCGCGGTGCGCGAGGCGCGGCGGTTGGACGACATCATCACGGCCTTCCTGCAATATGCCAAGCCGCCCGCGCTGAACCTGGCCGAGCAGGACATCAACGCGATCCTGACGGATACGCTGGAGCTGATCCGCCACGAGGCCAACAAGCGCCCCAACCTGTCCATCGAGACGCGGTTGCTGTCGGGGCCGGCGATGGCGCAGGTCGATCACAATCAGATGAAGCAGGTGTTTTGGAACCTGGCCGTCAACGCGTTCGACGCCATGCCGGGCGGGGGCCGTTTGCGGATCACGACGGAACGGCGGCGGATCGACGCGGGAGAACGACGCGGAGAAGTCGTCGAGATCGCGTTTCGGGACACGGGGGCCGGCATCGCGAAAGAGCATTTGGACAAGATCTTTCTGCCGTTCTTCACGACCAAGCGCCACGGGTCGGGGTTGGGGCTGGCGGCGGTGCATCGCATCGTCGACCAGCACGGCGGGTGGATCCGGGTGGAAAGTCAGGCGGGCCAAGGCTCGCAGTTTGTCGTCTGTTTACCGCGGACGGCGGGAGCCGGACCGCGATTGTGGCACGAAGGACGGGAACCGTGGAAAAAATCCTAGTCGTCGATGATGAGCCGAGTTTGCGGGACGTGTTGGGGATCATGCTGAAAAAGGCGGGCTATACGACCACGTTGGCGGCCGACGGAGAAGAGGCCGTCTCGCAGGTCAACAAGGAGATCTATGATCTGGTCATTACGGATCTCAAGATGCCCGGAGTCGGCGGGATGGAAGTCCTTAAGGCCGTGAAGTCCGCCTCTCCGGACACGGTGGTGTTGGTCGTCACCGCGTTCGGCTCTCCCGACACGGCCGTCGAGGCGATGAAACTCGGCGCCTATGACTATCTGACGAAGCCCTTTCAGGTCGATGAAGTCCAACTCATCATCCGGAACGCGCTCGAAAAGCGGCGGCTCTCGGCCGAGAACATGTTGCTCAAACGGGAAATGGCGAGCCATTCCTCGCTCTCCAGCATCATCGGACAAAGCGAGGCGATGCAACAGGTGTTCGATGTCATCCGCAAGGTGGCGGACACGCGGAGCAATGTGTTGATCTGCGGGGAGAGCGGGACCGGGAAGGAACTGGTGGCCCGGGCGATCCACTACAACAGCGCCAGAAGCCAGATGCCGTTCGTGGCCGTGAACTGCAGCGCCATGCCCGAAACCCTGCTGGAAAGCGAGTTGTTCGGCCACATGAAGGGGTCGTTCACCGGCGCCATGGCGAACAAGGCCGGCCTCTTCGAAATCGCCAACGGAGGCACGATCTTCCTGGACGAGATCGGCGACATGACCATGGCGACCCAGGTCAAGCTCCTGCGCGTGATCCAGGAACGGGAGTTCCGCCGGGTCGGCGGAACCCAGGATGTCAAGGTGGACGTGCGCATCGTGGCGGCGACCAACCGCGACCTGGAGCGGGCGGTGGCCGAAGGAGGTTTCCGCGAGGATCTCTATTACCGGCTCGACGTGATTCCGATCCGCCTGCCGCCCTTGCGGCTGCGCACCGGCGACATTCCGCTGCTCGTGCAGCATTTTCTGGAGAGGTTCTCCAAGGAGTCGGGCAAGCCGAGTCCGGCGATCACCCCTGAGGCCGTGCAGGCGCTGGTTTCGCACGAATTCAGGGGCAACGTGCGGGAGTTGGAGAATCTCATCGAACGGGCCGTGGCCTTCTCCACCGGCGGGGCGATCACGGCCGACGACGTGCGGGCATGGTTGCACAAGCCGGCCGCGGCCCAGGCCTATCCCACGGATCTTCCGCCCGAAGGGTTGGATTTGGAAGGCCTCATCTGTAAAATAGAAAAAGATTTGCTGATGAAGGCCCTGGAACGATCGGGCTGGGTCAAGAAAAAGGCCGCCCGCCTGTTGCAGCTCAACACGCGCTCATTCCGGTATCGGCTCGAGAAATATGCCATTAAAGGGGGGCGCGACTGACTTCGGGCCGATCTCCGCAGGAGCCTCGGAAACCTTCCCACCTTCCTCGCGCCAGGTGTCGGTCGCGGCGCCGGCCAAGGTCAACCTGGTCCTGAGAATCCTCGACCGGCGCCCCGACGGATACCACAACCTCTGGTCCGTCATGCAGACGGTGGATCTGAAGGACGAGGTCGTCCTGCGAGTCGGATTGCAGCCTGGCCGTATCGAGTTGACCTGTGATCAGCCCGACATGCCCTTGGGATCCGACAATCTTGTTTGCCGGGCGGCCGCGCTGGTGCTGGAGCGCGCGCGTCTTGACCACGGTCTCACCATCGATCTGCGCAAACGAATACCCATGGGAGCCGGGCTCGGCGGCGGGAGTAGCGATGCGGCCGCGACCATTTTGGGCCTGAACCGCCTCCTTGATCTCGGATGGTCCGCGCAGCAAATGGCCGAGGTCGGCGCATCGTTGGGCAGCGACATCCCGTTCTTTTTCTTCGCCCCCTGCGCCAAGGTCGGCGGACGGGGTGACCTGGTCAGTCCGCTGGACCTGACTGGCCGGCGGGCGGTGCTCTTGGTGAATCCCGGGTTCGGCGTCGAGACCAAGTGGGCCTATCAGACCTTAGCCGCAGCCCGCGCGTCGGCCCCGGCGCTGGGAAAGGACTTGGCAGAGTTGGACCGGCGACAGTCGATCTCCTGGGATGCGTTGCGACCGCTGATGGGGAATGATTTTGAAGACGTGGTCTTCCCTCACCATCCGGTTTTGCGAGAGATCAAAGAGACGTTGCTTTCCCACGGAGCCGAATCGGCGTTCCTGTCCGGGACCGGCGCAACGGTTTTCGGGATCTTTGAGTCCTTCTCCGAGGCAACTCGGGCCGGGAATCTGTTTGCCGGGAAGCCGGGATGGCGGACCGTAGCGGCCGAGACGGAAACCACGCCGCTGGCCGTATCCGTCGGCTCCCCTTCGCGCGGGCCTTCTTGACAGCATGGCCGTGATTTTGATCGGGTCGTGGAGATTGACAGCCCTCCCTTCTCTTCGCTAGAGTGGCCTGTTTTCCAGGCGTCCCACCCGACGGGTTCTGACGATTACGGATCAACGATAACGCCGGACTGATTCGGAACTGACGGAGGACAGGGCCATGGCCAGGAGCTACCAGGGCACCATGCACCGTGAATTGAAACTGTTTTCCGGAACGGCGAACCCTGCACTGGCCCAAGAGATGGGCCAATATTTGGGCATTCCTGTGGGGGAGGCGACCGTCTCCTCGTTCAGCGATGGGGAGATCCGGGTCAAGATCGAGGAGAACGTACGGGGCGCCGACGTGTTTGTCGTCCAGTCCTGCTGCCAGCCGGTCAACGACTCCATCATGGAGCTGTTGATCATGATCGACGCCTTGAAGCGGTCCTCGGCCTCGCGCATTACCGCGGTGATTCCCTATTTCGGCTACGCCCGGCAGGATCGAAAGGACCAGCCGCGCGTTCCGATCTCCGCCAAGCTTGTGGCCGATCTGATCACGACCGCCGGGACCGATCGCGTCCTGACGATGGATCTGCATGCCGGACAGATCCAAGGGTTCTTCAACATTCCCGTGGATCACTTGTATGCGGCGCCGGTCCTCCTGGATTACATCACGAAGAAACAGATTGCGGACCTTGTGGTCGTGTCGCCCGACGCGGGCGGCGTGGAGCGGGCCCGGGCCATCGCGAAGCGGATGCAGGCGAGTTTGGCGATCATCGATAAGCGGCGGGAAGGGCCCAACCAGGCCCAGATCATGAACATCATCGGCGATGTCGAAGGGCGCAGCGCGCTGTTGCTCGACGACATGATCGACACCGCCGGCACCATCGTCCAGGGCGCGCAGGCCTGCGCGGAGAAGGGCGCGCGCCAGGTGTGGACGGCCTGTACGCACGCCGTCCTGTCCGGCCCGGCCCTCGACCGGCTGCAACAGTCCTGTCTCTCGGAGGTGGTGGTGACCAACACCATTCCGCTCAAGGGCAAGGAACTGACCTGCCCGAAGCTGCACGTATTGTCGGTTGCGCCCCTGCTTGGGGAAGCGATCGCGCGGATCCATTCGGAAGAGTCGGTCAGTTCGTTGTTTGCCTAGCATCCGCAGAACGACGGGCGCGCCGCGCAGAGAGCGGCGGTTCTCATAGAAACCGACGGATTATCGTACGAAAAGTTGCAAAGGAGAACGGTCATGAAGTTCGAGGTGACGGCAGGTATCAGGGATCGGGGCGGAAAAGGGGTGGCGAGACAGTTGCGGCGCAACGGCAAGATCCCCGCCGTCCTCTATGGGCAGGGCGAGTGTCTCCTGCTGACCATGTCGCCCGATTCGCTGGTCAAGATCGTGAAATCCCATGCAGCCACCACGGCCTTGATTTCCGTGACTCTCGACGGGGGCGTCTCCGGGGCCAAGACGCGCACGGCCCTGCTGCGCGATTTCCAGGTCGATCCGGTGAGCGGCGAAGTCCTGCACGCCGACCTGTTTGAGGTGTCCATGGACAAGGCCATTCGGATCAAGGTGCCGGTGAGCCTCATCGGAGGGACCCCGGCCGGATTGAAGGAAGGCGGCGTGCTGCACCATAATCTGCGCGAACTCCACGTGGAATGTTTGCCTTCGCAGATCCCGGATGCCATTCAGGTCGATGCGTCCGGGTTGAATATCGGACAAGGCATTCATGTCAAGGAACTGCAGGCAATCGAGGGCGTGCGGTTCTTGGATGACCCGGATCAGATGGTGGTCAGTGTCGCGGTGCCCATCTCCGAGGCCAAGCTCGAAGCCTTGCTCACCACCGGACCGCCTGCAGAGCCAGGCAAGGAACCGGAAGTGATCGCCAAGGGCAAGGAAGCGGCGGCGGCAAAGGAAGGGGCCGCCCCGGCGGCCGGTGAAAAGGCCGGCGCCGCCGCGGCTCCGGCAGCCGGGGCCGAGAAGAAGGAAGCCTCGAAGGCTGAAAAGAAAGAAGCCAAGAAATAGCCTTGTGGATTGTCGTCGGTCTTGGCAACCCCGGTACCCGGTATGCCACGACCCGGCACAATGTCGGTGCGCTCGCCCTCAAGCGGGCCGCGGCTTCCTGGAGCATCCCGCTCCGGCAGGCGGGAGCCCGAATGGTCGGCGAAGGGTCGATCGGGTCAAACCGCGTGCTGCTGGCCGGTCCGCTGGGATGGATGAATGAGTCCGGCCCGCCCCTCCGTGCCTTGCTGAACGACTACCAGATCTCTCCGGACAGGCTGATTGTGATCCATGACGACCTCGATATGGAGTTCGGGCGGCTGCGTCTCCGCCGCGCCGGCGGGTCGGGAGGCCATAATGGACTCAAGTCGATTCTCCAATCGCTCGGCACTCCGGAGTTTTGCCGCCTCAAGATCGGCATCGGCCGTCCGGCGCCGGGCCAGGACTCGGCCGACTACGTGCTGGAGCCGTTTTCGGATGAAGAAACCGAACGGTTGCCCGACATCCTGGATCGCGCGATCCGTGCGGTGGAATGTGTGGTGGCGGAAGGGATCGAGGCGGCCATGAACCGGTTCAACCCGTTAGCGTCGGAGGCCTGAACAATGGGACTGTGCTGCGGCATGATCGGACTCCCGAACGTGGGCAAGACCACGGTCTTCAACGCGCTGGTCGGAGGCGGGGCCCTGGCGGCCAACTATCCCTTCGCCACGGTCGATCCGAATATCGGAATCGCGCCGGTGCCCGATCCTCGCCTGGTGAAGCTGACCGAGATCTTCAAATCCAAAAAGACTACGCCCAGCACCCTCGAGGTCCGCGACATCGCCGGTCTGGTCGAAGGGGCGAGCAAGGGGGAGGGCCTGGGCAACCAATTTTTGGGACACATTCGCGAAGTCGATGCGCTCCTCCATGTCGTCCGCTGCTTTCAAGGCACGGACGTGGTGCACGTCAGCGGCAAGGTCGATCCGTTGCGGGATATTGCGACGATCGAAACGGAACTGATGCTGGCCGATCTGGAGACGCTCGATCGGCGCAAACAACGGGTTGAAAAGAAGGTCCGGTCCGGGGACAAGAAGGCCGCCATGGAGCTGGAGTTTCTGGGACGGTTGATGGAGCGTCTGGCCAAGGGCGAGTGGCTCGGTAATCTCTCCTACACGGCGGATGAGCGGGCGATCCTGACCGAGTGCCAACTGCTGGCGGCCAAGCCGGTGCTGTTCGTCGCGAACGTGACCGAAGGGACTGGGTCAGACGAGGCGTTGGTCGCCAAGGTGAGAGAGTTCGCGGACCAACGGGGGGCGCGAGTCGTCACGATCTGCGGCCAACTGGAAGCGGAGCTGGCGTCCCTGCCGGAAAGCGAGCGGGCCGACTTCCTCAAAGAAATGGGCTTGGCGGAATCAGGCCTCGTGCGCCTGACGCGCGAAGCCTATACCCTCCTGCACCTGATCACGTTCTTCACGGCCGGCGAACAGGAATCCAGGGCCTGGCCGATTCTCCGAGGCACCAAAGCTCCTCAGGCCGCGGGTAAGATCCACTCCGACATGGAGCGAGGCTTCATCCGCGCCGAGGTCTACCACTACGATGATCTGCTCGCCTGCGGGTCGGAGGCCAAGGTCAAGGAGAAGGGCCTCTTCCGGCTGGAGGGGAAAGACTACGTGATGAAGGAAGGCGACATCGTCTTCTTCCGTTTCAACGTGTAGCAGGATGTTGAAAAAGTCCGCCAGCCGGGTACCCGCCTGGCGGGTGATCGCATCGCTCCGAACCTGAACGTACGGCAAAGAGTGCGCCTCGGCCCTTCGCTTGCTGCGGCCGCCCCGTGGACGGGCGCGTCTCGGCGCGCCGGGGTTGGGCGGGTGAGAAGACCGGCCTTTTTGAACATCCTGCCTGCAGTTCTGGCATCGTTCGTGAGCGCTCGCTGTTCCGGCTTTCGAAAGGATTTTCAGCAGCCTGCTCGCAGGAATTCTCACCAACCCTACGCGCCGCATCTTCACAGGTCCTCGATCCTTCGGGCGCTTTCCCGCTAACCACTTCCAACCGGCCCCGTATGTAGCGAGTTCATGGCCGGATAGGCCGCGGGCCGATTTCTGGATACACCGCCCGGCTTCGCCATCTATCCCGACAAGTGGCATCTTGACAAAAGCGATTAAGGGACAGATATTGTGGCCGTTTCCAGCGGGGATGCAGATAATCCAGACCGAAGTAGATCCGCGTTTATCGTATGAGATCGAGCCGGTCACTAGAGAGTTGGGCAGAGAGAGCACCCGCCCGTAGATTTCTACCACCGTTCGGAGACGCATTATGAAATCCAGCGCCAGTTCCTCACCTCGACCAGTAGTATTCGTTCTTGTTGGATGGGCGCGTCGATACGACGGAACCGAAGTAATAACCGGAAACCACGCATATCTCAAAAACCATCCAGAGGACAACTCAGAGGCCCAGGCCTTCGTCCGTCACAACGATGGCTATTATTACTGCACCGCTGGGAGCGGCGAACTTCATGAGCGACAGGCTGACATCGTGTACGTGGCACGCCATGACGGGAGTGATACGTACAAAGTGGTCGGACTCTACAAGCAGGCTGTAGTAACCGAAACCAGTCCCTGGACAACTGTTCGTACAAGATTCGCGAGGCTCATCCCTGTAAACAAGCGCCCTACGATTCCCAATTGGCCCTCCGGACAAGGTGTGCGTCGGTGGGCTCGCCGGTTGCTCAGCACCGGGCGCACGCATCCCGGACTCTTGGCCATTTATCGCTCCCTGCGGTGGCCTCAACGCCCTTCCCGAAGGGAGTCCATAGATTCTGATCCAGAGCTTATAGCGTTCGAGGGACGGCAACGACACCTCTTTATCCTCCATCGCGTCCGCGAAGCCAAACTTCGAGCTGCTAAGATTCGGCAAGGACTCCGCGAAGGGAAGGGGCGCCTCAAGTGCCAAGTTCCGGGTTGCGGATTTGATTTCTTCCGGACCTATGGTGAGATCGGGCACAGATTTGCCATCGTTCACCATACGGTACCACTTGCAGCTTCCGCATCAGCTGGATCTCGATGGTCCCTAAGCGATCTAGCCATAGTCTGTGCGAACTGCCACGTAATGATTCACCGCGGTGGCGCATGCCGTCCAATCAAGTCTCTTATCAAGAGGCAGCAGTCGCGGTGATCGCTACCTAACCACGCGATGCGGCGGAACACTTCACAGTGAGCACACATCCGGATTCAGGGTCAGGCATGAGTATTGACTTACTGACCAACGGTACACTGTTGAAGGCCGAAAATGGATTCCGCCGCGTAAGTGAGCTGCCTGTTCGTGTACACGCGCCGGGGTATCGGCAGCCTGACCAGCTCAACCTGGGGGCGCGGTGCGCTGTCGGCGGCTCGGGCGATCATCCTCATGATCTGCGGGGCCAGAAAAGGGGACATCGTAAATTCTCAAGGCCGAACAACGGATGTAATTGACCGGACCGGCGTTCCGCCTTTGCGTGGGTTGAAGTCTTTGCAGCCGGCCCGGCAATTGATCCGGCGCGTTACCCCGCCCAACGTCGAGCGTCCGGCTAGCGAGGGATAGGTCCTGAAACATACGCGCATCATCGTCACTCATTACGGCGGGCCGGATGCACTTCGGGTGGTTGAAGAAGAGTGTCCCGAGCCGAAGGACGGGGAAGTGCGGGTGAGAGTGCTGGCTGCGGGGGTCTGCCTGCCCGACCTCATGATGCGCGAGGGCGTTCACCCCGAGACGCCTCCTCTGCCCTTCACGCCAGGATGGGATCTGATCGGCGTGGTGGATCGGCTCGGCCGAGGTGTTTTTGGAATCGAACCAGGCCAGATCGTTGCCGCGCTGCCGATCACCGGCGCGTATGCGGAGTTCGTCTGCCTGCCGCTACATGAACTGGTTCCAGTACCATCCGGGTTGGACCCGCCGAGGCTGTCAGCCTCGTATTGAACTATGTCACGGCTTACCAGATGCTACATCGTTCCGCTCGCGTCAGAGCGGGCCAGCGCGTGTTGATTCACGGTGCGGCAGGCGGGGTTGGCTCGGCACTCTTGCAGCTTGGGCGCCTCGCCGGGCTGGAGCTATATGGGACCTGTTCATTGCAAGGAGGGTCGGTCGTTTCCGACCTCGGGGGTATCCCGATTGACTACCAGCATCTCGACTTCGTGAAAGAAATTCACCGTCTCACGAGCGAGGGCGTGGACGTTGTCTTTGATAGCATCGGTGGCACCCATATCTGGCGTTCCCGCAAGGCTCTCCGCCCTGGCGGGAGGGTCGTGGCCTATGGTCTGACCGGTTCGCTATGTGGGGGCCGCTTGGCTTCAGGGCGTTCCGGGCATCGTCATCGATTTCGTGCAATCGCCATCTTCGGGCTGTACATTGCGGGCGGCTGGCTTCTCCCGGGCCGGAAACGGGTGGTGCCTTACAGCATTCAGTGGCTCAAACGGCTCAGACCGGCATTGTTTCGACAGGATTTGATCGCCCTGTTCGATCTCCTTCAACAGCGAAAGATCAAGCCGCTCATCGCGCAGCGACTTCCTCTTGCCGAAGCGAGACAGGCCCACGAGTTGCTCGGGATAGGAGGCATAACAGGCAAGATCGTGCTCGTGCGCAACGGGTCGTCGCCCAGATCCGGAGCGGCATAACAATCGCGATTCCGGATTATGGGCCGGGTCTTGCAATCAAACACTAGCCCGGCGAGATTCCTGCCCCATAGCCCGTCCGCTCTGCCTCGAGATCCACGGCGCCACTCTCCTGTCACGAGTTGAGGCAATGTCCGACAACGCATCGTGCGAGACGACCAAGATCGCGGGGCGTGGGAGACGATTCCGAGCCACACGATCACACGGATTGGTTCGCTCTGTCATGGTATTGTCTGATGAACGATCCCTATCATCTGTTGCTCGAATAGGAGAGAAGAAACCGGGAATCTTTTCAGCCGCTAGGCGGCGGCGAGCAGGCAAGGAGATTACGCCAGATTCAATGGTCTGGCGCAGAACACTTCGTCTTCGCGGAGGGCTTCGAGGGCGGAGGCTGGAACGATGGTGACGGCGATGGTGTCGCCCACAGCATTGAAGACTTCGATAGAATAGCTTTCTGTTCCATCCGCGGCAATGTGACGGTCCACCAGTTTGACGATATCGCCGCGTTTGAGCCGATGCTTCGGCAAATCGCACGTCAGCGCCACGTCAGTGTAAGGCTCAAACTTCATTGGAAATCTTGCCCCAGGGGCCAAAGGAAAATCACGTCATCCATGGTGAAACCGTTCTTCATCCTTCTCGCGTAGTTCGGTCACGATGCTGGCCGCCAATTGTTGCCAGGCTTGCGCCACCGCCCGGCTGTCTTCGGAGTGCAGATGCCCAATGTTGTGGTAAACGAGGCGCTGGTCTACGAAAAATCGCATTTGAGTGCCCCGCCCGGTAGGGCGGGGATGAAAAATGCGTGCTGCCGGAGGCAGCACCGATTCGCTACAGGAGGGCATGGCGGTCAAGCGAGCCAGCCACTGTGTGTATGATACCCGATACCATCTGGTATGGGCACCGAAGTATCGCAAGTGGGTCCTGCAGGGGGCGATTCGGCAACGGGTGAAAGACTTGTTTCAGGAGATCGCTGCGCATCATGGTTTTGAGATTGAGGAATTGGAGGTAGACGAGGTAGACAAAGATCATGTGCATCTGTTTCTGAGTTTCCCTCCGAGGTACTCGATTGGGAAAGTGGAGGGCTGTTCAAGGCGGTCAGTGCGAAGGAGATTCGGGGGGAATATCCTGAGGCGCGCAAGCAGCTGTGGGGGGGGGAGTTTTGGGAAGATGGCTATTTCGTCCGGACGGTGGGGGATAAGGTGACGGCGGAGGTGATCAAGAAGTACATTCGGTTTCATGAGGCGAAACGACACCGCGTTGAGCAATTGGACCTCTTCTGAAAAGCCCCGCCCGGAAGGGCGGGGTTCTTTACTTGGGAAGCCTCGGCTTTCCTTAATCAAGTGCTCCGGTTCGACCGCCCGAGGTTTTTCTGAAAACCCCGCTATCCGCAGCAATTCTCAGACTCCTCGGTTGACTAAAAAAGCGGTTCAATTCGATCAGCGCAGGCACCTCATGCGGCCCGCAACGGGGTAAATACTCCAATTGTTCAGGGCTTCCCCCCGCGTAGGGGCGATTGACAAACTCATTCAGGTTCCTTACAGATTCCCGGACGCCGTTGATCCCGTTCATCTTCATAACAGCGCAAGGAGCTGGTCCATGCGAGTCATCATGCTGGCCGGTCTGTTTCTGCTCACGGTGCTTTCAACTCCGGTCCTGGCCTATCTGGATCCCGGATCCGGCAGCATGCTGGTGGCGGGATTGGTGGGCTTGTTGTCGAGCCTGCTGTTTTTCTTGAAGGGTCTGTATTACAAGGGCCTGCGAGGTTTCTTTCACAAGGTCGGCAAGCCGGTTCAAGAGGCGACCGCCGGGCAGGGGCTCGTGTTCTACTCGGAAGGGCGACAGTACTGGAACACGTTCCGCCCGCTCATCGACGAACTTGTCGGGCGAAATGAATCCTGCTTGTATTTGACTTCCGATGAACAAGATCCGGGACTCTTGTACTCGTCGGAACTGGTTCATGCCAAATATATCGGCGCCGGCACCAAGGCCTACGCACACCTGGCGATGCTGGAAGCCGCTGTCTGCGCCATGACCACCCCGGGCCTCGACGTCTTGCAGATCAAGCGGTCCAAGGGCGTGAAGCACTATGTATATCTCATTCATGCGCCCACCGATGTCGGCACCTACAAACAATATTCGTTCGACTACTTCGACTCGGTGTTCGTGAGCGGAGAGCATCAGATCCGGTCGCTCAGGAAACTGGAAGAATTGCGAGGGACCCCGCGGAAGGATCTCCGTAAAGTCGGCTGTCTCTATTATGACGACATGCAACGACAGTTGCGGGAGCTCGACCCGGTCCCACGGAGCGAAACCCGGACCACCGTGCTCGTGGCGCCGACGTGGGGGCAGAACGGGCTCCTGAAAAGGTTGGGAACGCGGGTCCTTGCGCCTCTCCTGGACAAACAATGGACCATTATTCTGCGGCCTCACCCACAAACCTTTCTTTCTGAAAAAGACCTGCTCGACAGCATCCGGGAGGAAGTGAGGAATCGTCCCAACCTGCTCTGGGATGACGATCCCGACCCTACCCAGTCCATGGCCGCCGCCGACGTGCTGATCTCGGATCTCTCCGGAATCGTGTTCGATTTCGCCTTCCTGTTCGAAAAACCGGTGATCACGCTGAAGTACGAGGTGAACAAGGTCGGGCAGGAGGCCTCCGATTTCCCCTGGGACTCCTGGGAACTGACGGTGCTCGATCGGGTCGGGGTGCGGATCGACGCGGACGACGTACAGCGATTGCCGGCGCTCATCGAACAGGAGGTAGGGAACAAGGAACGAGGCCCGGCCATTCGTCGCCTGCGCGAGGAGTCGGTGGTCAACTTCGGCTCCGCGGCCAAAGACGCGGTCAACGAATTGCTGCGTATTCGAAGCGACTTCAGAAGTCGAGCGGTCGCCTAGTCTGATCGTCATCGGGGCATGATCCGCTTCTCGATGTGGTCGGCCCCTCAGCATGGAAGAGGACTCAGTCATGGCCTGGTCCAAGCCGCCGGTCTCAATGATCAGCAGAAATCAAGATCATGCGCCTGTGCTGTCGGACTACGTCCAGAAACATAAGGTGATGAGTTCCAAGACGGTCGTGCTCGACCTGTTGTGGCGAGGCAAGAAACAGTTCGCGTTTACGGTCAATGAGCATGTCTTCAATCCGATCGGGAGCATCGTCGGGCATAAGCTCGTGGACCTGGTGCTGTCCGAAACGATCGACGTGGCCGGCAAGAGCGTCGTTGATCTCGGCTGCGGCAGCGGCGTGATCGGTCTGTGCGCCATTACCAGGAAGGCCAAGAAGGTCCTCTTTACCGACATCAATTCCCATATCGACGGCATTCAACGGCATCCGTTGTATCGGAAATGCGATGAATGGCAGGTGCAGGATGTGTTGGCCAAGGTGCCGGATACGAGTTACGATCTCGTGCTCGTCCTGCCTCCATGGATGGTCGTTCAAGAGGACCGTCAGATTGCCAGCGACACGTTTGAGTCGGGGATTATGAGACCGGCGAATCTCTACATGAAGATCTTGGCCGATTCCGGCCGCGTGCTGAAGCCGGGCGGGCAGCTCGTGATCTGGCTGCGGACTCCGCTCGCGGCGTTTGACTCCTTCCTCGACTGTCTGGCGGCGGCCGCGCCTCAGTTCGACCTGGCATCCGCCGCCTTGCTCGCCCACGGCATTGAATCCTCCATCTGTCTCGACCACGAACCATCGCTGATGGGACGCTGGCTGTACAAACTCCAAAAGGGCGGCGTGGCCAACGACGGGCTTTGGACGATGCTGTCGTTGACAAAGGCAAAAGGCTAGGCGCAGCATGGCGGGCGCTCTCTTGCCCGAAGCGATTCAGTAGCGGCATGGACATTCTGTATCAGATTTTCATCCTCCCGATCGAAGCCGTGATGCACATGATCCTGTCGTCGAGCTATGCGGCGACCGGCAGCTACGGCCTTTCGATCTTTCTGCTCAGTCTGCTCATCAACGCAAGCCTGCTTCCCTTGTTCCATCTGGCTGAACGTTGGCAGGAAGCCGAACGCCAGGTCCAGAAGTTTCTCAAGCCCAAGCTGAGGGAGTTTCGGGAGGCCTTTTCGGGGGCCGAGCGGCACGCGATGGTTCAGACGCTGTACCGGCAGGTGGGCTATCACCCGATGTATGCGATGCGAAGCAGCGTCGGGCTGTTCCTGCAACTGCCCTTTTGGATCGCCGCGTATCAACTGCTTTCACACTATCAACCATTGAATGGCGCCTCTTTCCTGGCCTTCGACAACCTCGGCAAACCGGATGGTCTGCTCTGGGGCGAGAATGTGCTTCCGTTCATCATGACCGCGCTGAACCTGGCTGCCGCTTTCGTGTACACGAAGAGCCTCAGTCGAGCCGATCAGATCCAGCCCGTGCTGCTCGCCGTGCTGTTTCTCGTGTTGTTGTATGGCTCCCCCGCCGGCCTTCTCCTCTATTGGACGTTCAATAGTTTGTTCTCTCTCCTCCGTATTGCGTGGCTCAGCCGCGCGCAACAAAGGATCGCCCGCCAGCAGATCCGATTATCCCACCATCACGGAAGCTATCCTCAGCACAAGCAGGCTTCGTTGTGAACCAGGTTGGCGGAACGGATCAACTCGACAGTACGAGCCAATCCGGCCTCGGACGAATAGCAGACGACCACGGTCGAAAGGGGATCCACTTTCTTGACCTCCCATTGGGGCACAGCCTCGTGCTCTTTCTTGTTATCGTCGCTCTTCATGCGGGCATGCTGTCAGGCTGGTTCGCGTCCGATGATGGAACCCGGCCGGCCATCATCCTGGGCATCGGCGCGAGTATCGTCCTTCTTGCCTATCTCTGCTTGGCATTCTCGCTGAACACCCGTCCTGCGCCGAAGCGAGATTTGCGACAACCATTCAACGTGGCATTGGTCTGGCTGTCGTTTGCAGCCATTGTCCTTGTTGATGGCGCGTGGCTTTCCCACGCCTATCCGAATTTGCACCCGGCGAAGACGCTCGGGGGCATTTTCCTGCTGCTCCCGTTCTTGCTGTTCGCTTCCCCGCTATGTGGCGCCATGCCGGCCGTGAGAAACATGCCGGAAAGCCATTGGCTGTACCTCATCAGTACGTCGCTGAGCGCCTTTGTCGTGTTTATTGCCAACCCGATAGGTCTCTACGTGTCGTCAAACGAGGATTTCGTCGGCGGCGTCTACAAGGTCGCCGGTACCTTGCTCGCCTTGTTTGGGGCCGCCTTCCTCGCGCTCACAGCTCTGTACCTGCTCCTGGACAAGCCGGCGAGAAACGGGCTGACGCTGTTGTCCGTCTTTTCAGCGGTCAGTGTGATGGTCTACTCGTCGATAGGGCTGAAGCGTGCCGGACTCATGACCCATTTCATTCTGCATATCCCCGAAGGATTGGTGCTGGCAAGCTATGAAATCGTCGCCGAGATAGCCGCTTTGCTCGTGCTGTTTGGCGCGGCCAGCTACGCGACGATACGATATCGACAGGAAGTGACGTATGTGGTCGGCGCGATGCTGGCGACTTCCCTGGCAGTCACTGCGGTGGATATGCACGGCGCGGAGAACAACGCCGCCGCGGCCAAAGCCTTCCCCGCCGATCACGCCGATATCATCGGGTTTTCACGTGAGCGAAATGTCTTAATTCTCATGCTCGACGGATTTCCGGGCGGACTGCTGAAGACCATCATGGCCGAAGTGCCGGATGTATTGAGGGAGTTTCAGGGATTCACATGGTATCCCAATACGTTGTCAGCGGGTTTTGAGACCATGACCGGGATCGCGGTCTTGGCTGGAGGGCCGAAGTATAGCGCCCAGGAAATAAACAGTCGGAATTATGAGACCGTGGGAAGCGCGATCAATGAGGCGTACGGCGTCTACGTCGACGCGTTTGCCCCCAAGGGCTATCAGGTCACCTATGTGAATCCGGCTTTTTATAAGTGTGAGGGAGCGGACAAGCGGATCCATTGCATTGATTCGACTCTGCCTTACGGGGTTTATTACCGCGATAAGGAAGAGCCGGAGGCCCCTCTGTTGCAAGGAGACTCCCATGTGCCGATTCTTCTCGCGATGGTGAGCCTGCTCAAGGCTTCTCCGTTTATTCTGAAATCCCGGATCTACGACAATGAGAACTATCTTGGCGCCAATGCGTTGGCACAAAAGAGTGCGATCTTGAATACGACCAAGGTGATGGAGGGCTGGGGCTTTCTGCGCATGCTCGCCCGCGAGAGCCATGCCGACAGCACATCGAAAACCTTTAAGTTTATTCAGTTGAATCTGCCTCATGGGCCGAACGCCTTGAATCACGAGTGTAAATTGAGGCCGGAAACGGCCACCATGCTCACCGAATCGGTCTGCGCTCTGAAAGCGGTGGGTGCGCTCTTAACCTGGATGAGAGAAGTCGGCATATACGACGTGACCAAGATTGTGGTGGTGTCCGACCACGGGTGGCATATCGATAATCCCATGTTTGCGCCTGGGTTTGAGAAAGTGTTCCCGCAATTGGATGGATTCTTTGCCTACGTGCCCGGCCATGTGCAGCCTCTCCTGCTCGTGAAGGATTTTGACGCGAAGGGGGATTTCCGTCGGGCGGATACCTTCCTTTCCAATGCCGACGTGCCAGCAATAGTCTGTGGCGCCGAACAGGGATGCCGAGACATAGGCCCCGATCCCATTGCCAACAGCGTGGGACCGAGGAAGCTCTATTTCACCTATGCGAGTTGGCCCCGGGGGTTTATCAGAAAACAAAAACAATATGACATCAAGGCGATTTTTGAAGTACGGGATAGCATCTTTGCTCCGGAGAATTGGACGAGGATCAAATAGCGAGTGGGCCATGTGACCGGGTATCGGCCGGCGGCGGGGATAGTCCGCTTCCGATGCCTCGATCACCTCCCGAGCCTCGGCAGGTGACAGGGCCTGACGGCCAATCAAACCTACCCAATCGGCCGTCTGACCTGTTCCCGTTTCCTCAGGTCGTCAACAGCAGTCACTGCCGCCACAGAGCCGCGTGTCCGTTTCCTTGTGGAAGTTGAGACGGCCAGGACCGCCGCACCTTCAGTTCCCCCCTTCAGCCGCCATATTCTCCGCTCTCGGTTGACCCAGCGAGCTGGTCCTGGATGCGCGCGTCCACTCGCCCGATGTCGAACGCGCTGAGCACCTCGGTCTCATTCAACCAGGGATTTCCCCAGCCTGCGTATTCGTCGAGAGTGATATTCTTGCCGAACCCAGGAAGATATTCCGGGTCAGATCGACACGCAAGAATTGCCCCGTGCGCGTGGTGATTCTACTCCAGTGAGAGGTCCCCGCCTGGTAGGGGGGAAGACGAGGTTCAGCGCTTTGCGCTGGACAGCCGCAGCTTGCGTTCTGAGAGCGCCACGTTCGGAAGGGGTGAGCATCTACCACCTGCTCTGGCGCAGTTACACGAGTGTGATTTCCCCGGGGTGAGCCGGAAGCCCAACGGCGGACTCTGGATGATTCGGTCTTGACAAGATGGAAAGATTACGGGCACCCGCGGTCCCTCCCCCTGGAGCAACCGACGCAACTTGAAAGCGGCATGGACGTCCTGTACCACCTACTCATCCTCCCCATTGAAAGCGCCATGGAGGTCATTCTGTCATGGCTCTATGCCGCGACCGGCAGCTATGGCCTTGCGATTTTCCTTCTCAGTCTGCTCATCAACGTGAGTCTTCTCCCGCTGTTTCAGCTAGCCGAACGCTGGCAGGAGGCTGAACGCCAGGCCCAGAGGGTTCTCAAGCCAAAATTGAAGGAGTTTCGCCAGGCTTTTTCGGGCGCGGAACGGCACGCGATGATCCAGACGTTGTATCGGCAGATGGACTATCACCCCATCTATGCGATGCGCAGCAGCATCGGCCTCTTCCTTCAGTTGCCCTTCTGGATCGCCGCCTATCAACTCCTGAGTCGGTATGAGCCGCTGCAGGGCGCCTCCTTCCTGATCCTGGACGATCTGGGCGAGCCGGACCGTCTGCTGTGGGGCGCGAACCTGCTTCCCTTCGTCATGACGGGGCTGAATGTGGCGGCCGCGTTCGCCTATACTAAAACCCTCAACCGTGTGGAACAAATCCAGCCGCTGGTGCTCGCGGCAGTGTTTCTCGTCTTGCTGTACCCCGCCCCGTCCGGTCTTCTTCTGTATTGGACCTTCAACAGCCTCTTCTCCCTGCTGAGGATCGTCGCCTACATGCCAAGCGAAGGGAGATTCTCAGGGCTCGTCGGGACCGCGTGCGCGGAGGCCGCGCAAGGTCGGGAACGTTGGCCGGGCCGATCCGTAGGGGAGGGCTTTCGCCCTCCGATGCCGAGAGCGTGGCTCCCGGACCGCCGAACGATCTTGGAAAGCCCCTACCTGTTTGCCCTATTGGCCGGCCTCTGGCCGATCGTGTTCTATGTGAGCAACAACTGGTTCATGGTCGAGACGTCGAAGATTCCGCTCATCGTCATGGCGGTCTCCGCGCTCTGCGGCCTGTCGTTGAGCCTGTGGTACCTCGTGGTCGCCCGTGTCGTTTGCAGCGGCGATGATCGTGAAAGGCCGCACACGGCCCTGAGGAGTCTGGTCTTTCTGGCGGTGGTGATGATGGCGTACCTGCTCAGACGAACGCTCATGCCGATGGCGGGAAACAATGCGGCCGTTTTTCTTATTGGGGTGTTCTTCATGGCATCGGCCGTGGGGTGGTTGGCTCCGAGGGTGCAGCTTGCGCGTTTGAACGTAATGCTGGCGGCCATGGTTCTGGTGCACGTCGTGATGGGCGTCAACTCGGTGATCGCCTCGAAATCCGGCCCGATGGTGCTGTTCGATCAAGAGGACAGCGGGGAACGTCAGGCCCTGTATGCCAAAGTCAGGTTCGCCCGGACGCCCAATGTGTATTACATCGTGCCGGATGCCTATCCCAATGCCGAAGGGCTGAAAACGGTATTCGGCCTTGACCCGGGCGAGTTCTACGAGCGGCTGAAGGCACAAGGGTTTGCGATCTATCCCTCTGCTTTGAGCAACTATATGTCGACCCTCGCCTCGATGAGTTCCATCTTGGGCATGGACCACCATTATTATCGCGGGGGCATCGGCAACTTTGAGTTCCTGAACGCCAGGCAATTTATCGTAAGCGAGCAGAATCCCGTCGTGAAGATCTTTCGGAACAATGGATACCAGGTCCATTATGTCCATGAGACGGACTACCTGTTTTGGAATGGGTGTTTGGTCGACTCGTGCGTTCCCAGCGGGGGCTGGGGGGAGTTCAGGGATATTCTGCTCGCACCCAGCCTGAATCTCTTGCCGGTGTTTGGGGGTGCGGCGCCATCAGCCGGAACAGGCCGGATCGGAGAGAGTCTCGAGGATCTCAAGCAGACGCGCCCGGCCTTTCTAGACAGGGTTCGAGCGCACATCGAGGCAATGTCACGGGAGGAGACGCCTCACTTCACCTATATTCACGGGAGCAGGCCGGGCCACAGCGTCGCGGGCGAACAAACGGCGGAGCAGTTGGCGGGTTTCCGCGACGAGTTTCCCGAACGGGTCCGACTCGCCAATGACGAAATCGTGAACTTTGTTGAGCAGATCCTGACGCATGATCCGAACTCGCTGATTATCGTGAATGCCGACCATGGCGGGTGGGGCTACGGCAACTTCAATTACACGAAGGAGGACATCCTCGATGATGTCCCCGATGAACTGCTGACTCTGGACCATCTCGGGGCGCTGCTGGCGATCCGGTGGCCGGATAATGGCTCGCCGCAGCATGCCATCGACATCCGAACGAACGTGAACGTCTTTCCACACGTGTTCGCGTATCTCAGCGACAGCCGCGACATTCTCAAGTTCAATGCGCGCGACGACGGCTACCTCGCCAGGGGATGGGGCGTCAACCAAACGTTGCGACTGGCGATGGAAGACGGAGCCATCCTGGCGCGCTTGCGCGAGCCCGAGCAGCGCCAGAAGATTCCTCCTCGACGCACCAGCCGAATCGCCAGGTCGGTTGCCGTAGAGTCGCAGCGTCCTCTACACGACGTATCCACCGACGGCCAACAATCGGAGCAGGAAGGCGGTTGACGGGCAGAACGGGGCAGCCTGATGGTCGTCAGGTGGCTCGACGGGCCGGCCCCGCGACCGGCCGTCGTGCCCTGGCCGGACTATACGATCTGCTCGCCAACGGCATCGTGCGACGAAGCCTTGACGACCACCGTGTAACTAGAGGTTAGTAACTAGGGGTCTGGTCTTGCAAGCACACTTCGAGGAAGCGAACGCCGTCCACAGGTCATTCTCCACCTCGATATTCTGACCCCTGGCTCTCCGATATCAGCTTCCTTCTCAACTACGGGGCTTCGCGCCTGGCTCCATCTGTGGTTCCCCTCACCAGCCGCTTGGCGCGAGAAGATAGTCGAAGTCGGCCTTCGTCAGCACGCCCTGCCCGGCGCGGCGGACCGCGCCGCCCATGACCGCGTCGTAGAGCTCCAGCTTGCGTTGTTTGAGCGCCATCATCTTTTCCTCGATGCTGTGGCGCATCAGAATCCGCACGACTGACACGGCGCGCTGTTGCCCGATCCGGTGCGCGCGGTCCGAGGCTTGGTTCTCGACCGCCGGATTCCACCAGGGGTCCAGATGAAAGACGTAGGTCGCTTTGGTCAGGTTCAAGCCCTGTCCTCCCGCCTTGAGGCTGAGCAGAAACACCCCCGGCCGCTCGCCGGTTTGAAAGGCCTTCACGCGGCCCTTGCGTGCGGCTGCCGCGGTGGACCCATCGAGCCGGTGGTACGGCAGTTCGTGCCGGACGCAGGCTTCCTGTACGAGATCGAGAAAGCCGGTGAACTGTGAAAACACGAGCGCGCTGTGGGCCTCGTCCAGCAAGACCTGCAGCCGCTCCATCAGAAAATTGAGCTTGGGCGAGGGTTCGTCGGCGCGGTGCGTCAGCAGGCGAGGCGACAAACAGACCTGGCGCAACTTGAGGATCGCCGTCAGCGCGATGAACTGCGCCTGGCCGGAGGTTTTGGTCCGGTAGGCGTCGTCGATCGTGGAGCGGACTTGGGCGACCGTGTGCTGATAGAGCGCCTTTTGCCGTTCGGTGAGGTCGAGAAAGACTTCGCTTTCCGTCTTGGGCGGCAAGTCGTGGAGGATCTGGGCCTTCGTCCGCCGCAGAATGAAAGGCCTCGTCCGGTGAAGCAGGCGGGTCAGCGTACGTTCCTCGACACGTTTGATCTCCCGCTTGAACCGATCGTATTCCCCGAGGAGGCCGGGCAGACAGAGATCGATCACCGAGAAGTACTCGCCCAGGTGATTCTCCAGCGGAGTTCCGGTCAGCGCGAGCTTGAAGCGTCCCTTGAGCCGTCGGACCGCGCCGGTCGTGTCCGATAGAATATTCTTCACCGCCTGCGCCTCATCGAAGACGATGACGTGAAACGCCGTGCGTTCCAGAGTGTCGATGTCCCGGCGGACCAATCCATAGGTCGTGAGCACCACGTCGCCGTCCATGGCGTCGAGCGTCCGCTCGCTTCCACTGTAGACCTGGACCTTCAATCCAGGGGCGAACCGCGCGAGTTCCTGCTCCCAGTTGAACAGCAGGCTCGTCGGCACGACAACCAGGTGGGGCCCCCGCGCTCGCTCGGCGGGTTGGGTTCGCTCAGCCTGCTCGCCTGGTTCGACATGGACGGATGGCTTGACGCGCCCTCCCTGGATGGCGGCCAGCAGGCAGATGGCCTGGAGGGTTTTGCCCAGTCCCATGTCGTCGGCGAGGCAGGCGCCGAATCGGTGTTCGTAGAGAAACGCCAGCCAGGCATAGCCGTCCCGCTGATACGGGCGCAAGACCGCATGCAAGTCTGTTGGCAGGGGCGGCGTCGTGATTCGTGTGAACCCCATGAGCCGGCCGAGCAGGGCCTCGTCCTCGGCGGGAAGCGAGACCGTGATCCCCTGCTCGCGCAGGGCCAGCCAGTCGAGCACGTGGAGTCGGGGCACGCGTACGATCCGCGCCCGGTTCCGATCCGACGGCACCTCCCCCGTGAGGCCGACGATCGCGCGCAGCCGCTCCAATGTGTCGCCATCCAGGACCTTCAGACCGCGCGCGGTCTTGACCAGTCCGCCTTGTCTCAGGGCCGTCAGCCATTCCGCCTCATTCAGCGCCAGACCGTCGCAGCGGATCTCCGGCCGAATTTCGAACCAATCGATGCCCGTTCCGTCTCGATCGCTCTGTTCCACCTGGACGGAACAGTCCCATCGAGAAGAGGTGAGCGGCTTGTCGTCGTACAACATCTCGATCCCGGCCGCCGTCAGCTTCTCCAAGAGGTCCGGCAATCGCTGGAAGAGCAGTCCGCCGGGGATCGCCATCCGGTCGTAGTCCCGCATCTGGCGAAACGCGTCCGGGCCGAAGACCTCGAACGGGATCCGGTACAACAAGGCTTCGCGGGCCTTGTCGATCGGCATGAGCGCCCAAGCCTCCCCGGTGACCTGGAGACGTACATCCGGCCTGGCATAGACGGACAGCCGGTGTTTCAACCATCGCGCGGCTTCGTCGGTGACGGTCCGCGCCCAACACTCCCGCGCGAGGGCCGTCCTGATACGTTGGTTCCGCTCCTTGACCTCGCGCACCGAGAGGAGTGCGAAGAACATGGCGTAGAGCACGGCTTTTCGTTTCTGCGCGCGCAACGGACTCGAGACGTCGAAGCCTTGATTCAGCGCGGAGATGAACGCAAAGGTCGAAGCGCTGGGGGCGAATCGAAGGTTTCCGTGCCGGCATTCCGCCTGAAGGGTCCAGACCGCATCGGGTGAGTCCATTGGGCCGGGAGGAGGCGTGAGGATCAGGCGGTACGGGCACGCCTCTCCTTCCGGGGAAGATTCGAGGCCTTGAACCGGTCCCTGTTTTCCTCCCACCTTCAGCAGGAGGTCGTCCAAGGTCCCGTCGGCTCGCTTTTGAATCAGATCGATCTGTACGGACCGGAACGTATCCAACGGGACGGTGAACTCCGTCTCCTGGCCGGTGCCATGCCATCCGCCGTATCCGGAGCCGTCCGGCAACGTGACCGCGCGGGTTTCCTCCCCGAAATCATCATAGGGATCGAGGAACGGATCGATTTCGTTGAATCGTTGGTGGAGCGAACGGAACGAAGCCCACCCTCGTTCGTCCTCCAGATAGAGCAGCCGGCCGCCGCTCGGATCGATGACGAAGGTTCTGAAGCGCACGATCCGTTCGAGCGCCGCTCCGTCGGCGAGACAGAGGGCGCGAATCCATACCTTGCCATCGACCAGGTCCATCTCCGTCTTGGTTCGGCATGTGACCGACGGGGTCCATTGGAGCGGGATCGATTTTCGGCCCGACTCCAGAACGATCGGGTAGGGCTGGCGCTCGCGCCTCAGATAGCGCAGCAAGGGATCTTCGCCGAAGCCGGACGAAAACCACGATGTATTCAGAAGGGGAACCAGTTCGGGCGGAAGGGCGGGGACCCATCCTCCGGTGAGCGGCGTACCGTTCCGGCGGATCAGAAGTTCCGGATAGGCCTGTCGCATGTCGATGACGATCTCGTAGGAGGGACGCTTGCAGGCAGGTTTTTTGGCGGCAGGGCCGACTAGGTGTGGATTAACCGGCTCGGTCGTCTCAGCATCGTCGCCAAGCAGCTCGTCCCGGAGCAAGGGCAAGCGGGTTTGCTGCCAGGTCGCCAGCCTGAATGTGTCCGGCGAGAGGAGGTTCTTGGTCGTGAAGCAGGCGCACAGGACATGTTTGCAGAGCCACTCGGGACTCCAGGCCGGGCAATCGCAGGAGGGGGCGAGAAACCCGTCGTCCAGGGAAAAGATGACTTCATAGAGACGGGTTCCCAGCACTTCAGCCGTCAACGTGGCTCGATCCGGGCTCCATCGATACTGTTGAAGCCGTTGCCGCTCGTAATACCCGTAGCCTCGGAGGACGACGTCCTTCGGGGCCATCGTATAGATGTCGTTGGCCGATAAGGCGCGACACGCGGCGAGCAGCGGGGACGATTCGGAACCGGGGCGGGGGCGCAGGGGACGCGCCTCCTCTTCAGAGATGTGCGCTGTGCGCGGTTGGCTGGACGAGGGCTTTTTCCCCATCGGGCCACCCTATAAAAAAAGACTGTGTCCCATCAAGATGCGGGAGAGAGAAATGAGCGAGCGGGGCCGCCGCCGCTTGTTTGACAGCCCGCGGAGGCCTGTGCTACCGTCGCATGATTTTTTGACATAGCCGATCCCTATCCCTCGCTCCACTCCATGAAGTGGGGCCATTTGTCCAGGAGGATGACTGCATGGAGCTCTACGAGTCTCTGTTTATTATTCGTCCGTCGCTGACCGACGAGGAAACCACCGCGCTCATCGAGAAGATGAAGGGCGTGGCGGAGCGGGCCGGCGCCACCTTTCAGAAAGTCGAAAACTGGGGCCGCCGGAAGCTCGCCTATGAAGTAAAGCGCGAGCGCAAGGGCACCTACGCCTATTTCTATTTCAAAGGACCGGGGCCGGTCGTCGGCGAGTTGGAACGGGCCTATCGCCTGGAAGATTCGATCCTGAAGTTCTTGAGTGTGCGACTGGAAAAGGAACTTGCGGCGCCGGCGCCGAGCCAGCCGCAGGAGAGCCACAGTGAACGGGTTTAATAAGGTCATTCTGATCGGAAATCTGACGCGCAACCCCGAGCTGCGCTATACGCCGAGCGGGACGCCGGTGGCGAGTTTCGCGCTGGCGGTGAACCGCCGGTTCCGGCAGGGCGAGGAGCTGAAGGACGAGGTCTGTTACATCGACATCGTGGTGTTCGGCAAGCAGGCGGAGCACTGCGGGCAGTACCTCAGCAAGGGGAGCGGCGTGATCGTCGAAGGCCGGCTCCAGCAGCGCCGCTGGGAGACGGAAGACGGCCAGAAGCGGAGCAAGCACGAAGTCGTGGCCCAATCCGTGACCTTCCTCCCCAAGCGGCAGGACGGCGGCGGAGGCGGCCACGAACCGGGCGCGCCGGACGATGCGCCGGCCTACGAATACGAAGAACAATTGTAAGGTCAGGAGGACGCGAGCATGGAGCGAGGCGGACGGTTACTTCGTCGCAAGAATTGCCGGTTTTGTGTGGAGAAGGTGCCGATCGATTTCAAGGACGTGCCGATGATGAAGAGCTTCTTGACGGAGCGCGGCCGGATCGTGCCCCGGCGGATGTCGGGCAACTGCCTGCGCCATCAGCGGGAATTGACCACCGCGGTGAAGCGCGCCCGCCACATCGCGCTCGTGTCCTTCGCCGAGGAACGCTGAGTGTGATGCCGGTGCTGGACTGTCAGGGTGCCGCGACCATGGAGCGCAACGATCTGACCTATACGGTCTCCGAGATTCTGGCGGAGGGTCTGCATGTGGACGAGACGCTCGCGGGGACGGACCTCGATTTGAGCCAGGGCGACACGCCGATCACGGGGGCGTTGCACCTTCGGATGGATCTTTCTCGCGACGACGCCCATGTGTCGGTGCAGGGCTCGATCACCGGCGGAGCGACCCGCCAGTGCGTCCGTTGCCTCAAGGAATTCGTCGACACCCTGGCCGTGCGCTTCTCGGCCGATTATGTCAAGAAGCAGGCCAAGGGCCGGAAACCGACGCGCCAGGCATCCGGGGGCGCGTCCGAACCGGAGGCCGCCGGTGATGCCATGGAAGACGCCTATGAATATGCGGGCGATGAGATCGACCTGGTCCCTATGCTGCGCGAGCAGGTGATCCTGGCGGAACCGATGCATCCGCTCTGCCGCGAGGACTGCCTCGGACTCTGCCCGGTCTGCGGGCGGGACCGGAACCTGGCCCCTTGCGGCTGCAAAGAACCGGGCGAAGGGAATCTGGCCGAGAAGATTCGATCGGCGCAGCGATCGCTGAAACGATCGTAGCGCGGCCTCCGGCTTCCGCCGTCATTGCCATGCGGAAAGCCGGACCGATCGTGAACGGGTGAAGAACGGACAAGAAAGCTGAAGCGAGACCACCATGCCAAATCCAAAACACAAACATTCGCGTGCGCGGCGGGATCAACGGCGAACGGCCAAGGTAAAGATCGTTCCGCCGGGCTTCTCCCTCTGCCCGCAGTGCCACGAGCTCAAATTGCCCCACCGCGTGTGCCTCAACTGCGGGACCTATAAGGGCAAGGCGATCATCGCCGTCGAAGAATCGTAGTCGGAACGTCGTACTGAACGTCTGTCTCCAGAAGGGGCGACTCGCGCGTGAGGCGACAAAGCGCCGCTGACGGTCATCGTCCGGCCCTCACGCGCCCCTTATGCCGGGGACGAGCGCAGGCCTTCCGTCGATCCCATGAAGATTGCTGTTGATGCGATGGGGGGGGACCATGGTCCTGCCCCCAACGTCGAAGGTGCCATCCAGGCTGCGGCCGAGTTGAACGTCGCGGTCGTCCTGGTCGGGGATGAAGCCCGGCTTCAGGCGCAGCTTCAGCGTATGGGCTGCCGCGATCCCCGCATCACCATCCGCCACGCGCCGCAAGTGGTGGAGATGCACGAATCTCCCGCCCAGGTGGCGCGAAAAAAGCGCCAATCCTCCGTCTGGATCGCCACGGAGCTGGTCAAGGCCGGAGAGGCCGAGGCGGTCATCAGCGCCGGCAATACCGGCGCGGCGATGGTCGCCGCCTTTTTCGTGCTGGAGCTGACCAAGGGGGTCGAACGTCCGGCTATCGCCACGATGCTGCCGACGCTCACCGGCCATGCCGTGATGCTCGACGTGGGCGCCAATGTCGATTGCACCGCCAACCATCTCGAACAATTCGCCTTGATGGGCAACGAGTACGCCAAGCACGTGCTCGGCAAGGTCAACCCGCGCGTCGGCCTGTTGAGCATCGGGGAAGAGGATTCCAAGGGGAACGAGGTCACGAAAGAAGCTTTCAAGCTGCTCAAGGCGAGCCCGATCAACTTCATCGGCAACGTGGAGGGCCGCGACGTCTACAGCGGCGAGGCCGACGTGGTCGTATGCGACGGCTTCATCGGCAACGTGGCGCTCAAGATCTCCGAAGGGGTGGCGGACACGATCAAGAAGCTGTTGCTCAAGGAGATCGGCGGGTCGTTCCTCGGGCGGCTGGCCTATCCGCTCATCGCGGCCCCCCTGCTCAAGCTCAAGCGCAAGATCGATTATGCGGAGTTCGGCGGGGCGCCGTTGCTGGGCGTGAACGGCATCTGTATGATTTGCCATGGACGGTCCTCGGCCAAAGCGATCAAGAACGCCATTCGCCGGGCGAAATCCCTGGCGGAAAGCCGGATGACGGATCTGATCCGCCAAGATATTGAAGAAAGCCTCGGCCGCCATCGGCAGGAGGCGCAGCACGAAGCCAGCGCATGAACGCCCGCATCACCGGCACCGGATCCTACGTCCCAGCCCGGGTCATGACCAATGCTCATCTGGAGCAGATGGTCGCCACCTCGGATCACTGGATCAGCGAGCGAACCGGCATTCGCGAACGCCGCATTGCGGCGACCGGCGAAGCCTGCTCCGATTTGGGGCTGCAGGCGGCGGAGCAGGCGCTCAAGGCGTCCGGCCTGTCCGCCGGCGATCTGGACCTCATCCTCGTCGCGACCTGCACCCCCGATTCGCTGTTGCCCGCCACAGCCTGTCTGATCCAGCACCGCTTGAGAGCGACTCGCGCGGCGGCGTTTGATATTTCCGCGGCCTGCTGTGGGTTCGTCTATGCGCTTGGGGTTGCCAACGCGTATATCAAGACCGGGTTTCGCCACGTGCTGGTCATTGGGTCGGAGGTGATGTCCGCGATCACCGATTGGACCGACCGCAATACCTGCGTCCTCTTCGGAGACGGCGCCGGGGCTGTGGTCCTGAGCGCGACAGAGGAAGCCCGCGGGGTGCTGTCCACGCACCTCCATTCGGATGGTTCCCTCTGGGACTTGATCCATGTGCCGGGCGGCGGCTCCCGCATCCCGCCCTCCGAAAAGATGCTGGAGGCGCGCCAACAGTACATCAAGATGAAGGGCAACGAGACCTTCAAGGTCGCGGTGCGGACCCTCGAGGAGGTGGCCCGCGAAACCCTCGCGCACCATCACGTGTCGGTCGAGCAGATCGATCTCTATGTGCCGCACCAGGCCAATGCCAGGATCCTCAAGGCCGTGGCGGAGCGGTTGGGGCTGCCGGCCCACAAGATCATGATGAACGTGGATCGCTACGGAAATACCTCGGCCGCCTCGATCCCGATCGCGCTCGATGAAGCGGTGCGAGGAGGGCGGATTCAGGCGGGGAGTCTGGTGCTGCTGGGGGCGTTCGGAGCGGGCCTCACCTGGGCCTCCGCGTTGATTCGATGGTGACTAGTTCGACGATGGCAATGCGGCGCAGGGTCATTACGCTTCCGCCGGCGCCCATGCAAGCGACGCCGGCCCGAACCGGCAGTTTTTCTCGTTGACAAGGACCGGCCTTTCCACCATATCTTAGCCCACATTATTCATGAGCCCTTCTACTGCAACCGCCGATACGCCGCTGCGACAAGCCAGCATGCGACTTCGAAAACATGCTGACAGGCAGGCTCGCCCCTCGTGGCCTCGACGTGCTGGTTCAAGTACGCCTTGTATCTTGGAATTGTGGTACATGAGACATACGGAATGTGACAGATCGATACGCCTCCGGTCCGAAGAGACCGCGGCCGAGCCGGGTCGTCACATTCCCTATTCCATAAG